>Ga0302314_10000109_pt1 | contig 137624 bp, 129 predicted proteins | sample III_Palsa_N2_3_FD_200533 | JGI IMG/M metagenome (GOLD analysis project Ga0302314, IMG submission 200533) | Peat permafrost microbial communities from Stordalen Mire near Abisko, Sweden - III_Palsa_N2_3 | ecosystem: Environmental > Terrestrial > Soil > Palsa > Peat permafrost | place: Sweden... | reverse complement strand
CACTACCCGCGCCGCTCGCGAGATCTCCATCATCACGCTCGCGCTGCTGCTATGTAGAGACACTGGACCGCCGCTCACCCCGGCGGCAACACAGGCCCTCAATCGACGATTGGGCTTATGAAAAACCGGGGAAACGTCAGCCCCAGCCCTCTCCCCCGAGGGGAGAGGGAGACAAGGCGGGGATGTGCTGAGCGTAGCGAAGCGCATCGTTTACCGCGGCACTGCACTCGATTGATGCGCTTCGCTACGCTCAGCACATCCTTGCGCAGCTCGGGGTGAACGGAGTTCGGTGTTGTTCGTGTGGAAAAGCACCCCTCACCCCAGCCCTCTCCCACAAGGGGAGAGGGAGACAAACGAGTGCGGGAGGGGCTATTTGCGCAGGAGGGGTTTGAGAAACCTTCCGGTGTGGGACTTGGGGTTTTTCGCCACATCTTCCGGGGTGCCGGTGGCGACGATCTGGCCGCCGCCGCTGCCGCCTTCGGGGCCGAGGTCGATGAGCCAGTCGGCGCGTTTGATGACGTCGAGGTTGTGCTCGATGACGACGATGGTGTTGCCGGCGTCGCGCAGGCGCTCCAGCACCTTGAGCAGTTGCGCCACGTCGTGGAAGTGCAGGCCGGTGGTGGGCTCGTCGAGGATGTAGAGGGTCTGGCCGGTATCGCGCCTCGACAGTTCCTTGGCCAGCTTGATGCGTTGGGCTTCGCCCCCGGAGAGGGTGGTGGCGTTCTGGCCGAGGGTGATGTAGCTCAGGCCCACGTCCATCAGGGTTTCCAGCTTGCGGCGGATGGCGGGCACCGGCTTGAAGAAAGTCATGCCTTCTTCCACCGTCATGTTCAGCACTTCGTCGACGCTCTTGCCCTTGTACTTCACCTCCAGGGTTTCGCGGTTGTAGCGGCGGCCCTTGCAGGTATCGCAGGTGACGTAGACGTCCGGCAGGAAGTGCATCTCCACCTTGATCAGGCCGTCGCCCTCGCAGGTCTCGCAGCGGCCGCCCTTGACGTTGAAGCTGAAGCGGCCGGCCTCGTAGCCGCGCGCGCGCGATTCCGGCACCTGGGCAAACAGTTCGCGGATCGGCGTGAACAGGCCGGTATACGTCGCCGGATTGGAGCGCGGGGTGCGGCCGATCGGCGACTGGTCGATGTCGATAACCTTGTCCAGATGGTCCAGGCCCTCGATCGAGTCGCAGGCGGCGTGGCGGGTGCCGGCGTTGTTGAGGGCGCGGGCGGCGTAGCCGAGCAGGGTGTCGTTGATCAGGGTGGACTTGCCCGAGCCGGAGACGCCGGTGACGCAGGTGAGCAGGCCCACCGGGATTTCGGCGGTGACGTTTTGCAGGTTGTTGCCGCGCGCGCCGCGCAGGGTCACCGACTTGGCCGGATCGCGCGGGTGGCGCTGCTTCGGCACTTCGACCGAAGTCGCCCCGGACAGGTATTGGCCGGTGAGCGATTCCTTGTTGCGCTCGATCTGCTTGGGCGTGCCCTGGGCGACGATGTGGCCGCCGTGGACGCCGGCACCGGGGCCGATGTCGACCACATGGTCGGCGGCGCGGATCGCCTCCTCGTCATGCTCCACCACGATGACGGTGTTGCCGAGATCGCGCAGATGCACCAGGGTCTTGAGCAGGCGCTCGTTGTCGCGCTGGTGCAGGCCGATGCTGGGCTCGTCCAGCACATAGAGCACGCCGACCAGGCCGGCGCCGATTTGCGAGGCCAGGCGGATGCGCTGGGCTTCGCCGCCGGAAAGAGTCTCAGCCGAGCGCGACAGGGTCAGATAATCCAGGCCGACGTTGTTGAGGAAGCCGAGGCGGGCGGAGATTTCCTTGAGAATCTTGTCGGCGATCTCGCCCTTGTGGCCGGGCAGCTTCATGGTCAGGAAAAACGCTTCCGCGTCGCGCACCGACAGCGCGCTGATCTGCGGCAGGCTGCGTTCGGCCACGAAGACGTGGCGCGCGGCGCGGTTGAGGCGTTCGCCGCCGCAATCCGGGCAGGCCTTGTCCGACAGGTATTTGGACAGCTCTTCGCGCACCGCCAGCGACTCGGTTTCCTTGTAGCGGCGTTCCAGGTTGGGCAGCACGCCCTCGAAACGATGGGCCCGCGTCACCTTGCGGCCGCCCTCGTCCGGATACTCAAAGTTGATGCGGTCCTCGCCGCTGCCGTAGAGCACGATCTTGCGCGCCTTCTCGGGCAGGGTCTGGAACGGCTTGTCGGTGGCGAACTTGTAGTGCTTGGACAGCGAGGACATCAGCGCCCAGTAGTAGGGATTGCGCTTGTCCCAGCCGCGGATGGCGCCTTCGGCCAGCGAGTTTTCCGGATGGGTCACCACCCGCTCGGCATCGAACACCTGAAGGCTGCCGAGGCCGTCGCAGACGGAGCAGGCGCCGGTGGGGCTGTTGAAGGAAAACAGGCGCGGCTCCAGCTCCTCCAGCGAATAGCCGCAATGCGGGCAGGCCATGCGGGCGGAGAAGGGGATGTCCTTCACCGCGTCCTTGGCGGCCGCGGCCTTGGCGTCGCCGTGCGGCGCCACCATGGCCAGGCCGTCGGACAGGCGCAGGGCGGTTTCGAAGGACTCGGCCAGGCGCTGCTTGGCGTCCGGGCGGACCTTGAAACGGTCCACCACGATATCGATATCGTGCTTGAGCTTGCGGTTGAGGGTGGGCACCTCGTCCAGCTCGTAGACCTTGCCGTCGACGCGGGCGCGGACGAAGCCCTGCTGGCGCATCTGGTCGAACCATTCGGCGTGCTCGCCCTTGCGCTCGCGCACCACCGGCGCCAGCAGCATCCAGGCCGAGTTTTCCGGCAGGGCCAGGACGTGATCGACCATCTGGCTGACGCTCTGCGCCTCCAGGGTGACGCCGTGGTCCGGGCAGCGGGCGGTGCCGACGCGGGCGTAGAGCAGGCGCAGGTAGTCGTAGATCTCGGTGACGGTGCCGACGGTCGAGCGCGGATTGTGCGAGGTGGATTTCTGCTCGATCGAGATGGCGGGCGAAAGGCCCTCGATCGAATCCACGTCCGGCTTCTGCATGATCGACAGGAACTGCCGCGCATAGGCCGACAGCGACTCGACATAGCGGCGCTGGCCTTCGGCGTAGAGCGTGTCGAAGGCCAGGCTGGACTTGCCCGACCCGGACAGGCCGGTAATGACGATCAGTTTGTCGCGCGGCAGGTCGAGCGAGACATTCTTCAGGTTATGCGTGCGCGCACCGCGTATATGGATCGTATCCATGGGGCAGGAGTTTTTGGCCGCGCGAGGCGCGGCGGGGGATGGGGCAATCGGGTACTATACTTCCCTTAATTGCTGCAGTGCACCCTGTTTTCAATGCCTGCGACAATGCGCGACAACGGCGTCTGCGCCACACGGTACGGAATCCGCATGGGTTTCCCGCCGTATCGGCCTAAACCTGATCGCTATTTGTGTTACCGATGAGTCCCAATCTAGCCAAAATCATATTCGGACCGGGCACCGTCCCTGCCCCGCGCGCGCCCGGCGCAGGCCTGGCGCGGATTCAGCCTGATTTGCAGCCGGAAAGCATCCCCGCATGAACGCTCTGGAATGGCGCGCCACAATCTCGCTGGGGTCGGTCTACGCGCTGCGTATGGTCGGCATGTTCATGATCCTGCCGGTTTTCGCGCTGTATGCGCGCAGCCTGCCGGGCCAGGTCACGCCCTTGCAGGAAGGTTTTACCCTCGGCCTTTACGGCCTGGTGCAGGCTTTCCTGCAAATCCCCTTCGGCATCGCTTCCGACCGCTGGGGCCGCAAGCCGGTGATCGTGGCCGGCATGCTGCTGTTCGCCCTGGGCAGCTTCATCGCCGGCAGCACCCATGACATCTACTGGATCATGCTCGGCCGCGCGGTGCAGGGCGCGGGCGCGGTGTCCGCCGCGGTATCCGCCCTGGTGGCCGACACCACCCGCGCCGAAGTGCGCACCACCGCCATGGCGATCCTCGGCGCGGGCATGGGCGTGTCCTTCATCCTGGCGATGGTGCTGGGGCCGGTGTTCGAAGGCTGGATCGGCGTCAACGGCATTTTTCACATGACCGGCGTTTTGGCGCTGCTGTCGATCCCGCTGGTGCTGTTCGTGGTGCCGAACGCCCCGCCCGCCGAAAAGCGCGTCGCCAACATGGAAGCCGCGATCCACGATACGCAGCTACTGCGGCTGGATGGCGGCGTATTCCTGCTGCATCTGCTGATGGCCGGGCTGTTCCAGGCGGCGCCCTACGCCATCCTGCAAACCCTGGGCCTGCCGGTGGAGAAGCACTGGCAGGTGTATCTGCCGGTGCTGTTGATCTCGATCGTGCCGGTGTTCCCGCTGATCCGCTGGGCCGAAAAGCGCGGAAAGACCAAGCCGGTATTCCTCGGCGCAGTGGCGACGCTGGGCGTGGGCCTGCTGCTGGCCGCCGCCGGGCACACCATCGCGGCCGGGCTGTGGACGGCGATGACGGTGTTCTTCGTGGCCTTCAACTACCTCGAAGGCTCCCTGCCCTCGATGATCTCGCGCCGCGCGCCGGCCTCGCAGAAAGGCGCGGCGCTGGGCGTGTTTTCCACCGCGCAGGTGCTGGGCGGCGCCATCGGCGCCCCGCTGGGCGGCTATCTGTACCAGCATGGCGGCCTGGGCCTGGCCTTCGCCGCGCCGGCGCTGCTGACGGCGCTGTGGCTGAGCTTCGCCGCCGGGCAGACGCCGCCGCCGGATGCGGTGCATGCGGCAGCGGAGCCGGCGCGGCCGGGCGCGTAGCCGGGCAGACTGTTCGTCGGTTCGCTCGCCTGTCGCGAAGGTGACGGTAGAAGGAGTCGCGATTCAGACGGGATAAGGCATCCGCACTCCCCCGGTTCCGCCGCATGAGCGGAACGAGAGTTTCAGCCGGTTTCCGGGCTTGCGTCCTGCGCTTCGATGATCCGGCGCAGCTCCGCAGCAGGGACATCAGCCTGGTCGGACTTGGAGTACACCGCCACCAGTAGGCGGTCAGTATTGGTCTGCACGTAGTAGATGACGCGGTAACCGCCGCTCTTGCCGCGACGGGCGTCGCGATTGGGCAACCGCACCTTGTAGAGGGCGTAGCCGGTACCGCTCACCTGGTCGCCCGGCGTTGCTCCTGCCAGAAGCAGTTCCAGCAACGGCTGCAGATCGGAGCGGATGTGGCGGTAGCGCTTGGCGAGATCACGGAGTTGACGCTTGAAGGCGTCTGAGTAAAGCAGGCGCACCGGCGCCTTACTGCGCGTCGATGCCATCCCACAGCGTTTCGATGGGATGCACGCGCCCGGCCTTCACGTCTCGCCAGCCGGCACGAAAAGACTCCGCGGCGCCGGGCAATCCGCCCTCTTCGGCCAAGCCCTGTCGGATCGAGTGCGCCAGCTTGAGCAGCAGCGGGCGCTGCTCGGGCGGGGTCAACTCGAATTCCTTTTGCCACTGCTTGGCGAGTGCGGCGTTGGTGCGGGTAGCCATGACGGTAGATCCTCGATACGGCATCATTCTAGCAGCCTGGTAATTCCGCATCATCATGCCACCCGCTAAGCTGACAATGTCATCTGGATACGATCTGCGGATATGACAGCTTCCGCATATTTCCGATGGAGATTCCCTTGACCACTGCCAAACTGTTCAAACTCGGCAAATCCCAGGCGGTGTGCATACCGGCGCGCCGCCGTATTGATGCGCGGGAAGTGGAAGTGTTCCAGCGTGATGGCGAATTGGTGCTGCGCCCCAAACCAAGCACCGCTGCGGAGTTGTTCGCGCGGGCGCGGCACCTCGCAGGTGATATATCCGGCTGGGAGCGCCCGAAGCAAGGCGCAATGAAGCCGGTGAAAGAAATGCTGCCGTAACAAGTCCTTGCGCTCCACTCTTCGAGAGACGGGCGCGATGGTGAACAAGTGAGCACGAGCGTGGTGTAATCTGTATCTCGTGAGGGTGCGCCGGACCTTTCGACTATTCCCGGCGCATGAACGAGGACACTTGATGAAACCATCCAACGATGCTTTTTTCGCCCCTGTGGCGTGTGTCCGCCCTCCGCTTCAAAACCCGACCCTGCAAATCCCCGCGCCGGCCAGCAGCACCGGCATGGGCGCGGCTGCGCGGCGGGTCATCCATTTCGTCTAGACAAAGGAGGAGCACATGGCTCGTGGAGTCAACAAAGTTATTTTGATCGGCAATCTGGGCAAGGATCCTGAAATGAAATCCTTCCCCAACGGCGATGCGTACTGCAATCTCACCCTGGCCACGTCCGAGTCCTGGACCGACAAAACATCAGGCGAGAAGAAAGAGCGCACCGAGTGGCACAACCTGGTCTTCACCCGCAAGCTGGCCGAGATCGTCGGCCAGTACCTGAAGAAGGGCGCGAAGATCTACGTCGAAGGCTCCCTGCGCACCCGCAAGTGGACGGACAAGGAAGGCCACGACCGCTACACCACCGAGATCAATGTCAACGACATGCAGATGCTCGATGGCAAGGGCGGTGGCGGCGGCTCATCCGGCGGCGACGATTACGGCAGCTCCAGCGGCTATGGCGGCGGCTCAAGCTCCGGCGCCAGAAGCAGCGCGCCGGCACGTGAGCGCGCCCCGGCACGGCAGGCACCGGCGGCGCCGCAGGGTGGCGATGGCGGGTTTGAGGATGACGATATTCCGTTCTGAAGTTCGCTGCATGTAGAAGCACCCTGCTTCAACTCAAAGCCCGCGTAACCGCGGGCTTTTTTTCTTGCAGATACCACCGTGTTTTTCCTAACGACTAAGCTGGGTGACCCTGGCAACTATCAGACATACGATGCCCGACACTGTGCAGGACAAAATCACTAACTTTCTGAACAAGTTGAAAGAGGTGTTTTCTAAATACGGCGTCCAGCCTGACTTGGTCGATGAAGCATTTCGGACTGAGGGCACGTTTGTGGCGTTCCTGTCGATGCTGATGACAGAGGACGACTTAGGCCGAGCAGTGCGGGTTCATCTGTTGGTGGAGGGAATAATTCGACGGTTCGTGCTCTCCAAACTCGTCAAGCCCAAGGCATTCGAAAAGAACCTCGACTATTTGCAATTTACAGCCCTGATCAACTTAGCAGCCGGCCTTGGGCTGAAAGAGGATTTTTTAGCGCCTGCGATTGCGGTGAATCGAATCCGCAACGAGTTTGCACATCGCACCAGGTATGAATTGACAAAACAAGACGTAGACGACCTGCTCAACGCGAGTAACGGGTATCTCCGCACCATCCTGAATGATTTGGCATCCAAGCATGAGCAAGGTCCAGCAAAGGGACTCGAGGAATTCTGGTCTACGCCAACAACAGGAATGCAGTTTGCACTCGTTGGCGTGTTTCTGATTGCGAAGATGATAGAGGGCTAGGCAAACATACGGCAGGTCGATTGCTTGACGGCCGCACTTACGATGAGATGCCGACAATTTGAGAGCATTCCTCGTTGTTTCGCCCGCTCTTTTTGGATTGTGGCTCCCCGAGGCTCAATTCACCCGCGTTCTTGCTGCAGATCAAATGGGCCAGGCTCGGATTTTCGCTTACAGGGCCTGACCCTATTGATTTCTATTGATTTTGCACGATCGCCGCAATGACCAAGTCAACCTTGATGAGGTCGAGCGGATCGTAATTTAAGCCGCCTTGGCTTTCCGCTTCTTTGTAGGTCCACCCAAGCTTGATAAGGTCGTATCCGAACGCCAATGGTCCGGCTTCCCCTTGGAGGTGTGCATCACACGCTCAACCTCCACGGTCGCCCCTGGGTTCAATTCGCGCGCCAGCGTGATCGCTTCCGCCTGTGTCGGCGCAATACCGCTCGCCCTCTCCGTACCTGGCTTTCGGACCGCAAAGCTTCCATCGTCCATCCGCTCCACCCGAATTTTGATCTCGCGGGGGTGCTTGTTGATGTAGTGGTCCGCGACCGTCTGCAGGTTCTGAACTAGCGGCGTGAGGTCATAGACGTTTGAGGCAATGATGCCTTTGATCTTGTGCTTTGCCTTGACCACATACCCTTTTTCAACGAGCGACTTAATCGCCCGCTGAACTTGGCGCTCCGAGATCCCGGCACGATCGGCGATGGTGCTCATGGAGGGAAAGGGCATTTCGTCCTTCTTCCACCATGTCGCTACGAGCTGCAGCAGAACAACCATTTCTGCCGGCGGCAGCTTGTGATCCTCGTGAACAAAGACGTTTAGCTGAACGAGGTAATTGGGAATCTGAGTGAAGCCTCGGGCAGCAACTTTTGCGCCCCACTTGCTCACCATGTCTTGCACGGTATGTCACTCCTAATCAGACAAATTACGTGTCATAGTATACGACAATTTGTCGTCCGTGTTTGTCCTACTAAGTATACACTTACTATTTATACTAAGGAATAAATACACAGATATATACTCAAGTAAATATACTTATAATTGATATACGCATACAGCCGCCGGCCATCTTCGCATTTTTGCGTAGGACAAACCCGTTGTTTTCGTGAATTTGGTGCGGTGCCCGCAGTTCAGGTACAATTCGGCTGTCTGGGCTGTGGCAGTGCGATCGAAGCCACATTTATGAGTACGGGTCTCCCCCCCGAAGGGTCGTCCACCGCTAATGCGTAGCGTCCTGGCCGGCGACCGATGGTGGCTATATCCACCCATCTATCGGGAGTGACGTGAAGAACGGCCACAGCTCAGACGCTTCGCCGGAAGCACGGCATAGGGTTGGGAAGCAACATGGCTAATACCCGAGCCCTCGTATCGGGGGAGAGCAGCGCAGCGCCAAGCCGCATACTCGGGTTGACCGTTAGGGACCGGGGGGGATTCCCAGTTCCCACCGACGCGGCAATACACTCCCGACGAGGCCAGCCGGATGATGCCACTCACAATCAGCGCGCCGCTTTAGCCGGCCATGCCTCGATTTCGGCGGTCGGCGGGCCTGTTGCTGCTGGCACTATTGGCCATCCCCGGCGCTTCCGGCGCGGATGTCTCCATCCCCCCGGTGGCGCGCGTCACCGACCTGACCGGCACCCTCAGCGCCGAACAGCAGCACACGCTGTCCGGTCGGCTGGCGGACTTCGAGCATGAGAAAGGCAGCCAGCTTGCGGTGCTGATCCTGCCGAGCACCAAGCCGGAAACCATCGAGCAGTACGGCATCCGCGTCGGCGAGGCCTGGAAGCTGGGGCGCAAGGGGGTGGACGATGGGGTGATCCTGATCGTGGCGAAGAACGATCATCGCCTGCGCATCGAGGTGGGCTATGGCCTCGAAGGCGCGATTCCCGACGCGGTGGCGATGCGGATCATCGATGAGGCGATCACGCCGGCGTTCAAGGCCGGGGATTTTTATGCCGGGATCAACGCCGGTTTGGACCGGATCATGCGGGCGGCGCGGAGCGAGGGCGGCGGGTCGCCAGGGCTGCAGGATGGGGCCGGAAACGATGCGGCGGCCGATGACGCGGCGGCGGAGCAGGCCGCGCGCGATCAGCTTGAACAGCAGAGAGCGGAATTCGACGAAGCGCAGAAGCAGCTTGAAGCGATGCAGAAGGATCAGGATCACACCATCAATCTCATCATGGGCTTCTTCGCCTTCCTGATGGTGGCTATCCTCGGGATCGCGGTGGCGGTCGGCGTGAGGAAGGGCAAGCGCTCGGGCGGGCGCGGATCATCCTCAAGCGGGAGCGATTCCGGCAGCAGCTCCAGCGACAGCGGGTCCAGCGATGACAGTTTCAGCGGCGGCGGAGGCGGTTTCGGGGGCGGCGGGGCATCGGGGAGCTGGTGAGGGTGCGGGCATGTTGCAAGCAAAGCCCGTCATAAGCCGCTTGGGACAATTTGCTTTAGCCATATGCAACTCCCCTCTCCCGGCCCTTCGGGCCACCCTCTCCCGTAAACGGGAGAGGGGACAGCTTGTATGCACCTAAGCCAAAAATGCTCTAGTCACCGATTGCAGTCAGCTAGAACTGGATACCCGCCTGCGCGGGTATGACGAAAAAAGTTAGCGGCAGCTCTTCATGGTTTTCTCGTCGGAATGCGTCGTCAGCGAGCCCGGATGAAGTGAAACGAAATCCGGGGGGACTTTTCTGCTCCCGCAAAATCCCGGATTCCACTGTGTTTCATCCGGGCTACGCTTGCTGCGATCGGCAGCGGAATGAGTCGATGCTTTGCAAAACTGGATTGCGAGGCCCATCCCTGGGCCTCGGCCTTCGGCCTCGCTACGCTCGCTCAAATACGTTCCCGGCGCATTTGTCCCGCCTGCGCGGGAATGACGATTCTTCGGTTGTTCAGGGCTTGGACGTCAGATCCGGCTTCAGCGTCCCCAGATCCACCGGCACCGAGACGTGCTCCTGCACGATCAGCCACTTGCCGGCGCTCTTTCGATAGACGTCCGTCACCCGCACGGTGAGATCCATCGCCGCTCCCTTGGGGTCGGTGCCGGTCATGTGCTGGATGCTGTGGCTGTAGCCCACCGCCCCTTCGGCCGACACGGCCAGGTCGGTGATCTCGAATTTGACCGGCCCGGCAAAGCCGGCGAAGACTTCCTTCCAATCCTCGCGGTAAGCCGGCGCCCCCACGTATTGCCGGGGTGGGACGACGTCGAAGACGAAGACGTCGGAGGCATAGACCTTCATGACCGCATCGAGATCCTTGGCGGTGACAGCCTGGGCAAAGCGCGCTTCCAGGGCGCGGATGCCGGCGTCGCCGCCGGGCGCGGCCAGGACCGCGGCAGGAAGCAGACAGACCTTGGCGACGATGATCGCAGCGAATACAGCCGAGCGCTTTTGCATGTGCAGTCCCCTGAATGGAATGCCGTTCATTGGCGGCATTTCCACTTTAGCGCATGAATGTCGTAGCGAGCGTAGCGCGGATGAGGTGAAACGAAATCCGGGGGCTTTTCCGTTCTCGCCAAACTCCGGATTGCACTGCGTTTCATCCGGGCCAGGCTTGCTGGCCCCTCCCTCGATACGGCGCTTTGCGCCTACTCGGGACATTCGGAACAGCACACCGCGCTACGCGCGGCACTCGGGGCGAACGGAGTTTTTTGTGAAGTTCCGACTCACCAGACTAGCCACAAATCAGCGTGACGCGGGCTCCAGCACGCCGAGGCAGCTCTTCATGGTTTCCTCGTAGGAGTGGGTGGTCAGGTCGATGCCCTCGAGGTGCCGGTCGAGCAGGGCGCAGTCTTCATACGGCCCTTGCAGGATCAGCGCCACGATTTTTGCGGCGGGGATGTGGAGGCGGAAGTCGGCGGCGAGGGATTCGATGCGCTGCCATTCCTTGCCCGGCTCCAGGCTGACCAGGCAAACCGCCGAGACGCCTTCCGGGTTGGCACCGCGCAGTTCCGGATTGGCCAGGTCTTCCACCAGCAGGTGACGGCTGCCGATGCGGCCCTCGCCGAGCACGCGGACCAGGATTTCCGTGGCAAGCTCGTTGAAGAAGGAATCCACGCCCACGCAGAGCACCAGCGAGCCGGAGGGGACTTGCACGGAGCCTTGCAGCCCGCTCAGCCGTTCGCGCCGGTCACGCAATTGCCGGCCGAGATTGACGTCGGCGAGCAGGGAGATGGGTTGCCGCTTTTTCCAGCCCTTGCGCGGGCTGCTGAGCGCTTCGATGACTTCGGCCACGGCACTGCGAAAGCGGAGCTGTTCCGCCCTGCTGATCGAGCCTGCCAGGAAGTCCAGGCGCATCAGGTGCATGGCCGGCATCAGGACCGTATCGCAGTATGCGGCGAAGGCCCTGGTTTTGAGGATGGTGCGGGCGCGCTGGATGACGGAGCCGGCGTCGCCGGAGAGCGCGCGCTGGTAGAAATTCTGCGGCAGGGTCAGCGCCGGCACTTCGCCGAAAAGGATCTCCAGCGCGTTGAGCGCCTTGACGTAGCGGCCGGCGACCACCAGGCACAGGGTCAGGGGTGTCGACACCACCAGCCCCACCGGCCCCCAGATCCAGCCCCAGAAGATCGCCGCGATGACCACGGACAGCGGCGACAGGCCGGTGGTGTGGCCGTACAGGAAGGGCTCGATCAATTGCGATACCACCATCTCCACCACCACGAACAGGCCCAGGGTCATGATGGCGAGCGACCAGCCGGGCTCGACCGCGGCGGCGAACAGGGTGGCGCAGCCCGCCGCGATCCACACCCCGACATAGGGCACGAAGCGGAGCAAGGCCGCCACCGTCGCCCACAGCAGGGCCTGGGAATGTCCCAGCAGGGCCAGGCCGGCCCAGATCACCGCGCCGACCGAGAAATTCACCGCGAACTGGTTGGCGAAGAAGCGCGACAGGCGCTCGCCGGCGTCATTGACGGCGATGGTGGTAGCGCGCAGATCGCCGCCGCCGGCCAGGCGGATGAAGCGATCGCGCAGGGCCTCCTGCTCCAGCAGGACGAAGATCAGCACGACGATGACGATGCCCGCGGATGAGAGCGGGCCCCAGACCGAGGCGACAATCCTGCTCAGCAATTGCAGCGGCCCCGGCGAGGGCTGGTGCAGCTCGACCTGGAGCGGCTGCGCCGGCGCCGGCCCGGACTGCGCAGCGGACTGGTCAGCGGCTTGGGCGTCCGGAGGGCTTTCGCTCTCCCGCGACGCGCGGTCGATCACGCGCCGTACCGGCCCGGTGAGGACGCCGAGCTTGCCCAGCGTGACGCGGTCCAGGGTCTCCAGCTTGCCGCGCATGGTTTCCTCGTATTGCGGCATGCTGGCGCCCATGCGGATCAGCTGCGAGCCGATCACCGTGGCGATCGCCGACAGCACCAGCACCAGGGCCAGCACCACGGCCCAGACGGATGCGGTCTGGCCCAGGCCGATGCGCCGCAGCCCGTGGATCATGGGAGCGACCAGCAGGCTCAGCATCACGGCCAGGGTGATCGGAATCAGCACCTCGCGCCCGAAGTACAGCAGCGCCAGCAGCGCGGCGGTGCCGAGGATGCCGATGACCCGGGCCTGTACCGTTTGGACCTGACCGGGTAGCGGCAACTGGGCACTGGGCTTTGCAGCCATTCGACGACTCCGTTCGGCGCGCGGGCACGATCAGCTTAGGCGAATCGCTGCCGTGCGGATACGATTTCGGGCGTAGCCAACAGCTGGAGTCCGCAACCAGCGGGTTGCCGACCCACTACCGGACGTCCCGCAGCCAACTGAAATGCGCGAAATTTATCCAGTAAGGACGATCCATCCGAAAACAGAAAGCGCTTTATATTACATCGCATGTAATTGCCGCCCCTCAGGCCATGCATAATGATTTCGACCGCGCAGCAGGGCTGCTCATGCAGCCCATCGCAACCACTTCTACTACTGCCGAGGTCGAACAATGCAAGTCTTTCCGGTTCACACCATCGAATCCGCGCCCGAACAGTCCAAGCCGTCCCTGGAGATGCTGCAGGGGGCCTTTGGCATAATCCCGAACATCGTCGGCGCCATGTCCACGTCCCCTGTCCTCATCGGCAGTCTGGTTGCCTTGTTCCAGAAGGTTCACGGCGGCAGCTTTTCCGAAAAGCAGATTCAGATCCTTCTGCTGACCAATGCGGTGACGAACGCTTGCACCTGGGCGGTTGCATTCCACACCGCCCTGGCGCTGAAGGAAGGCGTGGAGGCCGCGGAGGTGAAGGCGATCCGCGAATGCCAGACTCCGCGGAACCCGAAGAGCGCGGCCCTGTCCATGCTGGCACGAACCCTGATCGAAAAGCGTGGCCGGCTTGACGACCTGGATGTGTCCGGATTCCTGCAGGCCGGCTTCGACAAGGCTCAGCTGCTGGAAGTGATCGGCGTGGTCGCCGCGTCCACCATCACCAATTACACCGGCAGCGTTGCCAAGCCGCCTGTGGAAGCTGCCTTCGAAGCGTACGCCTGGAGCGCCGCGTAGGTAGCGCTGGATCGTTTCCGGCGCGATCGGGAGCCCCCGGCTTCAGCTCCGGGGCTCCTGGATGCCGACGGGCCAGCCGAATATTTCGCGAAGGTAGTTGAGGATTTCCATGAACAAGCTGCCGAGGAACACCGAGCTGGGCGACCTGCTCAAGCAATGGCGCGGGGTCCGGGGCCGGAGCCAGCTCGACATTTCCCTTGACACCGGAATTTCGCAGAGACAGATCAGCTTCATCGAGAGCGGCCGCAGTGTTCCAGGCCGATCAACCCTGATGGGTATTGCGCAGGCACTGGAGGTTCCGTTGCGCGAGCGAAATGCCCTGCTGCTGGCCGCCGGATATGCGCCGTTGTATTCGGACGCAGCATGGAATTCAGACGAAATGAAAAGCATTACCAAGGCGCTGGCGCGAATGATCGCCCGGCACGAGCCGTATCCGGCGATCATCATGGACCGCTATTGGAACGTCCTCCTGGCAAACGATGCAGCTCCTCGATTCTTTGGCTGCTTCATCGATATGTCCGAGAGGCCCGCACCTCGCAACTTGCTGCATCTCATGTTCGATCCCAAGGGAATGCGGCCCTTTATTGCCAATTGGGAGGCGCTGGCGAAGATCTTGATTCAACGTGTTCACCAGGAAGCCACTGGCCACGTCGTCGATCAGAAGACCAAGGACCTGGTGGCGGATTTGCTGGCTTATCCGGACGTCCAGCCGGATTGGAGGGCGCCGGAGACGCTTAGCACGTTGCCGATGATTCCGATCAGCTTCGTCAAGGATGGAGCAATAATGAACTATTTTTCCCTGGTCACGACGGTCGGGACACCCCAAGCCATCGCCGCCCAGGAACTTCGGGTTGAATGCATGTACCCGGCCGACGATGAAACGGAAGTTTTTCATGCGAAGCTATTGGCCGCACCCTCGGCGACACACTAGCCAGCGAGGTCCTGCTTCCGGCCCTCGGCGACAGGCATCCGCTCCAGCTAAGGCGCTTCGCGGTAAGCGGCGGGACAAGTCCCTTGCCAGCGCTTGAACGCCCGAACAAAGGCAGATGACTCCGAATAGCCGAGCCGGTCCGCGACCACCTCGACCGTCAGCCTTTGCTTCTTCAGAAGCTCGACCGCCAGCGCCGCCCGCACCTCTTCCAGCAGGGCCCGGAAGCTGGTTCCCTCCGCCGCGAGACGGCGCTGCAGGGTGCGCGGTGTGCTGCGTAAAAACGAGGCGACTTGCTGCTCGGTGGCGCAGCGCGAGGGATCGAACAGCAGATGGCCGCGCACCTTGCCGGCGATGCCCTCCCGGCTGCGCCGGCCGTGCAGGAGATCCCTGCAATGGTTCTCGCAGACCTGTGCCGTGATGGCATTGGCTTGCGGCTGATCAGGTATCGGCAAACGAGCACTCGGCTTTGCGGTCATTTGAGGACCGGGCCTACGCTGAATTTTGAGGGTTGGCGGGGTGCGGCGGCCATCGCCGCCGCACCCGCGCTTTTACCGCTGCTTCCCCTGCTGTGATGCCAGGGCGCGTCTGCGCCTGGCGGCGAAGGCCAGGCCAAGACCGCTGAGCAGGCCCCAGCCGGCAGCGCCGCCACCGCCGCCGCCTCCCCCACTGCTGCTGCCACTGCCGCTGCTGGTGCTGCCGCCACTGCTGCTGCTCGAACTGCTGCTGGAGGTGCTGCTCCCGCTACTGCTGCTACTGCTGGAGCTGCTGCCGCCGCTACTGCTGCTGGCAGCCTGCGGCGTGGCGCTGACCTCGTTGGACTTCACGCTCTCGCCATTGGCGCCCACGGCAGTGACCTCGAAGTAATAGGTGCTGCCGTTGCTCAGGCCGGTGATGGTGGTGCCGATGTAGGTAACATCGGTCCGCACCGGCGTGGTGCCCTCGGCGCCCGATGCCGTGGCCTGGTAGACGTTGTAGCTGTAGGCATTGCCCGGCGCGGTCCAGCTCAGGCTGACCTGGCCGTCGCCGGCGGTGGCGGTGAGGCCGGTGGGGGGCGTCTGCGGCACTGCCGGTGTCGGCTTGTACTTGCTGACGAAGGCGGAGTAGCTGGTGCCGTACTGGGTCTTGGTGGCGTTGGCCGCCTGGTATGGACTGGCGGTGGGGAAATCCGCGGAGCCGGTCTTGCCCGTCACGTAGACCCCGCCGGCGGCGTCGACGGCGATGCCCCAGGCGGAGTCGCCGTCGGGGATGGTGGGCTTGCGCTTGCCGTTGCCGAACGAGCCGCTGCCGCCGAGGTAGGTGGAGGACAGCAGCGCGTTGCCGGTGGCATTGAGTTCGGTGATGAAGGCGTTGGTGGCACCGATCTGGGCGGCGGCGTTGGTGGCCTGCACCGCGTTGACGGCGGGAAAATCCGTGGAAGCCGCTTCGCCTGCGACATAGGCGTGCCCGGCGCTGTCCACTGCGATGGTGCGCACCGAGTCGCCGGCGATGCCATTGCCGCCGCCGCTGCCGCTCAGATAGGTGGAGTAGACCAGCGCACTGCCGGCGGCGCTGAACTTGGTGACGAAGCCGGCCGAGCCGCCCTGTCCGTTCAGCGCCAGGTTGCTGGACTGGTAGGGATTCTGGGTGGGGAAGTCGCCGTCGGCGGTGAAGCCAACGACATAGGCGCTGCCGGCGCTGTCCACCGCGATAGCGTTGCCGACGTCGAATTCACTGCCGCCGAGATAGCCGGAATAGACCAGGGCGCTGCCGTCGGGCTTGAGCTTGCTGACAAAGGCGTTGCTGCCGAATGCGCTGTCGGTGGAGTTGTAGGTGCTCTGGAAGGCGTTGAGGACGGGATAGTCGGTGGAGTTGGTCAGGCCGGTGATGTAGGCGCTGCCGCTGCTGTCCACCGCGATGGCGATGCCGTTGTCGGCGGCGGTGCCGCCGAGGAAGGTGGAGTAGGCCAGGCTCTTGCCGTCGGCGCTGAACTTGGTGATGTAGGCGTTGAGGCGTCCGGTCAAGGCGGCCTGCAAGGGCTTGGCGGTGGGGAAGTCGGCGGAGTCGGTGGAGCCGACCAGGTAGGCGCTGCCGGCGCTGTCCACGGCCAGCCCGGCAGCGCCGTTGAGATCGCCGCTGCCACCCAGATATGTTGAATAGATCAGGCTGCTGCCGTCGGCGCTGATCTTGGTCAGGAAGGCGCTCTCGTCGGTATCCGTGCCGGCGGCGTTGTTGGTCGACTGGTAGGGATTGGCGAGCGGGAAGTCGGTCGAGTAGGTGGAGCCGGCGACGTAGATATTGCCGGCGCTGTCCACCGCGATGCCCGCGGCGTTCTCGCCGCCGCTGCCGCCGAGGTAGGTGGAGTAGATCAGGCTGCTGCCGTCGGCGCTCATCTTGGTGATGAAGGCGTTGCCGCCGTTGTTGGTGCCCTGGTAGGGGTGGACGGTGGGGAAATCGGTGGCGCCGGTATCGCCGGTGATGTAGGCGTTGCCGGCACTGTCCACTGCGATGGCAGTGGCATTGGTGCTGTTGCTGCCGCCGAGATAGGTGGAATAGACGAAAGCCGGGTCGATGACCAGCTCGCGGCTGTGGTCGTAGCGGCCGACCGCGATCGCGAGCTGCTGGTGATCCAGCACATAGCGGCCCTCGACCGTTTCGCGGCCGCCGCCGGCGCCGAGCTGGTAGAGCACCGGCTTGAGCTGGCGCAGGGTGTGCCCGCCCAGCGTCAGCAGCAGGTCGCCGTTGCCATCCAGCGCAAGCTTGCGCGCGCCTTCGAAGCGCAGGCGCACGCGCTGCGCATCGGCGCCCGGCGCCACCACGAAATCGTATTCGAGCTGCTGCGGATTGCCGTATACCACCCAGTCGACGCCCGGGTAGATCTGCCGGTAGCGCACTGCACCGTAGTTGGGCACGCTGCTGTGCCACTTCGAGCGGTCGCTGCCGATGAAGTAGTTGCTGACGCTGCGCTGCGGCCGCTCCGCTTCAAGACTCGGCGCGGGATTCGAGCGGAGCGGATGCAATTGCAGGCTGGAGCCGTCGCCGGTGCGCAAGATAACTCCGCGCTCGCCGAGTACCAGATCGTAGCCTGCGCCACGGGCGAGGTAGCGCGCCTCCGGCGCCGCCTGGCCGACGTTCGGTTCAAAGCGGATCGGCAGGCTGCCGTAGCCTTTCACAAGTTGCGGCTGCTGCACCACAGATGGGCGTGCACCATCGGCGAACATGGAGACTGCGCCTGGTTGAAGCGGCGGGTTCGATGCAGTGGCGAGGCCGGAGCCGAGGCTCAGCAACGCGGCGGTGAAAACGATAAGGGTACGGCGTATTACTGCGGCGGCGCCGCAAGGCATGCTGCTCATATTGGCTCCCTGGAATTGGAGCCGCGGCCGGTGCGGGCACGCGGCCCCGCTATGCGTTGGATTGGAAAACGTGCTTCCGCGAAGGAAGGACCCGGGTGCGTCCGGCATTCATATGCGTTGAGATGGGCTTATCGTAGCTTTGCAATTGGCTGCCTGTCGAGCGAGCTTCAAGAACAATCTGGACTATCAACAATCGGGAACAGGTCACAACCATTTTTGAAAAAACAGGTCAGCTATTTTTGAAAAAAGTCAGTTGATCGCCGGCTTGCTACGGCGCTCATGTGCGCCAGTATTTGGTGCATGGCGTACATGGCATTACGCATGGCACACCGGGTGAGCCGGAGAGAGACTCAATCGTTGGAACAATCGCGGCCTGTTGCCGAGGTCATTCACGCGCAGCGAATCCAGGTCTCGGTGAACTTCGAGACTGGATGAATTCATCCTGGACGCCAAGCCACGCTTTTACCGCGCACTGCGCGGTTTCAGAGAAGGTGAGGCCAGATTCTTCGCTGCGCTTGGGATGACAGCGAAAAGCAAAACTGGATTCCCGCCTGCGCGGTAATGACGGGAAAAATGAACGGGCAGAGAATTTGACCTCAAGGCAGTGCCATGGGATCGGCCCTTCATATTTTCAATCGCAGCGCCCTTCACGGATTCATCGGGATTCCCGGCGCGATGAGAAGGCACGCGGGATAAGGAACTATCCGCTGCGCCATCCGTCCAAATCGGGCTGCATCCATCGTTTCGTTCGCGCCCCGATCGGGCCCGGGTCGCACAATGGCCGCCCTCCCCTTTCAAACAGAGAAAACCTGGTGACTTCACGCGAGCTTCTGGCGCTCGGCTTGCTGCTGCTCCTGTCGCCGCTGGCGGCGGCCCTGGGCGATGACAGGCCAGCCGCATGCGCACCGCAGCCTGCGGCACAAGTGGAGTGGCGGCTGAATGACGAGGGCCTGATTCTGGCCAAGGTGGGGCTGGGCCCGGTGCCGGCGACGCTGGCGCTGGATACCGGGGCTTACTTGAGCGTGCTGCGCGAAACCGCGGCGGCGCCATTCCAGCATGGCGAGGCGCCGGATATGGCGGCTGTCGGCGCGGGCGGATTCAAGCTCGATCGCTACGTCACGCTGCCCACGCTGCAACTGGGAACCGCCAGCTTCAGCAAGGTGAAGTTCCTGATCGGCTCGGACCAGCTCAACAATGATCCGCAGGTCAGCGGCAATCTCGGCACCAGCCTGCTCAAGGACTATGACCTCGAGATCGATCCGGCCAGCGGCAAGCTGAATCTGTTTGCGCAGAAGCCCTGCCCCGGCGGGCCGGTGTACTGGCGCCAGAGCGATGTCACCAGCATTCCCTTCGAGCTGGACAGCAACTGGATCATCATCCCGGCGATGCTCGATGGAAAGCCGCTGCGCGCGGTGGTGGACACCGGCGCCAGCACTTCGACGCTGACCTTCAAGGCGGCCAAGGCGCTGTTCAATCTGGACCAGAGCAGTGAGGGCGTGACGCCGATGGGCACCGCAACCACGCTCGACGGCAAGGGCATCGGCTTGTACAAGCGCAAGTTCAAGACGCTGCAGATCGGCGGGATTACCTTCGACAATCCCACGCTCACGCTCGGCGCCGACAGCATCGAGGCGGCAAACCGCAAGGGCACGGCCGCCCGCTTGCCCGATCTGGTGCTGGGCATGCATCAGCTGCGCCTGCTGCATCTTTACCTCGCCTACAGCGAAAAAAGACTTTACGCCTCCACGGTGAAGGGCGATTACGCCGCCCGTGCAGCAGCGGATAAAGGCGCTGTGCTGCCCACGGCGCATCAGGCGGTCGACACGCTGGATCGCCTGGAAGCGCGCGATTACGTGGAGAGCGCACGCGCGCATGCGGCGAAGCGGGAGTTCGATCCGGCCCTGCGCGATTTCGACCTGGCCATTGCGCTGGCGCCGGAGGAGTGGTGGATTTACAGCTTCCGCGGGCTGGTTCAGGCGCAGAGACAGGCCTATGCCCTGGCCATCGCGGATTTCAGCCGGGCGATCGAGCTCGACCCGAAGGCGGCGGATGCCTATGTCAATCGGGGAGAAGTTCTTTTCGTGAGCGGCGAGGTCAATCGCGCCCTCGATGACCTGAACAAGGCATTGACGCTCGATCCGAAGTCGAAGGACGCCTATCTGGCGCGTGCCGATATCTACATGCGCACGGGCGACATGGGCAAGGCCCTGCCCGATCTGGACCGTGCCCTGGAATCAGACCCCGGCTCGGCCGATGCGCATGCAGCGCGTTGCTCGGTGCGCCTGGCACTGCGCCAGTTCAAGGGCGCGCTTGCCGACTGCGACGCGGCCATCGCCGCCGATCCGGACGAGGAAGGCCCGCTGCTCACCCGCGCCGCGCTGAGCCTGAAAAGCCATCAGCCCAAGGCCGCGATGCGCGATTACACGGCGGTGCTTCAGCGCGATGCCGGCAACGCCTATGCGCTGTATGGCCGCGGCCTCGCACGCAAGGCGGCTGGCGATGCGGCGGGCGGCCAGCTGGATATGGCGGCGGCCAGGAAGCTGAGTCCCGGTGTGGCGGGGCATTTCGACGAATAGCAAAGACGCAGCCGCAGTGTCGGCGAGCTATGGCGCACGATCATGAGGATTTGCGCCGGGCAAACAAGCGCAGATCGATCGATGCCGCCATCGCTTTGTATCCGGCGTCGTTCGGATGTATATGGTCGCCGCTGTCGAAGGCGGGCAGCAGATGATCCGGGTGGGCAGGATCGCGAGTCACCTGCTCGAAATCGATGATGGCGTCGAAAGCGCCGGCACTGCGAATCCATGCATTGACCGCCTGACGCCTGGCCTCGCCCGCCGCCGAGTAGAGCAGCGGATCCTGCGCGCCCGCGTAGGGCAGCAGGGTGGCGCCGCAGATATCGATGCCTCTGGCATGCGCCTGTGCGATCAGCGTTTTCAAGCCGTCGATGATTTGTTGAGCGGACACATTGTCCGCAGGCGAATCGGGATCATCGGCGAGGCCGATGTCGTTCAGGCCGCCATCCAGCACAACCCAGCTCACGCCGGGTTTGCCCAGGACATCGCGATCGAAGCGCGCCAGCATGCTCGGGCCGATGGGGCCATCCTTGAGGAGCCGGTTGCCGCTGATGCCCGCATTGACGACGCCGATCGAGGCGAGCGCCGGATCGGCCTGCAGGCGTTCGGCGAGCGCATCCGGCCATCGCGCATTGTGGTCCTGCGTTGAACCGTGGCCGCTGGTGATGGAGTCGCCGATCGCCACAATGGTGTGCGCTTCGGCGGCGGCTACTTCGACATCGGTCAGGAAGTAACGGGCGCCGCTGCTTTTTCCTGCCGGAAAGCTGGCCGTCGCGGTGGCATTGCCGGGCGCGAAGAAGGCGGTCTGTTTGCCGTCGCCATTCACGGTGGATGACTTGGCGCCTGCGGGCAGATACAGGCTCACAGCGAGTTCGTCGAGCGCGGTCAGCGGGAACGCGAGCGGATCGCTGAGCGCATCGGCGCCCGGGGCGATGGTCACGCTGGGTTTGCCGCCGAAGCTCAGTGCATGATCGGTGCCCGTCTGGATCGCCGATCCGTTCGCATGCCTGGCCAGATGCACTGGGCCGATGCTCAGCGGCGCCGTGCCGAACAGGTTGGAGACGCGGATGCGCACGCTCGATCCGCCGACGCTGGTGCGCACGATCTGGCGCAGCGTTTGCGGCGGAAGCGGCGGGCCTGCCGAGGCCGGAGCGGCTGACCAGGTATCGACCCAGTGCAGATCCGTTGCGGAGCGCGCGGGCAGCGACGCGGCGATCGAACAGAGCAGCAATGCGCAAGCGGTGCGTTTCAGCGTCAAGCGAATCATCGGCCCATCCCTTGTTTTTCCTTTTTTCCGGGGCATGCGCCGCGGGCGCACAGCATGGCGCCGCCGCGCCGTTGCTTCACCGTCTCCCCGGCGGCGGCGCTCTCCGCCGCTTTAGTCTGGAACCGGGGTGAGCTGGAGCGATGCCTGGCCGGATTGATGGGATTGGATGCAGCCGGTGGGCAGCGGGTTTAATTGCTGCCGCGCGTTGCGCAATGCGGGCTCATTCGGCCCGCTGGAAATCCGAGATCCAGTTGGTCTCCCAGGTCTTGCCGCCGTCGGGCGAATAAGCCTGCTCCCAGTGGCCTGACCTGGGCGTGACCTGGGTCCAGGTGAAGCGCACGCGGATCGGCTTGCCCTTGAAGCTGTCGTCGGCGTAAAAGGTGCCGACGCCGTTGTCGAAACGGCCTCGCATCGGCGGATCTAGCGCGGCGGAAGGGTCGCGCCCGTCCAGCCACCAGATGGCCCACTGCGCGGTCTTGGGATCGTAGGCGCGGATGGTGACGCCATGATAGGTACCCTCCGGCTTGTTGAAGACGTTTTCGATCACATTGCCCCAGCCGTCCATGGTCTTGTAGCCGCTCTGGGTGCCGTCAAATTCCACCCACTCATGACTGCCGGCCAGGCGCTCCTTCAACTGGCGGCTGTGGACACGCCAATCCCCCATCCGCGCATCGAAGGCGTGCAGGCCGCTCAGATCGGGGGGCGCCTGTCCGGCGGGAGGTGTGACTTCGGCAGCGTGCGCGACGGCAATCGGGCCCGCCGCGGCGGCCAGCTCGACCCGCTGGAAATCCGAGATCCAGTTGGTTTCCCAGGTCTTGCCCGCATCGGCTGAAAAGGCCTGTTCAAAGTGCGCGGTTGTGGGGGTGGCGTGGGTCCAGACGAAGCGTATGCGGATCGGCTTTCCATTGAAGGTGTCGTCGGCGTAGAAGGTGCCGACGCCGTTCTCGAAATGACCGCGGGCCGGCGGATCGAGATTGGCGAGCGGGTCGCGCCCATCCAGCCCCCAGGTCGACCACTGGCCGGTCTTGGCATCGTAGGCGGTGATGCCGACGCCGCGATAGGCGCCGCCCGGAAAATTGAACAGGCTGTCGTCGACGTTGGCCATGCCGCCCAGGGCCGGGCGGGTGGTAGCGGCGCCATCGAAGTCGATCCACTCATGACTGCCGGCCAGGCGCTCCTTCAGGCGGCGATGATGGACGCGCCATTCGCCGATCCAGAAATCGAAGTCGTGTGCGCCGCTCAAATCGAGGGCAGCCGACGTGGGTGGCGGGGCGTCCTGGGAGGCGTGTGCGGTGGCGATCAGCCCCATCGCGGCGGCCAAAACACCAGCGGCGAATGCGACGCGGAAGTTTTTCATGGGGCGACTCTCTCCTGCTGCCTGCGGCTTGGACGCAGTGCATCGCTTGTTTTGATTTGAGACGATTTTCAGTGCGGCAGGCTGCCATCCGGGCTTATTGGACACGCTGCATCTCCATTAGCCAGTTGGTTTCCCAGGTCTTGCCGCCGTCGGGCGAAAAGGCCTGTTCCCAGCGAGCGGATGTGGCTGTGATGTGCGACCAGGTGAAGCGCACACGGATCGGCTTGCCCTTGAAGGTGTCGTCGGCATAGAAGGTGCCGACGCCGTTGTCGAAACGGCCCTTGACCGGCGGATCGAGATTGCCGAAAGGATCGCGCCCGTCGAGCCACCAGATCGCCCAGCGCGCGGTTTTTGGATCGTAGGAGCGGATGCCCACTCCGTAATAAGCGCCGCCGGGCATGTCGAGGAAATTGTCATCGACGTTGCCCCAGCCATTCATGGTCTTGCGCACGCTCGAGGTGCCCTCGAATTCGATCCACTCGTGACTGCCGGCCAGGCGCTCCTTCAGGCGGCGATGATGAACGCGCCAATCGCCGATCCAGAAATCGAAGTCGTGCAGGCCGCTCAGATCGGGCGCGGCCGCTGCGGGAGGCGGGGCGTCTTCGGAGGCGTATGCGGGGATGATGAAACCCAGCGCGGCTGTCATCAGGCTGACGGCGAGCGCTACGTGGAAGCTCTTCATGGAGTGATCCTCTCCTGGTCGCTGCGGCGTTATGACGCGCCAGACAGGCCGCGTGAGGTCATGCATTCCTCGATGGAGCCGAAAAATGCCGGGCGGCTTTCTGGGCGGCGTTGAATGGGCTCACACTAGCCGCTGCGGTGGACCTGAACAATATCCACTTTTTGCCCATTTCTTATATCCACCTGTAACGAGCAGAGGTCCGCGAGCAGGAAGCGGTGCATTCCCCGCTTGCGGCTTGAAGCGGCCGATGGCGAACGAGTGCGGCGGGGAGGTTCGGCCTTGCCAGGCAGCGGGGAAGGACAGCCGCCGTGAGTGGCCGGCGTCAGGGACTGCGATCGGGGGTGCCGTCTTTGTGGCCTGGCACCTGCTCCAGTTTCACGGCGGGCGCAAAGCTGACGGTGCCGACTCCCGGCTCCGTTGAATTCAGCAGCACCGAGATGCTGCCGTCGAGCTGGTTGACGATGGCCAGATCGAGCTTGCCGTCGCCGTTGAAATCGCCGGCGGTGATGGAGTAGGCCTGACCGGGACGGGTGCCGCCCAGGGCGGCGCTCAGCGCATCGACGGCGGCCGGCGGGATCGGCGGCGGGCTGGCGGCACCGGTCGCGGCAAGCTGCCGCAACTGGCCGACGAACTTGTAGCCGCGTCCGGGCACGGTGACGACGTATCGATGCTGGTCCGGCGATTCACCCAATGCGCGGCGCAGCAGGAAGACGTTGTGGCTGAGGTTGCCTTCTTCGACGTAGCCGCGCGGCCAGATGCCCTTCAGCAATTCTTCCTTGCCGAGCAGGCGGTGCGGATGGGCCAGCAGGTAGCACAGCAGTTCGAAAGCCTTGGGCGCCAGGGCCAGGGCTTGGCCGTCCCTGAGCAGCTGCCGGCTGTCGGTGTCGACGCGAAACGGACCGAATTCGTAGACCGACTCTGTAAGCACGTCTATTTTCGCATCCATTTTGGCGTCCATGTTGCCGCCCATGCCCCGCTGCACCGTCCGGTCACAAACCCCGAGAAGTCCTGAGAGCCGGCAAAGGATTCCTGAGAACCCTTCTGCTTGAATGCCGGGCCATCGGGCAAGCGTAGCAGTTGCTGCCAGGCACGGCAGCCCCGGCGCGCTCTCGAAAGAGACCGGTTTGGCAGTTGTAAGAAATCCGTAAGAAATCAGCAATCAGTCATTTCCTTCAGGGGAGTCGATTCATGTCCAATTCGAGCAACAAGCCGCTGCGCGACATTGCGCGCCAGAGCGAGGAATTCCCGGGCCAGCTGGCGGCGCTGAAGCCGGCGCTGCTGGGCCTGGTTCCGGACGACCAGAATTACAGCGGCGATTCCTACGACGAGCTGTTCGTGATCCTCGCCGCCGCCCAGTACCTGGTGACCGATCCGCCGCTGCGCAAGCGCAACGCCGATCGCAACGGCGGCAATCCCAAGCTGGTCGGGGTGATGCTCAACGAAGGCCCCAGGGACAAGGATGCGGTGCTGGTGGCGGCGGTGCTGGAACGGGTGGCGCCCTACGTGCACCCGGCGGACTTCCTCGACTCGCTGTCGAAGATGCACGCCAGCGAGGAAATCCGCTTCCGCGAATACCGCAGCGCGCTGGAGCGGATCGCCGCCGACCTGTGGCGCCTGACGGTGGGCTTCGAGCCGTCGCCGAAGTGCCCGGACGCGCTGCGCATCTGGGCCGGGGGGCCGAATCTGGCACTGCTGCGCAGGATTCTGCTGCCGGCCTGAGCCGCAAGCTTGCCAGGTGCCGCCCGAGCAATCCGTGGACGCTGCGCAAGCCGCTGAAAAACAAGGGGCGGAACCGGCTGAGCCGTCGCAGCCCGGCGCGTCGTAAAAATGCCCCCAAGCAGCAGACCCCCGCCCCGAATCCCGCGTACAGTACGGTCAATAAGAAAGGGATCGGGGATGCAGTCTTTCGTATCGGAGCTGAGGCGCCGCAACGTGCTGCGGGTGGCTGCTTTTTATGCGGCCGCGGGCTGGCTGTTGGTGCAGGTGGCCACCCAGGTGTTTCCGTTCTTCGATATTCCCAACTGGGTGGTGCGCGTCGTCGTCATCGCCATCGTGCTGGGCTTCCCGGCGGCGCTGGCGCTGGCCTGGTTCTATGAGCTGACGCCGCAGGGGCTGAAGCTGGAAAGCGAGATCACTCCGGGCGAGTCGATCACCCGCCAGACCGGCCGCAAGCTGGACCGCTGGATCATCGCGGTGCTGGGGCTGGCGGTGGTGTTGCTGCTGGCCGACAAGCTGGTGCTGCACCGCGACGCTTCGCCGTCGGTCGCCGCGTCGGGCAGTCCCGACGTGGCGGCGGCCATCGACAGGTCCATCGCGGTGCTGCCGTTCGAGAACCTGTCCGACGACAAGGCCAACGGTTACTTCGCGGCGGGCGTGCAGGACGAGATACTGACGCGCCTGGCCAAGATCGGCGCGCTCAAGGTGATCTCGCGTACCTCCACCGAGCAATACGGCACCAGGCCCGGCAACCTGCCCGAGATCGCCAGGCAGTTGGGCGTGGCCAACATTCTCGAAGGCAGCGTGCAGAAGATCGGCGACCTGGTGCACGTCAACGTGCAGCTGATCCGCGCCGCCAGCGACGATCACCTGTGGGCCGAGAGCTACAACCGCAAGCTGGACGATGTGTTCAGCGTCGAAGGCGAAGTGGCGCAGACCGTGGCGGAGGCGCTCAATGCCAGGCTCAGCGGCGCCGAGCAGCAGGCGATCACCGCCAAGCCCACCGACAATCCAGCCGCCTACGAGGCCTATACGCGCGGCCGCGCCATCGAAACCGGCAGCTACGACATGCCCAGCCGCCTGCGCGCGCTCGACGCCTATGAGGAGGCGGCGCGGCTGGACCCGAATTTCGCGCTGGCCTTCGCGCATGTGGCGATTGTCGGCAGCTTCATCTATTTCAACGGCGACGCCGCCGAAAAAGTCACGCCGGCATTGCTGAAACAGTCCAGCGACACCGCGCTGCAACTGCAGCCTGAGTTGGGCGAGACTTTGCTGGCGCGGGGCTTCTACCGCTACCGCGTGCTGCGCGACTATCCCGCCGCGTTGCAGGATTTCCAGGCCGCGCGACAGCGGCTGCCGAACGACGCCGAGGTGCTGGCGGCGATGGCCGCGCTGGAACGCCGGCTCGGCCGCTGGGACGACGCGGTCGCCCACGCCCAGGCCGCAATGTCGCTAGATCCGCGCAACATGATGACCCTGCTGGGCAACGCCTTCGAGCTGTTCGGCTATCTGCGCCGCTTCGACGAAGCCCGGCAAATCCTGGAGCGCGCCTCGGAGATCGAGCCCGACAGCCTGAGCGTGTTCTCGACGCGCGCCTCGATCGAGCAGCTCGACGGCCGGCTCGATGCGGCCGCGGCCTGGGTGGCGCGCCTGCCGCAGCACTATTCCTCCTCCGATTTCCTGATGGACCCGGCGCTGATCCAGCTGACCTGGGAGCGGCACTGGGATCGCGCGGCCGCCTTCGCCCAGGACTCCCTGCCGCCCGGCGAAGGGCCGCTGCCGCTGGATCACTCGCTGTGGGTGGCCTTCGTTCTCGGCGAGGCGCAGCGGCAAAGCGGTCATGCCGCCGAGGCAAGGGCCACGTTCTCCCGCATTGTTCGCAGCATCAAGCCGACACCTGACAGCCAGGTGCGCATCGACGAGGCACGTTCACTCGAATTCCTGGCTCTGGCGCAGGCCGGTCTGGGCGACAAGCGGGCGGCGCTCGATGCCGCGGCGCAGGCGGTGGAAGCGTATCGCACTGATGCGGTGACCCACGCCGATACGGAGCTTACCCAGGCGATGGTGCAGGCGCAGGTCGGTGAGCACGAAGCTGCCATCGCCGCCTTGCCGCATCTGCTGCAAATTCCAGCGGGTCTCACTCTCGGCGAGCTGCGCTACGAGCCCCTGTTCGATCCGATCCGCGACGATCCCCGCGTGCAGAAACTGTTGAGCGCTCCGGCGGCGGCAAAGCCATGACCACGCCCAGGCCCGACCCAAAGAGATCGCTGTTCGCCGAGCTGCAGCGCCGCAACGTCTACAAGGTCGGCGCCATGTACGCCGTAGCCGGCTGGCTGCTGGTGCAGGTGGTGACGCAGGTGTTGCCGGTCTTCGATGTGTCCGCCCTGGCCCAGCGCATCATCGTGCTGGTGATCGTGGCCGGCTTTCCGGTGGCGCTGGTGCTGTCCTGGGTCTACGAGCTGACGCCGCAGGGCATTGTCAAGACCGATGAGGTCGCGCCGGATGCATCGGTCACCCGCGCCACCGGGCAGAAACTGAACCGCGCCATCATCGGCACCCTCAGCGCGGCGGTACTGGTGCTGCTGGTCAGGCTGTTCTGGCCGCACGCCGCGGGTCGAGCGGACATTGAAGCGCAGCCGCAGGCCGCTGTTGCCGACAAGTCCATCGCCGTGCTGCCGTTCGCCAACCTGAGCCGCGATCCGGATAACGCCTTTTTCGCCGACGGCATGCAGGACGAGATCCTGACCAAGCTGTTCAAGATCGGCGCGCTGCGGGTGATCTCGCGCACCTCGACCCAGCGCTACGCCGGTTCGCCGGACAAGATCGCGGATATTGCGCAGCAGCTTGGCGTCACCAATATCCTGGAAGGCAGCGTGCAGAAGGCCGGCGATGCGGTGCACATCAACGTGCAGCTGATTCGCGCCGCCTCCGACGAACACCTGTGGGCCGAGAGCTACAACCGCAAGCTCGACGATATGTTCGGCGTGGAGGGCGAAGTGGCGCAGGCGGTGGCGGAAGCGCTCAACGCCAAACTCAGCGGGGCCGAGCAGCAGGCCGTCGCGGCCAGGCCGACCAGCGACCCGGTTGCCTACGAACTCTACCTGCGCGCCCGGGCGGCGTCCGCCACCACTTATTCCTTCTCCGGCGCTTTGCACGACGTCGATGCCTACCAGGAGGTGGTGAAACACGACCCGGGGTTCGCGCTGGCCTGGGCGCAGATTGCCCTGGGCATGAGCATTCTTTACTTCGACGGCCTGGATCAGCAGCGCAGCACCGCGGCGGCGATCCGCCAGGCGGCGGAAACCGCGCTGCGGCTGGCGCCGCAATCCGCCGAAGCCCTGTATGCGCATGGCTACTACCTCTATCGCGTGGAGCACGACTATACGGCTGCACTGGAGGATTTCCGGCTGGCGCTGGAAAAGCAGCCCAAGGACCCGCAGATATTGCTGGCCATGTTCCTGGTCGAGCGCCGCCTTGGCCGCTGGGACGACGCCATCGGGCACGGTCGCATGGCGGCGCAACTCGATCCGCGCGACGTCAGCACCATCAGCCCGATGGGCTGCGAGGGCTTGAACTACCTGCGCCGCTTCGGCGAGGCGCGCGCCGTGCTGAACCAGGCGCAGCAGGTAAACCCGGACGAGCCCAATGTGCTCGCCTGCCTGGCACAGATCGAGCAGATGCAGAGCCACCTGGATGCCGCCGACGCCTTGCTGGCGCGGGTGCTGGTCGACCCGCGCGAGGTGGAGTCCCTGCCGCGCATCCTCCAGTTCATGTACCGGCGCCGCTTCGAGGAGTTGAGCGGGCTGCTGCGCCAGTCGCTGACGGATGACGACCAGGCGCTTTCCGGCCCGGACCTGCAGAACCTGGTCTATCTGGGCTATGCGCAGAAGTGGTCGGGACAGGCGCAAGCGGCCCGTACCAGCTTCGAGCGCGCCGTCCAGGTCCTCGGGGCCAGCCCGGACGCGATGGAGCATACCGAGATCGTAGGCTACGCCACCCTGGCCCTGGCTTACGCCGGTCTCGGCGAACGCGACCAGGCGCTCGCAGCCGCGGCGCAGGGCGTCGAGCACAATCGGGCGGACGCCATCAAGGGAGTTTTCGCACAAATCGCACAGGCGCAGGTGCAGGCGCAGCTTGGCAACGCCGATGCGGCGATCGAGCTGCTGCCGCATCTGCTGCAAGTCCCTGTCGGCCTCAACCCGGCGCAGCTGGCGCTGGACCCGGTGTGGGACCCGCTGCGCAGCGATCCGCGATTCCTCAAGCTGATCGCCGAGAGCGCGCAGACAGCAAAGGCCAAACCATGAGCGAATCCACCTCGACCTCGCCGTCCGGGCATGAGCCCGCCGCGGCAACTTCGCCCGACCCGGTGGAGATCGCGATGGAAGCGCTCGCCGCGGGCGCCGTGCCCGACAGCACGGCGCGCACCCTGCTGCAGCGGCAGACGCGCCTGATCGAGATGCAGATCCAGCAGATCCTGCTGCGGCGCTGGCTCGTCGCGGTACTGGCGGTGCTGCTGGCGCTGGGCATGGCCGCGCTGCTGTGGAACGCTGCGCGCGACCGCAGCCTGGTGATCGAATCGTTCTCCACGCCGCCCGACCTGGATGGCCAGGGCCTCGGCGGGGAAATGCTGGCAAGCCTGCTGCTCGACAAGCTGACGGCGATCGACGCGCAAACCGAGAGCCTGCGCGCGCGCGAAACGCTGGCCAACGACTGGGCCGGCGACATCAAGGTGGAAATCCCCAACACCGGCGTTTCGCTGGGGCAGCTCGATCGCGGGCTGCACCATTGGCTGGGACACCAGAACCGCATCGAAGGCGGCGTGTACCACCGCGATGACCACCTGGTCCTGACCCTGCGCGCGGTGGGCGGCGCGGCCCACAGCTACAGCGGGCAGGCGCGGGAGCTCGACGGGCTGCTGCAACAGGCTGCGGAGGCCCTGTTCGCCGATACCCAGCCGTACCTGTTCAGCAAGTACCTGGAACAGCACGGACGCATGGACGAGGCCCTGGCAGTGGCGCGCAAGGGAGCGCTTGCCGGTCCGGATGAAGAGCGCGCCTGGTCCTACGCCCAGGTCTCCAACCTGCTCGGCTACCTGGATCTGCCTGGGGCGATCGTGGCCGCACGCAAGGCGCTCCAGATCGATCCGCAGAACGGTCTGGCCTACCTCAACCTTTCCACCCCGGAAACCCTGCTCGGCCACGACGAGGATGGCGTGCGCGATCTGCGCGATGGCGCCGCGCTGCTCAAGTCCGGGCGCAGCGGCCTGTCCTCACTCGGCCTGATCTTCGGCGTGGTCAACGAGGCCATCCTCGACGACTTCACGGGCGACTTCGCTGGCTCCGTAGCGATCTATCGCGGACCCGCCTCGAAGGTCACTTACGAAGGCTACGACCGGCTGATGCCTGGCCTGACCGCCTATGAACTGGCCAAGAACCACGACGTCGCCGCCTCGCGCGCGGTCGACAGCCAGCTCGCGGACACGGAGATGGCCGGGTTCTTCATCCTCACCGGTGACGCCATCGTCCCGGGCTACGAGCGCAGCGCTGCGCTGGCGGACTGGCCGGCAGCCCTGGCCGACCTGGATCAGACGATCGCTGCAACCCACACCTTAGGTTACGTCGGCGCGATCATCGACCAGCGCCTGCTGACGCCGCGCCGCATCTACGCGCTGGCGAAGAGTGGCCGCATCGCCGAAGCCGCGCAACTCGCCTCCGCGCTGCCGGCTGACTGCTATCGCTGTGTGCGGGTGCGCAGCATGGTCGCCGCCGTCGCCGGCGATGCGGCGGCCAGCGAGCGCTGGTTCGATGAAGCGGTGAAGCTGGCGCCCTCCCTGCCCTTCGCCTATTCAGAATGGGGCGAGGCCAGACTGGCGCGCGGCGACGCGGCGGGGGCCATCACTCTGTTCCGGCAGGCGCAGGAAAAGGGTCCGGCCTGGGCCGATCCGCTGAAGCTCGAAGGCGATGCGCTGATGAGCAGCGGCAAGGCGGCCGATGCGCTGCCACGTTATGCGGCCGCGGCGGAGCGGGCGCCACACTGGGGAGCCTTGCAGCTGGCCTGGGGCCGGGCACTGGACGCGCTCGGGCGCAAGGCCGAAGCGCGGGACCGGTATCTGGCGGCGGCGGGCATGGACCTGTCGACGGTTGATCGGGCCATGGTGCAAAGCCTCACCGGAAAGAAGTGATCGCGGCTGATCACGTCGCGGGTTGGCGCGCAGACGATGGCGCCGAGCCGGCTGAGGAAATATCACTTAAGCTGAATCATCCTCTTCCTCCGCCGAGGCGCTTCGATGGCAGCCAATTCCGAGATTCAGAACATGGCGCTTTTCTGCGACTTTGAAAACGTCGCGCTGGGCGTGCAGGAAGCAAACTATCCGCGTCTCGATATCGCCAAGATCCTCGAGCGTCTGCTGCTGAAGGGCAATATCGTGGTCAAGAAGGCCTACTGCGACTGGGACCGCTACAAGGATTTCAAGAAGCCGATGCACGAGGCTTCGTTCGAGCTGATCGAAATACCGCATGTGCGGCAATCCGGCAAGAACTCGGCGGACATCCGCATGGTGGTCGATGCGCTGGATCTTTGCTACACCAAGGCGCATGTCGATACCTTCGTCATCATTTCCGGCGATTCGGATTTCTCGCCGCTGGTGTCGAAGCTGCGCGAGAACAACAAGGTGGTCATCGGCGTGGGCGTGCGCAAATCCACTTCGGACCTGCTCACCGCCAACTGCGACGAGTTCATCTTCTACGACGACCTGGTGAAGGAGCAGGAGCAGAAGAAACGGCGCGCCGCGAAGAAGGCGGAAGCGCCAGCGCAGACCGGCAAGCCGGTTCCCAAGCAGGCCAAGCCGGTCAGCCCGGAGGAAGTGCGGCGGCAGCAGGCAGTGCAGTTGCTGGTCGAAACGGTGGAAGCGCTGGTGGCCGAGCGCGGCGAGGAAAACAAGCTGTGGGCCTCGATGGCCAAGCAGGCGGTGAAGCGCCGCCGTCCGGATTTCAACGAATCCGCCTACGGCTTCAGGAGCTTCGGCAAGCTGCTGGAAGCGGCGCGCGACAGCGGCCTGCTGGTGGTCGATCGCGACGAGAAGTCCGGGAATTATCTGGTGCGCCTGGTGCACCGGGATGATTGAGGCCCATGCTGTGCGGGATGCTTTTACGGAAACGTTCTTGTCAATTCTTCCGCCAATTGGATGGGGGCTTTGGGAAATATGTGCTGAAATTCCGCGCAGGACATGGTTGAAACGCCTCTGAGAGTCCCCTCGCTTCTAAAGCGTTTTATCCTTGCCGTCATGTCCGGGTATAACTTCATGAGGTCTTGCACATCTTTGAATACGACCCGGTATTTGGGCAAGGTGATGTAGTCGGCGGAAAGCGGCCGACCAATCCGGGCCATGTACCAGAGCGAAAAATAGGTGGCGAGACCTTCTTCAAGGTTTGTTGCCGTGCCAAACACGCCCGATGACAGAAGATGAAAGGATTCATGCGAAAGCTGATACAGAGCGCGGTCTTCATCCGATGCCGCATTCGCCGTCAGCAGGACGATGACCGTTTTTCCTGTTCCGTACTGATCTTGCGGATACCAGTGCGACGGCTGCGCATCGGTGGTGAAGTCAATTCCAAGGATAGTGTACGAACGGTCACGCGGTCCGAAGAGATCTTCCGCCATGTCCAGCGCCTGCCCGAACCTCGACGTCAGCGTCCAGTGATATGTGCAACTCACATCGGCACAGGGCTGCGCAAGAACCAGGTCGGGCTCAATAGCGAACATGGGCTCATACCGGCCTGCGCCTTGGCCTTGAGTTGCCGCATCGGCGCTCACGGGAATAAGCAGCAAAAGCGCGATCAACACGAGATTGTCAATCCGGCTTTTGAGCGATATTTTCATTTCCCGGCTCGCGCCTTGCGTTGATGCACGGTGCGAACCAGCCCACTTGCAGGCCAGGCGCGTACGATGACGGCGAGCGCGCGGTTCGCCACAAAGGTTCGATTCTGGCGCATAGCGGTGTTTTTCCGGCTGTAGAGAGAGTGAAATCGCGCGCCGCTTGCGTAGCGCAAGACTTGGCCTGGACACCATAGGCCTATTTGCGATTGTCTGTGCGTTAGCCCACATTAAATGGAGCTATTTGCGGCATCCGGCAGGCAGAATAAGGAAAAACAGTCGCCGCATGCCGACGATTCAGCACCGCTGATCGGCGCCGCTTCCGAGCGAGAGGCTAGGAAGCGTTGGTCGATCTGCGCGAATCACCCTTCCCCCGACGGGGTATAGCGGCTTTCGCCGATATGCCGCTGTTGGCTTGGTATTGAATTTGATTGAATACACTCATGAGCCGCTTCAAAGCCGACCTGCTGCTACTGCTGTGCGCCTTCATCTGGGGCACGGCCTTCGTCGCGCAGAAAGACGTGCATGCCGCCGCCTGGCCGGTGCTGTTCGTCGCTGCGCGCTTCCTGCTGTCGGCGCTGCTGCTGGCGCCGCTGGCACTGTTCGAGGCCCGCAAGGCCGCCGCGCCGCCGATCAAACGCCGTGACCTGATGCTCGCCGGCCTGATCGGCACCTGCCTGTGCGTGGCGGCGACGATGCAGCAGGCGGCGCTGACCGGCACCACGGCGACCAACGCCGGCTTCCTCACTGCGGTCTACGTCGCCTTCGTGCCGTTCGTGGTGTGGGCCATTGCCGGCACCCGGCCGCGGCCGATGGTGCTGCTGGCTTGCGCCATCGCCGTGCTGGGGGCCTGGCTGCTGGCGGATCACGGACAGCGCCGGGGCTGGTCGGGCGGCGATCTGGTGCTGCTGGCCTCGGACCTGATCTGGGCGCTGCACATCACCCTGATCGCGAAATTCCTGGGGCAGATCAACCGGCCGTTCCTGCTCTGCTTCATCCAGTACGCCGTCACCGGCATCGGCGCCGGCATCGTCAGCGCCTGCAGCGAAAGCGCGGTCTGGTCCGAATTCCAGGCAAGCCTGCCGGCGATCGCCTATGCGGGCATTGCATCCGGCGGCATCGCCTATACGCTGCAGATCGTGGCGCAGAGACATGCGCCCGCCGCCGAGGCGGCGCTGATCCTGTCGCTGGAAAGCGTGTTCGCGGCGATTGCCGGCGCGGTGGTGCTGCACGAACGGCTGACTGCCGTAGCCACTGCCGGGTGCCTGCTGATCCTGACCGGCGCGGTGATGGTGGACGTTGCGCCGGCGGTACGACGGGGACTGCTGCGAGTGGTGCGCGGCGAGGTGAGAGCGCCTTAGCGTTCTGAGTTGGAAGTTAGCCGCATAAATTGAAGCCCGTTCGTGGCGAGTGCCGCGCGTAGCGCGGTGTATCGAGCCACTAGCGGCGCGACTGGCCCCTCGATACACCGCGCTACGCGCGGCACTCGGGGCGAACGGAGTTTTGTGTGGATTTCTGACTCGCAATACCAGACGGCGTGCAAGAAATAGCCGCAAAGCGATCGGCCTGTTTCAACCCTGACTGGCCTATTCCGCCTTACGGCGCGCGCGGAACGCGGCAACCTTCATGCGGTTGCCGCACTGGGCCATGCTGCACCAGCGGCGGTGATGCGACTTGGTGCGGTCGTAGAACCACAGCGTGCAGTCCGCGCTTTCGCATTTGCGCACCAGGCTGAAGTCGCCTTCGGCGAGCAGGTTGGCCACCGCTTCGGCCACCGGCACCAGCAGCGCCTCGACGCTGCTCACTCTGCGGCGCAGCTCCAGGCTCGGACTCTGGGACTTGCTCCAGACCAGTTCCCGATAGGCGTTGCCGAGGGCAAGCACGCGGTTCAGCGCGGCGGGGTCGCCGGAGATTCCGACCTTGCGGCTTTCCAGCAGATCGCGCGCGGTCTGGCGCAGGGCCAGTGCGGCCTTGAGCAGGGTGCCGGGGCGGCCTGCCCCGCGCTGCGCCGACGCCGGCAGACCGGCGCGTTGCAGCCAGTCCAGCACCTGCGCATCGCTGCCCAGGCACTCGCGCCTGTCCTCCCCGACACCGAAGGCGGTATTGACGAAATCCAGCGCCAGATCGTCGCCGACGAACAGGGGTGCGCCGATTTCAAAGCGTGCCAGGGGGTTGGTGTTCATGAATTCGGGCCTATAAGTCGATGAGAAATAGTAACTTGTAAAAATGCTGTTGACTAGTTACATGCGATATATGTAACCTCCATTTGTATTTTTCAATAGTTACACTCATTTCACTGCATCGAGGAGTCGACCCCATGTCCATATCCCGTTTCGCAATTGGCGCTTTGGTCGCCATGGCCGCCGTTGGTGGTGACGCCGGCGCCGCCTCCGGCGGTGGCACGCCGCCCGCCGCCACGGCCAGCAGCGCAATCCTGCCGCCGGTGGTCAGCACCCACTACATCCAGGTGCAGGGCCTGCGGCTGTTCTACCGCGAGGCCGGCGATCCGCAGGCCCCGGCGATCCTGCTGCTGCACGGCTTCCCCACTTCCTCGCTGATGTACCGCAACCTGATTCCGCTGCTGGCCGACCGCTATCACGTGATCGCGCCGGATCTGCCGGGGTTCGGCTTCTCCGATGCGCCGGATCGCAAGCAGTACCCCTACACCTTCGACAATCTGGCCGGCACCATCGACGCCTTCACCGACGCGGTGGGCCTGAAGCGCTATGCCATCCAGGTGTTCGACTACGGCGCGCCGGTGGGCTGGCGCCTGGCGGTGGCGCACCCGGAGCGGATCACGGCGATCATCACGCAGAACGGCAACGCCTATGAGGAAGGCCTGAGCACCGGCTGGAATCCAATCCAGAAATACTGGAAGGAACCGACCGAGGCGAACCGCGCGGCGCTGCGCGATTTCCTTACGCCGGAATCAATAAAGTGGCAGTACACCCATGGCGCGCCGGACGAAACCAAGGTGGCGCCGGAAACCTACACGCTGGACTCGGCCCTGCTGGCGCGGCCCGGCGAGGAGGATATCCAGCTCGACCTGTTCCTCGATTACGCCAACAACGTCAGGCGCTATCCGGAATTCCAGGCTTATTTCCGCAAGTGGCATCCGCCGTTGCTGGCGGTGTGGGGCAAGAACGATCCGTTCTTCCTGCCGCCGGGCGCCGAGGCCTTCAAACGCGACATCCCGAATGCCGAAGTGCATTTCTACGACGCCGGTCATTTCGCGATGGAGACCAGCGGCCGCGAAATCGGCATGGAGATTCGCCGTTTCCTGGCTCGCAATCTGAAGCAGCCGCAGCAGAAGAAATGATCTGACGGGCCCGCCGCAGCGGGCCGGATGATGCGCAAGTTCGCCGCGGAGCGCTGGTTCGGGCTCCGCGGCGATTTCATGCCCGCTGCCCGAAGGAGCAAGCGGCGCAGGCCGGCGGGCACACGCCGAGTGGCCGCAGAGTCATTTACAGCGATGGATGGCAAGGTACAGGCTACCGCCGCCACAGATCCTCGCCATCCAGGGAAAAACAATTCAATGAAGTCTTTCGCGAACAAGGTCGCCGCCATCACCGGTGCCGGCTCCGGCATCGGGCGCGCGCTGGCGCTGGAGCTGGCCGCGCAGAACTGCGCGCTGTCGCTCAGCGATATCGATGCAAAGGGCCTGGCGGAAACCGCAAAATTGCTCGCCGACAGCGGCGTTAAAGTGACCACCGCCAAGGTCGACGTATCGAAGCTGAAACAGATCAGCGCCTGGGCGGCGAAGACCGCGACGGAGCACGGCAAGGTGAACCTGATCTTCAACAACGCCGGTGTCGCCGCCGCCGGCACGGTCGAGAGCCTGAGCTATGAAGACTGCGAATGGATCACCGGCATCAATTACTGGGGCGTGATCTATGGCACCAAGGAATTCATGCCCTACCTGAAGGCCAGCGGCGAAGGCCACATCGTCAACACCTCCAGCATCTTCGGCCTGTTCTCGCAGCCGAGCCAGAGCGCCTACAACGCCACCAAGTTCGCGGTGCGCGGCTTCACCGAATCGCTGCGTCAGGAATTGGACCTGCTGAACAACGGCGTCAGCGCCACCTGCGTGCATCCAGGCGGCATCAAGACCAATATCGCAAAATCGGCCCGCACCAATGCCAGCCTGCGTCAGATCACCGGCTCCGATGCGGAGCAGGGCAAGGCGGATTTCGAAAAGCTGTTCCGCACCACGCCGCGGCAGGCGGCGCGGATCATACTCGCCGGCGTGCGCGGCGATGCGCGGCGCGTGCTGATCGGCGGCGATGCCCGCGCCGCCGACCTGATGCAGCGCCTGCTGCCGACGGCTTACCAGAAGCTGGTGACGCTGGCGGTGCGGACGCAGGCCCGGCTCTGAACAGGCACGCCATCGAGGAAGCATCGCCATGACTCACGCAAACCCCTTGAACCAGCCTTTCACCCTGCCCAACGGCACGACACTGAAGAACCGCCTGGCCAAGTCGGCCTTGAGCGAAGCCCTGGGCACCATGGACAACCGCGTCACACCGCAACTGCCGCGCCTGTATGCGCGCTGGGCCGCGTCCGGCATCGGCCTGCTGATGACCGGCAACGTCATGGTAGACCGCAATGCCATCGGCGAGCCGGGCAATGTGGCGGTGGAGGACGAGCGCGATCTGCCGCTGCTGCGCGAGTGGGCGCGCGGCTGCCATCGCCATGGCTGCGAGCTGTGGATGCAGCTCAACCATCCCGGCAAGCAGGCGCCGATCGCGCTGAACCGCGAGAACGTTGCGCCGTCGGCGATCGGCTTCGGCAAGAAGCTGGCGCCGTTCTTCCCGGTGCCGCGCGCGCTGCAGGACGCCGAGATCCTCGACATCATCCGGCGCTTCGGCAATGCCGCTGCGATTGCGCGCAAGGCCGGCTTCACCGGCGTACAACTGCATGGCGCGCACGGTTATCTGATCAGCCAGTTTCTGTCACCGAAGCACAATCAGCGGCAGGATCGCTGGGGCGGCAGCCCGGAAAATCGCCGCCGCTTCGTGCTGATGGTTTACGCGGAAGTGCGCCGCCAGGTCGGCGCGGATTTCCCGATTGGCATCAAACTCAATTCCGCCGATTTCCAGCGCGGCGGCTTCACCGAAGAAGAATCGCTGAACACCATTCGTGCGCTGGCCGCGGCGGGCGTCGACCTGGTCGAGATTTCCGGCGGCACCTACGAAGAGCCGATCATGCAATTGGGCGTGAAGAAGGACTCCACCCAGGCGCGTGAAGCCTACTTCCTGGAGTTCGCCGAAAAAGTCCGCGGCGAGGTCAAGGTGCCACTGATGTTGACCGGCGGCTTCCGCAGCCTGGAGGGCATGAACGCGCCCTTGCGCGGCGGCGCGCTCGATGTGATCGGCCTGGGCCGCTCGCTGGCGGTCGAGCCGGAAGGCCCTGCCCGCCTGCTGCAGGGCAAGGAAACCCTGCACCAGGTCAGGCCGCTCAGCACCGGGATCAAGCTGATCGACAATCTGGGCGCCCTGGAAATCACCTGGTACACGCGCCAGCTGCATCGTCTGGCCCGCGGCCGCGAGCCCAGGCCCCATGAACACGCGCTCAAATCATTCCTGTTCGACCTGCCGCAAAAAGGCCTGGGCATGGTGCAGAGCCGGCGTCTGCGGGCCTGAAGCGGGCCTGCGGGGCCGCACGCAAGCGGGCTGATCGCTTTTCTGTCGGCATCGAAAACAGAGACGGCCAAGCTGCATCCAGCAGCCGGAAACAGCCTACGGAATTGGGTGATTTAAAGCCCGGAAGACAACTGAACGGTGCTTTTTAGGTGTCTTGACGGCAAACTTTCGACAGCTCGCCGCTTTCCACGAGCGCCCTGTTCGTGTTATTTAAGCAGCCATGCGTTTTCCGGTTCTCTCCCGTTTCTTCATCGCGCTCGGCTTTCTGGTCATCCAGACGGCCGCGGTGGTGCATGCCACCAGCCATGAGCTGAAGCCGGAAACCAACGCCAGTTGCGAAGTCTGCGCACTGGCTCATGCCGGCGGCGGCACGCCGCTAATGGTGGACGCATCCAGCATCGTCGTTCCCCGCGGTATCGAGCCGACACTGCCGCTGGTTGCGGCGGTGCCGCTGCGCATCATCGCCCGGCCCAACAGCCGCGGACCTCCCGTAATCCTCGTTTGACCTGAGCTGTCGCTGCATCGGGCGCCGCCAGCGGTTGCGCCGGTTTTTCATTCAACGAGGATGACCATTCACATGCTTTCTTTTGCGCCTGCTGCGCGTGTTTCCACGCGCCGCACTTTGATTGCCGTATTTCTGGGCCTTGCCAGCAGCGCCCTTCCCCACCACGCATTCGCCGCCGACCCGCAGTTGCTGGCGGCCTCAAACAGTTCAGGCACCATCCAGGGCATCGTCGTCGATGGCGACGGCAAGCCGATGGGCTCGGCCAAGATCCAGCTCGCCAATGCATCGGGCAAGGTGATCGCGCAGGCGCAGACCGATAGCCACGGCATCTTCACCATCTCCGGCGTGGCGCCGGGGACTTATACGGTGAGCGCCGCCAAGGCCAGCAACTTCAACAGCGTCGAGGTGCAAGTCAGCGCCGGCCAGACCAGCAACGCCCAGCTGGCCCTGGGCAGCAAGCAGCTGCAATCCGTCACCGTCACCGCCAGGCGCTTCGAGCGGGCGCGCAACGAGCTGTCGCCCTCCACCGGCAGCAGCCAGTACGCCTTCAACGAAAAAGCCATCGAGCAGTTGCCGGAAGGCGACCATACGGCCTTCAATCATGTGCTGCTGCAAGCGCCGGGCGTGGCCAACGACCAGCAGGGCCAGTTGCACATCCGCGGCGATCACAACGATATCCAGTACCGCATCAACGGCATCATCCTGCCCGACGGCACCAGCGGCTTCAGCCAGGTGCTCGATCCGCGCCTGGCCAAGAGCATCACCCTCAACACCGGGGCACTGCCGGCGCAGTACGGCCTGCGCACCGCCGGCGTCATCGACATCGTCACCAAGGACCGCTTCGAAGGCGGCGACGTCGATCTCTACGGCGGCACCCAGGACACCTTCAACCCGAGCTTCCAGCTGGGCAAGACCAGCGGCAACTTCTCGGCCTACGTCACCGGTCAGTACCTGACCAACAACCTGGGCATCGAGAATCCAACCAGCTCCAGCAACGCCATCCACGACCGCACCTCGCAGGGCAAGGGCTTCGGCTACTTCTCTTACCTGCTCGACGATCACACCAAAGTCAGCGCCATCCTCGCCGCTACCACCACGCGCCTGGAAATTCCGAACAATCCGGATCAACCGCTGAACTGCGACTTCGTCAACCAGCTCAACGGCAACACCGGCTGCGATGGAACCAATCCGCCGAATTCGGCGGCCGTCGGCTCCTCGGACATCAGCTCGAGAGGCCTGAACGAGCGGCAGTTCGAGCGCAACCAGTTCGGCATCCTGGCGCTGCAGGGCATCGGCCCGGCCGAGGTGACCTACCAGGTGGCGGCGTTCGATCGCGTCAGCACGGTCGAGTTCTCGCCCGATCCGCTGGGCGATCTGGTGTTCAACGGCGCCGCCTCGCAGGTCAAGCGCAAGGCCTCGGTGCTGGGCATGCAGGGCGACGCCAGCTATCCGTTGAACGACTCGCACAGCATCGGCGTCGGCTTCTCCACCAGCACCGAGGATGACCGATCCGACAATACTTCGTCGGTGTTCACCACGGCGACGCCGTCGATCGTCAACACCTGTGCTCCCGGCACCACCCTGGGCACCGATCCCAATACCCAGCAGCCGACCTGCTACGGCGGCCCCGAAAGCATCGTCGACAACAATCCCAAGAACGGCAACACCCTGGTCAGCCTGTATGTGCAGGACAAGTGGGAAGTCACCAAGAGCCTGATCGTCAATTACGGCCTGCGCTACGACCATGTCAGCGCCTTCGTCGAGGGCCAGCAGTTCAGCCCGCGCATCGGCATGATCGACTACCTGACGCCGCGCACCACCATCCACGCCGGCTACTCGCGCTACTTCACGCCGCCGCCGAGTGAGTTGGTGGCCAGCTCCACCTTCGCAAAATTCGAAAACACGACGCTGGCGGCTCCCGCGAACCAGCCGAACTGCACGCCCAGCCCGAGCAACCCCTGCGTGCTGAACAGCCCGGTGCAGCCGGAGCGCTCGCATTACTTCGACGCCGGCGTGCTGCAGCAGCTGACCTCCTCGTACACGGTGGGCCTGGATGCGTACTACCGCTATGCGCGCAACCTGATCGACGAGGGCCAGTTCGGCACCGCGCTGATCTACACGCCGTTCAACTACGAGCAGGGCCATGTCTACGGCCTGGAATTCACCAACGCCTATCACCAGGGCAACCTGTCGGCCTATCTCAACCTGTCGAAGTCGGTGGCGCAGGCCACCAACAATGTCTCGGCGCAGTCCATCGCCTTCCCCGACCCGACCGAGTTCGCCTACGTCAGCCAGCACTACATCTACCTCGACCACAACCAGGCACTGACGGTCTCGGGTGGGGCCAACTATGTGTTGTGGCAGACCACGTTCGGCATCGAAGGCACCTACGAGGACGGCCTGCGCTCCGGCTTCGCCAACACCGACAAGCTCAAGCCCAATGTGCAGTTCGACCTGTCGGCAAGCCGCTCGGTGCTGCTCAGCGAGGCGCTGGGCAAGATCGACCTGCGCATGGCCGTGATCAATGTGCTGGATCGCAAGAACGAGATCCGCGACGGCTCCGGCATCGGTGTCGCCGCACCGGCCTGGGGTCCGCGCGCCGCGCTGTACTTCGGCATCGCCAAACCCTTCAGCGTCTGAACCCGCAAGAACTCATGAGGACATGCCAAGCATGATTGCATCCACCTGCCCCGGCACCCTGTCACAAGGTCTTGCGCTGTCCGGCGCGGCCCTACTGATGATCAGCGCGACAGCCACAGCAAATGCTCCGGCGGTTGCGCCGATGCAGGCGCTTCCCGCGACGCATCTGGTGACGCTCGACATGCCGGTGGAGGACGAGCGCATCACCTCGCCTTACGGCTGGCGCGTGCATCCGATCCTGAAGAAACGCCGCTTCCACAAGGGCGTGGATTTCGGCGCGCCGGAGGGCACGCCAGTGCATGCAGCCGAGGATGGCGTGATCGAGGCGATCGGGCGCCGCGGCCATTACGGCCTGTACCTGCGCATCCGCCACTGCGCCACGGTGGAGACGGCTTACGCGCACCTGGCCGCCTTCACGCCGGGACTGCAGGTCGGCTCGACGGTAAGCCGCGGCCAGATCATCGCCGAGGTCGGCCGCACCGGCTGGGCCACCGGCCCGCATCTGTACTACGAAGTGATCGTCAACGGCCGCCGCATCAATCCGAACCGGCCGGGATTGCAGGTGCCGGTGGACCTGCCGACGGTGCCGCAGCCGCAACCCGCCACGCAGCAGACCGCGGCCAGCGGAACCTCGTAAACCGCAACTGCCTCATACGGCGCCGCGGTGCGGGCGCCGTAGAGACTTGCCACTGAGTCCAGTCGAGCGCGCTAGCGACGCTGACTGGCGACATTCCGCCCGTACCGGCCGGTCGCGAAAGGCGGCTTTCGGGTAGGCTAGACGCTTAGGTCGTCCATCTCCGAGCCTATCAGTGTCCGAGCCTATCGCCTCCGCAGTAGCCGCCTGTGCACAGGCGTCCTCGAAAGAATCGAGCAAACGCGCGTATGACACCATCCTATGGGCGGCCGGGAACAATCATGCAGGGACTTACGGGCTTTCGGCGCTGCAGCTTGTAGATGCCCTTGGCCCTATGCTCGACGCTGCTGCGCCATGGTCCCAGCGAGCCGCACTCGAAGCGATGATTGACCTGTATGGTTCCTTTGAGTCCGAATCCGGCGAACAGCTCGCCCGCGATCTGCGACAACGCATCGCGAGTTTGGAGCCCGCAGTTCTTGCAATTTCAAGATCATCTGGCGTTGCCAGCCCCAGTGCGCTCGCTCTTTTGGAGCTTCTCCATGGGGCTGCGGCGTAATTTACGGCGGCCGACGGCGGCACGTGGCCCGAAGCCGCCGGTTACGACCGGCAGCTTTGCTACACCGAGACTCGCACCCTAGTATGTAGCAATGGACCTAGATGAACTGATGAATCGTTTCCGCTTGGCGAGCCGGGAGCTCTTCAACCACCACTTTCGAGTCCTGGACCCTTATAACAATGACGGGTGGCTGCTCGAAGAGCGATTCGGACAAGTTGAGGCGGTCTTGTTTGAGCAGCTTGTGGCGCAGCCGGCCAAGTTGCCCAGCGTTGCGTTAGGTATACACCAGCTGTCGATTCGCGTTGCTCTGCGCCACGGTAAGTTCGCGCCAATAATGATCAATCGCGAAATCGCTTCAGGCTACTGGGACTTCCCAATCGAGGAAGTCACCGAGGACGCTCAGCTGTCGTTCGTGCGCTTCTTCGATTGGGATCAGCTCGCAATTCGAGACAATCAGTACGTCCGCGTCATAATCGATACTTGGCCGCCGCATCCGGAAACTGCCGGTAAGCACGCTTTAGTCGAAGCTCAGTACGTGGCTTTCAGGAGCGAGGCCTAGCACCTTCGCCCGTCGCTCGTCTGGCAGCTATTGGGCAGTGACTTTCAGAGGTCGAAGGGCGGCTCCTGGCACTTGCCGGTCAGCTGGCGCTTTCGTCAGCAAGCGTAGCCCGGAGTGGCCGCTCGGGAGTGACAGCTTTCGGCAACAATTTTTCGCCGCGCCGCGCTTCAGGCCCTATTTCCGCCGCAGTCCGTCGGATGCGGCGCGCACGGTCTTGAACTCGGAGCCGTCGTTCCACTGTGGCCAGTCGCCGGAGTCCGCCAGCTTGCGGCCGATGTCGTAGATCAGCTCAATGTCCTGAGTTGCGCCGCCCAAGTCCCAGTCGGGGCTCCAGGCGTCGCAGGCCTTGTGGTAGCAGTTGGCGGTGTAGTCGTCGACCCACTTGTCGCCCGCCGCTCGGCCGCCGTCCAGCAGATCCGGGCCGCCGCCGATAGCCATGAGGAGCAGGGTCGGCACGCCGCGCTTGGAGAGAGAGAAATGGTCGGCGCGGTAGACCAGGCCTTTCTCCGGATGCGCGTCCGGCGTCACCGTGCGGCCCTGCGCGGCGGCCGCGGCGGTGAGGTCCTTCTCGAGGCTGTTCTGGCCGGTGCCGATCAGCACCACGTCGTGGGAGGGTCCGGCTGTGTTGAGGATATCCATGGTGAAGCTGGCAGCAGTCTTGGCCAGCGGGTATAGCGGATGCAGGGCGTAGGTTTCAGAGCCCAGCAGGCCTCGTTCCTCGGCGGTCCACAGCGCGAAGACGATGGTGCGCCTGGTGCGCGGTGCGGATTTGAATGCGCGCGCGATCTCCAGCACGCCCGCCACGCCGAGGCCGTCGTCGTTGGCGCCGCGGCGGATGCGGTCGCCGTGGGCATCCGGCGCGCCGATGCCGTAAGCGTCCCAGTGCGCGGCGTAGAGGATGGTCTGGTCCGGGTGCTTCTTGCCGGGCAGCCTGGCCAGCACGTTGTGGCTCTCGATCTCGGTGTGGGTGACGGTGAGATCGGCGCTGAAGGTCTCGCCGCCCAGCGGCACCGGCTGGAAGTCCGGCTGGCGCGCCTTGAGCTTGAGTGCCTCGAAGTCCAGCCCCGCCTTGGCGAACAGATTCACCGCCGTATCGCGCTGCAGCCAGCCTTGCAACATCACCGGCTGCGATGCATTGGCGGCGCGGCGGACGTCATAAGACTCGCCGTGCGCTGCGATCACCGTTGACCAGCCGTAGCCCGCGCCCGGCGTCTCGTGCACGATCAGCGCGCCGATGGCGCCGCGCCGCGCGGCCTCCTCATATTTATAGGTCCAGCGGCCGTAGTAGGTCATGGCCTTGCCGCCAAAGCGGCCGGCGACGGCATCGCCCGGCTGGGCCTCGAAATCCGGGTCGTTGACCAGGAACACCGCGACCTTGCCTTTCAGGTCCACGCCCTTGAAGTCGTCCCACTGCCGCTCTGGCGCGCTGACGCCGTAGCCGACGAATACCAGAGGCGCCTTGTCGATGCTCACCTGGTCGACCGGATGCAGCGTGGCGACGTGGATATCCTGCAACTGGGTCAGCGGGATGACCGTGTCGCCGAGGTTGACGGCAAGCTTGGCCCCGTCGGTGACCTGGGTATGCACCAACGGCACGGACTGCGTCCACGAACCTTTCTCTCCGCCAGGCTTGAGGCCCAGGGCCTTGAAGCGGGCGACGAGGTAGTCCACCGTTTTCGCTTCGCCCGCCGTTCCCGGCGCCCGGCCCTCGAAGTCGTCGGAGGCCAGGGTCTTCACCGTGGCGGACAGCTCGGAGGGCGATATGGGATTGGCCGCCTGGGCGCGGACGGCGATCGGCAGGGTCAGCAGGCACGCCGACGCGAAACTGGTGAAGGCCGCAAATCTGTTCATTCGATTGCCCGTTGCACGAAGGTTTGTATCAGCTTAACCGGAGTCAATGTCTCCGAACCGGCTGAAGGCATTGATTTCTGTGGTACGGGCTATATGGCGCAACTCAAGTTGCCGAATCTGCCAGGATTCTGGCTGGACGTCCTTCTGATTCACAGCACCGAACGTCTCTTGCTGGCACACCGCAGCCCCTCGATTTGTCCTCGGGAATGGCCGGTCTGCAGAATCAACAGCTTCGCGGAGCGTTGAGGCGGCGGAGCGCGTAGGATGTCGGGGAACCCCTAGCTCCTGCGACGCCAAGATGATGCTCCGAACAGTCAGTCTGGCCCTCATTGCGCTGCTTGTTGCCGGCTGCGAGATCGGCAACAAGTACGACTACGACGATTCCAGGGGCAGCCTCGCCTACAACGGTCAGGGCAAGCGCATCGCCGTCGCTGCCTGGGATCAGCGGCCCTATGTGCTGTCCGGCAACAAGAAACCCGATTTCGTCGGTCTGCAGCGCCTGCGCATGGGCATTCCGCTCGATGTGGTGACTGCTTCCAAGCAGCCGCTGGCGACGGAGATGACCAATTCCCTGGTGCTGTCGCTGGCCGGCGCCGGCTTCGGCGCCACACCGGTGCCGCTGACGCCGCGCAACAGCGAAGGCAGCGCGATCTATGCCCTGCTGCGCGGCAAGCCGGCCCGTGCCGTGCTGTTGCGCGTCGGCGACTGGGAAAGCGATACCTACAACAATCCCAAGGTGATCTACGATCTCACGCTCAACGTCTATGACGGCGCCGGCCGCAAGCTGGCGAGCAAAAATCTGCAAGGCAGCGACGCCCTCAAGGGCCAGCTGTTCAATCCCACGGAAAAGGCCAAGCAAATCGTGCCCGACGCATTCAAGCAGAAAATCGAGCTGCTGCTCAATGCCCCGGAAATCGCCGCGACATTAAGGTGAGCGCGGTGGCGCTACTGGTTGCGCAGGGTCTGCGCCAGCGCGCGCAGGCGGCGGCCGGACTTGCCGACGTAGGGATTCTCGGTATCCCAGGCATAGCCGGCAAGCACGCTGCATAACAGTTCATAGACGCGCGGCGGCCGGCGGTCGCTGAACATGATGGTCTGCAGCGCACCCTCGTACCAGGTCTCGACATAGCCCTTGAAGGTATCCACGCCCAGCATCAGCGGCTTGGCGAACTCGGCTTCCCAGTCCACCGTTTCACCCTGCAACTGCCGCTGCACCAGCGGCACCGCCAGCGCGGCCGACTTCAGGGCGATGGTGACGCCGGAGGAAAACACCGGATCGAGAAACTTGCCGGCATTGCCGAGCAGAGCGAAGTTCCGGCCATGCAGGCTGGAGACGGCGGTGGCGTAGCCGCGGATCTCGCGCGCTTCCGGCCACAGCGGCCTGGCATTGCGCAGCATGCGCTTCATGCCGGGCTCCTGTGCGATCAGCGCATTGAAGCGCTCGGTGACATCGCCGGCATAGGCCTGCAGCACCTTGTCTTCGGCGACCACGCCGATGGAAGCGCGGCCGCCGGAAAACGGAATTAGCCAGTACCAGATGTCCTCGTGCTCGGGATGCACCGCGACGCGGATCTTGTTGCGGTCGAAATCGGCATCGACGATGTGGTCCTCGACGTGCATGAACAGGGAGGCGCGCACCGGAAAATCCGCCGGGCGATCCAGATCGAGCAGGCGCGGCAGGATGCGGCCGAAGCCGCTGGCGTCGAAGACGAAGCGCGCGCGGTGGCTGCCGTCCTGTCCCCGCGCATCGCGGCTGCTGACGACGGCTTCGTCGCCGGAGACATCGACCGCCACGATCTCCTGCTGGTAGCGCACCTCGGCGCCCTGGCGCTGCGCCTCCTTGATCAGGATGTGATCGAAGTCGGCGCGCGTCACCTGATAGGCATGGGGAAAGCCGGCGCAGGTCTTCCTCGAAAACTCGAAGTCGACCTTGCGCTCGCCACGCACGATCTGCGCCCCGTCCTTGTACTGGAAGCCGGCCTGTTCCACTGCTTCCAGCATGCCGGCCTGCTCCAGCAGCACCAGGCTCTGCGGCAGCATGCTCTCGCCGATGGAGAAGCGCGGGAACTGGGTCTTCTCCAGCACCCTGACCGACAGGCCCGCGCGGCACGACAGCGCCGCCGCCATGGCCCCGGCCGGACCGGCGCCGATCACCAGCACATCGACCATCGGTTCCGATTTCATTGGCTGGCCTCCTTTCTTTTAAGTGACCGTGATGAAACCCGGACGAAGACGATTGTCGCGCGTTGCCGCGCCTCTCTTATGTACGACAGCGCACAGATGCCGCCTGTTCCCGGCCCTGCCGCACGAAAACACCCGGTCCAGGCGCCGCAACGCGGCCCAAACCGGCACTAGGCCGGCGCCATGCGGTAGGCCGCTTCGACCTCGATCAGCAGCTCGCTGCGGCAGATGTCGCCGATCACCAGGCGCATCGGCGCATCGCTGAAATGCTGCCGCAGTTCCTCCCGCACATTCGGCAGGTCTTCGGCGTGGCGCAGATAGACGATGTAGGAATCGGCGGCGAACTCGCGCGCCTCGCGGCCCGGCAGCCTGGTGTGGACGGCGTGCGCCAACAGGGCCTGCAGGTTGGCGGCGATCTGCCGCAGCTGCGCGGCCGCATCGCCGGCGAAGGCGGTGGCATGACCGACGATGCTGGCGGTGCCGGACACCAGCAGGCGCGGGCCGTCGGCGCAGGGCAGCAGGGTGGCGCGGGAAAAGCTCGGGCTGCGCAGGCCGTATGGACGCGGATAGCGGAAGGCGCTGACCTGGCGCGGATTCTCCACCTGCAGTCCGGGCCGCTTGCCGGCCAGCACGATGATGCTGAGGCCGCCGCCGCGGGTGCCGATGGCGGTGGCCGCCGGCAGCCTCGCCTCGAAATCGGCGCCATCGGCAACGGCGCGGTAGCGGCCGATGCAGAACTGCCGATAGCGTTCCGCATCGCCCTCGCCCTGGTTGATGGCGCCGAGGTAATGCCAGATGCGCCACAGCTCGGGATAGCCGCGCGCCGCGACAAAGCCGGCAATGCGCACATAGGCCTGGTACACCGCCTGCTCCATGTCGGCCAGCGCGGGCTCGTCCAGGCGCAGCTGCATCATCAGGACTTCGTCGTTTTCGCTGTAGCCAACGTCGCCGTCCCAGCCGTAGCGCACCGGCAGCGCGCTGCGCCACAGGTCGCCGGCGTCAGCGCCGGGCAGGGGTTCCAGGTCGATGGCGATGCGCCGGGGGTCGGCATCCGCGCTGATCGGCTCGAAGCGGAACTCGCACAGGGCATGCGCCGGCAAAGGCCGGCGCGAGCCGGCCGGCCCTGCGCTTTCAATGTGATACGGCAAGCCGGGCCAGGCCTCGGCAGCGCCGGCGGCTTCGATTTTGAGGACAGTCATGTGCAAAGTATCTCGCAAACCGCCCCTGCCTCACAGCCCGAGCCGCCGGGGAAGGCTCGTCGGCAGCGAAAAAAACAGGGTGAAAGTGCGGCTCAGGTCGCGGCAAAGCTGATGCCGCTGACCACCAGGCTTTCCTCGAAACGGAAGCTGCCCGTCCAGGGCGGGGTCAGCAACCGCTCCAGTTGCAGCGCTTTCAGCGGCAGCACCGAAAAGCGGCCGCCGCGCCAATCGCAGTCGGCCGGGTCGAGCATCACGTCCTGGAACCCTACCCAGCTTTCGGTGAGGCCATACTGGCACTTGTAGAACGCTTCCTTGGCGCTGAACACCAGCGCACCAAGCCGCTCCTGCTCACGCCCGGCAAGCTGCTCCAGCCAGGCAATCTCCTGCGGCGTGCAGATCTTCTCCCACAGCGCCGGCTTGACCCGCCCGACCACCTCCGCATCCACGCCGATGCCGCGATAGTGCTCACGCGGCGCCACCACCGCGCCGCCGAATCCCTGGGTGTGGGTGATGCTGCCCACCACTTCCTCGGGCCATTGCGGACGCCGGTCGCTGCCGACCAGCAGCGGAAAATCGACAATGCCGAGCTGGGCCAGGGCCTGACGGGCGCAAAGCCGGCCGGCGGCGAATTCGCCCACCCGTTTGGAGATGGCCTGCCGCAGATGGGCCGCTTCCTCGGGATAGAGCAGCGCCGCATCGCCCGGCTGCCGTTGTTCGGCGGCGCGGACGCCGGGGGGAAACAGCGCGGCCAGCAGCGGCGATGGATGGGCGGATATGGACAAGCTCATCAGTCCGGCACCTTGACCACCGAGATGCGTCCACCGCCCAAGGCCAGCCCGTCGGCCTCGGCGGCAACCTCGTACTGGGTGCCGCCCTCGTAGTACAGCAGTTCGCGCGCGATGATCGTGATCGGCCCCGTCAGCTCATCGAGCCGCGTCAGCGCAAGCCTGAAATCCCGCGTAGCGACGAGCCAGCCGCGCGGCGCCACCTCGCCTTTCGATTCCGACACCAGGCCGCGATGCAGGGCCATGGCCTGGGCGCAGTATTCGATCAGGTGCAGCGCGCTGAGCCCTTCGGCGCGGCGCAGGGGATGGGCCGGGTCGCGGTGGCTGATGGTGAGACAGCTGATCGAGCTCTCGTCCCAATGCAGCACCTGTTCGAGCAGGCACATGGCGCCGGCATGCGGAATCAGCGCGCGGATACGTTCCTGGCCGATCATGCCGGCGCCACCTCGAGCACCACGTTGCAGCCGCTGGCATGGGGCAGCACCACGCGCGTCGGGGCGCCTCGCGCAATGGCCTTCAACAGCGGCAAGCCGCGCAGCGCCGGATTGCCAAGGCGCAGTTCCTCCAGAGCGGCATCGGACAGAGTCGATTCCGCTTCGTCGGTCAGGGACAGTTGCACCCGCGCCAAAGTCCCCTCGCCCGGCTCGGCGCCGAGCACCAGGGCGATGCTGCCGGCGCAATGCATGGCCCTGAAGGGACGCAGCAAGGGCGGCGGCGGCACGTCGAACGCCACCAGCAGTACGCCGAAACCATCGCCGTGCACCAGGGCAGCGGCCTCGATCAGGCCCATGGCGAAGGAGCCGTCATGGCCGCCGACCGCGGTGCCGGGCTGGCGGCAACCCACCGCGATGCTCCAGTAGCCGCTGGCGGTGTTATGCACCGAATTGTGGAAATCGGTGGGCGATACCGCACGCACCGGCTCGGCCAGCGCGCTGTTGATGCGATCCATCACCGTCAGATCGGAATCGGAGGAGGCGAAGACGGTGGCCAGTTGCGAGAAATCCGCGGCGCAAGCGGACTTCGCGTCCTCCGCCGCGCGGAACGCCTGGCGCACCCCCGGCGGCGCGCGGCGGCGCTCGTTGGGCGGCAACAGCGGCGGCGCATAGGGCGTCTCCGCCAATGCCAGCCAGGGCTGCGCGCCGGCCAGCACCGGCCGCGCCTGCGCCCAGCCCTGCAGGCCCGGCGCGGCCACGCCGACGGCATGAACGAACAGCGGCTTCATGTGCGCCGCCCGAACAGCAGGCTGCAATTGCTGCCGCCGAAGCCGAAGGAATTGCTCAGCACCCGCTCGACCCTGGCCTGATGCGTCTGCCGCACGATGGCGCCGTGCAACTGCGGGTCCGGCTGCTCGGTGTTGAGGCTTTGCGGAATCAATCCGTGCTCGATGCACAGCATGGCGATGGCGGCTTCGACCATGCCGGCGGCGCCGAGTGTGTGCCCGCTCCAGCCCTTGGTCGATGAGCAGGGCACGGCCTCGCCGAACAGGGCGCAGACGGCGCGGTCCTCGGCCAGGTCGTTGGCCTGGGTGGCGGTGCCGTGCAGGTTGATGTAGTCGACTGCCGCCGGCGCCACGCCGGCACTGTCCAGCGCGCACTGCATCGCCGCCAGTGCGCCCCGCCCCTCCGGATCGGGCGTCGACATGTGGTGCGCGTCGCCGCTCTCGCCGTAGCCGAGCAGGGCCGGAGCATCGGCGCTCCACTGCGGATCGATGATGGCGAAGCCGCCGGCCTCGCCGATGGAAATACCGTTGCGGCGCGCATCCGCGGGACGGCAGATGTCCGCCGACACCAGTTGCAGGGAATTGAAGCCGTACAGCGTGGTCAGGCACAGGCTGTCGACACCGCCGACCACCGCCGCATCGCACAGCCCGGCGCGAATCGCGCGCGCCGCCGCGGCGAACACCTTGGCGCTGGAAGAGCAGGCGGTGGAAATGCTCATATAGCTGCCGCTCAGTCCGAGCAGCAACCGCGCGAACTCGGCCGGCATATGGATGCTCTGGCTGCGGCGGTAGTCGAACCAGTCCGGCAGGCGCTGGCCGGCGCGGTCGCGATAACGGTAAGCGAACTCGGCCTGCTGCACGCCCGAGGTGCTGGTGCCGACGAAGACGCCGATGCGCGCGGCGCCGTAGCGCTGGCGCAGGGCGGCCACCGCCTCGCTGAAACCATCCTGTTGCAGACTTGCCGCCAGCAGCCGGTTGATACGGCAATCCCAGCCGGCGTGTTGCGCCGGCAGCGGCTGGACCAGCCCTCCCACCGCGCCGAACCAGCTGTCGATCGCGCCGGCCTCGAACTGGCCGTGACGCAAGCCGCTGCGGCCGCTGCGCAGGGCTTGCAGCAGCGCGGCCTTGCCGCGGCCGCAGGCAGTGGTCACGGTGTAGTGGCTAATCGCCAGCGCTTTCATCGGTCCCGATCAGATCCAGTACGAATAGAAGTTGAACCAATTGTACGGAGCCGCGCGCACCTGCTGTTCGAGGCTCGCGGCATAGCGCTGCGCGCAAGCCTGGATCGCCGTGCGGCGCTCGGCGCGGGTGGCGCTGATGCCGTCGGTCAGCAGCTCGAAGCAGGCATCGTAGTCGCGCCCGCCGCGGTAGATGCCGAACGCCGCGATCACCGGCACATGCAGCACTGAAGCCAGGATCCACGGCGCCGAAGGCAGGCGCACGGTACCGCCGAGGAACTGCACCTCCACCGCCGCTTCGCCTGGGTGGACACGGTCGGCCATGATGCCGATGCTGTAACCCTGATCGAGCGCCTCGCGCAGCGCCAGCACCAGTTCCGGGCCGCGCTTGCCGGCGTCGATGATGGAAGCGGCGAAATGCGGATTGATGCGCTCCAGCAAGCCGGTCAGCAGCGGTCCCTGGCTGCGGTCGAGCACGATGCGCAGCGGGATATCGTGGCCGCTCTGGCCGAGCTGGCGCAACACTTCGAAGCTGCCCAGATGCGAAACCAGCATCAGGCAGCCGGCGCCGCCGCGCACCACCTGGTCAACTTCGGCGGGAAGCTGCGCCCGCACCTTCAACTGCTGGCTGCGGCCGCTCAGGATCAGCAGACGATCGACGGTGCAGGTGGCGAAATTGTAGAAGTGACGCAGCACTTCGCCGATGCGCGGTTCGCGCCCCAGCACCCGGCGCAGGTAGCCGCGCGAGGCACGCCGCGCCGCGCCGCCGGTGGCGAGGAAGAACAGCGTGATCGGCCACAGCAGGACGCGCGTCAGCCAGCGGCCGAGATGAATGGCGATCCACACCAGCAGGCCGAGCCAGAAGGCGGTGCTGCGCTCCGGCTGCGCTTTCCAGCTGGCGCCAGCCGCGCTGTGCTCGGCCGGTTTCATGATTGCCCGGCAAAAACCATCTGGCCCTGCGCCACCAGGCCGGCCGCGGTCTCGCAGCTGAAGCGCAGGGTGGCCGGCACCGCGGTGGAGGCGAACGACACCCTGACCACCTCGCCGGGCCGCACTGGGTGCGTGAATTTCGCCGCCTTCACCTCGCGCAGCGCGCCCAGATCGGGCCGCGCCTGCTGCAGCACGGCACAGCTCAGATCAAGCAGCAGCACCGCCGGGACGATAGCCTCGCCCGGAAAGTGTCCCGGCAGGCAGGGATGATCCGGCGCCACCGTGAACTCCCCGGCGACCTCTGCCATCGCCGCTGGCCCGGCCGGACTCATGCGCGCAGCAGCGCCTGCAACGCGGCGCGCGGCAGCTTGCCCAGCTCATTGCGCGGCAGCCGCGCCACCCGCCGCAGGGGCCGCGGCAGGAAGGCCGGGTCCACGCTCTGCCGCAGCAGGTCGAGGATCTGCTGCTCATCCAGCGTCGGCGCCACCACCAGGGCAGCGGGCCGAATCACCGTGGCCGCGGCATCCGCCGTGTCCGGCAGGAACACCACGCCGTCCTCCACTCCGGGTATCGCCAGCAGGCGATGGTTCAGTTCCGCCAGAGACATGCGCTTGCCGGCCACCTTGAGCATGTCGCCGCTGCGTCCCAGCAGGCGCACATGACCGTCTTCCAGGGTTTCGAGCAGGTCCGCCAGCCGCACCGGCTGGTCCAGATGCGGCCCCGCCACCATGGCGCCGTCCTCATCACCCGCAATCGACACGCCGGGCAGCGGCTGCCATAGCTCGCCGGCCGTGGTACGCCGGGTGGCGATGGCGCCGGATTCGGTGGAACCGTAGATTTCATGCAGCGGCGCGGCCAGCCACTGCTCGGCGGCGGCCGCCAGCCCGGGCGACAGCGGCGCGGTGGCGGAAACGATTCCGGCCAGCGGCGGCATGCGCAGCCGCGCCTGCACCAGGGCATGCAGATGCACCGGCGTGGTGATCAGCAGCCGCGGCGCCGGCAGGCTGCTCAGAACCGTGCTCAGATCCTGCGGAAAGAACGGCCGCGCGCAATGGCTCACCGCGCCGCCGGCAAGCGCCGCCAGCACCGTGGTCTCCAGCCCGTAGGTGTGTTGCGGCGGCACCGTCGCGGCGATATGGGCGCCAGCGAAGCCGAGCCGCCGCGACAGCAGGCCGGCATGCGTCACCAGGCCGCCCCAGCTCTTGGCATGCGGCAGCGGCTCGCCGGTGCTGCCTGACGTAAACGGCAGCGCCGCGACATGTCCGGCCGCAATGACCGGCGGCGGACCCGGCCAGTCGTCGCAGGCCAGATCCAGCGGCACCGGTACTGCCTGGGTCATCGCGGCATCGTCCGACAGTACGTAGCTGTCCGGGTAACGCGCACGGATGGCGGCCACGGTGGCGGCGGTCTTGTTGGGCGGCAGCAGGCTGGTCTGGCCGCGCAGCAGGGCGGCGGCGAAGCCGAGCAGGAAGGCGTGGCGCGACTCGCACAGGTTGAGCACGAAACCCGCCCGCGGCAGCGTCTGTGCCAGGGCCAGGGCCTGCCCGACGAAGCGCGCCTGGCTCAGCGGCCCCTCGGTGGAGACCAGCAGCGGCGCCAGCGGCCGGTAGCTGCCGATGAGCGGGAGCGCGTTCAATGCGGGCGATAACTCGATACGCTGCGCAGGAACGCCCTGAAATTCAGCGGCGTGTGCTGCGGGAAGCGCAGACGGCGGTAGCCGTATTCGCCGACGAACAGCAGCGCCAGCACGGCGTAGCTGATGAAGTTGGCGAAGACCGACCAGGCCTCGGCCGACCACAGCAACAGCAGGCCCACGGTCACCAGCAGGATCAGGCTGAGGCTGACCACCCAAAGCCAGGTCACCGAACGCGTGTAGCGGGTCTGTTCGGACGACAACGGGCCGCTGATCGATGCGGCGATGCGCGTGATCAGCGGCACCCGTCCGGGCAGCAGGCTGGGGGCGAATGCCGACAGCACCAGGGCGGGGATGACGATGGAGGGCAGGTACAGCGCGTAGGCGCCATCGCCGAGGCTGATCAGCAGGTAATCGGCGGCGGCGAACAAGGCCAGACCGAGCCAGGCCGGCAGCCTGCCGGCCCGCAGCGGCGCATAGAAAAACGCCATATAGGCACACACCACCGCCGCGCATTGCAGCCAGGGGCGATGCATCACCACGGCGAGGTGAACCAGCACGGGATAGGCCAAAAACAGCAGGACTCGCATCAGCGGGGGATTTCCGGCCGAAGCGGCGCTCAGGCGGCGGCCGGCGCGGCGTGCTGCCGTACGTACTCATTCAGCGCGCGCAGCGAGGCGAATGCGCGCCGCGTAGCCTCATCCTCGGAGCGCAGCACCACGCCGTATTTCTGCTGCAGGGCCAGGGCGATCTCCAGGGCGTCGATCGAGTCCAGTCCCCAGCCCCCGGACTGGTCGCTGAACAGCGGCGCGGCCGCATCGATCGCGGCGCTATCGCGCCCTTCAAGATTCAACACCTCGATCAGCAGATCGGCCAGTTCGCGTTCCTCGGTGGTAGTGGCGGATCCCTCGGCAGACATCGTGCGATTTTCCTCGAAAACAGCTGATTTCGGTCGGAATTGTGCCGACCCGCTTGGTACTGCAACAGCGCCCTCAATGTTATCGTAACTCAGCCCGGGGGGAGATTTGCCCGAATGAGGCGGCACCGACGGCGGAATATTCGAGACAGGGCAGCCCGGGACCATGCTCCGGGTGGGGATTTTCAATGAAGCTGGGGAATAGGCTGGACTATGGCTGGCGCCTGCTCGGCACCGGCTTTTCATTTGCCTGTTTCGGGCTCGGTGGAGTGTTGCTCAGTCTCAGCCTGTTTCCCCTGATCCGGCTGGTCTCGCCCGACAAGGACACCACCCGCCGCCGCATCCAGCGGGCCATGCACCACACTTTTCGCCTGTTCCTGTGGCAGATGACCACGCTGGGCGTGATCAGTTACGAAGTCAGCGGGCGTGAGCGCCTGGCGCAGCAGGGGCGGCTGATTGTCGCCAACCATCCCAGCCTGATCGATGTGGTGCTGCTGATCGCCGTCCTGCCGGAAGTGGACTGTATCGTCAAGCAGGCGCTATGGCGCAATCCCTTTCTGCGCTGGCCGGTAGCCTGGGCCGACTACATCCCCAACAACGGCTCGGCCGAGCAGCTGGTGGAATCCGCCGCCGCCAACTTGCGCGCCGGCCGCTCCCTGATCGTCTTTCCGGAAGGCACGCGGACGGTGCCGGGCCAGCCGCTGAACATGCAGCGCGGCGCGGCGCGCATCGCGCTGGCCGCCCAGGTCGAAGTGTTGCCGGTGACCATCGTTTGCCAGCCGACCACCCTGACCAAAGCCGAACCCTGGTACCGGATTCCGCCACGTCGGGGGCATTGGCGGCTGGTGGTGGGTGAGCCCCTGCCGGCCTCGGAATACACCCCCGCGGACCTGCCCGAAGCGCTGGCCGCGCGGCGTCTGACGCAGCATTTTGTGAACTATTTCTCACACTCGGTGAGCGGCATCATGCAGCAGACGGCGGCCGACGCTGCGGCGGCTACGCCAACTTGTACAATGCCCTAGGCGCCACCCCGGCCGAGGGCCGGTTTTGCCGGGTGACAGCACTTTTGATTTGAACCGCAATCGAGTCTTATGGACAGCAAAGAGGAAATCCACAACCGCCTGAAACAAGTGCTGATCGAGCTGTTCGCGATCGAGCCGGCGAAGATCACGCCGGAGGCCGATCTGTACCAGGATCTGGGCATCGACAGCATCGACGCCATCGACCTGCTGCTGCGGCTCAAGGAGCTCACCGGCAAGAAGATCCAGCCCGAGACTTTCAAGCACGTCAGGAAGGTTGCCGATGTCACCGAAGCGATTCATGCGCTGGGGCTGAGCGAAGCCGCGGCGGGTTCCGCCGCACCCCTGGCCTGAAAGCGCGCCCGGGACCGGCCCGGGCATAAACTGCCACTCCCGCCGACACTCGAATTGAAGCGTGAAGCCCGCGATTGTCGTCCCCTTCTACAACCACGAGCGCGCCATCGCCGGCACCATCGCCGGCCTGCGGCCGTACCGCCTGCGCTGCTGGATCGTCGACGACGGCAGCGATGCACGCTGCCGGCCGGTGCTGGAGGAACTGCAGCGGCTCGAGGGCGACTGGCTCAGCGTGCTGCGCCTGGCACCGAACCGCGGCAAGGGCCATGCGGTGATGAGCGGCATGCGGGCGGCGGCGGCGGCCGGGTATAGCCACGGCGTGCAGATCGATGCCGACGGCCAGCACGACGCGGCCGACCTGCAACGCCTGCTCGGCGAAGCCGCGCGGCATCCCGCCGCCGTCATCACCGGCGTACCCATATACGATGCATCGGTACCCAAAGGCAGGCTCTATGGACGCTACATCACTCACCTGTGGGTGTGGATCAACACCCTGTCCTTCGAAATCCGCGATTCCATGTGCGGCTTCCGCGTCTATCCGCTGCAGGCGGCGCTGCGGGTGTGGGACGAGCAGCGCGTCGGCGCGCGCATGCAGTTCGACACCGAGATCCTGGTGCGCCTGTTCTGGATGGGGACGCGCGTGATCAGCGTGCCGACCCGCGTCACCTATCCGCGCGACGGCGTTTCGCACTTCGACCTGTGGCGCGACAACCTGCGCATCAGCGCCATGCATGCACGCCTGTTCTTCGGCATGCTGCGGCGGCTGCCGCGCCTGTTGTCGCAGCGCCCGCCGCCGCAGGTGCAGCCATGAAGCGCAGCGCCGAGGTGGTGATCCAGGTGCCGTTCCACGACGTCGATCTGGTCGGCATCGTCTGGCACGGCCATTACGCCAAGTATTTCGAGATCGCGCGCTGCGCCCTGCTGGAAAGCTTCGACTACAACTACGACCGCATGATGGCCAGCGGCTACGGCTGGCCGGTGATCGACCTGCGCTTGCGCTACGTCAAGCCGGCGCAGTTCGGGCAGAAGATCCGGGTGCGCGCCACGCTGCTCGAATGGGAGAACCGCTTGAGGATCGAATACCTGGTGAGCGACGACGCCAGCGGCGAGCGCCTGACCAAGGGCGAGTCGGTACAGGTGGCGGTGAACATGGTTACGCGCGAGATGTGCATGGTCTCGCCGGACGTGCTGTTCGAACGCCTGGGCGAGCCGAAACCATGACCGTGACCGGAGTCATGCGGCGCCTGCTGCTGGCGGCGCTGCTGTTTTGCGGCAGCGCCGCTGCCGCCGACGAGCAAGCCGTATTCGCACATCCGCTGAACCCGGCACAGATGTCGGCCCTGCTCGGCCCGGCGGCGAAGCCGCTGGCGGCCGCGCCGGGCCTGCGCGGCCGCTTCGAGCAGCGCAAAACCTTGCCGGATCTGCCGCGGCCGCTGCTTTCCACCGGCGACTTCCTGTTCGTCCGCGACCTCGGCGTGTGGTGGCATACGCGCACGCCGTTCGACTCGGTCTTCATCCTGACCCGCGAGGGCGCGCGCAGCCGCGACGAGGGCGGAGCCGAAACGCGGGTCAGCGCCGACCAGCAGCCGGGCGTGGCGGTGGCCGCGCGCATCTTCTTCGCCCTGTTCGCGCTGGACTTCGAGGCCCTGGCCAAGGATTTCGATACCTATGGCATTCCTACCGGCTCGGGCAAAAGCGCCGGCTGGCAGGTCGGCCTGCGGCCCAAGCTGGCGGCGATGTCGGCGGTCTTCCGCGAAGCGGTGATCGACGGCGCCGAGCACGCCACGCGCATCGAGCTGCGCGATGCGCACGGCGACCGCACCGAGATCCTGTTGCCGGAGGTCAGCATCCTGACGGACGGCCTCAGCGCGGCCGATCGCCAGCGTTTCGCCAACTAGGATGCTGCGCAGCGTCGAGGGACGTTTCCGCCTGTGGGGCGCAGCCATGCTGCTGCTGGCCCTGGTCTTCGCCATCCTGGTGGCGCCGCGGATGCGCGTCGAGACCAGCATCTTCGCACTGCTGCCGGCCGACGAGCGCGACGCCGGCGCCGAGCAGGCGGTACGCGTCTATACCGACCAGCTCGCCCGCAACAGCATCTTCCTGGTCGGGGCCAAGGACTTCGCCGGCGCCCGCGGCGCGGCCCAGGCCTTTGCCGATGCGCTCAAGGCCAGCGGGCAGTTCTCCCAGGTACGCCTGCAGGTGGACCGCGCGCTGGCCGAGGCGGCGCGCGCCGACCTGCCCTACCGCGATTATCTGCTGGCCGCGCGCCATCGCGCCTGGCTCGAGCAGAGCCAATTGCAGCGCCTGCACGACGAGGCCCAGCGCGCGCTGTACACGCCGGCCGGCTTCATGCGGCCGTTCAATGCCAGCGAAGACCCGCTGGGCCTGCTCTCCGCCTTCATCACCGAACAGCGGCCGCCGACCGGCCGCGCGCGCCTGCAGGAAGACGTGCTGGCCCTCTCCGACCAGGGCATGAGCTACGTCCTGGTGGTGGCGCAGACCGGCAACAGCGCCTTTTCGGTCGCCACCGAGGAAGCCGCCGGCAAGGCCATCGCCGCCGCGCGCGCCGCCGCCGCGGCGGCAGGAGCGACCGACATCGTCGGCTCCGGCGTGATCCAGCACGCGGCGGCGGCGGTGGCCAGCAGCAAGCGCGAGATGTCGCTGTTCAGCGGCATCTCGCTGATCGGCATGGTGCTGCTGATGCTGCTGGCGTTCCGTTCCTTGCGGCCGCTGCTGCTGACTGCGCTGGCCATGGGCTTCGGCGCCATCGCCGGCCTCACTGCCTGCCAGTGGATCTTCGGCCAGGTGCATCTGGTGACCCTGGTGTTCGGCAGCAGCCTGATCGGCACTTCGGTGGATTACGCCATCTTCTTTTTCGCCGACCGTTTCCGCACTTCCGGCGACTGGCAGCCGACACAGGCGCCGGACTTCGTCACCCCCGGCATCGCCCTGGGCTATCTCACCACCGCCCTGTCCTACCTGGCGCTGCTGCTGGCGCCGTTCCCCGGCCTGCGCCAGATCGCGACTTTTTCCGCGGTGGGGCTGGGCGTGGCCTGCGGCTGCGTGCTGTTCCTGCTGCCGCGCCTGGCGCGCAACTGGCCGGTGCCGCCGCAAGCCCTGGTGCTGCGCCTGATCCGCCGCCTGGAAACGCTGCCCCGGATCGGTTCGCCGCGCCTGAAAATCCTGCTGGTGCTGGCCGCCCTGTTGTTCATCGGCGGCGGCCTGTTGCGCCTGCATTTCCTCGACGACGTGCGCGCCCTGCAAAGCTCGCCGCCGGATTTGATCCGGCAGGAAGTGCGCATGCGCGAACTGCTCGGGCAATCGGCCGACCGCAGGTTCTTCCTGGTACGCGGCGACTCGCCGGAGCAGGTGCTGCAGCGCGAGGAAGCCCTGCGCGCGCGGCTGACGCCGCTGCTCGCCGATGGCCGCCTGGGCAATCTGCTGGCCGTGTCCAACGCCCTGCCCTCGCTGCAATTGCAGGCCGCCAATCACCGTCTGCTGGCGGAAAAAGTCTATGCGGCGGACGGCCTGCTGCCGCGCCTGATGCATGAACTCGGCTACGGCGAGGACGCCATCGCCCGCCAGCGCGACGCCTTCGCCGCCGGCAGCGCGCCGCTGCGGCCGCAGGACTTCTTCGCCAGCGCCGCCTCGGAACCGTACCGCCCGCTGTGGCTGGGCCAGGTCGGCGACGGCTACGCCAGCGCTGTGACCCTGTTCGACGCCAGCGATCCGGACGCGGTGGCGCAGGCGGCGGCGGGATTGCCGGGCGTGCGGCTGATCGACAAGCTGGCCGACATCTCGGAAGTACTCAAGCGTTACCGCCGCATCGCCCTGCTGCTGATCGTGGCGGTGTACCTGGTCACCGGCCTGCTGATGAGCCGGCGCTATGGCTATGGCGGAGCGGCAGCGATGCTGCTGCCGGCGGTCGGCGGCGGCGCGCTGGCCCTGGCGCTGCTGGCCTGGGCCGGCGTACCGATCAACCTGTTTCACGTATTGGCGCTGCTGCTGGTGATGGGCATGGGCTCGGACTACACCATCTTCCTGCGCGAGGCGCGCGGCGCCGAGGCGCCGGCCTTGCTGGCGGTGGTGCTGGCGACGCTGACCGCCGTGCTGTCGTTCGGCCTGCTGGGTTTTTCCTCTACCCCCTTCCTCCGCGCCATCGGCCTGGTGCAGGCCCTGGGTGTGAGCTTTGCCGTGATCCTGGCCCTGGCGCTGCGCCCGCCGCGCGTCAAGCCCACCGGCGGCATGGCGCACGGTTGATTCATCGATAAGCCCTTAGAATGGTGCGATGGGGGAATTCAAAATCGTGGTGGTGAACCCGGGCCTGCGCGGAATCGGCCGCGCCGTCCGGCGCGGCCTGGGCGTGCTTGCCGCCCTGGGCCTCAGCGGCTGTGCCGCGTTGCAAAGTCCGCCTGAGGCACCACCGCCGGAGCAGCCACCCTTGCTGGCGCCGGCCACCCTGGGCGCCAGCCGCGATGCCCAGCAGATCCTGCGCGCCGCTTTCGGCGAACACGAAGTAGTACTGCGCTCGGTGGTGCATGCCACGCCGGACCAGATCGAGATGGTGGTACTGACCGCGCTGGGCCAGCGCGCCATATCGGTGAACTGGAACGGCAGGGACTGGAAAGTCGAAACGGCGCCGATGGTGCCGGACACGCTGCGCCCGGAATCGCTGCTGGCCGACCTGCAACTGGCCTTGTGGCCCCTGGCGGCCTTGCAGGCGGCCTACCATCCGGCCGGCTGGGAAGTCACCGAACCCGGCGGCGGCGTGCGCCGGCTGCGCCATGACGGCAAGCTCATCGCCGAAGTGCACTACGCCGATGCCGATCCCTGGCATGGGCGCTACTGGATTTCCAATTTCCGCTTTGGCTACGCACTGGCGGTCGAAGCCGAGCCGGCACAGCCATAACCCTGACCATGAATCGAGCAACGAGCATTCACCCATGAGCGGACGCCGTGTCCTGGTCACCGGCAGCAGCCGCGGCATCGGCCGCTGCGTGGCGCTGCGCCTGGCACGCGCCGGCTTCAGCGTGGTGCTGCACGGCCGCACGCCCTCGCCGGCGCTGGATGCGGTGAAGGCGGAGATAGAGGCCGGCGGCGCCAGCGCCGGCAGCCTGTGCTTCGACATCGCCGATCGCGCCGCTTGCACGGCTGCACTCGATGCCGACATCGCCGCCCACGGCGCCTACTACGGCGCGGTGTACAACGCCGGCATCGCCAGCGACGGCACCTTTGCCGCACTCTCCGGCGACGACTGGGACCGCGTGCTGCATACCAATCTCGACGGTTTCTACAACGTGCTGCAGCCCCTGCTGATGCCGATGATCCGGCTGCGCCGCGGCGGCCGCATCGTCACGCTGTCGTCGGTCTCAGGCGTCGCCGGCAACCGCGGCCAGGTCAACTACAGCGCGGCCAAGGCCGGTATCATTGGCGCCAGCAAGGCGCTGGCGGTGGAACTGGCCAGCCGCGGCATCACCGTCAACTGCGTGGCTCCGGGCCCGATCAAAACCGACATGATCAAAGATGCGCCAGTCGATGAAATGCTCAAGCTCATCCCGGCCGGACGCCTGGGCGAGGCCGACGAGGTGGCCAGCCTGGTCGCCTACCTGATGGGCGACGACGCCGGCTTCATCACGCGCCAGGTGATCGGCATCAACGGCGGCATGGTATGAACCCCAGGCGCGTCGTCGTCACCGGCATGTCCGGCATCACCGCGCTGGGCAACGACTGGCCGAGCATCGAAGGCAAGCTGCGCGCCTCGGTGTCCGGCATCCAGGTCATGCCGGAATGGGACCAGTACCGCGACATCAACACGCGCCTGGCCGGACCGGTGAAGGATTTCGCCGCGCCGCCGCACTACACCCGCAAGGCCATGCGCACCATGGGCCGCGTCGCCCTGCTCGGCACCCGCGCTTCCGAACTGGCGCTGCGGGATGCCGGCCTGCTCGACGACCCGGAAATCCGCGGCGGCGGCATGGGCGTGGCCTACGGCTCGTCCACCGGCAGCACCGACGCCATCCGCGAATTCTTCAGCCTGCTCGCCACCGGCGAGAACGGCGCCATCAACGCCACCACTTACGTGCGCATGATGGGCCATACCGCGGCGGTGAACATCGGCGTCTATTTCGGCCTGAAAGGGCGGGTCATTCCCACCTCCAGCGCCTGCACCTCGGGCAGCCAGGGCATCGGCTACGCCTACGAGGCGATCAAGTTCGGCAAGCAGACCATGATGGTGGCTGGCGGCGCCGAGGAACTGTGCGTCACCGAGGCGGCGGTGTTCGATACCCTGTTCGCCACCAGCACCCGCAACGACGCTCCCACCACCACCCCCAGTCCGTTCGACCGCGACCGCGACGGCCTGGTCATCGGCGAAGGCGCCGGCACCCTGATCCTGGAAGAGCTGGAACATGCGCGGGCGCGCGGCGCGCGCATGTACGCCGAGATTGTCGGCTTCGGCAGCAACTCCGACGGCGACCATGTCACCCAGCCCAACAAGCAGACCATGGAAACGGCGATGCGCATGGCCCTGGACGACGCGCAACTCCCGCCGCAGGCGATCGGCTACGTCAACGCCCATGGCACCGCCACCGAGCGCGGCGACATCGCCGAAAGCCAGGCAACGCAGCAACTGTTCGGCAACAGCGTGCCGTTCAGTTCGATGAAGGGCAATCTGGGCCATACCCTCGGCGCCTGCGGCGCAATTGAGAGCTGGTTCACAGTCGAGATGCTGCGTAACGGCTGGTATGCCCCTACACTGAACCTGCACAATGTCGATCCGCGCTGCGGCGAACTGGACTACATCATCGGCGAGGGCCGCAAGCTGCAATGCGAATACGCCATGAACAACAACTTCGCTTTCGGCGGGATCAATACTTCGCTGATTTTCCGCAGACTCGACTGAACCCAAAAAGCATAAGGAGCCATGCAATGATGAAACGCCTGCTGCTGATCTCGCTGATCGGCGCCGCCCTCGCCGCCCCAAGCGCCTACGCGCGCGACGACCGGCTCAAGTTCCCGATTCAGGATGGACTCACCTCATCCGCCGCGCAGGGCAAGATCGACGCCAAGATTCAGCTGTTCTGGGGCGATCAGAAATTCCCCGCGCCGCAGCAGACCTTCGGCACCTACACCGCCAACAAGAAAACCAACGCGCTGAACAAGTCGGATCAGGAAGCCTGCGAAATCAATTTCGCATCGGCGATCATCGGGCTGCAAGACCGGGCCCGCTCCGAAGGCGGCAATGCCGTGGTCAACATTCATAGCGTTTACAGGAACGTGGACACGTCCAGCGACACCGAGTACGACTGCGGCGCCGGCACCTTCGTCTCCGGCGTGGCGTTGCGCGGCACCGTGGTCAAGCTCCCTTAAGCGCCCGGTACAACACTGGAGGTTGTCGTGAAAAAGCTGAACTTCCTTGCTGTATTCCTGCTGTTTTTGCTTCCCGTCGCGGCCAGCGCGAGTCTGCTGCCCCTGGTCGATCCCGATCCGATCACGGTTCCCGCCAACCTGTCTCAGGCGGATACGGCACAGGCAATCAAGAAGGGTCTTGAGTACCGCAAATGGGCCGTGGTGCAGGAGCAACCGGGCCTGGTGCGGGCGACCGTCACCGCCAGCGGTGGCGTTCAGGCGACCGTCGACGTCAGCTATGACGCGCAGAAAATCCAGATCAAGTACGTTGCCAGCCAGAACCTCGACGACAAGACTTCAAACGGCCAGCATGTGATCGGCAGCCGCTACATCAACTGGTCGCGGAACCTGGTGTTGAGCATTACCCAGGCCCTGCTGCAGCAGCCGCTCGGCGGCAAGTAAGCGATCGGTCGCGGCCTGCCGGTGCCGACGCGCGCCGGCTAGCCGCGACCTGCCCGCGCCTCAATAGTTGAAGCTGAGCTGCAACACCGGCTGATGCGTGTCCGGTGAATACGATACCGACAACCGCTCACGCCGCAGCAGGTTCAGCTGATGCTGCGCGTCCGAGAAAAAGTAAGCGCTGATGCCCATGATGGGCAGGCCCACGCCGAGACCGACGGCGTAGCCGACCCAGATGTTGTGGCGGTCCGGGTCGCCGTTGTTGCGGTTGTCGTGGTTCTCGGCCGAGGCAACGGCGGAAACGACACTGCCGCCGACAATCGCTGCGCCGCCCACCACCATGCCGGCGATGGCCGCGCTGCGGCGGCTTCTCTCGTGCTCGATCGCCTGGTCGATGCTTGCGCGTGTCACCGAGGCGGCCGGCTGCGGCGCCGTGCCATCGGCTTGCGCCGGCACGGCGGCAAATGTCATGAAAATGCCGAAAGCGGCGCCGCAGGCGCCCGCGCGCAGAGCTGAAATCCCGATCATGCTGTCCCCTTTTGAATCCTGGCTGTTGTTATCTCGTACTTCCCCAGTACGATGATGACGCGGCTAGGGGCGGCGCGCAACGACGTTGATCAGGGTCTCCTCGTGCTTCGGCGAGGGCCGGATGCGGAACAGGCGCTCGAGCATCCCGAGATCGCCACGGCTCCACCACAGGTAGGGATAGGAGATCGACTGCGGGTCGATCTCGAAGCCGGCGCCGCGAATCATCGCCAGATATTCCTCGGCGGTCTTCTGCACTTCCATCGGATGCCGGAACAGCAGCCGGATGATCCAGGAATGGATGTATTTCTTGGTGGATTCGGCAAACAGCAGCAGGCCGCCCGGTTTCAGCACGCGGTGGAATTCGCTCAGCGCGCCGTCCTGGTCGACGAGGTGGTGGAAGGTCTGGTGGCAGAACACCATGTCCACCGACTGGCTCGGCAGCGGCAGGCTGGCGCTGTTGGCCTGCCGCAGATCGACGGCGATGCCGTGCTTGCCGGCTTCGGCGGCGGCAGCCTTCAGCATCTCGGTGCTGACATCGATGCCGATGAGGGAGCGCGGCGCGAATCGCTGCTGCAACAACTCGAACGAACGGCCCCAGCCGCAGCCGACATCGACGATCACCGGGTAGCTGCCGCGGCGATCCTGGATCAGCCGCTCCAGATCGTTGACCGCCCGCTTCAGGACATGAATCGCCCAGGTTTCGGTATTGAGGAACCAGACACCGAAACGCGTCTCCGGCACATGGTCCCGCTGCGCAGGGGGCTGCGGCGCGTGGCCTAGCTTTTCGATCTGCAACACCGCCACCCCGCTGTCTATGGTCCGGAGGAATTCTACGCATAAATCGCGCACAGGTTCGGTGCCGCGCTGGCGCCTGCGGTCCATGCCATTGTATGGTGCAGTGCCATCTTTCGATGGCTTCGTCTATCTGGGAGGAGAGTGCAAGTGAAGGCGATTGTCTGCCGTGAGCTGGGACCACCGGAAAAGCTGGTGTTCGAGGACGTGAAGGAAGCGCCGATGGGCCCCGGCGAAGTGCGCATCGCCATCAAGGGCGCCGGGGTCAACTTCCCCGACACGCTGATCATCCAGGGCAAGTATCAGTTCAAGGCGGCGCCGCCCTTCACCCCCGGCGCGGAAGTAGCCGGCACGGTGCTGGCGGTGGGCGAGAAGGTCAGGCACGTCAAGGTCGGCGACCCGGTCGCCGCCATCGTGCCGGTGGGAGCCTATGCCGAGCAGGTGGTGGCCTCCGGCGACAGCGTCATGCCCCTGCCGAAGGAGATGGACCTGGTGGTGGCCGCCGGCTTCCCGCTGGTTTACGGCACCACCCTGTATGCACTGAAACAGCGCGGCCAGCTCAAGCCGGGCGAGACCCTGCTGGTGCTGGGCGCCGCCGGCGGCGTCGGCCTGGCCGCGGTGCAGCTTGGCAAGCTGATGGGCGCGCGCGTCATCGCCGCCGCTTCCAGCGCCGAAAAGCTGGCGCTGTGCAGGCAGCAGGGCGCCGATGAGGTGATCGACTATTCCAAGGAAAGCCTGAAGGAAGCGGTGAAGAAACTGACCCGCAGCCAGGGCGCCGATGTGATCTACGATCCGGTCGGCGGCGAGCTGGCGCAGGAGTGCTTCTCCGCGATCAACTGGAACGGGCGCTACCTGGTGATCGGCTTCGCCGCCGGCGGCATTCCGGAAATCGCCACCAATCGCCTGCTGCTGAAAGGAGCCTCGGCGGTGGGCGTGTTCTGGGGCGCGTTCATCGCCCGCGAACCGAAAGTCAGCCTGGAGAACTTCCAGCAACTGTTCGGCTGGATCATTTCCGGGCAGCTCAAGCCTTACGTTTCAAAAACCTACCCGATGAGCCAGGCCGGACAGGCGCTGCGCGATATGCAGGAACGCAAGGTGACGGGAAAAATCGTACTGGTGAATTAAACCCTGACAACAGGCAACATCTTCCGCCCCGTATTGCTGGCGCTGCAGCGCCGGCAATACCGGAACGGCGGGGATCAGCTCTTGGCGCAGAGCTTGCGCACCGCGCTGCTGGCATCGGCAACCATCGTATCGCCGCTGTTGTACCAGGCGTGGTAGATCTTCTGGCCGTCGGTCGAGGCATTGCTCAGAACCATGCCGAATGCCGCATTGACCGTCAGCGCCAGGGCCATCGCCGTCAGCATCACCGGGAATCCGCGGCCTGCGACGCCGCCCTGAGTCGTTTTCATCTTTTCCATGACATCCTCTCCAATTCTGCTTTTGCATTACATCCGGCAATTTCGCCGGTACCACTTGGATGTCCCTCGGCGCGGTTTTGGATTAGACGGCCCTTAAATAATCCTGCCTACCGTTCGTCGGCCAGCGGGGGCAGGGCTTTAAACCCCGCTCCGGTATAATGGGCGTTTAAATGCGGTAATCGCCTTAGATGTCCAAGCTTTTCATCAAGACCTTCGGCTGCCAGATGAACGAGTACGACTCGTCGAAAATGGCGGACGTGCTGAAGGCTTCCCATGGCTACGAGCTGACCTCCGACCCGGAGGCCGCCGACCTGCTGCTGTTCAACACCTGCTCGGTGCGCGAAAAGGCGCAGGAAAAGGTGTTCTCCGAACTGGGCAAGTGGAAGGACTGGAAGGAAGCCAAGCCCGGCCGCGTCATCGGCGTGGGCGGCTGCGTCGCCAGCCAGGAAGGCGAGGCGCTGGCCAGGCGCGCACGCATCGTCGACCTGGTGTTCGGCCCGCAGACCCTGCATCGCCTGCCGCAGCTTCTGGAACAGACGCGCCTCACTCACAAGCCCGCGGTCGACATCCGCTTCCCGGAAATCGAGAAATTCGACAACCTGCCGGAGCCGCGCGCCGAAGGCCCCAGCGCCTTCGTCTCGATCATGGAAGGCTGCAGCAAGTACTGCACTTTCTGCATCGTTCCCTATACCCGTGGCGAGGAAATGAGCCGGCCGCTGGACGATGTGCTGGCCGAAGTGTCCTCCCTGCTCGACCAGGGCGTGCGCGAAATCACCCTGCTGGGGCAGAACGTCAACGCCTATCGCGGCGCCATGGCCGGCGACGGCGGGGTCTGCGACCTGGCCCTGCTGATCCACATCCTGGCGCGCTTCGACACGCTGGGCCGCATCCGTTTCACCACCTCGCACCCGGCCGAATTCAGCGACACGCTGATCGAGGCCTACGCGGTGGAGCCCAAGCTGGCCAGCGGCGTGCATCTGCCGGTGCAGTCCGGCTCCGACCGCATCCTCGGCATGATGAAGCGCGGCTACACCCAGGCGCAGTACCTCGACAAGATCCGCCGCCTGCGTCAGGCGCGGCCCGATCTGGCCCTGTCCTCGGACTTCATCATCGGCTTCCCCTCGGAAACCGAAGAGGACTTCGAGCAGACCATGGCCCTGATCGAGCAAGCGCGGGTCGACTCGGCCTACTCCTTCATCTACAGCGCCCGCCCCGGCACGCCGGCGGCGAACCTGCGCGACAGCATTCCCATCGAAGTGAAGGAGCGGCGGCTGGAACGGCTGCAGAGCCGCATCCGCCAGCTCGGCGACGAGTACGCCCGCAATCTGGTGGGGACGACGCAGACCGTGCTGGTGGAAAAGACCGCGCGGCGCCCCGGCCAGCTCAGCGGCAAGACGCCGTGCAACCGTCCGCTCAACTTCGACGGCCCTGAATCCCTCATCGGTCAATTCGTGAACGTACACATCGCAGAAGCGCTGACCAACTCGCTGCGCGGCCGCCTGGTCGGCCCGGCATGAGTACGACTGCGCCTCAACACACCCGCCTCGACCTGGTGCTGGAACCGGACGACGCCGTACGCCTGGCCAATCTCAACGGCCCGTTCGATGCACACCTGCGCGCGGTCGAGCTGGGCCTGGGCGTGGAGATCCGCAACCGCGGCAACCGCTACCGCCTGGTCGGCGCGCGCGACGAGATCGAGCGCGCCGAAGAGGTCCTGCGCGACCTGTTCGCCCTGTCGGCGGACGGCGTGGTCACGCCGGAGACGGTGCACCTGTCCCTGATCGAGCACGGCTCCGAGCAGATCGCCGCCGAAGCCGGCGACAGCGATGCCGCAGCCGGCGACGTCAGCGTGCGCACCAAGCGCGGCGTGGTGCGCGGCCGCGGCGTGATGCAGAAAGCCTATCTGCGCAGCATCGCCAGCCACGATCTCAGCTTCGGCATTGGCCCGGCCGGCACCGGCAAGACCTATCTGGCCGTGGCCAGCGCGGTGCAGGCGCTGGAGCGCGACCGCGTGCGGCGCCTGGTGCTGGTGCGTCCGGCGGTGGAGGCCGGCGAAAAACTCGGCTTCCTGCCCGGCGACATGGCGCAGAAGATCGACCCCTACCTGCGTCCGCTCTACGACGCGCTCTACGAAATGCTCGGCTTCGACCGCGTGGCGCGGCTGGCCGAGCGCAGCGTCATCGAAGTGGCGCCGCTGGCCTTCATGCGCGGCCGTACCCTCAACGAGTCCTTCATCATCCTCGACGAGGCGCAGAACACCACGGTCGAGCAGATGAAGATGTTCCTGACCCGCATCGGCTTCGGCTCGGTGGCGGTGGTGACCGGCGACGTGACCCAGATCGACCTGCCCAAGACCATGACCAGCGGCCTCAAGCACGCCATGCAGGTGCTGGACGGCGTGCCCAACATCAGCTTCACCCATTTCCGTAATGAAGACGTGGTAAGACATCCGCTGGTGCAGGCCATTGTGCGCGCCTACGACGCGCACGAAGGCAGAAACAAGGACTCCGGCAAAGATTCATGAGCGCCAACCCGATGATCAATGTGCAGCGGCGCGTCACCGCTGCCGGTGTTCCCGCGCCCTCCACCCTGCGCGCCTGGGCCATGGCGGCGCTGGAAGGCGCCACGCCCGGCGAGATCACCATCCGCGTGGTGGCCGAGGAGGAAAGCGCCGCGCTCAACGGCAAATTCCGCCACAAGCCCTACCCGACCAATGTGCTGTCGTTCCCCTACGAGTCGGAAGCGCTGAGCGAGCAGGTGCTGGGCGACCTGGTGATCTGCGCACCGGTGGTGGCGCGCGAGGCGGTCGAGCAGAACAAGCAGCCGCACGCCCACTGGGCGCACATGGTGGTGCATGGCGTGCTGCACCTGTTGGGGCACGACCACATCCAGGAAGAGGAAGCCGAGCGCATGGAAATGAAGGAACGGCAGATTCTGGCCCGGCTGGGGTTCCCGGACCCCTATTGAACGCTTGCATGGCCGGCGCGGGCGTTGCGCAGTATCCTGCTTTAACAATCCAGCCACGGACGGCTGCTATCCTGTATGCGTCGCTTCCCGGCGCAAAATAAAAACCTCCTGACTTTCCAAATAGTTACCTCGCCGCGGTCGCGCGCGGGGCACGATTTTTGGTAGATCAATACAAATGAACGATGGCCCTAGTAGCAGCTTCCCGCCCAAACAGAGTCCCGGCAGCGCCGGCTGGTGGCGCCGACTGACCCAGCGCATGGCGCGCAGCCCGCAGTCCCGCGAGGACCTGATGGGCTTGCTGCAGGCGGCGCGTGAGGACAATCTGCTCGACTCCGACGCCGCCGACATGATCCGCGGCGTGTTCGACACCAGCCAGTTGCAGGTGCGCGACATCATGGTGCCGCGCGCGCAGATGATCGTGCTGGAGCAGATCTGGCCGCTGGACCGCCTGCTGCGCGAAGTGGTGGAAGCCGGCCATTCGCGCTTTCCGGTGATCGGCGATTCCAAGGACGAGGTGGTCGGCATTCTGCTGGCCAAGGACCTGATCAAGTTCACCGCCAATGTGCCGGGCTTCGAAGTGGGCACCTACGACCTGCGGCGCTGGCTGCGGCCGGCGATCTTTGTGCCCGAGTCCAAGCGCGTCAACGTGCTGCTCAAGGACTTCCGCAAGGGCCACAACCACATGGCCATCGTCGCCGACGAATACGGCGGCGTCGCCGGCCTGGTGACGATCGAGGACGTGCTGGAGCAGATCGTCGGCCAGATCGACGACGAGTTCGACGAATCCGAAAGCGCCCACATCCTGAAACAGGACGACCGCCACTACCTGGTCAACGGCCTGACCCCGGTGGGCGAGTTCAACGCCTACTTCGGCGCCGAGTTCTCCGACGAGGAATTCGACACCGTCGCCGGCCTGGTCATGCACGGCTTCGGCCACATGCCGCGGCGCGGCGAAAGCATCAGGATCGGACACTTCCAGTTCAACGTGCAGCGGGCCGACAGCAGGCGAGTGCATCTGCTGCAAGTGGCACTTTCCCAGACATGAGTTTGGAGAAACGTCATCCCGGCGAAAGCCGGGATCCAGGGACCGCGCGCACCGCGCTTTCAATCCTGCTGCTGTTCCTGGCCTGTTTTTTCACCGCCCTCCCCGCCCGCGCTCAGCAACTCATCCCCGGCTCCGGCCGCTCCGGTGAAACGCTGAGCATCAGCGTGCTGACCTTCGGCCCAGGTACCATCTACTGGGAACGCTTCGGCCACAACGCCATCCTGGTGCGCGACAGCGAAAGCGGCGAGAACATCGCCTACAACTACGGCATGTTCGACTTCAACCAGAAGAACTTCATGCTGAATTTCGCCCGCGGCTACATGCTCTATCGCATGGCGGCGGACCCGCTGGAATACGATCTCGACATCTACCGGCATGAGGGCCGCTGGGTGCAGGAGCAGAAGCTCAACCTGACACCGGCGCAGCGGGCGGCCCTGAGCGATTTCCTGGATTGGAACGCGCGCCCGGAGAACATGCACTACCGCTACGACTACTTCCTCTCCAACTGCTCGACCAAGGTGCGCGACGCCCTGGACCAGGTGCTGGGCGGCGCCCTGCGCCGGCAGCTGGAAGCGGTGATGACGCCCTACAGCTATCGCTACGACGCAGTGCGCCTGGTCTCGCCCGACCTGTTCGCCGGCATCGGCATGGACCTGGCGCTCGGCCCCACCGCCGACCGTCCGATCAACCAGTTGCAGGAAAGCTTTGTGCCGATGGTGCTGATGCAGGAGCTGCGTCAGGCCAAGGTGAAAGATGCGCAGGGCCAGGAGCAGCCGCTGGTCAGCAGCGAAGTGCGTCTGCTGCAAAGCCGGGTGCCGGAAGATCCGCCGCAGCCGCCGGACTGGCGGCTGCCGTTCCTGCTGATCGGGCTGGCTTTCGCCGCCTTGCTGCTGCTGCTCAACCGGCTGCGCGGAATCTTCGCCGCGCGTTTCGGATTTGCCGTGCTGGCCAGCGCCTGGACATTGGCTTGCGCGGCGGGCGGCCTGATCCTGCTGGCGGCATGGACGCTGACGCAGCACTGGGCCATCTGGCACAACGAAAATCTGCTGTTGCTGAATCCCTTGAGCCTGCTGTTGCTGCCGATGTGGCTGACGTCGATGCGGGCGCAGTGGTGGCCCAGGCAATGGGCCTACCGGCTGAGCTGGATCGTCACCGTGCTGGCGGCCCTGGCCTTGCTGCTGCGCTTGCTGCCGGGCTGCTATCAGGGAAACCTGGCGTGGATATTGTTGCTGTTGCCACCACACCTGGCCTTGCTGTTCAGCTGCAATCGGGCCCTCAAATCCCGCATGGCCTGAGACGGGAGGCACCACCAGGCCCGCTTGTTAAGAGGATGATCGCAAGCGAGACTTGAGCCATTCTGTTATCTCGGCAGGAGCGATCCGCATGGGCGCCAAGGCTGGCTCCACACCGCAACGCGACGCAGACATAGTCACAGTCAGTTTCGACACCGCGCGCAAAATCGCCCTCGCCTTGCCCGGCGTGGAGGAGTACCTCTGCTATGGCACACCGGCGTTCCGCGTCGGCAAGAAATTGCTGGCGCGGCTGCGCGAGGACGGCGATACCCTGGTGCTGAAGATCGAGGACTCGCAGCGCGAGCTATTGATGCAGGTCGATCCGCAAACCTACTTCATGGAAGAGCACTATCGCGGTTATCCGGTGGTGCTGCTGCGACTGTCGCGGATCGGCGCCGACGCGCTGGCCAGGCTGATCGAGGACGGCTGGCACATGCTGGCGCCGAAGCGCCTGCTCGCCGCGCGGGAGAAAAGTCACGGCCATCAAGCCTGATTCAAAGCCCAGCGCACGGCGTCTTGATCCGCTCAAGGCCTGCCTGATGGTGACGGCATCGGCCTTGCTCTGCGCGGCGCCGATTGGCAGCGCCCGGGCAAGCGTCATCAGTTCCGATCTGGCGATCACCGCGCACGCGAACATCAGCGCCAACACCAGTGCGATCGCAGACGCCACGCATGCTGCCGCCAGCCCGCCAGCCTCGGGCAACGCCGCGCAAAATGCCGTCGTCACATGGATCAGCGGCGGAATGAGCGCCAGCGCCTCGGTGGACAGCAGTCTCGCCATCCGCGGCCCGCTGCCGCTGGGCGGCCCGCTGCTCAAGCTTGGCGACGGTGTCGGTATCACCTCGACCATGAACGGCTACGACGATGGACAGCCTGCCACTTCGGATGGCCTGTTCGGGGACTACTCGTTGACGCTCAGCAACCATTCGGCGAGCCACGCTTACCAGGTAAGCCTGCAGATCGATTACGCCAACAGCGTGCAGGCCTCGGGGCCCGCGGCGCCGCCTGACGGCGCCTTCAATATCGGATTGATCACCCTGAACAGGGGCGATACCGCGTTGTTCTTCACCAATCTCACCTCGGACACCGCCTTCGGCGACAAACATGACGTATTGTTCACCGGAACGTCCGGACAAAACCAAAGCGATTCCGGCGTACGCACAGTGGATTTGACGCTACGGCCAGGCGATACCATCCAGTTGCAAGGACAGCACGATCTGCGTGGAGGAGCTTCCAGGACAGGCGCCTCGTACCGCGGCGGCCTCAAGGCCTTCATCAGCCTTGCCGCGGTCTCCGATCTTTCCGGTGGTGTCTCCGCAACCCCGGCTGCATCGAAACCAGCGGATACCGGCCATTCCAGCCTGATGCGGCCGATTGTCTGGGACCTCCTAGTACTTTGCGTCATCGCTGTGCTGGTGCTGCTTCGCCGACGTCGCAAATAGGGGGTAGGCAGGGCGGCAGCAGACGCTATGCTTTGCTGCAGTGCACCTCAGGCAAGAGGGCACGGCATGCATTGCCTGAAAGCCTCCCCGGGGCCGTGCAAGCCAGGATCAGCTTCACAATTGGAACGGCAGGAAGCCTATACTGTTCCCCAGGGAGGCTGCGAACAGCAGCAAAAAATATAGAGGGGAGGGGCGTCATGTTCCATAAACCCGTCAAAGGTTTGATCAAGGTTTCCGCATGCGCGGTACTCGCGCTTACGGCCTTCGCCATCCAGCCGGCTTCAGCCCAGGAAGACCAGTATGTTGGCGAGTTGATGTATGGCGGCTTCAATTTCGCGCCGACGGACTGGGCATTGTGCGATGGCCAACTCCTGGCGATCAGCAGCAACACGGCCCTGTTCTCCCTGCTGGGCACCAACTACGGCGGCAATGGAACATCCAACTTCGCCCTGCCCAATATGCAGAGCCGGGTTCCCATCGGTCAGGGCCAGGGCCCCGGCCTGTCGCCATATTACGTAGGTCAGATCGGCGGCAACCCAACCGTGTCGGTGCTTGTCTCCAATATGCCGTCACATACCCACAGCGTCAGCATCAGCGGCGCCCAGATCTCGGCCAGCAGCGCCACCGCCGGCAGCGCCGTCCCGGCGGGGCATGCGCTGGCCAATACCGGGCGCAACCTGGCCTACAACGCCGCCGCGCCGGATGTCACCCTCGCCGCGGCAACCGTCACCGGCTCCACCGGCCTCACCGGCGGCGGCGTACCCGTCAGCACCATGCCGCCTTATCTCACGGTCAGTTGCAACATCGCGTTAACCGGGATTTTTCCGCCGCGGAATTAACCGGCACCTGACAGATCGAGCACGGGGGATTCATGTTCCAGCAAGCCACGAGAGCAATTTTCAAAATTTCCGCCATCACGGCGGTGGCGATTTTAGGCCCGGGCAGTCCGTCTCCGGTATACGCCCAGGCCACGCCGTATCTGGGGCAAATGATGTACGCCGCCTTCAATTTTCCGCCGAAAGGCTGGGCCCTTTGCAATGGCCAGATCCTGCCGATCAGCCAGAACGCGGCGCTGTTCTCGCTGCTCGGCACGTTCTACGGCGGTAATGGAACCAATACCTTCGCCCTGCCCAATATGCAGGGCCGGGTTCCTGTCAGCATGGGCGAAGGAGCCGGCCTGCCGAATTACAATATCGGCCAGGTCGGCGGCAGCGAGACGGAAACCCTGACCGTCAGCAATCTGCCCGCGCATGCCCATAGCCTGAGCCTTTCCGTGCCGATCCCGGCCAGCAGCGGCGCCGCCACCGTCAGCACTCCCTCGGGCAGTACCCCAGCCAATACCGTGCACAGCCTGAGCTATTCCGCCGCCGTGCCGAACGTCAGCCTGAGCAGTACGGTCACTGTCAGCGGCAACACCGCTGCGGCCGGTAGCGCCTCGCCGCAGCCGTTCAGCACCATGCCGCCGTACCTCACCGTCAATTGCGTCATCGCGCTGTCCGGGATTTTCCCGTCGCGAAACTGATCAAGACCTGTTCAACAGCGATTGAGCACGGAGGATTCATGTTCCGAATCAACATCAAAGCCTGCGCCAGACTCGGTACGGTCCTGGTGCCAATGGTTTTCCTCTCCAGCGTCCAGCCCGCTTTCGCCCAGGGCAGCCAGCCCTATGTCGGCCAGATGCTGTTCGTGGGCTTCAATTTCGAGCCGAACGGCTGGCAGTTCTGCGACGGCTCGCTGCTGTCGATCGCCGAGAACGCCGTGCTGTTCGATCTGATCGGCACCACCTACGGCGGTGACGGCATCAACACCTTCGCGGTACCGGACATGCGCGGCCGCATACCGATCCATCAAGGCTCGAACGGCAGCAGCAACTATGTCATCGGCCAGATGGGAGGCAGCGAGAACGTGACGCTGACCTCGGCCAACCTGCCGGCGCACAGCCACAGCGTGAGTATTTCCGGGCCGCTCCCGGCCAGCAGCGCCATCGCCACCAGCGCAGCCCCGGGCGGCAACGCCCCGGCAAATACGGCGCGCAATCTGACTTATGCCACCAGCGCACCGAACGTCACCCTGGGCAGCACCGCCACTGCCACAGGCACCAGCGGCGCCAGCGGCAGCAACCTGCCGCTCCCGATCATTCCGCCTTACACCGCGGTCACCTGCATCATCTCGCTGTTCGGAGTTTTCCCTTCGCAAAACTGATTCGCCAAGGTTCCTGCTTGCCGGGTCGCCAGGGTGCGCGGTCCGGAGATCTCCTCCCGGTACGATCTCGTTCCATGATGAAAGGATTCTTCAGCGGCATCGTCATCGTCTGCCTCGTGCTCGCGCAGGGCGCCGGCATGGCCGCGCCCACAGCGGTCGACAAGGAGCTGGCCAAGGCCCAGCTCGCCCTCAGCGCCGGCAACTACGACGATGCCTACAAGCAGTACCAGCATATTTACAAGACCAGCCAGCATCCCCTGGCGGCGTTCAGCCTGGGTATGTTCTATCGCAGCGGCTGGGGCCGGCCGGCCGATCCCGTCGAAGCCTGCCGCTGGTTTGACCATGCGGCGCAAGGCAAGCTGCCGACGGCGGAATATTTCCTCGGCGATTGCCTGCTCGCCGGCGTTCACCAGGCGGCCGATCCCGCCAAGGCGGCGTACTGGTACGAGCAGGCCGCGCGGGGCGGCAATGGCATTGCGCTGTGTTCGCTGGCGGCGCTCTATGTCGCCGGCAACGGCGTCGACAAAGACCCGCAGAAGGGCCTGGCCCTGTGCCGGGGCGTGGCCGAGCAGGGCAGCACGCCGGCGATGATACAGATGGGCTGGTTGCTGCTGGGCGGCCGCAACGCCACCGCTGACGCATCGAACGACCCGGTCCGCGACCCCGCCGCGGCCTACACCTGGTTCGAGCGCGCCGCGCAGAATCGCTCGGCCGAAGCCCAGTATCAGCTTGGGGTGATGAGCCGCGACGGGCTGGGTCACGACGCCGATCCCGCGCTGGCCCGGCATTGGTTCGAAGCCGCCGCTGTGCAGGGCTATGTCGCGGCCGACTATCCCACCGCCCGCTTGTACTTCGACGAGCCGCCCGATCCGGCCACCGGTAACCCGAGCGCCGAGACCCTGGCGAAATCCTACCTCTGGCTGACCGTCACCAGCCATTGCTCCAAAGACCCGACCGAACTCAAGCAGAGCGGTGACATGCTGGAGCAGGTGCGCCAGATCATGCCCGCCACCTGGGTGCCGTCGTTGAACGAGAAATTGAGTGGGCACCTGTGCGAGCAGTCCGCGTCCTGTGGCGCGGGGACCGCGGCCGCCGTGAGTTGCCCGGCTGCCTCGCACGGCGCCAACTCCTGAGCGGGTGCCGGACACCCGTTGCGGAAAGTGCTGCAAGTGTCGAGGGAAGGTGATTGGGGTCAGATTGGGTTGACGCGCAGACCGACGATCTGCGCCGCTTGCCGAATGTGTCGATGACAGGTCGTGCCGAAAGGGGAGACATCATGCAATTTCAGGTCCGATACAGCGTGCCGTTGCTGCTCTGCGCAGCCCTTCTTCTGAGCGCCTGCGGTGGCGGCAACGACGGCAGCGCATCGGCGCCCGCGCCGCAGCCGGAAAGCCTGGGGCTGATGAAAATCACCGTCAGTGGACTGGGCACCAATGCGCCGTCTTCCACCGCGGAGCTGGTTTCCTCGGCGGACAGCGGCGACGCACACCAGCGCACCGTGACCACCGCGCCGCTCGGCGTCGATGTGAAGCAGGTCTCCGCCACCAGCATCGATGTGGGCACGCGCGGCGCCGGCGGCATGCGCTACTTCAATGTCATTTACAGCGTGCGTAATGCGCAGTACTGCGGCACCCCCGGCAGCTGCGCCCCCTACGCCGTGGCCCGCCAGAACCTGACCCTGCTCGGCGCCCGCACCAGTTCCAATATCGACGACACCGCCGTCGCCGGCCTCAAGCGCTTCGACGGCACCGTCGATACCGCCGACATCGCCCTGAGCATCCTGCCCACCCACGGCGTTGTGCTCGACGGCGCCGGCACCGGCGTCACGGTGCAGCCGGGTTATGAATCCCTGCAGGTTTACAGCGAGGACGAGATCTCCGGAATCACCCTGGATCCCGGCGCCACCGGCCTGCTTCCCTATGGCTATGTGGTGAAGAACGTCAATACGCCCGGCAGCCGCATGCTGCCCGCCAATCCCGCCAACAATCAGTTCGATGGACAACTCGCCTTTTCCTTCAAGGTACCGCTGCAGGCCGTCCAGGCCGATGATCCCTACAGCATCATCCTGGTCTTCCAGGTGGTGGATGATTCCAACACGCGCGTCACCCAGAGCGTTGAGGAGCAGACCTACGCCGGCGATGCGATCGCCACCGCCCGCGCCGTCGCCCTGGGCAGCACCGATCTGGCGGTGCTCGGCGGCCGCGTCGCCGAAACCAATATCGGCGATCCGATCTGCGTCGTGCGCACCGCCGGCCCCGCCGGCGCACCCACCGCCACCCTGGTCGACAACGGCAACACCGCGACGCTGGCCAGCACGCCCTACAACCTGCAATTCCTTGCCACCACCACCGCCGTCGAAGCCGGCTTCTGCACGCCGATGAACGCCGCGGGATTCGGCACCATGGTGGTCAGCGGCAGCCAGTCCGGCACGCGCACCGCCGCGGGCACCTACACCGGTAGCTACGGCGGCGGCGGCAGCAACCGGCTCAGCTTCACCCCGGACGCCGGCCATCCGTACTTCATCGGCGAGCAGGTGTCCTATACCTACACCACCGGCCTGAGTTCCTCGCCCGGCAATGTCGCCGTGGGACAGGCCTTTGTCGGCAGCTTCCTGGTACGCGGCGGCGTGCCCTCATCGGGCAGCTTTTCCTTGACCAGCAACGTGAACGTCGGCACCAACCCGAGCGCCATCGCCGCGGGCGATTTCAACCGCGACGGCAAGCTCGACGTGGCGGTGGCCAACTTCGGCGACGACACCATCAGCTTCCTGCCGAGTACCGGCGCCACTGGCTTCGGCAAGCCCATTGTTGCTTCCCTGGGCTGCAACACGGCGGTCACTCCATGCGGCCCCTACGCCATCGTGGCCGCGGACTTCAATGGCGACGGCAAACTCGATCTGGCGACGGCCAACCAGGCAATCAACAAAGTCTCGATCCTGTTCGGCGACGGCGGCGGCAACTTCACCGCACAGCCCCAGATTGGTGTGGGCAACAGTCCCGAGGCCCTGGTGGCAGGCGATTTCAACGGCGACGGCTTCCCCGATCTGGCGGTGGTCAACAACAGCGACGGCAACGTCTCAATCCTGCTCAACAACGGCAGCGGCGGCTTCACCGTGTACGGCGTGCCGCTGTCCGTCGGCGCCAGCCCCTACAGTATCGCCGTCGGCGATTTCAACGGCGACGGCAAGCTCGATCTCGCGGTGGCGAACGGCGACAACACCGTGTCGATCCTGCTCGGCGACGGCACCGGCGGCTTTGCCGCGACCACGCCCCTAACCGCCGGCAACGAGACCGATGCCGTCGTGGCAGGCGATTTCAACGGCGACGGCGTGCTCGATCTGGCCGTGGCCAACTATTTTGACGGCACCATCTCGATCTTCCTGGGTAATGGCAACGGCGGTTTCGGCTCACCCATCACCCCCGTGTCCGTCGGCAGCGATGCAGAGAGCGAACCATTCAGCGTAGCCATCGGCGATTTCAACGGCGACGGCAAGCTCGATATCGCCACGGCGAATTACGGTGACGGCAACGCCTCCATCCTGCTGGGCAATGGTAGCGGCGGCTTCGGCGCACCCGCCAATATCGGCGTCGGCAACGACGCATTCTCGGAGCCGGTCGGCGTGGTCGTCGGTGATTTCAACGGCGACGGCAAGCTCGATCTGGCCATACCTAACTACTTCGACGGCAACATCTCGATCCTGACCGGACAGCCCTGAGACATCCGGACGCAAAGTCGATCGCAATATCGCATCCGCAGCGAATGAAGCGACATCAAGGAGTTTGAAATGAAGGATTATATTTCCAGCGCGGCAGGTGTCCTCGTCATCCTGGGTTGCTACTCGGTACCGGCACAGGCGCTGCAGCAACTGTGCAATATTTCTCCAGAAAACCCCACGGCGATTCTTGGCTTGTTGTGCGCGGGCGCCGCGGGTTATCCGTACCTGCGCGGGCGTGCAAAAGATTTTTTCAAACGCAAGGCGCGGCGCGACAACTTGCCGGATTGAACACCCCGTTCGTGGCTTGTCGGGGAGCCACGAACCCCAACACTACCGCGGCGCATGAAAGCGCAGCCAACCTGACCGCGAATGGCGGATGCCGCCGTCGGCGAGCTTCCGTTGCAGGCCGATTTTGCGCCAGCGGCACATAGCCTCAAAGCTGACCTTCCACTGATCCGGAAATCCCCTGCCCCTTGAGCGCTTTCTTGTCTCATGTAATAATGATAATGCTTCTCATTTAGTTTAGTGTGCCTATTCTCGAAACACTCCAGCCAGGCGACCCGCTGCCCGAATGTCCCCGAGAACCGGCTTTTCACGCCGCACCACTCCACCAGGGAAAAAGATGAAGAGAATCGGGCCGCCGTCCTTGCGCAGGAATCCTTTTGCCATTGCCATGCTGATGTTTTCCTCGCTGCCGCTGTCGGCTCTGGCGCAGTATCAGGGCGAAGGCGGCGAAAGCCAGCCGCCGGCGGAAGCCGCCGCGCCGAATGCGGCCGCCGGCAGCAGCCCCAAGGATGCGAAGCTGTCCGAGGTGCAGGTCAACAGCCAGTCGATCGATGCGGACGACTACAACAGCGGCGTCTCGACCGTCGGCGCCAAGACCCCGACACCGATCCGCGACATCCCGCAGCCGGTGACGGTGATCAACCGCGCTGTGATGGATGCGCAGGGCGCCGCCTCACTGCAGGACGCGGTGCGCTATGTGCCGGACATCACCTTCGCCGCGGCCGAGGGCGGCACCATCGGCAACCAGATCACCCTGCGCGGCTTCTCCGCGCGCACCGACATCTATCTCGACGGCTTCCGCGACCGCGGCCAGTATTACCGCGATACGTTCTTCCTCGATTCACTCGAAGTGTTGGAAGGCCCCTCGTCGATGCTGTTCGGCCGCGGCTCCACCGGCGGCGTCATCAACCAGGTGAGCAAACAGCCGAGCGCCAAGGCGCACGACGAGTTTTCCGCCACGCTCGGCACCAGCGACTATTACCGCGCCACCGGCGACTTCGACCATCCCCTGTCCAACGATGCCGCGTTCCGCATCGCCGGCATGGCGCAGAGCATCCATTCGACGCGCGATGTGATGCACAACGAGGACTACGGCGCCGCGCCCTCGCTGCGCCTGAACATCAGCCCGAAGACCGAAGTCGTCCTCACCGGGCTGCTGCAGCACAACCACGACATGCCCGACTACGGCCTGCCGCCGGTCAACGGCCAGCCGGCGAATGTGTCGAGGAACACCTTCTTCGGACTGACCGACGATGCCACCCAGCAGGACGTGGCGGTGCTCGGCGCGCGCATCAAGTACCAGATCGCACCGGGCCTGACCCTGCGCAACCAGACCCAGTACAGCCGCTACATCGTCGATGCGCGCGAGACCGCCGCGGCCAAGGTCGGCACGCTCAGCAATGGCAGCTTCACCCAACTGCCGCTGTTCGCCACAGGCAATCAGACCAACGTGCCGCAGGACCAGTTGTTCGTGCAGCTCGGCAGTCATGACCGCAACATCCGGGATACCTCGGCCGACAACCAGACCGACCTGATCGCCAAATTCGACACCGGCTCGATCAAGCACACCCTGCTGCTCGGCGCCGAGGTCGGCCATGACACTTACGCCAACCAGGGCTTCACCCGCAACGGCCTGCCGGTGGTGTCGCTGGACAACCCGGTGTATGAAGCCACTCCCTCCAATGTGACGACCACACCGGGCAACGTAGCGCAATCCACCTCGGACACCGAGGCAGCCTATTTCAACGACACGCTGGAACTTACCGAGCACTGGAAGGCGGCCGGCGGCCTGCGCTGGGACCGCTTCGAGGCCAAGCTGACCAACACTCCGCCGCCGGGCGGCACCCTGTCCAGCACCACCCTGCCCTCCGCCGCGCAGACGGTGTACTACGACAGCGTGCGCGGCGGCCTGATCTACCAGCCCAACCAGACGCAGTCCTATTACGTCTCCTACGGCACTTCGTTCGATCCCTCGCTGGAATATCTCACCGCCACCGCCGGCCAGCAGAACCTGCCGCCGGAGGAAAACCGCTCCTACGAAGCCGGCGCCAAATGGGACTTGCTCGGCGGCGGCCTGTCGCTGACCTCGGCGGTGTTCCAGATCAAGCAGACCAACGCGCGCGCCCAGGTCTCGACCGGCGTCTACGAACTGGTCGGCACCGAGCGCGTCAACGGCGCCGAAGTCACCGCCACCGGGCACCTCACCTCGAAGTGGCAGGTGTTCGGCGGCTACACCTACCTCGATCCGAAAATCGTCAGCGCCTCAGCGCTCGACGGCACCCAGGGCAAGGTGCTGTCCAACACGCCGCGCAACGACGCCACCCTGTGGACCGCCTATTCCCTCAACCATTCCTGGGATGTCGGCACCGGCCTGGTCTACCTGTCGGAACGCTTCGCCACCAACACCAATACGGTGGTGGTGCCCGGCTATGTCCGCTGGGACGGCATGCTGGCCTATCACCAGGCGAAATACGAAGTGCGCCTGAACCTGCTCAACATCACCAACGAGCATTACTTCGACTCGCTGATCCAGTCCGATTCCGGCCGTTCCGTTCCGGGCGCCAGCCGCACGGCGCTGGTGACCTTCGCCTACAAGCTCTAGAGGAACCGTTTCATGCTGCTACAGGTCCCCGCCCTGCTCGATGCGCCACGGATTCAGCAGCTGCGTCAGCAGCTCGAGGCCGCACCGTGGGTGGATGGCCGGGTCACCGCCGGACATCAAAGCGGACGCGTCAAGCAGAACCGGCAGATCGCGGAGGATACGCCGCTGGCGCATCAGATGGGCGATGTGATTCTCGGCGCGCTGGAGCGCAATCCGCTGTTCATCAGCGCGGTGCTGCCGAACCGCGTCTATCCGCCGCTGTTCAACCGCTACGATCCTGAAATGAACTTCGGCAGCCATGTCGACAACGCGGTGCGGCAGATCCCCGGCAGCGGCGCGAAGATCCGCACCGACGTGTCGGCGACGCTGTTCCTGTCGCAGCCGGACGAGTACGACGGCGGCGAGCTGCTGATCGAGGACCTGTACGGCATGCACTCGGTGAAGCTGGCGGCCGGAGACCTGATCGTCTATCCGGCCAGCAGCCTGCACCGGGTCACGCCGGTGACACGCGGCACCCGCCTTGCCGGCTTTTTCTGGGTGCAGAGCCTGATCCGCGACGATGCGCAACGCACCCTGCTGTTCGATCTGGACCGCGCCATCCAGCGCCTCAACGCCACCCACGCCGACGAAGCCGCGCGCCTGCAGCTGACCGGCAACTATCACAACCTGCTGCGCATGTGGAGCGAGCCATGACCTCTCCAGCAATTTCCCCGGCCATTTCCCTGCAATTCGAATCGAAGCTGGGCGCCCCGCGCGAATGGATCTGGGACTGGATCACTTCCCTGCGTGGCATCTCCGCCGAGTTGTCGCCCTTGCTGCGCATGACCGCGCCCAGGGGCGTGCTCAACATCACCGATGTCGAGTTCAAGCCGGGCGTGCGCCTGTTCAGGAGCCGCGTCTACCTGTTCGGCATCCTGCCCATCGACCGCTCCGACCTGACCCTGCTGGAACTGGATCCCGGCCGCGGCTTCCTGGAGCAGTCGCCGATGCTGTCGATGCGCTTGTGGCGCCACGAACGCCGCATCCTCGATTGCCCCGATGATGCCTCCGCCTCGCTGCTGATCGATCGCCTCAGCTTCTCCCCACGCTGGGCGCCGGGCCTGGTGCGCTGGTTCCTGCGCCGGGTTTTCCTGCATCGCCACGCCGTCCTCCGCGCCGCTTTCACTCTCCAATGACCGACTCGATCGCCATCCCATCTCCGGCCAATTCCAGCGCAGCTCCGGCACACACCCGCTTCGGCTGGAACCGCGTCAACGTCATCCGCTGGCTGCGCAAAATGCACGGCTGGATCGGCCTGTGGGGCGCCACCCTGGGGCTGCTGTTCGGCACCAGCGGCATCCTGCTCAATCACCGCGCGGTGCTGAAGATCCCCGCCGTGCAAGTGCAGGAAAGCACCGTGCAGTTGCCGCTGCCGCAACCAGCGCCGGCCAGCGCGCAGGCCATGGTGGAATGGCTGCGCGGCGAGCTGAAGCTGGATCATCCCAACCTCAAGTCGCGCGAGGAGCCGGCCCATGGCGTCGCCTGGGGCGACAAGGCCGTGACCCAGCCGGCTCACTGGCAGATGTCGCTGACCACGCCACGCATGAACGTGCAGGCCGACTGGTGGGTGGGCAACAGCTTCATCACGCTGAAGCGCTCCGACAATAATTTCTTCGCCGTGCTGACCAACCTGCACAAGGGCGTGGGCATGGGCGTGGCCTGGGTGCTATTGGCCGACACCCTGGCCGGCAGCATCATCCTGCTGTCGCTCAGCGGCGTGCTGCTGTGGACCCAGCTCAACCGCCGGCGCATCGTCGGCGCGGTGATCGGCGTGAGCGCTCTGGCGCTTACCGCATTCCTTGCGCTGCAAGCCATGTGATATGGCCATCCTGACGCAAGCAGGCATCGGCGCATCGCGCCAGGTCGCCAGCGGCTGGCGCGGCAATCGCCGCGGCGGCCGCTGGCCGGCGATCGCCTTCATCGTCGCCCTGCACGGCCTTGGCCTTTACGCCGCCCTGCAAATCGGCGCGGTGCGCGAAACCCTGGAAGAAGCGGCGCCGCTGTTCGTCAGCTTCATCGCCGCCCCGCCCGCACCCGAAATACAGGCGCCGCCGCCCAAGCCGGAACCGCTCAAGCCCAGGCACGAGCCGCGCCTGATCTCGACGCCGCTGCCCAGCGCCTCGCCAATGCAGACGCCGCCGCAGCCCGCTCATGAGGCACCGGTGGCGGATGCCATCCCGCCCGCACCGCCGGCACCGCCCGCCCCGGCTGTCGCCGCGCCGGTGATCCCGCCCAACTTCATCGCCGCCTACCTCGACAACCCGTCACCGGAGTATCCGCGCCTGTCGCGGCGGCTGAAGGAAAGCGGCAAGGTCCTGCTGCATGTGCGCGTCAGCCCCGAGGGGCATAGCGCGCAGGTCGAGCTGAGCCAGAGCAGCGGCTATGAACGGCTCGACCAGGCCGCCATCGAAGCGGTGCGCCAGTGGCGCTTCGTTCCCGCCAAGCAAGGCGAACAGGCGGTCGGCGCCTGGGTGATTGTCCCGATCAACTTTCAACTGGATCAATGAACATGCAAGCAGCAGAGATCACACAACAGGCGGCACAACAGGCCATGGGCTTCGGCCACTTCATCACCCAGGCCGACGGCCTGGCCAAAGCCATTCTGGTGCTGATGCTGCTGGCCTCCATCGCCAGCTGGTACCTGATCCTGACCAAGGCCGGCTCCAACTGGCTGGCGCAGAAGCGCAGCGCGCGCTTCCTCGATTTCTTCTGGAACGCGCCCTCGCTCGGCGCGGTGGCGGCGCAGCTGGAAGATCACCACCCCGACGAACCGTTCTCGCACCTGGCCTATCACGGCATCGCCGCCAGCCATCATCACGAGCGCCACGGCATCAACCGCCTCAACGAGGCCGGCAGCTCCGGCGACTTCGTCACCCGCACCTTGCGCAAGACCATCGACGAGGAAACCGCCCGCATGGAATCCGGCCTCACCGTGCTCGCCTCGGTCGGCGCCACCGCGCCCTTCGTCGGCCTTCTAGGAACCGTATGGGGCATCTACCACGCCCTCATCGCCATCGGCATGAGCGGCGCCGGCACTCTGGATAAAGTGGCGGGGCCGGTGGGCGAAGCCCTGATCATGACCGCCATCGGCCTCAGCGTGGCCATCCCGGCGGTGCTGGGCTACAACTTCCTGGTGCGCTCCAACCGCATGACCCTGGCGCGCCTTGACGCCTTCGCCCACGACCTGTTCGCCTTCCTCGCCACCGGCGTCAAGATCGAGCCGCAGCAGGCCCAGCCCAACATCGCGGTGTTCAAGAACGCGGCGCGGGGGGCTTGAGCATGGCCTTCGGCAATCCCCGCGCTTCCAGCGCCAGCATGCCCATGACCGAGATCAACATCATCCCGCTGGTCGACGTGATGCTGGTGCTGCTGGTGATCTTCATCATCACCGCCCCCCTGCTTACCAATGCGGTAAAGATCGACCTGCCGCAGGCCAGCAGCGCTCCCAACCCGGCCAAGCCCGACAACATCCAGCTGGCGATCGACGCCGGCGGCCAGTTCTACTGGAACGGCGAAGCAGTGGAGCAGGCTGGGCTCGACCAGCGACTGCATGAAGCCGGCCAACGCAATCCGGCGCCGGAGCTGCATGTGCATGCGGACAAAGCAACGCGCTACGAGGTGCTGGCCGAGGTGATGAGCGAGGCCAGCAAGGACGGAGTGACGCGCATCGGCTTCGTGACCGATCCGCGAAGCAACAACTAGTGTTTGGTAGTTAGTGCCTGCCGAATGCCGGGCGCCGACTCGTGTGAACGCCTGCCGCCAACGAACCTGGGCACTGGCGCTGAAATCGTTGGCCGCCGCGACCATTGAGCGGACCACCAAGCCTGTCTGCCATTTTTCCACGTTGGGGCTCAGGAGTCGCGGTCCGGCCAAAAGCATGCGGCCCTGCGCCGTCCAGTCGGAATGTCCGCTTGCGGCGCCTATGGACATCAGTACGGCAGCAAGAGTCATAGAGCGGACATGACCGACGGTTGGCGACGCCGCAATCTGTTTGGTGAAGGCAATGATCTGGATTGGACGCATGGTTACTGGACCTGGAATGGTTCGGGCTACGCCTGGACCCCTGGCCACTGCGAACTGCAGCAGCCGGGCCAGCACTGGGTACCGGCGCATTACGACCAGAATGGAGGGTCGTATACCTTTGTACCCGGGCAATGGGAACAGTAAGGCCAATAGGGGTCCGGGCGGGCCATGCCGGCCGGACCTTGGAGGCTCGGCAGGAATCGAAAAATTTTTTGCTTTTGCCCCTCTTGAACGGCGAAAACTGCGCCCCTAGAAATGCGCCTGCGGGGGTCCTGACCCCGTACAAACTGATCATGGAGGGTAATGATATGTCGTCGATTCTTCGTTACGAGCCCTGGTCCGTGCACCGGGAGCTTTTGAACGAATTCAACCGCTTTTTCGAGCGGGAGCGTGCCGGCCAGCAGGATGATTCCAGCGGCGCCACTGCGGACTGGGTTCCCGCGGTCGACATCGAGGAGCATGCCGACAAGTTCGTGATCTATGCCGACGTACCGGGCGTGGATCCGCAGGGCATCGATATCTCGCTGGAGAAGGGGTTGCTGACCCTGTCCGGTTCGCGCGAGCGCGCCGTGCCGCACGCGGACGTGCAGGGGCGCCGGTCGGAGCGCACCACTGGCCGTTTCTTCCGTCGTTTCACGCTGCCGGATACCGCGGACAGCGAAGCCGTGTCGGCTCGGGGCGCGAACGGCGTACTGGAAATCGCCATCCCGAAGCGCCAGGCTGCTCAGCCGCGGCGTATCGCGATCACCCACTAATACCGCATCAGCGCAGCGACCGCACCGCCGCCGGTGGCGGACTCAGTTGAACGATCCGTCGCCGGCGGCGGCGCACCGCTGTGCGCCAGCATCGGTATGCGAAATATCATCTTGGAGCACGATTTCCGCAGCGGACTTGCACTGTTGCGCGATACCAGTGACCCGCCGCGATATTACGTCAAGCAAGGGCATCGCCTTGAGTTGATTGCTATCGGCAACGAGAGAGCCGCGCGCAGTCGCTTCGCTGTTCGATGCAGCCGGAGGCGAAGGGAACTTGCCACCCCGTCCGCGCCCCGTATTCACTCGGGCGAGATTTCACTTTTGCGAAACCAGGGAGCGGCGCCCCGCGGCGCGCATGAGTCCGGTGCACCTCATGATGTTCTGGGCGCCGCGAAAAACGCGCAAGCCGGTTAGAGGAGAGACAAACAACCCGGTCAGGTGTCCGATTCCCTTTTCGGTTTCGTTATGCCCCCGCAGCATAGGTGTACCTATGTACTGTAGGCAGATTGCGGCTCGGCGGCAGCTTTGTGGCGAAAGGAGACTTGCCGGGAAATCTACAAAAGCCGACCTCAGGTCAATGTTCCACCGCACACCTGAGGGTTGAAGTGACCGTGCTGCAACCAGAGTTGAACATCCTCTTTACCTTCCAAATGTCGGCGCCTGCGCCGCCCCGCTGGAAGTCTATTGGACCTGCCGGATATCCACGAACTGATTTGCCAGCCGGGAGAGAGTTCGGCCAAGATGAACCTGCTTGGGTTCTCCGCACGTCCTTGAGGGTAAAGTCATGAAGGCGAACCTTTCGAGGCTGTCTGTTCTGCTCCTGCTCGCAGGATGCGCAGCCACGCCATCGCAGCAGCAGCAACAGGTGCAGGAGGTGCAACAGGCGCCGCCGGTGCAGCAGGCGCCGCCGGTACCTTCCGTGGGCCCGGACTGTGCTAGCGTGCAACCCTGGACCCAGGCCTCCAAGGCACTCGGCCGCCCCGTGGTCCAGAGCACGGGAGCACAGGGCAAGCCGGTCTACGCCATCAAGGGCGTGAGCTACGCTGAAATCGTGAATGACCGTGAGTTGATCGAAGGCGTCAAGCTGATCGATCCGCGGGGGCGTGAACCGGCACCCACTGCGGTCTTCAACATCGTCTGGACTCCCGAGGATGTCACCACGGAGCCCAGCCGCCCGGGCGACAGTCAAGCGGGCTGCACGGTGCGCTATTCGGCACCGACTTTTTTTGATATGAACTGACCGGCCGCTCCCGAACCAGTCGCACGGCGGGTGCGATTTCAAATTCAGCAGCAAGATCTCGTCGGATCACTCAGCCGGCGTTTTTTCCAGGGTCTTCAGGGGGTCCGCCATACGAATCGTCCGGATTCTGGAAAAATGGCCTCTGCCGAACCGCCCGACCGAGTTTGAATATGCGCTGCGAGCCGCCGCCCGATGCAGCCCACTGATGCCGCGCCGTCCATCGAGGCCCTGGCGGAGGGGGCCCTGCTGCTGCGCTTTGGACAGGTGATCGACGCCGCGCTCAACGCCAGGGTTCATGCCGCCGCCCGGCGGCTGCGTCAAGCGCTGCCCGGAGTGGAGTGCACGGCGGCATACGCCAGCCTGCTGCTGCGTTTCGATCCATGCGGCCGGGGCGCGCAGCGCCACCGCGAACTGGAACTTCGGGTGCGCGAAGCCCTGCTGGATATCGCGCCGGAGGACGACGCGGCGCGGCGGGTGGAGATCCCGGTGCACTACGGCGGTGATTCCGGGCCCGACCTGGCCGAGGTGGCGGCGCTGACCGGGCTGTCCGCGGACGAGGTGGTGTCGCGCCATTGCGCCGTGGAGTACCGCGTCGCCATGCTGGGCTTCGCGCCCGGTTTCGCCTACCTGCTGGGCATGGACACGACGCTGGCGGTGCCGCGCCGGGCCGATCCACGGCAACGGGTACCGGCCGGTAGCGTGGCCATCGGCGGCGCCCAGACCGGCGTCTATCCGGACGAGTTGCCCGGCGGCTGGCAGCTGATCGGCCGCACGCCGTTGCCGCTGTTCGAGGCGCAGGCGGCCGAGCCGGCGCTGCTGCGGCCCGGCGACCGCGTGCGCTTCCGCGCCATCGACGAGGCGCATTACCGCGCGCTGGCGCAGCGCGCGCGAGCATGAGCGTCAGCGTGCTCAAGGCCGGCCTGCTCAGCACTTTGCAGGACGGCGGACGTCCCGGTCACGCCGCGCTGGGAGTGGGCCGCGCCGGGGCGATGGACCTGCCGGCGTGGCGGCTCGCCAACGCCCTGATCGGTAACGCCGGCAGCGAGGCGGCGCTGGAATTCACCCTGCTCGGCCCGACCCTGCGCTTCGAACAGCCGGCAATAGTGGCGCTCACCGGCGCCGTGGCGTCGGCACAGGCCGATGGCGTGCCGCTGCCGTTCTGGACCTGCTGCCATCTGCCGGCTGGCGCCGTGCTGAGCATCGGCGGCATGGCGCAGGGCTGTCGCGGCTACCTCGCCGTTCGCGGCGGATTCGATTCCACGGCGGTGCTGGGCAGCCGTAGCTGCGATCTGCATGCGCGCCTCGGACGCGCGCTGCGCGAAGGCGACGAACTGAAGTTGGGCGCCAGCGCGCCGCTGCCCGGCATGCAGGACAGCAGCATCCCGACCCCGCTGAGCTGGCGCCTCGACGCCTCCGAGTGGTTCGACGAGCGGCCGCGGCCCTTGGCGCTGCTGCGCGGCAGTCATTACGAGGCGCTCGACCAGGCTTCGCAGCAGGCGCTGCATCAGGCCTTATTCAGCGTCAGCAAGGACGCCAACCGCACCGCCGCCCGCCTCGACGGCCCGCGCCTGCGATTGCGCCGGCCGCTGGAGCTGATATCGGAGGCCAGCTTGCCCGGCACGCTGCAACTGCCGCCGTCCGGCCAGCCGATCGCGCTGCTGGCGGAGGCGCCGGTCAGCGGCGGCTATCCACGCATCGGCCAGATCGCGGCGGTGGACCTGCCGCGGCTGGCGCAGCGCCGCCCCGGCGATGCCGTACACTTTGTACCGATCACCCTGGACGAGGCCCTTGACCGCCTTGCGGCGCGCGAGCGGGCGCTGGAGCGCCAGCTTGCCGCGATCGCAGCGCGCCATATATCGCCATGACCGAAACCGTCACCCGCATCGACCTCAACGCCGATCTCGGCGAAGCCTACGGCGCCTGGCGCATGGGCGACGACGCCGCGCTGCTCGGCGTGGTCAGCTCCGCCAACATCGCCTGCGGCTACCACGGCGGCGATCCGGACATCATGCGCGCCACCGTGGCGCTGGCCTTGCGCCATGGCGTGGCGATCGGCGCACATGTGTCACTGCCGGACCTGCAGGGTTTCGGCCGCCGCGAGATGGCGGTGTCGCCGGAGGAAGCCTACGCGCTGAGCCTGTACCAGATCGGCGCGCTGCACGCCTTCGCCCACGCCGCCGGAACCCGTCTGGCCCACGTCAAGCCGCATGGCGCGCTGTACAACATGGCGGCGCGCGAGCCTCGGCTGGCCGCCGCCATCGCCGCCGCGGTGCATGACTTCTCCCCGGCGCTGCGCCTGGTCGGCCTGGCCGGCTCGGCCCTGGTCGAGGCCGGGCGCGCCGCCGGCCTGCCGGTTTCGGCCGAAGCCTTCGCCGACCGTCGCTACCGCGCCGACGGCTCGCTGCAGCCGCGCCGGGAAAGCGGCGCGGTGATCGAGGATTCCGCCGAGTCGGTGGCGCAGGCCCTGGCCATCGCCCGCGGCGGGCCGCTGCGCGCGGTCGACGGCAGCGCCCTCACCCTCCGCGCCGATACCCTGTGCCTGCATGGCGATACGCCGCACGCGGTGCAGTCGGCGCGCAGCCTGCGCCAGGCGCTGGAGGCGGCGGGCCTGCGCATCGCCGCAGCGGACGCCTGATGCAGCAGTGGCTGCCGCTGCTGGGCGTGCCGGTGATGGTGCTGGGCTTCGCCCTGCGCCTCAACGCGCTGCTGGTGGTGCTGATCGCCGGCGCGCTCACCGGCTGGGCCAATGGCCTGGACTTCGACGCGCTGCTGCAGTTGTTCGGGCAGAAATTCCTCGCCGCGCGGCAGCTCGCCGCCTTCGTCCTGGTGCTGCCTGTGATCGGGCTGCTGGAGCATTACGGCCTGAAGACGCGGATCCGCGAACTGGTGGTGCGCCGCCGCGCCGCCACTGCCGCGCGCATCCTGATGCTGTACTTCGTGCTGCGCGATCTCACCGGCGTGCTCGGCATGCCGCAGGCCGCGGGCCAGGTGCAGACGGTGCGGCCGCTGCTGGCGCCGATGGTCGAAGCCGCCGCCGAAGCGCGCCACGGCGAGCTGCCGCCGCCGGTGCGCGAGCTGCTGCGAGCGCACGCGGCGGCCTGCGACAACATCGCGATCTTTTTCAGCGAGGACATCTTCATCGCCTTCGGCGCGGTGCTGCTGATCGATGCGTTCCTCAAGGACAGCGGCATCGCCGGCATCACGCCGCTGCAGATCGGCCTGTGGGGCATCCCCACCGCGCTGTGTGCGCTGCTGGTTCACTTCGCGCGGCTGTCGCGGCTCGACAGCGCCATCGAGCGGCAGGTGCGCGAGTACCGCGCCGCGGTGGCGGTGGCGCCATGAGCGCGCTGGTCTCGCAGCACAGCCTGTTCGTGCTGATCGGCATGATCGTGCTGGTGCAGGCCGCGGCCGGCCTGCGCGACCTGGGCAATGCCAACCGCAGGTTCGGCGCCCTGTTCTGGGCTGTGCTGTCGCTGCCCTTCCTGTTCGGCGATGCGCTGCTGCAGTACTGCGGCGCCGCCGCCGCATACCGCGCGGCCGGCACGGTGGTGGTGGCGCTGGCGCTGCTCGCCGGCAGCGGCCGCGTGCGCAGCCGCGGAGAACTGCGCCAGCGCCCCGCGCCAGCGCCGCTGCCGACGTTCCGCCTGCTCACCCCGGCGCTGCTGATTCCCCTGGTCACGCTGCTCTGCGTGACCCTGCTGGTCAAACTCAGGTTCGGCGGCGTGCCGCTGCTGGACACGGCCAATCCCACGCTCACCGCGCTGGGCGTGGCCGGGGTATGCGCGCTGCTCGCCGGCTGGGCGCTTACCAGCGGCAACCCGCTGCTGGCGGTGAGCGAGTCGCGCCGCCTGTTCGGCGCGGCCGGCGATGCGCTGGTGCTGCCGCAGATGCTGGCCATGCTCGGCGGCGTGTTCCTCGCCTGCCACACCGGCGATGCGGTGCAGCAGCTTGCGGTGTCCGCCATCGGCCCCGGCCAGCGTCTGCTGCCGGTGCTGATCTACGGCCTGGGCATGGCGCTGTTCACCATGGTCATGGGCAACGCCTTCGCCGCGTTCCCGGTGATGAGCGCCGGCATCGCCCTGCCCTACCTGATTCACGGCCAGGGGGCGCAGGCGGCGCCGCTGCTGGCGATCGGCATGTACTGCGGCTACTGCGGCACCCTGCTGACGCCGATGGCCGCCAACTTCAACATGGTGCCCGCCGCCCTGCTCGACCTGCGCGACCGCTACAAGGTGATCAAGGTGCAGGCGCCGACCGCGCTGTGCCTGCTGGTGATCAACCTCGCCCTGATCTACGGCCTTGCCTTCCGATAAGGAGCACCCGATGCCGCTGAGCCGTCAACAAGCCGAGCATTTCGTCAGCCTGCCGCTGGCGGGCCTGACACGCGAGTACCCCAACCACCTGATGCACCTGCTCAATGGTCCGCAGGATGCGCTGGCGCCCTCGGCGCTGCACCCGATCTTCTACGGCTGCTACGACTGGCATTCCGCCGTGCACGGCTACTGGCTGCTGGCGCACTGCGCCCGCGCCTATCCGGACCTGCCCCAGGCCGCATCGATCCACACGCTGTTCGCGCAACACTTCACCGCGGCCAGAGCGCAAGGAGAAATCGACTACTTCCTGCAGCCGGGCCGCGCCGCGTTCGAGCGCCCCTACGGCTGGGCCTGGCTGCTCAAGCTGTCCGCCGAACTGCAGCAGTGGTCCATTCCGCAAGCGTCCGAATGGCGCAATGTGCTGCAGCCGCTGGCGCAATTGCTGCGCGAACGCCTGCTCGATTTCCTGCCGCGCCAGCGCCAGCCGATCCGCACCGGCACGCACTTCAACACCGCCTTCGCCCTGCTGCTGGCGCTGGACTACGCCCGTGCCGAAGACGACGCCGCGCTGCAATCGGCCCTGCACTCGGCGGCCATGCGCTACTACGCCGCCGACACCGCCTACCCGAGCCACTACGAGCCTGGCGGCGACGACTTTCTGTCCGGCGCCCTGACCGAAGCCGCGCTGATGGCGGCACTGCTGCCGCAGCCGGAATTCCAGGCGTGGTTCGGCCACTTCCTGCCGAACATGGCCACGGGGCGCGGCGACCCCTTGCTCGCGCCGGTGGAAATCGGCGACCGCGACGACCCCAAGATCGTCCACCTCGACGGCCTGCACCTGAGTCGCGCCTGGTGCCTGCGCCGCATCGCCGCCGCCCTGCCGCCCGCGCACGCGGCAAGCGCCGCCATGCGCGGCGGCGCGGATCGCCTGGAGCATGCCAGCCTGCCGGACATCGCCAGCGGCAACTACAACGGCGAGCATTGGCTGGCCAGCTTCGCCGCGCTGGCCGTCGGCGCGGCTTGATCGCGAAAGCGGCGCATGGCGGAATGATGTCGGTGATCAGGCCTAGCGCGCACCATCTCCGGCCTTCGTAACCACAGCGTCACCGTAGGCGCCATGCAGCCGGCCATCGCGAGCATAGTCACGCATCATGGCAAAGTAGTCGGAGACATAGCGGGTCGACAGCCGCTCGCCATTGTCGGCGGCGGTTTCGAATAGCGTCATCCCGTGTTCCGCCTGCGGATATACCGCCAGGGTGAACGGCCGGCCATCGTCGATCAGCGATTTGATGCGGCGGCTGGTCTCGGCGCTTGGCGCTTCGTAGTCCTCTCCTCCCAGTATCCACAACTGCGGCGTCGTGTCCGAACGCAAGGTCGGCATCGGATCGTAGTGAAACGGCGTGCCCCATTTGAACTTCGCGCCCATCTCCCGCAGCTGCGTTTCCGTATAGGGCAGAAGAGCGTAAGTGTAATTGCCGTGCAGGTCGTGGTACCAGGCTGCGTCCTTGTATTTCGCCCTGGCGGCATCGAACTCCCTGAACCCTTCGGTAAACCCGCTTGCGATGACCGTCTCGGCGGCGCTTGCCACCTCCAGCGCGCTGGCGATTTCATCGGGCGAATGGCCCTTCTCGCGCATCTCGATTTCGACCTCCTGCTGGTCTTCGTCGATCACGCTGACCGCGAGGCCGAAGCAGACGATGACAAAGTCCACATGCTCGCGGTTGGCGGCGATCGGCCCCACCCATCCACCTTCGCTCGGACCCTCGTAGCCGATGCGGCCGGTGCGAGGGCCGGCCAGGCGCCTGGCCTCGTGCATCGCCATCACATCGTCGTCGGCAAGCAGGTTGAAATCCTGGGTGTAGGCGCCGCCGGACGCGCCCGTGCCGCGCTTGTCGAAGACAAATGCGCCGACTCCCTGCGCCGGCAGCAGCCGTTGCAAATAATCGAAATCGCGCGCCGAGTCATGCTCGGCTCCGTGCAGGAGAACCACGATCGGAACGGCAGTCTTGCCTTTCGGCAGGATCAGCCGCCCGACGAGGGTCGTGCCGTGGCTGGTGAACGTGGTGTCGGTCGCATCGAACGCCAGGCGACGGCCTTTCAGGCCGTCAAAAGTGATGCGCCCGCTTGCGCATTCGGGCAAAAGCACCGTCTTGCCGTCGGGCCGCCCGGTCCATCCCAGGGTGCTGGTCCAAAGCCCGTCTTTGTTCTCGGTCAGGGCACCGGTTGTGCCGTCGAGGCGACGCCAACGCAAGCTGGCGCCTTCGGAAGGCGCGATATCGACGATGCCGCCATCGGACAAGCGATAGGTGCCGATATGGCAGTTCTCCGTTTCCGCGGCGCGCGCGAACGGAGCGAGAAGAAGAATGCACAGCGCCGCGACGCAGCGGGCGAGAAAACCGGCGGCTCCCCGCCTGTCCGCTTTGGATCCAGTCACCGCCATATTCCGTCCCTCCAGCAAGTTGTGATGTGCCCCATTCCAAAGTAGGCGCTCGCTACGCACTGCGGCCGTCGGCATCGTCTGACGGTACTTCCTGGTATTCGATACGCAGCTCGACCGCACCGCGCCGGAGAATCCGATGCCCCAGCTCGGCAAGACGGGCGAGGCGATCCTCGATCGTCAGGACCGGATTGCCCGCAAGCGGCCCGGCCTTGCTGGCGAAGCGGCTCGGTCCATAGGCAATCAACAGCTCGGGCTCGCTGAGGTCTCCGCCAAACAGAAGAACCTCGCCCGGCGACGGATAGGCGCTCGCGTTCTCCGGCGCAAGCCGCTCTCCGTGCGGCCAACAGGACGCCAGCGGCGACCAGCAGGACTGACCGCTCCACTGGGCATGGAGCAGCTCGCCGTGATACGGCAGCAGTCTCGCCAGAAATTCGCACGAACGGGGCGCCAGATCGCATCGAAAGCGGGCCTGGAAGACTTCTCCTCCGATGATCATGCGTACTGCGGGAAACGTTCCGGACATACAGCCATCCTCGTACTGATACTGCGGAGAGCTTAGGGGCCATCCCGCGCGCCGTATTGGACCGATTCAAGGTGGGGCGCGGCTGCTCCGGTTGCCGCTTGACGGCCTGCCCCGGCAAGCGCATAAGTTGCTGCGTATCTCCTCGACCAATTCAGTAGGGTCAGATGCTGCAAGAACTAAGCGGAGCCTCCGTTCGAAGAGTCATTGACCGCAGTCATGCCCGCATTCCCGAGCATGCTCACGACTGGCCCGTGCTTTCGATCTTCGTTCTTGGGCGCTATTCCAACCAGACGGAACTCGGCGAGGCGGAGATCGCCGGGCCCTCGGCCATTCTCTATCGGGCCGGGGCCGCGCACCGCAATATCGTCGGCCCGGCGGGATTTGAGCAGATCGAGATCGAGTTCGATCCAGCCTGGCTCGGGCATTCGCTGATTCCCGATGCACCCGTTTCACAGTGGCTGGGTGGACGCACCGGAGCGGAAGCAAGAACGCTGGCGCGTCTGTGCGGCCAGGAAGTGGAAGAGAAGCAGCTGCGCGCAATCCTGCAGCGGTTCCTGCAAACAGCGCGCAGCCTGACTGCGCCAGATCCTCCAGGCTGGGTTGCCAAGGCCAGGCAGCGTCTCAGCGAGGAAACAAGCCTGCGGGCAGGGGATCTTGCCGGGGAAATGATGCGGCACCCTTCATGGCTCGGAACCGCCTACAGGCGCGCGACCGGCGAAGGCCTGATGGAGGCTGCGGCACGGTTTCGCCTTGAGCGCGCAGCGCGCCTGTTGCGCGAGACCGACCAACCGGGTGTATGCATCGCGCTCGAAGCGGGTTTCTGCGACCAGAGCCACATGAACCGCACCTTCCGGCGCCTGCTCGGGCGCTTGCCGTCCGAGGTCAGGGATGACAGATCGGACTTCCGGCAAATTGGCGCGGACGATTGACCGCAGTTCCCCGGCATGCGCAGACCTGCATGCCGCCGTCGATCGCGGCGTGACCGCTTCGGGGGGATTTCGGTAGCGCAGGAGCCCGACCTGGTAGGGATGAACTCACCAATCTGCTGGCGCCCGCGGCTCTTATCGGTCATCTGCGCGCGTCTGCGGGCTTCCTCGTCCCCAAAAACTCCACAGCTACCGTTCGTCGACCCCGTCATGCACGCCATCACCAAAGCTTGGCGCACATGGCGCGCATGGTGGAAAGCCCGCGAAATGCGGCGCCCGCAGCTCAGGGCTGATCGCCGCGCAGCTCCCGCACCCTGGCTTCCAGCGCGGCGACCGTGACCTGCTCCGCCGGCATCGGCTCACCGGCGATCAGCTCGATATGCGCACGGAAGCGGCGCGGCAGGCGCATCCGGCGCATGGCCGAATCGCGCCGCGACCACATGCTGGCCCACAGGCCGCGCACCGCCATCGGCACCACCGGCACCGGCGTGCGCTTGATGATGCGCTCGATGCCGGCCTTGAACTGCTTGATCTCGCCGTCGCCGGTGAGGCCGCCTTCGGGGAAGATGCAGACCAGCTCGCCTTCACGCAGCGCGCGGTCGATCTCCTCGTAGGCAGCGTCGAGCAGCTTGGCGTCTTCCTTGGCCGGCGCGATGGGAATGGCCTTGGCGGTGCGGAAGATAAAGTTCAGCACCGGGATCTTGAAGATGGTGTGGTACATGACGAAGCGCACCGGCCGGCGCACGCTGCCGCCGAGGATCACCGCGTCGACGAAGCTGACGTGGTTGCAGGCGATGACGGCGGCCCCTTCGTCCGGAATGTTGTCCTGGCCGCGCTTGTCGATGCGGTAGAGCAGGCTGATCAGCATCCACACCAGGAAGCGCATCAGGAACTCGGGCACCAGCGAGTAGATGAACAGCGTCACCGCCGCGTTCATCAGCGCCGTCACCAGGAACAGCTGCGGAATATTGAGCCCGGCCTTGAGCAGGGCGATGGCCAGCAGCGCCGATGCCACCATGAACAGCGCGTTGAGGATGTTGTTGCCGGCGATGATGCGCGAGCGGTGCGTCTCCTCCGAGCGCGTCTGGATCAGCGCATACAGGGGCACGATGTAGAAGCCGGCGAAAACGCCGATCAGCAGCAGGTCGAGCATCACGCGGTGGCTGTGCAGCTGGCCCAGGAACGGCATCACGCCCACGTCGTGCACAGTAGCCAGGTCCGGCTGGGCAAAGTACAGATCGATGCCGAACAGGGTCATGCCGATCGAGCCCAGCGGCACCAGGCCGATCTCCACCTTGTGCCCGGACAGGCGCTCGCACAGCAGCGAGCCGATGCCGGTGCCGACGCAGAAGATGCCGAGCAGCAGGTTGAAGACGTGATCGCTGCCGCCGAGATAGGCCTGGGTGTAATGCGGCAGCTGGGTCAGGAAGGTGGCGCCGTAGAACCAGAACCAGGAGATGCCCAGCACCGACAGGAACACGGTGCGGTTGCCGCGCATGAAGCGGATGTTGCGCCAGGTCTCGGTGAAGGGATTCCAGTCGATCTTCAGTTGCGGCGAGCTGGCCGGCGCCAGCGGAATGCCGCGCGACACCAGGTAGCCCAGCCCCGCCACCAGCAGCACCGCGCCGCCCACCAGGCCGGAGCCGCCCTGCAGGCCCATCAGGATGCCGCCCGCCATCAGGCCCAGCAGGATCGCCAGCGAGGTGGCGCTCTCTACCAAGGCATTGCCGCCGACCAGCTCGTCCTGGCGCAGGGTCTGCGGCAGGATCGAATATTTGACCGGCCCGAACAGGGTGGCTTGCAGGCCGAGCCCGAACAGCACCGCCAGCAGGAACGGCATGCTGTGCAGGTACAGGCCGATGGCGGCGGTGATGGCGATGGCCACTTCCAGCAGCTTGATGCGCCGGATCAGCCGCGACTTCTCGTACTTCTCGGCGATCTGGCCGGAAGTAGCCGAGAACAGGAAGAACGGCAGGATGAACACCACGCCCGCGATGTTCTGGTAGAAATCGACCTGGGATGAGGTCAGGTTCATGGCGCCGAAGGTAACCAGCACGCCCAGCGCGTTCTTGAACACGTTGTCGTTGAAGGCGCCGAGCAGCTGGGTCACGAAAAACGGCGCGAAGCGGCGCTGCTTCAGCAGGCCAAACTGACTGCTCATTGCTTCCCCTTGCTGTTCCTGTTGCTGTTGACCGCGCCCCTGTCAGCCGCCGCCAACGCGCTGCTGGAATTCCAGATAAGCCTGCAGCAGTTCCGCCGGCGCCTCCAGCTGCGGATAGTGGCCGACGCCGGCCAGCACCACCACATCCGGATTGGGCACCAGCTCGCGGTAGCGCTGCACCATGCGCATGCCGGACACCGGATCGAGCCGGCCGCAGATGAAGCGCAGCGGCACCTTGCTGCGCTGCAAGGCCTCGACCCAGCGCTCGCGGTACTGCTCGCGCTCCTTCAGGTAGCGCATCTGCTTGTAGGCCAGATCGGCGCCGCCGTTGTAGGCAATGAGCTGCCAGAACTGCGCCAGCTCGTCGAAGCTCGGCTGCGTATTGGGCCCGAACACGCGGCTGAAGCTGGCGCGGAAACCGTGCTCGGTCAGCATCTTGCTGACCAGCATGCCGACGCGCGACAGCAGCAGCTTCTGCAGAAAGGTTGGCCGGAACGACTCCGGAAACAGGCCGCCGTTGAGCAGGCACACCGATTCCAGCGTCAGGCCGGATTTGTCGCCGCGCGGCCGCTCCTCCTGCCGCGCCAGCAGTTCCTGCGCCACCGTATCGCCATAGCCGTGGCCGATGACATGGCAGCGCTTTACTCCCAACGAGGCGAGCAGGCCCTGCTGCAGGTCGGCCTGGTCGGCGATGGTGTAGTCGTAGTCGCGCGGCTTGGCCGAATAGCCGAAGCCGATCATGTCGGCGGCGACCACCATGGCGAATTGCCGGCACAGCGCGGGCCACTGCCGGTGCCAGTCCCAGGAGGAGGTGGGCGAGCCATGCAGCAGCAGCAGCACCGGACCCGCGCCGCCGCTGCCGCCGGTCTGGTAGAACACCGGATGGCCGCGATGCACATAGTGCCGGCCATGCTCGTACCAGTGCTTGAAGGTGACGGGCTCCTCGGCTGGCGGCGAATTGAACATGCCTCCAGTTTACGCAAAGCGCGCAGCGCTATCAGCCCTTGGTCACATCATCGCGGCGATACGCCGGTGAAAGGCTTGAAATGCCTGCAAGGTGCCCTGCGGGTCTTCCACCTGCGGGTAGTGGCCGATGCCCGGTAGCAGCACCGTGTCCGGCTTGGGCACCAGCTCGCGGTAACGCTCCACCATATGCGCCCCGGAGATCGGATCCACCGGCCCGTCGATGAGCCGCAGCGGCAGGCTGGCGGACTGCAGCGCACCGACCCAGCGCGCCCGATTGGCGCGCCGCTCCGGGATATAGCGGATCAGCTTGTGGGCGATGCGCTTGCCGCCGTGGTGCGCCAGCAGCTGCCAGAACTGGCGCAGCTCGGCGGCGTCCGGGCGGGTTTCCTTGCCGAATACGGCGGCGAAGCTGCGGGCAAAACTGCGCTCGTTCATCAATACGCCGAGCAGGGGCCCCAGCGGCGTGAGCAGCAGCTTCTGCACCCGCGCAGCGCGGTGGGTCTCGGGAAACAGGCCGCCATTGAGCAGGCACACCGATTGCAGCACCAGGCTGTCGTCCCCTGCGGCGCGGCGGTCTTGGTGCCGCGCCAGCAGTTCCTGCGCCACGGTGTCGCCGTAGTCGTGAGCCAGGATGTGATAGCGGCGGATGCCCTCGGCGCGCAGCAGGTTCTCGTGCAGGTCGGCCTGGTCGAAGATCGAATAGCGGTAGGCGTAAGGCTTGTCCGACCAGCCGAAGCCGATCATGTCCGGCGCGACGACACGGTCGAATTGCTGGCACAGGGCCGGCCACAGCGCATGCCAGTCCCAGGAGGCGGTGGGAAAGCCATGGATGCAGAGCAGGGTCCGCCCCTCTTCGCCGCCGCTGCCGCCGGCCTGCCAGAAGATGGCATGGCCGCGATGGGTAAAACGCCGGCCACCCTCGCGCCAGGACTCGAATGTCGGTGTCATGACCGGCCCCCTCGATTTGATTAAGCTAGCGCACCGCAATCCGTCTTGGGGATTTCGCATGGCGCTGCAGAATACAGTGTACTTCACGCCGGCCAGTTTCAAATTCCTGCGCGGGCTGGCGCGCAACAACAACCGCGAATGGTTCGCCGCCCACAAGCAGGACTACGAAGACCACCTGCGCCAGCCGTTCCTGCGCCTGATCGGCGATCTGGCCGAGCCGCTGAGCAAGCTCAATCCGCACTACGTGGCCAATCCCAAGGCGGTCGGCGGCTCGCTGTTCCGCATCTACCGCGACACCCGCTTCTCCGGCGACAAGGCGCCGTACAAGCCATGGAGCGGCGCCAGTTTCTACCACGAGGCGACCAAAGCCCAGGCGCGCGGCACCGACGGCAACACCGGCATGATGGGGCGTCTCGATGCGCCGGTGTTCTACCTGCATGTGCAGCCGGGCGAATGTTTCGCCGGCGGCGGCCTGTGGCACCCGATGCCGGAAACGCTGAAGCGTGCCCGCAACTACATGCTGAACAATCCGGCAAGCTGGAAGAAAGCGACGCGCTCGGCCGCCTTCAAGCGCGTCTATGGCGAGCTCGGCGGCGAATCGCTGAGCCGGCCGCCGCGCGGCTACGATCCCGCGCACGAGCTGATCGAAGACCTCAAGCGCAAGGACTATGTGTGCAGCACCCAGCTCGACGACGCCGCGCTGTGCGCGCCCGGGCTGGTCAAGCTGCTGATCCGCCACTACACCACCGCCGAGCCGCTGATCGACTGGCTGTGCGGAGCACTGGATCTGGATTTTTAAGCAGCCGGGGCGGCGCAAGCGAACTTCGTCACAGGGGCGCAGGCACGGCTGTGATGGAATAAGAACGGATAAAGGCGGCGGTATCGGCGTTACTGGGGGAGCTGCGATATGAAACGTTTGCGCTACTGGCTGCGACTGGCTGCACCCCTTGTGCTGACGCTGCTGTTCCTGTCGCCGCTGGCCTGGGGCCGGGCCGGCAGCGGCGAGCAGTATCACGGCGGCTCCGACAGCTACGGCTCGCACGGCCATGACGACAGCTCGGGCGGCATTTACATCGTCTACTTTCTGCTGCGCCTGGTGTTCGCCTACCCCAAGGTGGGCATTCCGCTGCTGCTGCTGGCGATCGGTTTCTGGATTCTGAACAACCGCTCCAGCCGCGGCACCCTGCTCACCGGCGACCGCCGCATGACGCGGGTCATCAGCCGCAACGTCCAGGCCGGGGAAGACCAGCGCATGAGCGCGGCCGTGGGCCGCATCAAGGCGCGCGACGCGGCTTTTGACGAACAGCAGTTCCTGTCGCGCGCCAGCAGCGCCTTCCTGAAAATCCAGCAGGCCTGGAGCGCGCAGGACATGACGCCGGCGCGGGCCTTCATCTCCGACGGCGTGATGGAACGCTTCGCCATCCAGCTACAGATGCACAAGGCCGACGGCCTGCGCAACGACCTGAGCGCGGTCAACGTCCTCGACTGCGCCATCGTCGAGGCGGAATCGGACCCGCATTTCGATACCCTGCATGTGCGGCTCAGCGCATCGGCGGTGGATACCGAGGTGTCGCTGGCCGACGGTCGCCGCATCAGCGGCTCGGGGCAGAGCGAGCCGTTCGTCGAAATCTGGTCGTTCCTGCGCAAGCCCGGCGCCCTGACCCTGCAGAAACCGGGCCTGATCGAGGGCTTTTGCCCGTCCTGCGGCGCGCCCCTGGCCATCGGCGACGCCGCCCAGTGCGGCTCCTGCAAGTCCTGGATCAATTCCGGCGAATACGACTGGGTGCTGTGCGAAATCACCCAGGAAGCCGAATGGGCGGTGCGCGGCAGCGGCGACGCGGTGCCCGGCTTCAGCGCCCTGGCGCGGCAGGACGCGACGCTCAACACCCAGTTCCTGGAAGATCGCGCCTCGGTCGCCTTCTGGCGCTGGCAACTGGCCATGGTGCAAGGCAGCAGCAAGGCGCTGCTGCCGGTCGCCACAGATGACTTCTGCAAGGGCTGGGACGCCGACGCCGAGACGCGCCGTTTCCGCTTCCGCAATGCAGCGGTGGGCGCGGTCGAGGTGCGGGCATTCGAGCCCGGAGAGCCCCTGAATCTGGCGCATGTCTCGGTCAGATGGTCCGGCGAGCAGTTTCAGGTCGTGGCCGGCCAGGCGCAGTCCCTGGGCCATCAGTTGCGCGAGCATGTCTTCGTCCTGGGACGCAGCAATACAGCCCACACCGACGAGAACGCCGGCCTCAGTTCCTGCCGCTGCCCTTCCTGCGGCGCCCCGCCCGCCTCGCGCGAAGAAGCCCGTTGCAGCTACTGCGGCACTGTCTTCAACGACGGCTCGCGGCAGTGGGTGGTGACGCAGATCCTGCCCATCGCCGCCTGGCGACGGCCGGCTGTGGCGCAGCAGCAGTCAGTGATGGAAACCGCTGTGCCGCCGTTGCCGCCCCCGGCGCTCGGCCTGGGCTGGGTGCAGGGACTGTCGAGCAGCGAGGTGCTGGCGGTTCTGGTGTCGGCCATGATGGCCGACGGCAGCATCGACCCCGCCGAGCAGAAATACCTGGATCAGTACGCGCGCAACAACCGCATCGCACCGGAGGTGGTCTCCGGACTGATCGATGCGGCACGGCAGGGACATCTGCAAATCCCGGCGCCGCGCACCCCGCAGGAAGCGCACGCCTGCCTCGACGGGCTGATCCAGATGAGCCTGGCCGACGGCAAGGTCGACCCCGCCGAACTCAAGCTGATCCTCGCTTACGCCGAGCAGGCCGGCATCGACAAGGACAAGGTGGTGCAGCGCATCAAGGAGATGCGCTTGAGCCTGTACCGGCAGGCGTGAATCGCATGCAAATAAAGAGGCCCGCCATATAGGCGGGCCAAAAAAGCCTCGGAGGAGTGATGCGCCCTCAAGTTACCGCCCTGCCCCACCCCCGCGGAAGCCCTTTCCGCTTCTTTCACTAGATCAAATTGACACAGTGCCGCGCGGCGCTCAGACCAGCTTCACCGCGAACAGCGCTTTCGAGCGCCGCCACACATAGAGCACGGTGAGCAGGGTCAGGCTGCCGCCGAAGATGACCGAGGGCACGGTGCCCATCAGGCGCGCGGCAAGGCCGGACTCGAAGGCGCCCAGTTCGTTGGAGGCGGCGAGGAAGATGCTGTTGACCGAGACCACGCGGCCGCGCAGATGGTCCGGCGGCATGATCTGCATGATGGTGCCGCGGATCACCACGCTGACGCTGTCGAAGGCGCCGGTGAGGAACAGCGCCAGCAGCGACAGCCAGAACAGCTTCGACAGGGCGAACAGCAGGGTCATCACGCCGAAGCCGGCCACCGCGATCAGCAGATTGCGCCAGGCCTGGCGGGTGGGCGGATAGCGGGTGCAGGCCAGCAGGGTGAGCATGGCGCCGACGGCGGGCGCGGCGCGCAGGACACCCAGGCCTTCGGCTCCCACCTGGAGAATATCGGTGGCGAAGATCGGCAGGATCGCCACCATGCCGCCGAACAGCACGGAGAACAGATCCAGCGAAATCGAATAGAGAATGATCGGCGTCTTGAAGACGAAATCGATGCCTTCGCGCAGGCTTTGCCACAGGTCGACTTCAGCCGCTCCATCCTGACGCGGCTGCGGCGGCCGCGGCTTGATGGTGGTGAACAGCAGCAAGCCGCCGAGTAGCAGGGCGATGACCACTGCCAGCGTACCGGTGAGTCCCAGCGCGGCGTAGAGGAATCCGGCGCAGACCGGGCCGACGATGGAGCCGCCCTGCCAGCCGCTGCTGCGCCAGGCGGCGGCGTTGGCGTAGATTTCACGCGGCACGATGAAGGCGGTGAGCGAGCTCGCCGCCGGCGAGAAGAAGCCGCGCGCCAGCCCCAGGGCGGCGATCACACCATAGATGGTGATGAGCAGGGTGTTCTGCGAAATGCGCGCCCGCGTCGACGGCAGCGTCACCCATAGCAGCACGGCGGACGCGAACGCGACAAAGGCCACTGCCAGCAGAATGATCTTGCGCCGGTCGCGGCGATCCGCCAGATGGCCGCCGAGCAGGGCCAGGGCGATGAACGGCACCGCTTCCGCCAGGCCGGTGAAGCCCAGCACCAGCGGGTCGTGGGTCATGGTGTAGAGCTGATAGCCCAGCACCACTTCCTGCGCCATGATGGCGACGGTGAACAGGAAGATGCCGAAAGTGAGATTGCGGAACTCGGCGTAGCGCAGCGCGGCGAAAGCGTCATGCGGCGCGGCTTCGGGAGCGACTGCGGCCGCAAGCTCTTCGGGCGGCGGGGTGAGGGGTTCAGTCATGCGGGAGGCGATCAGGCGGGGCCGCTATTGTCCCCGTTTTCGGCGCTTGCGCCAGTTTCGCCGGCCAGGCGCATGGCGATGGCGTAAAGCGCCTTGCGCGGCGCCCCGCTGATTTCGGCGGCGAGCCGCGCCGCGCCGGAAGGCGGCAGCTCGCGCAACAGCAGGCGCAGCACCCGCTCGCCCTCGGCCAGGTCCGCCGCCTGCTCGGCGCCGCCGATCAGCAGCACGAACTCGCCGCGGCCGCGGTTGGCCTCTGCCGCCTGCCATTCCAGCAGGCCGGCCGCAGTGCCGCTGTAGCTTTCCTCGAAGCGCTTGCTCAGCTCGCGCGACAGCGCCACCGGCCGCTGCGGCCCGAACACGGCGACGAGATCGGCCAGGGTGTCGGCGATGCGATGTGACGATTCGTAGACGATGACGGTGCGCGGCTCGCGCCCGAGCTGCTCCAGACGCGCCCGCCGGGCGGCCTGCTTCGGCGGCAGGAAGCCGGCAAAGACGAAGGCATCGCTGGGCAGGCCGGACACCGACAGTGCCGCCACCGCGGCGCAGGGACCAGGCACGGCATAAGCCGGCACGCCGGCGGCGCGGGCGGCGCGCACCAGGGCGAAGCCGGGGTCGGAGATCAGCGGCGTGCCGGCGTCGGAGATCAGGGCCAGCGACTGGCCGGACTGGAGCTGCCGCACCAACTCGGCGGCGATGCGGTCTTCGTTGTGGTCGTGCAGGGCGACCAGCGGCCGCTGAATGCCGAAATGCGCCAGCAACTGGCCGCTGGTGCGGGTGTCCTCGGCGGCGATGCGGTCCACCCCGGCCAGAATGCGGCAGGCGCGCGGCGACAGGTCGCCGAGATTGCCGATGGGGGTGGCGACGACGTACAGCGCGCCCGGCACGATACTGTGACCGGCGTCTTCCGGCGGCTCCGGGAGGGCAGCTGATGGGACAGCCGGGGCTTGAGTGGTCATGTCATACTTTAGCGGATGATGCCCCGCCAACTGATACCTCTCGCTGCCCTCCTGCTGGCCGCGCTCGCTGGTTGCGCCACCGGATCGGGCCTGACTTCGTATTCGTCGTCGACCTACGAGTCCTCCGGCTCGCCGCTGAACGATGCGCAGAACGCGTTGATGCACAACGATTATTTCCGCGCCTCGCGGGCTTTTGAAAGTGCCGCGGCACAAGCCGCCCCGCCGCAGAATTACGAATATCATCTGCGTGCCGCCGAGGCGGCGACGGACGGCAACGATTACAGCTACGCCGACGGCATCCTCGATGCGCTGCCGCTGCCGGCGCTGGACCCGCAACAGCAACTGCGCTGGCGCCTGCTGCGCGCGCGCGCGGCGCTGGCGCGCAACGACGCCGCCGGGGCGCTGCGCCTGCTGCCGCAAGACGCGGGCAATTCGCCGCTGGCCGAGCGGGTGCTGCTGCTGCGCGGGCGTGCCCTGTTCCGCCTCAACGATCCAGTGGGGGCGACGCAGACCCTGGTGCAGCGCGAACACCTGCTCGGTGCCCCAGCCCTGGTCAGCGAGAACCACGACGCCATCTGGTCCGGCCTCGGCGCCGCGCCGCTCGATGCCGCCGCCCTGGCCCGCGCCAGCAACGCCGATCCGGTGACGCGCGGCTGGGTCGAGCTGGCCAATCTGGCGCGCCGCAATGCCTCGCTGGAGATGTATGAAAGCTGGCGCCAGCGCTATCCCGGACATCCGGCACAGGATCGGCTGGCCGGCGCGATGATGACGGGGACGCCGCAGGCGGCGCAGCCGCCGACTTCCCAGTACGGACCCGCACCCGCCTACGTCACCCCGCCAGCGGGGTCCGCACCCGCATTCAACAACGTCCCGGCGCGGCCCGGCTTTTACGCCCTGCTGCTGCCGCAAAGCGGCAACCTCGCGGCCTACGCGGAAAGCGTGCGCAGCGGCTTTGCCGCGGCCGCCACTCGCGCCGGCAACCCGGCCGACGTGCGCGTTTACGACGCCGGCAATCCCGGGGCGACGCTCAATGCCTACAGCCAGGCGGTCGGCGACGGCGCCGGCGTGGTGGTGGGCCCGCTGCTCAAGGGCGATGTCACCGCACTGAGCCAGGCCGGCGGGCCGCGCCTGCCGGTGCTGGCGCTGAATTATCTGGACGTCGGCCATGCGGCACCGGCCGGCTTCTACCAGTTCGGCCTGGCGCCGGAGGACGAGGCGCGCGCCGCCGCCGAGGACGCCGCCGCGCGCGGCCTGCGCCGCGCCCTGGTGCTGGTGGCGGCAAATGAACGCGGCGCGCGGGTGCAGGCGGCCTTCGCCCAGCGGCTGAGCGAGCTCGGCGGCGAAGTGCGCGACTCACGTACTTACGCGGGCGAGTTCAAGGACTGGTCCACACCGATCAGCGCCCTGCTGCGTTACCACGCGGTGGACGACAAGAAGAAGCTGGCCGAACTGCGCGCCAGCGCCGCGCCGGGCGTCGACCCGCAGCGGCGCAACGACTTCGATTTCATCTTCATCGACGCCGGCGCCGCCCAGGCGCGCCAGCTATGGCCGCTGTTCCGCTACTACCACGCCGAACGCATACCGATTTACGACACCGCCGCCGTCAACGAAGGCCAGGGCGATCAGGATCTGGCCGGCATCCGCTTCTGCGATGCGCCATGGATGCTGGATACGGGCGGCACCTGGGCGGCACTGCGCGGCGACGCGCTGAATGGCCGCCGCATCGATCAGGCGCGCTTCTACGCGCTTGGCGACGACGCCTTCCAGCTGGCCCTGCGCCTGAGCCAGAACAGCCTGCATCCGCTGGACGAGCTGCCCGGCGGCAGCGGCACCCTGCGCGTCGGCGACGACGGCACGGTGCATCGCGGCCTGGTCTGCGCGCAGACCACCGAAGGCGAGCCGCGGCTGCTCGATCCGCCCAGCGCCCCGCCGCAATGATGCAGGCCTGCTGATCCATGTCGGCGGGCTCCAGTCAGCTAAGCGGCGCCGAAGCCGAGACGCGGGCGCAGCGTCACCTGGAACAGCACGGCCTGAAGCTGGTGGCGCGCAACTGGCGCTGTCCCGGCGGCGAGCTGGATCTGGTGATGCGCGAACGGGATACGCTGGTGCTGGTGGAAGTGCGCAAGCGCAGCCGCGGCGATTACGGCGACGCCTTCGAATCGGTGCACGGGCGCAAGCGCGCGCGCCTGATTCACGCGGCGCGGCTGTTCCTGGCGGCGCATCCCGAGTATTCGCGCAACCCGGTACGATTCGACGTGATTGCGGTGGACGGCAGCGATACCGTGGAATGGCTCACAGCGGCTTTTGAAGCAGAGGGTTAGGACTTATGTCAGAAAATCTGCAAGCACGTATCCGGTCTCATTTCGAGGCCAGCATCGAAACCAAGCAGCGCACCCTGGCCGGCATGGCGCCGGCGATTCTCGGCGCGGCGCAGCACATGGCCGCGGTGCTGAAGGCCGGCAACAAGGTGCTGGCCTGCGGCAACGGCGGCTCCGCCGCCGACGCCCAGCACTTCGCCGCCGAACTGACCGGCCGCTACGAGCGCGAGCGCCCCGGCCTGGCCGGCATCGCCCTGACCACCGATACCTCGGCGCTCACCGCGATCGCCAACGACTACAGCTACGAGCAGGTCTTTTCCAAGCAGGTGCAGGCGCTGGTGCGGCCGGGCGACCTGCTGCTGGCGATTTCCACCTCGGGCAACTCGGCCAACGTGATCCGCGCCATCGAGGCCGCACATCAGGGTCAGGCCAGCATCATTGCCCTCACCGGCAAGGACGGCGGCAAGATGGCGGCAATGCTCAAGGCCGGGGATTTCGAACTGCGCTCGGCCAGCAACGTCACCGCGCGCATCCAGGAAACACATCTGGTGTTCCTGCACTGCCTGTGCGATGTAGTGGACGAGATTTTGTTTCCTGCATCGGCGTAAAAATCATCTCGCGCAAAGACGCGGGAAAATCTTTTTAAAAGCCTTTGCGGCTTTGCGTCTTTGCGCGAGATTTTTTTAACACTTCACTTCACCACGCGCAGCTTGGGCCTGCCGCTGGGCCTCGGCGCGGGCGCATCCGGCGGCGGCTCGTCCTGTCCCGGCGGCCGCGCCGCAGGCGCTTCGCCATCGATCGGCTCGGGCTCGCCGAAGACGATGCCCTCGCCGTTCTCGCGCGCGAAGATCGCCAGCACCGCGCCGCTGGGCACCACGATATCAAAGGGTGAACCACCGAAGCGGGCCGAGAAGAAGATCGGCTCGTTGTCGAGGTTGAGCTCGCGCACCGCCATCGGGCTGAGATCGAGGGCGATGCGGTTGTCCTTGACGAAGGCCCTGGGCACGCTCACCCCGGGATAGTCGGCGGCGACCAGCAGATGCGGGGTGTGGCCGTTGTCCAGCGCCCAGGCATGAATGGCGCGGATCAGATAGGGGCGGCGCGAACGTGAAGTGCTCATAGGGGTCCGTTGGCAATCATTTGAGAGCGCCTACTTCTTGCCCAATTCCTTGCTGAAACAACGCTGGTAAGCCGGCCGCGCGAACAGGCGCGCGGCGTAGCGGCGCAACGGCTCGGCCTGCGCCGGCAATTCAATGCCGAGCTGACCCAGGCGGCGCAGCAGCACGGCCCAGCCGCTATCCACCAGGGTGTAGTCGCGGCCGAGGATGTAGCCCTGTGCGGCGAAGTGGCGGCCGCCGGCCAGCAGGCGTTCCAGCAGCTCGTTGCGGGCGGCCTGTGCGCCGCGCGCGGCGACGGTCTGCAGCGCCTCGACGCGGGGCAGCAGCTCGTGCTCCAGGCCTTGCAGCGCCATGCGCACGCGGGCGCGGGCGGCGGGCGACAGCGGCATCAATGGCGGATGCGGGTAACGCTCATCGAGATATTCGACGATGACGCGGGCGCCAGTGATGACGCCTTCCCGATCGGCCAGGGTCGGCAGGGACTGCGAGGGGTTGAGGACCATGAAGTCCTCGTTGACGGCGCTGCCCGGACGGATTGCCTGGACTTGGGCGCTGTCGACATCCTTCTCGGCCAGCACCAGGCGCGCCCAGTCGCAAGGCAGCGAATCGTCGGCCACGAAAAGCATCAAGCCCGCGTTGGGCGCGGGCTTGATGGTGGACTGCGCCGCTTTATGTCGGGTGCGCAGCGTCATGCGGCTCCGTGCATCATCAATGAACGTCGCGCCAGAATTCCTTTTTCAGGAAGTAGGTCAGCGGCAACAACAGGAAAATCAGGTAGAACATCACGTTCCAGCCGGTGGAGACGCGCTCCTTGGCATTGGGCTCGGCCGCATACACCATGAAGTTGGTGAGATCGGTGACGAACTCCTTGTACTGTTCCGGCGTCATGCTGCCCGGCTGCGCCAGTGTCAGCGGCAGGCCTTCATGCTCGGCTGCGCCCTTGCCTTCCTCTTCCTTGACCTGCCAGCCCTGCAGTTCGCCCAGTACCGCCGGCATCGCCACATTGGGCAGGAACAGGTTGTTGACGCCGAACGGGCGCGTGCTGTCGAGGTAGAAGCCCATCAGGTAGGAATAGACCCACTCCGGGCTGCGCGCCTTGGTCTCCAGGCTCAGGTCCGGCGGGACGCGGCCGAACCAGTCTTCCGCCGGCTTGGCCGGCATGGCGCTGACGATCGGCTCGCCGACCTTGACGCCGCTGAAGATCAGGTTCTGCTTCAGCAGGTCGTCTGAAATGCCCAGATCCTGGCCGATGCGGTTGTAGCGCAGGTATTTGAGCGAGTGGCAGCCCGAGCAGTAAGCCATGAAGTCGCGGGCGCCGCGCTGCACCGAGGCGGTGTTGCTGGCGTTGTCGCTGAACGGCAGGGTCTTGGCCTCTTCCTGGGCGCGGCTTGCGGGCGCAGCGAGCAGCAGCCCGGTCAGGACGAGAGCGAGGCTTTTGGTATTAAGGCGGCTCATGCGGTCACCCGTTCCGGTACCGGCTTGGTCTTGTCGATCTTGGTATAGATGGGCATGGCCAGGAAAAACAGGAAGTAGTAAATGGTGCCCAGGCGCGCCAGCAGGGTGTAGAGGGGACTCGGCTTGTGCATGCCCAGGTAGCAGAGCATGAGGAAATCCACGGCGAAGATCACTACGGCGATCTTGAAGATCGGGCCCTTGTAGCGGATCGACTTGACCGGGCTGCGATCGAGCCAGGGCAGGAAGAACAACACCACAATCGCGGCGAACATGACCAGCACGCCCCAGATCTGCGAGTGGAAGAACGAGGGCACCGCGCGCAACATGGCGTAGAACACGCAGAAGTACCAGGACGGGGCGATCTCGTCCGGTGTCACCTGCGGATTGGCCGGCATGAAGTTCGGCTTTTCCAGCACGTAACCGCCGCCCTCGGGGGAGAAGAAGATCACCGCGCTGAACAGGATCAGGAACACGGTCACGCCGACGATGTCCTTCACCGTGTAGTACGGGTGAAAGCCGATACCGTCGAGCGGGATATGGGTGACCGGATCCTTGTTCTTCTTGATTTCGATGCCGTCGGGATTGTTGGAGCCGACTTCATGCAGTGCGATCAGGTGAGCAATCACCAGGCCCACCAGCACGAACGGCAGCGCCACCACGTGCAGCGAGAACAGGCGATTGATGGTGGCGTCGGCGGGGGTGAAGTCACCCTGGATCCAGACCTGCAGGGCATGGCCGATGTAGGGGATGGTGCCGAACAGCGACAGGATCACCTCGGCGCCCCAGTAGGACATGTTGCCCCAGGGCAGCACATAGCCGCAGAAGCCTTCGGCCATCAGCACCAGGAAGATCAGGGCGCCGAAGATCCACACCAGCTCGCGCGGCTTGCGGTGCGAGCCATAGAGGATGCCGCGGAACATATGCAGGTAGACGACCAGAAAGAAGGCCGAGGCGCCGGTGGCATGCATGTAGCGGATCAGCCAGCCCCAGGAGACGTCGCGCATGATGTATTGCACGGAGTCGAAGGCGGTCTCGGCGCCTGGCTTGTAGGCCATCGCCAGCACGATGCCGGTGATCAGCTGGTTGACCAGCACCAGCAGGGCCAGCGAACCGAAGTAATACCAGAAGTTGAAGTTCTTCGGCGCGTAATACTCGGACAGATGATCCTTCCACAGCTTGGTCAGCGGGAAGCGGTCGTCGATCCAGCCGAGGAAGCCGGTGGTCTTGTGCGGATTGGGGATAATCGCCATGTCGGTCTGTCCTAAGCCTTCTGATCCACGCCGATGACGAGCAGCGAGTCGCCGGTGTAGCTATGGGGCGGCACCAGCATGTTCAGAGGTGCGGGTTGCCCGGAGAAGACGCGCCCGGAGATATCGTATTTGGAGCCGTGGCAGGGGCAGAAATAGCCGCCTTGCCAGTTGGCATCGATGGCGGGATTGGGATGATCCGGCATCAGCTTCGGCGAGCAGCCCAGGTGAGTGCACTTGCCGTTCATCACCAGGAACTCGGGCTTGATCGAGCGGTGCTCGTTCTTGCAATAGTCGGGCTGGGTGGAAAAATCGCTTTTCGGATCGGCCAGTTGCGGCGTGACCTTGGCCAGGCTGTCGAGCATGTCCTTGGAACGGCGCAGCACCCAGATGTTGAGGCCCTGCCAGACGAAGGTGACCTGCTGGCCCTCCTCGATCTTGCCGATGTCGGCATTGACCGGAGCGCCGGCAGCCAGGGCCTTGGCGCTGGGCTTCAGCGAGGCGAGAAAGGGCCACACGACGGCCGCGGCGCCAGCGGCGCCCACGACACTCGTGGCAGCGGTGAGGAAGCGGCGGCGGCCGCCGTCCACGCCTTCGTTGCTCATTGCTAGGAAACCTCTGGATTACGGATCACGAATCGTCAAATGTCCCGCGCAAGGGCCACGCGCATGGGACCGCCCGGCTTATTCGCCGCATTATAGCGGGCGAGGCGGCGGGAGGTGAAGCTCAACGGTGGCCGGTGATTGGTGATTAGTGGTTAGCAAAAGCCGAGGGACCGGCGCTCCCCCCTGCTAATCACTGGCCACTGACCACTAACCACTGGCCTTTCTCAGAACTGGTATTTGACGAAGAACTGGGCGAAATCGCGGTCGGACAATACGTTGAAATCGCCGCCGCCCCAGTACCAGGTATAGCCCGCGGAGAACGACAGGGACTGCTTGTATTGCACTTCGAACAGGCTGTCGAGTTCCTTGCTGCCCTTGACGAAGTTGCCGCCGGGGCCCGGGGAAATGCCGCCGATGTCCTGCTTCCACACGAAGAAGGGCCGCAGGTTGATGTTGGGCAGGATGCTCTCGTAACGCGGCAGCACGATCAGGCGGTAGCCATACGACAGCGCGGTCGGATAGCCGGACGGGTCCTGCTGGTGCGGATTGAAGCGCAGGCCGTCGTGGCCGACGATGCAGTCCTGCGAGCCGGCGCAGGAGCGTTGCGAGCCATCGGCGCCGGAACCGTCGGCACCGGCGGTGGGGCCGTAGTTGGTGTTCGGGCCCTGCAGCACCAGTCGATCGATCGACGGCAGGTACGGCACGTACTCGGCACCGAATTCGCCCAGCACCAGGATCTGGCTGGCGCCGAAAGGGTTGTCGGAGGCACCGAGCACGCGAGTCGCTCCGAAATTGAACTGGTACACCTGCATGCGCTCATAGCCGCGGATGTAGCAGGGGCTGTTGGTATCGTAGGCGTAGGACGGATGGCTGAACTTGTTGAAGCCGTAGGCGGCGTCCTCGGCGCTGCCGGTCTCCGGATAGCACGGTGTGTTCTGGCCGATGGTGCCGCCGCGGTAGGGAATGATGAAGTTGGGGAAGGAACGCGCCGAGCCGTCGATGTTGCCGATGGCCAGATCGAAAGTGTCGTGCTGCCCGAGCAGCCCACCGACGTCGCTGCTGGGATATAAGGTAGTGCCGCCGCTCTGGGTGAAGCCGACACCCGCATGCGAACCGAGACAGCCGGAGTGCAGCGGGCCACTGGTGTAGTCGCTGCAATTGGTCAGGGTCGGGCCGAACGCGGCAAAGGCCAGATCGTGCGTGTCCACCTGCAGCGGCAGGTCCGGACGATACGCCACCTCGCCCTGGACCGACCAGGAGCCGAAGGTGGTGTTGAAGCTCAGGCCGATCAGGTTGATGTCGTTCGGATATTCGAGGAAGAACTTTGCGGTGTCGATGCCCAGCGTGTCCGAGGTGGCATGCTGCGCCTCGGGATTGCTGGGATCGACGATCGAATGCACCAGCGGGATGTCCGGGCAGTCGGTGAGGAAGGTCACCGGGCCGGTGGCGTCGACGTGATTGGTATTGCCGCCGGCGCGGGCGCAACTGGGATAGGTGGCGAAGAAGCTCGCGTAAGGCAGGCGCGAGTGATAGTGCATGTAGTACAGCGACAGGTCGGTGCCGTTGTTGAGCCCGTCGGCGTAATAATCCAGCTTGATGCCGTATTGGCCGGAGGTGCGCGCTTCCTTGTCGGCCAGGCGCTGGATGGTGGAGGTGCTGTTGGTGATGCCGGCGAGCGGATTGTCCTGCGGCGTGCCGAGACTGTTCGGGTCCAGCGCCGCCTGGCCGAAGCTGGCGTTGATGAACTTGCCGGTGTTGTTGGTGCCCACCGGCAGGCTGGAAAAGTAGGTGCCCGGCGTCTGCACCTGAATCGGCTGCCATTCGAGCTGGTAGAAGCCCTCCACCGTGGTGTTTTCCAGCGGCTCGAAGCTGAGATCGACCATGTTGACCGGGGTGAAGAATTCCTCCACCTGGCCGCCGATGCGGAACACATTGTTGGCGTTGACCGGATTGGCCTGGTTGACGCTGTTCAGCACCAGGGTGGTGCTTTCGCCCCAGTTCACCAGCTGCCGGCCGATCTTGAAGGAGACGGTCTTGTCTTCGGTGAAGGGAATCGGCAGCTTGCCGTAGAAATACGTGTCGAGATATTGCAGATTGGTGCCGGCCTGGGCCAGGGTTTCGCCGTCGGTGCGCTTGCTGCGGACATAGCCGCCGGGGCCGTAGACCACAAAGTTGCCGTGGCCGTCGGGCTGACCGTAGCCGCGGTTATTGAGCAGGGCAGCCTGCGCCGGACACAGTACGCCGCTGAGCACGCCGCCGACCAGGTTGGCGCCGCTGGCAGCATTGGTCAGACAGGTGGTGAGGCCCGATAGGGTGAGCGCCCCGCCCAGCGGCGCCACATGGCGGCCCACCTGCAGGTGGTTCTGCGGCGTGATTTCGTTGGGATGGGTCTCGGTGAAATCGTTGTTGACGAAATCGTAGAAGTACAGGCCGCGGGCAAAGACGCCGAAACTCTTCCAGGTCAGGGTCAGGTCGGAAGTGACCTTGGCCGGGGCCTGGAACAGGTGGTATTTCGAGTAGTTCAGGTCGCCCTGGTCGTCGTTGGCCGAGGCCGTGCCGGGGGCGTTGAACAGAACCTGCGACGGGTAGACCTGATCCTTGAACAGGCCCTGGCAGATCTGGTAAGCGCCATTGGGGCCGCCGCAGACATTGGGGTTGATGTCGCCCTTGCCGATCAGGTTCGGGCTTTGCGATTGCATGCGCACGCCGACGCCGCCGGTAAGGGTGGTATTGAGCACCCCCTTCACCCCTTCATCGCTGCCGAATGTAGGAACAGTAAAATCGATGGCGTGCGCAGCCTGCAACGGCAGCAGGCCCGCGGCCGCCATCAACGCACCCCGTAGAAGCCCCAAGCGCAGAACGCTGTGCATCGTTCTTCCCCTCAACTCCGGATCCGGTGGTGGACCCGTTTTCTTTGATTTTTTTAGCGGCCGGCGACAGGGCCGCATTTATTGGGGCTAGTAAAGCGCAGCGCGACACTTGTTGCAATAGAAAAAACAAAGCCGGCCATGGATTTGCATCCAGGGCCGGCTAATTTACCTGAAGCGGCTTAGAACTGGTACTTGACGAAGAACTGGGCGAAATCGCGGTCGGACATGGTGTTGAAGGCGCCGCCGCCCCAGTACCAGGTGTAGCCGACATCGAACGACAGTGCCTGCTGATAGCGCGTCTCCACCAGGGTGTTGACCTGCTTGCGGCCGGCGACGAAGTTGCCGCCCGGTCCCGGCGCGGTGCCCTGCACATCCTGGGCGTAGTAGATGGTCGGCTGCAGGCCGATGCCGGGGAGCACGTTCTCGTACTTGAAAATGCCGATCAGGCGATAGCCCCACGACAGCTTGTCCGGGTAGCCGGTGGCATCCTGCTGGTGCGGATTGAAGCGCAGGCCGTCGGCCCCGAGAGAGCAGTCCGTCGTGGTGGAACAGGCCATGCGCGAACCGTTGGCGCCGGAACCGTCGGCGCCGGCGCTGGCGGCGTAGTTGGTGCCGGGCGCCTCGAACTGCAAGCGGTCCAGCGGCGGCAGGTAGGGCACATAGGTGGCGCCCAGCTCGCCCACGATCAGCACCTGGTCGGCGCCGAAGGGATTGTCGGTGGCGCCCAGCACGCGAGTGCCGCCGAGATTGAACTGATACACCTGCATCCGTTCGTAGCCGCGGATGTAGCTGTTCGGCGGGTTCTCGCCGATGACGCCGCCGCGATACGGAATGATGAAATTGGGGAAGGCGCGGGCCGCGCCCGGCAGGGCGCCTTCGATGACGTTGATGGTGTCGGTATAGCCCTTCTGGCTGCCGACCGGGGTGAAATCGCTGGGCGCGTAGCCGACGACCTGGCCCTTCTCGTTGTAGCCGACGCCGCCGGCCAGCGCGTCGAGCAGATGGCTGCAGCCGACCTTGGGATCGCTGCAACTGGTCAGGGTCGGGCCGAATGCGGCGAAGGCCAGATCCTGCTCGTCCACCTGCAGCGGCAGGTCGGGACGGTAGGCCACCTCGCCCTGGATCGAGTAGCTGCCGATGGTGGTGTTGAAGCTGGCGCCGATCAGGTTGATGCCGTTGGGGTATTCGAGGAACACCTTGGGCGAGTCCAGCGCCGCCACGCTGCTGGTGGCCTTGGACGGGTCGGCCGGATGCAGCAGGGGAATGCCCGGGCAATCCACCAGGAAACTGGCCAGGTTGGTGGCGTCGTTGTGGGCCGTATTGCCGGCGGCGCGGGCGCAGCTGGCATCGGCTGAAATGAAGCTGGCGTAAGGCAGGCGCGAGTTGTAGCGCATGTAATACAGCGACAGGTCGGTGCCGTTGTTGAGCCAGTCGGCGTAGTAATCCAGCTTGACGCCGTACTGGCCGCTGGTGCGCGCATTGCGGTCCGGATCGCGCTCGGCCGTGAGGGTGGTGTTGGTGAGCAGGGCCAGCGGGTTGTACTGCAGCGAGGCGACACGGTCCGGATCGTAGGCCGAGGTGCCGAAGCTGGTATTGATGGTCTTGCCGGTGTTGTTGGTGCCCAGATCGACATCGGAGAAATAGCTGCCGGGCGCGGCGATCTCCACCGGCTTCCACTCCAGCTGGTAGAAGGTTTCGACGGTGGTGTTTTCCAGCGGCTCGAAACTGAGGTCGAGCATGTTGACCGGAACGAAGTCTTCCTCGACCTGGTTGCCGACACGGTTGAAATTGTTGGCGTTGACCGGGTTGGCCTGGTTGATGCTGTTGATCACCAGGGTGGTGCTCTCGCCCCAGTTCACCGTCTGCCGTCCGATCTTGAAGCTGAGCTTCTTGTCGTCGGTCCAGGGGATCGGCAGCTTGCCGTAGAAGTAGCTGTCCAGGTACTGCAGGTTGGTGCCGATCTGGCTCAGCACTTCGCCGTCGGTGCGCTTCTCCCGCACCCGTTGGCCCGGACCGTAGGTGGTGCCGCCCGGATACGGCAGCAGCAGGGGCGTCGGCGTGTTGACGCCGACGCCGGGGGCATTCTTGTTCTGCGGTGTCAGCTCGTTGGGCTGGGTCTGGATGAAATCGTTGTTGACGAAGTCGTAGAAGTACAGGGCGCGGGCGAAGATGCCGAAATCCTTGTAGGAGATGGTGAGATCTTCGGTGGCCTTGGCCACTCCCTGGAACAAGTGATACTTGCCGTAGTTGAGATCGCCATCGTCGCCGTTGATCGAGGCGGCGCCGGGCGACCTTGCCAGCTGCTGCGCCGGAAAGATCTGGTCCTTGAAGACGCCCTGGCAGGACTGGTAAGGCGGAGCGCAGACGTTGGGGTTGAGATCGCCCTTGCCGATCAGGTTGGCGGTGGGCGACTGCATGCGGATGCCGCCGCCGGCGGTGAAGGTGTTGTTCAACACCGCCTTCACCTGATCATCGCCGATGTTGAAGGATTCGCTGATCGCGTGCGCGCTGCCGGCGCCGCCCAGCAACATTGCCAGTACCAGCGCGCGGGCTGCCGCGTACGCACCGGATCGGCTCTGCCCCGCCCCGCCCTTGCCGCCGTTGAAACTCCCCATCACTTGAACTCCCCCTGGGCGGTCGCATCGACCGCATGATCCCGTACGGCGGCGCATGGCCCCGCGTGTGCGCGCAGCTTACCGTGTATGGCGGCAGAATCAACCGCAGTGCAGCAATTTGCCGCCAGGCAGGGCTGCCGCAGCAGACCTCAGTCCCGCAGCGGCGCATGGCAGGCACAGCCGCTGAACGGATCCAGCGCGCGCAGCACGGGAATATCCGTTTCACAGGCCGCTACCGCCACCGCGCAGCGCGGCCGGAAGGCGCAACCTGCCGGCAGCCGCGCCGCATCGGGCGGCTGTCCCGGAATCGGCTGCAGCGGCACGCCCGGCGGCGTATCCAGGCGCGGACGCGAAGCCAGCAGGCCCGCCGTATAGGGGTGCCGTGGCGCAGCCAGCAAGCGCGCCGCCGGCCCCGACTCCACCGCGCGGCCGGCATACATCACCAGCACCCGCTCGCACACCTCCGCCACCACGTCCAGATCGTGCGAGATCAGCAGCAGGGCCAGGCCCAGATCTTCCTGCAATTGTTCCAGCAGGGCGAGGATTTCCGCCTGCACCGTCACGTCGAGGGCGGTGGTCGGCTCGTCGGCGACGAGCAGCGCCGGACGGCACAGCAGGGCGCTGGCGATGAGCACGCGCTGGCGCATGCCGCCGGAGAATTCGTGGGGATATTGCCGCAGGCGCGCGCCGGCATCGGCGATGCGCACTGCGTCGAGCATGCGCGCGCTGTCCGCCAGGGCGGCGGCATGGCTCAGACCGCGATGCCGCACCAGCACCTCGGACATCTGCGCGCCGATGCTGCGATAGGGATTGAGGCTGGTCATCGGGTCTTGCGAGACCAGGCCGATGCGATTGCCGCGCACCTGGTTCAGCTCGCGTTCGCCCAGGCCAAGCAGTTCGCGTCCCTCGAAGCGCACGCTGCCGCTGATCCGCGCCGGGCGCGGCTGCAGGCCGAGCAGGGCCAGCGCGGTCTGGCTCTTGCCGGAACCGGACTCGCCGACGATGCCAAGAGTCTGCCCCGCTTCGAGTTCGAAGCTGAGGCCGCCGACCACCCGCGCCTCACCCTGGCCCGTAGCGAAGCCGATCCGCAGGTCGCGCACTTGTAGCAGCGGCTCAGCCATGCTTGGGATCCAAGGCGTCTCTCAGCGCATCACCGAGAAAATTGAGAGACAGCAAGGTGACCGCAAGGAACGTGGCCGGCACCACCAAGGCCCAGGGTGTGGTCTCCATGGCGTGCGCGCCGTCGCTGACCAGGGCGCCCCAACTGGTGGCCGGCTCCTGCACGCCCAGACCGAGAAAACTGAGGAAGGATTCGACCAGGATCACCTGCGGCACGCTGAGGGTGGCGTAGACCACCACCACGCCGAGCAGGTTGGGCACGATGTGGCGGCGGATGATGACGGCCGGACCGGCACCGGAGACGATGGCGGCCTCGACGAATTCGCGCCGGCGCAGGTTCATGGTCTGGCCGCGCACGATGCGCGCCATGTCGAGCCAGTTGACGGCGCCGATGGCCAGAAAGATCAGCAGGATGTGGCGGCCGAAAAACACCGTCAGCAGGATCACGAAGAACATGAAGGGCAGCGCGTACAGCACATCCACCGCGCGCATCATCAGCGCATCGAGGCTGCCGCCGGCGTAGCCGGCCACGGCGCCGTAGCAGACGCCGATCAGCAGCGACACCAGGGTCGCCGCCAGGCCCACCAGCAGGGAGATGCGACCGCCGTAACAGCTGCGGGCGAACAGGTCGCGGCCCAGTTCGTCGGTGCCGAGCCAGTGCCCGCCGGCGAGGCCCGGCGCGGCGCCCCAGCTGCCGTCGAAATCGATGACGTCGGGCGGCCAGGGGCTGATCCAGGGACCGGCGATGGCGAGCAGCACGATCAAGGCCAGTATGCCGGCGGCGATCAGGGCGACGCGGTCGCGGCGCAGGCGTCGCAGCAGTGGAGCGGAGTCAGACAAGCGACGTACTCCCCTCCCCCGCTTGCGGGAGAGGGGTTGGGGGAGAGGGGCCTTCGGACTCCACTGCCTGACGGATGCGCTCCAGTACTGCGTCGGTGTCCCGCAGCACCTCGTCGTTCCAGAAGCGCAGCACTGTCAATCCTTGCTCCTCAAGCCAGCGGTCCCGCATGTGATCCGACTCCAGTCTCTGATCATTATGCTGACTGCCGTCCACCTCGATCACCAAGCGGTGTTCCAAGCAGACAAAATCCGCAATGTACGGACCGAAGGGCTTCTGCCGTTTGAATTTGAGACCGAGAAAGCGATGTGCGCGCAGTTGATACCACAGGCGCAGTTCCGCATCGGTCTGGCTTTTGCGCAAGCGCTCGGCCTGTTTTGTTCGCTTGACATGTTCTTCGGTGATGATTGGTTTCGTCACAGCCCCTCTCCCCTACCCCTCTCCCGCTGGCGGGAGAGGGGAACATTAATTTCGTCCCAGGCGCATTCTTGGATCGAGCATGCCGTAGAGCAGATCGACCAGGAAGTTGAACAGGATGATCAGGGCGCCGTAGAAGATGACCACGCCCAGCACCAGGGTGTAATCGCGGTTCAGCGCCGCCTGCACGAAGTAGCGGCCGATACCGGGGATGCCGAAAACCTGCTCGATCACCACCGAGCCGGTGACGATGCCGGCCGCCGCCGGTCCCAGGTAGGACAGCACCGGCAGGGCCGCCGGCTTCAGCGCATGACGCCAGACGATGGTACGCATCGGCAGGCCCTTGGCGCGGGCGGTGCGGATGAAGTTGGCGCTCAGCGTTTCGATCATGGAGGCGCGCATCAGCCGCGCGATGGTGGCAATCTGCGGCAGCGCCAGCGCGATCACCGGCAGCACCGCGTCGGCGCTGCCGTGGACGCTCCAGCCGCCGGCCGGCAGCCAGCCGAGCGCGATGGCGAAGAGCAGAATCAGCAGCGGCGCCACCACGTAGTTCGGCACCGACAGGCCGAGCATGGCCAGGGCCATCAGGGCGCGGTCGAAGGCGCTGTTGCGGCGCAGGGCGGCAAGGCAGCCGAGCAGGCCGCCCAGCAGCACCGCCAGGATCATGGCGCAGGCGCCGAGCTTGAACGAAACCGGCGCGCCGCTGGCGATCAGTTCGGACACGCTGAAGCCGCTGTACTGGAACGAGGGACCAAGGTCGCCATGCGCCAGGCCGCCCAGATAATGCAGGTACTGGCGCCACAGCGGCTGGTCGAGATGGTATTCGGCCTGCAAGGCCGCTTCGATCTGCGGCGGCAGGGCGCGCTCGCGATCGAACGGGCCGCCGGGCGCGGCGCGCATCAGGAAGAATGCCAGGGTGATCAGCAACAGCAGCGTCGGCACCGCGGCGAGCAGGCGTTTCAGCGCGTGGCTCAGCATTGGCCCGGAGCGCTCGCGTCAAAAGGCAAAAGCCTCTCGCGCAAAGCCGCAAAGCCGCGGAAAGAAGCTTTATGGAAAAAGCTTCTTCTTTTGCGTTCTTTGCGGCTTTGCGTCTTTGCGCGAGACATTCTTTATTGCTTTATGACCTGTTCAATGCGGCAGGACCTTCAGGTCCTTGCTGTAGTGGATATCCAGGGGATTGTCCTGCCAGCCGGCGACGTAGGGCTTCACCAGGTGTTTCGACTCGTAGAAATAGATCGGCAGGATCGGCATGTCGTCGAGCATCCGGCGTTCGGCCTGTTCCAGCAAGCCGCGCCGCAGCGCCGCGTCCGGCTGCTGCTGCGCTTGTGCCAGCAGGGCATCGTAGCCGGCGCTGGCGTAGGCCTCGTCGTTCTTGCCGTCGAAGCTGCGCAGGATGTCGGCGAAAGCGCTGGCGTCGTCGTAGTCGCCGATCCAGGCGCCGCGGAACACTTCGGTCTGCAGCCGCTGGCGGCGGTTTTGCAGGAACACTTTCCACTCCTCGTTGACCAGCCGGGTCTGCACGCCCAGGCCCTGCTTCCACATGGCGGCGATGACGGTGGCGATGCGGCGGTGATCCTCCTGGGTGTTGTAGCGCAGTTCCAGTTGCAGGGGATGATCCGCCGAATAGCCGGCGGCGGCATACAGCCGCCGTGCCTCGGCCAGGCGCCGGTCGCGCGGCCATGCCGCCCACGGCGGCGACTGCGGCGTGTAGTTCCAGGTGCCGGGCGGCACCAGGCCGTAGGCCGGGAGGGCGGCGCCCTGCAGCAGCTTGTCGGCGATGATGTCGCGGTCGATGGCCATGCTCAGGGCCTGACGCAGCTGCAGACTGTCCTTGAACGGCGCGCGCGACAGGTTGTAGCCATACCAGTAACTGCCCAGGTACGGCGCCAGGTGCAACTCGGCGCCGAACAGGCCGCGCACCCAGCGCGCCTGGCTCATCGGAATGGCATAGGTCACATCCAGCTCGCCGGCGCGGTAGCGCTTCAGTTCCGAGGACAGGTCTTCGGTGGGAACATAGATCACGCTGTCGATCGCGGTATGCGCATCGTTCCAGTAGTACGGATTGCGCACCAGGCTGACCTGCGACTGCACCACCCAGTCGCGCAACTGGTAGGCGCCGTTGCCGACCAGGCGCCCGGGCCGGGCGAAATCGCGGCCGTAGCGCAGCAGGCTGGGACGGTGGATGGGAAAGGTCGCCGGGTGCGCCAGCAAGCCGGGGAAGTACGGCGTGGGCCCTTGCAGGCGGATGCGCAGGGTGTGGGCGTCGAGCGCCTCCACCGCAAGCTGCTCCGGCGGCAGACGCCCGGCGCTGATCTCCGCCGCGTGCGCAATCGGCGACAGGATCTGCGCGTAGCGCGAGCCGGTGGCCGGATCGGCGCTGCGGCGCAGGCCGGCAACGAAATCCTCGGCGGTCAACGCATCGCCATTGGACCAGCGCGCTGTTTGACGCAAATGGAAGGTGTAGTCGAGGCCGTCCGGACTGACCTCCCAGCTTGCGGCGGCGGCCGGGACGACGCTGCCGTCCGGGGCCAGTCCGGTGAGACCCTCGTACAGATCGCGCAGGATATTGCCGGTGCTGACACCCTCGGCGCGGTGCGGGTCGAGGGTTTCGGGCTCGGGGCCGTTGCCGAGGCGCAGCACCTGTTCGGCCGGCGAGTCAGCCCTCGCGCCAGCGCAAGGCACGGCGAGCAGCGCAGTCAGAAGCAGGCATCTGCAACCGGTAGCAACGAACCTGCGCAGATCGTTGCTGAAACACAGCCTCGGCTGGCGGAGTTTGTTGGTCATCTACCAAGAGCTTAGAGCTTATCCGTGGGCGTTTGCTGGAGCCTGGTCTTCAGCGGGTCGTCGCCTGGCAGTTCACGCCCGCACGGAGGACGTTTATCCTGTGCTTCCGCCAGCCTCGGCGGAATTCACACGACAGGCTTCCCGGAGGGGTATTGAACAGGACCTTGCTGATCCGCTTGGCGATCGTGCTCTGTGCCGGCAGCACGCCATGGACGGTACTTGCGGATTCGGAACTCGATCAGCTGCGCGCGCAAAATGCCCGCCTCAAAGCCCAGATCGAAACACTGCAGCGCAGTTGCCAGGTCAGCGGCGGTGCGGCGGCCACCGGGCAGACGCAGGCCAGCGCAAGCCCGATGGTTCCGGCTGCCGCAGCGCAGCCTCCGGTCCCGGCCGCGCCGCCGGAGCCGCCAGTGCCGCAAGCCGCGACCGCGAGCGTCGCTGCTCCTGTCGCTGTGCCAGCGGCACCGCCGCCGTCCGCCGCTCCCGCGCCCCCCCCTGGCGCCGCGGCTCCCGCGACTGAGGTGGTGGTCACTGCGGCCCCGGCGCCCGCGGCGCCGCCGGGCTACCGCCTGGAGAAGATCGATCCGGTCGCCGATGCGGAAAACGCCGAAAACTGCCAGCACGGGCTGCTCGGCAAGACCACCGACGCGCCGTGGAAGCACGAGAGCAGCTGGACGGCGCTGACGCGGCAGATGCTACCGGCCCAGGTCGAAGGCCTCCTGGGAAAGACCCACACCAGCACCATCAAGGGTGACCGCACCCTGTGGGAGTACGGCAAGTGCGGCGCGCGTTCCGTCGCAGAGGCTTTCGTGGTGTTCGACCGCGATGGATTGCTGTTCTGGAAGCAGCCCGACTTCTGAAGTCGGGTGCGGGGAACGAGGCCAGGGACGATGCTACTGATCCTTGTGGGCTTTCACTTCCTTGACGAAGTCATTGAACTGGTTGATCGCCGCGTTGGCGTTTTCGGTGTGCTTCTGCGCCAGCGCGCTTTGCGCGGCGACGTAGTCGTTGATGCAGTTCTTGTAGGTCTCGGCTTTCTCATCGAAGACGCTGTCGTCGTCGGCCCCGCGCATCTTGGTCAAGATGACCGGCTTTTTGCAGCTGTGGGGCGCCAGCGAATCCACGGCTGGGCCGGCTGCGGGTGCGGGTGCGGCATCGTCGGCCAGCACCGTGGTGGACAGCAGCATCGCCGCCGCGGCGGCAAGGATCATCTTCTTCATCAATCGGCTCCTCGGTTCTTTGGGGATCAAAAGGGGGCCGCACACGCGTCCGCGCAGCCGGCTGGTCCCGATGGGTGCATGTTAACAAACGGGCGGCCGCGCGGGCTTGCCATTGACACGAACCGCCCCCTGTCGTAAATGATCTGTCGCATCCGGCGATCACGCCCTCTCTTTCTCCACATACTTCCTTCGATGTCCACCCCCGCAAGCTTCGCACTGGAGCCGCTACTCCCACCCGCCGAACTGGCCGCGCAGTTCGAACAACAACGCCGCGCCGGCACCGACCCCAGCGAGCTGGTGCGCACCCTGCTGCCGCGCATGCGCGTGGAGCCGCGGAACAGCAAGCTCGCTTACGCGCGGGCCTTCCTCGATGCCGGCCTGGCTGGCGTGATGGCGGCGCTGCTGCAGGACGCGGTGCTGTTCGCGCCGAACGACGCGGAGCTGGTCTACTGGCTCGGCAACGCCTACCGCATGTGCGGCGCCCACGACTCGGCCGAGCAGGTGTTCCGCAACTCGCTGCAGAACAATCCGGGCGACGAGCGGACGGCGCAGGCGCTGGCCTACATGCTGCGCGACGCCGGCCGCCTCGACGCGGCTTGCCAGGTGATCCTGCGCCTGGGCGAAGCGCGCGGCGGCGGAGTCGAAGCCGCCTTGCGCGACATCCGGTTCCTCCACGGCTGCCGGCGTTTTTCCGAGGCGGCCGCGCTGTGCGAACGCGAACTGGCCCGCGGCACGACCGACCCGCGGCTGCTGTTCCTTGCCGGCGAGATGGCGATGACGCTGGGCCGCTTCGACCTGGCGCGTGAGCGGCTGCTGGCGGCCATATCGGGGGGACTGGATCTCAACGCCTGGAGCGGAATCTGGCTGTTCCTGGCGGCCTGCCAGCGCTATGCCGATGGCGCCCATCCCGACCTCGAGCGTTTCCGCAGCGCCATGCAGGACTCCCGGCTGGGTGAAGCTTCGCGCGCCGCCGCCGCCTTCGCTTACGGCAAGGCCTGCGACGACCTGCATCGCTTCGAGGAAGCGGCGCGCGCCTTCGACCAGGCCAATGCCCTGGCCCGTCCGCGCCACCCCTGGTCGGCGGAGCAGTGGAACCAGTTCGTCGATGCCTGCCTGAGCCGCCCGTCGCCGTCGCCGTCACCGGCCACCGGCGACAGCGGCATCGTGCCGGTGTTCGTGGTCGGACTGCCGCGCTCCGGCACGACCCTGGTGGCCGAGCTGCTCGGCCGCCATCCGCAAGTGTGCAACCGCGGCGAGCGCGCATGGCTTCCTTTCCTGAATCAGCAGCTCGCCTCGGGCGCGGCCGGCAACAATCCCGCAGCGCTGCGCATGGCCGCCGCCACCTACCTGGCGCAGCTGCGGCAGGACGATGCTCCGGCGCGCTGGTACATCGACAAGAACCCGCTCAACTTCCGGCATCTGGACCTCATCGCCGCGATGCTGCCCGGGGCCCGCGTGATCCATTGCCGTCGTGACCGCCGCGATACGGCCCTGTCGATCTGGATGCAGCATTTCGCGCACCAGGACAACAATTACGCGTATGCCTGGGACGACATCGCCGCCTTCGCCGCCGGCGAAGAGCGGCTGATGCAGCACTGGAAGCGCACGCTGCCCGTACCGATTCTTACCGTGGATTACGAGAAGCTGGCCCAGGACCCGGCGCAATCCCTGCGGGAGCTTGCCGCGTTTCTGGGCCTGCCCGAGCAGGACCTGCTGGCCACTCCGTCCAAGGAAAATTCGGCAATCGCCACTTCCAGCGTGTGGCAGGCGCGCCAGCCGGTGTACCGCTCCTCGGTGGGCCGCTGGCAACCGTACGCGCCCCTGATTCCGGGGCTCGCCGCACTCAACAGCTGAAGACGCCGCCCATTGCGGGCGGCGTCAGGATTTCCGTTCTACCTGCCGTGGCTCATGGTGATCGACGGATCGCGGGCCAGCGTGCTGACCCAGTTCACCCCGCCGGTCTCGTACATATCTTCCTGCGTGTAGACCCGGCCATCCGCGGACACGCAGTCATCACCGCGCATATGGCTACCGGTCGCATGCAGGCAATGCTGAAAGTCCGGCACGACTACCTGCGGCTGGACCACCGGCTGCATGGGCTGCAGGGTCTCATCGGCCCAGGCGCCAGCGGAAACCAGTAACGCCGCCGCAATAACGATCGCAATTTTGCTCATCGCACCCTCCGTTCAGCCAGCTCATGCCTGGCCAAAATTTATTCTACGCCCAAAGCAGAGTCCCCGCGACGAGGAAAATTCCTTATGAATCAGGCCACTGCAGTTCGGATGCGGACTCGGGCAGCTGCATCATCTCGGGCAGATGCTCCTGATAGCGAAGCCAGCGCCGGATCGAGCGCTGGTACACCGGCTGGCGCACCTGCCAGACGCTGGCCGTAGTAATCACGTCCCCGGCCTGCTCAATACCCGGCTCCGCCGGCAAGCCCAGGAAAGCCTGCAGCCGCGCCAGGGTCGCATCGGGCTGGCTCGCCAACTCGTCATAGTCCACGTCCATGATCGGTACCCGCATACCGGGGACCAGCGCCCGCACCAGTTGCTCGTAGCCGGCGGCGAAGCTGCGGATGGTGGCGAAGTCGTACGAGTAGTCATTGTCCTCATGCGAGAAGCGCTGCATCCAGATCGACAGCGCGGTGTCGCGCAGATTGCGGCGGCAGTGGATGATGCGCGCATTCGGAAACAGGGCGTCGATCAGGTTCAGGTGCCGGAAGTTGAGCGGATTCTTGTCGATGTACCAGCGCGCCGGAGCATCATCCTCGCGCAGGAAAGCCAGGCACATGGCCGCGGCGTTGGCCAGGCGGCGCTGGTCGAGCGGGCCCGCGGCCAGCTCGCGGTAGACGTGCTCGATCCAGTTCAACTCGTCGCGGTTGCGCACCTGCGGGCGGCGGCTGAGCCGGTCGGCCACCAGAGTGGTGCCGGTGCGCGGCAGGCCCACCACGAACACCGGCACAATCGAAGAATCCACCGGCTGCACCAGCCGCGGCAGGCGCAGCTGCGAATTGCCGTCGACGAAGCGCCGCCAGGCCTGGGCGTCCCAGCGCACGGTAGGCTTGAGCGCGGCGTTGGCGCGGCGGAACACGGCCGCCGCCTCGGCGTAATGCCCGACGTCGTCGAGCGCCTTGCCCAGTCCGAAGCCGGCCAGCGCGCGCTCTTCCTGCGCAATCGTGGAATCCTCCAGCGCCGCGCGCAGACGCGCGAAGTCGGGATGGTCGGCGGACTCGTAACGCCGGATCAGCGCCATGCAGAACAGCGGCTCGGTATCCTTGGGCCGCAGGCGCAGGATGTGCTCGAAGTGCTCGCGCGCCCGCTCGAAGCGCCCCAGGGACATGCACAGGCTGCCGGCGAAGCTGAGCAGCACAGGGTCGTCGCTGCCGCCCGCCAGCGCTTCCTCGCAGAAGGCGTCGGCCAGCTCCTCGCGGCGGCACTCCTTGAGAAAGCGCACGCAGCGCTTGCTGGCCTCGACGCCGCCGCCCTGCCGCCGGCACAAGCCGATGGCGACCTCGGCCGCGGCGGAGAAGCGCGCCCAGTCGCGCAGCAGGAAGGCCAGGGACAGGGCGGCGTCCTCGTGACCGGGCTGCCGCACCAACACCTCGCGCAGCAGACGCTCGGCGCCGGCGCGGTCGCCCGCCATACGCCGCGCATTGGCCAGCCAGTAGCGCAGCTCGACTTGCTCCGGCCAGCGCTGCACGGCGCGCTCCAGCACGAACGCCGCGGCCGGCGCCGCGTCCTCCTGCAGCAGGCTGCGTCCGCACTCCAGCCAGGTGTCCGGCGGCAGGGCTGCAAGCTGCTGCAAGGCAGCTTGCAAGGCCGCCTGCGGGCCAGACGTGGCCTGGCGCAATACAGCGCTGGCGATGTGGGCGCCGGCGCCTTGTGGGGAGATAGGAGCGGCGCGCGGCGACGCTACCCCTTCCGGCGCCGGGGCATTGGTTCGCTCATGACTCGAAGGCATGACTCATCCTGAATCGTCGGTCCGCGGATGGCAAGTCCGCGAAGCCCAAAAAAACAAGGCCCCGCGTACACAGTACGCGGGGCCGGAAAAACGGCGCCGGATCACCGGCGCCGGGTCATGCCTTACTTGAAGTGAATCGTCATACGGCCGTAGAAGTTGCGTCCACGCGGATCGTAGATGGTCGCCGGTGCGCCGGCGTGCGCGCCGTCGTACAAGGGCACGATGCCCTGGGCGCCGATGTCGTTGATGCCGAACGTGAGATCCGTATTGAACCGCTTGACCTTGTAGGTTTCCGACACGTCGACGTAATTGGCATAGCCGACACCATACGTGTTGACGGCCGTCGTGTCCTTCACGCTGCCGATGTAGCGGTCTTCGATGGTGGTGGTGAAGTCGCCATAGTTCCAGAACACGAACATCAGGCCCTTGAAGCGGGGCATCGGCGCAAACTTGCCGGAACCGCCGCCCAGGCCCAGGGTCTCCACCTGGCCCGCCACCGAATCGTCACCCTGGTACGCGCCGGTCGCCGGGTTGAAGTACTTGTAGTCCCACACGGACAGATAGGTAACGTCCGCGCCGAACTGCACGCTGCCCAGCGGATGGCCGAAGGCGTTGATGTGCTCGTAGTTCAGCTTGCCGGAGAAATCCCAGCCCGAGGTGTAGAGACGGTCCGAGTTCAGCAGGAGCTGCTGCGCGTTGGTGATGTTGCCGTGGTTGTCGCGTTGGAACCAGGGCTGGCCGTCCGGCGAGGTGCCGCAGAACGTCGAGCCGCTGTCGGCGAAGCAGGCGTCGAGGATCTGGTTCAGCGACACGCCGGAGATGAACTCCTTCAGCGAGTAGCGCCAGTAATCCACTTCCAGGGTCAGAGGCTTGTAGAAGGACGGGTTGAACACCGCGCCGAAGTCGGTGGAGTAGCCCTTTTCCGGGGACAGAGCCGGATTGCCGACATTCACCGCGGTACCCTGCGGGTTGGCCTGGTGGAAGCCGGCGCCCACGTTCTTGCACGCGGCGCTATGCGCGGCCAACTGGGTCGTGGTCAGGCCGGCGCAGGGATCGGTATAGCCCGGCGCGGACTGGGCAGCGCCGCCATACAGCTCGCTCACGTTGGGCGCACGGTAGACGTCGTTGTAGCTGCCGCGCAGCAACAGGTCGCTGTATGGCTTGTACTCGAAGGCATACTTGCCGTCCGTGGTGCTGCCGAGGGCCCCGGAATACCAGGCGGAGCGAATGCCCAGGTTCAAGGCGAGGGACTTGGCCCCCGGCAGGTCCTTGAGCAGCGGCACATGGACTTCGCCGTAGAGTTCACGCACCGAGTAGGCACCTTGGGTGGCCTTGATGTTCTGCTCGTCGGCGTCGAACTCCTGATACACCGCATCGGGTGTGTTGGCGAAGTTGATGTTGCGGTATTCGCCGCCTACGGCGACGCCGACTGGTCCCGCCCACGGCAGGGTGAACAAGTCGCCGTTGATATCGGCGCCGATCTCGGTGGTGGTCTGGCGGGTGACATTCACCGTGGTGACAGCGTCCGCCGACAGGGAGTTGGGACCAGCCCCCACCGCAAAGACGTTGAGCGGCGTGCACAGGGACAGCGCGATCGGATTGGCCGCGGTGCCGCACTGCACCTGGTTGTTGGCATTGACGAAGTTCGGGCCAAGCTGCGAGTAGATGTGCGAGAAGTCGAGGATGCCCGACTCGGTCTGGGTCTGGTCCACAGAGCCGTAGTTGACAAAGCTGTTCCATTCGAAACGGTCCAGCAGGGTGCCCTTCAAGCCGGTGATCAGCTGGTAGGCGTCAGTCAGGCCGACGGAGTAGCGCGGACCGGCTGCGGTGCCGCGCTTGTAGAAGCTGGTGACGGCGGTGCCGAACGGGTTGTAGACGTTGCTGGCACTGCTCGCAATGGCCGGCGCCGTGGTGTTGAAGGTGCCGCCGACCCCGCCCGCGGTGAACGGCGTCGGCGCCAGGGTGAACGAAGCCTTGGTGTTCTGGTAGTAGCCCTCGCCGTACCAGCGGATGGTGTCGGTGACCGCGATGTCGGCGCTGCCGAACAGCCCGAAACGCTCGGACGGATCCAGGTCGAAGTTATAGGGCTGGAAATTGAAGCGGCTGGTCGCGCCGGGCCCCGTGTTGTCGATGTAGCAGCCGTAGCTGGACTGCTTGCTCGCATCGGCGCCCGGTGTCAGGGTGAACGCACCGTAGGGGCTGCCGGTCAGGCCGAAACCGTTGTTCTGGCACTTGTTGGCGCCGCCGTTGACGGCACCGTACGGGATGAAGAACAGGCCTCCCGGCGGAATCGCCGAAGCGGCGCCATTGGGGCTGAGAATTACATTGCCGCTGGCATCTTGGACGTAGCCATACGGATACTTGCTGGCGTTGCGGGCGGTCGCCGCGATGGGCGACTGCTTGTTGTAGTCCATGCCGAACATCACATTGCCGCCGTTGGGCACCTTGGCGCCGTAGGTCAGCGTGAAGTCGGTGGTCTGGGCGTCGCCGTGCTCCGTTTCGCCGAACTGGGTGCTGGCTTCGAGGCCGTGGAAGTTCTTGCGGGTGATGAAGTTCACCACGCCGCCGATGGCATCGGTACCGTACACGGCGCCGGCGCCACTCTTCAGCACTTCGACGCGCTCGATCATGTTGGCCGGGATGGAGGCCACATCCGCATAGTTGATGCGGTGACCGTCCAGCAACAGCAGGGTGCGGACTGCACCCAGGCCGCGCAGGTTGACGTCCGAATTGCCGAACGGGCTGGCGCCGGCGGAGGGGTCATTGTTGGCGACGCTGTTGGTCACCACGCCCCCCAGGGCGGGCACCGACTGGATCAGCTGGCCCAGGGTGACGGCGCCGCTGGCATCGATCTGCTTGCGGTCCAGCACCTGAACCGTGTCCGAAGTGGCGGCGTCGACGCGACGGATATGGCTGCCTGTGACCTGCACACCCTGCAGTTCGGTGGTCTCTTGGGCAAGAACCGCGGCCGGGATTGCAGCCATGCCCAAGGTGCCAGCCGCAAAAGTAAAGCGAACCGCAAGACGTAACCGTCCTTCGACGCTAAGCTTCATTGTGTATCTCCCATGATTTATTGATAGGACGCCGCTTGCCCCTGGCGACCCTACGTGACACTTTGGAGAATAATTCTCCTACTCTGCTACGTCAAACAAAATCTTATTAGCCAAGTCAAACAAAATTTACAGCCGCATCAGACATCCCGGCCCCCACCCCGGCGAAGCCCTCCGGGTGGCCTTTCCCCCATCCGGCCGCAGACTGGTGCCGAAACCCGGTTTCACTCGAATGCCGCTTCGCGGTTGAAGTCGCCGATGACGCCGGTCAGTTCGGCCAGCGCCAGCCTTTCGGGCTCGTCCAGGCGGGGATTCCAGACATCGCAGATCAGCACGTAGCGGGTCTCCGTGCCGCGGTTCCAGGCCTCGTGCTCATAGGTATCGTCGAAAACGAAGCATTCACCCGGCCGCCAGCCGCGCTCCTCGCCGCACACGCTCAGGGCACAGCCTTCCGGCACGACCAGGCCGAGATGCACCACCAGACGCGCATTGGTCACGCCGCGGTGAGGCAGGATGCGGGTGCCGGGGGTCAGCGCGGAGTACATCGACTCGGGGCCGTGATCGCGTACGCGCATCAGCGGCAGGGCGTCGAGGGCGGCGATGGTGCGCGGACAGCGGCCGGCATTGTCCTCGTAAGGCCGGCCGTGACGATAAAAGTAGTAGCCATCCCAGGCCGGCTGGCCGGCGGAAGACTCCAGCAGCCGCGCCTGATGCTGCTGGTCAAGGCCGGCATGCACGGCCTCGAAGCCAGTCGCCGCACGCAGCACCTCGTGCAATTCTTCCAGAATGGAGTGGCAGGTGCTTTCGTATTGCTCAATCCACGGAAATTCGGCTCGCGGCCAGTAGGGCCGGGCCGGAAGATCGGGGACGTAAAAGAACAATGGCCGCTGGCGCGGATCGGCGTAACTCGCCGGAAGTGCGCCCAGATACAGGTCGAGCGCCCGGCTGACCCGCTGCAAGGCGGCCGCGCCGAAGCGCTGCCGCAGGGGCTCGAGCACGCCGTGGAACAATTCGGGGCGGCCCTGACGGATCCATGACATGGCGCGCACCACCAGTTCACGCAGGCCTTCGGGCGTGGTTTCGGGCGACAGCCAGAGGCCGCGGCGCTGCGCCGTGGTGACGGCGCGGAAGTATTCCACCAGAGCACGGCGCGGATTGGCCAGCTGCTCCTGGCCGTAGGCGAAATGCAGGCGGGCGACATAATGGTCGGGCTCGCGCGCCAGCGCCCGCCGCAGCAGTTCCTGCCCGACCTCGATCTGCCCCAGCAGCTGATGCGCGGCGCCGAGGTTCTTGAGCGTTTCCAGGTCGTCCGGCGCAGCGGCAAGGGCGCGCTGCAGCAAGTGCACTCCCTGCTCCGGTCGCCCGGCGCGCAGCGCGCACAGCCCCAGGAAGTTGAGCGATTCGAGGTCCTGGGGCGCGGCCTCCAGAACGCGGGCATATTCGCGCTCGGCTTCGGCAATGGCCCCCGTCCGCGCCAGTTGCCGGGCGCGGACGTGAGCATCGGCATGGGTTTCGGGCTGGTTCAAACGCGGACTCCTCGCAAATGATCGGGCACCTTGCGAGGATGCGCTGGCTCCGCGGCATTGTGCAAGCCGTGCCGCGGGGCGAGCGGCTGGCGCCGGAGAAAATCGAGTTACACTTGCGCGCAGTCCCCATATCTAAGACACACGCCGCTTGAGCGATCCCAAACCTCTCGATCCGGCCGCCATACGGCTGCTGGATCGCTATACCCAGACCTTCGCCGAAAACCCGCCGCTTGCGGTGCGCGGCCTTTGCCAGGCGCTGGCCGCCGCGCTTCTCCCCTTGTGGCAGGACTGCATCGAGGGCCTGTGCCGGCGCGGCGAGTACCGGCCGGCCTTGGTGGTGCTCGACGAGGCGCTGCGCAAGCGGCCAGGTTCGATCGAACTGCGTCTCCAGCTCGCCGACATCCTGCGCCGCGCCGGCGATCTGGAGCTGGCGGAGCAAGCTCTGCGCCCCCTCCTCGGCAGCCCGAAACACCGGGAAGCCGCCACCAGCCTGGCCCAGCTACTGCAACACCAGGGCAAGCTGTCCGCCGCGACGCGGACCATGGCCGAACTGTTGCAGCGCGACCCCGCCGACGCCGATACCACGCGCTTCCGGCTGCGCTTCATCAACCAGTGCCGGCGCGAGCAGCTCGCCTGGGATTTGTGCCAACCGGAGCTGGCGCGCTTCCCCGCCGACCTGAAGCTGCGCGAGCTCGGCGCCCGTCTGGGGATCACGCTCGGCCGCTTCGACGAGGCGCGTGAGCACTATCTCGCACTGCTGCGCGAGGGCGCGGACCTGAATGAGCTGTTCGTGCTGATGGCGCTGTCGGGAACCCGCAAGTACCGGGATCGCGACGATGCGGATTTCGCCCTGTTCGCGCAACATCTGCAGCGGACCGACCTGCTGCCGTTTCCGCGCGCCTCGATCCTGTTCGCCCTGGGCAAGGCCTGCGACGACATCGGCGACCATGCCGGGGCAGCCGCGGCGTTCCGCGAGGGCAACGCCTTGGTGCACAGCAACCAGAACTGGCAACGCGGCGACTGGCAACGCGAGGTCGGGCAAAGGATCGCGGCGGCGCCGCTGCCCGCGGCGGGCGCCGGCGACGCCGGGATGATTCCGGTGTTCATCGTCGGCCTGCCGCGCAGCGGCACCACCCTGGTGGCGGACCGGCTCGGCCGCCATCCGCAGGTGCGCAACCGCGGCGAACTGGCGCTGGTGCCCTACCTCGAGAAATGGCACGGCCAGAGCCCTGATCCGCGTCATCCGGCCCTGCTCGGCAAGATGGCCGGGTTCGCGGCGGCGCACCTGCGGCAAGACGACGAGCCGGCGCGCTGGTACCTGGACAAGAACCCGCTCAACTTCCGCTCGCTCGGCCTGATCGCGGCGCTGCTGCCGCAGGCGCGCATCATCTACTGCAAGCGCGACCCGCGCGACACCGCGCTGTCGATCTGGTCGCAGTTCTTCGCCCGCGGCGAGGAAAACGGCTACGCCTACGATTTCGCCGACATCGCCGCTTACAGCGCCGGCTGCGAACGGCTGATGGCGCACTGGCAGGCCACGCTCAAGCTGCCAGTGCAGGTGGTGCAGTACGAGCGGATGATCGAGCAGCCGGGCGAGACCCTGGCGGAGCTGTCGGCATTCCTCGGCTTGCCGGAGTTCGACCTGGCCGGCGCCGCGCCATTGAAGGACGCGGCCATCACCACCGCCAGCGCCTGGCAGGCGCGCCAGCCGGTCTATACCAGCTCGCGCGGCCGCTGGAGCGCCTACGCGCCGTACCTGCCGGAACTGGAAAGCCTGTTTCCGACCTGAGCGCACCGCCGCGATCAGGGCAGTTCCCGCCTCCCGTCCCTGCCGGGATTTTCCCCGGTCAGGCGCGGGGAGGAGCCAGCCTCGGCAGCCGGGCGAACGGCCCTGGAGCATTTTCGATTTAGATGCCGCCATGCTGTCCCCTCTCCCGCTTGCGGGAGAGGGTGGCCCGTCAGGGCCGGGAGAGGGGCCGTTTGCATAGTTTCACGGCCCCTCTCCCGCAAGCGGGAGGGGGCCAGTGATATGCACTTAAACGAAAAATGCCCTAGAAGCCGAAGACCGTCCCCTCCGGCCGGACGAAGGCGCAGTTGAAGGCCACCGTGATGCGCTCGCCGCGGCCGAAGAACGGCGCGGTCTCGTGCGGCAGATGACTGGGGAACAGCAGCAGGTCGCCGGCTTTCTGCTTGTACACCAGATTGCCGGCGCTGTAGGGGGCGCGCAGGCGCACATTGCCCGGATCGCGATAGGCGCCGAAGGCGGGGTTCGGATCGGTGAAGACCAGGCTGCCGCTGTCCGGGCGCTCGGGCGGCGTATCGCCCGGATCGACGCAGTAGACCCCCGACCACGAAGCCATCGGATGCATGTGATTGGCGATGTAGCCGCCGAAGCGGGTGACGTGGAACCAGCAGTCCACCATCAGCTTGAGGCTGCTCAGGGCCTGCTGCTGCTGCGGACTGAACTCGTTGAGTTGCATCACCGCCTGGCTCAGCGCCGCCAGACAGAAGCCGCGCAGCTGCTGCACCGGCGGATCGGGCCAGGCGAACAGATTGAATTCACTTTCGAAGATATTGACCTGATGCGTCGGGGTCTTGTCCTGCTTGCGGTAGCGCTCACCTTCCGACTCGCGCGCCAGGAACAGGGCGCGCAGCTGGGCGTTGAGCGCCTCCGGCTGCGGCAGGACGGTGGTGACGATGGGCACCGCGAAGGCGGGCTGGATCTGAATGTTGAGGGCTGCCATCAGCCTACTTTATCGGCAAAACATCGCACCGCGCGACACTGGGCAGACCAGACTGCAAAACAAAACGGGCGCCTGAGCGCCCGTTTTGTCTGAACCCGATGGCAGTTTAAGCCGCCGCGGTTTCCGCGTCCTCGCCAGCCGGACGGTCAACCAGTTCGACATAGGCCATCGGCGCACTGTCGCCGGGGCGGAAGCCGCAACGCAGGATGCGCAGGTAGCCGCCCGGGCGCTTGGTGTAACGCGGGCCGAGTTCGTTGAACAGCTTCTGCACCGCATCGCGATCGCGCAGGCGGTTGAACACCAGGCGGCGGTTGGCGACGCTGTCTTCCTTGGCGCGGGTGATCAGCGGCTCCGCGACGCGGCGCAGTTCCTTGGCCTTGGGCACGGTGGTGCGGATCAGCTCGTGCTGGATCAGCGACACGGCCATGTTCTGCATCGTGGCCTTGCGGTGGCTGGTGGTACGGCCGAGGCGGCGGCCGGCTACTTTGTGGCGCATCTTCTAGCTCCTGGTACTTCTTTAAGCGGCCACTTTCGGCGACGACCAGTTATCGAGCTTCATGCCAAGCTCGAGGTCGTGGGCCTTAAGGGCTTCCTTGATTTCGTTGAGGGACTTCTTGCCCAGGTTCGGCGTCTTCATCAGTTCGGTCTCGGTGCGCTGCACCAGATCGCCGATGTAATAGACGTTTTCGGCCTTGAGGCAGTTGGTCGAGCGCACACCCAGTTCGAGATCGTCGATCGGGCGGAACAGGATCGGGTTGAGATCCTT
>Ga0302314_10000108_pt1 | contig 138952 bp, 114 predicted proteins | sample III_Palsa_N2_3_FD_200533 | JGI IMG/M metagenome (GOLD analysis project Ga0302314, IMG submission 200533) | Peat permafrost microbial communities from Stordalen Mire near Abisko, Sweden - III_Palsa_N2_3 | ecosystem: Environmental > Terrestrial > Soil > Palsa > Peat permafrost | place: Sweden... | reverse complement strand
AAGAAGACAATAACTTTGTCATGTCGGAAGAAGTGACCCCAAACGGACATCAGGCTTGTTGGATCATCGGAATTGAAGTCACTAGCCCGCTTCAGCAGTGGGCGGATCGTGCGGTAAAACTTGATAGCCTGGACCGTGCAGCCGCCGGCGATATGGCTGCCAAGGGCGTGAGCTACCCTCAGGACCTGGTGCTTGTCCGATTCACCAGAGCAGAAACCTGGGGAGTTCTTGAGGTGAAATACTTTTTCAGCCCAGAAACAACGGGAATCAAGTCGAATGACGCCTTCTCGGCGCGAGACAGCGATTGGTTCGCGCAAAATATTTCCCGCTTCCCAGAAAAACAGGCTTATATCGACAAGCTAAAGCAGTGGGCGACACAATTTTGGCCACGATTCAAAAACGCCTTCGACAACGGGCAACCGGGTAATTAGTGCTACACAATCCTATGTTGCGACGTTTTCGATATGTGCTTAGCCTGCTTGCCGTGTTTGCGTTGAGCGGCTGCTTCCCCGCTGCCAAACCGCTACCTCCGGCCACGGCGGCTACACAAGTCAGATTAAAGATCGGTCTCGCCCTTGGCGGCGGCGCGGCGAAGGGCTTTGCGCATATCGGCGTGATCAAGATGCTGGAGGCCAGCGGTATCCACCCCGACGTGGTTTCGGGCACCAGCGCCGGCAGCGTCGTCGGTTCGCTTTACGCCAGCGGCATGAACGCGTTTCAGCTGCAGGAGCAGGCGTTTGCGCTGGACGAGGGGAAGATCCGCGACGTGCGGCTTTTTTCCGGTGGCCTGGTGCAGGGACAGAAACTGCAGGATTACATCAACACGGCGGTCAACCACCGCGCGATCCAGGAGCTGAAGCTGCCGTTTGCGGCGGTAGCTACGCAGCTGGAAACCGGCGAGCGCACGGTATTCATTCGCGGCAACACCGGTCAAGCCGTGCGCGCATCCAGCAGCATACCGGGTGTCTTCGAGCCGGTGCTTATTGGCGACAAGCACTACGTCGACGGCGGCGTGGTCAGCCCGGTGCCGGTGGACGCGGCGCGCCAGCTCGGCGCGGATTTCGTGATCGCGGTGGATATCTCGGCGACGCCCAGCGGCAGCAATCCGCAGGGCATGGTCAATATCGTCGGCCAGTCGATCACCATCATGGGGCGGCAGTTGGGCAAGCAGGAGCTGGCCCGCGCCGACTTTGTCATCAAGCCGAATATCACCGGCATCGGTGCCACCGATTTTGACCGCAAGAATCAGGCGATTCTTGAAGGTGAGCGCGCCACGCTGGCGGCGATACCCGCACTCCGGGCCGCCATCGCCGCGCGGCGAGCGAGCCTGATGCTGGCACCGGCCACGCAGCCGTAGTGCCGGTATATCTTGCCGCGTAACGCGGCGACCGGTACTTCTGTCACTGGGTGCGAATGCCGCCGGCTGCTAGCGTGATCGTTTTGCGCCCGAAGGATCTTGCCATGGCTTCCCGTTTTCACCTTGCCGTCGCTGTCGGCCTTCTGATCGCGACGCCTTCGGTATTCGCCGGTCCAACGGCAACCGATCCACGCATCGAAAGCCTGCTGACACAGCTGGGCAAAGTGCAGCCGATTCAATCCACGCAGCTTTCGCCGGACGGCCACAAGCTGGCTTGGGTCGTTGAAACCGGCCACAAGCCACATGTCGAGATAGCCGATGCCGATGGTCGCAACGCACACGCGATTGATCCATCCGCCAAGCCGGACGCGTGTCGCCAGGACGATATTGCGTGGGCGCCGGACTCGCGCCATCTCGCCTACGTTTCCGATTGTCACGGCGCGTCAGTCGACGGCAAGCCGCCGGCATCACAGATCGTGCTGGCCGACACCCAGGGCAACGCCGCACCGGCGACGCTGGCCACGTTGAACGGCATCGCGCACGCGCTGCAATGGTCGGACGACGGCAAGCAGCTCGGCTTTCTATATGTGGAAGGCGCGACCCGACGCGCCAGCGCCGTTGCGGCGGCCAAGCCCGCCTCCGGTGAGGTTGGAGTGGACGGACTGGAAGTGCAGCGCGTGGCCACCGTCGATGGCAGCGGTGGCGCTATACGCTTGCTTAGCCCCGCCGGCTCCTACGTCTACGAGTTCAGCTGGTCTCCGGACGCTCGGCAACTCGCCTATGTGGCCGCGCCGGCGCCAGGCGACAACAACTGGTGGGTCGCCAAACTCTACCGGCAAAACGCGCAGCCGGATGCTGCCGCGACGGTGCTGGTGGATCCCGCCCAGGTGACAGGTTCACTGCATGGTTTGCAGATCGCGCTGCCGCGCTGGTCACCGGATGGCACGCGCATCGCCTTCATCGGTGGACTGATGAGCGACCAGGGTTCAACCGGCGGCGATATCTATACGGTGTCTTCGCAGGGCGGCGTGGTCGTCGACCTTACGCCGGACATCAACGTTACCCCGGCATGGCTGAGCTGGAACAGCGATCATCAGCTGCTGGTGTCACAGGTGCACGGCGGTCAGAGCGAGGTCGCCGAGTATCGCGTTGACGCCGACAAGGCGACGCAGGAGCGCGTACTGTTCGACGCCGACGCCAGCCTGGGTGATGGCACTGATGAAATGGCGCTCTCGCTCTCGCGTGATCATTCGAAGCTGGCGTTCGTGCAAAGCTCCTACGCCGACGCACCGGAGGTACATGCCGGCGCGCTTGGCCCCACTGCGCCGAAAGCGGTCACCGCGATCAATGCAGCCCTGAAGCCTGCCTGGGGCAAGGCCGAGTCGGTGGACTGGAATAGCGAAGGCCACCATGTACAGGGCTGGCTGCTGTATCCCGCTAACTACCATCCCGGCCAGTCGTACCCGATGATCGTCACCGTGCACGGCGGACCTTCCGCGGCAGTCATTCCGCGCTGGCCGCCGGTCGGCTTCGGCGGCGCGCCGTTCTCGGCGCTCGGCTATTTCGTGTTTATGCCAAACCCACGCGGCAGCTTTGGTCAGGGCGAGGCGTTCGTGCAGGCCAACCGCAAGGACTTCGGCTACGGCGACCTGCGTGACACGCTGGCCGGCGTCGACGCGATTGAAAAGAAGCTGCCGGTCGACGACAAACGTCTCGGCCTGACCGGCTGGAGCTACGGCGGTTTCATGAGCATGTTCGCGCCGACGCAAACGCAGCGCTTTCGCGCCGTGGTCGCCGGCGCGGGCATTGCGAACTGGCAGAGCTATTACGGTCAAAACCTGATCGATCAGTGGATGATTCCGTTCTTCGGCCAGTCGGTTTACGACAATCCGGCGATCTATGCGAAAAGCTCGGCGATCGACTTCATCAAGCAGGTAAAGACGCCGATGCTGATCGTGGTCGGCGACCGCGATGCCGAATGCCCGGCGCCGCAATCGTTCGAGATGTGGCATGCGCTGCGCGCGCTTGGCGTACCGACCTCGCTGGTTGTTTATGCCAACGAAGGCCATCACTTTGTCGACCCCGCGCATCAGCGCGATGTGCTGCAGCGGGCGCTGTCCTGGTTCGAGAAATATCTGCCGCCATCGACATAGACGGCTAGGCGTGAAAGACGCTGGCTAGAACAAATCGCCCTGCGGCGAAGGTTTCCGTGGCGCCACGAATCGGGATGTATCAAGCCGCAGTTCGCGCGATTGGCCGTAGCCGTGCCGGCGACTGGCGATATCAAAGCGCCGGCGCAACAGGTCGGCAAAAACACCTTGCCCGCGCATGCGCATGGCAAAGTCACCGTCGTAATCGCGGCCGCCATTCATCTGCTGAACCAGGCTCATCACGTGTTCGGCGCGCTGCGGCGCATGCAAGGCCAGCCATTCGCGAAACAGCGCTTTCAGTTCGTGGGGAAGACGCAGCGTGGTATATCCGGCGCAACGTGCGCCGGCTTCGGCGGCCTGCGCCAGCACCGCTTCCATATCCTTGTCATTGAGCGCAGGAATGATCGGTGCCACCAGCACACCGGTCGGTACGCCGGCCGCGGCCAGCGTGCGAATCGTCTTGATCCGTCGATGCGGTGCACTCGCCCGTGGCTCGAGCTTTGCCGCCAACTGATTGTCCAGCGAGTTGATCGAAACGAACACCTGGACGAGGTTTTCCCGGGCCATCGGCACGAGAATATCCAGGTCGCGTTCGATCAGCGCGTTCTTGGTGACGATCGTGCACGGGTGATGGCATTCGGCCAGCACCTCCAGCGCGGCGCGGGTGAGCCGCCAACGCTTCTCGATCGGCTGATACGGGTCGGTATTGCTCCCGATGTTGATCGGACTGACGACGTATCCGCGTCGCGACAAATCGCTGCGCAGTACCTCGGCGAGATTGCCCTTGGCACGCAGCCGGGTTTCGAAGTCGAGCCCCGGCGAGAGATTCAGATAACTGTGTGACGGTCGCGCGTAACAGTAAATGCAGCCGTGCTCGCAGCCGCGGTAAGGATTGATGGCATGGGTAAAATGGATATCGGGCGAATCGTTGCGGCTGATCACGCTGCGCGCGCGTTCCTCGGTGACTTCGGTGCGCGGCCGCGGCAGCGACTCATCGAGCAGGGCATGCGACCAGCCATCGTCTTCGGCTTGATGGCGAACGCTTTCAAAGCGACCTTCGGTATTCGAGGCTGCGCCGCGCCCCTTGATGGCGCGCTTCGCCATCGGCGATACATCGGCTGGCGCATCGGGCATCGGCTCATCGTCAACGTGGGAATCGGTCATCACCCTAGTCTGCAGCGGCGGCGTCTCAACGCCCGCGATTTCTTTCGGCGCCAGTCGCCTGCATCATCGTGAGAGGGCCTAGATATTATTTCCGCAGGGCACGTTTCAAGGCTTCGCTGTCCGTTTTATCATGCGGGTGTCCAACCCTGTGCTGGACGCGTGTTCACCCTGATCGAGGTTTGCCATGCGCTGGTTGTTGCTGATGATGACGGGAGTAGCCTTCGTGCTGTGCTGTACCCGGCACAGCGGTGGCGCGCTGGGGTGGTGGCTTTTTGTCAGCATCGTTGGCGTTTTCGCCACCGCACTGGCGTTTGCACAGGAAAAAATTTCCGGCAACTCGCGCAGCGAGACGCTTTCCGATTACGAACTGAAGCGGTTGCGCGAGGGCAAACCTCCGATCGGCCGCCACTGATTCCAGCCGGCGCCTCAGACTCGCATCCGCTTTTCGACCCCGGCAATCGACCCGTCACGGTGGTTGCACAGCCAAGCACAGATGCTTATGCGTCAGCGATACCGGGGTGCGCATCGCTGACCCACCATTTCGTTTACTCAGGAGTCTGCGATGACCGGTTACGGCTTGCTTATTTTTCTCTTTATCGGCGCCATGGCGGGCTGGCTTGCCGGGCTGATTGTGCGCGGGTTCGGCTTTGGCCTCCTCGGCAATATCGTTGTCGGCATCGTTGGCGCGTTTCTGGCCGGATGGTTGCTGCCGATGCTTGGCATCCACTTTGCGGTCATTGGTCCGATCACCACCAGCATCATCCACGCGATGATCGGCGCGATTGTTCTGCTGGTCATCATCGGCCTGTTTCGACGCGCCTGATTTCAAAATGATGTCTTGAATTAGCCATGCGATTGGATGGCTAAAATAAGATTCTGTGACCTGTATTGATTCAACCGTGTCGATGACGTGTCGCAAAACGCAACAGTTATTTTTGCTGCGTTGATACGTCATCGACGCGTAGAAATTTGTCGTAGAACTTGCCCTGAAAAGTTGTGCCTCGCATCAACAGCAATGCGGCTGGCGGTATTACACTCGGCCACTGGTTGTGGCGCCACGCGCCATGTTGATTGACTGCTGGATTTCGACCAGCGCTACGCGAGGCTCACCATGTCCAAGCTTTATCCGGTCAAACCCGAATTCGCTGCCAAGGCGCGTGTCAGCAAGACGGATTACGAACGACTGTATGCCGAGTCGATCAAGGATCCGGACAGCTTCTGGGCGCGTATCGGCAAACGGCTGGACTGGATCAAGCCACCCACAAAAATCAGCGACGTCTCGTTTGATCCGAAAGATCTGCACATCCGTTGGTACGACGACGGCACGCTCAACGTCACGGCCAACTGCCTAGACCGTCATCTGACTGAACGCGGTGACAAGACAGCGATCATCTTCGAAGGCGACGATCCCGCCGAGTCGCGCAGCATCAGCTACCGCGAGCTGCATTTGGAGGTGTGCAAGTTTGCCAACACGCTGAAGCATCTAGGCGTGCTCAAGGGCGATCGCGTCGCAATCTATTTGCCGATGATTCCAGAGGCGGCCGTGGCCATGCTTGCGTGCGCACGCATCGGCGCTATTCATTCGGTAGTTTTCGGCGGCTTTTCGCCGGACTCTCTCGCCGGTCGCATTGCCGACTTCACGGCGAAGCTGGTGATCACCGCTGACGAGGGTGTTCGCGGTGGCAAAAAGATAGCGCTGAAAGCCAACGTCGATGCGGCGCTCGAACGTCCGGGCACCAACAGTGTGGAGACCGTAATCGTCGTGCGCCGTACCGGTTCGGCCGTTTCGATGCAGTCGCCACGCGATCGTTATTACCATGATCTTATGGACGGCCAGACGGCCGAATGCCCGGCCGAACCGGTGGACGCCGAACATCCCTTATTCATCCTTTATACGTCCGGATCGACCGGCAAGCCGAAGGGCGTTTTGCATACCTCGGGCGGCTATCTGGTCTACGCAAGCTATACGCATGAGACGGTTTTCGACCTTTGCGAAGACGACATTTATTGGTGCACCGCCGACGTGGGCTGGATCACCGGCCATAGCTACGTGGTGTTCGGCCCGCTGGCCAATGGCGCGACCACCGTGATGTTTGACGGCGTGCCGAATTATCCCGACTACAGCCGCTTCTGGCAGGTCGTGGACAAACACAAGGTGACGCTGTTCTACACCGCGCCAACCGCAATACGCGCTTTGATGCGCGAGGGCGAGGCACCGGTAAAATCCACGTCGCGAGCGTCGCTGCGCCTTCTTGGTACGGTCGGCGAGCCGATCAATCCGGAGGCGTGGGAGTGGTATTACCGCGTGGTGGGCGACGAGCGCTGCCCGATTGTCGACACCTGGTGGCAGACCGAAACGGGCGGCATTCTGATCACGCCGCTACCCGGAGCGATTGCTGCCAAGCCCGGCTCCGCCACGCTGCCTTTCTTCGGCATCAAGCCGGCCATCGTTGACGCCAATGGCGAGGTTCAAGAGGGAGCAACCGAGGGCAACCTGCTGATCACCAGCTCGTGGCCCGGACAGATGCGTACGGTGTACGGCGATCATCAGCGGTTTATTGAAACGTATTTCAGCGCCTACCCCGGCAACTATTTTACCGGCGACGGCGTGCGCCGCGACGAGGATGGTTACTACTGGATCACCGGCCGCGTTGATGACGTAATCAACGTCAGCGGCCATCGTATCGGTACGGCCGAAGTGGAAAGCGCACTGGTTGCGCACCCCAAGGTTGCCGAGGCCGCCGTTGTCGGTTGCCCGCATGACATCAAGGGCCAAGGCATTTATGCCTACGTGACCCTGGTCTCGGGCGTGGAGGGCAGCGAAGAGCTGCGCAAAGAGCTGGTTGCCTGGGTACGCAAGGAGATCGGCCCCATTGCTACGCCTGACTATATCCAGTGGGCGCCGGCACTGCCGAAGACGCGTTCTGGAAAGATCATGCGCCGTATCCTTCGCAAGATCGGCGAGAACCAGCCCGATCAGCTGGGAGATATTTCCACCTTGGCCGATCCGGGCGTGGTGAAAAGCCTGGTCGATGAGCGCTTGATCAAATAGACGTCCATCTCTCCGCACTCGATTTAAGCTTGGCGGTTTCGGCGGTGTATGATCGAACGCAGATGATGACGACGACGAACATGCGAGAGGTAGCGCAGGTCGCTCAAAGCCTTCGCGATGACGACGTTCATGTGTGGCGAATGGACTATCAGCGCGTACAGAGGCGACTCCCTCTGTTGACAATGCTTGGCCAGTATCTCGGCATCCCTGTCGCTGAGGTAACTTTGATCGAGGCGGAGCATGGTCGTCCTCACCTGCATTCGTCCCACCAATCTTCCCTTGGCTTTAACTGGTCACACAGCGGCGACGTCGCTTTGCTTGCGATAGGCAGGCATCTATCGCCGGGTATAGATATAGAAATCCGCCGTCACCGACCTCGGTCACTGGACATCGCGGAACAGTATTTCCGCCCAGAGGAATACGCATCGCTGATCGCGCTCCCCGAAGCGCAGCGAGGCGACGCCTTTCTGGAACTATGGACGGCCAAGGAAGCGGTGCTCAAGGCTATCGGCCGAGGCATCGCATTCGGACTTGATCGTCTTGCGATCTCCCACGTGATGGGACAGCCTGTACTCACATGGCTCGACGATGACGACGCGGCAACATGGCAGTTGGCGAGGCTCGATATCGATGACGCATGCATGGCTACCCTGGCGTGGCGAGGGCTTCCGAGGCAGATCCACTGCTGGCGCCTGACGCTGCCCTGACACTTCGCAACGTTTATTGTCTCTCCGCTCGGTTAGTCTTTAGCGTGGCATGCTGGTGCGTTTTTTAATCAGACGACAGGACCATCCACTTCACATGACCTTGCTAAGCGTCAATCTCAACAAGATCGCTGTGCTGCGCAACTCCCGTGGCGGTGACGAACCCGATATATGCAAGGCTGCGCAGACTTGCATTGAGTCCGGCTGCGGCGGCATTACCGTACATCCGCGGCCTGACCTGAGGCATGTTCGTCCGGATGACGTGCGGGCGCTGGGCGCGCTGGTGCGCGGGCGCGTCGAGTTCAATATAGAAGGCAATCCGTTTGCCGGCGCACGCGGAGCATATCCCGGCCTGATTGCGCTGGCGCGTGAGGTTCGGCCCAACCAGGTAACCTTGGTGCCCGATGGCGACGGGCAGATAACCTCGGATCACGGCTTCGACCTTGATCGCGATATCGATCGACTGCGGCCATTGGTGGAGGCGCTGCTTGAACTGGACTGTCGTGTCAGCCTGTTCGTCGACGCGGGCAGCAAGAATTTTGCGAACGCAGTATCCCTCGGGGTTGAGCGGATCGAAATCTATACTGGCCCCTATGCTCAGGCTTGTATCGAAGGAAAGCCGCGCACGGCGTTGGCGGCTTGCGTTGCGACGGCCAAGCTTGCCCACCAGTCTGGCTTGGGCATCAACGCCGGGCACGATCTTAGCCTGACGAATCTGGCGGCTTTCAAAGCCGCCATTCCGCATCTGGCCGAGGTATCGATCGGCCACGCGTTGATCGGTGAAGCTTTGTACGATGGACTGGCCGCTACCGTGCGTAGCTATGTTCAAATCTTGGGCGAAGACTCTTCGCTCGAATGAATTATTTGCGCCAATGCGAAGGGATACGATTCGTTGGCCAATAAAAAGCCCCGCTACTCGCAGGGCTTTTTTTGATATCACAGCGGTCGGCTCGGCAGCTCACTGATTATCGGCAAAACCTATCTTGGTCAGGTTGTAACTCTTGGCATCCGCCAGCACCTGGGCCACGTACTGATAGGCGGCAGCGTCATCTGCAGCGATCTGGATTTCCGGTTGATTGGTCTGCTGGGCAATAACCGCCAACTGAGCTTTGAGACCAAGCTCATCCACCGGCGTATCGTTCCAATAAAACGCGCCGCTCGGATCGATCTTCAGATGGATCGGATCCAGCTGCACCGGCGGCGGTGGCGTATTCTGGTTCGGCTGCGGCAGGTCAACCTTGATCTTGAGCGAAAGAACCGGCGCCGTAATCATGAAAATGATCAATAGCACCAACATCACGTCGACTAGCGGCGTAACGTTGATGTCTGCCATCGGGCCGCCGCCGCTATTGCTGGTAAAAGCCATACGTCACTGTCCCTTCAATGGAGCGGTCGTCATGAATCCGACGTGCACCATGCCGGAGTCTTTCGCATCGCCGATGATTTTTTTCACGATCTTGAACTCAGTCGTCTTGTCGGCGCGAATCTGAAGCTCTGGCTGCGGTGACTGTTGGGCCTTGACCAGAAATTGCGCCTTCAACTCCGTTGCCGTGATCGCGTGGTCGTTTAGGTACAGGCTGCCATCCTGCTTCACCGCCAAGTCGATGGGCGGTGTTTTCACCTCATCGTCCTTGGTCTTAGGATTCGCGGTCGGCAGCTGAACCGTAACCGTGTGCGACATCAGCGGAGCGGTAATCATGAAGATGATCAGCAGAACCAGCATCACGTCGACGAGCGGCGTGACATTGATTTCCGACATCGGACCACCGGAATTACCACCGGAACTCATAGCCATGAGTCAGACCTCACTTCAGGGTCGGTGCGGCGCCGTCGACGCGTGAGCCGGTCGCGAAGAAGTCGTGCAGGTCATGCGCAAATTCGTCGAAGCGAGCGTAGGTCAGGCGATTCGACCGGTTGAAGAAGTTGTAGGCAAGCACGGCCGGGATGGCGGTAAACAGACCAAACGCGGTCATGATCAACGCCTCGCCCACGGGGCCGGCTACGGCGCTCATCGAGGCATTGCCCGTAGCGGCAATACCGATCAGTGCGTTGTAGATACCCCAGACGGTACCGAGCAAGCCGACAAACGGAGCGGACGATCCAACCGTCGCCAGCAAGGTCAGACCGCCTTCCAGACGCAGGCTTTCACGCGACACGGCCTGGCGAAGCGCGCGATCGATGAACTCCGAGCGGCTCAGGGATTCCGCCAGACGACCACCACCGGCGGCAGCCTGCTGGTGGTGCGCCACGGCCGAAGCGGCATCGAGTGCAATTTTCGAGAACGGTTCGCCCTTGGGCTGAGCTTCCAGCTCGCGGATGGCGTCCTGGGTGGAACCGTTGTTCCAGAAGCCGTCAATAACCTTGTCCCGGCGTGAATTGACCATCGCATTGCGGATTGCATTGGCAATGATGAAGTACCAGGAGGCGAACGACATCACCACCAGTGTCACGAACACGATCCAGCCTAGCGCATCAAAATGATGCACCAGGTGGTCAAAGCCCATCTGCTTCATGGCTTCGGCGTTGGTGGTGCCGCCAGCGGCGGCGTCGGATGCTGCAGGAGTCTGTAAGAACATAACGCTACCCTAGGAAGTCAAGCGTGAACTGTAACTGTAATCCAAGAAGCTGGAATAACAGATGATTAATTACTCGGCCAAGTTGAAGTTAATGGGGACTCTCGCGTAGCCCTCCACCTTCTTACCGCCCTTGACCTCGGGGTTGAATCGCCACTTTTGTACTGCGTCGATGGCTGCCTTATCGAGCTCGTGGAAGCCACTGGATTTTTCAACTTTTACATCCTTGGGCACACCATCCAGCCCAACCAGAATCAACAGCGTAACCGTACCGGTGTGATGCTGACGCACGGCCTGCGGCGGGTAGTTCGGCTGTGGCCGATTGCCGTAGCTAAGGTCCGAACCCGCTGCAATATCCGGCGGTGCCGCGGGTGGCGCAGGCGGTGCCGGTGGCGGCGCGGGCGTCGGGTTGGCCGATTTCTCATCCACAGCCGGCGGCGGTGTCGGCGGCGGCGGTGTCGGTGGTGGCTTGGCCACCTGAATGATTTTCGGCGGCGGCTGCTTCGGCGGCTCCGGCGGCGGCGGCGGCGGCGGCGGCGGCGGCGGCGGCGGTTCGATGAAGCTCACCTTCACGACTTTGTCGGCGTCTTTTGGCGCCTGGTGTGGCGGCGCCGTAGGCGCAACCATCAGCAAGAAGGCAAAGACGTGCAACCCGATGGCGAAAGCCAACGCCAGGGTGCGCTTCCAGCTAAAGCCATCGCTCTCGTTTTCGTAATTGCTAGAGGCCATCTTTCACTGTCTGAAGCGGATTAATCGGAGGACAACGTTACCCCAGGGCGTGGCCTTAAGCCGTCGGATTAATTGACGGAACTCGCCGCAGGGGAGACGCAGAGAAAGGTTTTCAACGGTACAACAGCATATGCCGTTTGTATAGCATCGCAGACCAAAAAAACGGTAATCCGTCTGGCTTGCGAGCCATTTTGCATAAGCCTTATTTTATTTGTTAGCGCCTGCTTTCTTCAGCCATGCGTTGGCTTTGTCGGCCGTTGCGGGATCCTGGGCCGCCTGCTTCATTGCGGCAATCGCTGCAGGCTTGTTCTTCAGGCCGACGTCGCTATTTGCCAGCAGCATATAGGCGGCGCCCTTCTGTTTGACACCCTTGTCGATACCCTGCTGGATCATCGTTTTTGCCTGGCTGTATTTTTGTTCGCTCAGCAGCAGCTGGCCCCCACGAATTGCCGGCTCGCCGTCGGTTGCCGTTGCTTGCGCCTTGGTGTACGCATCAACCGCCTTGCTGGTGCTATCTGACATTTCGTATGCCTCGCCCAGCAGCAGGTAATTTTCGGCATTGGACGGCACGACGCCCTTGGAAAGGCCCTCTTCGAGCACTTGCGCCGCTTTGGTTGCGTCGGGCGTTGTATCCGCACTGCTGGCCTGAGCGCGGATCAGATACAACTTGGCCAGATTTACATAGTTGTTTTCGCTTTTCAGCGCGCCGCTGGCGCGAGCCTTTTCCATAACCTGGATGGCTTCGTCGTTTTTGTTAGCCTGCATCAACACCGTAACGGTGTTGTCGAGCGCATTGGAGTCGTTAGGATTCGCCGAAAGCTGCTGCTGCGCTACCTGTGCGGCCTGATCGCTCTGCCCGGACTGTGAATAGCTGGCCATAAGAATCTGGTTCCAGCTGGGATCCGGCTTGTCGGTCAGCGACTGCGCTTTCTTGATGGCGGCAATCGCTTCGGGAAACTTGTTCAATCGGTAGTCGGCGTCGCCCTCTAAGCCATAGGAATCCGCCGTTTCCTTCTTGCCCTCGGCGCGCCATTTGGTAATGGTGTCCAGCGCTGCCTGGTACTGCTCATCGGCGACCTGGAACTGCGCCATCTCGTACTCGAGCTGGAAGTAGGTGTCGTTCGGCAAGACGCCATTGGCCAATGATTGCTGCAGCAGCGCCATGGCGCCCTTGAGGTCGTTGTTATGGTATTTGACCGTCGCCAGCCCTTGCAGCGCCAGCGCCTGGGCGTACTTGCTTTTGCTGCCGCCATCGACGATCGGCTGCAGATATTGCTGCGCCTTTGCTGTGTCGTTGGCGGACACGGCATCAAGACCGGCGTTGAGGTTTTTCTGGTCTTTTTCGCTAGTCAAATCCAGTTTCGGCGCAACGCGCGTTGTGTTTGGATACTGAACCTCCGGCTTGTCCTTGGCCGCGCTGTCCGCCGCCATTGCCGGACTGCTGGCCAGACCAAGCGCAAAGATCGCGGCGGCCAGCGTGGTCAGCCGGTGGGCATGCTTCGTGGTGATCTTGGTCATTCGGTCGCTCGCATCAAAGCCATAGGTGACCTCGAAGCGTAACCCGAGTCGACGGCGGATAACAAGACACGCCGCCGCATTAAAGATTCACTAAAATCAAGGGCTTGAACATTTTTCCGCGAACCAGCGAACTGGCAATATCAGCCAGTACTCCTTGTGTCCTGTCATCCGGCGCTCGCGTGACCCGAACCTGAAACGGTGCGCCCGCGCGGGTGGCACCGATTTCAGCTCTCCTCAGACGTCTAGGTTAGCCACCTTGAGCGCGTTTGCCTCGATGAAATCGCGGCGAGGCTCGACCGCCTCACCCATCAACATCGAGAACATCTGATCCGCAGCAATCGCATCTTCCACGCCAACCTGCAGCATGCGGCGGGTTTCGGGGTTAACTGTGGTTTCCCACAATTGCTCCGGGTTCATTTCGCCCAGGCCCTTGAAGCGCTGAATGCTGCGGCCTTTCTTCGCTTCGTCGAGCAGCCAGTTGCGGGCTTCGACGAAGCTCAGCACGCCGCGGGAGGCGTTGCCACGGCGAACGACGGCGTCAGGCTGGATCATGCCGGCCACTTGCTGGCTGACGCTGAGAATTGGTCGGAATTCGTTGCTGGAGAAAAACGGCTGCGGCAGGAACCACGTATGGCTCAGGCCATGTTGCTCGCGAACCACTTCGATGGCCGCCGGCTGCTCGCCCGCTGCCGATCGCAGTGAAAGCCTGTAGCGCGGCTTGCCCAGGCCGCTGGCAGCGAGCCGCTGCTCTGCACCGGCGAGCCACGCATGCATGAGCTGCTCATCCGCCCAAAGCTGCGGTTCCAACGGCGTGTGCTCGAGCATCGCATTGAGCGCCGCAGCATCAAAACGATGCGAGAGCTTGGCAATCTGGTCCAGCGCCTGCTGATAGCCGCGAAGAAGCTTTTCCAATGCCTCGCCAGTGATGGGTGGTGCGTCAGGACTGTAAGTGAGCGCCGCATTGTCCACCGCGCTGGAAATCAGGTAATCGTTCAGCGCCGTGTCGTCTTTGATGTACAGCTCCTGCTTGCCCTGCTTCACCTTGTACAAGGGCGGAAGGCCGATATAGATGTGACCGCGCTCAATCAGTTCGGGCATCTGGCGATAGAAAAAAGTCAGCAGCAAGGTGCGGATATGCGAACCGTCGACGTCCGCGTCCGTCATCAGAATGATGCGGTGATAGCGCAATTTGTCCGGGTTGTACTCGTCCTTGCCGATGCCTGTTCCCAGCGCGGTGATCAGCGTACCCACCTCGGCCGAGGCCAGCATGCGGTCAAAACGGGCCTTTTCGACGTTGAGAATCTTGCCCTTCAGAGGCAATACCGCTTGAGTCTTGCGGTTACGGCCCTGCTTGGCGGACCCGCCAGCGGAATCACCCTCGACCAGGAACAATTCGCACAGCGCGGGATCCTTTTCCTGACAATCGGCCAGTTTGCCCGGCAGACCCGCGATGTCGAGCGCACCCTTGCGACGGGTCATCTCACGCGCCTTGCGCGCCGCCTCGCGTGCGCGTGCTGCATCAACCACCTTCGACGCGATGGCCTTAGCTTCGTTCGGGTGCTCCAACAGGAATTCGCCGAGCTTTTCGTTGACGACCTGTTCCACCACCGTCTTCACTTCGGACGAGACCAGCTTGTCCTTGGTTTGCGACGAAAATTTGGGGTCTGGCACCTTGACTGACAGCACCGCGATCATGCCTTCGCGCATGTCGTCGCCGGTCGGGGAAACCTTGGCATTCTTCGCCAGTCCGGATTTTTCGATATAGCTCTGCAGCGAGCGCGTCAGCGCAGCACGAAAGCCGGTGAGATGCGTGCCACCGTCGCGCTGCGGAATATTGTTGGTGAAGCAGAACATCGTTTCCTGGTAGGAATCCGTCCACTGCATTGACAGTTCGACGGTGATGCCGTCCTGCTCGGCGCTCAAGCTGATGACATTCGGATGCAGCGCGGTCTTTAGCAACGCTAGGTGCTGCACAAAGGAGCGTATACCGCCTTCGTAGGCAAACGTATCGGCCCGTCCGTCGCCGCGCTCGTCCTTCAACTCGATGGTGACGCCCGAGTTCAGGAAAGCCAGCTCGCGCAGGCGCTTGGCCAGAACGTCGTAATGAAATTCCAGATTATTGGTGAACGTCGCCGGGCTCGGCTTGAAGCGAACCAGCGTGCCGCGCTTGCTTGAGGCCCCAACCGATTTCAGTGGATATAGCGGCTCGCCGTGAGCGTATTCCTGCTGATACTCCTCATCTCCTCGATAAATGGTCAGCCAGAGATGCTCGCTTAGCGCGTTGACTACCGAGACGCCAACGCCGTGCAAACCGCCAGACACCTTGTACGAATTCGCGTCAAACTTGCCACCAGCATGCAGCACCGTCATAACCACCTCGGCGGTGGAGCGCCCTTCTTCCGGATGAGTATCGACAGGGATGCCACGGCCGTTATCGATGACGCTGACCGACTCGTCCTCGTGGATGGTGACAATGACCCGGTCACAGTAACCGGCCAAAGCTTCATCAATGGCGTTATCGACCACCTCGAACACCATGTGATGCAAGCCGGTGCCGTCATCGGTATCACCGATATACATACCTGGGCGCTTGCGCACCGCTTCAAGGCCTTTGAGTACCTTGATATTGCTTGAATCGTAGGTGGGTTCGTTGGTGGTTTCTTCGTTCATTCGATGACCATTTCCTGGTGTCTGCCAATTGCCGCGATCAAACGCCGGCAAATCAAGCAAAGGGTGAACATGTGCGGAGGGTATAGCCGGTTGATTATAGCAGGCGGGAAACTTTCCCTTGTTCCACGTGGAACACGGTCGACGGAACACCTCCTAAGGCGTCGGGCATCTCCGTACCGGTCAACAGGATCTGGGTGTCAGATCGAAGTAACTGTTCCACAACGGCCGACTGATGCTCACGATCCAACTCGGACGCCAAGTCATCCAGGCAGACAATTGGCCACTCGCCGCAGCTGGCCGCGTGCAGCTCAGCCTGAGCAAGCGTGCAAGCCAGTGCGGTCAATTTCTCCTGGCCTCGAGACAGATGTTCACGAAGCGGTGCATGTTCGAAAAAAACAGACCAGTCCGCGCGATGCGGGCCTGCCGTGGTGTGGCCCCGACTCTGGTCTCTCCCCCGCTGCTCTTGAAGAATCTGCAGCAAATCTTCACCCTCGGGCCAGCCGCGCCTGTACCGAAGCGCGAGTCCGCCCAACTCAGGTAGTAGTTTATCGCCCGCCAAAATAAGGGCCGGACGCAAAAGGTCCAGGTAACTTCGCCGAAAAATATCGACGTGCTGCGCGGCGTGAGCCAGTTCGATCTCCCACGGATCGAACGTAGCGCTTGTCGTCGGCGTTGAGGACCTCAACAAGGAGTTCCGCTGCTTCAATGCCCGCTGATAGCGACGCCAATGAAACAAGAAGTCATGTTCCACGTGGAACACGCCCCAGTCGAGATAGCGGCGACGCTCGTCGGCAGAACCGGCAATCAGCGCATGCGAGCCCGGCTCAAAGCAGACCACCGCGCATTGCCTAACCAACTCCCCCATCGCAACGCCGTCGCCGTCCACCCTAGCCTCCCATCGAGAAGCTTCGTAGCCAAGGCCCAGCCGACTCCGGTGATCATCGCCTTGGTAAGAAAGCTCGCCAAATACCGACAAACGCGTCGCGCCGCGCTGTAGCAGCGTTCCCTTTGTACCACTGCGAAAAGAGCCGGCGTGGGACAGCAAAAAAGCCGCTTCCAGAACGCTGGTCTTGCCTGCCCCGTTGTCACCGATAAACAAATTGATCGTCGGCCCCAGAACCAGCTCGACATCCGACAGGCAACGCAAGCCGTTAATCCGCAGTCGCTCAATCTTCACGGGGAATACCTGGACACAGCAAAACGCCGGGCCCCCTTGTCGGTGGTCCGGCGTTTCCAAAAGCCCTAATTAAAAGCAAGGCAACCAAGCGGCGTCAAAGGCGCAAGGGCATGATCACGTGGCGCGACTGCTCGCTGTCATTTTCCTGCACCAGGCAGCTGGATTGCGCGTCACGCAGACTGAGCCTCGCCTTTTCCCCACGAAGAGCGGCTAGAGCATCGAGCAGATAACCGACGTTGAAGCCGACGGCAAGATCTGAAACATGCGTATCCGCCTCGACCTCTTCCACGGCTTCTTCCTGCTCTGGATTGTGCGCAACGATACGTAGCTTGCCCGGCGACAGCTCCAGCCGCACGCCACGATATTTTTCGTTGGACAAAATGGCTGCGCGCTGCAGCGCACCGCGCAAAACTTCGCGATCCAGCGTCGCCGACTTGTCGGCACCCAGCGGAATCACCGCCTCGTAGTCCGGGAAACGCCCATCGATGAGCTTTGAGGTAAAGACCACGCCACCGCGGCGTACACGAAGGTGATTCCGGCCAAATTCAAGCTCAACCTGACCATCGCCGTTTTCAAGAAGGCCTACCAGCTCGTTGACGCCTTTGCGCGGAATGATGATCTGACGCCGGGTTGTGACCGAACTCTGCAGTTGCGTTTCCTTCATCGCCAGACGATGTCCATCGGTGGCGACGCAGCGGAGCGTATGTTCCTGCAGGTCGAGCAGCATCCCGTTCAAGTAATACCGTACGTCCTGATTGGCCATCGCGAATGAAGTGCGCTCCATCAAATCGCGCAGCACTTCTTCCGGCAGGCTGACCTTTTCCACCAGCTCAATTTCGTCGACCGTCGGAAATTCACTGGCTGGCAGCGTAGTGAGCGTGAAGCGGCTGCGACCGGCATTCAGTGCAACGCGATCGCCGTTGAGCTTCAGTTCTATTTTTGCGCCATCTGGCAGCGCCTTGACGATATCGAAGAGCTTTCTTGCCGGAATGGTGATTTCACCATCTTCGAGCTTTTCTGCTTCGGTGGTGGCAACCATTTCCACTTCAAGATCGGTACCCGTGAACGACAATCGACCTTCTGAAACCTTCACCAGAAGGTTCGCCAGCACGGGCAAGGTTTGACGCCGTTCTACTACGCCTACTACCTGCTGCAAGGGTTTGAGCAGCGCTTCTCGTTGAATGCTGAATTGCATGGCTATTCGTTCCTGTAACTGCTGTTCTATCTTTTAAAAGAAGTTTAGTAGTAGTAGTAGTGTCGGTGGGTAACTTTTATTCTAGAATTTTCTATTTGAAATCAATGCCTTGGAAGGAATATAGCCTGTGTCTGCAATGGGGCTTTGCTTGTGGGTGGTTTGTGGATAACTGCAGACGCCAATTCATCCACCTGTTATCCACAGTTTGCCCCGCGCTTATCCTAAGCTTTGCCGCGATCGAGCAACAGACCGGGGTTCACCCGGTCAGCGTGCGGATCAGTTGTTCCCAGTCCTGACGCATCCGCGCATCGGTCTCGATGAATTTTCGGATCGTCTTGCAGGCGTGCATGACCGTTGTATGGTCGCGGCCGCCAAATGCCTCGCCGATTTCAGGCAGGCTATGTTCGGTCAACTCCTTGGACAACGTCATGGCCATCTGCCGCGGCCGCGCCAGCGAGCGCACGCGCCGCTTGGACAGCAGATCCTGCAGCCGCACGTTGAAGTATTCGGCGGTGATTTTCTGGATGTTCGGGATCGTGATGGCCTGGGCGTGCGTGGCCAGCAAGTCGCGCAGGGTCTCCTCGGCGAAATCGGTGGTGATCGGCTTGCCGTAGAAATTGGCCCGCGCAGCGAGCGTGTTCAGCGCGCCCTCGAGGTCACGCACGTTGGAGCGGATGCGCTTGGCTAACAGCATCGCCACGTTTTCATCCACCAGAACGCCTTTTTCGTGCGCCTTGGCCAGAAGAATCGCCGCGCGGGTCTCGAAATCCGGCGGTTCGATCGCCACACTCAAACCCCACCCCAACCGCGATTTCAGTCGGGGTTCGAGCTTGTCCACCTCTTTCGGATAACGGTCGCAGGTGAGAATGATTTGCTGCTTGGACTCGAACAACGCGTTGAAGGTGTGGAAAAACTCTTCCTGCGTGGTGTCCTTGCCGGCGAAGAACTGGATGTCGTCGATCAGCAGCGCATCGACCGAACGAAAGCGCTTCTTGAACTCGTCCATGCTCTTGGCACGCAGCGCCTCGATCATTGAACCAACAAACTGTTCCGAGCGCAGGTAGAGCACCTTGCAGTCGGGATTGCGCTCGCGCATCAGGTTGCCGGCCGCATGCATCAAATGCGTCTTGCCCAGACCCGTGCCGCCGTAAAGCAGCAAGGGGTTGTAGGCACGGCCAGGATTGGTCGCCACCTGCATGGCTGCAGCCTTGCCAAGCTGGTTTGACTTGCCTTCGACGAAGGTTTCGAAGGTGTAGTGCGGATCGAGGTTTGGGTGAAACAGCGCGGCGGCCGGCTCGTTCGCTGGCGCTCTCGGCGCGGCAGGCGTTCTGGCTGGCGCCGACACCCTAGCCGAATTGGAACCAACATCCACGCGAACCGCCACGGGACGCCCCGCCAACTGCGGCAACATCTGCTCAATCAGCGGCAGATACCTTTCGCGAACGGTATCCAGCGTGTAGGCGTTGGGCGCGAACAACTGCAGCCCATCGGCATCCTCGCGTGCCTGCAATGGCATCAGCCAGGTGTGCAGGTCTTCGGCGCTTACAATGCCTTCCAGACGCTCAAGGCAGCGCCGCCACAAATCACTCATGAATAATTTCAGCCACAGACTTTAGGGCGCTTGCGCGCAGGGTGGATGCGCAAGTCTAGCAGCACGACTGCCGCCATCAGGCCGAGCTATCCACAGACTTGCCCACAAGCCTGTCCACAGGCAGAGGTGAGGCTTATCGAAGCGCCATGTCGACATCATTTGACAGTCGGGCCAGATAAACGACATACTTTGCGACCTTTTTATCAACATTCCCTTCGGAGTACGCCATGAAGCGGACCTTCCAACCCAGCAAGCTCAAGCGCGCCCGCACGCACGGTTTCCGTGCCCGCATGGCCACGGCCGATGGTCGCAAGATCATCAACGCCCGCCGTGCGAAAGGTCGCAAGCGCCTGATCCCGTAATCGAGCGGTAGATCATGCTATCCGCCGGTTTGCCGCGCGATGCGCGGTTACGCCGGCCGGCTGAATTCGCCGCACTGCGGTCGAGCAGCGGACGCGCAGGCGGCCGCTGTTTTCATATGCGTTATCGCAACAACGAGCTTGGCCACGCCCGGCTCGGCCTGGCGATTTCCAAGCGCGTTTCCAAGCGCGCGGTTGAGCGCAATCGGATCAAGCGGCTGCTACGCGAGTCATTTCGCCGTATTCGGCACCAGCTTCCCGCGGTTGACCTGATGGTGATGGCGCGCGAGCAGGCCGCCGGAATGGCCGGCCCGGATTTGCTCGCTGAAATGGATCTGCTGTGGAAAAAGCTGCTGGCGAATAGCAACGAATCGTCGCGCTGAGATCTTCGCCATTGAAGCCCGCTGCTGCGACCGCCACAATCGCATGTTGGCTCCCGCCTTACTCAGCTATTTACCGATCTTCCCCTCCTGATTTTCCGCGACCTTGTTCGGTGGCGGCGTCACCCGGATCTGCTACGCGATGAATCAAACGCGCACCTTTCTCATGTTCGCCCTGCTGGCTGTGGCGTATTTTCTGTTTCTTGCCTGGGAAAAGGACTACGCACCGCCGCCTGCGGCGACGGTCGCCAGCGCCAGCAGTGCAGGCGCCGCGCAAGCCGATGGCAGCGTGCCAACGGCAAGCAATGATGCTGCGACGCCTACGTCCAGCGCCGCTGCCGTGCCGGGCGCCGCACCGACACCTTCAGCTACCCCGGTCAGCGCACAACTTCTGAGCATCACCACCGACGTGCTGCATCTGACGGTCGATACGCGCGGCGGCAGCATCGTAAAAACCGAGCTGCTCGGTTATCCGTCACTGCCGCTGACGCGCAAACAGCCGAATCCGCCGCCGACGGTGCTGCTGGATAACGGCGACACCGATTATTTTGTCGCGCAGAACGGTCTGGTCAGCAGCAGCGACAAGGCCCCGGCGGATCAGCCGAATCACCAAGCGATTTTTACCGCGGCCCAAAGCAGTTATGCGCTGGCGCCGGGGCAAAATGAGCTCAAGGTGGACCTGACCTGGCAGGACGCTGCGGGCGTCAAGGTTACCAAGACGTACACCTTCAAGCGCGGCAGCTATCAGATCAACCTAGCCCAGCGCATAGATAACGGGGGCAGCCAAGTCTGGCAGGGCTACGCCTATCAACAGCTGCTGCGCGCCGCGCCGCTCAAGCCCGACAGCTGGATCAAGAATTACACCGACCCGCAGTCGCGCAGCTTCCAGGGCGCCGGCTGGTATACCGGCGAAAAGTTCGAGAAGCTGGCCTTCAAGAATTTTACCGATCCCAAAGACCAGCTCGATGGCCAGATCAAGGGCGGCTGGGCAGCGATGCTCAAGCTGTACTTTTTCGCCGCGTGGATTCCGCCCGCTGGCGAAACCGACCACTACGTCACCGATACCATCAATCCAGATTCGGCCAAGCCGCATTTCTTGATTCGCGCCATGGGTCCGGCGCTGAGCGTGGCACCCGGTCAAAGCTTGACCAGCGAATCGCGCCTCTATCTGGGCCCCAATATACAGGGCTCGCTGGATGCCATCGCTCCCGGGCTGGACCTAAGCATCGACTACGGCATGTTCAAAGTTATCGCCGTGCCTATGCACGCGGTGCTGTCCTTCCTGCACGGCATTGCCCAGAACTGGGGCGTAGCCATCATCCTGCTGGTGCTGCTGATCAAGGGCGTCACCTGGAAGCTGACGGCGGTGCAGTACAAGTCCAGCGCCAAGATGCGCAAGCTGCAGCCGCGCATTGCGCAGCTCAAGGAGCGTTACGGCGACGACAAGCTGAAGATGCAGCAGGCCACCATGGAGCTGTACAAAAAGGAGAAGGTCAACCCCATGGGCGGCTGCCTGCCGGTCCTGATCACCATGCCCGTGTTCTATGGTCTGTTCTACGTGCTGGAGTACAGCCTTGAGCTGCGCCACGCGCCGTTCCTGTGGATTCCCGACCTCAGCTCACCCGATCCGTTCTACATCCTGCCGGTGATCTATGCGCTGGTGATGCTAGGCACGCAGTGGCTCAATCCGGCCGCCGCCGGCATGGATCCCGCGCAGGCGAAAATGATGAAGGTCATGCCGCTGCTGTTTACGGTCATGTTTGCGTTCTTCCCCGCCGGCCTGTGCTTGTACTACGCGGTCAACGGTCTGGTAGGTCTGGGCCAGCAGTGGTGGGTAACCCACCATATTGATCGCGAAGAACTGGCCAAGATCGCGTAAAGCGGCGCCAGAGTCGAACCCAAGTCAGCCGCGATCGGGTAACCCTCGCGGCTGACTTCGTTTGAATCGCATGAATTACAGTGCACTGAAATGACGCCCGAGCCAGCGACCGATTATTTCAGCGAAACCATCGCAGCCATTGCCAGTGCGGCGGGTGCGGCCGGCGTCGGCGTGCTGCGGATTTCCGGGCCGGCCGTTCCAGCTATTGCGCAAACGCTGCTTGGGCGCAAGCCGACGCCACGCTACGCCCATTTCGCCGCTTTCAACGACGCCAAGGGCAAGCTGATCGATCGCGGCCTGCTGCTGTACTTCCCTGCGCCGGCCTCGTACACCGGCGAACACGTGCTGGAACTGCAGGGTCACGGTAATGCCGTGCTGCTGGATATGCTGCTGCGGCGCGTGTGCGGGTTGGGCGCGCGGCTGGCCCGGCCCGGCGAATTCACCGAACGGGCCTTTCTCAACGGCAAGCTCGATCTGGCGCAGGCCGAGGCGGTGGCCGATCTGATTGCCTCACGTTCGCAGGCCGGTGCGCGCGCGGCGCTGCAGTCGATGGAGGGCGTGTTCTCGCGCCGAGTTGATACGCTGCTGCAAAACCTGATTGCCCTCCGCGTGCATATCGAAGCGGCGATCGATTTTCCGGAAGAGGAAATCGACTTTCTCGCCGACCCGGCGATCGGTCGTCAGCTCGCCGCGGTGCGCACCGAGCTGGCCGAGTTGCTTCGCGAAACGCAGCGCGGGCTGCGTCTGAATGACGGCCTGCGCGTGGCCATTGTCGGACGTCCCAACGCGGGCAAGTCGAGCTTGCTGAACGCGCTGGCCGGTAGTGATCGCGCCATCGTCAATGCGGCGGCAGGCACGACGCGCGACGTGCTGCGCGAGTCACTGAATCTTGATGGCATCGTGCTGGAACTGGCCGACACGGCAGGTCTGCGCGAAACCGAGGATGAGATCGAACGCGAAGGCGTGCGCCGCGCGCACGGCGAACTGCAGCAGGCCGATGTCGCCTTGCTGGTCACCGATACAGAACACGCGACCACTGATCTTGCGTTGCTCGCCACTCTGCCAGAAGGCGTCGAGCGGCTGGTGCTGGTAAACAAGATCGACCTCGCCAGTGATCAAGCGCGCAGCGAGCAGCGTGATGGACTGCGCTGGCTTTGGGCGTCGGCAAAGACCGGCGCCGGACTCGATGCGTTGCGCGCTATCTTGAAGCATCTGGCCGGTGCCGGCAGTGGCGAAGGCGCTTTCAGCGCGCGCCGCCGCCACGTCGTCGCGCTGCATAAAGTAGACGTCCATTTGAATCACGCCGCGATGTATCTCGGCGAACAATCCGCTGGCGAAATCGCTGCCGAAGAACTTCGTCAGGCACAGCAGGCGCTGGGCGAAATCACCGGAAGCTACAGCAGCGATGATCTTCTGGGCGCCATCTTTGGCTCTTTCTGCATTGGCAAGTAATCGCGATGCCGGCAGCTGCATGCTATTTCTAGGCATTGGCCCTGCCGCGCTTTATGGGTTCGGTGTGCTGCCGCCGTCATCGTCGTTGCCGGAAGCCGGTGCTCCCTGCTTTCTATCGAGATGCTTCTGCATGGCCTGCTGCTGCAGTTGCTGATACTGCTGGCGCTGGCTGTCGGTCAGGATTGCCTGCATCTGGCTGTCGGTATCCTGCTTGAGCGCGCGCATCTTCTGATGCAGATCATGCTGAGAGAGTGACGTGTCGGCACGCATCTGCTGCATCTGCTGCTGGCGGTTCGCCAGAATCGGCTCGATTTTGGCCGCCTGGTCCGGCGTCAGCTGAAGCTTGCGGCTCAGTCGCGCTGTCTGCTTTTGCGGATCGGGCATGGCGCGTGTCGCCGGTGCAGCGGATGCGTTGTCGCCGGCGGGTGGCGTGTCCTGAAAAGGCGCTGCGTACGCGGCGCCGGTAGTGCCAACGCTGAGGGCAAGACCGAGCAGGGCGAGACGGTTGGAAAATTTCATGCGATATCTCCGGTGGGTACCAAGCGATGGCAACACCTCAATCAACGCGAGGCACGCATCGCTGGTTGACGGGCAGCGCGGCCTTTCTTCGCAAACTCTTATCGACCGATGCATCATATTCATGTGCCAAGTAAATGCTTCTGCGAGCCTCTGAGGATTTACCATGATCGAACTGCACTACTGGCCGACGCCGAACGGCCACAAGATCACGATGTTTCTGGAAGAGGCCGGGCTGGCTTACCAGATCAAGCCGGTAAACATCGGCAAGGGCGAGCAATTCGCGCCGGCGTTCCTGAAGATTTCGCCCAACAACCGGATGCCGGCCATTGTCGACACCGACCCGTTGGGTGGCGGCGAGCCGTTAAGCGTTTTTGAATCCGGTGCGATCCTGCAATACCTGGCCGAAAAGACCGGCAAGTTTTCGCCGAAGGACGTGCGCGAACGCTATGTCGTCACCGAGTGGCTGTTCTGGCAGGTCGGTGGACTGGGTCCGATGTTGGGGCAGAACCATCACTTCAATCGCTACGCGCCTGAAAAAATCCCTTACGCGATTGATCGCTACGTCAATGAGACCCGTCGCCTGTACGGCGTGCTGGACAAGCGGCTGGAAGGGAGAGCTTATATCGCCGGCAAGGATTACACGATTGCCGATATGGCCGCCTATCCGTGGATTGTGCCGTACGAGGCGCAGGGCATGGTGCTGGACGATTTCCCGAGTCTGAAAATGTGGTTCGAGCATATTCGCGATCGCGACGGCACCCGGCGGGCCTACGCGCTGGCCGATACGATCAAGGGCAAAACCGATCTGACCACCGACGAGGAAGCGCGAAAGCACATGTTCGGACAGGGCGCACTGAAGAAGTAGCGCGTGAGCGCAACCGCTGGCATCTGTTCGGAGCCGGCGGTTGCGTGAGGTCAGTCGGCGAAGTTGGTGCGCACCAGTTCTTCCACCTCCATGCCGCGGCCAGCGATGATGGCCTTGGCCGAGTAGAGCGCGGTGTGCAGCACCTGCCCCACCTCCACTTTCGGCGGCATCACCAGCTCGTAGCGGTTGACCTTGATGTCGAGCAGCGCGGGGCCGGGCTGCGACAGCACATCGCGCACGGCTTCCTCCAGCGTCGACGCGTCGTCCACCCGACGACCGTAGAAACCGATGGCTTCGGCCAGCCTGGCGAAGTCCGGATTCTTCAACTCCGTAAACGCGTCCAGCAGGCCTTCGACCTTCTGCTCCATCTCGACGAACCCGAGCGAGCTGTTGTTGTAGACGATCACCTTGATCGGAATGTTTTCCTGCACGGCGGTGAGCAGGTCGCCCAACAGCATGCTGATGCCGCCGTCGCCGGAGAGCGAGATCACCTGCCGACCGGGCAGCGCCTTCTTGATGCCCAGCGCCTCGGGCATTGCATTGGCCATGGTGCCGTGGACCAGGCTGGTCAGCGTCCGTCTTTTCCCATTGCTGGTGATGTGGCGCAGTAACCAGACCATCGGGCTGCCGCCGTCGGCGGTGAAGATCGCATCGTCGTCGGCATGCTTGTCGATCAGTTTGGTCAGGTACTGCGGATGGATCAGGCCATCGCTGCCTGCGTGCTCTTCCTCGGCGATTTGCTTGAGTGTCGCTTCGCGATGCTTGAGGCTGTTGCGCAGAAAGGCGTGCTCCTCGCGCGGATGCAGCCGCGGCAGCAGGGCGTCGATGGTGTCTTTGATATGGCCGACCACGCCGATATCGACCGGATGGCGTCGACCCAGATGGGTGGCGTCGCTGTCGATCTGGATAAGCTTGGCCTCGTTTGGATAGAACTGGCTCCAGGCAAAATCGGCACCAAGTAACAGCAGTGTGTCGCAAGCGTCCAGCGCGCGGAAACCGGACTCCACGCCGAGAATGCCGGTCATGCCCATGTTGTACGGGTTGTAGGGCTCGATGAAATCCTTGGCGCGCGAGGTATGCGCCACCGGCGCCTTGATCTTCTCCGCCAGCGCGACGATTTCCTGCTCCGCCCCTTCGCAACCGGAGCCGCAGTACAGCGTGACGCGCTTGCCCGCGTTGATCACCGCGGCGATTTCATCGAGTTCGGCGTCGGACGGACGCAGCACCGGCTGCGGCTGATGCGGGCGAAACGCTAGACCGTCCTCGACCTCCATCTGGCTGATGTCGCCCGGCACGATGATCACCGCCGCACCGCGCTTGTTCAGCGCGGCCTGCGCCGCCAATGCCGTGACGCGGCGCGCTTGTGCCGGTGAATGGATATACGCACAGAAATGGCTGCAGGTGTCGTAGATCGGTTTCAGATCCACCTCCTGCGGAAAATCCATGCCCATTTCGCTGGTCGCGACCTGGGTGGCGATCAGCACCACCGGCGCGCGGTTGCGGTGCGCCTCGAACAGGCCGTTGATGAAATGCAGGCTGCCGGGTCCGCAGGTGCCGGCGCAGGCGGTCAGTCGCCCGGTGATCAAGGCTTCGCCGCCGGCGGCCATCGCGCCGGCTTCCTCATGCCGCATGTGCACCCACTCGATGTCGCTGCGTCGGATCGCGTCGGTGATGTGGTTGAGCGTGTCGCCAACGATGCCGTAGCAGCGCTGGACGCCCGCCGCCTGCAGCGTCTCGATGATGATGTCGGCGACTTTCTTCTTGCTCATGAGCGATCTCCACGAAGCTGTAAACGCGTGCACCGGTCGGCCCGCGCAAACCTTGATTGGATGCGCCTTGATGAAAATTCCGGGTGAATGGATGGCGCAATGGTCAGTGCGCCAATGCAAATGCCCGGCGCTTTGGGCGGCAGGCATTCGGTAGATCACGCGATGGACTTGTCTGCTGCGTGAAACTACGTCAGATCAAATGCGGCCCACGCCAGTGTCGCTCTGCTCCAGCGGCGGCGCTGTACCGGCCACGGCCAGCAGCGCCTGCGCATAGCTATCCTCGATGCTGACCGTCGACACTTCATCCCAGCCGAAGAACGACACCTCGCGCATCCACTCCGCGTCGGGGCTGAGCTCCTGCATGTAGAAGCCGTCCTCATCCACGCTGGCGAGTCGACCGATGTAACAGACCTCGGATTCATCCTCGCTATCCACGTGCACGCCGATCACCGGCGCCTGCGCGCCAGCGGCCTGGATGACCTCACGAATATTGTCCAGCGGAAAGCCGCGTGGCGGCCGCGGCAGGATGTGCTTCAGGGCCAGCGCCTTCTCGAAGAAAATATGGTGCTTGTCCGGCGCCTCCAGTTCGGAGACGTCGCGGTGCCGCATGATGTACATGCCGTCATAGGTGATGCCGTCGCCGACCACCCAGAGCAGAAAGAATTCCTGCCCCACGCCGCCCACGTAGCCACAAAAGCTGCCGTGCTCGAGGTCTTCACGCCACAGCCGGATCAGCGTCTGGTTCTGCTGCGCTTCGCGCAGCTGGGCGCGCTGGCCGGTGGTTTTGAGTTCAATGATGTTGCTCACGACCATGATTTTACCAGATTGGGCCAGCCGGCTTGTTAGGGCCGGTTTTACGGGTGTTTTGGCGGGTCAGGAACCTGCGACTGGCCGGCTTTCTCAAAGAATGTAGCGGCTCAGGTCCTCGTTCTGCACCAGGCTGGCCAGGCTGTTGTCCACATGTGCCGCGTCGATCAGGTAGTGCTCGCCGGACTTGTCGGCCGCCTCGTACGAGATTTTTTCCAGCAGCCGCTCCATCACCGTATGCAGGCGGCGGGCGCCGATGTTCTCGGTGCGCTCGTTGACCTGAAACGCGACTTCGGCCAGCCGGTCGATGCCGCTGTCGACAAACTCGAGCGTCACGCCTTCGGTACCGAGCAAGGCCACATATTGTTTGGTCAGCGCGTTGTGCGGTTCACGCAGGATGCGCTTGAAGTCGTCGACGCTGAGCGCCGACAGCTCCACGCGTATCGGCAACCGGCCCTGCAGCTCGGGAATCAGATCGGACGGCTTGGCCAGGGAAAACGCGCCCGAGGCGATGAACAGCATGTGGTCTGTCTTGATCGGGCCGTACTTGGTCGACACCGTCGAGCCTTCGACGAGCGGCAGCAGATCGCGCTGCACGCCCTCGCGGCTGACGCCCGCATGGCCGTGCTCACCGCGCTGCGCGACCTTGTCGATCTCGTCGATGAAGACGATGCCGTTCTGCTCGGCCGCCTCCATCGCCAGCGAGCGGATTTCATCGTCGTTGAGCAGCTTGCCGGCTTCTTCATCAATCAGCATCGGCCGCGCCACCTTGATGGCGACCTTGCGCTGCTGCGTCTTGGCGCCGCCGATGTTCTGGAACATCTGCTTGAGCTGCGCGCTCATCTCTTCCATGCCGGGCGGGGACATGATTTCGACACCCACGTTCATGGCGAAATCCAGCTCGATCTCGCGCTCGTCCAGCGCGCCTTCGCGCAGCTGCTTGCGCAGCTTCTGCCGCGTGTCGTTCTCGATCGCCGGCGCGGGTGCGTCATGGCTCCAGTCGGTCGGTGCGGACTGCCGGCGCGGCAGCAGCGCGTCGAGGATGCGATCCTCGGCGCGATCTTCCGCTTGCGTGCGCACGCGCTTCACTGCCTGCTCGCGGGTCAGCTTGTACGCCACATCCGCCAGGTCGCGGATGATCGATTCGACGTCCTTGCCCACATAGCCAACCTCGGTGAACTTGGTCGCTTCCACCTTGACGAAGGGCGCGTTGGCCAGGGTGGCCAGGCGGCGCGCGATCTCGGTCTTGCCGACGCCGGTCGGACCGATCATCAAGATGTTTTTGGGCGTCACTTCGTTGCGCATTTCCGGCGCCAGCTGCATGCGCCGCCAGCGGCTGCGCAGCGCCACGGCTACCGCGCGCTTGGCGTCGTTCTGGCCAATGATGAAGCGGTCGAGTTCGTTGACGATTTCGCGGGGCGTGAGTTCGGACATGATTTGAACCAGGAATTAGGGATGAGGGGCGAGCGCGTCAGAACGGCCCATTGGCAACCTTGAGATTTGACACGCATCGGGATGAGAGACAATTCGGACTCGCGCCCTCGCTACTCGCCCCTCGCCTCTTACGCTTTCAATCACAGCTCTTCGATCGACACGTTGTGATTGGTATAGATGCAGATGTCGCCGGCGATCTTCAGCGCTTTTTCGACGATGGTGCGCGCATCGAGCTCGGTGTTTTCCAGTAGGGCTAGCGCCGCCGATTGCGCAAACGGACCGCCGGAGCCGATCGCGATCAAGCCGTGCTCGGGCTCGACCACGTCGCCGTTGCCGGAGATCAGCAGCGAGACCTCCTTGTCGGCGACAGCGAGCATCGCTTCGAGCTTGCCGAAGCGCCGATCAGTGCGCCATTCCTTGGCCATTTCCACCGCGGCACGAGTCAGGTTGTTGCCGTGCTTGTCGAGCTTCTGCTCGAACAGTTCGAACAGGGTGAACGCATCGGCCGTGGCGCCGGCGAACCCGGCGATCACGTCGCCCCTGCCCAGCCGGCGCACCTTGCGCGCATTGCCCTTCATCACGGTATTGCCCAGCGTGACCTGGCCATCGCTGCCGATCACGACGCGGCCTTCGCGACGCACGCAGACGATGGTGGTGGCGTGAAACGATTCCATGGGCGCTCCGCGTGATGTGCTAGTGACACGATGTAAGGCCACGCGCCAGGGATTCAACGCCTATACCCGGTTCAAGCGGCCTTTGATCGCCTCGAAAGGATTGGCGATTCGATATATCGGTAGGAAAGATAGGCCAGAGCAAGCGAAGTCGGTAGCACGATCCCAAGCATGGCTAATGGTTTCAAATGGGTTCGAACCAAAAGCAACCAGACCATGGGCCAGTGCCATAGGTAGATGCCGTAGCACATGAGCCCGAGCTGGCGCAGCGGGCGCCATGACAAAAGACGCTTCACCGGGGTGTCGAACGGGCTGGCCAAAGCCAGAAGCGTGCCGCATGAAAATAAAATAATTGTGCTCTGGCGCCATACAAAGTACCGGATTTCCCAAGGATTCCAGCTCATCACCAAGATGAGAAGCGCAACAAAGCAGCACTGCCAGGCAATATTGAGCCAACGCTGGCGATAGAGAATGTCTTTTGACCGTTGCCATATCATGGCGAGGATGCCGCCAAGCAAAAATCCATCAACGCGCGTGTCTGAACCGTAGTAGATGCGAGACCAGGGCACGCCCGCATCAATTAAATGGTTGCGCCACATAAGTGTGATGCCAACCAATATCAGACATGTCGCCAGAACTCCCTTGGCAGAGACACGCCAATGCAACATACCCGCAAGCAGCAGAGGCCACAAAAGATAGAACTGCTCTTCGATAGACAGCGACCAGGTGTGTGCAAAGAGAGGGGGGTAAACATAGTCGTACAGCTTGGTCCAGTTGGACACGTAGAGGAGGGATTCGATGCCATCCACATAAAGTCGCTTGGGTTGGTCAATCAGAATGCTTCCCAGCACCAGATAAACGCTCACAACAATTATCAGCATCGGGTAAAGGCGCCTGAAGCGTCGCGCCCAAAAATCTTTCAATCCGATATGGCCATGGCGCTGAATATTGTTCAACAAAAGCAGCGTGATCAGAAAGCCGGAAACGACAAAGAAAATATCCATTACCGCCGGCGCCCCGGGAAACCAGGACCGATTGATGTGCATCAAAATTGTGCCGATAGCGAGAAGGCCACGTAGTCCATCGACTGCAGGAAAGTAGCGTGCTGGCTGGTCACTTCGCGCGAGGTCGTCGATACCGCGGCTCGCGTCATTGTCCGACATAGCTTGGCGCTCGCTGGAGTTCGGAAGAGACGCCGAAGATGAACGCAGAAGCGCGCGCATTTAGTTCTTTTTCCGTGCCCGCGGATGCGCCGCGTCGTAAACCTTGGACAGATGCTGGAAATCGAGGTGCGTGTAAATCTGCGTGGTGGCGATGTCGGCGTGGCCAAGCAGCTCCTGCACCGCGCGCAGGTCGCCGGAGGATTCCAGCATGTGGCTGGCGAACGTGTGGCGCAACAGATGCGGATGGATGTGTTTGGGAATGCCCTGCTGCAGCGCCAGCGTCTTCATGCGCAGCTGGATCGTGCGCGGGTTGATCGGCGCGCCGCCACGGCCGCGAAAGATCGCACTTTCCGCGAGCATGCCCTCTTCCGCACCGAGTGCGCGCAGCGCGGTAACCGCATGTCGTCCTACCGGCACGATGCGCGTCTTGCTGCCCTTGCCGAGCACGCGCACTTCGCCGCCGTCGAGATCGAGATCGAGCCAGCGCAGCCCCACGAGTTCGGACAGGCGCAGGCCGCTGGAATAAAACAGCTCGAGCATGGCGCGGTCGCGCACGGCCAGCTTGCCGCCGCTGTCGGTTTCAACCAGCGCGCTGGCTTCGTCGACATCCAGCACCTGCGGCAGCTTGCGCCGCACCTTCGGGCCACGCACGCCGAGCAGGGGATCGTGGTTGAGCTGGCCTTCGCGGGTGAGCTGACGAAATAGGCTGCGGCAGGATGAGAGCAGCCGCTGCAGGCTTTTCGGCGCCAGCCCCTCCCTGCCCTTGCTGCCGCGATGTTCGTTGGCGATAAAGCTGCGCATGCGATTGGCATCGAGCCCGTCGAACGACGCGATGGCGTTTTCCTGCATGAAGCGCAGGAGTTTGGCGAGGTCGCGGCGATAGCCGCTGACCGTGTGCGGTGAGGCCTGCCGTTCGCTGACTAGACGGCCCAGCCACGCTTCGAGCTGCTGGTCGGGCGTCACCGCGTGCTCAGGAAACGTCCCGCGAGCGGGCCAGTGCGGCAGTAATCGTGGCGGCAATCATCTTCAGAAACAGATTGCCCATGCCGGGCTGGAAGCGATCGGGGTCGCTGCTTCCGATCGCCAGCATGCCGGCATCGCCCAGGCGCATCATCGCCACCGATCGCGTCTCCGATGCGGCGGCGCCGAACAGCCGTTCGAGTTTGTCAGCCGACAGCCGGCCGGACACGGGTTCGTTCTGATGCAGAAAATCAGCGAACTCAGGCAGCGCGCTAACGCCCGCAACCTGGATCAGCCACTCCGCGCGCGGTAATGGCGGTTCCTTGCCAAACAGCACCAGACGCACCTGGTCGGTATGGAAATCAGAGGTGAGTTTGGCCACGACACTGCGCGCGGTGACCTCGACGGTGTTGGCGCGCAGCAGCGCCACGGTGAGCGCGTGCACGCGCTCCATCAGCTTTTCGTTTTCAGCCGCGATCACGATCAACTCGGCCAGCCGGCGCTCAAGTTCGGCATTCTTTTCGCGCAGGCTTTGCAGCTGATAGGTTGCCAGGGAAGAGACGGCTCCCTTTTCATGCGGCATCTTCAACTGCGCCGCCAGCTCCGGATAGGCGCTCAGAAATTCGGGATGCAGCTTCAGGTAAGCGGCGACAACGCTCGCCTGGGTGGCATCGTCAAGCAGGTTGGCGGGCATGCGCGTGGTACCTCGAAGCAGGGTATGGCTGGCAAAAAAGCGTATTCATGCGGGGAGTGTGCGATGGACCAGCGCCAGCGGCAACTGCGCATGCACAAAGGCCGGCGCGAAACCAGCCGGAGTCGGGTCGATGGTTTCAAGGCAAAACGGTGGGAACGCGCCATTCGCCCTCAAAGACAAAAGCCGCCGGACCACTCATCCACAGCGCATGCCCGGGGCCTGACCACTCGATCTGCAGCTTGCCTCCCGGCAGCTCCACTTCTACGCTGTCTCCTGCTTCGCCGCGCTGGTGAAGCACCGCCATGGCCGCACAGGCACCGGTACCGCAGGCCCGGGTCCAGCCGACGCCACGTTCGTGCACATACAGGCGAAGATGGCCGCGGTCGATGATTTGCACGAAACCCGTATTGGCCCCCTCGGCGAAGCGCCGATGGCCGGTGATCGCCGGCGCCTGCCGCATCATGTCGGGCGACGGCACAAAATCGACAACGACGACGGCGTGCGGATTACCCATCGACACCGCGCCGATATCCAGGATCTGATCGTTGACCTCCAGCGCATAGCTGTAGGCAGCTTGTCCGGCATCAAACGGAATGCGCGCCGGCTCGAACACTGGCTCGCCCATGTCGACCGACACCCGGTTCTCGGCCAGAAGCCGCACTGTTACCGGCCCGGACGGACTTTGCAGTCGCACGGTTTCGCCGATGGAAAGTTCACCGGCGCGATACAGCCAGGCCGCGACACAGCGCACGCCATTGCCGCACTGCCGCGCGGGAGAGCCGTCGGTGTTCCAGATGCCGTAATAGAAAGCGCAGTCGTCGCGGCGGCTGGGCTCGATGCTGATGAGCTGGTCGAAACCGACGCCGGTATGGCGATCGGCCAGCGCGCGAATCTGCCCTTCATCGAGCGGAAAATTGCTGTGCCGGCAGTCCAGCAAAACAAAGTCATTGCCGATGCCGTGCATCTTCGAAAAGGGCAGCTTCACGACCTTGGTACGCTCAGGATTGCGCGCTGGCCGGGCGCTCATTATTGGGGACGATGTTGTTTTCATTGATCGCCGGCCGTGGCTTGACCGTACTCGAAGCCGGCGCCGGTGCGGGCTTGGTCGCGGGTGGCATGTACAGCGGGCCTTTTTGACCGCAGCCAGCAAGCAGGCTCGCGGCAAGGCAAAACGCAATCAAAAAAGACGAAGACAGCGGGCGTGGTCGGCACATGACGTAGTTCCTTGATAGGCCTGCAGTATAGCGATGCAAAATCAGCGCATCGCAGCCGGCACATGGTTTCATCATGTAGTGCCGCAGCGCGCCCGTTATGATGCGCGAATCAGATGGCGCCGATGCGGCGAGGAATACATGATGGATTGGAGCACATTGCTGCGGATGCCGATGACCGCGCTGCTGGTGCTGGCGGCGGTTTTTCTTGTGATCACCCTGGTACAACTGATTGCATTGCGTCAGCACCTGCATGGGGGGCGGAGATTCGCGGCACTCTGGCGTGCGCTACTGTGCCTGGTGTTTTTCGCGCTGACGCTGCTGCTCGGGGGCACGGGTTACGCCTTGCGCGGCTACCGGCTGCTGAGTGAAGAGGCACCGGTTGTCGATATCGACGCGCACATACTCTCGCCACAGCGCTGGGCGCTCACCCTCGGCTGGCCCGATGGCAGCACACGCCAAGTGCAGATCGCCGGTGACGACTGGAACGTTGAAGCCGTCGTGTTGAAATGGAAGTTGCCGGCGCTGCTCTCGGGTCTACCACCGCTCTATCGGCTCGATCGCCTGTCCGGCCGTTACGATGATGCCAATCAGGAGATGACCGCGCCGCGCACGGTGATCAGCTTCGACCACGCCGACGGCGGTTTCGATTTACTCGATCTGCACAAGCAGTACGCCGATTGGCTGCCCGAGGTCGATACCGTTTACGGCGGCGGCGCCTTTCTGCCGCTGGTGGATCAGGGTCATTACAGCGTCAGCCTGATGCGTACCGGCGCGCTCGTGGCAAGGCCGGATGAAGCGACGCAGCAGAAGATCGGTCAGCCGTTTGGCGGTTGATGCGAACCTAGGCGCCCAAGGAGTTCGTTTGGCCGTTCAAACAGACCGATCAACCAGGCACTTCTCGTAGCGATAGCCGTCGAAGCCATCCTGGTAATAGGCGGTCAGCAGGCCGAGGCGCTTATAGCCCAGTGCTTCGTATAGCTTGATCGCGCTCATGTTGTCGGTGCGAACTTCCAGCCGCAGGGCCACGCAGCGACGCTGACGGGCTGCTGCTTCCGTGGCCTCGATCAGTGCCGTGCCGACACCCTTGCCGCGCGACTCGGGCTGGCTGGCCAGCGAGTACAGGCGCGCCACGCGGCTGCCCTTGCGGAAAAACACAACGGCGGTACCGAGAAACTTGCGATGACTCGCGCTGGCCACCAGCACCAGCGCAGAGTCGCTGTCGAGATGACGGCGATACTGGTCGCGCGTCATGCGATCGCTGTCGAAGGTACGATCTTCCAGCAGCACCAGATCATCGAGATCGGACGTCTCGGCGCGGCGCACGCGCACGCTGGCAGTCACGGGATTGGCGCCCATGCTTGACGGATTCCGGTGCTGCACGTTCTGCAACGCAATCGGCGGCTGACGGTGGGCGGACGAAAATGCGGCTGCCATGAAATCGAGATCCCGCGGTGAATGGATGACACAAAGAATGCGCAGAGCGAGCGCGTGGCCCGGCTGGACCGCGCGGACTTTAGCAGCCGACGACGTTTGTGGCGTGTATTTTTCATTGCATGCGGTTTCGCACCACGCGACGTTTAGTCGTGCTTCAGCGCATTGACTTGTTTGCTCGCGGCCCTGTGCCAAACTGCGCGCCGTGCGAATCGCGCCCCGCCACTGCTGGGCAATCTGCTCCAACCGCATTGCCCGAGTAGTGTCATGACCCGTCTGGTCATCGTTGTCGAAAAAGCCTCCGACTGGGCTTCGTATTACCCGTCTGTCGACGTGATGAGCGCGATGGACTACCTGCGCGAGCCGATCAGCAACGACGACGAGCGAACCCATGTCATTAACCTGTGCCGCAGCTACAAGTATCTCGGCACCGGCTATTACGTGTCGCTGCTGGCCGAGGCGCGCGGGCACAAGGTGATGCCATCGGTGCGCACGGTGAACGACCTGCGCCGCCGCTCGCTGTACGGCGTGGACATCGACGACCTCAACCAGAAGCTCACGCACTTCTTGCCGGCCGGCGGACGCGACACGACCGATCTGGGCATCCTGGTCTATTTCGGCGAGACGGCCTACCCCGCGCTGCAGGATCTGGCGCGCCAGGTTTTTGAAACCTTTCCCTGCCCGCTGATGCGTATTGAGTTCCAGCGCGATCGCGTATGGCAGGTCAGCTCGATCAAGCCGGTCGGCCTGCACACGCTGGACGATGCGCAGGAAGATGCGTTCGCCGAAGAGCTCGACCGGTTTTCGCGCAAGCTGTGGCGCAAGCCGCGTGCGCGCAAGCTGTATCGCTACGACATCGCCATGCTGGTTGATCCGAAAGAGACGATGCCGCCGTCGAACAAAAAGGCACTGAAGTCGTTTGTCGCCGCCGGCAAGCAGCTCGGCATCGAAGTCGACATGATCGGCAAGAACGACTACCAGCGCCTGGCCGAATACGACGGTCTGTTCATTCGTGAAACAACGGCCAGCGACAACCATACCTACCGCTTCGCGCATCGTGCCGAGAAGGAAGGCATGGTGGTGATGGACGATCCGACCTCGATTCTTCGCTGCACCAACAAGATCTTTCTCAACGACCTGATGGTGTCGCGCAAGCTCGCCGTGCCGAATACCGAGATCCTGTATCGCGACGATGCCAAGGGCATGAAGGAAGTGGTCGCCAAGCTCGGCTTTCCGCTGGTGCTGAAAATTCCCGACGGTTCGTTCTCACGTGGCGTAGTGAAGGTGCAGAGCGAGGAGGCGCTGGAAAAGGCCGCCGGCGAATTGTTTCAGCACAGCGCACTGCTGCTGGCGCAGGAATACCTCTACACCGAGTTCGACTGGCGCATCGGCGTGCTGAATCATGAGCCACTGTTCGCCTGCAAGTACTACATGTCGCGCGGCCACTGGCAGATCTACAACCATGGCGCCAAGGGCACCGCGAAAAGCGGCGGCTTCGAAACGATTGCTGTGAGCGATGCGCCCGCCGACGTCATAAAGCTGTCTCTGAAAGCCACCCATCCGGTAGGCGACGGACTGTACGGCGTCGATCTGAAACAGGTCGGCAACAAGCCGGTAGTGATCGAGGTCAACGACAACCCGTCGATCGATGCCGGCGTCGAGGATGCGCATCTGGGCGATACGCTTTATCTGCAGATCATGCAGGAGTTTCTGCGCCGGATGGAACGCAAGCGCCAAGGCATCGCTATATAGATCAGCGGTTCGCGTTTCAGTGCCACATCACCGCGCGCAACGCCGATTGGCGTGGCCGACGCAGGGCGAGCAGCTGGCGCGGCAGCGACGGTTCGAGGGTCAGCAGTACGATCAGCGGCGCGACGACCAACCAGAACACCGATGACCAGCCGAACATTTCGGTGTAAACCGGCACCAGCGTCGTGATCAGCAAAAAACTGCCGGTCAGCAGCCACGACATGGCCGCGCCGATCAGGCGCTGATGGCCGGCCTCGTAAGAGCGACTCTTGGAAAACGGCGTCAAGCGCATAGCGGAACTCCCTCGTTGGCGGATGACGGCAGCTTCCAGCGTGCGCATCTCAAAAGCTGCGACGGCTGGAAAGTTTCATCAGGCCGTGGCGTCCGATCGCCAGCCACACCAACAGCGGGTCGCCGGCCAAAAGATCGCTAGTAGAATGGCTGCCTTGCGCCGATCCCGGCGACCGCCAGCCTCCGGATATCCGCATGTCTTCGCTTTCTTTCGCCGTCTTCGGCCATCCGATCAAGCACAGCGTCTCGCCGCCCATCCACCGGGCGTTCGGTGAGCAGTTCGGTATCGCGCTGGAATACCGCGCCATCGACGCCGCGCCCGCGGAATTTTCCGCCGCCGTGCGGAAATTTTTTGCGGCCGGCGGTCGCGGCGCCAACGTTACGCTGCCGCACAAGGCGGCGGCCTTCGCGCTGGCCGACGAACGCAGCGATGCCGCGATGCGTGTCGGCACCGCCAACGTGTTGACCCGACTCGCCGATGGACGACTGGCCGCGCACAACACCGACGGCGCCGGTATGGTGCGCGACATGCGTGAACGTCACCGGATCACGCTACGTGATCGCAGCGTGCTGATGCTCGGTGCGGGCGGCGCGGCGCGTGGCGTGGCGTGGAACCTGCTCGATGCGGGTGCGCGCACGCTGACCGTCGTCAATCGTTCGCGTGCGTCCGCCGAGGCCTTGGTCAACGCCATGGATGATCGTGCACACGTATCGTCGTGCGACTGGCAGCAGCTGGATGATCTCGGCAGCTTTGATCTCATCATCAACGCCACCTCGGCCGGCGTGCTCGGCGTCTCTCTGGCATTGCCGGCGTCGCTGGTGGCGGCCGGTCACACCATCGGTTACGACCTTTCCTACGGCCCGGCGGCGGCGCCTTTTGTAACCTGGGCAAAAACCGCTGGCGCGGATGACGCGTTTGATGGCTTGGGCATGCTGCTGGAAACCGCCGCTGATACGTTTGAACTCTGGCACGGCTCAAGGCCGATCACGGAGCCGGTGTATCAATTGATGCGTCAGCAGACGGCATGAGTGCGCTGGCCTGCCGCGCCGGCTGCGGTGCCTGCTGCATTGCGCCGTCGATCAGCTCGGCGATTCCCGGCATGCCCGCTGGCAAGCCGGCCGGCGTGAGGTGCGTGCAACTCACGGCGGACAATAGCTGCGCGATTTTCGGCGACCCGCGTCGGCCGGCTGTCTGCAGCCGCCTGCAACCGGAGCCGGCCATGTGCGGCAGCGACCGTCGCCAAGCCATGGCCTGGCTGACGGCGCTGGAGCACGCCACGGCCGGGCCTTGAGCGCGTGACGCGGGTGCTGAAAAAAACCTCGGCGCAGGTGGTTTCCGACGCGTCCTGGTGTGCTACTTTTCCTGAACAGGGGCACCATCTCGTGGGGATTCACGCATGTTGCCAAAAAAGCTTTTTGATCGTCGCGCGTTACTCGTCGCAGGTCTGGCGGTCGTTCTGGCTGGCAGCGCTTTTGATGCGATAGCAAGCGGTAGCAGCGCCAGCCAGAGTGCAGGCGGTAAAAGTACGACTGGTAGCACCAGTCCGGTCGGCTCGACCAACGTCACCGTAGCTGATCCGGCCGTGCCGCGGCCGCCGGGCAAGCCCTGCGTCGTGCAGCTTTTCAGCGGCGTTGCCTTCAACGATTTCAGCGACCGGCCGTATAGCTACGCGCCGCCCGCGGGGTGCGGCACGCGCTGGTCCAAGGTCGTGCTTGAAGCCGACTTTTCGGTTACCGCCGGGCGCCAGTTCGATCGCACCGCAACGCTCTGGCTCGGCGGCGTAAACCTGTATTTCGGCACTACCGAAGAACCTTCCTCCACGGTCGCGCCCAGCTGGCATGTCGAGCGTGATCTCACCGATTACAGCGCGCTGCTGCGTCAGGCCGGTAACGGTCAGGCGTTCATCGGCAATGTGGTCAACAGCACGTATACCGGCGTGATCTACGGCAGCGCGCGGCTGCTGTTCTATCCGGCCTCTATTTTAGCGCCGGCAGCGCACGCGCCCGACGCGGTGGTTCCACTGGGCAGCGACCCGGTTGGCAGCACGACCGAACTGGATAACTCGACCAGCCAGCTGACCCGATCGCTCAGCCTGCCGACCAACGTCGAGCGCGCCTATCTGGATGTGTTCGTGCAGAGTCAGAACGCCGACGAGTTCTGGTACACCTGCGTGCCCGACCAGTACGCCACCGAGGTGCAGGAATGCGGCGGCGGCAATTTTCGCGAGGCCGAAATCAGCATCGATGGCCAGCCCGCCGGCGTGGCGCCGGTGTATCCGTGGATCTACAGCGGCGGCATCGACCCTTACCTGTGGCGGCCAACCACCGGCGTGCAGACGCTCAACTTCATGCCTTACCGGGTTGACCTGACGCCGTTTGCCGGTGTGCTAAGCAACGGCGCCGCACATCAGGTATCGGTGAACGTTGCCGGTGCGAACAACTATTTTTCTGCCACTGCCAGCCTCCTGCTCTATCTTGATCCGCACGCGAAAACGGTCAGTGGTCAGATCGAGCAGAACACGCTGGTCGGTCAGCCGCCCACGCCGGCGATCAGCGACACGCTGGTTACCGACGCATCGGGCAATATCAGTGGCGCAATCACCACGCAGCTGAGCCGGCATTTCATCATCAGCGGCTACGCCAACACGTCGCATGGCCGCGTGCATTCGTCGGTAGACCAGACAGTCGGCTTTGGTGATGTACAGACGTTCACCATCAACGACACGACGTATCGCCAGATCAGCGATCAGCAGACTTCGGCCGACAGCGTCAGCCAGAGTTCGATCGGCGGATTCGTCACCGGCAAATACAGCGAGCACGTGCGCTATCCGCTGCATGTTGACGTCAACGAGGTGTTCGCCGCCGATGGCAGCTTCACGCTGGCGACCGTGGCGCATCAGGGCGACGAAAAAACCCTGGCGCATCAGCTGCTGGGCCTCAACCTGTATTCGGCCAAGCTCGACAATACCGTCGACAGCGCTGACACGCTGGCCTTCGATGCGAGCGGCAACCTCACCGCACACAGCAACCAGCAGAGCACGCAGACCTTCACATTCAACGATTCGTTGGGTGGGTGCTACCGCACCGATGTCGGCAGCTTCAGTGGCGCGGTGTCGAGCTACGCCACCGGCACGGGTTGCCCGGGCAAGCAGAACCACGTGTTCTGGTTCACCCATCCGGACGGGTCGCCGGAGAATGGCAACGCCGTGCTTGGTTGGTAACGGTTGGCTAACTGGTTCGGCTATCGCCGTCATTCGGCGGCGGTAGTCACATCACGACGCTTTGCCAGGCCAAACGTCACGCCGCTGACATGCGGCCCGATTAAGGTGGCGTCCGCTTCCGCCAAAGCGCCCGCTTCCGGGTGACTTCGCGCGCGGTACGACTTAATGCACGAGCGCCATGACTTTTTCTGTTTCTGCGGCTTCATCCCGACGCGGATTATTTTTTGCCACGACGCTGGTGCTGATCCTTCTGGCCGCTGGCATCGCCTGGCATGTGCGGGCAGCTGGCGCCGCTTCGACGGCCCCATCTGATGCGGCAGACGCCACGGGTAACAGCGGTGAGGACATCCTGTTGGGCCTGGCGAAAACAGCAGTGAGCGAACGCCGGCTGGTGGCGCCGGCCGGCAGCAATGCGTACGAGTTCTATCTGAGCGCCCTGCAGCTCGATCCGCAAAACGCGCACACGCGGGAAAGCCTAGCCGCCGTTTTTTCCGACGCCTGCAACGATGTCGAGCGCACCATCAACGCACGCGATGTCGACGAAGCACAGCGTGAGCTTTCGCTGTTGCGCGACTACGACAGCAACAACTACAAACTGGCCTTGCTCGGCAGCAAGCTCAGCGCCCAGCGTGTGGTGATGACGCGCGAACACGAAGCGCAGGCGGCGGCCATCCAGGCACGTGCGGAAAACGCGCAGCGGTAATTCGTTGATAAACGGTGTCTGAAATACTTTATCCGTTCAACGTAGAAATGGATCTGCCTTGCGTAGAAACAATTCGATCAACGCGGGTTGCATGAAATCGTAGTCATCGCGGATATCCAGCACGACGATGCGTTTGCCTTTCACCGATGGGCCGTAACGCTGCATGAGTCGCCGTCGATGAGAGGCCCCCATGACGAGAATCAGTTTGGCCCAGGCTAGTTGATCCGCCGATAGCGGCGGATCGGCATCGTCGGCCAGGCCGGCGATGCCGTTTCCGCCTCGGGCCACGTCGCGAATGCCTGCTCGGCGGTGGGGCTGCGCAAGCGGTTTCTGCTGCACAGAAAAAGCACCCGCAGCACACCCATCAACCGGCAGCCAGGTACTCGTCTTTTACGTCCACGTAGTGAGCGGCCGAGTACTGCAGCTGTTCGATCTGCCGGTCGCTGAGCAGGCGCACGAATCGGGCCGGATTGCCGAGCCACAGCTCGCGCTCTCCGACGATCTTGCCCGGCGGTATCACGCTGCCGGCGCCGACGAAGCCGTACTTCCTTATTTTCGCACCATCGAGCACGGTGGAGCCCATGCCGATCAGGCAGAAATCCTCGATCGTGCAGGCGTGGATTACCGCGCCATGACCGATGGTGACGTCTTCACCGATGAGGGTCGGAAAGCCGCCGGGCGAATACGGGCCGTCGTGGGTGACGTGCACGATGGTGCCGTCCTGCACATTGCTGCGCGCGCCGACGCGTATGTAATGCACATCACCGCGCAGTACTGCGCCGGGCCAGATGGATACGTCGTCGCCAAGCACGACATCGCCGATAACCGTGGCGGCCGCGTCGACGTACACGCGCTGGCCGAGCGTGGGCGAAATACCCTTGTAGCTGCGTAAGGAAGTCATGCCGCCATTCTAAGCGACAGCTGCCTTGTCGGCTGCCGTAGACATCACGTCGCCAACTTCCTCCTGCGCGGCCGGCGAGGCTTGCGCGGAGCCTTCCAGCACATCGATCGCATGCCGGTAGCCGGAGTCGATCGCGCGCTGCCAGTCGTTCCAGTCGAGCATGCCGATGTGATCCAGCGGTGGCGTAAACAACAGCTGCGCCTGATCGCGGCGGCGCAGGCTGGCCTCTTCGCCATTGACCATGCCGGCGCGCACCAGGATCGACATCAGGTTGGGCCGTCGCACGGTTTTGCGCTGCTGCAACAGTCGCCACCACGGCGGGCTGGACGACTCCTCCACGTTCGTACGCAGCGCGATATCGGCCTGCACGTCCAGCGCGGTGATGTGCGCGATGCCGTCCGCCGCCATCACGTCGGTTGGCAGGTTGTTGACCAGCGCGCCGTCGACATGCACTTCGCCCCGCTGCAGCACCGGCGGCAGCACACCGGGTATGGCGCTGGACGCGCGCAGCCACAGCCACAGCGGTCCTTGCCGGTGCACCGCCTGCCCGCCGCCTGACAGTCGAGTCGACACGCAGAAGTAAGGCAACTGCAGATCCTCGATATCGAGTACACCGAACGTGCGACGCAACATGCGCGAGGCGTGCTGGCCACGCGTCAGCGCCAGCAGCGGCAGCGTCCAGTCGGACAGCGGTCGGCCTTCGACGAAGGCGCGTCGAAAAATGTCGGTCATCGACTCGATGTCCCAGCCGTTTGCCACGCCGGCACCGAGGATCGCGCCGATGCTGGTGCCGCCGACCGCATCGAACGCGTGGCCCGCCTCGCGCAGGGCGCGCAGCACACCCAGATGCGCGAGGCCGCGCGCGCCGCCGCCGGCCAGCACGAGCCCGCGGCCGTGACCGCTGACCAGGCGTGCCAGCCGTGCGATGTCGGCATGGCCGCAAATATGGTGATGCTGCAGTTCGCCGCTGAACACCGAACGCCAGCGATGCGCTGCGCCGAGCGCGACCTGATGGCCGGCATGCAGCAAAATCAGATGCCGCGGGCGATGCCGAACGCGGGTCGGGTGCAAGGGAGCTGCGCTTGACCAGTCGCGCGGTGCCTGCGCGGCAAGCGCCGGCAACAGCAACACATCGGCCTGCCGCAGGCAGCGCTCGCGCCAGAGGTTCTCGTCCTTCCCTTGTCCGGGCAGGTCGAGATAAATCACGAACCGATGCTGGGCCTCGCGCGCTGCAAACCAGTCGCTGCCGCGACCGCGGCCGAGTTCGGCATCCACCACCAGGCAACTACCGTAGGTTTCCAGCGCCATCATCAACTGCATGGTGAGCGCGCGCGCGGGCACGGCATCATTCAGCGGCAGCACCGCAAACGTGCGCGGCAGGCCGGGCTTTTCTTCGCCATGTTCGCGTTGGCGCAGCCGTTCGATTGCCGTGCGCGCAACGCCGAGCAGCGCCTGCGGATGGGCAGCCAGCACGCGCTCGAATGCTTCACGATCCAGCCGCAGCAGTTCACTGTCGCGCAGTGCGCGTACGGTGCGCCCGCGCGTTTCGCCGCCGAGCAGGCTGATCTCGCCGACGCTTTCGCCAGCGCTGACCAGGTGACCCAGCACGGCAGGGCTATTGAACACGCCGAGGCTGCCGCTTTTCACCAGATACAGCGCATCGGCCGGTTCGCCCGGTTTGAACAATGGTCGGCCGCCGGGCAAGCCAAACCAGACCAGCTCGTCGGCCAGCGCCGCCAATGCCGACGACGGCAGCTGCGAAAACATGGCGCTGCCCTGCAGCAGTTGTCTGACATCGGTTTGCCACATGGGGCGATGTTACGGGGCGAATGATGACAATACGGCGTGACTGCGTCGGCTGCGGCGTTGCTGCGCTTGATTTCGCGCCGCGTCGTCGCCACGCTGCAGACCTTGAGGAGATTTGCATGAACGAGCTCAACCCGCTGCTGGCCGACGATGTGTTGCCGGCGTTTTCCCGGATTCTTCCCGAACACGTCGAGCCGGCCATCGACGCCCTGCTGGCCGATTACCGCGACGACATCGCCGCGCTCACCGCGCCCGATGCGCCGCGCGATTTCGCCACGGTGATGCTGACGCAAGAGCGACTCGAACAGCGCCTGTCGCGCGCGTGGGCGCCGGTCAGCCATCTGCATTCGGTAGCCGACAACGAGGCGCTGCGTCAGGCCTATGGGCCGACCGAGGAAAAGCTCACCGATCACGCCATCGAGCTGGGCCAGAATCGCGAGCTTTACGCGGCCGTACAGGCACTCGCCGATGCGCCGGACTTTGCTCAGCTTCCACGGCCCGAGCGAGCCTTGGTCGAACATTCGCTGCGAGATTTCAAATTGTCCGGTGTCGCACTGGAAGAACCGGCACGCTCGCGCTATCGCGAAATTGGCGTGGCGCTGTCCAAGCTGTCGACCGAATTTTCCAACGCGGTGCTCGATGCCAGCGAAGCGTGGCAGGAGCACGTCACCGACGAGCGCGACCTGGCCGGCATTCCCGAATCCGGTTTGGCCGTGCTTCGCCAGTACGCCGAAGATCAGAAACTTTCCGGCTATCTGGTCACGCTGAAACAGCCCAGCGTGCAAGCCGTGCTCGGCTATGCCGACAACCGCGGCCTGCGCGAGCGCGTGTACTGGGCTTACCAGACGCGCGCATCGGACCAAGGCCCCAATGCGGGCAAGTTCGACAACTCCGAGCGCATCGAAAAAATCATGGCGCTGCGGCACGAGTCGGCCCAGCTGATCGGCTTTCGCAATGCAGCCGAAGAGTCGCTGGCGACCAAGATGGCCGGCTCGCCGACCGAGGTCATGGAATTTCTGCACGACCTGGCCGCACGCGCCAAGCCGGTGGCGCAACAGGATCTGGCGATGCTGCGCGCGTTCGCTCACAGCGAATTGAAGCTCGACAACCTCGAATCATGGGATGTCGGTTACGCCTCGGAGAAGCTGCGCCAGCAGCAGTACGCGCTCGACGAGGAGCAGCTCAAGCCGTACTTCCCGCTGCCGGCGGTGATCGATGGCCTGTTCGAACTGACCCACAAGCTCTATGGCATCACCCTGGCCGTGCGCGACGACATCGACGTGTGGAATCCCGACGTGCGCTATTACGACGTGCGTGATGCCGATGGTCGCGTGTTTGCCGGTGCGTACATCGACCTGTATGCGCGCAACGGCAAGCGCGGCGGCGCGTGGATGGACGTTTGCCGTGCGCGCTTCGACGACGGCGAGCAGCAGCAGTTGCCGGTGGCCTTTCTTACCTGCAATTTCCCGCCGCCGACCGGCGGCAAGCCCGCCCTGCTGACCCATGATGACGTGCTGACCCTGTTCCACGAGTTCGGCCACGGCCTGCATCACCTGCTTACCGAAATCGCGCTGCCCTCGATCGGCGGCATCGACGGCGTCGAGTGGGATGCGGTCGAGTTGCCCAGCCAGTTCATGGAAAACTTTGGCTGGAATCGCGAGGCGCTGGACATGTTCGCCCGCCACTACGAAACCGGCGAGCGCTTACCCGATGAGTTGTTCGAACGCATGCTGGCGGCGCGTCATTTCCAGGCTGGATTATTCCTCGTGCGCCAGCTGGAGTTCGCGCTGTTCGATTTCATGCTGCACCTGGAATACAACCCGGCCGAAGGCGCGAAGCCCATGAACGTGTTGAACGAGGTGCGCAAGCAGGTTGCCGTGCTTTATCCGCCGGCGTGGCAGCGCTTTCCACACGGCTTCAGCCACGTCTTCGCCGGCGGTTACGCGGCAGGCTACTACAGCTACCTCTGGGCCGAGCTGCTGTCGGCCGATGCGTTCGGTGCGTTCGAGGAGCAGGCGGAGAAAAGCGGCAGCGTGATTGATCGCGCGACCGGGGATCGTTTCCGTCGCGAGGTGCTGTCGGTCGGTGCGAGTCGTCCGGCGCTGGAGAGCTTTATGGCTTTTCGCGGGCGCAGGCCGGAACCGGAAGCGCTGTTGCGCAGCCACGGTCTGGCGTGAGCCAGCAGTAAACGGTCGCCGCTCGTCCAAGCGGCGATCGAATTTTGATCCATGACGTCGGAAATCGCTGCTGTATTTCCGGTGTACCGGCGAGCCATGGCCATAAAAAAAGCCCGCCGAAGCGGGCTTTTCAAATCGCTAAAGTCCGAAGGACTTAGGCAACCTGGACTTCTTCAGCCTGCAGGCCTTTCTGGCCCTTGGTGACTACGAACGTGAAGCCAAAACCTTTGGCGTCGTTGAACCACTTGACTGTACCGCTCTGACGATCCGACATGTAACATTACCTTTGAAGCAGTGATGGTTTGCGGCTCGGAGCGAATAGCACTTTACCGCAGTATGGGCAGGCACTCTGGGGGTTCCCCGGAGGCTTGCTTCGTAAGCATACACCGTAAATCCCGGTTTCGGTCGGTTTTATCGTCGCACGCGCCCAAACCTGGTGTTCATGCCCGGTGTTCATGCCCGGGGAAATGGCCGCCGTTCTGTATCCAATCAGTGCGTTATTGGCGGCTCCTGCGCTAATCGGTCGAACTGTTCCGCGGTCAATCCAGGCCAAGCGTCTGCTGAAAGCCGAGCCCCGATCAGCTCATCCTTTACAATAACGCCATGAAAATCGCCTCATGGAACGTCAATTCGCTGAAAGTGCGGTTGCCCCATCTGACCCAGTGGCTGGCTGACGCGCAGCCGGACATCGTGGCGCTGCAGGAAACCAAGCTGGAGGACAACAAGTTTCCCGTGGACGAGTTGGCTGCCGCTGGCTACCGCGCGGTGTTTTCCGGCCAGAAGACTTACAACGGCGTGGCGATTCTGGCGCGTGCCCAAACCAGCGAGGCACCCAGCGACATCGTCACCGACATTCCGGGGCTGAACGATCCGCAGCGGCGGATTCTTGCGGCGACCATTGGCGACCTGCGCGTGGTCGATCTCTATGTGGTCAACGGCAAAGCGGTCGGTGACGAAAAATACGCTTACAAGCTGGACTGGCTGGCCAAGGTGCGGGATTTTCTCGAAGGCGAGCTGGCGCGCCATCCGAAACTGATTGTGCTGGGTGATTTCAATATCTGCCCGGACGACCGCGACGTTTACGATCCGGTGGCCTGGGGAGAAGATATTCTCTGTTCACCGCCGGAGCGCGCCGGCCTGCAGGCGATTACCGCGCTGGGCCTGCATGACAGCTTCCGCCTGTTCGAGGCCGAGGCGGGCCGCTTCAGCTGGTGGGATTACCGTCAGGCCGGATTTCGCCGCAATCTTGGCCTGCGTATTGACCTGATCCTCATCAGCGATACTCTGAAATCGATAGCGAAGGCCGCCACCATCGACCGCGAACCGCGACGCTGGGAGCGGCCTTCCGACCACACGCCGGTGCTGCTGGAACTGGATCTGACATGACGACAAAAACCGAATGGCCCAGCTCGCTGGACGACAACGAGCTGGACGAGCTGGACCGCTACCTGCGCGCGCACACCGGCGACGGCGATCTGCTGCTCGATGGCGTGCATGGGCTGTTGAGCGCGCTGGCCGTGGGTCCACTGCTGGTGCTGCCCGAAGAGTGGCTCCCCGAGGTGCTGCACGAACCCTTTGCCGACGAGGACGAAGGTAATCGCGTGCTCGCCCTGCTGGCCAAGCTCAACGACTCGATCACCGCCGAGCTCGACGTCGAGGCCTACGAGCCGATTCTCGGCGAAGTCGAGCTGGAAACGGGCCCGATGCTGTCGGCCGCCGGCTGGTGCGAAGGCTTCAGCCGCGGCATCGACCTGCGCGCCAGCCTGTGGGAAAACCGTTTATCCGAAGATCCGCAGCTGATGGAGCTGCTCGGTCCGGTCATGGCACTGGCGGTCGACGAGGGCATTCTCAGCGCGGACACCGAGTTCGAGAAACTCAGCGACGACGAATACGACGAGTGCCTGTCGCAAGTGCCGGCCGTGCTCGGCGCGGTCAACCAGTATTGGCAGGTCAAGCCCGCATCCGAGGCTGAAGTTGAAGCGATGGTGCTACAGCTGCCCGAAAGTGCCGAAGATGAAGCCGCACCGCCGCGCCAGCGCAGTGGACATTGGGTGCATTGATCAAAGCCTGCCGGCGTTCTTGCTCGGCGATGCCAACCCTATTCGTTCTCTCCGGGCGCAGCACCAGGGAAACGAAGGCTGACACGCTCGAACACAAACAGGTCGGCATCGCGGCATGACCCGAACGCACTGACAGGGAAGATCGATGGCTTACGAATACGGCTCCAGTGCGAAGGGTCTGGATTTCCCCAATCCATTCCGCGTGGAAAACGTTTTTCGTTTTATCGCTGCCGCCGTGCTGATCGGCGGCGGCCTGATTGCGGTTTTCCAGGCACGCAGCGGTCTTTATGCGCATATTGGCGGCTGGGCGCTCGCGCCGATCATCGTCGGCGTGGCGATGCTGGCGGCCGGTATCCAGCACGCCGCGGTCGGGCTCAGCCGGCTGCGCTTCTTTTTCGGTCGCGGCAAACCCGCCGGATTGGCCGGTGAACTGACCGATGCCCAGCTGGGCGAACTGGCCGGCGCAGCCGCGCTGAAGTCGACGGTCCGCGGCGGTGCCATTTCCGTCGACGAGCCGACTGGCGCGCTCAACGGCCTGCTCTACAGCCTGGTGCGGCCGCTGATCTGGGCGCCGCAGCGTATTCAGTGGGTCGCGCAGCGGCTGTTCCGCACCGGCCTGACCCTTGCGGTGGTGCTGCTGGGTTTGCTGGTCTCGCTGCTTGGCGTGCTTGGCGAAAAGGACATGGCCTGGCTCGGCCTGTTCTTTTTCATCTACGCTGCGGCGCTGTTGCTCAAGCCGCTCGAAGAAGGCTCGCAGGCGCGCACCCATTTCGGCTCGGCCGCGCTGATCGTACTGGTGCTGGTGGCCGTGCTTGCGCCGGTGTTGATCCACGCCATCTCCTCCGCGCTGCCTAACCTCGGCGGCGTTGATCTGAGCGGGCAGGCGCTCTTTCTATTGCTGTGCGCGCTGGCTTCGGTGCTGGTCTTCTTTGTCGCCGTGTTGCGGCAGATGGTGGCGCCGCCGCAAACGACCATGGCCTGCGAGCTGGCCACGGTGTCGATGAATGCGCCGCCGAACCAGATTCTGGTCGAGCTCGATCGCGAGATGCAGCGTGGCTGGATCGAGCAGATTCCCAATCGTCGTTACGCGCGCTATGTGCCGCAAACGGTCGGCGACAGCGACACCTTCCATGGCGAGCTGCTGGAAGAAACCCAGCCGATGCCGCGCGACGACATGCGCACCGTCAGCTTTTCGCATGCGCTGGCCGAACCGCGCTATCGCTGGCTGACCGTGCTCAGCGCGCTCGGCGTTCTCTATACCGTCGCCGGCGCCATTGCGCTGCTGCTGTTCACCCATCGCGTGACCGTCTACGACATCGCGCCGGCCATGTGGAAGTACGTCTGTTTTGCCGGCGGCATGTTTTCGCTGGCGCTGTTCTGCCTGCGCGCCGGGCACATCCTGTGGGCGCGTTTCGATTTCGTCTCGCAAATGACCTGGGTGGAAATCGACGGCACGTTTCAACGCTCGCACACCGCCGTCGGTGCGCCGTTCACCGATCGCGTACGCACCGAGAAAGACATCGTCAGCGTCAACGACATGACTCTGCGAGTGTGGGTGGCCGAGGTGGATTCGGTCACCTTCGGCAGCGAGTCGGAGCGGCGTATCGTCGGCCTGCGCGGGCTCACCGATCGCGCCAGCGCCCTGCGCAAGCTGCTGGAAAATTTTGCCACCGACCAGAGCAGCATCGACCTGCCGACCTCGCGCCGCGACGTCGAGAAGATCGCTGCGCTCGGCGCGCTCAATCAGCTGGGCGGCCGAGCTGCGCCGCCCGACGCGCTGCTCAAGGCGATGGGCGGCGCATCGTCTACCGATACCACCGCTAGTCCACCGCCCGTAACAGCGAGGCCCGCGGCTTTCTGTCCCGCCTGCGGCACGGCCGCCTCACCTAGCGCGCGCTTCTGCGCCCACTGCGGCCAGTCGCTGACCACCAGTTAGGCGACTCGGGAAACATTCCGTTTCAAGCGGCGCTCTTGGCACGGCGGCGCATCGGGTCCATCTTGCAGGCAGACCTTACGGGAGTTTTGCCATGACCGATCGCCACATCACTCGCCGCATCCGCGGTATGGATACGTCCGACGGCGCTGGCGTCAAGCTCAAACGCATCATTGGCCAGCCGGGCCTGGACATGCTCGATCCGTTCCTGATGCTGGACGAGTTTTGCTCCGACCAGGCGGGCGACTACATCGCCGGCTTTCCCGAGCATCCGCATCGCGGGTTCGAAACGGTGACCTACATGCTCGCCGGCAACATGCTGCACAAGGACAACCACGGCAACAGCGGTGATCTAAAGCCCGGCAGCGTGCAGTGGATGACCGCCGGCCGCGGCATCCTTCACTCGGAGATGCCGCAGCAGGAAAACGGTCTGATGTGGGGCTTTCAGCTGTGGGTGAACCTGCCGGCGAAGGACAAGATGATTGCGCCGCGCTACCAGGACATCGCGCCGGAAAACATCCCGGTCGTGCATCCGGCCGATGGCGTCGAAGTGCGTGTACTCGCCGGTGAGCTCGCGGGTGCGGTGGGGCCGGTCGAAGGCATCGCCACCGATCCGCTGTATCTGGATGTGAGTCTTCAGCCAGACGCCACGCTGACGCTCGATGTGCCCAAAGGCCATCATGGCTTTGCCTACGTGTTCGATGGCGAGACGGCGCTGGTCGGTGGCGAGCAGCTCAAGCGCAGCGAGCTGGGCGTGTTCTCCGATGGCGACAGCCTTCAACTCAAAGGCGGCGAAAAGGCCTCGCGTCTGATCGTGGTCGCCGGTCGTCCGTTGAACGAACCGGTCGCCCGTTACGGCCCGTTCGTGATGAATACGCAGGCGCAGATCCATGAGGCAATTGCGGATTTTCGCGCCGGAAAGTTCTGACGCGCCAGCATATTTTCCAATTAGGAAGAGCTACCGGCGAGTGAGGTCACTGACATAAAACGTCAAACGCCGACGCAAAGCATGGTCGCAACGTTCCCGCTGGGCGCTGTTGTGTGGCGGCGAAGTCAAATAGCGCAGTCGGGCGGGTGTAATCACCGCCCCGTTTAATTGATGCTGGCTCCGCTTGGATGAGCTACGCCCCAGATGGACGACCGGGGAGCGGACCGAGTCAATTATGCGGCCGGATGGATGCCGCACATGCGCCCAGAAAAGAATTCGGTGCGTAGATCAACGAGCAACGCACCGAGGGTGTTGGTGTGACGGGTAATCAACAGGCAGGCCTTTAGTAAAGGCTGCTGCATCCCGTTTGCGTTGGCCCGCTTCGATGATATCTGCGCTGCCACCCTTCTAAATTATGGGAACCGGAGCTAGCGAAACATTGGCTTCGCGCAGACAAGCTCTGGCGATCCTTGCCACGACAGGACTCGCGTGCGCGCTGAAAACCTAGCGGCGGAATCGAAAGCGCTTTCCTGAGCGAGTACGTGGGCTTGCTTAGAAAAAAGACCTGTCGCTGTGTTGGCGTTTTCTTTAGACGCGGAGACAACTCGGGCATCCGGCAAACCAACAAATATTAGGTTTGACCGGCGAAAGCTCATTGCCTGCGCCGGCGGGTACTCATCGCATTGGTCGTGGATGGAAAGCAAGGCCGTTTTTGCGCCTGTAAAACCATGGTTGGAAATGATCCAAAAATAGAGCAAACCAGCCTTAATACTTGCCTTTGGCAGGTTTTATGCATCGGATTTAAGGCAGTACGCAACGGAGCGCATTTTTTTGGTTTCGCGGCAGGCATGTGGTTTACGCGACGACACCGTGTCGTTGTCTAGACCGATCGGGGGCATTACCGGGAACGCTGTAAGAGCGGCCTCAATTCAGGGGAATTTAGGGGCACACCTAAATAAAGAGGGTTGTTAAAATTTTGGTTTTGTCGTTAAATCTAGGTTAATGTTTGAGCAGTCAATCGATTGTATCCTTAACTTCCTGCAAATAATTACTATAAAACAGCTAAGTCGCTGTTCCTGAACACTATGCTTACCTACATCTTCATTCTTACCGTTTTCTTGGCAGCGCTGTTTGCTAGCGCGATCAGGCATGTGCCGTCGGGTCAGGTCTACAGCCTTTATCGACAGGGGAAGCCGGTGCGCTTGCTGCAGCCGGGCGTTCATATGGTGCTGCCGCTGCTGGAGCGGGTGGCCAACAAGATCAATCTTGCCGGTCAGGTGCTGCGTTTCGAAGAGCCGCTGGCTGATTCGCGCGAGGTTTGCGGCACGGTGTACTGGCAGGTGCTGGAACCGGAGCGCGCCGACGCGGTGTTTGACCATGTTGATCAGCTGATCCGTCGCAGCGCGCACGAAGCGCTGTGCGCCGAGGGCGGAGTCGCTCACGCGGATCGTCGCCTCCTGGGTACCCAAATGAAGCAGTCGTTGAATCAAGCTCTGCGCGAGCGCGGCATGATGGTCACCCGCGTCGAGCTGGATGCCGCCTGACCCAAAGCTTTCAAAGATGTTCAAATAAAGTATCAGAACGCCTTGAGGCGTCGATGCAGCAAAGGATCTTGAAACCGCAAACCCGCTACGGCGGGTTTTCTTTTGCGCCTCTGACCAACTTTTTGCTTTTTGGCACTAACAGCGTCAGGCAGAGATACTGGCCGGACCATTCACTTTCACAGGACTCCGGATGACTGCGCGTGATGCCTTGCAGGCCCGACTGGAACAGGGCATTGCCGAGTTGAAGCTAAACCTGCCGCCCGAAGCCGTTGCACGGTTGCTTGACTATCAGGCCCTGCTGGAACGGTGGAACGCCGCCTACAACCTCACTGCCGTGCGCGATCCGGCCGAAATGATTACCCGCCACCTGCTCGATTCGCTGGCGATCCTGCCGTATGTGCGCGGTGCCACGCTGGCAGACTTGGGCACCGGTCCCGGGCTGCCCGGCGTCGTGCTAGCGATTGCGGCGCCTGGCCGCGAGATGCTGCTGGTCGATTCCAACGGCAAGAAGGTGCGCTTTCTGCGCGAGGCGATTCGCGCGCTGAAGCTTGATGGCGTGCGCGCCGTGCAGTCGCGGGTGGAAGATGTGCGGGGTCAATTTGACTGCGTCACCGCGCGCGCCTTCGCCAGCTTTGCCGACATGCTCGGCTGGGGCGGGCATCTGCTGGCGCCCGACGGCGTCTGGCTGGCGATGAAGGGCAAGCAGTCGGAAGATGAACTGTCGGGCGTGCCGGCCGATTTCGTCGTACGGGAAACGCACGTGCTGGCGGTGCCGGGGCTGGACGCCGAGCGCCGTCTGGTGGTGCTCGGCAGGGCCTGATTTCGGGCGCAGCCGGAAGGTCAGATCGTGTGTCGCTCGACCTGACTTCGTGGACTTACCCCTCTTCGTCCAGCACCGCGCCATTGCTCTCGATCACCTTGGCATACAGCTTCGCCGTCGCCTTGGCCGTGCGCTTTTGCGTGGCGAAGTCGACGTGGTAGAGCCCGAAGCGCTTGGAGAAGCCCAGTGACCATTCGAGATTATCCATCAGCGACCAAGCGTAATAGCCCTTGATATTGACGCCCGCCTCAATCGCCTTGCGCACGGCGCCGAGGTGCTTGCGCAGATAGTTGGTGCGCAGCGGGTCGTCCAGCACACCGTTCTCCGCCACCGGCGGATCGTAGAAGGCCGAGCCGTTTTCGGTGATGTACAGCGGAATGTCGCCGTAGCGATGCTTGAACCAGGTCAGCGTGTCGGTCAGGCCCTGCTCGAACACTTCCCAGCCGGCTTCCGTGTAGGTCTTGTTCGGCTGGTGCACCGGCACGGCTTTCAGCGGATACGCGTTGGCATCGTGCTTCACGACGGCGCGAGTGTAGTAGTTGATGCCGACGAAATCGACCTTCTGATTCGTCAGCTTGAAATCTTCTTCCGGAAAATCCGGCCACGCGTCGCCGAAGATCTCCTTCAGCGCGGAGGGATAGCTGCCGAGCAGCGCCGGGTCAGCAAACTGCTTGTTCATATAAGCGTGAGCGCGCTTGGTCGCAGCCAGATCTTCGGCGCTGTCCGAAGCCGGATACTTCGGCTCGATATTGAACACCACGCCGATCTCGTGCTTGCCGTGCGCGCGATACGCCTGGATGCCGGCGCCGCTGGCGCGCATCAGATTGTGCGCAGCGATCGGCGCCTCGTACCTGTTGCGGTGGCCCGGTGCCATGGTGCCCTGCAGATAGCCGCCGTCGGTGACAACCCACGGCTCATTGAGCGTGGCCCAACGCGGCACGCGATCGTCCAGCGCTTTGAACATCACCTCAGCGTAGTCGGAGAACCAGTGCGCGACATCGCGATTGAGCCAGCCGCCGCGGTCGTCCAGGGCGGCAGGCAGATCCCAATGAAACAGCGTGGCGTTGGGCGCGATGCCGTTTTCCAGCAGCGCGTCGACCAGGCGCGAATAAAAATCCAGGCCCCTGGCGTTGACCCTGCCGGTGCCTTCGGGCAGCACGCGCGCCCAGCTGATGCTGAAGCGATAACCCTGCAGGCCCAGCGCGCGCATCAGCTGCACGTCTTCCTTGTAGCGGTTGTAGTGATCGCAGGCGACGTCGCCGGTATCACCGTTGGACATCATGCCCGGCGTATGCGCAAAACGCTGCCAGATGCTGGGGCCAGCGCCATCGGCCAATGGTGAACCTTCGATCTGGTAGGCCGACGTGGCGGCACCCCAGTGAAAACCTTCGGGAAAACGAAAACGGCCGTTCATCAAGCTTCCTGCGATTTGGGATGGCAAGGTAAAGCTATCCGATTAAGCGTCAACGAGAGTGGCGTCATCGATATCCCGATGCCGAATCGCCGCAACGGTGGATTTACGATCGACCGATCGTGTGGCCCGACTCTCGAAGAAGGCCCGATGGGACTGGGTCAGCGCACCGGTCGGGTCGACGCATTACACTAGTCCTCTTCACGCGTCCGGTAGCTATCCATCCATGGCCCGCATCATCGCTGTCGCCAACCAGAAGGGCGGCGTCGGCAAGACCACCACTGCCGTCAATCTCGCGGCCGCCCTGGCGGCGGCGAAACGTCGCGTGCTGCTCGTCGATCTGGACCCGCAGGGCAACGCCACCATGGCCTCGGGCGTGAACAAGCGCGAAGCCAAGCCGAACGCGTGCGAAGTGCTGCTGGAAGAAGCGGAAATCACCGCCGCCATTGTTCCCACCGACGGGCACTACGATCTGCTGCCCGGTAACGGCGACGTCACGGCGGCCGAGCTGAAGCTGATGGATGCGCTGGCGCGCGAGCATCGGCTGAAGGAAATTCTGGCCAAGGTGCTGGGCAGTTACGACACCATTCTTATCGACTGCCCGCCGTCGTTGAACCTGCTGACGCTAAATGCGCTCACCGCCGCCAATGGCGTGCTGATACCGGTGCAGTGCGAATATTTCGCGCTGGAAGGCTTGTCGAGCCTGCTCGATACGGTCAAGGCGGTGCGTCATCGGCTGAATCCGAAACTGGAGATCGAAGGCCTGCTGCGCACCATGTACGACGTGCGCAACAACCTTGGCAACGAAGTTTCCGCACAGCTCACCCAGCATTTCGGTGACAAGGTGTTGCGCTCGATCATCCCGCGCAACGTGCGCCTGGCCGAGGCGCCGAGCCACGGTCAGCCGATCCATCTGTACGATCGCAGCTCGCGTGGCGCGATCGCTTATATCGGTCTGGCCGGCGAAATGATCCGGCGCGAACGCGGTTTGCCGCCGGCGGCGAACGTCGACGCGGAAGCTGACGTCGATGCGATCGAACCACCAGCGCAAAGCAAAAACGGCCCGACGCTCAAGGCGCCGGCTGCCAACCAACAGGACTAAGCATGGCTGCTGCAAAAAAACGTGGACTCGGACGCGGGCTCGACGCCTTGCTCGGCGGCGATGGCGAGGGTTCGCCGTCGGTGATCGGCCAGGAAGGCGAGCTGCGCATCCTGCCGATCCAGCAGATCCAGCCGGGCAAGTACCAGCCTCGCCGGCACTGGAACGACGAGGCGCTGGACGAACTGGCCGCGTCGATCAAGGCGCAGGGGCTGATCCAGCCCGTGGTGGTCCGCGCGCTGGGCAAGGACTGCTACGAGCTGATCGCCGGCGAGCGCCGCTGGCGCGCGGCGCAGCGCGCCCAGCTGAGCGAGTTGCCGGCGCTGGTGAAAATCGTACCCGAGGCCTCGGTGCCGGCGATGGCGCTGATCGAGAATATCCAGCGCGAGGACCTGTCGCCGCTGGAAGAAGCCGACGCGCTGAAGCGGCTTATCGACGACTTCGCCCTGACCCACCAGCAGGCCGCCGACGCGGTTGGCCGTTCGCGCGCGTCGGTATCCAACCTGCTGCGGCTTACCGAACTGCCCGCCTTGATCAAGAAGCTGCTCGACGAAGGCAAGCTGGAAATGGGCCATGCGCGCTGCCTGCTGACTTTGCCCGAGCGCGAGGCCGAAAGTCTGGCGCTCGAAGCGGCGCGTAACGGCTGGACCGTGCGCGAACTGGAAGAAGCCGCGCGCCGCGCCCAGAGCGCGCCGAAGGGTAAAGCGAAAGCCAGCCCAACGCGCGATCCGAACATCGGCGATCTCGAGCGCGAGCTGGGCGAGCGCTTTGCGACCCGCGTAGAGCTGGCCCAGGGCCGCGGCGGTCGCGGCAAGCTGGTTATTCATTACCACAGCAACGACGAGCTGGAAGGCATTCTGGGCAAGATGCGCTGAGGACGAAGCAACGCAAAAACGCGGCGTCGCGATAATCGTCCATTGTGCTGAGGACTTGGGCACCAACGTTCGTCAAACGGTCAACTCCCCGCTCTCGCCTGACCTAGCGATGGCCAGAAAAAAAGGGCTGTGGATAGCCGCAACGCTGACGAGCCACGCAGTCGCACGCTCCGCCTTCCCAGCGCAGCTGCACGCTGCGTAAGCTGCGCGGTAAATGATGATGAAAGCAAGCTGACGTAGCCTTGCAGTCGCTCATCGTTCGGAGGACTGGATCTCAGCCTTGGTTCGGACGCGCAACTCGCCACCCATTCCGCGTCCCGGTTCCGCGCTCTCGCCCCCTGCTCCGCCACGCAATAGAATCCGCCCAGCGCCAGCGCACCCGTTTTCGCCTCAAGGCCCTCTTATGCCGCAACTGTCCGTCGTCGTCCCCGTCTTCAACGAGCGCGACAACATTCCGCCGTTGCTCGCCGAAATTGCCGCGGTGCTGCGCGGGAGGGTCGACTATGAGGTCATCTATGTTGACGACGATTCCGTCGACGACAGCCGCGCCGTGCTGCTGGCGCAAAAAACGCTCCATCCGGAACTACGCGTGCTGCATCACGTCAGCCGCAGCGGTCAGAGCACGGCGGTGTGGAACGGCGTGCGCGCCGCGAAGTCGCCCTGGATAGCCACGCTCGACGGCGACGGCCAAAACGATCCGGCCGATATTCCCAAGCTGCTGGCCGCGCGCGACCAGGCACCGGCCGAGCTGCGTCTGTTCGCCGGCTGGCGCACCACGCGTCGCGACAGTTTCAACAAACGCATTTCCTCCAAGATCGCCAACGCGGTGCGCTCACGGATGCTCAAGGACGCCACACCGGATACCGGCTGCGGTCTGAAACTGTTTGACCGCGAAGTGTTCTTGCGCCTGCCCTATTTCGACCATATGCACCGCTACCTGCCTGCCTTGGTCAAGCGCGCCGGCTTCGCCTGCGAAAGTGTTCCGGTCGGCCATCGCCCGCGCACGGCGGGGGTGTCGAAATACGGCATGCTCGACCGGTTGTGGGTTGGCCTGGCCGACCTGCGCGGCGTCGCCTGGCTTATGCGCCGCGGCCAGGTCACCCGCATCGAAGAGCTTTAGGTTCCTGACCTTGGATCGTGACGGCTCGCACGTCCGCACCCGGCAACAACGATGGATGCAGGCCATGAACCTGACGACGGCGAGTAAATATGTCGGCGTCCGGGCTTTGGTCGTCTGCCTGATCGTTGGCGCTCTTTATGCGTTGCACAAGGGCCAGGACGCGGCGTGGGATCTGAAAAACTACCATCTTTACAACGCGTGGTCGCTGCTACGGGGTCGGCTTACGCGCGATCTCGCGCCGGTCGGACTGCAAGGTTTTTTTAATCCGCTGCTGGATGTGCCGTACTATTGGTTGGGTACGGGGTTGTTGCAGCATCTGCCGCGGCTTCTCGCTGCCCTGCAGGGGCTTTGCTACGGCGCTTTGCTGTTCGTTCTTTTGCGTTTGGCGATGCGGCTTGCCGAGATCCGCGAGCGACCATTCGGCAAATCCGATTTGCTGGCGGCCGGGATCGGCGCAACCGGAACGATGCTCGCGTCGCAAACGGGTTCCAGCACGAACGAGGTTCCACTCGCGCTGCTGATCCTGCTCGGGTTTTACGTGTTGCTGCCGTTTTGCTCGAGTGTTTTGCCAACTCGGCCTGTGCGCCGGGCCATGCTGGCGGGCTTCTTTTGCGGGCTGGCGGCAGGCCTCAAACCGACGGCGGTGGTTTACACGCCGGCACTTGCCCTGGCGTTGTGGATTGCGCTCGGTGCTGGCGCCAGGGCGTGGCAGTTGAGTTGCGTTTTTGTGCTGGCTGCCTTCGGAGCGTTTTTGCTGGCCTATGGTTGGTGGGGATTAGAGCTGTTCCGTCTGACGGGTAATCCGGTTTTCCCTATGTTCAACCAGGTTTTTCATTCGCCGTGGGCGTCGCCGGCCGCGAATACCGACCGTCAGTTCATGCCGAAAAGTTTGACGCAGTGGATTTTCTATCCGTTCTACTGGATTCAAAAGAACCGTTATCAAGGCGGCAATACTTTTGCGGATGCGCGTTATGCCTTCGCCATGGTTGCGCTAACGTTGGTCGCTGCCGTGAGCTGGCGGCAGCGCGCCCGTCAAGCCGTCGGCTCACGCGCAGTGCGCTTCATGCTTGTGTTCATCGTGACCAGTTACACGCTCTGGCTATTGCTCTACTCGATCCTGCGTTACGCCATCCCGATCGAAGTGCTGACCGGGCTAATGGTGCTTGTCGCGCTGCAGGAACTGGCTCCCTCTTCGATAAATCGCGAAAAGACATCGCGCTGGATATTTTTGGCGATGGCAGGTGTTGCCGTGATCCTGGCCGGATGCACTCGATATACCGACTGGGGTCATGCGCCCTACGCGCCGGTAGCTTTCGACGTTCGACCACCGGCGATTCCGCCGGGCAGTATGGTTTTGGTGATCGGGCAGCCAAATGCTTATGTGATACCGTTTTTCGGTAACGCGCAAACGCTTGAGTTCGTCGGTGTGACGTGGCTTACCAGTGAAACGGATGGCTATCGCCTCGCCGAGCTGACACAGCAGCGCATAAGGGCGCACGACGGGCCTATGTATGCGATCACGCGCAACAACAATGCGGCTGATCAGTTACAACTTCGATCGATTTTGCCCGCCGCTCGTCTCGTCGATTGTCAGCCGGTGATCAGCGCGATGGAGCGCACAATGCGTGGCACCGATCTATCGGACGGTCTGCGTTTGTGCAAAGTTTTTCGCGGTTGATCCCCTAATTACGCACGCCATTTAGCGGGGTTGATGCGACACCGGTTTCCAGTTCGAGAAGGCCGTGCGTGCGCGCTGGCGTCCCAGCTCGATCAGCTCACGTGCGCGATAAAACTCGTACGCCGTGGAGGCATTGCGCGGCATCTGGATCAACAGATCCGGCGCATAGGCGGCCAGCCTCAGGCGAGAGAGATTGGCCTGCATCAGATCCATGGACTGGTTGAGCAGCTCGAATGCGCCCGGCTCGCGTGGCTTGGGTTCGCCGTGCGGAATCAGCCGGCTGAAAAAATCACCGATGCGATGACGAGCCCCGCCCTGAGAACCGGGCTCATCCAGTTCCAGGGTTTCCACCGGAGCGAACTCGGCCGGTCCGTCCACGCTGACGGCCATCAGGTAATCAGCGGTTTCGCGAATCAGCGGCGATACCGGCAGTGGATTCAATAGCGCACCATCGACCAGAATCCGACCGTTGAGATGGTAGGGTCGAAACACAGTCGGTATGGCGATAGATGCGCGAATCGCATCAAACAGCGAGCCGCGTGTCAGCCACACTTCGCGTTCGCGTTCGAGGTCGGTTGCCACGGCAGTGAAGGCCAGCGGCAGCTCCTCGATCTGGGTGTCGCCGATCAGCTCCAGCAAGGTGCCCATGATCCGCTCGCCCTTGATGAAGCCGCCGCCGGAAAACGTCCAGTCCAGCAGTTTCAGCACGTCGAATTTGGCCAGCGTGGAAACCCAGTCGCGATAAAGGTCGAGTTTGCCCATGGCGTAGATGCCGCCGATCAGCGCACCCATCGAACAACCGGCAATGGCGACGATGTCAAAGCCTTGCGCCTCGATTTCCTCGATAGCGCCGATATGCGCCAGCCCTTTCGCGCCGCCGGCGCCGAGCGCCAGCGCGACCGTCGGCCGCCGCGGCGCCGAATGCTCGGCAGGCGTGGCGGTGGGTTCGGCGATATCGATAGGACGCATGGGCATGGTGGCTTGCGATGAAGGATAAAAACGACCAGCACGAGAGGTGCAGCGGCATGATGGTCTTGGCGAGCTTTGGCCGCGCCCGACCAAACGGCGTTACCTCATGGCGCTGCGGCGTAGCATGGCGCCATGCCAAAGTTGCGGCAAGCTGGAAACGCCCTCGCCGCAATACCGCTCTTTTTCACTGCGGTTTTTTCTTCCGGGAAATTCGCGTGGTCAGGCGGGCCGCAGCGTGCACTCATTCAAGGTTCTAGCTGCCGCTTTGATAGCCGCTCATCGCCAGCTGCAGCAAAATTTTCATTTCTTCGCGCAGTGGCACGGGTGAGACGATTTCGGCATCGGGGCCGTACTTGAGTACGTCCATCAACAGCTCGCGCGAGTTGGAGTAGGGCACCTGCAGCTCGTAGCGGCCATCGGGCTGCCATTCGCCGCGCTGCTGCGAGTGCCAGTGTTCATCGGCAACCCAGCGCGCCGCGTGCGGCGAAAACCGGATGGTGGCCCAGGCTTTGGGCTTGCCGGCAAAGATCCCGTAGCTGGACGCCAGCAAATCGTTCAGATCGTTTTCCGCCACATTGCTGGCAGGGGCGTCCTGCGCCTGCGGTTCAACAATGCGATCGACGGCGAAGCTGCGCAGCGCCTCGCGGTCGTGATCCCACACGTCGAGATACCAGTTGTCGCGGTAATGGGTTAGCCGCTGCGGCGATACCGTGCGCCGACTGTCGGTGTTGGTGGTGCGTGCGCGATAACGAAAGCGCAGCTGGCGCCGTTCCAGCACGGCGCCGGCAACGATGCGGAAAACCTGCTGATCGAGTTTGCGCTCGCCCCAAGGGATGACCCGAATGCGCTCGATCGGTAGCGCCTTGTCGCTGCCGGGCTTGGACAACAGGCCTTCGATACGCGTCTTGAATGGGGCCAGCGCGCCGGCCAGCACACCGGCGCCGGAACGTCCGATCAGTTCGTTCAAGGCCAGCAGCGCGGCCAGTTCGTCCGACGTCAGCCACAGGCCGGGCAACTCGAAGCGTTCGCCCTCGCCGACTTCGTAACGAAATGCGGCCTGGTCGCCGCCGGCACTTTCAATCGGTGCGCCCAGCGCATCGCGCAAGAACGCGACATCGCGGTATAGCGTGGCGCGCGAGCACTCCAGTTCGTCCAGCAAGGTGGATAGCGGAATCGGATAGTGAGCCGATTTGAGCAGACGATGCAGGGTAGATATGCGTTCGTAGCGGTCCATGTATTTCGCAGACGTGAGCGGAATTGAAAGCGTTTGTAGCACGGTTGCACGCTTCAAAACCGCCATTTTCACGTCCTTGACGCGTGCCTGCCGCGGTATGATCTTGCGATCTCAACGCTGCGTCGCAGCAGATTGTTCATTTCGAGTTCAAATCATGCCGTTAAGGTGGGACGCCACCAATTTTTAACAAATGGATATTTCCGATGAAAAAGACCCTGATTGTCTGCGCGCTCCTGGCTTGCGTCGCCAGCTTTGCCGCGCAGGCTGACGACACCCCGGCGGCGGCGTCCAGCAGCAACAACGGTGGCTGGAGCGGTTCGGGCGAGTTCGGCTTCGCCTCGGCCACCGGCAACACCCGCTCGCAGAACATCAACGCCAAGCTCAACCTGAATCAGGAAAACGAGCAGTGGAAGAATAATTTTTTCTTTGACGGCTTGCGCGCCAAAAGCCAGCAGGCGGTGGTCAACTCCAGCGGCGCGACGGTGCAGCAGTTGAACGAGACAGCCAATCGTTACGACGCCGGCGCCTCGGTCGGCTACAAGCTGGACCCGCGCAGCTACGTCGTTAGCGCCGTCCGCTATGAGCACGACGATTTCGGCGCCAACGTCTGGGATGGCGTGGTGTCGGTCGGTTACGGCTATATCGCCTTGAAAGACGAGACCAACGAGCTGTCGTTCGAAATCGGACCCGGTTTTAAGGAATACCGCCCCGCCGCCACCGACGTGCTGGTTAACGGCGTCGAAGTGCCGCTGCAGAACACCAGTACACAGAGCGAAGCCATCGCCCGTGGATTGATCAACTACAAATACAAGATCACCGACAACACGTCGTTCGAAGATACGTTCCTGACGGAAGCGGGCTCCAAGAACACCTATGCGCAGAATGACGCCGGCGTGGCCGTCAGCATGACCAAGAAGCTGGCCGTCAAGGTGGGTTTCCAGATCCGCCACAACACCCAGGTGCTGCCGGGCATCCGCAAAAACGATACGTTGACCACCACCAACATCGTCTACAACCTGTAAGCGGCAACGCCGCTCGGCAACTCAGCTTTCGCGTACCAAGGCCCTGCCGCTTCGGCGCAGGGCCTTTTTATGTCGCTCCCGGATGAAGCCTGGTCGCGGCTCAAAGACCCAGCAGTTCAGCCGCGCCTTGGTTAAGCAGCGCCGCGGCGACCTGTTCGCCCAGCGCGATTGCATCGTCGTCCGTGCTGGTCGCTTCGGCATGCATCATCCGCCCCGTCGCGGGTTCACCGACCATGCCGCTTAAGTGCAGGCCATGTTCTCCCAGCACGCACCACGCTCCCACAGGCACCGTGCAGCTTCCGCCGAGGGCGCGATTCATGGTGCGCTCGGCGGTAACGGTCAACCGGGTATCGACGTCGTCCAGCGCGGCCAGCAGCGCCAGCGTCGCCGAGTGATCCAAGCAGGCCTCAATCGCAATCGCCGCTTGCCCCGGTGCAGGCAGCCACGTCGGCGGAATAAGCCGCGCGCGTATGCGCCCAGCCAGGCCCAGTCGCTCCAGTCCGGCGCAGGCCAAAATGATGGCGTCATAGTGGCCGGCATCGAGCTTGGCCAGCCGTGTGCCCACGTTGCCGCGCAGATCCAGCAGCACAAGATCGGGGCGCACGGCGCGCAATAGCGCCTGTCGACGCAATGACGAAGTGCCCACGCGGGCACCGGGCGGCAGTTCGGCTAAATTCGCGTAATCGTTGCTGACAAACGCATCGGCGGCATCGGCGCGGGGCAGGATAGCGGGCAGCGTAAAGCCTGGTTCCAGCGTCACCGGCACATCTTTCAGCGAGTGCACGGCCAGGTCAGCGCGGCCTTCCCGCATCGCCACTTCCAGTTCCTTGAGAAACAATCCCTTGCCGCCGATCGCGGCCAGCGGCTGATCGAGTATCTCGTCACCGCGGGTCGACAGCGGCACCAGGTTCACGGTCAACCCGGGATGGGCTGTGCGCAGCGCGTCCGCCACATGCTCGGCCTGCCACAGCGCGAGTGCGCTCTTGCGCGTGGCTATACGCAGGATGGAAAGGCTCATCGGAACTCCGCAACGTTTGGCAAGGTCTCATTGTCGCGTAGTTTTTACGAACCGGTGCGAGAGTCATTCCGGCCTAGCAACGCCGTAAGCTGTCAACGCACTACCGCGGCATATACGATGGCCGCGAACTCATCGGAGCAGATCATGCAAAGCGGTAACCCGGCACTCAACAAAAACACCTTCCTTGATGCCGCCAGCGGTGTGGTCGTGTCGCGCGGCAGCGAGGCCATGACGCTCAACGGCACGGTCAACAAGACCGGCCTGCTGCTAATCCTGGTGCTGATCGGCGCCATGTTCAGCTGGAGCCACTTCAGCGGCGCGGCCAGTATCCCGACCATGATGCCGCTGGCGTTTGGCGGTGCCATCGGTGGCCTCGTGCTTGGCCTGATCACCTCGTTTAAGAAAACCTGGGCGCCGGTGACCGCGCCGCTTTACGCGTTATTGGAGGGCGTATTCATCGGCGCGTTGTCGGCGATTTTCGAGATGCGTTATCCGGGCATCGTCGTGCAGGCGGTCGGCCTGACCTTCGGCACCATGGCGGCGCTATTACTGGCTTATCGCAGCGGGCTGATTCGCGCCACGGAGAAATTCAAGCTCGGCATCGTGGCCGCGACCGGCGGCGTGATGCTGCTGTATCTGGCGAACATGGCGATGGGCTTTTTTGGCCACCCGATCGGCTTCATCAACGGCCACAGCACCATCGGCATCGTTTTCAGCGCTGTCGTGGTGGTGATTGCCGCGCTGAACCTGATTCTGGATTTTGACATGATCGAGACCGGGGTCAACGGCGGCGCGCCGAAATACATGGAGTGGTACGGCGCGTTTGCGCTGGTAGTTACCCTGGTGTGGCTGTATCTGGAGCTGCTGCGCCTGTTGTCGAAGATGCAGTCGCGCAACTGATCTGCCGAGTTTCGTGAGCTTCAAACGAAACAGGCCCCCGGCGCGTTGCCGGGGGCCTGTTTCGTTTGTCGGCTTGTTTTCTTACGCCTTCTTCAGCAAGGCCTTGGCACGCTTGACCACGTTGTCCGCGGTGAAGCCGTATTCCGGCAGCAGCACCTTGGCCGGTGCCGAGGCGCCGTAGCGGTCGACGCCCAGCACATCACCGTGCGGCCCGACGTAGCGATCCCAACCCATCGAAACGCCCATTTCAACGGCAAGCTTGGCCGTAACGTCCGGCGGCAATACCTCGTCGCGATAGCTCTGCGGCTGGGCTTCGAACAAATCCCAGCTCGGCATCGACACGCAGCGTACGGCGACGCCTTCCGCGTGCAGTTTTTCAGCCGCCTCCACGATCAGGGCAACCTCCGAACCGGTGGCGATGAGCACGAGCTCGGGCTTGCCCTCTTTTGCATCGCTGAGCACATAGGCGCCTTTGCGCAGGCCGTCGGCACTGGCGAACTTCGTGCGGTCCAGCACCGGCAGATCCTGCCGGCTTAGCGCCAGCAGCACCGGACGCTCGCGCGTCTCGACGGCCACTTTCCAGGCGACCGCCGTTTCGTTCGCATCGGCCGGACGGAGCACGGTGACGTGCGGAATCGCCCGAAGGCTGGCGATCTGTTCGACCGGCTCATGCGTCGGGCCATCCTCGCCCACCGCAATGCTGTCGTGAGTGAACACGTGCACCACGTGCAGCTTTGACAGCGCGGCGAGGCGGATCGTCGGGCGCATGTAGTCAGAGAAGATCAGAAAGGTCGAGCCATACGGAATAAAGCCACCGTGTGCCGCCAGTCCATTGACCACAGATCCCATCGCATGCTCGCGCACGCCGAAGTGCAGGTTGCGCCCGGCGTGGCTCCAGCCGGCGCTGTCCGAGCCCTGGGTGTCTTCGCCGGCAGCGGCGGCCAGATTGAAGTCGCCGAAACCCTTGAGATTAGTGTTGGTGGAAGAATCCAGATCGGCCGAACCACCGAACAGCGCCGGCAGTTTTTCGGCAAACGCGTTCATGACCTTGCCGCCGGCCGCGCGCGTGGCCATGCCTTTGGCGTCGGCCGGGAACACCGGAATATCCGCATCCCAGCCGGCGGGAAGCTTGCCGCCCAGACGATCCTGCAGCTCGGTTGCCAGCTCGGGGAAGGCTTTCGAATAGCCGTCCATACGGCCGTTCCATTCACTCTTCAATTCGGCGCCGCGCTCCTGCGCTTCGCGGAAATGATTCAGTGCAGGCTCGGGTATCAGAAAGTCCGGCTCAACCGGCCAGCCCAGCTTTTGCTTGGTTTCCTTCGTTTCCTCGACGCCCAACGGCGAGCCGTGTGCCTTGAACGATCCCTGCTTGGGCGAACCGAAACCGATCTGCGTGCGCACCAAAATCAGCGACGGGCGTGTGGTGTCCGCCTTGGCCTTTTCGATGGCCGCATCGATGGCGGCGATATCGTTGCCGTCGGCCACGGTAATCGTCTGCCAGCCGTAGGCTTCAAAGCGTTTGGCGCGATCTTCGGTGAATGAGATATCCGTGCCGGCGGCGAGGCTTACGTAGTTATCGTCGTACAGACAGATCAGCTTGCCCAGCTTGAGATGGCCGGCCAGAGAACAGGCTTCGGACGCCACGCCTTCCATCAGGTCGCCGTCACCGGCTATCACCCAGGTGTGGTGATCAATGACGGTGTGGCCATCGCGGTTGTAACGCGCGGCCAGATGCGCTTCGCCGATGGCCATGCCAACCGCGTTGGCGAGGCCTTGTCCGAGCGGCCCGGTGGTGACTTCGACGCCCGCGGTATGCATGCGCTCGGGGTGCCCGGGTGTTTTGCTGCCCCACTGGCGAAACTGTTTGATCTCATCCAGCGACAGGTCGTAGCCGGTCACGTGCAGCAAGCTGTAAAGCAGCGCCGAGCCGTGTCCGGCCGACAGCACAAAGCGGTCACGATCAACCCAGTCCGGATTGCTCGGGTAGTGCTTCAGATGCTTTGTCCACAGCACATACGCCATGGGCGCGGCACCGAGCGGAAGTCCCGGATGGCCGCTGTTGGCTTTCTGCACCATGTCGACCGAGAGAAAGCGAAGCGTGTTGATACATTGTTGGTCTAGCGACGAGTCGGTCATGGGGATGTCCTTCGATGGGGTAGCGGGATGTGTTGCAGAAGTGCAGCGTGACGGTTAGCGGGTAAAGCTGCCGTCAAGTTTTTATTCGCGGCTCACGTGCTTGGGCAATGTCTAGGCCGCCTGCCCGATCAATGAGCCGACGCCGGCGGTCACGGCCATCGCCAGTGCGCTCCAGAAACCGATACGCAGCGCACCGACGAAAACGCTGGCGCCTCCGACGCGCGCCGCAGCGGCACCGAGCAGCACCAGAAAAACCAGTGCGCTGACGAAAACGGTCACGATAAGCATCGATACGGGAGTCACGACGACGACCAGGATCGGCAATGCCGCGCCGATCGAAAAGCTGAGCGCGGAAGCGATGGCCGCCTGTAACGGTCGGGCGCGCAGTGCATCGGTAATGCCCAGTTCGTCGCGGGCGTGCGCCTCCAGTGCGTTGTGGGCCATCAGTTGCACGGCGACTTCGGCGGCCAGCGTCGGCTCCAGCCCCCGCCCGACATAGATGCCGGCCAGCTCCTTGTGCTCGCCGTCGCGGTCGGCGTGCAGTTCGAGCCGTTCGCGCTCCAGTTCGGCATTTTCGCTATCGGCCTGCGAATGGACCGACACGTATTCACCCGCAGCCATGGACATGGCGCCGGCCACAAGGCCTGCCGTGCCGGTGACCAGAATGCTGGCGTGGGTGGCGTGCGCGGCAGCCACGCCAAGCACCAGGCTGGCGGTCGAAACGATGCCGTCATTGGCACCGAGCACGGCCGCGCGCAGCCAGCCCATGCGCGCGGTGTAATGGCCTTCCGAATGCTTGCGTGGTGACATGCGGCGGCGATCCGTCAGCCGCTGAGCGGGAAGGTTTCAATGCGCCCGAACCACGACGACGGCGCGTTAGCGCGAGCCGTCACCGTTAGTTGCCCAGGGACGCGTCGACGATCTTCTGCGCCTCGGCCAGTATGTCCTTCAGATGGTCGGCGCTCTTGAAGCTCTCCGCATAGATCTTGTAGATCGCCTCGGTGCCGGACGGTCGCGCGGCAAACCAGCCGCTGGGCGCGATCGCCTTGATGCCGCCGATCGCCGCGCCGTTGCCGGGGGCCTTGTCGAGCACTTGGGTGATGTTTTCGCCGGCCAACTGATCGCTGTGCAGCTGATCCGGCGACAGCTTGGCCAGCTTCGCTTTCTGCGCGGGCGTCGCGGCAGCTTCGACGCGGTCGGCAAACGGCTCGCCGAGGTCCTTGGTCATCTGCGCATAGATCTCGCCAGGGTCCTTGCCGTGACGCGCGGTGATCTCGGCCGACAGCAGCGCCGGCACTAAACCGTCCTTGTCCGTCGTCCACACCGAACCGTCGCGGCGCAGCAGCGAGGCGCCGGCGCTTTCTTCGCCGCCGAAACCGAGCGAGCCGTCGAACAGGCCTTCGGAAAACCACTTGAAGCCGACCGGCACTTCGTACAGCTTGCGGCCGATGCGCTTGGCCACGCGATCGATCATCGCGGTGCTGACCACGGTCTTGCCGATAGCGGCCTTGTCGCTCCAGTGCGGGCGGTTCTGGAACAGGTAATCGATCAGCACCGAAAGGTAATGATTCGGTTCCATCAGCCCGTTGCTGCGGGTGACGATGCCGTGGCGATCGTGGTCGGTATCGCAGGCGAACGCGACGTCGTACTTGTCTTTCAGCACGATGAGCCGCTGCATCGCATATTTCGACGACGGGTCCATGCGGATCTGGCCATCCCAGTCCACCGTCATGAAGGCGAACTGCGGATCGACCGTATCGCTGACCACGGTGAGGTCGAGCTTGTAGCGCTCGGCGATCGGTGCCCAGAAATGCACGCCGGCGCCGCCCAGCGGATCGACGCCCATGTGCACGCCGGCGCTGCGGATGATGTCGAAGTCGATCATGTTGCCAAGGTCGGCCACATACGCGTCGAGGTAATCATGCGTGTGCGTGGTCGAGGCCTTGCTCGCCTGCGCGAACGGCACGCGCTTGACCTCTTTCAGGCCGCCTTCGATCAGCTGGTTGGCGCGGTCCTGCACCCAGTTGGTGATGTCGGTGTCGGCCGGGCCGCCGTTGGGCGGGTTGTACTTGAAGCCGCCGTTGTCCGGCGGGTTGTGCGACGGCGTGATCACGATGCCGTCGGCCAGACCCTTCGTGCGGCCCTTGTTGTAAGTGAGGATGGCGTGCGAAATCGTCGGCGTGGGCGTGAACTCGCCCTTGGCCGAGATCATCGTTTCCACGCCGTTGGCGGCCAGCACTTCCAGTGCGCTCTGGAATGCCGGCTGCGACAGCGCATGCGTATCGAAGCCGATAAACAGCGGACCGTCGATACCCTTGCTCTGGCGGTATTCGCAGATCGCCTGACTGATCGCCAGGATGTGCCATTCGTTGAAGCTGCGCGTAAACGAACTGCCGCGATGGCCGGAGGTGCCAAACGCGACACGTTGCGCCGCCTCGCCCGGGTCAGGCTTCAGATCCGCATACGCGGCCAGCAGCTTGGCCACATCGACGAGTATCGATGTCGGCGCGGGTTTACCGGCGAGCGGGCTGATTTTCTGGCTCATTTGGACGTACCGGTGGGGCGTGCATCCTTCAGGCGGCCATCGCGCAGCTGGCGATAGCGATGGATCAAGGTGTTGGTCGAGCTGTCGTGCTTGAGCTCGGGCTCGTCCTTCGCGGTCAGTTCGGCGATGGTGGTCTTGGCCAGCTGCTTGCCCAGCTCCACGCCCCACTGGTCGAATGAATCAATATTCCAGATCGTGCCCTGCACGAACACGCTGTGCTCGTACAGCGCGATCAGCGTGCCGAGGATATGCGGCGTCAGGCGCGAAGCGAGAATCGTGTTGCTCGGCCGGTTGCCCTCGAACGTGCGGTGCGGCACCAGCGACTCGGCGGTGCCTTCGGCCAGCACTTCCTCAGCGGTCTTGCCGAAGGCCAGCGCTTCGCCCTGGGCGATGAGGTTGGCCATCAGCAGATCGTGTTGATCGCCTGTCGGATGATCGCTGCCGTCGTGCACGGGCAGCGGGTTCAGCGTCTGGCCGAAGCCAATGAAATCGCACGGCACGATGCGCGTGCCCTGGTGGATCAGCTGATAGAACGAATGCTGGCCATTGGTGCCCGGTTCGCCCCAGTAGATCGGGCCGGTGGCGTAATCGACCGTGCTGCCGTCGAGCGTCACGTGCTTGCCGTTGCTCTCCATGGTCAGCTGCTGCAGGTAGGCGGGAAAGCGCTTCAGATATTGCTCATAGGGAAGCACTGCGACGGTGGCGGCGTCGAGGAAGTTGTTGTTCCACACGGCCAGCAGACCCATCAGCGCGGGAATGTTGCGCTCCAGCGGGGTTTCGTGAAAATGCGTGTCCATGGCATGGAAGCCAGCCAGCATTTCGCGGAAGTGATCCGGCCCGATGGCCAGCATGGTCGACAGGCCGATGGCCGAATCCATTGAATAACGGCCGCCCACCCAGTCCCAGAAGCCGAACATGTTGGCGGTATCGATGCCGAACTTGGTGACTTCTTCGGCGTTGGTGGATACGGCGACGAAATGCTTGGCAACCGCCTTGCCTTCGTCATCGCCGCCGACGTCGAGTGCTTTCAGCGCCCAGGCGCGGGCGGCGTGTGCGTTAGTCAGGGTTTCCAGCGTGGTGAAGGTCTTCGAGCAGATGATGAACAGCGTTTCGGCCGCGTCCAGATCGCGCGTGGCTTCGGAGAAATCGGTGCCGTCCACATTGGAGACAAAGCGGAACGTCATGTTGCGCTGGCTGTAATCGCGCAGCGCCTCATACGCCATCACCGGGCCGAGATCCGAGCCGCCGATGCCGATGCTGATGACATTGCGGATGCGCTTGCCGCTGTGGCCGAGCCATGCACCGCTGCGCACCTTCTCGGAAAACGTGGTCATGCGATCAAGCACTTCATGCACTTCCGGCACCACATCCTTGCCGTCGACCAGAATCTTCTGGCCTACGGGCGCACGCAGCGCCACGTGCTGCACCGCGCGCTTTTCGGTGATGTTGATCTTGTCGCCGCTGAACATGGCATCGATCCGCTTGGGCAGATCGCAGGCCTCGGCCAATTCGCGCAGCAGACGCAGCGTTTCCGCATTGACGCGCTGCTTGGAATAGTCGAGGTACAGGCCGACCGCTTCGACGGTCAGCGTCTTGCCGCGTTCGGCGTCGGCGGCGAAGAGTTCGCGCAGATGCTGCTGACCGATCTGCGCAAAATGCTTTTGCAGTGCCTGCCACTGCGGCCGTGAGACGAGAGGTGAGCTGCTCATTTCAGTGCCGGTCCTTTTGACTGGTCCTCAAGCTTGCCGGTCTTGTCGACGATCTGCTGCAACAGATGAGTCCACGATTTGACGAACGAATCGGCACCTTCGGTTTGCAGCTGGGCAGCCAGCGCGTCGATGTCGACACCGGCCTTGGTGATCTGCGCAAGGGTTGCTTCGGCTTCTTTGCCGTCCGTCGGCATCACGCCATGCAGCTGGCCGTGTTCGGCAAACGCGTTGAGCGTTTTCTCCGGCATCGTGTCGACCGTGTTCGGCGCGGCCAGCGCGCTAATGTACAGCGTGTCGGAAGCGGCCGGATCCTTGGTGCCGGTGCTGGCCAGCAGCAGTCGCTGCGGTTTCGCGCCAGCGGCGGCGAGCTTCTTCCAGCGCGGCGAATCAAGCAGCTGCAGGTACGCGTGGTAGGTCTGCTGGCAGACCGCAATGCCGAGCTTGTTGTGCAGCTCGGTCGGCAGCTGCTTGTTGCTGGCAACGTCCCAGCGGCTGACGAAAACCGAAGCGACCGAGGCGATGTCCACCGACTGACCCGCTTCGTGGCGGCGCTCCAGTCCGCGCAGATACGCTTCCGCCTGGGCCAGATAGTGTTCGCGCGAAAACAGCAGGGTCACGTTGATCGGAATGCCGAGGAAGATCGCTTCCTCGATCGCCGGCACGCCTTCGGGGGTACCGGGAATCTTCACGAACAAATTGTCGCGCTGTGCCAACGCGTGGATTTCTTTGGCGGCTTCGATGGTGCCTTTGGTATCGGCCGCCAGCAGCGGCGACACTTCCATCGAGACCCAGCCATCGACCTTGTCGGTGGCCTTGTAGATCGGCGCAAACAGGTCGGCGGCACGACGCAGATCTTCCAGCGCCAGCTCGTTGAAAAGTTTCTCGCCCGACAGGCCGGCCAGTGCCTTGGCATGGATGCCGGCATCGTAGGCGTCACCGCCACCGATCGCGGCATCGAAGATGCTCGGGTTGGAAGTCAGGCCGGTGACCGAATCCTCGGCGATATAGCGCGCCAGCGTGCCGTCGTCGAGCAGGGTGCGGGTGATGTTGTCCAGCCAAAGGCTCTGGCCGAGATCATGCAATTGCTGGGTCGCTTTCATGCTTGCTCCTGAATTTGCGTTGTTGCTGATGCTGGGGAAAGATCGGGTGGGAAGAAAATATGGGGCTGATCTGCGATTAACCCACCGCGCTGTGGCTGACAGACGGCGTGAGATAAAAATCGTCGCGTGCGTAATCGAGCAGTTCACCGATAGCGCCGATGGACATGTCGAGAAAGGGGCGTTCCTCCGCGTTGACCGCCGCGGCGTACTTGCCCTGCTGCACAAAAACCGTGGTGAGACGATCGCCAAGCACTTTTTTCATGTCGGCGAGAATGTTCGGCTTGTCGTCGATCATCACGTAGTGCTGCGCGGGAAAACGCTGCTGCATCAGAGCCAGCTCATGCTGCTTGTGCTCGTAGATCAGCGCATTGCCGTTAAAGGCATCGAATATTCCGCTGTGCTGAAGCTTGCGCGGCTGAAACACCATGTCGCCGTCGGATAGGGCCGAGGCTGGCCCGAGTGCGCACAGGTGTTTCACCACTTCGAGCGCGCGGGGATAAAGCAGGCTGGCGAACGGGAAATCGAGCAGAAACGACGACATCTGCAGCAGCGCGGGGTCGTTTTGCAGTCCCTGGCGAAACTCCTGCATGGTGCCGAGGTAATCGGATATGCCGGACTCGGCCCAGCGCTTTTTATGCAGCGACCAGTAACGCTCGCGCTCGGTCACATTGAAAGACTTTTCCAGATGCGCGGACAACTCGACGGCGAAACGATCGTTGTCGAAAAGCGTGTTGTCCACGTCGACCAGAAAAAACAACGGGTCGGGTACGGCATCGCTCGAAACCGCTTTCGTCATGGAGACTTTTCCTCCACGGCGGGGTCGTGCCAACCCTCGGCCCCTTCGACAAGTTTCAGCGCCTCCGCCGGACCCCAGCTGCCGGGCTTGTAGGTGGCAACCGGCTTTTCATGGGTCAGCACCTGGTCGACCACGGCCCACGCGGCCTCGACGCTTTCATCGCTGGTAAACAGCGCGTTGTCGCCGCGGATCGCATCGCCGAGCAGCCGCTCATAAGGGGATTTTTCCGGCCGCGGATGGTGCCGCGCCACCAGTTCCACCGGCTCGCCCTTCATCTTTTCGCCAGGCTTCTTGACCCGCGCACCTTCGGCAATGATCACCTCAGGGTTGAATCGGAAGCGGAAGTAGTTGGATTCTTTCTGGCTGATCTCGTCGAACAGCGACAGCGGCGGCGTCTTCATGTCGACGATCACCTCGGTGGCGGTAATCGGCAGGTTCTTGCCGGCGCGGATATAGAACGGCACGCCGTTCCAGCGCCAGTTGTCGATATGCAGGCGCAGCGCCACGAAGGTTTCCACGTTGGAATCGGGCTTCACACCCTCAACGTCGCGGTAGCCCTTGTACTGGCCGCGCACCACGTCTTTCGGATCGACCGGCTTCATGGCGCGGAAGATGCGCAGCTTTTCAGCGCGCAGCGATTCCGGGTCGCTCCCAACCGGCGCATCCATCGCCAGCATCGCGATCACCTGCAGCAGATGGTTCTGCACCACGTCACGGATCGCGCCGATGTCGTCGTAGAACGCACCGCGACCCTGCACGCCAAAATTCTCGGCCATGGTGATCTGCACGCTTTCAACGTAGTTTCGGTTCCACACCGGCTCGAACACGGTATTGGCAAAGCGGAAATACAGCAGGTTTTGCACCGGCTCCTTGCCCAGGTAATGATCGATGCGGAAGATTGCCTGCTCGGGAAACACCTCATGCAGCGTCGCGTTGAGCGCCTTGGCCGAGGCCAGGTCGCGGCCGAACGGTTTCTCCACCACCACGCGGGCGTTTTCCGCGCAGCCAACCTTCTCCAGGCCTTTTGCCACGACGCCAAACAGGCTGGGCGGGATGGCCAGATAGTGCAGCGGCCGCTTTGCCTTGCCCAGCGCCTTCTTGATCGCGTCGAAGGTGGCCGGATCGTTGTAGTCGCCATCCACGTATTGCAACTTCTCGGAGAGTTTCTCGAAGCCCTCCTTGTCGAACTTGATGCCCAGATCCTTGGCCGCCTTGGTCAGGCTGTCGCGGGCACGGTCGCGCAGATCCTTGATGCCCCAGTCCGAGTGGGCCACGCCGATAATCGGCAGATCCAGCCCGTCATTCACGATCATGGCCTGCAGCGCAGGGAAAATTTTCTTGTAAGCAAGGTCGCCAGTGGCGCCGAAAAAAACCAGGGCATCCGAACGGGGTGTTGCCATAGCAGTAGCTCTCTCCATGTGGCTTGGACGGTGGTGCAGGTAGGCCGCACCGTGATGTCAGGTTGGCCGATGAATCGATGATTCCACAACTTGCTGTCACGGATATTTCATTGACTAGCTTGCGCGCTGGCGAGTGAAGTCTTCGCTAAGGTCGGCGGCCCGAAGATCGCGTAATACGGGCCGCCGAAAAACATAATTCGGGCAGTGACCTTTATCCGGTGCGTGGATGGTGCAGCTCGACGCGGTGCTCCTTGCCATCGTTGGTCAGCAGCACGCGGTCGCCGTGCATCGTGTCACCGTCCAGTTTCAGCAAGGCTGGCACATCGGCCTCGACCTGGGTCACATCGATCTGGTACCAGGTCTGGCGATAGCGGTAGCGCATCGAGAAGCCCTGCCAGTCGAGCGGCAGCACGGGCTTGAAGCGCAGGTGGCCGGCGTCCATGCGCAGCCCGAGCAACGACTCCACCACCAGTCGGTACATCCAGCCCGCCGAGCCGGTGTACCAGCTCCAGCCACCGCGGCCCACGTGCGGCTCGACCGCGTAAACGTCTGCGCTGACCACGTAGGGCTCGACCTTGTAGACGTCGACTTCCACCGCGTCGCCGGTGTGGCTGAGCGGGTTGATCATGCGCAGCAGCTCCCACGCGCGGGCGCTGTCACCGAGTTCGGCGAATGCCATCGTGGCCCAGATCGCGGCGTGGGTATATTGCCCGCCGTTTTCGCGCACGCCCGGCACGTAGCCCTTGATGTAGCCCGGGTCGAGCGGTGATTTGTCGAACGGCGGATCGAGCAGCTGCACAAGCCGAGCCTCGCGTTTGACCAGATGCTGGTCGAGCGAGTTCATCGCCTGCTGCTGGCGTGCCGGCTCGGCGACGCCGGAGATTACCGACCAGCTTTGCGCGATGGAGTCGATGCGGCATTCGTCGTTTGGCGCCGAACCCAGCGGCGTGCCGTCGTCGTAGTAGGCGCGGCGGTACCACTCGCCGTCCCAGCCGTTCTGCTCCAGCGCGATTTTCAGCTTGGCCACCTCGCTTTCGCAGCGCAGCGCGAAAGCCTCGTCGTCGTGCAGGCGCGCGACTTCGGCGAAGCGGTTCATCACCTCGCACGAGAACCAGCCCAGCCAGATGCTCTCGCCGCGGCCGGCTTCGCCGACCCGATTCATGCCGTCGTTCCAGTCGCCGCAGCCGATCAGGGGCAGGCCGTGCACCCCCCGCACCAGGCTGTGTTCAATCGCCCGCACGCAGTGACGGTAAAGCGTTTCGCGCAGGCTCGAATGCTGCGGCAGGTCGTAATACGACTCTTCGCCCGGATGCAGCTGTCGACCCTCGATATAGCCGACGGTTTCATCGAGTACCTGCGTGTCAGCAGTGGCCAGCACGTAACGCGCGGCGGCCAGCGGCAGCCACAGATAATCGTCGGAACAGGCGGTGCGCACTCCGCGGTCCAGCGGCGGATGCCACCAGTGCTGCACGTCGCCCTCGGGGAACTGATGCGCGGCGCACAGCAGAATCTGCCGCCGTGCGCTGTCCGGCGCAGCGTGCAGCATTGCCATTGAATCCTGCAGCTGATCGCGGAACCCGAACGCGCCGCCGGACTGGTAATAGCCGCTGCGCGCCCAGAAGCGGCAGGCAATCGTCTGGTACAGCAGCCAGCCGTTGGCGAGCACGTCGATGGCCGGATCGGGCGTCTTGACCTGCACCGCGCCGAGCGTGCGCTGCCAGTGGTTGCGTACCTTGTTCAGCGCCTCGCTCGCCGCATTGCTGCCGCGGAAGCGCTGCACCAGAGAGCTGGCGTCGGCGGTATCGCGACCCAGGCCCAGCCGGAACACCACGTCGCGCTGTTCCTCCTCGCCCAATTCGATGACCATCTGCAGCGCGCCGCACGGATCGAGGCCGGCGCCGAGTCGGCCGGAAAGATGCGTGCGACCGAGCGCGGCGGGCGCGCGCGTGCTGCCGTTACGGCCCAGGAATTCGCTGCGATCGCCGCCGATCGAACGGCTGGGATCGTCGACATCGAAGAACGCCACGCGGCCGGGAAACTCGGTGTTGTAGGCATTGCGCGCGAACAGCGCGCCGCTGGCCGCGTCTGATTCCGTGACCACATGCATGGCAGTCTTTTCGCGCAGGTCGCCCAGCGTCCACTCGACGTAGCCGGTCGCGCTGATCCGGCGCGGGCGGCCGGAATCGTTGCGCAGCTTCAGCAGCGAGAATTTCACCGAAGCGTCCAGTGCCACGTAGATCCACAGCTCGGAATAAATGCCGTCTTCGGTGTGTTCGAACACGCTGTAGCCGAAGCCGTGGCGGGTCACGTATTCACCGGTGCCGCGCGCAGGCAGCGGCGTCGGCGACCAGACCTGGCCGGTCTCCTCGTCGCGCAGATAGATCGCCTCACCGCTGGCGTCGCCGACCGGATCGTTATGCCAAGGCGACAGGCGGAACTCGTGCGCATTCTCGGCCCAGGTGTAGGCGCCGCCGCTCTCGGATATCACCGTGCCGAAATGCGGGTTGGCCAGCACGTTGGCCCACGGCGCCGGCGTGGCGTCGTTGGGGCCCAGCACGATGACGTACTCGCGGCCGTCGCCGCTGAAGCCGCCGTAAGGATTGGTCAGCTGCAACCCGCGCGCCGCGTGTCGATCGACGTCCGCCACTGGCGGCGCCGGCAGCGCCGGCACGATCGCCGCCGCGCGGCGTGGCTTGCTCGCTTCGAAGCGCGGCATGTGGGTTTCCGCCCAGCGCCGGCTGACCTGTTCGGCCAGCGTGCCGCGGGTGTCGGCCAGAATCACGCGGGCGCTGGCCTGGACCAGGATGCGGTCCTCGCTGGACAGCTGCTGCGCCGGCCGCACGAAGATGCCGCCGGGACGATCGAGAAGGCTTGCCTCGCTGCCGGAGGCGATCAGGCCCATGATCTGGTCCTGCAGCTCCTGCCGGTAGCCGGCGCGATCCTCGTTCCAGATCACCAGATCCACCGCCAGACCTTTCAGCCGCCAGTACGCGTGCGCCTGCACCAGCTGACGCACCAGCTCGATCCGCGCCGGGTCGGCAATCTGCAGCAGCACGATCGGCAGATCGCCGGAGATCGACTGCCCCCACAGGCCGGACTGGCCGCGCCGGTTGGCCGCGATCAAGCCCGGCTCGGCGCGCATGTTGGAGCTGGGGTAAATGATCGACGTGGCCATGTGCTCGTACAGCTGCGCGTCGGCCAGCGAGGCATTGAGCTGGCGCAGCAGCACTTGGCTGTGCGTCCAGGCCAGATCGAACACGCGGTCGGCCAGATGCCGGTCGCGATATTTGCCGATGAGTTGAACGCAGGCGTCGCGGGTATCGCCCATGCCGGTAACGAAGTCCACCGTGACTGACTGCTCCGGTTCCAGCGTGATGCGGCAGCGGATCGCCACGATCGGGTCGAGCACCGAGCCGTCGCTGTTCGACAGCTGCGCATGCGGATCGCCTGCCGTACCCATTGCCAGCGGCGCGGCAGCACTGCGCCCACGACCGATGAATTTCGCCCGATCGGTTTCGTAGGAGATCTCGTCGATATCGCCATTGTGCACGGCGAGCAAATGGCACATCCAAGGCACCGCTTCGTCGTGCGCGCGCGGCCGGCGGGTGCAGATGATCGCCTGCAGCTCCGGCACCAGCTCGGTCTGCACGAACAGCTTGCTGAAGGCCGGATGCATCGCATCGGCAATCGGCGGCGCCAGCACCACTTCGGCGAAGCTGGTCAGCTCGATCGTGCGCCGCGTACGGCTGCGGTTGGTGATGCGCGTGCGGCGCAGCTCGATATCGTCTTCCGGTGACACCACGATCTCGGTGTGCGCGTCGAACTCGCGTTCGCGCACGCGAAACTCGGCGCGGGCGTCGGAGAAAATTGCTTCAAACAGCTCGGTCTTTTTCAGCGTTGGTTGATAAGCCGTGGACCAGTACGCGCCGCTGGTGACATCGCGCAGGTAACAGAACATGCCCCAGTTGTCGCTGGTGATGTCCTCGCGCCAGCGCGTCAGCGCCATGTCGCGGCTGCGGCTGTAACCGCCGCCGGCGCTGCTGACCATGACGTGGTAGCGGCCGTTCGACAGCAGCTGCACGGCGGGACGCGCACGATCGGGATCGGTGAACACGCGCAGGCGCGCTTCTGCCGCGCGCGACTGGCTGTCCATTTCGGGAAAGCCGGAGGCGTGCAGATATTCTGCGGCCGTCTTCGGCACGCGCTCCTGCAGCAGCAGGCTGGTGGCCTGGAACTGCGGATCGGATTCGAAACGCCGCTGCATCGGCTTGTCCAGCAGGGCATACGCCAGCGCCAGCAGACCCATGCCCTGGTGATGCACCATGTACGACTGCACCAGGGCCGAGGTCTGGCCCAGCGGCAGGCGCGCCGGGGTGTAATCGATGGCTTCGTAGAAACCCAGCCGGCCTTCCGCGCCGGCCTCGACCAGCCGCTGCATATTGCGGGTGGCCGCGGTCGGCGCCACCATCATCGCCATCATGGTGGCGTACGGGGCAATCACCACGTCGTCGCCGAGACCGCGCTTCAGGCCCAGACCCGGCACGCCAAACGCGCGGTACTGATAAGTGAAGTGCGCATCGAGCGTGTTGTAACCCGATTCGGAAACGCCCCACGGAATGTTGAGCTGCGTGCCGTATTCGATCTGGCGAGCGACGGCGGCGCGACAGGTCTGATCGAGCAGGGTGCCTTCATAGCTCGGCATCACCAGCATCGGCATCAGGTATTCGAACATCGAGCCGGTCCACGACAGCAGCACCGGCTGACCGCCGCTGGTGGTCAGCAAGCGGCCGAGCGAGAACCAGTTGTCCTGCGGCAGCTGGCCTTGGGCGATGGCGACAAAGCTGGCCAGCCGCGCTTCGGATGCGAGCAGATCGTAGAAGCCGGCGTCGAGTCGGCGCTCGTCGACGTTGTAGCCGATAGCCAGCAGATCACGCGCGCTGTCGTACAAGAAGCGGTAATCCATCAAGGCCAGCTCGCCGGTTTCCAGAGCGACCTGTTCGAGCAGGGCGATGCGCTCGCGCGCGCGTTCGCGCAAGGTTTCGGCGTCCGCCTCGTCCGGCCAGACCAGCGGCTCGATCCGCGACAGCTGGCGCAGCGTGGGGATGCCCTTGAAGCCGGCGTCGTCATCGGCGGGCGGATCGAGATGGAACAGTCGGGTTTCGTCAAGCAGGTCGCTGCACTGCCGCAGTAACGCGGCCAGCCAGAATTCGGCGTCGCTGCCGGCTTCGGGTTCGAGCGAGCGCATCAGCGACTGCACCCGTTCGAGCAGATCCTGCAGCAGCGCCAGGGCGACGCCGGTGGTTGCCGGTGGCGAAGCGAGCGCGGCTTCCAGCGGCCGCTGCAACGGCCGCAGTGCGCTGACTCCGCTTGAGTCGAGCGCCGCCTGCAGCACGGCGAGCGTATCGAGCAGGCCCTGCAGTGCGCGCGGCTGGAACACCGGTTCGTTGGCGATCGCCAACAGGCCAGGTCGCAAGGTCAGTAGATGGCCAGCCAGGTTGCCGCTGTCCACCGCCGAGATATACAGCGGCGTCAGCGGCTGCAGCGACAGCGTGTCGTACCAGTTGTAGAAGTGGCCGCGATGGCGCGGCAGCAGGCGCATCGTGGCAAGCGTCTGCATGGTGCGATCGAGCAGGCGCCCGGCGCTGACAAAACCGAAATCATAGGCGGCCAGATTGGCCAGCAGAGCCAGTCCGATGTTGGTCGGCGAAGTGCGGTGGGCGACAGCCGGCGCCGGCTGTATCTGTACGTTGTCGGGCGGAAGCCAGTGGTCCTCGGGACCGACGTGCGTGTCGAAAAATGCCCAGGTCTTGCGTGACAGCGAACGCAGAAACTGGCTCTGCGCGGCGCTGGGCGCGAAGGTGTCCGGCACATTCGGGTTACTGATCCACCAGGCTATCCAGGGCGATACCAGCCACAAGATCAGCAGCGGCGCCGCCAGCAACAGCGCGGCCGGCCGCTGCCACGCCAGTATGCCGATCAGCAGCACGGCCAGCGCCGGGCCAATCCACATCAATCGCCACAACGCGGTCGGCGCATTGCTGCTGCGCCGAGCCGCCTCACTGGAGGTTTGCCACTGCAGCAGCAGACGGTGGCTGACGGCCATGCGCCACAGGGTGCGGATGATGGCATCGAGGCTGTACAGCACCTCGTGCGGTAGCCACGCCAGCCCCAACACCATGCGCGCAAAATGCTGACCGGCGGAACGCAACGCGGCGCGCAGGTGCTGATCCATCTGCACGTCGGTCGGCTTTTGCACAAGGTCCAGCATGGCCGACAGCAGCGGCGGAATCAGCACCATCGCCAGCACGGCCAGCATCCATGAAAACATCGGCGACAACACCAGCCAGCCGACCAGCAGCAGCGCCAGCAGCGACGTAGGCACCAGGCTGCGGCGCAGGTTGTCCAGAATCTTCCAGCGCGACAGCGTGGTCAGTGCATTGGTGCGCCAGCCGTCATGTGCGGTCGGTGTCCACGGCAGCAGCCACGGCAGCAGCTGCCAGTCGCCGCGAATCCATCGATGCCGGCGCTTCACGTCGGCGCTGTAGCGGGCCGGATACTCCTCGTAAAGCTGCACGTCGCTGAGCAGGCCGGAGCGGGCGTGGCTGCCTTCAACCAGATCGTGGCTGAGGATGGCGTTGTCGGGAAAGCGGCCTTCGAGGCTGAGCTCAAAGGCATCGATGGCATAGATGCCCTTGCCGATGAACGAGCCTTCGTGGAACACGTCCTGATAGACGTCCGAAACCATTTGCGTATAGGGATCGATCCCAGCGTCGCTGGCATACAGCTGGGCGTAGCGCGAGCGCGACGTACTGGGCAGGCTGATGCCCACGCGCGGCTGCAGCACGCCATAACCGGAGACAACCCGGCGCAGCTTCGGGTCGTAGACCGCCCGGTTCAGCGGGTGATCGATCGCGCCGACAAACTCGTGCGCCGATTCGCGCGGCAGCTGGGTATCGGTATCCAGCGTGATGACGTATTGCACCGTCGGCAGCGTGCTGATGTCGCCGACGGTGAGCAGATAATTTTCGCGGCCCTTGCCGCGCAGCAGCGAGTTGAAATCCGCCAGCTTGCCGCGCTTGCGCTCACGGCCCATCCAGGTCTTTTCGGCCGCGTTCCACTGGCGCGGACGGTGCAGCAGAAAAAAGCGGTCCACTTCGGCGGTGGCGTACTTGTCGTTGAGCGCCTCGATGCGCCGCGTCGCCAGCCTCAGCAAAGCCTCGTCGCCAGGCAGCGTCTCGCTGTCGGCATCCGGAAAATCGGTGAGCAAGGCGAAATGGACGTTCGGGTCGCGATTGCCCAGAAAACGCACCTCCAGCGCTTCAATCAGCTCCTCGATGTCTGGCGCGCTGCCGAACAGGCTGGGCACCGCCACCATCGTGCGGGCGCTGTCCGGTATGCCGGCCGAATAATCCATGCGCGGCAGCGGCTGCGGCGCCACCGTCAGTGTCGCCACCCAGTTGAGCAGGCTCATGCCCAGCTGACTGGCCAGGATGGTGGAGGTAATTACAACGCCGACAAACACCCATGTCGGTAACTGGTGGTGCGAGGCCGAAATGACCAGCGCGCGCGCAAAAGCGAACGTCAGCAGCGCCAGCAGGCCCAGATAAATCGGCAGCGGTGCGGCATCAAGGATGCGCCGCGAGGCTTCGGCCAGCGTCGGTCGCACGCCGAGCGTTTTTTCCAGCGTGCGGCGCCCCTTGTCGATCAGGTAGAACCCCACGTGATGCGCCAGCGCGGCGGCGTCCACGGGCGCTTCGGTACGGCTCAGCGTCAATGCCGCTTCGGCTACATCGCCTTCGATGAGGTTGTGTTTGCGCGCGATGGACTCGACCACATGGCGGTAGTTGTCGCGGGTAGCAAAATCCATCGACGCGTAGACGCCCGCCGGGTCCTTGCGCAGAAACTGGTCGACGATGCTGGTCTGTTCGACGAAGTCGCGCCAGTCGATCGCCGACAGCGTGCGCAGGCTGCCGATACTGTTGCCGATCGACACTTGATCAGCAGCCTGCTGCTGCGCTTCGAGCTGCACCAGGTGTTCGATGGTCTGGCCCGACTCGGACAGCCGCTGTTCGATCCAGCTCAGCGGCAGCGCCAGCGCCGGGCTCTGGCCCTGCAGCCGGCGCGCCATCTCGGCGACGAACGGGCCGGTCATCGGCGGCTTGGAGCGCGCCATGTCCGCGACGACCAGCACCACGCTTTTCGGATCGCTTTCGGCGGTGGCGGTAAGGTTGTCGGCCCAGCGCGCGGCCTTGCCGCGATATTGCCAGTCGGCCATTACGCGCGCGGCCACGCGGCGCAGATTTTCGAGTAGCGCCAGGCGCAGCATGATCGGAATCGCCCACAGCTCACCCAGCTTCAGCGGCGTCACGGTCTGATAGGCGTTGACGAAGCGGGTCAGGCTGGTGGTGTCGACACGGCCATCGCCATGCGAAATGATTTCCAGCGCGATGTCGTAGACGCGCGGCAATTCGGCGGAAGGGCCGCTTTCCAGACGCGGCAGTTCCTTGCTATAACCCTTGGGCAGATGCCGGCGCGCGGTGCGGATCTGTTCCTCGATCAAATAGAAATTGTCGAGCAGCCATTCGCCGGCCGGCGTGATGCGTCGGCGATGCCGCGTCGCGGCGGTCAGCCGCTCGCAGGTGTGCGTCAGCACCGCCTCGTTCTCGTCCAGTCGGGTCAACAGCAGGTTGCCGTTTTCCCCGGGATTCAGCCGATGCTGGCCGGCCAGCGTCTGGCCGTGCCGTTCCATCTGGTCGGCGCTGAACAGTTCCGAGCGCAGCGCGGGCTCTTGCTCAGGCTTGGTTCGTGCGGCGGCTCGCTGACGGTGAAAGGCCCGCAGGCGCCGCAATTTAAGTAAGTCGAGTGTGCGGCCGATGTCCAATTCGAGCGTTCCTTACGGGTGATTCAGAGTGACACAAAGGACTCGCGTCCCGTGCGTCATCAACGTACCTGACAGCGGGTCAGATGGATTGACGGGCACCGCAGAAATTACTCAACAGCGTGTGAAGATCACGCACGTTACGATAGCGCCATTGCGCCCTCGCCATCGCGGTGTCCTCGCTGGAGTCGTTTCGTGTCCTCATTAGTTGTTCGCGCCGCTACACCGGATGATTTACCACTGCTGCTCGCATGGAACGCGGCGATGGCGTGGGAAACCGAACAAAAACGGCTCGACGCCGAACGGCTTGGCCGCGGCATTGCCGGCGTGTTCGCACAGCCGCAGCGCGGGTTTTATTTGATCGCCGAACGCGACGGTGCCGCCGTCGGTAGCCTGATGGTGACCTACGAATGGAGCGACTGGCGCAGCGGCGACTTCTGGTGGATCCAGAGCGTCTACGTCTCGCCCGAGGCACGCCGCCATGGCGTATTCCGCGCGCTGTATGCCGAGGTCGAGCAGCGCGCGCAGGCCGGTGGCGCCGTGGGCCTGCGCCTGTATGTGGAAACCGAAAACCAGTCCGCCCAAGCCACGTACGCCGACCTCGGCATGCAGCGCTGTCATTACTGGATGTACGAGAGCCCGCTACAACAGGGCGGCTCCGACTAAGCGAGCAAGGCTTCGAGCTTTTCTGCCGGCATCGGCCGGCCGTACAAATAGCCCTGCAGCTGCGAGCAACCCGCGCCGCGCAGAAAGCCGCCCTGCTCTGTTGTTTCGACGCCTTCGGCGATCACCTCTTTGTTGAGGCTGCGGGCCATCGCGATAATCGCCTGGGTGATCGTGGCAGTGTCGGCATCGGTGATCACGTCGCGGACGAAGGTGCGATCGATTTTCAGCGCGTCGATCGGAAAATGCTTCAGGTATGACAGGCTGCAATAGCCGGTACCGAAGTCGTCCAGCGAAAGCCGCACACCGCGCTGCTTGATCCGTCGCAGCAGCGCGGTGGTGGCATCGCCGCCGGACATCACCATGCGTTCGGTCAGTTCGAGTTCGAGCAGGCTGGCGTCGAGTCCGGTTTCGTTGAGCACGGCGTCGAGCGACGCATAGAAATCGGCGTGCTGAAACTGCAGCGGTGACACGTTGACCGATATCGGCATGGTTATACCCGCGCGCTTCCAGCGCTGCGCCTGCTGGCAGGCCTCGCGCAGCACCCAGGCGCCTAGCGGCAGAATCAGTCCGCTGTCTTCGGCGACCGGAATGAACTGATCGGGCGTGTATAGATCGCGCCCGTTGAGGCGCAGCCGCAGCAGCGCCTCGGCGCCGACGATGCGCCCGCTGAGCGCATCGACCTTGGGCTGGTAATCCAGCGCCAGTTCCCGCCGCGTCAGCGCATGGCGCAGCGCTGTTTCAATTTTGCGCCGCGCCTGCGCGCGCTCGTTCATCGACGCGGTAAAAAAGCGGTAGCCGTGGTGGCCTTTTGCCTTGGCCGCGATCATCGCGGTTTCGGCCTGTTGCACCAGCGCGTCGGCATCCTGCGCATCGTCCGGATAGACGCTGATACCGACGCTGAGCTGAAGCGACCGCTCCGCCAGCTCGGGCGTGCGAATCTGTTCGCATTGCGCGATCAGGATCTGGCAGCGGCTGGCCACCTCGCCGACGCTGTCCAGGTTTGGCAGCATCACAACAAACTCGTCGTCGCCGTAGCGGCTTATCAGCTCGCCGTTGGGCAGGCTGCGGCGCAGCTGATTGGCGAACGCGCGCAGCACGCGATCCCCGCCGCCGTGACCGTGCTGCTCGTTGATCTGCTTGAAATGGCTGATGTCGAGGTAAAGCACGGCGGCACGCTGCTGGCGCCGCTTGGCTTCGGTCAGCGCCTGATTGATATGCGTATGCAGCTGGCTGCGGTTGGGCAGGCCGGTAAGCGTGTCGTGCTGGGTCAGGTGGATCATCTTCAGCGCCAGCGCGCGGTTTTCGCTGACATCGTGGAACACCAGCACGCCGCCGATGACGTTGTCGGCGTGGTCGTGAATCGGTGCCGAAGAATCCTCCACCGGCGTATCGAAACCATGCCGATGCCGCAGCAGCATCTTGCCGCCCAGGTCGGCGATGACGTTCTGCTCGATCGCCGCACGCAATGGGTTGATCACCGGCTGGCGGGTTTGCGCGTCGAACAGCTGAAAAATGTCGTCGATCGGACAGCCCTTCGCTTCAACGCTGGTCCAGCCGGTCATGCCCTCGGCGATGGGATTGAGCGAGGTCACACGCAGCTGCGTATCGGTGGTGATCACCGCATCGCCAATCGAGCGCAGCGTCACTTCGGCCAGCTCGCGCTCCCGGTGCAGCTCGTCTTCGAAGGACTTGCGCTGGCTGACGTCCTGCGCCTGGGTCACGAAATACAGCGGCTGTTTCAGTTCATCGCGCACGACCGACACGCTGAGCTGCAGATGCACCACGTGGCCATCCTTGTGGAAGTTGCGCTTTTCCAGCTGGTAAGAGTCGCGCCGGCCACCGAGCATTTGCTCGATCAGATCCATGTCTTCGGCAAGATCGTCCGGATGCGTGACGGCGGGGATGTCCAGCGCCAGCAGCTCGGCCTCGCGATAGCCGAGCATCTGACAGATGGCGGTGTTCACGCGCAAAAAATGGCCGTCCGGATGAACCAGCGCCATGCCGATGGCCGCATGTTGAAACGCGCCAAAAAACCGTTGCTCGCTCTCGTGCAGGCGCATTTCCAGCGAGCGCCGTTCGGTAATGTCGATAAACGTGGTGAAAACGCCGTGCACGTTGCCGGCGTCATCGACATCCGGCTGAAAATTGCCGTGCACGTAGCGCCGGATGTTGCCGCCGAACATCTCGCCTTCGTAGCTGGTCAGGTGGCCGGCTAAGGCGCGATCCAGCGCAAATTCCATCATCCGGTAATTGCGCCGGCCGCCAGCGTCAATGACGCGCTCACCGATCAGCTGCTGCGGATCGACGCCGAGCCAGGTGCGATGGGTTTCATTGGCGTAGCGAAAGCGCCGCTCGGTATCGATGTAGGCCAATAGCGCCGGTGCCGCACGCAGCATCTTCGCGGGCCATGCCTGCGAGTCGCTCTCCAGCGATGCTGAGTCCGTGCCCGGCACTTTCGGCTGCATGGTGGTGCGCCCCCTTCCCACCCATCATGCACTGGCGAGCTGCAGTTGCCCAGTGACCTGCCGCGGGTGCCGCGACGCTTAATGCAGGGCGGTATTCGGTGCGCCGAGCGCGCCCTGGTCGTCCAGCACGATACGGCTCAGCGCATGAAGTTCGGCAGGGATGCCGTAGCGCTCGGCAAGCAGCGTCACCAGCGTTTCCAGCGCCGACGATTGAAGCGGATAACCGTGTGCCAGCGCACGTGCGCGGCCGCCCTCACCGCACTGGGCAACCGTGATGGCGACGAGGCCGAGCCCTGGCGCCTCGTGCGCAAACAGCGCCGGCGGCTCATAGCCGGATTCGACTGCGGCCAAGGTTTCCAGCAGGTAGCCGACGCCGGCTTCGTCGCCGCGATCGATCGTCGGCTGCAGCCGCAAGCTCAGCCGATGCGCGTCGAGCAAGGCGGCATACTGGCGAAGCTCGAAGATAATGCCGGCCAGCGCATGACGCCGCGCCGCATCGTCATCGAGGGTCTGTGCGCTCAACCATTGCGAGGGTGATTGCACCAGCACGCCGCCGTCGAGGTACCGCAGCGCGAGACCGCGTGCGGTTACGGCCGTTTCTTCACGATCCGGCGTGAGCAAGGCCGCCTCAAGCATCGTCCACAGCGCCGCCAGATTCACATGTTCGTACTGCACGCAGGTCAAGGCGAGCAGATCGTTGCGGCTGAGGTAGCGCACGTGCTCCAGCCGGATGCCCAAGGTGCGCATCAGCCAGTCGGCCGTCAGTGCGCCGGCTTCGCCGCGGCCCACCAGCTGCACTTCCAGTTGTTCGGACAGATCCTCGGCCAGCGCCTCCGGTGCCAGCACGGTCAGCGGCAGGAGACGCATGGCTCCCTCGGCAAACTCCGGCGAGGGCTCAAGCGGCAGCGCCGGCATATGGCCGTCGTGGCTGCCAAAGGCGACTACGTTGTCGAGGTGGCCGCGCGGCACGCGGCGGGCCAGCTCATCCAGCGTCGCCCATACCGGAAAGCCCGGGCGCAGCAGTTCGACCTGATCGAACAGCGCGCCGGCGAGCGCAAGGCGCGCCTGGTTTACCTGCGGCACCAGGCCATGCAGATCGGCCGCGACCAGCTCGGCCAGCTCGGCTGCCTCATCGCGGCTAAAGCTCAGGCGCGGTGGCACTTCGCCGTCCACCAATTCCAGTGCCAGCACCACCGGCAGGCCGAGCAGCGTTTGCGCTTCCACGGAAGACAGCTCCAGATCGTATAAACAAGAGGCGAATCGTATCATTCAGCGTTTTGGGCTTCCGCCGCACGGCATCGCGGGTTAGCCTTGGCGGACTTGAGTTCCGGACTGTTCTGACCATGGAAAAAACGCAAACGCGCGTTGGGGTGATCGGTGGTGTGCGCATCCCGTTCTGCCGCAACAACACGGCCTATGCCGACGTCGGCAACTTCGGCATGTCGGTCAAGGTACTCGGTGCGCTGGTCGAACGGTTTGGGCTGCATGGCGTGGAGCTGGGCGAAGTGGCGATGGGCGCGGTGATCAAGCATTCGTCGGACTGGAACCTGGCGCGCGAGGCGCTGCTCAGCTCCGGTCTGGCGCCGACGACCCCGGGCATCACCACCGCACGCGCCTGCGGCACCTCGCTGGACAACACCATCATCATCGCCAACAAGATCGCCGCCGGGCAGATCGAGGCCGGCGTGGCCGGCGGTTCGGATACCACCAGCGATGTGCCGATCGTCTACGGCGCGCGCCTGCGCAAGCGGCTGCTGGCGATGAATCGCGCCAAGACGCCGATCGACAAGCTCAAGGCGGCGGTGCGCGGGTTTTCGCTGGGCGAACTGAAACCGTCGTTTCCCGGGGTGGCCGAGCCGCGCACGGGCAAGTCGATGGGCGATCACTGCGAGATCATGGCCAAAGAGTGGCACATCAGCCGCCAGGAGCAGGATCAGCTGGCGCTGGACAGCCATCGCAAACTGGCCGCCGCATACGGCGACGGCTTCTTCGACGATTTGCTGGTGCCGTTTCGCGGCCTCAAGCGCGACGGTTTTTTGCGCCCCGATTCCAGCATGGAAAAACTGGCCTCACTCAAGCCGGCGTTCGACAAGACCTCTGGCAACGGCACGCTGACCGCGGCCAATTCCACCGGGCTGTCCGATGGCGCGGCCGCTGTTTTGCTGGGTAGCGACGCATGGGCGGCGAAACGCGGTTTGACGATACAGGCCTATCTGCTCGATGCGGAAATTGCCGCCGTCGATTTCGTCCACGGCGAAGGCCTGCTGATGGCGCCGACCGTCGCGGTGCCGCGCATGCTGGCACGCCATGGGTTGACCCTGCAGGATTTCGATTTCTATGAAATCCACGAGGCGTTTGCCGCACAGGTTTTGTGCACCCTGCGCGCGTGGGAGAGCGCTGATTATTGCAAGAACCGACTTGGCCTCGATGCGCCGCTGGGCAGCATCGACCCAGCCAAGCTCAATGTGCACGGCTCAAGCCTGGCGGTTGGCCATCCGTTTGCCGCCACCGGCGCGCGCGTGGTGGCCACGCTGGCCAAGTTGCTCGAGCAAAAAGGCAGCGGGCGCGGGCTGATTTCGATCTGTACCGCCGGCGGCATGGGCGTTACCGCGATTCTCGAACGGCCATAGCGGTATTGCTGGCCTAGGCATGTTGCGCCTGCGCACCACAGTATCTCTCAGCCTGCTGGCGCTCGCCGTCGGCACGGTCGGCACGCTCTGGCTGAGCCGCCGCAGTGCGGAGGAACCGCTGAGGTTTTCCTTAGCCAGCATGCAAAGGGCGCGGATGCTGTCGGTAACTCATCACGCGGTACGCTTCACCGCGAGTCACGCTCATGGACATCCCGGCGCCGCACATCACGCGGTCGCGTTAACGCCAGATGGGGTCGCCGCTACGCAACAGTCGAACACTCTCCCCGTTAGCATGCCGCCGCCGGAGTTGGTGCCATTGAGCATGCCGATCGATAGTGACATCAGCTACGAAAGACAGCGCGGCCATCTGGATGGCCTGGTTGTCTTGCGCGTGACGATAGATGCCGCTGGGCATGTCAACGCCGCCCGCATTGCCCAGTCCAGCGGCGATACCCCGCTGGACGAGCATGCGCTGCGCAGCGTGCACGCATGGCGCTTTGCCGTACCGCCGGATCACGCGGCGGGTTTCAGCGCGAACCTGCCGATGCGCTTTTCATCGCACAGCGATCCTCTGGCCAGCACGCATTGAGATTTGTGATTTGTGCCGGCATTGGTCAGACGTGAGCAATCACAAAATGCCGCTCACACCGGCGCCGAACGCCGTGATCATCAGCGTATAAAAGATCTTTGGTGAGGTCGCCACGTCGGGGAAATCACCGACGGCTTCGTAACAGCTGAAAAAGCCCGGGTTATTGATGCGCAGCGGCTGGCAGCCGGGCTTGAGTTGATAGCTGGTGGCGTAGCGAAACGGCCAAAGGTCGAACAGCGGCAGCTCTTCGGAGACGCTGCCGATCGCATCGTTGATATCGCTGATGACCGGCACGTTCGCCTGCCTCGGGGCGATGACCCAGGCGTTTTCCGGCAGCGTGTCGCGCATGATGCTTTGGCGCAGCTGGGCGGCAAAGCGTTTGTCGTAAACGATCACGCCGGCTTCGGTGTTGTAGTGATCCGAGCGTGGATCGAAGTTGTGCGAGCCGACCATCGCAATATCGTCATCGATCAGGATCGATTTGGCGTGCAGTCCGAATCGACGGCCGCTGCTGAGCAAGGGTGCCGGGCGTCTGGACTTGCCGTGGCTGCCGAGCAGGCTACGTGATTCGGTCGGAATGAACGGACGCTTTGCGGCATTGCCTTTCGCGCTGCCGGCGAGGCCTATACCGGACGGGTTTGCGCCCGCAGCAGGCTGATCCGACGAAGTCTCTACGTCGCCGCCCGATTCGCCGCTCGTGCTGCGGGAGGCTTCGTCGTTTTCGGTATCGTCGGCGCTGGCCTGCGCGTTGGCTTCCGCCGCGCCGGGCCCGTGCGGCTTCATTTCGTATATCTCGAAACCGTAGTTCTTCAGGTAGCGTTTGCGATGCTTGTACGACAGCGCGTACACCGCAAACGCGTCGGTGGAGGCGAGCGAATTGGTTGAGACAATAATGCGGGGGGCGGGTTGCTCGCTGTGCAGGCGCTTGAAAATCTTGCGCGCGCGGCCGCTCATCACCAGATAGGGCGTCTGCAGCAGAACCTCGGTTTTTGCGCCGGCCACCATCTGCATGACGTGGCGCGTGAATTCGCGCGCGTTTTTCTTGTCCGGTTTGTCGGTTTTTGCGGGCAGGTCGCTGAAAAACTCCACGTTGCCGGTTTGTACGCTGTTGGCCAGCACGTTGGCGCGCAGCCAGTCCGCGTCGCCGGCCTCGCGCAGCGCCCGCAGTACCCGCCCGGGATGCAGGTAAACCGGCGCGGGCCAGTCCGTTGCCGCCGGGTGGGCAAGAACATAGCGGTCGACGTCGCGAAGGTGGGTCAGCGGCACCGCCCGGCGATGGTTCCAGAAAAGCGCGAAGCTGGCGCCCATGGCCTGTGCGGCCGGCCCCCCGACCAGCACGTCGCGATCCACGTAATCAAAATCGGCGTCCCAGTCGAAATAGCGGTTTTCGTAATTGCGTCCGCCGGTGATGCCGACGCTGTCGTCCACCAGCATGACCTTGTTATGCATGCGCTGGTTGAACTTGAAGAAACAGCAGGCGATGCCGGCTGCCCATTGCAGCGGCGACGTGTGTGCGTCGTGGAAGGTCGGGTTGTACAGCCGCACCTGGAGGTTCGGACTGACGCGGACAAGCCGGTTGAGCAGGGCCATGTTGTCGAACGAGTACAGCTGATCGGCCAGGATGCGTACCTGCACGCCGCGGCGGGCGGCCTGCACCAGCTCATCGAGCACCAGCTGGCCGGCGTCGTCCTCGTCCCAGATATAGGTCTGCACGTCGATTGATCGCTGCGCCGCGCGAATTAGGCTAAGCCGCGCCACCATCGACGGTTCGCTGTCGTTGAGCAGGCTGACGATGTGCACCGGTTGCTGCGGCGTCGACGCGGCCAGCGCCTGGTTGGCGGCGTCCAGCAACGGTGAGGGCGCCGCGCAATGATCGGCGCCGGCACAGCGGGTCTGCGTGTCGACGGTCGCGGCGACCACCGCATCGACCCGGCGAATCTGTGCCTTCGATGCAACGCAGCCCTGCAAAAGCAGGGCTGCGGCAAGCAGATTCAGCAGGGCGAATGAGCGCAGGGGCATACCTGCATGATAAGGGTTACGTGGGTCAATTCGCCGAAGGTTCGAGTGCAATCAACAGGCCCAGTTGCACCTGATCAGCCAGCGCGGTGCGGTGCGATGTCATGCCGAATGCACTGCGCGACAGCGAACCACGCGCTTCGATCACGCACGTCTGCTCAGCCGACAAGCTGCAGTGGGCCGGCTGCAATTCGAAACTCATCGGCCGAGTGATCCCGCGCAGCGTCAGCTCACCGCTTAGCACGCCGCCGGTGGTCAGCATGCTGAAGGTGATCGGCTGAGATAAAAATCGGATGGTTGGATACTCCGCGGCGTCGAAAAAATCCGCTGCCAGCACCCATTGCCGCAGGCGATCCGAGTTCATCGCGATGCTGTTGGTGGTGATGCGTGCGTCGACCGTTGCCAAACCCTGCGGGTTTATTTTTACGTCGCCGCCAATCTGATTGAAGTGCCCGGCAATCGTGCGCAACCACAACAGGCGCACGCCGAATTCGGCATCCGAGCGTCCGGGGTTGATGTGGTAATCCGTGGTGCGTGCCGCCGGTGCAGAGAGCAGCATCACGGCGGTGAAGAAAAACGTGGCGAGCGAACGACTCACGGTGACCAGAAGGCGTCCAGCCGGGCGTTGCCGGGTTCCAGCGCACCGTTGAGATGCAGCACGGCCAGCGCGCCTGGCGGCATGCCGCGGAACTCATCGGAACGGCCTTCGACTAGCAGCGCAACTAACCGTTCGACGCCAGGGTTATGCCCAACCAGCATCACGGTGTCGGCATCGCCGTGCTGGTCGAGCAGGGCCAGCAGCTCGCCGGGCGAGGCATCATAGATTTCGCTGGCCAGCTGCGGCGCCGGTGCGTTATCGAGTGCTGCAAGCGCCAGTCGCGCGGTTTCGTCGGTGCGGCGGCTGGGTGAACACAGTACGCGATCGGGGTGCGCGCCGTGGTTGGCCAGCCAAGCCCCGGCGGCCTGAGCCTCCTGTTCGCCGCGCGCGCTGAGCGTGCGTTGCTTATCGTCACCGGCCGTTCCTATGGGAACCGCCTCGGCATGTCGCAGCAGAATGAGCTTTTGCATGGGTGACTCCGTCAGGTGATAGCGCGCCGTCGGCGCGGGTCTGCCTCGCCCTGCATCGATGGGATGCAGGGGCAGAATTGCGGTTCGTCAGGCGCTCATGTGTGGCGCTTTATCCAGCGCAGCAGGGCTTTCCAGTCCTGCTGGTGGTTGCGCACCTGCTCGGACTGGTAATCGAAGATACCCTTGCCCAGCGCCGTCAAAAGCACGTAAGCCTGGCTGTCGCGCAGCTGCGCAGCGATCGGGAAAGGCGATTGTTCGGCCAGCTGCGCCACCGCATCCTGGCTGGCGTGAGTCCAGGGTTTGAGCCGGTTGGCGACCAGCGCCACCGGCAGCTTGCCGCGGCGGATGCGATTGATCTTCTGCAGCTCGTCGATGAAACCGAGCGTGGCGTGCAGATCGAACGAGGATGGCAGCACGGGTACCAGCACTACGTTTGCCGTTTCGAGATACGGCTCCAGTTCGCGTTCGCTGACGCCAGCGGGCGTGTCGATCAACAGCTGCTGCGTATCGGAAGGCACTTTCTGCAGGGCTTTTTTGCCCCCCTCCAGTGCCAGTACGCCGGGTACGTTGTCAGGCCTCAGCGCCGCCCAGCGAAAGCTCGAACCTTGTCGGTCCGCGTCGATGATGGCGGTGTGTTGACCCGCCTGCGCCCAGTGCGAAGCCAGCTGTGTGACCAGCGTGCTCTTGCCGCAACCGCCCTTGCTGCTTGCCACCAGCGTCGTAAGCATCGACCACCCCTGCTGCGAAAGGTGTCCCAAGCCTACACGGCCGCGGATGCGCCGCAAAGCTGCGCTGCGATCAACTCAGCCTTGCGCGGGTGCCGGGCCCTGCGGCGTCCAGTCGGCCGGCGCTTCCGTCGGAATGTTGTTGTCGCGCAGCGCGGTCAGCAGCACGCTCATTTCGGTGCCACCGTGGCGGGCAATGCTTACGAGATGCTGGGCAATGGCGGCATCGGTTTGCGCACGGCCAAGCAGCTGGCTGAAGTTCTGCACCTGCCATACCAGGCTCAGCCGAGCCTGTTTGGCATCGGCCTGCTGGGCCGGGTCATCCGCCAGAACCTCGCGCAGATGCAGCCCCAGCGAACGACCGAGCGGGCTGGAACCCCACTCCAGAATCTTGCCCAGCTTCAGGCAGTCGGTCTTGATCGAGGCGTTGCTCGCCGCGTCGCTGCACAATTTGGCAGTGACCGACAGCACCGGCTGCGGCTGGGCGCTGGCCAGGCCGTAGACCAGCACCGCCTGCACGCCGGCCGCGCCGCCAGCGTTGTCTCCGCTGAACGTGTCGGCCGCCGGTGGCAACACGCCGATGGAGCCGGCAAGCGCCTTCAGGCTGGTGCCCGCGTAATCGTCATAAAGCTTGGCATTGGCCGCCTTGGCCAGATCGTCACGCGCCGCGTCCTGCTTCGCGTTGCGAGTGTCTTCATCGAGTTTGAGCAGCCATACCGCGGCGTTGTCAGGTGCTTGCGAGGTCAACTGCTCCAGCGCCGCGGTGTTTGGACAGGCGTTGGCGTTGCAGTCAGCCAGACGCGTCCAGTTGATTGCGTTGGCAATCGGGGCTGCGCCGTCGGCCTGTGCGGCGCGCTCGAGCAAGCCGTGAAAATTGTTGAACTTCGGCAAGTCGTTAAGGGGGCGAGCAATCAACGCGGCAGCCAGCAGCGGCAGCGCGTCCGCACGCGGCGCCAGCACGCTGACCAGATCATGCTGAAACGCCAGCAACGCCTTGTCGCGCGATTGCGCAGTTGCACCGGCCGGCGCTGACTTGCTAGCACTCGACGTTTTAGCGGTGCTGTCAGCCATCACCGGCAGGGCGATCACTGACACGGTGCAGGCAAGGGCAAGGCTGAGCAGTGTACGCGTCATCAGGTTTCTGTCCGAAATCAAAGCGAGCAGCATACCTTGCAGGGATTAAGCGCGGCTGATCCGATCTGCGGCGGCCACTCGCACGTAACTTAATGCTTGTTACGATGCCGCTTTCCGGCGCGCTATCGCGACGGACCTGAAACTCTAGGGAGACCGCAGTGGATCATTATTTGACATTGGCCAATGGCGCGCCGTGGTTTGTAGGCTGGGGCACGCTGGCACTGATCAATGCCGCGTTGGCGCAGGGCAAGAACCGCAATGGCCTGCTCTGGTTTGTGCTGTCGCTGATTTTCGGGCCGCTCGCCACGCTAGTGATGGTGCTTTTGCCAAAAGTGCGCAGCAAACTGTTTTAGCCGAGCTTCGTGATGTGCCGGCTCAAGGAGCATCTTGGTGAGTCTCGCTGTCCTTTACGGACCGCACCCTGTTGACAGCTTTAAGCCGCGCAGAACCGGCAAGCCTTGGTTGAGTACATGATTTTTTATGTTGCGGGACAGCTCATCGGCTGTGCAATCTGCAGACATCAATCCCCGAAGTGCTTCCATAACAGCGCCTACCGGATATCCAGCAGGCGCTGTTATGCGCCTCCGCTACGAGTGGCGAGCCTTGTTGCCATCAACAAACATCTAGCTGGAGACGGCCGGCCACATTAAAGCTGATTGCTCTGAGCATTCGTGAGGCGTGCGTTCGACGTATTGCTGAGCAGGGCGCTGAACGGCAGTAGCTGGTTGACAAAGCGATTCCAGCGCGTGACATCGGCGGCACCGACAAACACTACGTCGCCTGCCCGAACCGGAAATTGCGAAGCCATGGCAAAAGCTTCTGGCGAAGATGCATCGAGCTGATAAACAGTCGACGGCTGCTGCTGCAGGTTTTTGACTCCGCGGATTACGTATACAGCTTTGCCCTTGGCGGTGTCCTGGTTTATCCCCCCCGCGCGCCCGATTGCCTGAGTCAACGTCAAACTGCTCGTTTTGTAACGCAGAGCCTGTGGTTGGACGACTTCCCCCACCACATAGACTTCGTGGTTGTCGTTGTAGGAGAGAAATACGCGATCGCCGCCTTTTAAAAACACATCTTGCATCCCGTGAGCCGTACCACTCAGCGCATCCATGTCAAGGTGGTAGTCATGCCCGTCCCGACTCAACACCACGTTCGATAGGTCCGCCTGGGTGGTATTGATGTTCGCCGTGCCTATCGCCTGCTCAAGGGTCAGCGGCGTCACGGTGATGAACTGCGGCGCGGCACTTATGAAGGCGCCGCCCAAGGTAACTTTCTGGCTGCCGTAGCTGATGATGGTGAGATCCACCTGCGGCGACGGCACGTACTTTGCCAGGCGACGGGTGAGTTCCGAACGCAGCTCTTCAACGGTCTTGCCGGATGCTTTCAACAGCCCCGCATAAGGGTAGAACAGCGTGCCATCCGGTCGAACCAGACGGCCATTCGCCAGGGCTTGCTGCTGGGCGCCTGCTGGCGAGGTGAGTTCGGGGTGGTCCCATACCGTGATGTATAGCGAGTCCCCGGGTCCTATTCGATACGGCGCCGGCTGATAGGCAAGCAGCGCAGCGGGAATCGACGGGGGCGGGGTGGCGGCCAGATCTGTGGCGATCTCGCTGGGCGTGATGGGTATCACTTTGAAGTGCGCAATATCGGGGTTGCTGTTGTCGCCAGAAGCGCGGGTATTCATATGTTGGCCTGGATACAGAACGCATCCATTGAGCGCAACGAAGCAGGCTGCTGCTCCTAGTATCGGAATTCTCTTCATGGGTGCGCTGAGCCTTGGTAGCGATTGTTTAGTTTCGACGCTTGAATATTCAATTTGAACAAGTCGGTCAGTTGGTGCTCAAGTAGCCCATCAAAATTAAAGTTGACGATCGGGATACATATTGTCGAATACCAGCGTACTTACGCCCGCCGAAATCCCGCCCCGCGATCAGACCGCTCCAATCGGTCAACTCCATTCTGGATGAGATAAACCTCATCATCCACATGGTTCAACGAATTTGTCTTTGCTCCGCGCTGAAACGGGCAGCGAGATTTTTTGTCGGCTACTTCGTTCCTTGAACGATCCGCGGGTGGTTAGCAAGACCGCACCAAGCATGAATGCTGGAACCTGTTGCGTGGATGAACGAAGCGCAAACGAACACTCGGAGCTTGTCTGACGCAACAACCCAGTCCAATTCTGCAAGCACTGCCGAAGCACTCGACATATCGCCTCGACATATCGATGTCGTCATGACATCAACGCTGGCTGACAGCCGGCTCGTTTTGAAACATAAAACGCCCGACGGCGCGCTGATAAGCCATCTTAGACGCCCTGTACTCGCGCTTTCCGCGGAACAGAAAAAGCAATGAAAAAGAGCTTTTCGTCTGAACAGTGCATGATCTTTTTTCGTCGAAAACGTGACGGAAATGTGTTTGCAATAGGCATGAGATTGTTAGATCTGAACAGAGGCCCTTGCTGCTCGTTAAGAGAATGGCTTTATTACCTGCGGGTTAAGCGAACGAATGCAAATGTGTGATCCGCATCACTTCACTGCGATCTTTCTAATTTTTTTTCGGCCATATAAGAAACATTCTGATTGCCCGTAGAGTTAGCGTGGCGTAGCATGATTTTGCGGCACTGCAACACAAATTTTCAGACCGTGAAAAGCTGGAATTCTTTACATCGTCATCCCAAATCTAGTTAGCGCCAGATGGGAGGACGTGCTGGACGAGTCGATCCATTTCATAGATGGATCGGCGTGCCTACAGGGGGCACGTACCTTCGGGATCCAACGGAAATCGACGCATGTCGATTCCAAAGGAAAGGTACCAACCATGCATTCGTCCAGATCAAATTACCCTAATTTCAAGGCCCTGCTCGACATGGGGCTGCGCATAAGTGATCTGCTGATCATTGTGGTAGCTGCACGCGTGGCCTATGTGATGCGTTTTCATACCTTTAGCATGACTAATGCGTATCTCGGCGCACAAGCGCTGGTTGTGATAGCCGCTTTCGCGGTTTTCGGTGCGCTAAAGCTTTACGAGCAGCCATTGGAAGAGCGCCCGGCAAGGCATTTTTGCTGTGTTGCCGCATCCTGGATTGCCATCTTTGGCTTGGCTATTTCCCTGGGTTTTATGTTGCGAATTGCGGACAGCTACTCGCGTGAGTGGGTGAGCCTTTTTTTCGCCATTGGCATGGGCTTGTTGGTGCTTACCCGCGTTGTTGCATTGGCCATTCTGCGCAACATGTCCAAGCACGGCGTAGGCCTCACCAACTGCCTGCTGATCGGCGCAACCGATGCTGGTTTGCGCATTCTTGAGCACTCGCGCAATGACGCCAGTCTGGGCATGAACATCACGGGCTACGTCCGCACGCCCTTTGATACAAAAGCTCCGGAAGACGTGGAGCAAGTCGGTACGTTGAATAATATCGATGCGGTACTCGATTCTCAGGCATGGAGCCAAGTGCTTATTGCTCTGCCGGTCAATCAGGCGGCTGATGCAATTAGCCATCTATTGGACTGCGCAGAAGATCGCGTAATCACGGTAAAGTTTGTTCCTGACACGCTGGGTTGCGAGTTGATCAACCATCGGATGGACGACTTCGCAGGCACGCCGGTGATGACGCTGCGCGCGAGCCCCTTGTCAGGTTATGCGTGGATCTGGAAGTTTTTCGAGGATCGACTGATCGCGGCCATTATCTTGGTGCTGATCAGTCCGCTGCTGCTGTTTGTTGCCTGCGGCGTCAAGCTCTCCAGCCCAGGGCCGATTCTCTATCGCCAGCGCCGCATTGGCCTGGATGGTGAGGAATTCGAAATGCTCAAATTCCGCTCCATGCCGGTAAACGTAGAGAAGGGCAAGGTGCAGTGGGGCGGCGCGGGCAACAAAACGAACACCCGCTTTGGTCGTTTCATTCGCCAGACCAGTCTTGATGAACTGCCCCAGTTCATCAACGTGCTCAAGGGAGACATGTCCATCGTTGGTCCGCGCCCGGAGCGCACGATATTCGTTGAAAAGTTCAAGCAGGAAATCCCGGGCTATATGCATAAGCATCTGGTGAAAGCGGGCATTACTGGCTGGGCTCAGATCAATGGCTGGCGCGGCGACACTGACCTGGTCAAGCGCATTGAATACGATATCTACTATGTCAATAACTGGTCTCTGCTGTTCGACCTGAAGATCATCTGCCTGACCATTTTCAAAGGCTTCGTGCACAGCGAAAAAAAGGTGGAAGAGCCGAGTGCAAAAAGCATCAAAGTGTAAGCGCAGCTGATTTAGACATTAGATCTCAACGGCGGAAATTGTTGACGGAGTTGCATGACCGTCCCGTTGTTGAAAGCGCGAGGGTTATCGATCTTCCCATGCAAGGCGAAGCTTGAGGCAAAGCGCTGGCGCGATATCCCGCGCATCTAGCAGCGCTGCATCAGTTACCCTTATTTCACTCTGAGGATATCGCTTGAAGTTTCTTGTCTGCGGTGGTGCGGGCTATATCGGTTCGCACATGGTGCGCTACCTGCTGAAGCGGGATCACGAGGTTGCGGTGTATGACGATTTATCCACCGGGCATCGCGAGTCCGTGCCTGCGGATATTCTGGTGGTGGGTGACATAGGCGATGCGCTGTCGCTCAACGCGGTTTTTGCCAAGCATCGTTTCGATGCCGTCATGCATTTTTGTGCTCGTTCGCTGGTCGGTGAGTCGGTCAGTAAGCCTTACCTCTACTACACCAACAACGTCGCGCGCACCCTGGTTTTGCTTGAGGCCATGCAGTCGGCCGGAGTAGACCGTCTCGTGTTTTCATCAACGGCCGCGGTGTTCGGCAATCCGCAAACGCCGCTGATTACCGAACAGCATCCCACTGAACCCATCAATCCTTACGGACAGAGCAAGTTGATGGTTGAAAAAATTCTCGCCGATGCTGCAAACGCGTATGGGTTGCGTTCGGTCGCTTTGCGTTATTTCAACGCCGCCGGGGCGGATCCTTCCGGCGAAATCGGCGAGGCGCATTCTCCCGAGACGCACCTAATACCCAACGTCCTGCGCTCGCTGCTTGGCCAAGGCTCTGCGCTGAAAGTTTTCGGCGACGACTACGACACCCGCGATGGCACCTGCGTGCGTGACTACGTACACGTCAATGATCTGGCTTCGGCGCATCTCAAAGCAGTCGAATTCATGCTTGATCATGAGGGCGCGCATATCTTCAACCTAGGCAATGGCGAAGGCTTCAGCGTGCGGGAAGTAATTGCCGCGGCTGAGCTGGCTACCGGACAAGAGGTTAGCTACGAGATAGTTGCGCGCCGGCCCGGAGACCCGCCGACTCTGGTTGCCTCGGGTCAACGAGCGCGGGAACTGCTCGGCTGGCAGCCGGAATTCACTCGCCTGGACGACATTCTCACCAGCGCCTGGAACTGGCATACCAAGCCGGATTATTGAGCGTTGGGAAATAGGCGCTGAATCGAGCGGATGCTGATATCGAAAACTGGTACCGGGTCACGCGTATCGCTTAATGCATCGTACTAAGGTCAAGCTACACGTCGCGACGCGGCTCACCGCTGCAGCTTATTGCAGCCATGGGAGTAATAGCAGATGGCCAGATTCGACACGGCGATATCGAGACTCGGCAAAACATTTTTACCGTTGTTCGCGAGCTTTCTGATTCCTGTTACGGCGATTCACGCCCAAAGCGCAGTCGTGACTACGCCGGCTCAGGCGGCATCGGCCAAGGATGATCCGGCCGAGCCCGTGGATCGGCTTGAAATGCATGCGCCCAACGACGATCACGCACCCATGCCGCCGGGTTTGTCGGTGGCGCCCGAAGCGGGAGACGCATCGGATAATCTGCTTAACGCCAAGACAGAACAAACGCCGGCGAGCAGCACAAAGTCGTACGACGTATCGCACATCCATTTCTATGCCGACACGGATCATCCGAAGAACGGCACGTATACGATTGGCCAGCAGGCGAACATATGCGTAACCGTTCAAGGCATGTCCGCCAACGACACCTTGCACACGGTGGTGAAGGACGCGGATGGAACGATCATCGCCGATCAGTACACGCCGGTTGTGCCCAGCGCGCTTTATTGGCACCAGTGCATTCCCGTGCCCAGCCTAAAGCTCGGATTCTATCGCGCAGGCATTCATCTGATGCGTACCAACGTGACTCTTGCGGCTGTGCGTTCACGGCCGGGCGGCTATCTCACTTACGCGGTGATGCCTGACCCCATCTTGAGAGTGCAGTATCCGGCCAGCCAGACTTTTTTCGGCCTGCAGATGCCGGACACCATTGCTTATCTAGCACCGAATCTTGGTGTGCGCTGGACATTGGCCAGCTGGGACTATGGCTGGCGCTACGGCGAACATCAGTATCCGGGGCAGTTTCTCAATCGTCGCACCGCCGATCCGACGTTCCCCGGCTCCACGGATAAAGTCACCTGGAAAGGCGGCCTCTGGCAGCTGTATGAGATCCCCACATTGTTCATGTACCCGATTCCGGATGCGCAGGCAAAAGACTGGCAGACCACGCCACTCCCGGTGATTCTGGATACCGCGAGCTTCATGACGGCGGCATTGACGGAAGGCAACCCTGCGGGCGTTACCTGGTGGGCCAGCTTCGTGCAGCAGGCGGCTCAAGCCTTTGTCGATTTCCACCCTGATACGACGTATGACGAGCGCATTTACCAGATCACTTGGGAACCGCGTTACAAGGGCACATACGATCAGATTACCCGCATCTACCAAATCGCCTATCCGCTGATTCATGCCATCGATCCGCATGCCATCGTCGCGGGCCCTAGCGCATCGGCCATGAACAATGCTCAGCGCATGTTCGAATTGACGCGGTTCTTCAATGCGAATCTGCTTCAGTATGCAGATGGACTGGCCATGCATACCTATACGGTATGGCCTTCTGAAACTCCGCAAGGTCACTCAGAAAGCGATCCGAATCCGCAAACTCCGCCGGGCCCGTACTACACGTTGGCGCAATCGATCCAGATTGCCAAGCAGCAGATCAGTAGCCGCATCGGTCACGATCTTCCGATGTATTCGACCGAATTTGGCGGCAACACCAAATGCCCGGACTCCAAGCTGCCGTGCGTATCGCTGGAGTTGGGTCAGGCGCAGGGCCTTATCCGTGAGAACCTGATCCTCATGGGTGAAGGCTTCAAACTCGGCGTCTCGTTCTACGGCTCCGATTACGTAACAGCCTCCGAGCAGGGCTATTACGGCCTCTATTACAACCTCGATCCGGCCAACGGTTGGTACCACCCGGCAAAGGTCGGTCCGAAGCCTTCGGCCGCAGCTTATTCTGCGATGACCTATCTTTTAGAAGGCCATCATGGCGTACAGCCAGTGACGGGTTTGGGCAGTACCGCTATCGGTTACGCCTATTCGAATGCCAGCGATACGACCTTGGCGCTATGGGACTATTACGGCCCGCGTAACAACGTCAGCGTGAACACCGGTGCGGCATCCGTTGTGGTCTACGACTGGATGGGTAATGGTCACGCGGTAACTACCAATAAGGGCGTGATCATCGTCAATCTATCCAAGGATCCGATCTACGTGTCGGGCGTTTCGGCGGCCGTATGGGGCGACAGCAGCCCCGGTGCCGCAAAAGCGAAAACAGCTGCCAAACCGGCATCGACGGCCTCCCTTCCGGTTACGACATCTCTAACAAGCAGAGTTCTCCCGACCGCCTCCCGCTGAGAAATCAGACGTCCAAGGTTTCCGCAGTTGGACGTTCTTGAAAGTAGTTGCCGCGCAGAAGCGGCAGGTACTTATACGATGGTGGCTCTGGCCAGCATGCGTTCCAGGACCGGTCGGCTGGCGTCATGGTGAAACTGCCAGATGCCGTAAATGCGCCCGAGAAATGAGGCCTCGCTGCCAATTTTTGGATCTACTGCCAGGCCGCTGCCGAGTCCGAACAGGTGCAGCCCTTCGATGCGCCGACCTTTCTCGTCACAGGGACAGCCCGTGGCATCGGAATCCAAGCCACCCTGGATTTCGCGCAAGGCAATGGGCTCTTCATTTTCATCGAGCAACTCGGGTAACCAGGGCTGATAACCGATGCACTGGATGACACCGGCGCTGCTATCCAGGCAACGCTGGGCATCTGCACTGGCAACAGCATCGCTGCCGTCGACCTGCAGCGTGCGCACCCGCACCTTCGTACCAGGCACCACACCTGCGCTCAGAACCCCGCAGCCTATCTCGAACGCGCGATAGCGTAATCCGCCGGATCGATTGATGCGCCCGGACACGGGACAGACGTCATTCTCTTCGTCGAAGGTATAGCCCGCAAGCTGCGCTGCTTCACGCGTCTCGAAAAACAGCTTGATGGGTGATCGGTGCAACAGCACGATTTCCTTCAGCCCTTCGGCTTCCAGTTCAAAGGCCAGACGTTCCACGACGGAGAAAGCGCTGTGCGAACCGCCCATCACAACGACTGACTGGCTGGTTCGCATCAGCTTGCTGAAATGCGTGCGCAGCGCGGAGGCGGGTTCGCTAAGGACACGGTCGGAGGTGAGCATTCGTTCGCTCGCTTCCGGCGCAACAAGACCCATGCCATGCAAAGCGTCAATTAAAAGACGAGGCTTTTGTATGCCTCCGATATTCATCAACACGGATGCTGCTCGGACCTCATAACGCGATCCATCCGCCGCACGCACGCGCAGATCGAAGTGTTCGCCTCGTTGGACGACCGATTCCACTCTGCTTCCTCGCCGCACGACCATACCGTGAGTGCGCTCGATGTGTGCTACGAGCAATTCCGTAGCGGTGCCGAGCACCTTCGCCACCTCGGGAAGCATGGAGACACCTTGAGGTTTGGCGCGCATCCGCTGATACGCCGGCAGGTTTTGTAAAGGCGAGAAGATTTCGCCGAACGACGGATCGACCAGACAATTCAGGAAAACGTCGTTGACCGAATTGGCGCTGACCTCATATTCGCCGAGCCGCCCGGTGCCCAGGCTGTTTGAACCATCCAGCACGAGCAGGCCGTTTGCACAGAGCCGCTCGTACTCGCCGCTCTTGAATGCGTTGAACAGAAAACCGGCGCCGGCAGGCCCCAATCCAACAATGGCGCAACCCAAGGGCTCAGATCCCATCGCGTTCGTTCCAGAAGCGTATGCCCCAAATGCCCAACCTCGCCAGCCGGCGGGACATGGTGGGAAACGGCGACAGGATTTCCATGATCCAGAGATAGGCGGCGATCCTTCCCGAGGCGCGAGACTTCTTGGCGTACTGCGCAAACTCGTCCATTTGCCCGGCAAGCGCAAACTTTACGGCCCATCGACCATAGGTCCTCGCGGCGGATCTATTCAACGTCGTCTCTGGAACACCGAGCGCAACGCCGTAGGCAATGGAATCCTCGAACATGTCGCGCAGATACCGGCTGGGCACCTGCACACTCAGCGAGGCATGACTGACGCCGACACCTCGGCGATAAGCGCCCAGAACCTCGTTGATATAAACGATCGATCCCCTGCCCGCGTGATACAGATGCCAGTGGCAGTCGATCATTTCGCGGCCTTCGTAAATCAGCCCTTCGGCGGCCGAGCGACGATACATCTTTGTCGAATGGGCAAAAAACGGCAGATGCGCTGCGAGAAAAGCGATATCGAGTACCGCTTCATTTTGATGGTTCAACTTCAAGCGCTTGCGAAAAAAGTGCTTCGCCTCAATGCGGCCGGTGGCTTCGTCGAAAACCATGCAGTCGTGGGCGCAGACGGCACATTCGGGGTGACGCTGCATGGCATCCAGTTGCGCGCGCAGCTTGCCCGGCAGACAGTAGTCATCACCATCGATATGGGCGACAAAATCGCCGCTGGCTTCGGCATGGGTGGCAAAGTAATTGGCCGTCGCGCCGCGATTCTTTTCGCCGGGGACAAGGCGAACGACGCCGGGATACCGTGCAACATAATCTTCGATGATGCTGCGCGTCCCATCGGTGGAGCAGTCATCTCCAACGATAACCTCGAAAGGCTCATCGACATCCTGAGACAGGATGCTGTCCAAACACTGGCGGATATAGGGCGCCTGGTTGTACGTGATCACGCAAACGGTAAGCGTGGGCACCACGCGGGCGACCTCTAAAAAACGCGCAGCCTCGACCGGAGCCGTGCCCGCCAACTTCAGGTTGTCTGCGTTCACTACACAGTCGGACATGGCAGCGGCTCATCCATTTGCGTTGCAATGCTAGCTGTCGTCGACAGTGCGCCAAGAACGACCGAGCAAACCCGCTCAACGTCGTCGGAAAGTAATTCGGTATATAGCGGCAGGCACAGAACACGTTGGGAAAGCCGCTGTGAATTTCGGGCGGTACCGAACTTTGCATATGGCGCCGTGACATCCAGCGACGGCGAAAAATAGCGTCGAGTCTTGATTCCCTCGCTACCCAGCAGTGCAATCATGCGTTCGCATGTTTCGGTGTCGGAGAAAGCAACCGGCATGTAACTACCGGAAAGGGCTACGTCGGATTCGATTCTCTGGCACTGCACATAATCATCAAGCCTTCGGCGGTAAAGATCGGCCAGGCTGCGCCTCCGTTCGAGCACGTAGTCCATGTCGTCCAGCATGGCCAAGCCCATGGCGGCATGCATCTCGCTCAATTTCAGGTTCGTGCCTGTTTCGACAATCTCGCCGGTGCCTGGATCCATGCCGAAATTGACCATGCGGCGGGCACGTTCGCAAACGTCGTCGTCGCGAAAAATAACCGCGCCGCCTTCGATCGTGTGGAATACTTTTGTCGCGTGGAAGCTTATGGTTGAAGCGTCTCCCCAGCGAAGAATGCTCTCTCCAGCTTTGCGCACGGCGAAACAGTGCGCGGCGTCATAGATCACTTTCAGCCCGCGGCGCCGAGCGATCTCGCTGACCCTCGCATCATCAACAGGGTTTCCGTAAACGTGCACGGGAGCGATGGCTGTTGTATCGGAGCGGATGACCGATTCGATTTCGCCGGGATCAAGGTTCCAGCTTAGCGGGTCAATATCCGCAAAAACCGGGTCGATGCCATGCCATGCCGGGACGCTGCTGCTCGCTACAAAGCTGAAGGGGGTCGTCACGACGCTGCCTGAGATATTCAACGCATGATAGGCAAGGTCAAGCGCCGCGCTGCCGTTGCACACCAGCACCAGGTTGCGCACGCCAAGATAGTCTTCCAGACGTTCGGTGAGCTCGCGCACCAGCGGGCCGTTATTGGTCAGGTGGCCGCGTGCATAGATGCCTTCGACATAACCAAGATATTTGGTAAGACTAGGGAGATAGGAACGGGTGATGTCTAGCACGCTGGCTCCTCGCCTTGTTTTGCTTTGCCTTACACGAGTCGTGTCAAACAAGATTCGAGCGCCGCCAAAGGTGCAACGCGATGTCGCGTTCGCCGTGGTTCCGTAACAGGTAGTTTCTGCAGATGTCCGACAAAAGCACACCAGACAACTGCGTCTGCGGAATATTTGATGAAAAAAGTTTCACTAACGCAGCGATAGTTTCCGCAAAGACGTTCATTACATAAGGACGTCTATTCAGATTATCCAAAGTCTGCAAACGTGATAAACATCCCAACTATCGATACGTTTTGATAGTACGCCCGTAAACCCGGACTGCACGCTGAATATCGGGTGCGTTTAGCCGATTGATTCAGTTGGAGTCGGGTTGGCGTGTGTCGATGGGCGCTGCCGCATGCAATCTGGCACCGACGCTTTAGTTCAAAAGATGAGAACCACGGCCGACTCCAGCTCTTCGCCAGCCGTTGCACCGCCCAAGTGCGCAATCACCCAGGGTTCGGACGCCTCTTCGCCGATGGCTGAGGATTAGACGTTTCGGCACTGGAAAGAACGATGTAAAACGCCGTGGCAGCTTCACCGTATCTTCATGTTTTACGAGCGGATCCCGTGGTCCTGCATCGCGCAGGCCGCGGTCCGCGAAAGCTAGTCAGCCTGAGCCACTTTTTCGATCAACGCATAGGCATTCGGAGCGGCCTTCCCGTTGACGAAAGACTGTTGCACCAGCTGTACCACTTGGGCCAGGGTTGGCCGGTATGACTGGTACCGCGCGAGCATTTGAGCGTGCGCACCGCCAGAATTTGCATTCGGCGCGGCGGCAGGCGCCAGTCCGGGGATGCCGGAGTGGAGCCCTCCATTGGCCAGGCCCAGAACTGTGTTGCTGCTGACCAAACTCTTTTGAGCGAGACTCAGCTCCACTCCGGGCATCTGTTCGGCGACAATAATATTGTCGTGAATAGCGGTGTTGTTGGGGACGCCTTGCCAGGCGTCCGCTTTGAAGACAGTCCCGGCGTCGCCGCCTGCTCTGCGCGGAATGATAAAAATATTGTTGAAGATTTTGCTGCCTTCGACAGGGCCGGTTACCCGCAGCGACGCGCTGTTCGAAGCACGCAAAGCATCGTTGATGCTGACGTTGTAGCGAACGATCGTGCCGCTGTTGCCTGCACCCAGGCTTTTGTTGCCTTCGTTACAAATCAGCGCAAGGCCACCGATGTTGTCGTGGCTGTAGTTGTACTGGATGACGGTATTGACGCAGGCAAGATCCGAGTCAAAGGCTTCACCGTCGGCGTGTGCCTGGTGACCACTTACCTCGTTGTACTGGATCAGGGTGTTATCGCTGTTGAAGGGCCAAATGCCCGCCGCCGCCTCGCCGGCCGGTAGTTCCGTGCAATGGCTGACTGTATTGTGTTCGACCAGCGCGCCATCGCAGCCGATCACCAGGATGCAGTCGCCCGGCACCTGCTGGATCTTGTTGCCGCGCACGATCACATTACGGCCCAGCCCAGCCTGGCGACTGCCGCCGGCCAGAAAATGGATGCCGTTGCGCTGTGTGTTGATGACCGAACAATTGGAAATTTGCAGGCCATCGTAATAGGTGGGGCGCTGCTTGCTGGTCGCGTTGACCATGATGCCGGCGCCGGCGCCCTGCTTCTTGATCAGCGAACCGTTGACGTCGTGCACGTACAAACCATCCAGCACGATGCCGTGGGCCACACCAAAATCTTCGTGGTGTACGTAAACGCCCGCGCGGTTGCCTTGATTCTGCGTGCCCTTGTTGGATACCTGCAGATTGCGCAGCGTCCAGTATTCGACGTTGTGCAGGTATACCGAGCACTGCGCCTTGCCATAGGCATGGATGTGCGGCAACTCGCCGCTTCCATAGCTGTCCACCACAATTGGCTGGCCGGCGCTGCCCGAGCCTTTTGGCTGAAGTTGCCCGGGAAAACTGCTGCCGCGCTTGAAATAAATACGGTCGCCGGGTTGAAAGGTGACGCTATTGAACTTGTTGATGCTGCGCCATGCCTGCTGCTGGGTATTGCCGGGCGCGCTGTCGTTGCCGGATTCGCCGTCAAAATAAAAAGTGCGGCCACCCGCGGTAGCGGCAATCGAGGTGGCGGAACCCATGCCGAAAGATGCGACGACAGCCAGGGCCATGCTCGAGTGACGAAGAAAATCACGTCGGTTCATTGGCTTTACTCCTGTGAAAAAAATCAGCTACGCGCACTCAGCGAGTAGCGGTAAATGCCGCCATGCTTCTTAAGCATGTAGGCGAAGCCCGCAAGATGCTTGATCGTGAGCTTCGAGAATTTGCGCGTTCGACGCTTGTAATCGTGGACGATGGAAATAGATCGGCAGTAATAGTTTCGAAGGCCCAACTTGTGCGTGCGCACGCAGAATTCGGCGTCCTCTGGACCGAAGAAAATCTGGTCGTCGTAGCCCATCAGCAGCGTGGCGACCTTTTTCGTGAAGGTCTGATTAGCGCCAAGCACGTAGTCCACCTCCATCGGGTCGCCGGTTTCCTCAAAGCGCACATCGGTCATCAGGTGGCGCTCAAGCTCATCATTGACGAACTTGAGCTTGCGCGTGGCGGCGATACGCGCGGCGATGGGCTGATAGAAGCGTGGAAAGCGGCGCGTGGAATCCTGTCGCGTGCGGTCGACGTTGAGCAACTGGAAGCCGACTACGCCGGTATCGGGATGCGTCCCGAAAAAATCCTCGACGATCGTGCCCGGATCCGAGGTGAGAAAAATCGTGTCGTTGTCCAGCGTCATGCAGTACTCGCCGTGCGCCAGAAAAAGGCCGCGATTACGCGCCGGACCGACGCCGTAGTTGCGATCAAGTGGGAAATAACGGATCTGCGGATGCTGAGCCACGAATTCGGCGCTGCCATCGGTGGAACCGTTGTCCACGACGATGACCTCGTCCCTTTCAAAATCCACTTTGTCCAGCAGGGAGTCCAGGCAACGCCGGAGGTTTTCCAGCTCGTTCCAGGTGATGATGATGATGGACAGGCGTACCGGTCTTGCGCTCATAGAAATTCCCATAGATGTTTCACAGCGTGGACGCGGTTAGCGAAGTTTTCCTGACGGTCGATAGCTGATTCGATGTTGTGGACTGAAACACCACGGTAAGCGATCCATGCTGAACGCCTCAGTGAAATAGCGCGGTTGACGGTGTGATGACCGCATTCGCCTTTACCGTGTAATTGTCTGGAATGCGCACCGGCCCGAAGATGCAGGCGCCCGTGCCAATGGTGACGTTGGCGCCGATGATCGGCGTGCCATCACCCGGCCAGCGGTTGCCGATGCAGACTCTGGCGTAAAGCGTGCAATTGGGTCCGATCTCGGATTTGCCATTAATGATCACGCCGAACGCGTGGTAGATGACCAGCCCAGGGCCGATTTTCGCGGTAGTCGGCAAGTAGCATTTGAAAATGAACTCCGCGACCTTCTCGAAGACGCGCAGCGGCGCATGAAACCATTTACCTCGCGCGCTGGCGAACAGGCGATAGGTCAGGATTACCCAGAACGACTGATCGAGCATCCACCAGATCATGCCGCGGTATCCGGGTAGGGATTTGTAGCGTTGGCAGTCTTTACGAAAATCGCTCATCGCAGCTCCTGCGAATGACTCAGGGTCAGGTTGTCGCCGTCATGCTCAAGCGATAGCGCGGGCACCATTCCTGGCCGGCGGCGACCCTCTGTGGGCCTAGGTTCGTTTGCCTCTTCCGCAGCTACGCGGGGAAACGCGAAAAAGGCGCCGATGAAAAACCAGAGATAGGCTTCGGATCCATTGAACTGGATTGTGCTGAGAATCAGGTAACAGAGCAGATAAGCCTTGACGTTGCGCTGTATTCGGGTGGTGGCGCGTTTGGCCAGAATTGCCACGATCATGATCAGATAAGCGGCAAGCGACTGAACGCCGCCTTCTAGCAAAAACTGCAGGTAAACGTTGTGGACGTTGTTTTCCACAAACGCGATGCCGGACAGCTTTTCCATCACCGGTACACCATTGCCGATCCCATAACCAAGCAGATTCTTGTGCAAGGCAACGCCGGCGTAATGCCAAAGAGCCAGGCGACCGACGCCATTTTCCTCAAGCGCCGTTTCCGATTTCAGGTTGAAGCGATCGAGCACCGGAATGTCCACGACCGAGGTGAAGATCAGCGAAGCAGCCAGCACCAGCAGCGCCATCCCCAGCGCAAGGTTCAGGTAATAAAGTTTGGTCTTGCGGGTGCGCCAGAGAAAGATCCACAGCGATAGGGCCGTACCTATCAGGCCGGCGCGTGACTGCATCATTCCGCTGGTAAGCAGCGCAAGCATGATCGAGGGGAAGTACAGACGCGTGCCCAGCAGCAGGATCGAAAGCATTACCAGCAGGCTGGCTTCGATGTTTCGTCCGCCGGTCGAGAGGTAGAGCATGTTCTCCGCGTATCCGGTACGCGTGTAAATCGCCGCCAGCTGGCCGGCAAAGGCGATGTCGCGCAGGATGACAAAAATCACCGTGCAGACAAACACGATCGAGAAAATCCTCGTCCAGACGACGTCCTCGAATTTGCGTCCGTACATGCTGCCCATGAAAAAAGCCATGATCACAAAGATCAGCTGGGTTGAGCGCAATCCGGCGCCGTAAGCCGGTGCGGCAAGAATCGTGGTCAGCGTGAGCACCACGATAAAGATCGTGGCGGTGTTGACGCGAAAGTGCTTCAGTGACGGGATATACAGGAAAGGCAGTATCAGCAGCAGGATGTGATAGACGTTGATGTGCGTCTTGTCGTCCGTGTTTTGCGTCAATGGAATCTGCACGAACAGAAACACCAGCAGCAAGGTCGCCACGGCGGTAACGGGGTTGAGTCTGAGGCTGTTCTGCAACGTAATGACTCCGCAATGACGCTTAGCTGCGCACGGGCTGTTTAGGCCCGCTCGCGTGATTTTTCCATTGACGTAGTTTGGACCGAAGATAGCGCCGCACGAACTTGGCCAGCGAGAACAGATAGATTGGTATCGCCGTAACCATGCCGATGTGTTGCTCTCGAAAAATGCGGCGATAGCTGTCCAGTTCGCCCTGCTCCATGCGCCATACCTGCTGGCTCAGGCCGCCCTCGCCAAAATCGGCCTTGTAGGCAAACGCGAGTGGCACTTCCAGCACGCTCGCCGGGTGACCGGCAAAGAGGATCTGCATCCACAGCAGGTAATCCTCGCAGTATTTCTTTTTCGGCTCGAAGCGCTGCGGAAGATCCCGGCGCAACATGACCGACCGGGTGATGAACTCGTTGAAGAGAAGCAGGCGGTTTTTGCTCACGGCGCGAGCAAGACCCGTAGAGCTTGACGATAAACTCGGATCATCGACCGGCTGGCCGGTCGTTTCCATCTGACCGCCGCGATGGCCGGTAAGCGCCAGCTGCGGGTTGTCGGCCATCAATCGATACTGCAATTCGATCTTGCGCGGATGCCAGCTGTCGTCGGCATCGAGAAACGCAATATACGTGGTCGTTGCAGCATTCCATCCGGCGTTGCGCGTGGCGCCCGGACCGTCATTCTGCGGTTTCGCAATCACTTGGATCCAGCCGGCGGGGTATTGCGCCTGAAGCAGATAGAGCTGCTCCAGCGTGCGATCGCCGCTCAAATCGTCGATCAGAATCACCGCTTCCGGCAGCTGGCTCTGCATCGCGATGGACTTCACGGCGCGTCCGATCGTATCCGCGCAGCGATAGCAGGGAATGACGACGCTTACCGATACATGGGGTGCGCCGAATGAGGCGGTGTTTTGTATGCCCATGCGTCAGGCCGCCACGTTCTGAGGTTGGCTGACCCACGGCGCGCCCGTGAAGTGGCGGGTCGATTCCTCGGCATAGAGCTTCGGCGACAATCTCGGCGCCACCTGATTGGTGAAAAGCCGCTGCAGCTTCTGTTCGAAATCCCCTGAAACCTCACTTGCTAGCGAAGCATCATCGGTGCGAACGCGGATGGCATCGGGCTGGCCGATGTCGTCCAGGAAATCGCTGCACTTCTTGTGATACTCGAACAGGATGAAGGGCACGCCGGACAGGTAGGCGGTGATTGCGCCATGCAGACGCACGCTCACCACGGCATCACAGGCGGCGATATCCCGCCAGGTACCGAGCACGCCGCGCCGAGCGTAGTCGATCACGTCCACGGCGACGCCGGCTGCCCTGAGGCGCTCGCTTACATAGGTGCTGCGCTGTTGGTCGCCATGAATGGCATGGCTGTTTAAGCTGAAAACCTTGACGCGAACGTCGCGCTGTTTGCTGACGGTGGCGATGAAAAGATCGTCGATGCGCCGCGTGGTTTCCGGCTTGCTGCCGATGTTGCACGGCGCGTAGCCGATCACCCTGGTTTCTCCGGCAGACTTTTCAACCGTGCCGGCCAGCGCCGGTGCAATACCGGCCAAGTCACGACCCACGGCGATATGCGCATCGAGTTGATAGCTTTGCAGCAGCGCGTAGGACGCCTTATCGCGCACCGAGACATACTCGAAGCAGCGCAAAAAAGACACCACGGCGGCTTCGGACGCGCGTGAGTCGAACGGGCCGATGGATACGCCAATCGCCGAGAATTTTTTGCCGTTGACCTTGGAGATGCGCTCGGCCATATCCATGATGCGCGAGCGGTTGGAGGAAAACAGCGAGCCCCCGCTGAACACGAATTTGCCGCCGGCCAGCAGCTCCTTGGTAGCGAACAGCGTGCGAATCAGCTTGCCCGCCTTGCCGTCGCTGGCGTAGCTATCCGCGGAAATGAAACCCGGCACCGAGAATCGCTCCGTCTGCCCGGCAATGCGCGGACCAAGAATCGTGGGGGCGAACTGCGGCCACCAGGTTTTGGCGCCGTAGGCACTAATGACGCCGAACAGGTCGTCGCCGTAATTCTGCATGCCGTAATAGCCGGTAAAAATCACATGTTTCATGAATGCGCTTCCGCGGCCAAGGGAGTCGTATCGGCGAACAACTGGTCGTAGCGTCGCACCACGCTCACCGTGAAAAGCAGCAGCAGCGTCAGTTCGGTGATCACGGTGACCACCGCCGCACCGGTGGTGCCGTAACGCGGAATCATCGCCACGTTGAGCACGATGCAGACGACGGCGCAAATGGCTTTCAGCTTTACGCGATGGCGCATGTGGTCGCCCGTGCTCAACACCGAGCCGACGCTGGTGCTCAGAAAACGCAGCGGCACGCACACGGCCAGGATGTCCAGCAGGCTCGATGCGTTGGCGTATTTATGCCCGAACAGCAGCGGTACCAGATAAGGCGCCACCAGCCAGATGAAGAGCATGGCGGCAACGCCGATCACCAGCATTGCCGCCGAACCCAGCTTCAGCGAAGACAGCAGGCGCGGCTTGTCGTTGCGCGCCCAACGATGCTGTTTGGACAGCAGAAACTTGGTGTAGAGGACGATGGGGAGCAGGTAGATCGCATTCATGATGTTGAATGCAGCGTAATAAAGACCTGCCGCTTCGTTGCCATCGAGATATTTGAGCAGGACGTTGCTGATCTGCAGATAGGCCAGGTAGAGGATCACGTCGACGCCGAATGGCCACGCTTCCTGCGCCACGTTTTTTATCGTCGGCGCAGAGGCGCCCGGAATCGCCGATGTCGCTGTCACCTGCAAGTCGCCGCGCGAGCCGTGTCCTCGCAAATTGAAACCGGGCGCGCCCATCTCGAGGATCTGCTTTACGGTAACGGCGACCAGTCCCACCGCGACCACGGTGTAGATGATGGCGACCCAGGTCAGTCGCTGGCTGCCGGTGGCGAACAGGAAGCCCAGTGAAATCAGGATCAGCCGCGCGGCCTGTGGGGAAATCTGCCATAGCGAGATGAAGAGGTAGCGCTCCTCGAGCTGCAGCTTGCTGATGGTCAACTCGATCGCGGCCAAGCCGGCGATACTCGGCGCCATCAGCAGCAAGGTAAGCCGGGTCGTATCGTCATTGGGGCCGAACTGGGCCCAGGCCGCGAAAACAAGCAGGGTGACGATGGTGCTGATTACCACGAAATGCAGCGAGCCACGAACCCAGCGCTGGGCCGTCCAGCCCTCCTGACCAAACGCTTTCAGCCAGAAGCCCTGCAGTCCGAAGCCGGAAAATTGCGACAGCATCGTAATCAATGCAAGCGAGCTGCCGAAGATGCCGTAGGTGGCTGGATCGAGATGCCGAGCGAGTACCAGCTGGGTCAGAAAGGCGAGCCCGGCCGCGATGATGGAGCTGCCCCACAAAAGGGCTATTTGATGGAGTGACCGCCATCGATTCAAAATCACAGTCTTACCTTGTCTGAGGGCATAGGTACGTCCAGGCATTCGTCCGACCGCAAAAAGCTGAAGCCTGGAGCGCGACCGCACTGTTTGCCCGGCCCATGAATAGGCGGCCAAACCGGTACGGGGGGTACACCTGTTCGGGAGCCACCGACCGAACGTCACGCGTGCGTTCGGTCGACATGGTTTCAGCCAGCGCCATCAGTCGTGCTGCCGTAGCTAGCGTAGCCGTAGCTGTAATAGCCGGACGTGCGCTTTTCCACAGCATTAAAGATGGCACCCTTTAGCTGGATGCCGTTTTGCTCGAAGCGCTGCATCGCCAACTCGAGCTCCCGCGGCTGGTTGATGCCGAAACGGGCCACAAGCAGGCTGATACCCGCGTAGCGACCAATTACGGCCGCATCGGTCACCGCCAGAATCGGCGGTGTGTCGATGATTACCTGATCGTAGAGCCCGGACATGCGCTCGATGAAGGCGGCGAAATTCGGATGCATCAACAATTCCGAGGGGTTCGGTGGAACCTGGCCGCGCGGAATGAAATCCAGATTCTCCACGCTGGAGTGACGCGTGGCCTTTTCCAGATCGATCTTGCCGCTCAGCAATTCGGACAAGCCGTTGGTGTGCTTGTCGCCCATCGTGCGGTGCAAGTCGCCGCGGCGCAGATCGCCGTCGATCAGCAGCACGCGTTGACCGGCGTTGGCGATCACCGCCGCCAGGTTGGTGGAAATGAAGGTCTTGCCGGCGTTCGGGCTGGCTCCCGAAATCATCATCACGTTGTTGGTCACTTCCAGGCCGGCAAAATGCAGACTGGTGCGAAGGCTTCGCAGCGCTTCGACGGCCAGGTCGGCCGGCGCACTCACTGCCAGCAAGTGCAGCCGGCCGTCGCGACGCTGCCGCTGTTCGCGCGCGGACTCTTCGCTTTGCAACGCACTTAACGGGATGGATGCATAGACCGGCAAACCCAGTTCCTCGATGCTGGCCGGATCCTCGATCGCGCGATTGAAGACCTGTAGCAGCAGCACGTAACCGATGACCAGGAAACACCCCAGAAACGGAGCGATCAAAACGATCAGGAGTTTTTTTGGCTTGAGCGGTGAGGTCACGTCGGTGGCAGCGACATCGATCACGCGGACATTACCGATGGTGCCGGCGCGGGCGATATCTAACTGCTGCGCCTGGTTTAGCAGGCTGGTGTAGGTCGTATTGCTGACCTGAACGTCGCGGTCAAGCTTGAGCAGCTGCTGCTGGGTGTCGGGCAGCTGGCCGATCTGATTTTGCAAGCCGTTCTTCTGGGCAGTCAGCGAGTCGATCTGCTGCATCATGGTCTTGTAGGCCGGATGCGCGCTTGTGTAGAGACGCTCGATATTGGCCTGCTGAACGCGCATCTGCTCGATGTTGTTGTCGATGGTGACGGACTGGTCCAGCAGCGCCTTGGTCTGCAAGGTGATGTCCACCGAATGCGCCTTGACCTGAAACGCATTCATCGCCGCCTCGGCTTTTTCCAGATCGCGGCGTACGCCGGGCAACTGGCCTTTGACGAACTCAAGCTGGTGGGCGGCCTCCTCGGAATTTCGAGCCACATTGAGACGCACGTATTCGTTGTCGATGTGGTTCAGTACGGCAATCGCAAGGTCGGGATCGGCGTTCGGATACGTGACCTGGATAATGCCCGAGTCCTTGCCCTGCTCCTCGGCATCGATATCCTTTTGCTGCAGTTGATCGATCGCGGCCAGCGTGCGCTGTTTAACCACATCGAAGCCTGTGCCCGGATTGGCCTTGAGCGTCTCGACTTCAATACTCACGCCGCGCCCGCTGGCGGCCTGGCCGGCCGTACCTTTCAGCAGCAAATCATCGTGATTGTCATAAAGGCTGAATTGGCCGTTTTCGCCTGCCCGCAAAGTCAGCGTTTTGCCCAGCAGCGAAGCAGGGACTTCCAGCCGGAAGATAGCCAGTTTCTCTCCGCCCCAGCCATAGCGGCTGAAACCGATATGCGGCGGAGCCACGTCGCCGGGATGATCCGGAACGTAGTGGCGCGCAACGTAGCCACCAATCAGCGGAAACCGCCACGGCTCTATCTGGATATCCAGGTTGAGATCGGTTACCGCCTTGCCCAGTACACGGCGCGAGGTGACCAGCGCAATTTCCGTCACGGCCTGCGAGGTGGAAGCGCCCAGCGTCTGGCTGAGCTGGCTCAGCCCAGGCAGTGTTGGCGTGGTTGTTTCAACCTGTAGCAGCGAGTTGGCCTGATAAACCGGCGTAACCAGCGTCACATAAGCAAACGCCACGACCAGAAAGATCAGCGTCACAGCAATGATCAGCCATTTGCGGTCGAGTAACGAGCCAATCAGCTCACGGAGATCGATGCTGTCGTCGTCTTTTTTCTGCTCGGTCGTGTGGGGCATCCGGTACCTGCTTTGGTCGATCGCTGATGGATAGGGTTACGGGAGAATCAGTTAAGGCGTTCAACCCAGCTTGAGACGGCGTCGTCAATCAAATCGTAGACATGTTCGAAGGCTATACGGTGCTGACGGTAGGGATCTGGAATGCTTGCATCCTGCTGCCATTTGCCCAGTAAAAAAGTTTTCCCACTGGCCTGTGGTGCAACTTTGGTAATAGCAGCCACATGGCTCTTTTCCATCACCACGATGAGTTCGGCAGAGCGCAGCATGTCGCCGTTGAGCTGGCGTGCCACGTGACGGCTGCCATCCACGCCGTGCTCGGCCAGTACGCTGAGAGCCGTGGCATCCATACCGTTACCCGCCAGCGCCCCAAGACCGGCCGATTCCACAACAACTTTTTTACTTGCGTCTTTATCAACAGCTTCAAGGCGATGGCGAAAAAGATACTCGGCGGTAGGACTTCGACAGATATTGCCAACGCAAACGATGAGAATCCTTTTAAACACCTGAAAGCCTTGATTGAGTCTCTGGGCAGTTCGAAGGGGCACTGCAATATCCGCGTTTCGACCACGGAACCTTGCACGATCGAGCATCCCTTCGCCTGTACCCTATCCGAAGAAAACCGAACCTCCGCGGAACACGGCATGTGTTTATGCGCTTTCATCGGCGGGAGTTGTGTCGGCGCAAACGCAAATACCGTCCACTCGCCTTATCCCGGCCGCTCTCCGAGATTAGCCCACGCGGGCAGGCTGCGCGCAGGGCGAGGCGCAAAAGGCACGCGCAAGTTCTCGGAGACCATGGACGGCCGGGAGCGAATGACCAGCCAGCAGCGGGTGCCGACAGGTCATTTCATACCATTGGTTTTTGCTTCCGAGCGCCCGCTGACGGGATCAGCGCCTGACCATGCGGCGTCGGATATGCCTTGGCGCTTATTCGCCCAGCGCTTCGCGCATGAATTCCGGCTGTGCCAGCGCGGCCTTGTGGATGTCGGCGTTGTAATAGCGGGTGGGGAAATTTTTGCTGAGCGCACCACGCTCGCGGAAACCGGACAGGTCACCGCCCTTACGCACCATGGTGCAGCTCCACCATCCGGTCGGATAGCACGGCTGCGGGAATGGCAGCGTGCGTACGGCCGAGAAACCCGAGGCGCGCATGGCCGAGCGCATCGACTTGATCAAGTCTAGATGGACCAGCGGCGATTCGCTCTGCTGTACCAAAATGCCGCCGTGACGCAGCGCCTTATAGCAGCTGGTATAAAAAGCCGCATTGAACAGGCCTTCGGCCGGGCCGACCGGGTCGGTTGAATCGACAATGATGAGGTCGAGCGATTCCGGCTCGGCCTCGGCCATGTACTTGATGCCGTCGATAAAAAGCAGCTCGGCGCGCGGGTCATGGTTGCTGTCGCACAGTTCAGGGAAATATTCCTCGGCCAGCCGGGTCACGCGCTCGTCAATTTCCACCTGCGTGGCCTTTTCCACTTCCTCGTGCTTGAGCACCTCGCGCAGCGTGCCGCAGTCGCCGCCGCCAATAATGACCACGCGCTTGGCGCGCGCGTGGGTGAACAGCGCCGGGTGCGTCATCATCTCGTGGTAGAGAAAATTGTCGCGGGTGGTCAGCATCACGCAGCCGTCGATCACCATCAGGTTGCCCCAGTCGGTGGTCTTGTAGATTTCGATGGTCTGGAACGGCGTCTTCTCGGCATGCAGCTGCTGCTCGGTGCGAAAACCGATGGAGGAGCCGGAAGCTTGGTGGGCTTCGGTGAACCAACTGGACTGCTGCGACATGGCGAGAGTTCCTGACGTGCAAGGGAATGAGGGCCGCCCATTGTAACTGCTGCGGCGGCATCAAAAAAAAGCGCGCTGCCGCGGCGCGTCCAACTGCCATACGCATATCGTCACAGGTGGCCATTACAATACGGGTTCGGTTGGCCGGCGCAGCGCGTCGTGCGGCCGGCAAGTTCAACCGGCCCCGCGGCGTGCGAGGCTTCCGGCCGATCGAACTTCGCGCCCGCTGACAGGTCGCCGTGAAGTCGGCCAGTCCACGGGCAACACCGTCAAGGCTCGCCGCTGCGACGCATTCGTAGGTCACGTGCGGTTGGCGCAGGGCCTGCGGCCGTCCAGATCTGGTTACTTGAGGAGATTCGCCGATGGCGAAGCAGTGGAACACACCCGGTTGGAGCACCGACGCCGCCCGAGACACTTACGCCATGGCGCATTGGGGCGATGGCTATGTTGACGTGGACGGCGCCGGCGACATCGTCATTCGCCCGCGCGGCCCCACCGGTCCGGCGCTGTCCTTGCCCGGCATCGTGGCGCGTGCGCGTGACGAGGGCCTGCGTCTGCCGCTGCTGGTGCGTTTTCCGGACATTCTGGCCGATCGTCTGGCCAAGCTGCAGGACGCCTTCGCCAAGGCCATCGGCGAATGGAATTATTCAGGCGGCTATACGGCCATCTATCCGATCAAGGTCAACCAGCAGCGCGGCGTGGCTGGCGAGCTGGTGGCCGCCGGCACCCACGGTTTCGGCCTGGAGGCCGGTTCCAAGCCCGAGCTGATGGCCGTACTGGCGATGGCGCGGCCCGGCTCCATCGTGATCTGCAACGGTTACAAGGATCGCGAGTACGTGCGTCTGGCGCTGATCGGACTGAAGCTGGGCCTGCGCGTGCATATCGTGATCGAAAAGCTGTCCGAGCTGGATCACGTCTTCGCCGAGGCCAAAGCCCTGGACGTCGAGCCTCTGCTTGGCGTGCGCGTGCGCCTCGCCTCCATCGGCGCGGGCAAGTGGCAGAACACCGGCGGCGACAAGGGCAAGTTCGGCCTGTCGCCCGATCAGGTGCTGACGCTGATCAAGCGGCTCGATGCCGCCGGACTCAAGCACACGCTGAAGCTGCAGCACTTCCACATGGGTTCGCAGATTTCCAATGTACGCGATATCGCCAACGGCATGCGTGAGGCAACGCGCTATTTCGTCGAGCTGACCCGCATGGGCGTGCCGCTGGAGATCGTCGACGTCGGCGGTGGCCTCGGCGTGGACTACGAAGGCACGCGCTCGCGCAGCCACAACTCGATCAATTATTCGATCGAGCAGTACGCCTCCACCATCGTGCAGTCGCTGGCCGAGGCGGTGGAAACGGAGGGATTGAACGCGCCGCACATCCTCACCGAAGCCGGTCGCGCGATGACCGCGCATCATGCGGTGATGGTGGTCAATGTCACCGAAGTGGAAGAGGTGCCGACCGGCGCGATTCCGCCGCCGGACGCATCCGAACCAGCCGTGCTGCGGCGCCTGCGCGAGACGTATGAAGAACTTGATCGGCGCCCGCCGCTGGAGCTGTTCCATGAAGCCCAGCATCACCTCGCCGAAGGCCAGACCTTGTACGCCCTGGGCCAGCTCACGCTGACCGATCGCGCGCGGCTGGATGAGATGTACTACGCCATCGCTAACGCCGTGCGCACGCGGCTGCTGCCGGCCGAGCGCTCGCACCGGCAAGCGCTGGACGAGCTGGACGAGAAGCTGGTCGACAAATACTTCGTCAACTTCTCGGTGTTCGAATCGGTGCCGGACATCTGGGCGATCGGGCAGATTTTCCCGATCGCGCCGATTGCACGACTCGACGAACAGCCCACGCGTCGCGGCGTGATCGTCGACCTCACCTGCGATTCGGACGGCCGCATCGATCACTACGTCGATGCCGAGGGCGTCGACGTGAGCCTGCCGCTGCATGCGCTGAACGAGGGCGAGAGTTATCGGCTCGGCATCTTCATGGTCGGCGCGTATCAGGAAACGCTGGGCGACATCCACAACCTGTTCGGCGACACCGATGCGGTGAATGTGCGCGTCGACAGCGACAGCTACGTGTTCGCGCACAAGCGCAGCGGCGATACCACCGACCTGATGCTCGACTACGTCGGCTATGACCTGGCCGTGCTGCGCCAAAGCTACCGTGATCGCATCGCTGCCGCGGGCCTCAGCGGTGCATCGGCCGAGCAGTTTTACGACACGCTCAACGGTGGCCTCACGGCATACACCTATCTGGCCGAAGAAGGGCGCTGATATGGCATCACGCGTACACCTAACCGCGTACACCTAACAAGGAATCACTGATGGGAAGTCTGCAAGGCAAGGTCGCGCTGATCACCGGCGCGGCCAGCGGCATCGGCAAGGCCATTGCCGAGCTCTATGCGGAGAACGGCGCCAGCATCGCGATTGCCGACATTAATCTGCAGGCCGCCAATGCGGTTGCTGAAGGCATCCGTGCGAAGGGTGGTCAGGCCATCGGCATCGCCATGGACGTCAGCGACGAAGCGTCCGTCAACACGGGCACCGACGCAGTGATCGAGGCGTTTGGACGTCTGGACATCCTCATTTCCAACGCTGGTGTGCAGATTGTCAATCCCATCGACCAGTTCGATTTCGCCGACTGGAAAAAGATGCTGGCGATCCATCTTGACGGCGGTTTCCTCACGACCAAGGCTGCGTTGCAGCACATGTACAAGAAGGATGACGCCGGTAAAAGTCACGGCGGCATCGTAATCTACATGGGCTCAATCCATTCGCACGAAGCGTCCAGGCTGAAGTCGGCCTATGTCACCGCCAAGCACGGCCTGCTGGGGCTGGCGCGTACGCTCGCGAAAGAGGGTGCATCGCATGGCGTCCGTTCGCATGTGATATGCCCAGGCTTTGTGCGCACGCCGCTGGTCGAGCGGCAGATCCCGGAGCAGTCCAAGGCCTTGGGTATTAGCGAGGACGCGGTGATCAAGGACGTGATGTTGAAAGACACCGTCGATGGCGAATTCACCACCGTCGAAGACATTGCGCAGACGGCGCTCTATCTGGCCACGTTTCCGTCGGCGGCGCTGACCGGCCAGTCATTCGTCGTCACCCACGGCTGGCATATGCAGTAGCCAAAACATTTTGGTACGAACGGCTTCATCAAGTTCCCGCGATGGCGTTGCTGAGGCCATTCGGACACGAGTCGATTTCCAGCAAGGAAAAAACGCATGAGCATCAAGGCAGGTTTTATTGGTTTGGGCGCGATGGGCGCGCCGATGGCCAAACATCTCCACGACAACGGCTTGCTGGTTGCGGTGGCGAACCGCACGCATGCCAAAGCCAAGGCATTGGCGGAGCAACTGGGCGTCAGCGCGCCGGATTCGCTGGCCGATCTGGCGGCGCAGTGTGAGGTGATTGCGCTGTGCGTCACCGCCGATGCCGACGTGCTGTCGACTGTCGAGGCGCTGGCGCCGCATCTGCAGTCCGGGGCGATCGTCATCGATCATTCCACCGTGTCTCCGGATACGGCGCGTCGCGCGGCGCTGCGACTCGCCGAAGTGGGCGCACATTTCCTCGACGCGCCGGTGTCCGGTGGTGTGGAGGGCGCGAAGAACGGCAAGCTTTCGGTGATGGTGGGTGGTGATGCGGAGATACTGGAGCGCGCGCGACCGGTGCTGGAAGCCTACGGCTCGAAAGTGACGCATCTTGGCGCCGTCGGCGCGGGTCAGGCGACCAAGGCAGTCAATCAGGTGCTGGTGGCGGGTATCGCGCAGGCCGTGTGTGCCGGGCTGGCGCTGGGCGAGGCACTTGGGCTGGAGGCTGAGCGACTCATACCTACGCTCGGCGCAGGCGCGGCGGGCAACTGGTTTCTGGAAAAACGTGGCGCCACGATGCTGCGCGACGAATTCAGCGTGGGCTTCAAGCTCGCCCTGCTGCACAAGGATCTTGGCATCGTCCGCGGCATCGCCGAGCAGGCCGGCACGGATACCGGCGTGATCAAGCAGTCACTGGCCGACTATGCCGAGCTGATGAGCCAGGGTTACGGTGACGACGATATCTCGGCGCTGATCCGGCTCAAGCGGAAAAGCTGAGCTGCCCGCGCTGCCCGCTTTTCCGCTTCAAGCAACGCGTTATTTGGCGGCTGACTGCGATGTGGCGATGGCCTGCTTGAAGAAGCCGTAGACGCCGTCGTCGTTCATCCGGCGCGCGTTGGACAGCTCGCCGGCTTTTGTCGAATACAGGATCTTGTCATCCGGCGAAACGATGACCGCGGCCGGTATGCCCTTCTTGATCGGGTCATCGTAGCGCTTGGTGATATCCAGATTGTGGTCGAAGTTGCCGACGTCGATCTTCACCACTTGGAACTGCTGCTTGATCAGCTCGGCGTTCTTTCCGGTTTTCAAGGCGCGGTCCAGCGAGCGGCAATCCTCGCACCAGTTCGCGCCGAAAATCAGCAGCACCGGCGTGTGCGTCGCTTTGGCCTGAGCCAGTGCATGCGCCACGTCGGCATTGGCGTCGGCGGCGGTGTTGTACGGTACGTCGACGGCGTACGCGGCGACACTAACGAAGAGGCTGAGTAGCAGTAGCAGTCGTTTCATCGGGAAAATCCATGCGGAGGCGAACCCCGAGCATACCCGGTTGAAACGGTCAGGTGGCTTTAGCCGTCCAAACAAAAACGGCGCCCGTCATGCCGTTAGGTAATAAGGTCAGGGCTGCGTTTAAGCGCGACTATTTGCCTTCCTTCAGTGCGATGGCGTTGATGCCGGCACCGGCCAGCCGCTGCTTGGTCGACTCCAGATCGGTGGCCGAATGAAAGGGCCCCAGGCGCACGCGATGATAGGCCTGGCCGCCGACGTTGACCGACTGCACGGTTGCAACGAAACCCTGCATGGCGAGCTTGGCTTTCAAGGTTTCGGCATCGGAAGGATTCGGGAACGCGCCGACCTGCAGCAGGTAGCCTGTGCCTGCCGCGGTGCTTGGTGCCGGCGTTGTCGGCGGCGCAAGAGACGGTGCTGCCGCGATGGTTTGCTTGACTGCCGTAGGCCCATGGTTATCGTCGGTCGGCGTTGGCGTAGCGGCCGGCTGGCCGGTGGTGGGCTGCTGGGCAGCGGCCTGCTTCTGCTGTTCCGCACGCGCCTGCGCGCTGATCACGGCATCGGGAATGCGCACTTCCTTTTCCGACAGTACGGAATAGAAATCGAACTGCGGTTTCTTCGGCGCGGCCTCGGCCGATGTCGCCGGAACGACGCCAGGATCGCTGGCATTTTCGGCGGTGGCCTGCGGATTGGCCTGCGGGCCTTCGGGCTTGGTCAGGCCACCGAACAGCGATCCACGCATGACGACGGCCATCAGCAAGGCACCAACCAGAATGCCGATGACTGCGTAACCCCATCCGGGAAAGCCGCCGCTGTTGTTGCGCACAGCCTGCCGGCCCTTGCCCTTGCGTGGTGCCATTACATGCTCTCCGGGGCGCTCAGGCCCAACAATGCCAGACCATTTTTCAATACTTGTGCCGTCGCCGCCAGTAGCGTCAGCCGCGCGTTGCGCAGATCCGCATCGTCGATCAGCGCCTTGTGCTTGTCGTAGAACGCATGCAACGCGTTGGCCAGTTCGCGCAGCCAGCCGGCGACGAGGTGCGGCTCCAGGCTGGCGGCGGCGCTCTCGACCATTTCCGGATAGCGCGACAACTCGGTCATCAGCGCCTGCTCCTCATCATTGCCGAGCAAGGCGAGTTGCGCCACGCCATCGGCTGCATTGAACGTCCAGCCTTTCTCGGCGAGCTGGCGCATGACGCGGCAGATGCGCGCGTGCGCATATTGGATGTAGTAGACCGGATTGTCGCGGCTTTGCGAACGGGCCAGGTCGATATCGAACACCAGCTGCGAATCGGATTTGCGCGCGATCAGAAAGTAGCGCGTCGCATCGCGGCCGGCTTCGTCGATCAGATCGCGCAGGGTCAGGTAGCTGCCGGCGCGCTTGGAGATTTTCACCTCTTCGCCGCCGCGCATCACGGTGATCATCTGGTACAGCACGTAGTGCGGCCAGTCCTTCGGGATGCCGGCATCGAGCGCCTGCAGGCCAGCTTTGACGCGCGACAGCGTGCCGTGATGATCCGAACCAAGCACGGTGACAGCGTTCTCGTAGCCGCGTTGCCACTTGCTCAGGTGATACGCCACGTCGGGTACGAAATACGTGTAAGTGCCGTCGGACTTGCGCATTACGCGGTCCTTGTCGTCACCGTAATCGGTGCTGCGCAGCCATAGCGCGCCGTCGTTTTCGTAGGTATGGCCGTGGCTGACCAGTTCGCGCACGGTTTCCTCGACCTTGCCGTCGCTGTACAGCGACGACTCGAGAAAAAACACATCGAAGCTGACGCCAAATGCCTTGAGGTCGAGATCCTGCTCGCGGCGCAGGCTGGCCACCGCGAAGCGGCGGATCGCATCGAGATTGTCCACGTCGCCGTCGCCGACCACGGTTTCGCCATCGGCCAGCACCGAATCGCCATCGAGATAGGCGCGCGCCACTTCGGCGATGTAGTCGCCGCGGTAGCCGTTCTCGGGCCAGCCGCTGTCGTCCGGCGTAATGCCGCGCGCGCGCGCCTGCACCGAGATCGCCAGGTTGGCGATCTGGACGCCGGCATCGTTGTAGTAAAACTCGCGTTTTACATTCCAGCCGCTGGCATCGAACAGGCGGCTGATGCAGTCACCGATGATGGCGTTGCGGCCGTGCCCGACGTGCAGCGGACCGGTTGGGTTGGCAGAGACGAACTCCACGCCGACAGTCTTGCCGGCGCCGCTGTCGTTGCGGCCGTAACGGTCGCCCAGATCGAGGATCTGCTGCAGCTCGGCGTGATAGGCGCTGGCGGCAAGATAAAAGTTGATGAAACCCGGTCCGGCGATCTCCACTTTTTCCACCAGCGCATTGGCGGGCAGCGCGGCCACCAGCTTTTCCGCCAGCTCGCGCGGCTTCGCGCGCGCTGGCTTGGCCAGCAGCATGGCGATATTGCAGGCAAAGTCGCCGTGCTCACGACTGCGCGAACGCTCGATGACAAAGGCTGGCAGCACCATGTCGGCCGGCAGGGTGGCATCGTCCTGCAAGGTTTTGATTGCCTGCAGAACCAGTTCGCGCAGCTGTACTTTCACGGGTGGGATCGGATTCGGACGGGACCGCCGATCTTAACAGACGGTTCGCGGCCGCAGTCAGCCATGTCGGCCGTCAGCGCACGGCGCGCCAGGCCTGGAGCGAGTTCGGCGTGACGGGGTTCTTTCGGTGGCTACGTCTGTGGATAAGTCTGTGGGGAACGCATCGGTGGCATCGCAAAGAGTGTCTCCAAACCCGGGGAAAATAAGATATTGCGAAAAATAAATGTTGATAATCAGTAATTTAAAGTCATGATCTCCAAGGCAAGCCATGACTAGGCTGGCAAGTGGCGGTATTGGGCTTTTGTGCATAAGTTTCCGCAGCCCACAGCGGCTTTTTGGCAATGCCGAGGGTCATCCGGTTGTCATGCCAAATGGCGAAGATGGATTTGCCGGACATGAATCCCCTCCATGGACACGGCATTCGGAGACCGCGCCGCTCTCTCCATTTAACAAATCGGCCTCGCGGCGCGGTCTATCCGCGCCGTTTTTTTGTCTGGCGATATCACCTATCACCATCAGCAAGACCGATCTCGCGGGATCAAAGCAGCCCGCGCGCTGCCATCGATACCGGTTCGCCGCTGCCGATCACCAGATGATCGAGAACACGCACGCCAACCAGCTGCAGCGCATCGCGCAATTCGTGGGTAATCGCCCGATCGGCGGCGCTTGGTTCGGCCACGCCGGAGGGATGATTGTGCGCAAAAATCACCGCGCAGGCGTTGTGCTTAAGGCAGGCGCGCACGACTTCTCGCGGATGCACGCTCGCGCCATCGACGGTGCCGCGAAACAGCTCCTCGAACGCCAGCACGCGATGGCGGTTGTCCAGATACAGACAGCCGAACACCTCGTAGGGCAGATGGCGAAGGCGAGCCCGCAGATAATCGCCACTGTCACGCGGGTTGCCCAGGCTCTGCCGCTGCTGCAGCTCCTCGGCCAGACTGCGTCGGGCCAGCTCCAGTGCCGCGGCGATGCGCGCCCGTTTGGCCGGCCCCAAACCAGCGGCACGAATCTGTTGCTCGGGGTCGCTCAGCAGCGCGCCAAGGCTACCGGCATTTCCCAGCAACTCGCGGCCTAGCGCAATGGCATCCTTGCCATGGCTGCCGCTACCGAGCAGTACGGCCAGCAGTTCCGCGTCGGACAACGCGCCACTGCCACGGGCGAGCAATTTTTCACGGGGGCGTTCGCCTGCCGGCCAGTCTCGAATACTCATGCCGCCAGACTGACGGTGAGCGGCACTCGCGGGCAGCGGCTGAAGCAAATGATTCCGGTAAGCTACGCGTCTGCCCGATTGTCAGGCCCGCCCTACATGAGTCTTGCTCAACGCCGTATTTTGCTGGGAGTGTCCGGCGGCATTGCCGCCTACAAGTCCTGTGAACTCGTTCGCCGCCTGCGCGATCTGGATGCCGACGTGCGCGTTGTCATGACCGAGAGCGCCACCCATTTCGTCAGCGCAACGACCTTCCAGGCGCTGTCGGGCCAGAGTGTGCGGGTGAGCCTGTGGGACACGCAGGCCGAGGCGGCGATGGGGCATATCGAGCTGGCGCGCTGGGCTGAACGCATCATCATTGCGCCGGCCAGCGCGGATATTCTGGCGCGTCTGGCGCATGGTCTTGCCGACGACCTGCTGACCACCGTGTGCCTGGCCAGTGCGGCACCGCTGTACGTAGCGCCGGCCATGAACCAGCAAATGTGGGCGCATGCCTCGGTGCAGGCAAACATCGGTCTACTGCGCCAGCGTGGCGTGCATCTGCTTGGCCCTGCGTCCGGCGATCAGGCCTGCGGCGACATTGGCAACGGGCGCATGCTGGAAGCACTGGAGTTGCGCGATGTGCTGGTCGGTTCGTTCGGCAATGGCGCCCTGGCCGGTTTGAACGTCGTGGTCAGCGCCGGCCCGACATACGAAGACATCGACCCGGTGCGTTTCATCGGCAATCGCAGCTCCGGTCGCATGGGTTTTGCCGTCGCGCAGGCGGCGGCGGCGGCTGGCGCTGCGGTCACTTTGATTGCCGGGCCAGTCAGCCTGGCGACGCCGCACGGCGTGGGTCAACGTGTCGACGTTCGCAGCGCGGCGCAGATGCATGCCGAAGTGCTGGCTGCTTCCGCACACGCAGATATCTATGTTGGCGCCGCGGCAGTTGGCGATTACCGTCCGCACGCGGTCTCGGTGAAAAAGCTGAAAAAGGAAAATGGCGCCGGCCTGTCGCTGCAACTCAGTGAAAATGCGGACATTCTCGCCAGCCTTTCCAGTCAGCCGACACATCCCTTTCTGGTCGGCTTCGCCGCCGAGACGCACGACGTGGCGCATTACGCGCAGGACAAGCTTCAGCGCAAGGGGCTGGACATGGTTGCCGCCAATCGCGTTGGTGAGGGACTCGGTTTTGAGGCGGACGACAACGCGCTTACGCTCTACTGGGCCGATGGCATGATCGAGCTGCCGCGCGCGGCCAAATCCGAGCTGGCGCGTCAGCTGGTAGCGCAGATCGGTGAACGCTATCGTGCGAGTCAGGCCCAGTGAGTCGCCCGGTGATCGATGTCGCATTGAAGATTCTGGACCCGCGCCTTGGCGACAGCATTCCGTTGCCGCAGTGCGCGACCATCGGCAGCGCCGGCATGGATCTGCGCGCCGCGCTGGATCATCCACTGACCTTGGCACCGGGTGAAAGTGTATTAGTGCCTTCGGGCATGGCCATTCATATCGGCGACCCGGGCTGGTGCGCGCTGATCGTCCCGCGTTCGGGTCTGGGCCATAAGCATGGCCTGGTGATGGGCAATCTGGTCGGCGTTATTGACGCGGATTATCAGGGGCCGCTGATGATTTCCTGCTGGAATCGCAGTCTCCAGCCATACACTATTGAAGTGGGTGATCGCATTGCGCAGCTGCTGCTGGTGCCGGTGGCGCAGGCACGATTCAGCGTGGTGACTGACTTTGTTGCTAGTGAACGTGGCGCCGGCGGTTTCGGCTCAACCGGTATCAGTTAGCATGGTTTGGCTTGCGATCGGGATGGGGCCCGTATCCGGCGGTCAGGGGACATGACATGGCGTTGAAACGCGCAAAGCCGCGTGGGCAAACTTTGCAGATGGACTGGCGGCGGCTGGTACCGCTGGCGGCCGGTACGCTGCTGCTTTTGCTCGGGATTTTCTGCGCCTGGCAAACCTGGCTGATCGCCGATGAAGGCAGTCAGATTGACCAGGTTCACGCGGCGCAGAGTCAGGCGGTGCAGGCCATGGCCGGTGAGGTTGCGACGGAGCGCACCCAGATTCAGCACGCTCTGCGCTCGATTGATCCATCAATAGCCTTGCGTGATTCAGCCACGACGATCGCTACGTTGCACCGGCAACTGCCGCAGGCGCTGAAGCTGGAGCTTTACAGTGGCGATCTGAACGAAGTGCTGCATGCCGACTTCCATCGTTTTGGCTACGCCAAGGCGGCGCAGCTGATGGCCGCGCAAAACGCCGACGGGCCGCCGCTGATGCAGAGTTTCGCCGACGGTGTTGGCGGCCGACGCTTAAGCGTTATCGTGCCGCTTGGCGCGCCGCCGGCGGTTCAGGCGCTGCTCTGGGTCGAACTGCCGTTTGCGCCATTGCAGCAGCGCTTCCAGTCGATAGCACCGGCTGGTGGCCGGCTGGATCTTCGTCAAAGTGACGATCATGGCGAGATGAGCCTGATCTCAAACGGTTCAACATCGGCAATTGCCGAGGTGGTTGGCAAGCCGGTGGCCGGAAGTGTATTCGACGTGGGCGCGGCGCTGCCGGATGCCTTCATCGTATTACCCCATACTTGGCCGTTGGCTGGACTGTTGAGTCTTTTTGGCGTTGGCGGCGGCGCGTTCTTGCTGTGGCGCAGGCGCCATCCGGTGGTGAAACCTGTCGAACCCGAGTCCGTGGACATTCCCATGCCAGCAAGAGTCAAGACCACCGAAGCCGCGCCGATCAAGGCGCTTGGCGTCGAGCCGTCGGATGCCGCCGTGGTGCCCTCTGTCGCGCCCTCGATTGCGCTTGATCCAAGTATTTTTCGTGCTTACGACGTGCGCGGCGTAGTCGGCAAAACCCTCAACAAGAATGTGGCCCACGCGTTGGGACAAGCCATCGGTACGCTGATGGTAGAAAGCGGGCTGCGCGACATCGTGGTGGGCCGCGACGGCAGGCTGTCCGGTCCTGAGCTGGCGGGCGCCTTGTCGGATGGTCTGCGCCATGCCGGCATCAACGTGATCGATATCGGCGCGGCGCCGACGCCGGTGGTCTATTTCGCCGCCTTTCGCTACAACACCGGCTGCTGTGTTGCGGTGACCGGCAGCCACAATCCGCCCGACTACAACGGTTTCAAGATCGTCGTCGGCGGGGAGACGTTGTCCGAAGGCGCTATTCAGGATCTGTATCAGCGCATCGTCACAGGCAAGTTAATCAGCGATGGTGAGGGCAGCTTGCGCCCGGTCGACGTGTCCGCGGATTACCTCGAAAAAATCATCGGCGATGTGCAGGCCGAGCGGCCACTCAAGATCGTGGTGGACTGCGGCAACGGCATCCCTGGTGCGTTTGCGCCGCAGGTGCTCGAAGGTATCGGCTGTGAGGTCATTCCGCTGTTCTGCGAAGTCGATGGCACGTTCCCCAATCACCACCCCGATCCGTCTGATCCGCACAATCTGACGGATCTAATTGTTTCGGTGAAAAACACCGGCGCCGATTTGGGCATTGCCTTCGACGGTGACGGCGATCGTCTCGGCGTGGTGACGCGCGCGGGCGAGATCATCTTTCCCGATCGCCTGCTGATGTTATTTGCACGCGATGTGTTGTCGCGTCAGCCCGGCGCCACGGTGATTTACGACGTGAAGTGCACCGGTCACCTCAAAGGCCAGATTCTCGATGCGGGCGGTAGTCCGATGATGTGGCGTACCGGCCACTCGCTGATCAAGGCCAAAATGCGCGAAACCGATGCCGCGCTGGCCGGTGAAATGAGCGGCCACTTCTTTTTCAAGGAGCGCTGGTACGGCTTTGATGACGGCATCTATGCGGCGGCGCGTCTCATGGAGATTCTCGCGGGCGACATGCTGTCGCGCACGCCGGAGGAGATTTTTGCCACGCTGCCCAAGAGCCTTTCTACACCGGAGCTGAAGATCGAGTTGGCCGAAGGTGAGCACTACCGGTTCATGGAGAAATTCCGCCAGCAGGCCAGCTTTGGCGAGGCCACCCTGATCGTTATCGATGGGCTGCGCGCGGACTGGCCGGATGGCTGGGGCCTGGTACGCGCTTCAAACACGACGCCGGTGCTGGTGCTGCGGTTCGAAGCGGACACAGCCACGGCATTGAAACGCGTCCAGCAGGTTTTTCGCGAACAGTTGCTGGCGGTGGACGCGACGCTGAAGCTGCCGTTCTGAACTGAACGCCTTGAGCGCGCTTAAAAAAAGGAGGGTCGACGTATGCCGGCCCTCCTTTTTCAGTATTGACCTCGCCAGCGCTCAAGGCTTACTCGCCAGCGCTCAAGGCTTCAAGGTCGCTGCGGTTATTGCGTGGGTTTATTAAACGCGGCCTTGGCGTCGCGGTAGTGAGCCATCTGCCCCGCCTGATCCTTGACCGTCTGCGCGCGCGCGTCCTGCAGCCTTTGCAGAGTGGCGCGCTGATCAGTGACGACGGTGCGCTGGCTGGCGATATTGTCGACCATGAACTTGGGCACGGTTTTCTGCGTGCGCTCCATGTCGGCGGCGCGGGTCAGCAGGTCGGTCAGCGCTTTTTCCTGACTGCGCAGATTCAGCTGCACGGTGCGTATCTGCTGATCCATCGTATCTAGCGCCTGCTGCTGGTAAATCTTGTACGCCGCTTCATCCGGGTAGGCCTGAATCATTTGCGCATCGGCGTTGGCGCGCTCCTGCTCCGCGTGTTGCTTGGCCGCCTGGTCGGCGGCCAGCTTGTTGGCCGCATCGCGTTCTTTCGGCGTGAGCTGGCGAGCGACGTGCTGGACGACTAGACCTTGATCGTTCACCGCATCGAAGCCGTATTTGATGGCGTCGGGGGTCAGGCTATCGGTGAAATGCACGTGCCCCTGGTCGTCACGCCATTTGTAACGCAGCCCGCCGCTGGAGGTGCCTTGAGCATAAGCCGAGGCGCTGAGGGCCAAGGCCGCGATAGAAAAAATGAATCGTAGTTTGTGCATGGAATTCCCCTCGGCCGCCATTATAACGGCTGATGCGGCGATACCGGAACGCGGTTGCGCGGTCGATGTGTGATGGACCGAACAGTTGATCCGGCTGCCTTCAGCGACTGACGCCGTACTGCTCGCGATAGGCCAGCAGCCTTGTATGTTCGTCTGCCAGATCGGGGCGTTCGCCAGCATAGGCCAGTACATCGTCCAAACCGGTAATCGCGATCACCGGAATGCCGTAATCTGCCGCGACTTCCTGCGCGGCAGATCGATCGCCCTGCCCCAGCTCCTGACGATCCAGCGCGATCAGCACGCCGGCCGGAGTGGCGCCATTGGCATGGATGAGCGCCAATGATTCGCGCACGGCGGTGCCGGCGGTCATTACGTCATCGACAATCAGCACGCGGCCTTTCAGCGGCGCGCCAACCAGGGTTCCCCCCTCGCCGTGGTCTTTCGCTTCCTTGCGGTTGTACGCCCACGGCAGGTCACGCTGATGTTGTTCGGCCAGCGCAATCGCGGTAGCCGCCGCCAGCGCGATGCCCTTGTAGGCAGGGCCAAACAGCATGTCGACGTCAATGCCCGAGTTGACCACAGCGGCGGCGTACGCACGGCCAAGCTGTGCCAGCGCCGCACCCGAATCGATGCGACCCATGTTGAAAAAATACGGACTTTGCCGACCGGATTTCAGGGTGAACTCGCCAAAGCGCAGCACATCGCGGCCAAGGGTGAGTTCGATGAAGTCGCGTTGGTAATCGTGCACGGGTTGCCTCGCATTCGCTGGTTTTTGGAAGATTCCGGAAAGTGGATCGCGCATCAGACGCCGCAATTATTCCGCTTGTGATGGTAGCGCGCGAAGCCGCCGGTGAAGTCGCGCCGGTTCACCTTGCTCAGGGTTGATATGATCGCGCATCACTGTCGGGAGATTCCATGCGCATCATCAGCCTGAATGCCAACGGCATACGCTCGGCCGCGACCAAGGGTGTGTTCGAGTGGTTGCGCACGCAAAACGCTGACGTTGTTTGCCTGCAGGAAACCAAGGCGCAGGAAGAGCAGTTGTCCGATCCGATGTTCCGCCCGGATGGCCACCATTGTTTTTATCGCGACGCCAGCAGCAAGAAGGGTTACAGCGGCGTTGCCATTTACGCCAAGCGCGAGCCCGACCAGGTGCTGACCGAACTGGGTTGGGATGCGTTTGACAACGAGGGGCGCTATATCGAGGCGCGCTTCGGCAACCTCTCGGTAGTGTCGCTGTACTTCCCCTCGGGATCATCCGGCGACGAACGCCAGCAGTTCAAGTTCAAGGCGATGGAGTGGTTTACGCCAATTCTGGACGGCTGGCTGAAAAGCGGCCGCGATTACGTGATCTGCGGCGACTGGAACATCGTGCACACCAAGAACGACATCAAGAACTGGAGCTCCAACCAGAAAAACTCTGGTTGCCTGCCGGAGGAGCGAGCTTGGCTGGATCTGCTGTTTCAGCAGCGCGGCTGGGTTGACAGCTTCCGCGCGATCAAGCCCGACGCGGTGGAGTACACGTGGTGGTCGAATCGCGGTCAGGCGCGCGCCAACAATGTCGGTTGGCGTATTGACTATCAGGTGGTCACGCCGGCGCTGCGCGATCGTTTGAAAGATTGTTCGATTTATCGCGAACAGCGCTTCTCCGATCACGCGCCCTATATCGTCGACTATGCCGACTGAGCCGATTAACGCAGCCCAGCACGCAGCGGCAGTAAAGACGTTCAGACCTTCGGTCTGGAAATCGTTTGCACAGCCGGCCGCATGGACCATGCTGCTATTCGGCTTTTCTTCTGGACTGCCCTTTCTTCTGGTCGCTGGAACGCTGGCGTACTGGCTGAAAGAAAACGGCATCCAACTGAAAGACATCACCATGATCGCCAGCGCGGGCATGACGTATGCGCTCAAATTTCTGTGGGCACCCTTGCTGGATCATTGGCGCCTGCCGGTTTTTTCGCGACTGGGCCGCCGCCGCGGTTGGCTGCTGTTTGCCCAACTGGGAGTGACGGGCGGATTGATGGCAATGGCGATTCTTACGCCGGTCCGGCTGATGCCGTTTGTCATCGCGACACTAGTCGTTGCTTTTTTCGGCGCAACGCAAGACATTGCTGTTGACGCCTATCGCATCGAAATTGCGCCGGTCGCTGCTCAGGGCGCGCTGGTCGCCACCTATTCCCTCGGCTATCGCATTGCGCTGATTCTTGCCGGCGCGTTGGCGCTGATTCTTGCCGACCACATCGCTTGGAGCTGGGTCTACGCGGTAATGGCCGCTGCAATGCTAGTTCCCTTGACGGCCACGCTGGCGGCGCGCGAGCCCGAATTGGTAATCACCTTGCCGCGTGGCTGGCGCGAAATCATGCGCGAAAGTGTGCTTGACCCTTTTGCCGATTTCTTTCGCCGGTACGGCTGGCATATCGCTGGCGTAACGCTTTTGTTCATTCTCCTATTCAAGATTCCAGAACAGGCGACCATCGGCGGCGTCATGAGTCCGTTCTATCGAGATATGGGGTTTTCCAAAACCGAAATCGGCGGAATCACTAAAATCTACGGAATATGGATCGGCATCTTGGGCGTATTTCTTGGTGGCGCGGCAGTGGCGCGTTGGGGCGCATGGCGGTCGCTAGGAGTCACTGTCGTGTTGTGTGGCTGCAGTAATTTGCTTTATCTCGCGTTGATTGCGCACCCGGGCAATTTGGCAGTACTGACCATGGTGATATCCGGGGAAAATCTGACGTTAGGCATGCTTGGGCCGCCAACCGTCGCGTTCCTTTCGTCACTGGTCAATCGGGAACACACAGCAACGCAATATGCGCTTCTGAGTTCGCTGGTAAATCTGCCAGGCAAACTGTTGGGCTTCTTTGCTGGAGGCATCGCCATGACGACGGGCTATGGCGAATATTTCGTGATCACAGTGCTTTCGGTCATTCCGGCCACGCTAATCTTCTTCTATCTATGGCCGCGCTTCCGCTACGCCGAGACGTCTTCGGAAGGCGCTGAATAGATTGCACCAAGCACGCGCGGGCCGCGTGCTCCCGTCACCGCCGGCAGATTGCCGGGTAGTCCAAGCAGCCGCTGCCGGGCCAGCCACGCAAAAGCGGTGGCTTCCAGAAAATCGGGGTCGATGCCGTGATCTGCCGTGCTGCCCAATTTGCGCGGCGTCAGTAGCTGCGCCAGACGATGCATGAGTCTGCCGTTGTGGACGCCACCGCCGCAGGCCAGCACGTCGGCCGTTGCGGGTGTTTGTTGCGCGATAGCTTCAGACACGCTGCGCGCGGTCAACTCCAGCAACGTTGCCTGGACGTCAGCCGGGCTAAGGTCGGCGACTCGCGAATGTGCTGTCAGCCAGCCGAGATGAAAGTGTTCGCGCCCGGTGCTTTTGGGTGGCGGCTGCGCGAAATAAGTATCAGCCAACAGCGTATCCAGCAACGGAATGTCGACGCGACCAAGAGACGCGAAGTGGCCGTCGCTGTCAAACGATTCGCCGCGATGACGCATGCACCAGGCATCAAGCAGCCCGTTGGCTGGCCCGGTGTCGAAACCCAGTACGGTGCCATTGGTGTTCAGCACGGTGATATTGGCGATGCCGCCAAGGTTGAGTACGACGCGAGCGTTGCCTTTGGTCGCCAGCAACATCGCGTGCAGCGCGGGCAGAAGCGGCGCGCCTTGGCCGCCGGCGGCAACATCGGCCCGACGAAAATCGGCCACCACATCAATACGGCAACGCTCGGCAATGACGCTGGCATCGCCCATTTGCAGCGTGAACGGATAGCTGCCGCTGGGGCGATGACGAATCGTCTGACCATGCGAACCGATGGCCCGCACTGCGCTGGCCGGCGTGTCGCTTTGTTCCAGTAAAAGCAGCGCAGCCTCTGCAAAACAATGGGCTATTTCGACGTCCAGCCGTCCAAACGCATCGAGGTTTAATGACAACTCATCCTGCATAAGCGCCAGCATGCGCTGACGCAGGTCGGCTGGCCATGGATGTGCGTAGGTTGCGTGAACGCGCGGGGCGCCACCCTCAAATCCTACAAGTGCCGCGTCAATGCTGTCCGCGCTGGTGCCGGAAATCAGTCCGAGGTAGAGCGTTGATTCAGCGGTCACTGTCGCGTAGCGCTCAGTTATCGCTGCTGGGGTGGCTGTCGGTTTTCGCCAGTTTGATCCGGGCATCAAGTTCGGTCAGCCTGGCCAGCTGCGGCTCGACCACCTGAGTCCTGAAGCGAGCGAGTTGCGCGCCGGGCAGCAATTCAGGTTTTGGCAGCGTGACGGTCTGCGGGTTGCGTTGCGTGCCGTTGACGCGAAATTCGTAGTGCAGATGTGGTCCCGTGGCAAGCCCTGTCATGCCAACGTATCCGATGACCTGACCTTGGGTCACGTGCTGACCCACGCGCTCGGTGCCATAGCGTGACATGTGGCCGTAAGCGGTACTGATGGTGCCACTGTGCTGGATGATCACGAAGTTGCCGTAGCCGTTCATCCAGCCCCGGTACTTGATCACGCCGTCGCCGGCCGCGTGGATAGGTGTGCCTGTCGGCGCGGCGTAATCCACGCCCTTGTGTGCGCGCATCAAGCCCAGTATCGGGTGCAGGCGTGCCGTGCTGAAGGTGGAAGATATGCGGGTGAAGTCGACGGGGATGCGCAAGAACGATTTCTGGATGGGGCGGCCGTCTTCGCTGAACCAGCCGAAGCTGCCGTCGGCCTTCTTGAATCGGTACGCGGTGTAGCGGGTGCCCTGATTGATGAATTCAGCGGCCACGATATCGCCTTCGCCGTAACGCACGCCGTCGCGATAAATGTCGTTGTAAATCACCGTGAAGCTGTCGCCATCGCGCAGATCCTGCACAAAATCGACGTCGTATTTGAAAAGATCCGCCAGCTTGCCGACCATGGCGCCGTCCAGACCCGCCTGATCACCGGCGGCATACAGACTGCTGCGGATTACGCCGTGGGCGACTTCTTCGCGCGTGTCCATGTCGCGCTGGCGAACGCTTACCGTGGGGCTGTTTCCATCCAGTCGCACCGTGGCGCGGTTGGTATCGTCTTGATCGAAGCGCAGGCCCTTCAGCGTGCCATCGCTGCCGAGCAGAAAGTCGAACTCTTCACCGGGATGAAGGCTGTGCAACGCGGTTTTGGCGCTGCCGGATGCGTCTACGATCTTTTGCAGATCGGTCATGCTCAGCCCGCGCTCGCTGAAAATGTCCGATAGCGTCTGGCCTGGCTGCACGCGAACGACCTGCCAGTTTTCTACCACTGGCTTGGCGGCGGTAACGGCGGCCACCTTCGGTAGAGCCAGTTTCAATAAGGTGTGTGCCTCTGGCGTTGCCGCCGGGCGCATGGCACTGGCCCAGGCCGGCATGATGAAGCCACACAACAAGGTCATAAGCAAAGCAGTGGCGGCCAAAACCCAGCGTTCGCGATGCCAGTGAATGGGCTCCACCACATCGGACTGGCTGAAAGACCAGTGGGCACATCGCTCGTAAAAGTGGGAGTGCCGGCGCTGCGCTTTGCGACAGATAGCCTGCTTGCGCGATTGCCGCGCCCCCTGCTTGTCTTCAGCCATGCCTTGCGCGCCCTGCTACAAAATCTGATCAGGCCGTACCATAACTGTCATGTGTAAATCGCGTCAACGTCCTTTCGCATCAAGGGTTTGCGCGATATTTGTGATTAACGCACAATTAACCTGTCCGGATGCGGCCGCAACCGTGCGTGCTGCCCAACGCTTCCCCACATTGAGAGAAATACATGAGCGAGCTTGAGCAGGCGCTGGCCACGATTACCCGCGGCGCCGACGAAATCATCAAGCGCGAAGAGTTGATCGAGCGGTTGAAAAGTAGTCGGCCGTTGCGGATCAAGGCCGGTTTCGATCCGACAGCGCCCGATCTGCATATCGGCCACACAGTTCTGTTGAACAAGATGCGGCAGTTCCAGGATCTGGGCCATCAGGTGATTTTCCTCATCGGCGACTTCACCGGCATGATCGGCGACCCGACCGGCAAGAACGTCACGCGCAAGCCGCTCACCCGCGAGGACGTGCTCGCCAATGCCGAGACGTATGCCAGTCAGGTCTACAAGGTGCTGGACAAGGAGCGCACCGAGCTGCGCTTCAATTCCGAGTGGTTTGGCCAGATGTCGGCCGCCGACTTGATCAAGCTGGCGGCGCAGCACACCGTGGCGCGCATGCTTGAGCGCGACGACTTCGCCAAACGCTATGCCGCGCAGCAGCCCATCGCCATCCACGAATTCCTCTATCCGCTGGTGCAGGGTTACGACTCGGTTGCCCTGAAGTGCGATGTCGAGCTCGGCGGCACGGATCAGAAATTCAATCTGCTGATGGGGCGTGCGCTGCAAGAGCACCACGGCCAGCCACCGCAGATCGTGCTGACCATGCCGCTGCTTGAGGGTTTGGATGGCGTCAACAAGATGTCCAAGTCGCTCGGCAATTACATCGGCATCAACGAGCCGGCGATCGATATGGTCACCAAGATCATGAAGATCGGCGACGAGCTGATGTGGCGCTGGTTCGAGCTGCTTAGCTTCGAGGTATCACTGGACCAACTGGCGCAGATGAAACGCGAGATCGCCGACGGCACTCTCAACCCGCGCGATGCGAAGCTGCGCCTGGCACGCGAACTGGTCACGCGCTTCCACGATGCCGCCGCGGCCGAACAGGCCATCGCTGGATGGCACGCTGTCGTGCGCGGCGAAGGTGATACGTCCTTGCTGCCGTTAAACGACATCGCTGTTCCCGCCGAAGGCATTCGGCTCGCCGCGTTGCTTACGGCTGCCGGAATCACCGCCAGCAATTCGGAGGCAAGCCGCAAGCTGAAGGAGCGAGCCGTTCGCATCGACACGGAAGTGGCCGAAGACGCGCAACGTGTCTTCAACGTTGGATTTGAAGGCGTGCTGCAGGTCGGCAAACGCAACTTTGCCCGCGTACGGCTTATCTCGGCCTGAAGAATCAGTGCCTCGACGATGGCAAGGCGCCGATTTTCAAATTAGTGCTTGTGCTTTTTTCTGTAGCTCGTATGATGCGCGGCCCGGAGTCGTCCACGTAGTTTTTGACGAGTCGCGGCATCTTCGAAAAAGTGAAATGAAGGTGTTGACGGCCACAAAAAACGATATAGAATGGGCGGCTCACCTAGGACGAAACGTCTTAGACGCAACACGAGGAATCGGTTG
>Ga0302314_10000105_pt1 | contig 139620 bp, 134 predicted proteins | sample III_Palsa_N2_3_FD_200533 | JGI IMG/M metagenome (GOLD analysis project Ga0302314, IMG submission 200533) | Peat permafrost microbial communities from Stordalen Mire near Abisko, Sweden - III_Palsa_N2_3 | ecosystem: Environmental > Terrestrial > Soil > Palsa > Peat permafrost | place: Sweden... | reverse complement strand
ACTTCCTTCTTGCCGCTCGACTGCACGTGGAACACGGCCCGCTGCAGCACGCGCTGGAAGCCGAGCGTCGGCTGCACCTCGCGCTCCTCGCCCTCCTCCAGCTTCGGGGTGGACTGGTCGATGTGCTCCTTCAGTTCCTGTTTGAACTTGGCAAGGTCGGCGCCGCAGGCGCGCAGCACCTCGCGCACCTTGGGCGTGTCGAGAATGGCGAGCAGCAGGTGCTCGACGGTGAGGTATTCGTGGCGGGCCTCGCGCGCCTGGTGGAACGCATCGTTCAGACAGTATTCGAGCTCGTTGGACAGCACTTAGGCGGACCTTTCTTGCATGAGCGTCAGTTCAGTAGAACCCTTCCGGTACCTTGATTCAGTCAGACAGCGCCGCTTTCAAGCCTCTTCGAGCGTGCACATGAGCGGATGCTGATGATCGCGTGCGTAGGTGGTCACCTGTGCCACCTTAGTTTCGGCAATCTCGTATGTGAAGACCCCGCACACGCCCTTGCCCTTGGTATGCACCTCCAGCATCACACGCGTGGCGGTGGGGCGGTTCAGCGAAAAGAACTTTTCCAGCACGTCGACGACAAACTCCATGGGGGTGTAGTCATCATTCAGCAGTACCACACGATAGAGCGGCGGTTGCTTGACCTCCGGGCGCGCATCTTCGACGACGACGCCGGTATCAGGGCGGACCGGATGAGGATCGGGCATGAGAGTCTTTATAGGGGTCGCGAAACGGCAACACAAGCCTGCCAGAATGAGTAGTAGTTACTCCTGCAGAAACAATCGCTTGAGAGCGCAAGCGTCACACCCGTATGATGGCGGGCGCTTGCAGCGCAGCGCGGTTCGCGGCAGCGTGCCGCGGGGTGTACGGCCGGCCTTGAGGACCACATTTAAGCCCATGCTCTTTTCCCCATGAACGCGGCTTCCTGGCTCGAGGGCCTGCCGGCGCAGGACCGCTGGCGTTCCCTGCTCCTGTCCGAGGGCCCGCGCATCGCAACCTGGGCGCTCGCGCTCGGTCTTGGCGTGCAGGCGGCCCTCATCCTCACCGACCTTGCCGGCGGCGGCCCGAAGGCGACCCCGGTGCACGCCAATCCCGTGCACGCCCGCCCGCTCGACCTCGCCGCCATCAATAACGCGCACCTCTTCGGGGCGGCCCCGGCACCGAAGGTGGACGCAGCCAACGCACCGGCCACCAGCATGCCCCTGGTACTCACCGGCATCATCGCCGGGAACGATCCGCAGAACGGCCTGGCGATCATCGGACCGACGCCGCAGACCGCGCGGGTGTATGCAGTCGGCGACACCATTGCCGGCGGCCCGAAACTGCACTCGGTATACACCGATCGGGTCGTGATCGACCGCGACGGGCAGCTCGAATCCCTTGCCCTGCCGCACCAGGCGAACGTCGGCAACGCCGCGCCCCCCTCGGCCGCGCTGCTGCAGGGGGCCGACAACCCGGCGCTCGAGCGCATGCGGCGCATGATCTCCGAGCAGCCCGGGCTCATCGGTGACGTGCTGCGGCCGCAGCCGGTCATGGACCACGGCCACATGAACGGCTTCCGGGTGTACCCGGGGCGCGACCGGCAGGCCTTCCAGCGCCTCGGACTGCGTCCGGGAGACCAGGTCACCGCGATCAATGGAACGCCGCTCGATGATCGTGATCGAAGTGAGCAGATCCTGAAGACGCTCTCGAGTTCCAGTGAGGCGCGCGTCACAGTCATCCGCGGCACGCAGACGCAGGATCTGGTGCTGAACATCGCGCAGCTGGCGCAGGAGGCGGACGCGGTGGCCGCCGGGGAATCTCCCGGCATCGGTCCTGCGCCCCCGCCACAGGGCATGGCGCCCGGCGCGGCGGCGCCGGCGCCGCAGGCAGTTGAGCCGGCGGCGGAGAACAACCCCGGCCAGTAGCGGCCGGCGGTCTTTGAGGTTTTGGGGGAATGTTGCGAATGACTGCTTTACGTCCGATCTTCGTGTGCGCGCTCGCCGTGCTGATGGCGGCGCTCGCCACGGCGCAACAGCAGCCGCCGCAGCCTGCCCCCGCGCAGCGCATCACCCCGAACTTCAAGGACGCCGACATCACGCAGATCGCGGAAGCGGTCTCGGCGGCCACCGGCAAGAACTTCATCATCGACCCGCGCGTGCGCGCGCAGGTGACGATGCTGTCCTCGACGCCGATGTCGCCGGCGGCCTTCTACGAGGCCTTCCTCTCGATCCTGCAGGTGTACGGCTTCGTCGCCGTGCCTTCCGGCAACAACATCGTGAAGATCCTGCCCGACGCCAACGCGCGCCAGTTCCCCTCCAACGACCTGCCCGAGCGGGTGAGCTCCACCTCGGATGAGTTCGTCACGCAGGTGCTGGAAGTGAAAAACGTCAGCGCCGCGCAGCTGATCCCGATCCTGCGGCCGATGATCGCGCAGTACGGGCACCTGGCGGCCTACCCCGCCTCCAACATCCTCATCATTTCGGATCACGCCAGCAACGTGAACCGCATCATGCGCATCATCCGCCGCATCGATCTGGCGAGCGGCACCGAGCCTGAGATCGTGCCGCTGCAGAACGCCTCGGCCGCCGAGATCGTGCGCGTCGTGAACTCCCTCTACACGGGTACCAATTCCGCCGAAGGCGCGACCGTCAAGGTGGTGGCCGATGAGCGCTCCAACAGCGTGCTGATCGCCGGGGAGCAGTCGCAGCGCCTGCGCGTGCGCGCCCTGGTGGCGCACCTCGACACGCCGCTCGAAGCCGGCGGCGACACGCGCGTGCGCTACCTGCACTACGCGGACGCGGAGAAGATGGCGCCCAAGCTCAAGGAGCAGATCACCGGCATCGCGCAGGCCGCCGCGGGCCCTGCCGGCGCGGGCGCGGGCGCGGGCGCAGGTCCCGCCTCCGCGCAGGCGGAGAAGAACGCCATGGTGTGGGCCGATCCCACCAACAACGCACTCGTCATCACCGCGCCGCCGAAGATCATGCGCGCGGTCATGGACATCGTCGACAAGCTCGACATCCGCCGCCCGCAGGTGCTGGTGGAGGCGATCATCGCCGAGGTCGACATCGACAAGGACGCCGAGCTCGGCGTCAACTGGGCGGCGTTCTCCAACGGCACCAACGTGCCGGCCGCCGGCTTCGTGTCCCCGGTGGGCGGCACCAGCATCGTGGATCTGGCCGGTGCGGTGCAGAACCCGGCCAACGTCACCACCGCGCTGCTGCAGGGCACGACGCTCGGCATCGGCCGCATCGCAGGTTCCGGGGTCAATTTCGCCGCCGTGCTGCGCGCCATCCGCGGCGACACCAATACCAATGTCGTGGCGACGCCCTCGGCCGTCACGATGGACAACCAGGAAGCCGAGCTCAAGGTTGCGCAGGAAGTGCCGTTCGTCACCGGCCAGTTCACCAATACCACCGCCGTCACCGGCGGCACGGTCAACCCCTTCCAGACCATCCAGCGCGAGGAGGTGGGCACGATCCTGAAGGTGACCCCGACGATCTCCCCGGAAGGCTCGGCGGTGATGCTGAAGATCTCGATCGAGAGCTCGAGCATCGGCCAGAAGCCCGCCGGAGCGGTGGACCTCGTGACCAACAAGCGCACCGTCACCACGACGGTGCTCATCGAGGACGGTGGCATCGTGGTGCTCGGCGGGCTCATCGAGGACAACAGCGTCAAGGGCGAGAACCGCGTGCCGTACCTCGGCAACATCCCGATCATCGGCCTCCTGTTCAAGACCCGTAACGCCACCTCGACCAAGAACAACCTGATCATGTTCATCCGCCCGAAGATCCTGCGCGACCAGGCGCAGGCCGCTTACGAGACGGACCTGAAGTACAACTACATGCGCGACCAGGAGCGCACGCTCGATGAGCGCGAGGCGCTGCCGCTGCTGCCCGGGGTCACCCGCGGCACGCTGAACCCGCTGCCCCCGGCGCCGCCGCCGCAGCCGGAGCACCTGCGCCCGGGCGCCCCGGCGCCCGTGCCCTCGGCCCCGGGACCGACCATCCCGCTGCAGCAGGGTGAACCGGCGCCCAATGCCACCGCCAAGCCCGACCCGAACGGCACCTCGGGCGCCCCGGGACAGCCGTGAGCGAGCTCGCCCAGGTGAGCCTCGAGAGCCCGGATACGGACAGCCGCCGGCTGTCCTTCGCCTTCGCCAAGCGCCACGGGGTGCTCGTCAACCGCGTGGTGGACGGGGTTGCCGAGTGCACCTACCGCGACTCCGCCTCACCGCAGGCGCTCGCCGAGGTGCGGCGCTACCTGCGCCGCCAGGTGCGCCTCGAGCGGGTGCCCGAGGAGCGCTTCGATGAGCTGCTGCGGCGCGCCTACGAGGCGGGCTCCGATGCCATGCAGGCGGTCGAGGGACTCGATGACACCACCGACCTTGCGCACCTTGCGCAGGATTTACCCGAGCAGGCCGACCTGCTCGACAGCGAGGACGATGCCCCGATCATCCGCCTGATCAACGCGGTCCTCACCCAGGCGGTGAAGGAGAACGCCTCCGACATCCACGTGGAGCCCTTCGAGAACCGCCTGGTGATCCGCTTCCGCGTCGATGGCGTGCTGCGCGAGGTGCTGCAGTCGCGCCGTGCGGTGGCACCGCTCGTGGTATCGCGCATCAAGGTCATGTCGCGCCTCGACATCGCCGAGAAGCGCCTGCCGCAGGACGGGCGCATCAGTCTCAAGATCGCCGGCCGCGCGGTGGACGTGCGCGTCTCCACCATCCCCTCCGGGCATGGCGAGCGCGTGGTGCTGCGTATCCTCGACAAGCAGGCCGGCAAGCTCGACCTGAACTCCCTCGGCATGGATGCGCGCACGCAGGGCTCGATGGACGAGCTGATCCACAAGCCCCACGGCATTCTCCTGGTCACCGGCCCGACGGGCTCGGGCAAGACGACCACGCTCTATGCGGCGCTCGAGCGCCTGAACGACAACACCCAGAACATCATGACGGTCGAGGATCCGATCGAGTACTACATCGACGGCATCGGCCAGACGCAGGTGAACACCAAGGTCGAGATGACCTTCGCGCGCGGGCTGCGCGCGATCCTGCGCCAGGACCCGGACGTGGTGCTGATCGGTGAGATCCGTGATCTTGAGACCGCGCAGATCGCCGTGCAGGCAAGCCTCACCGGACACCTGGTGCTCTCCACGCTCCACACCAACACCGCCGCCGGCGCGATCACGCGCCTGCGCGACATGGGCATCGAGCCGTTCCTCCTCTCCTCCTCCTTGATCGGCGTGCTGGCGCAGCGCCTGGTGCGGGTGCTCTCGCCCGATACCAAGCAGCCCTTCACGGCCGGGGAATACGAGCGGCGCCTGCTGAACTTAGGTCCCGAGGAGCCCTCCCCGACCCTCTACCGCCCGGGGCGCGACCCGACCGGGGGCTACCGCGGGCGCTCGGGGATCTACGAGCTCATCATGGTGGACGATGCCATGCGCACCATGATCCACGACGGCGTCTCGGAGCAGGAGATCGAGCGCCACGCGCGCCTCGCCACGCCCTCGATCCGCGACGACGGCCGCATCCGCGTGCTGCGCGGGGAGACCACGCTCGAGGAAATTCTGCGCGTCACGCGCGAGGACTAGTTGGGCGCGTTCGAATACACCGCCCTCGATGCCGGCGGCCACGAGCGCAAGGGGATCCTCGAGGGCGACACGCCGCGCCAGATCCGCCAGCAGCTGCGCGAGCAGCAGCTGTTGCCGGTCACGGTCTCGGAAGTGGCGCAGCGCGAGGCCAAGCGCCAGAAATCCTTCAGTCTCATGCGGCGCGTGGGCGCCTCCGACCTTGCCCTCTTCACCCGCCAGCTCGCCACCCTGGTGCGCGCCGGCCTGCCCCTCGAGGAGTCGCTGCTGGCGGTTTCGCAGCAGACCGAGAAACCGCGCGTGCAGTCGATCGTGCTCGGGGTGCGCGCCAAGGTGATGGAGGGGCACACGCTCGCCTCCGGGTTCGCCGAGTTCCCGCGGGTGTTCCCGGAGATCTACCGCGCCACGGTGGCCGCCGGTGAGCAGGCCGGGCACCTCGACAGCGTGCTCGAGCGCCTCGCCGACTACACCGAGAGCCGCGAGCTCATCCGCCAGAAGGTGCTGGGCGCGATGCTCTACCCGATCGTGCTCACGATCATGTGCTTCGTGATCGTCTCCTTCCTCCTCGTCTTCGTGGTGCCCAAGGTGGTCTCGGTGTTCGACTCCACCAAGGCCAAGCTGCCCCTCATCACGCGGGTGCTGATCGGCACCAGCGACTTCTTCCGCCTCTACGGGATCTATTTCGTGGTCGCCGTGGCGCTCGGGGTGTGGCTGTTCGCCCGCTGGCAGAAGAACGCCAAGGCCAAGCGCCAGTTCCAGGGCTGGCAGCTGCGGGTGCCGCTCCTGGGCAAGATGGTGCGCGGCTTCAACACCGCCCGCTTCACGCGCACCTTCAGCATCCTCTCGGGCAGCTCGGTGCCGGTGCTGGAGGCCATGCGCATCTCAGGCGAAGTGGTCACGAACCTCCCCATGCGCGATGCCGTGGCCGATGCCGCCGCCCGGGTGCGCGAGGGGGCCCCGATCGGGCGCTCGCTGTCGGTGAGCCGCCTGTTTCCGCCCATGACCATCCACCTGATCTCGAGCGGGGAGTCGAGCGGGCAGCTCGACAACATGCTCGAGCGCGCCGCCATCAGCCAGGAGCGCGAGCTCGATGGGCTGCTCGGGGCCATGGTCGGGCTGCTCGGGCCCCTCCTCATCGTCATGATGGGCCTGTTTGTCATGGCGATCGTGTTCGCCATGCTCCTGCCGATCTTCCAGATGAACAACCTCATCCACTAGGAACGCCCCCGCCAGGGGCCCAAAGTGGCCCGGTGTCACAAAGCGTGCGCCAGAGATTGCAGTCGTCGCCGGATCTGGATTAATTTCGCGCCGTTCACTTCCTGCTACGAACGCAGAAGCGGTCATGAGCGAGAAGCCCGAATCCGACGAGTACGAGGACGATGAGGCCGACGAGCCAGCCGTCGAGGACGGCGACGTGGACCTTGACCAGGTCAACAAGGAGCTCGACCTCGCCAAGAAGCGCGGCCAGAAGGCCGGCGACCCGGCGTGGCGGCGCCTCGAGCGGCTGATGGAAGAGAAGCTCACCGCCGAGCTCACCAGTGATTTCGAGGACTACGAGATCGGCAGCGACGGGGAGCGCGGCGGCAAGGGCCGCAGGCCCCGGCCCGGCTAAAGACCGGCGCGCTTCAGTGAAAATCCCGGGAGCGCGTCAAAAGCTCGCCCAGCAGCACGCTGCGGTCGATGAGGCGATGGGCGATCAGGTGGCAGACGCCCTCTTGGTGCTGCAGCTCCCCGTGCACCTCCAGGAGCCGTGACTGAATGAGCGCGTCACGCTGCTCGCGCCCCACCCGCTCCCAGACGATGACGTTCACCTGCCCGCTCTCATCCTCGAGCGTGAGGAAGGTGACCCCGCTGGCCGTGGCCGGCCGCTGGCGCATGAGCACGATCCCGGCAGTGCGCACCCGGGTGCCGTGGGTCAGTCCCTTCAGCTCCCCGGCGCTGCGCAGTGCCTGGGCCTCGAGGCGCGGGCGCAGCAGCGCGAGCGGATGCCGCCCGAGGGTCAGCCCGAGGGCTGCGTAGTCGGCGACGATCCCTTCTCCTTCCGTCGGTGCACGAAGGAGCGGGTAGCCCTCCTTCGCATCCGCGGTCGCGGTGCCGGTGAGACCTAAGGGGAGCGGGCGCTCGGTGCCGGCGACCTCCCAGAAGGCCAGGTGGCGGTTGCCACTCAGGCCCGCGAACGCCCCGGCGGCGGCGAGGGCTTCGAGATCGCCGCGGTCGAGTCCCGCGCGCAGGCTGAGGTCCTGCACGCTCGCGAAGGGCTGCAGGGTGCGCGCGGCAATGAGGCGGTCGGCGCCCGAGCGGCTCAGTGATTTCACGAGACGCAGGCCCAGGCGCAGGGCGGGCTTGCCGTCCTCGCGCCGCTCAAGGCCCGAGTCCCAGCCGCTCACGCACACGTCCACCGCGCGTACCTCGACCCCGTGCGCGCGCGCATCGCGCACCAGCTGCGCCGGGGCGTAGAAGCCCATCGGCTGGCTGTTGAGGAGTGCTGCGGTAAAGGCCGCGGGCTCATGACACTTCAGCCACGAGGAGTCGTACACGAGGAGTGCAAAGCTCATCGCGTGCGAGTTGTGGACCACGAGGTTGTTGGCCAGGAAATTATGGTCGCCCTCGATCTGCAGGTCATAGGTTGCCTGGGAGCCCATGGGGTCGATGGCCACCACCCTGTCCCAGCAGAGGTCTGAAGTCGCAAGCCGGGCGAGCTGCGGCGAGTCGAGCACTTTTGCCAGGCGCGCGATTACAAAGCGCCGGAAGCCGACCTTCTTGCCGCCGCGTGAGCTTATTTCGCGCAGGCCGAGACCGGTGGTGCGTCTGATCTCATCCCAGCTGACGCCAGCACGCTCACGCTCGCGACGGATCAGCGTGCCGACCTCGGCAGGAATGATGTCGCGTGACATGCGGTTCCCGCGACGCTGCTGGGGCGGCCAGCGTCCTCGTCCGCCTGCCGGCAATGCGCGCGCGGCCGCTATACAGTCTCCCGCCCGAAGCTCCCCGAGCGTGCGCCAGCCGCTCACGCTCAGAAAAGGATGCTCGGCGGTTGCCGCGATGGTGTGACCCAGGGCGGTGCGCAGCCGCCACACGGGCTTGACGCCACTTGACCTGACCTCCACGACCCGGCGGCTGCGCAGGCGCAGCTGCGCGTCGCAGGCCACTGTGGTTTGTAGCGGAACACGGCCGGATATCACTTCATCGATGCTCACCCAGCGTCCGGAGTCAGCGTCCATCACGCGGGTTTCACCCACGACACATTGCGGGAAACCGTATTCGCCAAAGCCGAGCATCTGCTGGTAGATGCGCTGCGCGAACTCGGCCGGGTAGCCCTTCTTGTGCATGCCCTGCAACAGCCGCTCGCGGAACGGGTCGAGTCCGCCACTGCGCTTCCAGGCACCCATCGCGCGGCGCAGCGCATCGGCTTCCCCCGCCGTGAAGCCGGCCGCGACGATCGCGATCTGCATCACCTGCTCCTGGAAGATCGGCACCCCGAGGGTGCGGTGCAGGACCTCGCGTACGTCCTCACTCGGGTATTCAACCGGTTCTGCGCCACTGCGGCGCCTGAGGTAGGGATGCACCATGTCCCCCTGGATGGGACCCGGGCGCACGATGGCGACCTCGATGACGAGGTCGTAATAGCAGCGCGGCTTCAGGCGCGGCAGCATCGCCATCTGCGCACGCGACTCGATCTGGAACACCCCGATGGTATCGGCGCGGCACACCATGTCGTAGACCTCGGGGTCCTCTGCCGGCAGCTCTCCAAGCCCGTAGCGCGTGCCGCGGAACTCCTTCACGAGGTCGAAGGCGCGCCGCAGCGCGCTCAGCATCCCCAGGGCCAGCAGGTCAACCTTGAGGAGCCCTAAGTCATTGAGGTCGTCCTTGTCCCACTGCACCACGGTGCGCTCGGGCATGGCGGCGTTCTCGATCGGCACCAGCTCCTCGAGCAGGTCGCGCGCGATGACGAAGCCGCCGACGTGCTGGGAGAGGTGGCGCGGGAAGCCCGGGTGGGCGGTGAGCTCCTGGGCGAGCGGCAGCAGGCGTTTGAGCCAGGGGCTCTGAAGATCAAAACCCGCCGCGCGCACGCGCTCGCCCATGGCAGCGCTGCCATCCCACCACTGCATGACCTTGGCCAGGCGCGCGCACTCTTCGGGGTTGAGGCCGAAGATCTTCCCTAAGTCGCGCAGCGCGCTGCGCGGGCGGTACATGATGACGGTGGCGGCGAGAGCGGCGCGCTCGCGGCCGTACTTGGCATAGACGTACTGCAGCACCTCCTCGCGCCGCTCGTGCTCGAAGTCGATGTCGATGTCGGGGGGCTCGTTGCGCTCGCGCGAGATGAAGCGCTCGAAGAGCATCGCCGCGCCGCGCCCAGGATCGACCGAGGTGATGCCGAGGCAGTAGCAGACGCGCGAGTTGGCGGCAGAACCGCGCCCCTGACACAGGATGCCGCGCGCGCGCGCGAAGGCGACCACGTCGTGCACGGTGAGGAAGTAGGGTTCATAGTTGAGCTCGGCGATGAGGGCGAGCTCGTGCTCGATGGCGGCACGCTCGCGCTCGGGCACCCCGCCTGACCAGCGCCAGCGCGCCCCGGCTTCCGTGAGCTTGCGCAGGTGGCTGGCGGCGCTCTCCCCTGCCGGCACGAGCTCGCGCGGATACTCGTACCTGAGCTCATCGAGACTGAAGGTGCACTGTGCCGCGACCGCCACCGTTTCCTGCAAGAGCTCGCGCGGGTACAGGCGCCCGAGGCGCTCAGGCTCGCGCAGGTAGCGCTCGCCGTTCGGATACAGGCGGGTACCGGCCTGCGTAAGAGGCACTTTGAGGCGGATCGCGGTGAGGGCGTCCTGCAGGCGCCGGCGTGCGCGCACGTGCATGTGCACATCGCCCGAAGCGAGGAGCGGCACGCCGTAGCGTGCGCCGAGCTCCTGCAGCCGCGCGAGCCTGAGTGTATCCGCGCCCTCGCGCAGCAGTTCCACTGCCACCCGCAGGTGCTGCGGGAAGCGCGCGGCGAGCCACTCGAGCTCCTCCTGGAGCGGGGTGCTGCCCGGCACCCACAGCATCCAGCAGTGCTCGGGCGGCAGCTCCTCGAGGTCCGCGCGCCTCAGGGTGTAGCTGCCCTTCTCGCCCGCGCGGCGGCCGCGGGTGATGAGGCGGCACAGGCGCGCGTAGCCGTGGCGGTCGATGGCGAGGGCCGCGAACTTCAGCCCGCAGCTCAGGCGAAACTCTGACCCGACGATGAACTTCAGCGGCCGCTGCCGCGCGGCCATGTGGGCGCGCACCACGCCTGCGACCGAGCACTCATCGGTGAGGGCGAGCGCCTGGTAGCCGAGCTCGACCGCCTGGGTCACGAGTTCATGCGGGTGCGAGGCACCGCGCAGGAAGCTGAAGTTCGAAAGGCAGTGGAGCTCGGCGTACTCCGGCGTCCCGGCAGGCCTCACCCGAAGAAGCCGTGCAGGAACCAGCCGTGCGGGGCCGAGCGCTCGCGGTACACCCACAAGCGCACGCCGTGAACGTCGCGGGCCGCATAGTAGTCACGCGCGATATCCGCCCCATCCCACCAGCCCCCCTCGATGCGCTCAGGTTCACTGAGGAGCGTGAGCGCACCTGCGCGCTGTGGCAGCCCGCCCCGCACCGCGAGCGGCTGCGGTGCGCTGAGGAGCCACAGCGGCCGCCGGGCACTCAACGCGGCAGCCGCCGGCGGCGCGCCCGGCGCCGCGGGGGACGGCGGTGCGCTGAAGGCCCAGGTGCTCTCGGGCCGGTGGTCATCAAGGAGCCTGAGCCCGTGGATCACCCCTTCCCCGAGGCGCGCGCGCAGGCGCTCGATGAGCAGGTGCGCCTCGCTGCCGCTGGCGCCCCCGTGCTCGCCGGGCTGCCACAGGGCGCCTGCCTTTGCGGCGCGTGGCAGGAGCGTGCGGGCCCGCAGCTCTAGTGCGCGCACCGGCGCGCCCAGCTTCAGGCGGCTGAGCGGCCCGTTCAGGAGTTCCTCCAGGTGCCGGGCATCGGCGCTCGGGGCCGCCAGCTCGAGCCGGCACGGGGTCATCCGATCACCCCGGTGCAGCAGGCGGCACTCGAGCGCCATGACGCCCGCCTGGCGGGCGCGCAGGAACTGCTCGAGCTCGCGCAGGAGGGGTGCAAGCGCTGCGAGGAGCCAGGCGTGATTCTCCACTTCGCAGGTAAGCTCACGGCGGCGCCGGAAACGCAGCGGCGGCTGGAAGCTGTCCCGCAGCTCCGGCGCACGCCCGGTGAGTGCATCGAGCCGTGCAAGCTGGGCGGTGCCGAAACGGCGTGCAAAACCGGCCCGCGGCAGCCGCAGCACCGCACCCAAGGTGCGCACGCCCATGTTCCTGAGCCGCTCCACTACCGGCGCCGGCCAGCGCAGCACGCTCAAGGGCAGGGGCGCGAGCTGGCTGACGAGCTGCGCGTGGCTGGTGATCTCGAGCCCGCGCCCGGCGCGTGCGGCCACGAGGGCGGCAAGCGGGGTGGGCGCGAAGCCAAGGAGCGGCCGCAGCGCGAGCGCCTCGCACATCTGCACGAGGGCGCGCTTCAGGCCCGCGAGGCCTGAAAAAAGATGCAGGCTGCCGCGCACCTCCAGCAGCAGCGCGTCGGGGGGCTCAAGACTCACGCGCGGGGTGAAGCGCTGTGCGAGCTGCGCCAGCCGGGTGAGTTCAGCGTGGCTTGCGATGCCAGGCAGATGCAGGCCGGCCCACAGCTGCGCGCACGGCTCACCGGCGGCTGGTGCGGGCACGAGGGTAAGCTGCAGCGGGCGTGGGACGCCGGCGGGTGCCGCGGCGGGTGCGGGCGCAAGGGCTGCGGCTTCTTCAGCGCCGGGGTTCACGGGGTCAGCTCCACCGCGCCGCGCGCGCCGCGCCCCTTGAGGAGCGTGATGCGCAAGGCCGCCGCGCGGCTCTCCACACTCAGACGCAGCGCTGCGGCGGAACTCTCGCGCGCCGCGCGCCGCGGGCGGAACAGCACCCCGAGCGTGCGGCCGCGCTCGGCGGCGAGCTGCAGGCGGCGGATGTCGCGCGCCTGCACGCTCTTTGCCCAGGCGAGTGCAGAATCGCAGGCGCCGGAGCCGAGCACCTGCTCGAACGCCCACAGCGGGCGCTCCCCGCCCACCACTGCCACGCGCTCAAGCACCATGCCCCGGGCGACGAGCCCGGGGGCAAACGGCATCAGGGGCGGCGCGACCCACACGCACCAGCGGGCGCTCGCGGCGCGCGAGCCGGCTGCCAGCGCCGGCAGGATCAGTGAGAGTTCCCCGCTGCCAAAGCGCGGGATGAGGATTTCGATCAGCCCGTGGCGGGGCCAGCCACCACCCGGGAGGATCTCATCGAGTGCCGCAAAACCACTCGGCAGGACCGCGAGGCGTGCGGCGCTCCTGCCGCGCCAGATAGCCGGATGCTCGAGCAGGCGAGCAATTTTCGAATCGTCCATGCCGGCTCAAGCGCAATCAGGGTGAGGGCCTTTATGTCGGAAGGGGCTGCGGGCTTGCCGTGAGCCTTCACATGAGCCCGGTGGAGCGGCCGCGGCGCACGACACCTACGACGATGCCCTCGATGAGCATCGGCTCCTCCTTGAGGTCCACCTTGATCGGCTCGAAGTCGGTGTTCTCGGGCATCAGCCACACGACCGAGCCTTCCTGGCGGTAGCGCTTCACCGTGACTTCATTCTCCAGGCGGGCCACCACGATCTGCCGGCTGCGCACTTCTGAGGTGCGGTGCACCGCCACCAGGTCGCCATCGAGGATGCCGGCATCCTTCATGCTCATGCCGATGACCCTCAGGAGGTAATGCGGGCGCGGCTGGAAGATGGACGGATCGATGTGCAGCCGCGCCTCGAAGTTCTCCTCGGCGAAGATCGGCTTGCCGGCGGCGACGCGGCCGATGAGCGGCAGCCCGATCTGCTCGCGGATCGTGTCCTTCAGCTTGATGCCCCGCGAGGTTCCCGGGACCAGGGCGATGACGCCCTTACGGGCGAGCGCCCGCAGGTGCTCTTCGGCGGCATTGGCGGACCGGAAGCCGAGTTCCTGGGCGATTTCCGCCCGGGTCGGCGGCATGCCGGTCTCGCCGATATGGCGCTGGATGAGCCGCAGGATCTGGGTCTGTCGAGGGGTCAGGTCCGACATGGGCGTGTCCTGTTTATATATACAGTAACTGTGATTATATCCAGATTGGGTGCCGGGGCAAGAGGTGAAAATTTCTTCCTCTGCCTGACACACACCGCCTGCCTGGCACACAGCGTCAGCGGTGCACCGCCTCGTCTGCACCCGCCGCGTGCAAGACCTCGCCGTCGCACCTCACTGCCGCGTCAACGGCTCAGGAGACAAATTAAACATCCGTAAAGAATCCTGTTGCCCGCGCGCGAAAAAGTAACTCGCGCATTCATCAAAACACCTCACTCGCAGCGCACAACACCGGGAAAATCACCCGCTGCGCACATTGCAAGCCTGTTTCGAACTGTCGCGGCCCAAAGACAAGTTACGTGTTTGGAGTTGCATTCCCCCGGCAAATTTGGTGCAGTTGCCGCCGGCGAACCGGCGGAACTTGCCCGGCGGCATCGCTTCGGTTATTCAGGACTCCCGAATCAACAACCCAAAGGGGACGATTATGAAGTGCGCGAGCGTTGTGACGGCAGCTGCTGCCGTGGCTGTGATGGTTGGACTGGCAGGCTGCACGGATCTCAAGCCGCTGCAGGCCCAGGTTGATGATCTGAAGGCCCAGTTGGCCAAGGTGCAGGGCGATGCGTCCTCTGCCAAGAGTGCCGCTGATTCCGCCAACAGCGCCGCCGCTTCGGCCGGTCAGGCTGCCAGCGGTGCGCAGAGCACTGCGAACCAGGCGCTGGCCGCGGCGCATGCCAGCCAGTCGTGCTGCGATGCGACCAACGAGAAGATCGACCGTATGTTCAAGCGCTCGGTCTCCAAGTAATCGACACCGCTTAGGTCGATACGGCAAAACGCCGCGCATCCGCGCGGCGTTTTGCTTTTGGGGGACCGCACCGCGCGGCCGTAGGCAGGCTTCCTAGTAGCGCACCAGCGCCGAACCCCAGGTAAAGCCGCCGCCGAAGGCCTCCAGGAGCAAGAGGTCGCCGCGCTTGATGCGCCCGTCGCGCACCCCGACATCGAGGGCGAGCGGCACGGAGGCCGCCGAGGTGTTGCCGTGGTCCTGCACCGTGACGATGACGCGCTCGAGCGGCATGTCGAGCTTTGAGGCGGTCGCCTGGATGATGCGGATGTTGGCCTGGTGGGGCACCAGCCAGTCGATCGCCGAGCGCTCAAGACCATTCGCCGCCAGGGTCTCATCGACCACCGCGCCGAGCTTGGTGACGGCGATCCGGAACACTTCCTTGCCGGCCATGCTGATGACGGACTTCGGCTTAAGGCCGCGCGAGACCCCGCTCGCGCAGTAGAGCATCTCGTGGTAGCGCCCGTCGGCGTGCAGGTGGGTGGAGAGCACGCCCGCCTCCGCGGCCGGCTCGAGCACCACCGCGCCGGCCCCGTCGGCGAACAGCACCGCGGTAGCGCGGTCGTTCCAGTCGGTGATGCGCGAGAGGGTCTCGCTGCCGATGACGAGCGCACGCTTGGATTCTCCGCAGCGCACGTACTTGTCGGCGATCGAGAGCGCGTACATGAAGCCGGCGCAGGCGGTTTCCACGCTGAAGGCCGGCACGCCGATGCAGCCGAGGCGCTCCTGCAGCAGCACCCCGCAGTTGGGAAAGATCAGATCCGGGGTGGTGGTGCCGAAGGCGATGAAGTCCACATCCTGGGGTGCCAGACCTGCGGCATCCAGGGCGCGGCGGGCGGCTTTTTCGGCGAGGTCCACGGTGGTCTCACCGTCCGCGGCGATGTGGCGGCGCTCGATTCCGGTGCGGGTCTTGATCCACTCATCGGTGGTATCGACCATCTTCTCGAGTTCGGCGTTGCTGACGATGCGCTCGGGCAGGTAGGAGCCGGTGCCGGTGATGCGCGAATAGATCAACTGCGGGTCCCTTCGGCGTGCAAAGCCTGCGCGATGTGCCTGGTCAGGTCGCGGCGCGCGGCCAGCGCTGCGGTGCCGATGGCGCGCGCAAACGCCACGCGGTCGGCATGACCGTGACTTTTTACCACGATCCCGGCAAGCCCCACCATGCAGGCGCCGTTGTAGCGGCGCGGATCAAGCCCGGCGGCAGCGCGCCGCAGCACCGGGCGCGCGATGAAGCCGGCAATGCGGTCGGCGAAGGAGGCCTGGAACTCCTGGCGCATGCGGTTGGCGATGAGGCCGGCGACACCTTCCATGGTCTTGAGCGCGACATTCCCGGTGAAGCCATCGGTGACGACGACGTCCACCTCGCCCGAGAAGATGTCGTTGCCCTCGACGAAGCCAACGTAGTTGAGCCCGCTAGCGCCGATGAGCGCGTGCGCCGCCTGCACGCCCTCGTGGCCCTTCATGTCCTCCTCGCCGATATTGAGGAGCCCGATGCGCGGGCTGGCGATGCCGTTGACGTCCCGGGCAATGATGGCGCCCATGGCGGCGAACTGGCGCAGCTGCTCCGGGGTGGCCTTGGTATTGGCGCCGAGGTCGAGCATCTGCGTGAGGCCGTGGGCGGCGGGAATCGCGGAAATGATCGCGGCGCGCTCCACCCCGGGCAGGGTTTTGAGCACGAAATGCGCGATCGCGGTCAGCGCGCCGGTGTTGCCGGCCGAGACCGCAGCGCCGGCACGCCCCTCGTGCACGAGGTTGACGGCCACGCGCATCGAGGAGTCCTTCTTATGGCGGATCGCCTCGCGCGGCTTCTCCTCCATGGTCACGACCTGGGAGGCCGCGATCACCGCGGCGCGGGCCCGCAGCGGGGCGGCGCTGCCTTGAAGCTCGCGCTCGATGAGCGCGGCATCCCCGACCAGCAGCACGTGCAGCTGCGCATCGTCGCTGAGCGCGCGCAACGCCCCAGCCACGTATTCGCGCGGCTCGGAGTCGCCGCTCATCACGTCGATCGCGATCGGCAGCACGCTGGCCCTTTGTGGTCCGGCGCAGTCTTAAGCGCGCTGGAGCGCGCTATTCCTTGTCTTCGCTCTCGGCGGCCTTCTCGATCACGCGCTTGCCGCGATAGAAACCATCGGGCGTGATGCGGTGACGCAGGTGCGTCTCACCGGACTGCGGGTCGGTCGACAGGGCGGGCTTGGTGAGACCGTCGTGCGAGCGGTGCATGCCGCGGCGCGAAGGCGTCTTGCGGCTTTTTTGAACGGGCATGGAAGCAACTCCTCGATCGAATTCGATTCACTTACGTTTCAACAGGTCCGCCAGCTGCGCAAACGGGCGGTGCGTCTCACCGGCGCCCGTAACCGCCCCCGGGGCTGCGGCACAGTCGCCCTCGCCTTCGTGCAGCGGCACGATCGGCAGACTCAACAGCAGCTCCTCGGTGACGAGCTGCCCGATGCTGATGCGGCCGCCTAAGGCCAGCACCGGCTCGAGGTCCTCGGGGACCCGCGCCACCTGCTCCTCGGAATCCGCCAGCGCCACCCGCGTCAGCGCGTGCAGCCGCATCTCAAAGGGCTGCATGCAGCGCTGGCACTCCAGCTGCGCGTTGCCCTCGAGCCGCAGCTCCGCCACCGCGAAGCCGCGCTCGCGCAGGAAATGCGCGCGCCCCCGCACGTCCCCCGCCACACCCGGGCGATCCGGGCGCAAGCCGGTCAGTTCGGCGAGCGGGATAGCAAAGTCGACGTCGGCTCCGCCATCGGCCAGCCGGTCTACCTCAAGCGGCTGCGACCAGGGTGGCGACATGGGGCGCGTATAATAGGTACCGGGTCTGCCTAAGTCAAAGCCGGTTTTGCCCCTAACCCCTTGTTTCTCGAAGGCGAATCGGGTGGCGACGTGAGTCGTCCGCCGCGGCTCATGCTGGCCTCGACTTCGCGCTACCGCCGCGAGCTCCTGGGACGCCTCGGGATCCCCTTCGAGGCTCACCCGCCGCAGGTCGCAGAGTCCGAGCGCCCGGGTGAGCTGCCCATGGATCGCGCGCGCAGGCTCGCGCTCGAGAAGGCGCAGGCCGTGGCGCTGCGCTTCCCGGACGCCCTCGTCATCGGCAGCGACCAGGTCGCCGCCGCGAGCGACGGGGTGCTCGACAAGCCCGGCAATGCCGCAAATGCGCGCGCGCAGCTGGCGCGCTTGAGTGGCAGCAGCGCACGCTTCTATACCGCCTGCGCGGTGCTGTGCCGCGATACGCAGCTGCATCTTGCGCACCTCGACACGACCCAGGTACGCGTGCGCTCACTCACCCGGGCAGAAATCGAGCGCTACGTTGAGCGCGAGGCGCCCTACGACTGCGCCGGGAGCTTCAAGGCCGAGAGCCTGGGGATCACCCTCTTTGAGAGCATCGAGAGCGCCGACCCGACCGCCCTCATCGGGCTGCCGCTCATCTGGCTCGCGGGCGCGCTGCGCTCCGCCGGCTACCAACTGCCCTGAGGGGCGGCCCGCCGCGGCGCGGGGGCTTCTTCTGCGCACCGAGCTTGTCGAGCAGCGCGCCGAGCTCGGCCGGAAGCGGTGTGTTGATGCTGAACTCTCCGCCCTCAGGCCACTGGAAGCTGACGCTGCTCGCGTGCAGGAACATGCGCCGCAGGCCGAGCTCGCGCATGGCGGCGTTGAAGTCGGGATCCCCGTATTTCTCATCCCCGGCGACCGGGTGACCGGCGTGCTGCGCGTGGACGCGGATCTGATGGGTGCGTCCGGTCTCCAGGATCACCTCCATGAGAGTCGCGGTGCGCCCGAAGAACTGCACCGGGCGGAAGATGCTGACCGAGGGCTTACCGCCGGCGGCCACCTTGACCGTACGCTCACCGCCGACGCGCGTATCGGTGCGCAACGGCGCATCGATGCGCTTCTCGCCGAGGTCCCAGGGGCCCTTGAGGAGGGCAAGGTAGCGCTTCTCGAACCCCTCCTCGCGCAAAAGCTCATGCAGGGTGCGCAGCGCCGCTCCCTTGCGTGCCACGATGAGGATGCCGCTCGTGTCGCGGTCCAGGCGGTGGGCCAGCTCGAAGTACTCCTCGGGGCGACCCGCGCGCAGCGCCTCGATCACCCCGAAGCTCACCCCGCTGCCGCCGTGCACGGCGACGCCTGCGGGCTTGTCGATGACCAGGAGCCGCTCGTCCTCGTGAACGATGGCCTCGCGGACACGCGCCACCATGTCGAGCGGGGGCTTGCCGGGATCGGCGGCCGGCAGCACGCGCACCGGGGGGATGCGGATCTTGTCGCTGACGTTCAGGCGCGTCTCGGGGCCGGCGCGCTTGCCGTTCACCCGCACCTCGCCCTTGCGGATCACGCGGTAGACCCGGGTGCGCGGCACGCCCGCCAAGTGCTTCTGCACGTAGTTGTCCAGGCGCTGCCCGGCCTCGTCTTCCGTCACCTCAAAGTGCTGGACGGAGGTGCGGATTTCGGGGGTTTCCGGGTCGGGCAAGGCATCCTCGGCGTAAGGCATTGTTTCTTAAATGATCTGTAGTATACTCCGCCCGTCGTCCGCCATGCGGACGCGACAGAGGTGGTGACAGTTGTCACCGCCCGTTTTAGTTGGACCTCTTAATTCGAGGCCATCGCATTGGGCCGCCAAGATCGTGCCACCTGCGTCGAATCTCGCCACAGTCGAGACTTCCGCAGTCGGTGCCATCGGTCGGGTTCACCGAACGTTTCCTTTTCAGACCGCCCGTAACGCGGCGGTCACAAAATAACGTGAATACCGAGACTCGTTCTCATTCGCCGGATTCAAGGAAGCTTCGCTGCTGCGGACATCTCGTCACGCGGCCTCCCGCCGTTTGTTGCTTGCCGGCCCCTCACTGCACAGTAGGGGCACATGAAGAGAATGCTAGTGAATGCAACTCAGGAAGAGGAGTTGCGCGTAGCTCTGGTTGATGGACAGAAACTGTTTGACCTGAGTATCGATTTACCTTCCCGCGAGCAGAAAAAAGCTAACGTTTACAAGGCCAAGATTTCCCGCGTCGAGCCCTCGCTCGAGGCCTGCTTCGTTGACTATGGCGCGCAGCGTCATGGTTTCCTGCCGCTGAAGGAAGTCTCCAAGGAATACTTCCGGCAGCAGCCCCAGGGCGGCCGGATGAACATCCGTGAGCTCCTGCACGAGGGCCAGGAGCTCATCGTGCAGGTGGAGAAGGAGGAACGCGGCACCAAGGGCGCAGCGCTCACCACCTTCATCAGCCTCGCCGGGCGCTTCCTGGTGCTGATGCCGAATAACCCGCGCGCCGGGGGCGTTTCGCGCCGCATCGAGGGCGAGGACCGCGACCAGATGCGCGAGGTCATGGGCCAGCTGCAGATCCCGGACGGCATGGGCGCCATCGTGCGCACCGCCGGCGTCGGGCGCACGGTCGAGGAGCTGCAGTGGGACCTTGATAACCTCAAGACCCAGTGGGACCAGATCGACGCGGCCTCCAAGGACCGCCCGGCGCCGTTCCTGGTGTTCCGCGAGAGCGATGCGGTCACCCGCTCCATGCGCGACTACCTCTCCGATGACATCGGCGAGGTACTGGTGGATGACCAGGGCGCCTTCCAGAAGGCCCAGGAGTACATGCAGCGCTTCATGCCGGCGGACGCTCAGCGCAAGCTGAAGATGTACACCGACGAAATCCCGCTCTTCACCCGCTTCCAGATCGAGAGCCAGATCGAGTCGGCCTACGCGCACAAGGTCTCGCTGCCCTCCGGTGGCAGCATCGTCGTCGATTACACCGAGGCGCTGGTGTCGATCGACATCAACTCCGCGCGTGCCACGCGCGGCTCGGACATCGAGACTACGGCGACCAATACCAACCTGGAAGCCGCCGATGAGATCGCCCGGCAGCTGCGTATCCGTGACATCGGTGGCCTGATCGTCATCGACTTCATCGACATGGAGTCCCCGAAGAATCAGCGCGAGGTCGAGGACCGCCTGCGCGACGCCATGAAAATGGATCGTGCGCGCATCCAGATCGGCCGCCTGTCGCGCTTCGGCCTGCTCGAGATGTCGCGACAGCGCCTGCGGCCCTCGCTCGGGGAATCCAGCCACATCGTCTGTCCGCGCTGCGTAGGCATCGGCAGCATCCGCAGCGTCGAGTCGATGACGCTCGCGGTGCTGCGCCTGATCGGCGAGGAACTGCGCAAGGACCGCACCGCGCGCGTCGTGGCCCAGGTTCCCGTCGCCGTCGCCACCTACCTCATGAACGAGAAGCGCGACTGGCTGCGCACGCTCGAGGATGAGAGCACTGCCGAGCTCATCATCGTCCCGAACGAGAACATCCAGACCCCGGAGTACTCGATCAGACGCGTGCGTGACGATGAGATGGAACTGCCGGAGAACAAACAGGCCACCTACCTCATGCCGGTCGCCCCAACGATGGTTGAGCCTGGTTCCCAGGATAAGAAGCCCGTGCCCGAGGCACCGGCGGTGGCAACGCTGCTGCCGGCGACCTCGGCCCCCATGGGTGCGCCCCCGGCGGCGCCGGCCGCCACTGCCCCGGCCGCGGCTGTGCAGCCCGTGGCGGCGGCACACGGCGGCGGCTTCTGGTCGCGGTTCAAGAAGCTGCTGGCCGGCGAGCCGCCGGCGGCGGCGCCCGCAGTGGCTGCCGAGACGCCTGCGGTTGCGCCTGCACGTGCCCCGCGCCGCGAGGATGGCCAGCGCCAGGACCGCGGCCGCAGCGACCGCTCGCGCCATTCACGCTCGGCCGACGGCGCCCGCCGCGACCGCGGTGATGGCCGCCGCGATGGCCGTGACCGCAACCGCGATCGCGATCAGCGCGGCGACCGGGATCGCAACCGCGATCCCTCGCGCCGCAATGAGCGCTCGCCCGAGCGCGGTGCAGAACGCTCCGGCGCCCCGCGCGGTGATCAGGCACCGCGCGATCAGGCACCGCGCGATCAGGCACCGCGCGATCAGGCACCGCGCGATCAGGCACCGCGCGATCAGGCACCGCGCGATCAGGCACCGCGCGATCAGGCACCGCGCGATCAGGCACTGCGTGACCAGGCACCGCGTGACCAGGCTCCGCGCGAGCCGGGCGTGCGTGATGACCTCGCGGCACAGGATCCAAATGCGCTACCGGGCGCGGCTGCGCCGGGCAGCGAACTGCGGCACGAACGTAGCGAGCGCGGCGGACGCGGTCGCCGGGGTCGGCGCCGTGGACGGCGCGGTGGTGGCGGGGGTTCACGTGATGCGGGGGCCCCCGGCGGCAACGCCGGTGGCGCAGCGCCCCAGGACTTCGGCGGGGATGCCGCTGCGCCTGCGCATGAAGGCAACAACGGTTCGCACGGCGCGTCCTCGGACCTGCCCGAGCGCGCACCGCCGCCGCCACGCGAATATCATGCCGAGCCGCGTGACTCAGGTCCCACCCATGAACCGCTGGCGCACTTTGAGCCCGCCCCTCGTCCCGAGGGCGCCTCGGAGAGCAAGCAACCGTACGTCGTGTGGTCCTCGGCTCCGGCTGAAAAGCCCGCAGGCTCGCGCGGCCCGGACGAGTAAGCGGCGGATCAGGCCGCGCGGGTGCTCTGGCGCAGGTGCGTCAGCAGTCCTCGCGCGGCTGCCTCGACGAGGTCCAGGACCTCCTCGAAACCGTTGATGCCCCCGTAGTACGGGTCAGGCACCTCGCGCACCTCCTGCTCGGGGGCGAACTCCAGAAACAGTCGCAGCCGTGCCTGCGCCGGCTCGGGCGCACGGCGGCGCAGCACCTTGAGATTGTCCTCGTCCATCGCCAGCAGCAGGTCGAAGCGCTCGAAGTCTGCCGGTTCGACCACACGCGCACGCAGCCGCTCGAGGTCATAGCCGCGCCGCCGGGCCGCTGCGCGCGTGCGCGCATCCGGTGGCTCACCGACGTGGTAGCCGGCGGTGCCCGCCGAGTCGACCTCGAGCGCCAGCTCGGGTGCCTCGCGCGCCGCCAGCACGCGCACCACGCCTTCGGCGGTGGGCGAGCGGCAGATGTTTCCCAGGCAGACAAACAGGACTTTCACGGAAGTTCCTTCGGATGCGGCGCCGGAAGGCACCTGCGAAGCCGTATGAGGGTGGGAAGTTTGCCTAAACGCGCCGGCTCAGGCCACTCTCGCGCAGGCCCCGCCGCAGTTGGCATCGCTCCTGAGATCGGTAAACTCTGGCGCAGCGGCCCACCCCCTCAGGAGAGGGTTATGGCGAAGTTGTACGAAGTCGAAATTCACCGCCTGCGTCCCACGCAGATCACCGTCGGCATGATCGAAGTGCATGACAAGCGCGAGAAGCTCCTCGCGCTCAAGCCTCACGAGCAGCAGGAGTTCATGCAGGCCCACCCGATACCGGCGGTGTGGGGACCGGACGGGCACCTGTACATCACCGACCACCACCATCTCGGGCGCGCCGCCTCGGAAGCCGGGGTCGACACCGGCTTTTTCCTGGTCGAAGAGGATTTCTCCAAGCTTGCGATCGCAGACTTCTGGCCGAAGATGCAGCAGGCGCAGTGGGTGCACCCGATCGATGAGACGGGCAAGCTGCGCACCTTCCAGGACATCCCGGAGCACCTGGAGATGCTGATCGATGATCCCTACCGCTCCCTTGCAGGCTACGTGCGCAATGCCGGAGGTTACGAAAAGACCCCGACCGCATTCGCGGAGTTTCTCTGGGCCGACTTCTTCCGGCCGCGCGTGCCGGTGGGTGATACGCGCCCGCAGTTTCACGCAAGCGTCGACACCGCGGTGAAGCTCGCCGTATCGCCCGACGCCGCGCACCTGCCCGGCTACAAGGGCGCGGAAAGCGCAGCAGCCAAGGCAACCTGACGGCGCATGCCTGCGCTGTCCTTCTAACTCGCTCCCGCGCACCGGCGCGACGCCTGCGCGCCGTGCACGAACCTGCGCGCCTGGCTTGGCGTCGACCCTCACTTCCAGCCCCGGGCCCTCGGGGTGCCCGTCAATGTGACGCCCGAAGTCGTGGAGCGGCCGCGCGAATTCGCGATGCTGCAACACCTGCAGCGCACCGACACCTACGTGAGGATGGCCCCGCTGCTGCCGGTCGGCTCGCGTCGCGCGGCGTCCAGACTCGCCTCGCACCCGGTGCACCCGGGCGCAGTCTCAACCCGCGCGGTCGAGGAGTATCTCAGGCCGCGACAGCCGCAGGAGACGCAGGCACGGGCGGCGCTGCCGAATCGCAGCTTCCCCGAGTGGAAGACTCTCTATAACCTGGCACAGCCCGCCGACGCGCGGCGCACACTTCCCGGAGCAATCTAGCGCAACCCGGGAGGCTGTCGCGCCGGCCGTGGCTCAGCGCACGCTGTAGCCCTTGCCTTCAAGACAAGCGCTCATGGCACGCTTGTAGCTGTCGCGCGCGCCGGAGGACTGGTCCGGCGGCACGCCGCCACTTGCCTGGGTCGGATCAAAGCCTGACTGCGACTGTGCCCACTTGTGGCAGGCGTACTTGTCGCTCGCCTGCTGGTCGGCCGACTGGCCCGCCTGCGGATAAACGTAGAGATCATCACTTGGCATCGGCGCCGCCTGCGGGGGTGCATCGGGCGGGGCCGCCACGTAATTCGGCTGGTTCGGCGGGTCCACGACCTGGTACCCGTTCTGGTCGGTGCTCCAGGTGTAATAAGTGTCGTTGGCGTAGTAGTAGGGCACGCCGCCGAACCACAGTGTCGTGTAGTACGCCGGCAGCACCGGCACGAACACACCGACCGGCGCGCCCACCACGATGAAGCTGGCGCCATACGGGCGGTACCACACCCCGCCCGCGTAGTAATAGTTGCCACCCGGGCGCGCGATTATCACCGGCGCGTGCGGCAGCGTCGTGACGTAGGCGCCGTGTGCCGGGTAGTAGTAGTTATGGCTGTAGCGCGCATCGTAGTGGTCGCTGCCGTGCGCAGGGCCGCCCGGGCCACCATAGTGGCCGTGTTCCGGGGTCTGAGCCTGGGCGCCACCGGCAAGGAATGCCAGCAGCGCAACGATGCTCGCGCGTGATACGAGATTCATGGCCGTGTGCCTCATGGTTAACGCACCGTGTAGCCGCGTGCATCGAGGCACGCCGCGATCGCCCGCTTGTAGTCCGCCGCCTGCTGCAGCTGCGCCGCCTGCGCACGCCGGTCAGGAACCACGACCGTGCGCGGCTGTGCGTTCGACTGCTCGGCTGCATTGCCGATGGCACCGCCGACGAGAGCACCGGCGAGCGCCGCAGGCGCGGCCTGCCAGGGACGCGCGATGGCTGCACCGAGTATCGCACCGGTTACGGCACCGATCGCAGTGCCGGCGCCGGTGGGCGGCGGTCCGGGAACCACCGCCACCCGCTCATGCGGCGGCACGCCCGGGGCGCTCGGGTCAAACCCCGTCTGCTGCGTAGCCCAGGTGCTGCACTCGTAGCGATCGCGATCCTGCTGTTCGGGCGTCTGGCCATGCTGCGGATAGGCGAACACCTCACTCGGCGGCGGCGGTGGCGGGCGCACGGCCGAGGGCGGTGGTGCCACCGGTCGGGGCGTGGGCTCCGTGATGCAGGCGCTGAGAAACAGCGCACTGCCGAGCACCGCGGCGGTGAGGGAGGCGCGGAGAATCGTTTGGCTGCGGTTCATATGCGAAAGCGTTCCTGCTGTTGAATGCCAACCCAAAGGCGTGAAAACGGCCGCGGGGCGGCGGCGTTGACACTGTTAAACCCCCGCCGCTCCTGCCAATTTGACGCCCCCGAAGGCGCCCAAGTTCCTGCTGCCTACATCGGGGCACCGCGGCCACAGCGCAATCGCGGTGACCGCGGAAAGATTGTCAGTAATTGTGTCTGCGGGAACACCCGCGGGCGCGTCCGCGCGCCGCAATTCTACCGCGTTCAGGGCGTGATGCGACTCATGAGCGCCGAAACCCGCTCAAGGTCGGCAAGGGTATTCACGTCAGGGCCCGGACGCTCGAGCGCCTCGCCCACCTGAATGCCAAGGCCGTGCTCGAGCGCGCGCAGCTGTTCGAGTTTCTCAGCCGCTTCCAGCGGGCTCACCGGCAGCTGCGCCAGGCGCCGCAGCGCTCTGACGCGGTACGCGTAGATGCCGATGTGGCGCCGTGCACCGGAGTAATCGCGCTGGCTGCCGGCGCCGGCCGCGCCGTCGCGGTGCCAGGGAATCGGTGCGCGGCTGAAGTAGAGCGCGCGCCCGGACAGGTGGGTGACGACCTTGACCGCGTTGGGATCGAGGAACTCGTCGAGGGATTCGATGGGGGTTGCGAGCGTAGCGATGTCCGCATCCGCATGGCTCTCAAGGAGCTGCCCCACCTGGCGGATGAGCGCCACCGGCATCAGGGGCTCATCGCCCTGCACGTTGACGATGATCTCCGCGTCCGCCCAGCCGTGCGCGCGGGCGACCTCGGCGATTCGGTCGGTGCCTGAGGCGTGTACGCGCGCGGTCATCTCCGCGGGTGCGCCGAAGGCGTGCGCAGCGCTGATGATCAGGTCATCATCGGTCGCGATCAGCACCTCGGCGGCGCCGGAAGCACAGGCGCGCTCGTACACCCACTGCACCATCGGTTTACCGGCGATTTCACGCAATGCCTTGCCGGGCAGTCGTGAGGAGCCGTAGCGCGCTGGTATGACGACCCGGAACACGCGCTGCAGGTGTCTTTCAGCGATCCAGCAGCGGGTCGTCGGCGGCGAGCTGGCGGGCCTCTTCCTCGAGCATCACCGGCACCGCATCGCGGATCGGGTAGGCGAGGCGGTCCATGCGGCACACCAGCACCTGGGCCTCGCGCTGATAGCGCAGCGTGCCCTTGCAGACCGGGCAGGCCAGAATCTCGAGCAACCGGGCATCCATTTTGCTAGCTCCCGGCGACCTTGAGGTCGCCCAACTTGCCGCACACGCACGCCAGCAGCGCGCTTGCATCCGCCTCAGCGAAGCGGGCTTCCACGGGCACGTACCAGAGGCGCGCGTCCGCGAACCCCTGGCATTTTACGGCATCCTTCTCCGTCATGAGCACCGGCAGGTCATCGCCGAACGTTAAGTCCGCGGCACTCAGGGGGTGATGGTCGGGAAAGGCATGTTCGATGAGGTTGAGCTCCTGGTCGCGCAGTTCGCGGAAGAAGCGCGCCGGGTTGCCGATGCCGGCGACCGCGTGCACGGGCGTGCCCCCAAAGTCGGCGAGCGGCCGGCTGCCCTGCTCCGCCGCGAGCGCATACGCCGCACCGGGGATCAGGTCCATCCTCAGGAGCGCGCCGGCGCCTGCCAGGGAGGCATGCTCGGGCGCGCCGTTGACGACCTTCAGATCGACGCGCGCAAGCGCTGCGACTTCAGGCTCCCGCAGCGGTCCGGCCGGCAGCAGCCGCCCGTTGCCAAAGCCACGCGCGCCATCGATGACGAGAATCTCGCAGTCCCGTGCCAGCCTCAGGTGCTGCAGACCGTCATCGCACAGGATGACCCGTGCGCCGAGCTCGATGAGCCGCCGCGCCCCGGCGACCCGGTCAGCGGCCACGACCGTGGGGCAGCCGCTGCGGCGCGCGAGCAGCAGCGGCTCATCGCCGACCTCGGTCCAGGCGGAGTCGCCGCGCACCACGCGCACCGCGCCACCGCTTCGCCCGTAGCCGCGCGAGAGGATGCCGGCCTCGACGCCGCGTGCCCGCAGCGCCCGTGCGAGCCACAAGGTGAGCGGCGTCTTGCCGGTGCCCCCGACGGTGAGGTTGCCGATGACGATGACCGGGCAGGCAACGCGCACGCTGCTGAGCATTCCTGCCGCGTAGGCACGGCGGCGCAGGCGCATGAGTGCGCCGTAGAGCCACCCGAGCGGCTCCAGCAGCGAGCGGCGGCTCGGTGGTCCATACCAGCGCTCGGGAAGCCGTGCGGCCATCGGTGCGCCGGCGCGTGCCTAGTCGGAGAACTGCAGGCGGTGCAGCTGCGCGTACAGGCCGCCGCGCGCGAGCAGCTCCTGGTGCGTGCCGCTCTCGGCGATGCGGCCGCCGTCGAGTACCAGGATGCGGTCGGCCTGCTCCACGGTCGACAGGCGGTGCGCGATGATGAACGTGGTGCGGTTGCGCACCAGCTGGGCGAGGGCCGCCTGGATGTGACGCTCGGCCTCGGAGTCCAGAGCCGAGGTCGCCTCGTCGAGGATCAGGATGGGCGCATCCTTCAGTAGCGCGCGCGCGATCGCGATCCGCTGGCGCTGGCCGCCCGAGAGCAGCATGCCACGGTCGCCGACCAGGGTGTCCAACCCGTGCGGCTGGGCGCGCACGAATTCCAGGATGTGCGCAGCTTCGGCGGCGCGCTCGACGTCCGCGTCCGGCACGGCGCGCCCGAAGGCGATGTTGTTGCGGATGCTGTCATCGAACAGCACGATCTCCTGGCTCACCACCGCGATCTGCTCGCGCAGGTTGCGCAGCTGGAACTCGCGTACGTCGTGCCCATCGATGCGCACCTGGCCTGTGACCACGTCGTAGAAGCGCGGCAGGAGGTTGACCAGCGTCGACTTGCCGCTCCCCGAACGCCCGACGATGGCGAGACTCTCGCCCGAGCGCACCTCGAGGTGGATGTCCGAAAGTGCCGCGGGCCGCTCGCGCGGCGCGCCAGCCGGCGCACCGGCGGGGGCTGCGTGCCCGGGGTAAGTGAAGGAGACGTGATCGAACTGCACGGCGCCGCGCACCCGGGTGCTCGTGAAGGTGCCCCCCTGGGGCTCGGTCGGCTCATCGAGGAGCTCGAACAGGCTCTGGCCGGCGGCGATGCCCTGCTGCAGCGGGCCGGCGACGCCGACCAGGTCGCGCAGCGGCTGCGCGATGCCGACGAGCCCGGTGATGAAACCGAGCAGATCGCCCATCGACATGCGGCCGTGCACGGCGTCCGCAATCGCGATCGAGAGCACGAAGCCGCCGCCCACCGCCGCCACCAGCTGCACCACGGGGTTGGAGATGCCGCGCGTCAGGATCAGCTTCATATTGGAGCGGAAGTTGTGCGAGTTGACCGCGTCGAACTGGCGGTCGAGATGATCCTCGGCGTTGTAGACCTTGATGAGGCGTGGCGCCTCAAAGCCTTCCTTGGCGACGCGCGTGACCCCGCCCATCGAGTCCTGGATACGGCGGCTGTAGCGGCGGAACTTGCGGTTGATGATCGACACCAGCCACGCCACGAGCGGCCCCATGATCAGCGCGATGAGGGTGAGGCGCACGTTCAGCCACAGGAGAATCGCGAGCGAGCCGATGATGGTGAGGGCGCTGCGCACCAGGGTGTTGACCGAGTCAGTGGTGGCCTGGCCCACCAGCTCGCTGTTGTAAGTAAGGCGTGACAGCAGCGTCGCCGAGGAGTTGCGGTCGAAGTAGCCCAAGGGCAGCGACAGCACGTGGCGGAATACGTCCTGGCGCAGCTGGTTGACGATGCGCCGGCTCACGTAGCCCATGAAATAGGTCTGGATGAAGTCACCGAGCCCGCGCACCACGAACAGACCGATGAGTGCGAGCGGCACCCAGGTGATGGTGCGCGGGTCGCGATTCACGAGCGTGCCATCACCGAAACCCTTCATGAACAGGCTCAGGCTCGCCATGGAACCGCCGAACAACACCCCGCCGAGCATGCCGAGCGCGAAACGCGCGCGGTAAGGGGCGAGGTAGCCGAGCAGGCGCCGGTAGGCGCGCCAGCCGCCGCTCTCAGCCGGGGCGAGCGTGCTGACGGGCGCCCGGTCAGTGTCGTTCAAGGCTTGCCCGCCGGCTCATCCTTGACCGTAGCGATGTTGATCTCGGCGAAGCCCAGGCGTCCGAGCACGTCCATGGCGGTGATGACGGACTGGTGCGTGGCGCGGGCATCCGCGCGCAGGGTGATGCGGATGCTGCGGTTGGTGCCGGTCTCCTTCAGCAGCGCCGCGCGCAGCGTTTCGGGACTGGAGTTAATGAGCTCGTGCTGGTTGACGAGGTAGGTACCGCCCTGGGTGACACTCACCACCAGCGGCTCGGCGCTCTGGCGCGCCTCGGGGACGTCGCTCGCGTGCGGCAGATGCACGCGCAGGCGGCCCTCGTCGGTGAATTTCGCCGACAGGATGAAGAACACCACGAGCAAGAGCACCACGTCGATGAGGGAGACCACGTTGATCTCCGGCTCCTCGGGGCGGCGGCCAGGCCTCAGGTTCATGGGCTGGCGCTAGGCGGCAGCCGCCGGTGAGGCGCGCTCGCGCAGCCGTGCCGCCTCCAGGGCATCGGCCATGCGGATCGCGTGCTTCTCCATTTCCATGACAATGCCCTCGACCCGCCCGCGCAGGTAGCGGTAGGCGATCAGCGCGGGGATCGCCACGCACAGGCCCGCGGCGGTGGCGATGAGCGCCTCCGAGATGCCGCCGGAGAGCGCGCGCGGGTCACCCATACCGCCCTCCTGGATGGCGTGGAAGGCGCGGATGATGCCGGTGACGGTGCCGAGGAGGCCGAGGAGCGGTGAGATGCCGGCGATGGTGCCGAGCGTGTTGAGGAAGCGCTCGAGCTCATAGACGACGTGGCGGCCGGTGTCCTCCAGACGCTCCATGAGGATCTCGCGTGGGCGGTGGCGGTTGGCGAGACCGGTCGCCAGCAGCCGCCCCAGGGGCGAGTTCTGCTCCAGCGCCGCGATCACCTTGTCGTTGATCTGGTTGGTCTCGACCAGCTGCCAGACGCGCTGCGGCAGCTCCTGCGGCAGCACACGCTTATCCTGGAGCGTCCACAGCCGCTCGAGCACGATCGCCGCGGCAATGATCGAGCACAGGATGATCGGCCACATCAGCGGGCCGCCGGCCCGCACTATTTCCCACATCCGAAAGGACCCCAAGGACCGGTAAAGCGGGCATCATACATAAGGGACGGGCACGCTCAAGGTAAGTACGTCGCAGGTTCGGCCCCTGCGCACCGCGCCTCCACCCCCGCTTCTGCTAGAGTCCTGCGCTCGATGCCGCGCCGGTTCCTGCAAAAGTTCATCCCGAACCCCGCGACTTTGCGGGATCGCTGGTTTCTGCGCCCGTTCGGCGAGCGCCTGACAGACCCGCAGCTGTGGACCCTGCACCGGCGGGGCGTGACCTACGCCTTCGGCATGGGCCTGGCGATCTCCTTCATCCCGCTGCCCGTCCACATGCTGCTCGCCTGCACGCTCGCGGTGCTGCTGCGGCTGAACATGCCGGTGGCCTGCGCCGCCACCTTCTTCGTCAATCCCTTCTCGATCATGCCGCTCTACTACTTCGCCTATCGCGTCGGCATGGCGCTGTTGCGCGAGCCGCGGCACCACTTCCGCTTCGTGCCGACCCTGCACTGGCTGTGCTACGGGCTCGCGCCCGTGTGGAAGCCGTTCCTGCTCGGCTGCCTCGTGTGCGGCGTCGTGGCAGGTCTGCTCGGCTGGCTCGTGCTCGAGGCCATCTGGCGCTGGCAGGTCATGAGCCGCTACCGCGCACGCCACCAGGCCCATGCGGCCTGAAGCCGCGCGCCGACTCAGGCGTGCGCGATGAGGGTGCCGCGCTGCAGCTCGTAGATGCGCTCCATGCGCGCGGCGAGCTTCAGGTCATGCGTGACGACGATGAGACTCGTGGCGCGCTCGCGGTTCAGTTCCAGCATGAGAGCAAATACGCTCTCGGCATTGGCGCCATCGAGGTTGCCGGTCGGCTCATCCGCCAAGACGATGCGCGGCTGCGTGACCAGCGCGCGCGCCACCGCGGCGCGCTGGCGCTCGCCGCCGGAGAGCTGGTGCGGGCGGTGTTCGAGGCGCGCACCGAGCCCCACCCGCTCCAGCAGCGCACGCGCGGCGGCGCGTGCCTCGCGCACCGGACTCCTGCGCACCAGCAGCGGCATCGCCACGTTCTCCAGCGCCGAGAACTCCGGCAGCAGGTGGTGGAACTGGTAGACGAAGCCGAGCGCCTGGTTGCGCAGCAGGCCGCGCTCCTGCTCGCTCAGCTGGTGGATATCGCGGCCCGCCACCGCCACGGTGCCCACGGTGGGCGCATCGAGGCCGCCGAGGATCTGCAGCAGCGTCGTCTTGCCGGAACCGGAAGCGCCGACGATCGCCACGCGCTCGCCGGCCGCGACCGAGAGGTTCACGCCCTCGAGCACCCGCAGCACCTCCGGCCCCTGGGAAAAACTCTTGTGCACGCCGGTCGCGCTCAGAACGGTGTCATTCATGCCGCAGGGCCTCCGCAGGGGCGGTGCGCGCTGCGCGCCACGCCGGGTAGATCGTCGCCAGCGTGCACAGCAGAAACGCCACCGCGCACACCTTGAACACATCGGTACCCTCGACGTACGCCGGCAGCTCGCTCATGTAGTAGACGCGCGCATCGAGGAACTGCGTGCCGGTGAGGTGCTCGAGGCGACCCACCAGCGTCTGCAGGTTATCGGCCACCAGCGTGCCGAGCGCCGCTCCGAGGAGCGTGCCGGCGAGCCCGATGAGCACTCCCTGTATCGCGAAGATCAAGAGCACGTTGCGCGGCCCGGCACCGAGGGTGCGCAGGATGGCGATATCGGTCTGTTTCTCCTTCACGATCATGACGAGGGTGGCGACGATGTTGAAAGCCGCCACCGCCACGATCATGAGGAGGATCAGGAACATCATCGATTTCGTGATCTCGATGGAGCGGAAGAAGTTGGCGTGCTCCTGGGTCCAGTCGTTCACGTAGTAGCCGGGACCGCCAAGAGACAGCGCCGCCTCGCGCACCAGGGCCGGCGCCTTGAGCGGATCGCTGAAATGCAGCCGCAGCCCGGTGACGCCCGTGCCGGTGCGGAACAGCAGCGCCGCATCCTCAAGATTCACTAGGGCCAGCCCGCGGTCGAACTCGTACATACCCGACTCGAACAGGCCCGCCACGCGGAAGCGGCGCATGCGCGGCACCACGCCCGTCGGTGTCGCACTGCCCTGCGGGGCGATGAGGATCACGCTGTCGCCGACCCTGACATTCAGCTCGCGGGCGAGCGCGCTGCCGAGGATGGTGGCAAAGGAGCCGGGTTTGAGCTCCTCGATGCTGCCGGCGGTGACGCGCTGCGCGAGCCCGCTGGCGCTGCGCTCCTGCCCGGGCAGGATGCCGCGCACGCTCGCCCCGGCCATGTGGTGGCCGTTGGCGAACATGGCCTGGCTCTCGACGTAAGGCACTACCGCCTGCACGTCGCGGGCGCCGCGCAGCTTCTGCTGCAGCGCCTGCCAGTTGGTGAGGGGGCCTGCGAGCCCGGTGATGGTGGCGTGGGAGGTGACCGAGAGGATGCGGGTCTTAAGTTCCCGCTCGAAGCCGTTCATGACGGAGAGCACGACGATCAGCGTGGCGACCCCGAGCATCAGGCCGCACACCGACATGAGGGCGACGAAGGACACAAAGCCGCGCCGGTGCGTCGAGCGCAGGTGGCGGGTGCCGATGATAAGTTCGTAGGCGCTCATCGCTCACTCATAGCGCAGCGCCTCGGCGGGCGCAGTGCGCGAGGCGCGCAACGCCGGGTAGAGCGTCGCGATCCCCGTCAGCAGCAGCGCGGCGGCGGCAATGCCGAGCACGTTCCCCCAGTGCACCTCGGACGGGATGGAGGTGAGGTAGTACACGTCCGCGTCCATGAACTGGAAACGGAAGGTGCGCTCGAGGAAGGGCACGATGGTAGCGACGTTGAAGGCCAGCAGCAGCCCGAGCGCGACTCCGAGCAGCACCCCGAGCCAGCCGATCACGAGGCCCTGGGTGATGAAGATTCCCATGACGCGTTTCGGGCTCGCGCCGAAGGTGCGCACGATCGCGATGTCGGTGCGCTTGTCGGTGACTACCATCACCAGCATCGCCACGATATTGAAGGCGGCCACTGCCACGATCAGCAGCAGGATGAGGGACATCATGGTCTTCTCGATGCGGATGGCGCGGAAGTAACTGGCGTTGTCCTGGGTCCAGTCACTCACCTCGAGGTTCTTCGGCACGAGCGCCTTGAGGCGCGCGGCGACCTCAGGCGCTGCCAGCACGTCGCGCACCCGGATTCTCAGGCCCTCGCTCGCCGTGCCCTCGGCACCGAGGGCACGCACGTCCTCCAGGTGTGCGAACACCAGCGTGCCGTCGTGATCCTGGATGCCCGCCTCGAAGACGCCCGCCAGTGTGAACTCGCGCAGTCTCGGGGTGGGTGCGCCATCGGGGCTCACGGTCGGCACGAGCACGGTGAGTGAATCCCCGGGCGCGAGCCCCAGGCGCTCGGCGATCAGCGCTCCGACGATGACGCGCTCGGAGCCTGCGGCAAGATCGCCCAAGTGCCCCTGCGTCAGGGCGGCTCCGAGGTCCGCCTTGCTCGAGGCGGCGGCCGGGTCGATGCCGCGCAGCAGGATCGGCACCATCTCCGGCTGGCGCACCGCCAGCGCCTGAACCTCCGCATAGCGCGCGACATCGCTGACGCCCGAGACCTGGGACGCCGCGCGTGCGATGTCCTGCCACTGGGCGCCCGTGAGCTCGCTGCCCGCATGCGCCGTGATGCGCACCGGGGCGCTCAGGGACAGGAGCCGGTCACGCAGCTCGCTCTCAAAGCCGTTCATCACCGAGAGGATGACGATGAGGGCCGCCACGCCCACGCACACGCCGATTACGGATGCCCAGGTGATGAAGGAGACAAAGAACTTGTGGGAGCGTGCGCGTACGTAGCGCAGCCCCACGTACACCGACAGGGGGTGAAACATCGTGGCGATTTAACCACAGTTGACAGCGATTTCAGACGTGCGTCACAAAACCAGACGCGTGTGCGGCCCGGGCGGCTTTGACAGATTCACCCCGGTGCTATAGTCAGAAATAGTTCCGGGAGAGTTCCATGCAGACCCGAATTTTCGCAGCACTCCTGATCGGTTCCGCACTGGCCGGCAGCACCGTCGCCGACACCGTGGTGGTCAACGACCAGGTCCAGGTGATGCCCTCGCAGGTGGACCGCCCCAAGCGCGGCACGACGATGGACGAGGTCGAGAAGCACTTCGGTGCCCCGGTGAATCGTCATCCGACCGTGGGCGCGCCGCCCATCACGCGCTGGGACTACAGCAACTTCTCGGTGTTTTTCGAGAAGGACCGCGTCATCGATGCGGTGGTGACCTCCGGCTGATCCCCCGCCGGTTCGCCCTTTGAGGGCGGCCCCGGCGCCCCTGCCCGCCTGAACCTGACGGCCGCCGCGCGCCTTGCGCAGGCCTCGGGCTGCCCCTGCGCCCGCCGTCGCCCCCGCAGCAGACACTTAATGTGAATGTGGTAGTCTCGCCTTTAACAGAATAATTTCATTGGGGAGCTTGTGGCGGGGGAAGAGCCTTTAAGGGCCCATATAGAGGCCCTGGTGCGGGCGGGAACGCTGCGCAGAAAGACGGCTGCGGCTCAGCTTGAGGCCGAAATACGCCGCCGCGAAGAGGTGCTGCGCCAGACCTTCCGCCGCTACGTTTCGCCCCGGGTGGCGGACAAGATCCTCGAGGACGCGCAGCTGCGCGACACCCTGCTCGCGACCGCCGATGCGCGGGCGCGCGCAGTGGTGCTGTTCGCTGACCTGCGCGGCTTCACCAGCATCTCCGAGCAGCTCGAGCCGACGCACGTCGTGCCGCTGCTGAATGAGTTCTTCTCGCTCCTCACTGAGATCACCTTCCGCCACGAGGGCACGGTATTTCACATGGCGGGCGACTGCCTGATGCTCGGCTTCGGGGTGCCGCTGGAACAGGCCGACAGCGCGCAGCGTGCGGTAAATGCCGCGCGCGAGATGCTCACCGGTTTCGGCGCGCTCGCGAGCTCCTGGAAGCAGCGCTACCAGGTCGAGGCGGGCTTAGGGATCGGTATCAATGAGGGGGACGTGGTCGCCGGTAACATCGGCTCCAGCTCCTACATGAACTACACCATCATCGGTGACACCGTGAACATCGCCGCGCGCCTGTGCCAGCGGGCGCGCGCCGGCGAGATGTTGTTCTCAGGCGCCCTCAAGCGCTCCCTTGACGCCAAGGGCTTCGACATTGGCGCCACCCCGCTGCCGCCCCTGCAGCTGCGCGGCCGCTCGCACCCGATCGACATTTTCTGCGTGCCGCTGCAGACGCGGGTGCAGCTGCACGTGGAGCCGGTCGCCGCCTGAACCTCGCCGCCGGTCTGGAAATCCAAGGCCGCAGCCATCACCTCTTAGGGCACCCCCGGCTCGGGTAAGCTGCGGGTCCTTTTTTAGCCGCAGCCTTTAAGTTTTCGCCTGATGACCGCGCTCCTGAATCCCCCGGTTCCCTCCAGCGCCCTCCCGCGCCTGCGCTGGCACCAGCTCTACGGCAGCGCCGCAGCATTGGCACTCGCCGAGGCCACGCGCGCCGACCGGCGTCTCTACGTTGTGATCGCCGACGCCGCGCGGGAACTGGACCGCCTGACCGCGGAGGTGCGCTTCTTTGCCGGCGCAGCACTGCCGCTGCTGCGGCTACCCGACTGGGAGGTGCTGCCCTACGACCTCTTCTCTCCGCACCCCGACATCGTCTCGGAGCGCCTGAAGACGCTCTTTGAGCTGCCGCAGGTCAGCCACGGCTGCCTGATCGTCGCGGCCGACACCCTGCTGCAGCGCCTACCGCCGCGCAACTACGTCCAGGGACGCGCCTTCACGCTGAAGAAGGGGCAGTCCCTGGCGCTCGAGCCCTTCCGGCAGCGCCTGGCGGAGGCCGGCTACGCGAGCGTCAGCCAGGTCGTGAGCCCCGGGGAGTTCGCCGTGCGCGGCTCGCTCCTCGATGTCTTCCCGATGGGCAGCGCCACGCCGCTACGAATTGATCTGTTCGACGATGAGATCGAGGCGATCCGCCGCTTCGACCCCGAAACGCAGCGCTCACTCGATGCCCTCGAGAGCGTGCAGCTGCTGCCGGCGCGCGAGGTGCCCCTCGATGCGCAGGCGGTCAAGGACTTCCGGCGCCGCTACCGCACGCGCTTCGAGGGCGACCCGAACAAGTCCGCCATCTACCGCGGCGTCAGCGAGGGACTGGCCCCGGCGGGGGTGGAGTTCTACCAGCCGTTGTTCTTCGAGACCACCGCCACCCTCTTTGACTACCTGCCGCGCAATGCCGTGCTGGTGCAGGACGTAGCGCTGCCGCAGACGCTCGCGCGCGCCTGGCGCGATGTCGAGGGGCGTTATGAGGATCGCCGTCATGACATCGAGCGCCCGGTGCTGCGTCCGGATGAGCTGTTCCTGGAACCGGCACAGCTCGCGCAGGCGCTCGAGGGCTTCGCCTCCATCACCCTCGATGCCTTCAAGGCCGACACCGAGCTGCAGGGCGCCGCCCCCGGGGTGCACAACTTCCCCACCGCGGCGGCGCGCGAGCTGCGCATCGACGTGCGCGCCGAGCAGCCGTTCGCACCGCTCGATGCCTTCCTCAAGGCCTTCGACGGGCGCGTGCTGATCGCGGCGGACTCGGCCGGGCGGCGCGAGGTGCTGCAGGAAATGCTGCGCGCCTATGAGCACGAGGTCACGCTCGTGGGCAACTGGGAGGCCTTCACCAAGGGCAGCGCGCGCCTGGCACTCACGGTGGCCCCCGACCTTGAGGGGCTGACACTCAAGCAACCTGCGATCGCGGTAGTCTCGGAGGCGCAGCTCTTTGGCGCGCGCGCGCGCCAGGAACGGCGGCGCAAGCGCGCCGCCGACCCGGAGGCGATCTTAAGGGACCTGCGCGACCTGAACGCCGGCGCCCCGGTCGTGCACGAGCAGTACGGCGTTGGCCGCTACCTCGGCCTGATGCCGATGGAGATCGGCGGCCAGCCTGGGGAGTTCCTGGTGCTCGAGTACCAGGACGGGGACCGCATCTACGTGCCGGTGCAGCAGCTGCACCTCGTCAGTCGCTACACGGGCGCGGCCCCCGAGAACGCCCCGCTCCACAAGCTCGGCACCGATCAGTGGGCGCGCGCCCGCCGGCGCGCGGCCGAGCAGATCCGCGACGTCGCGGCGGAGTTGCTGGACCTCTACGCCCGCCGCAAGGCGCAGGTGGGTCTTGCCTTGAGCGCCGGGGAGCTCGACTACCGGGGCTTTGCCAATGCCTTCCCGTTCGAGGAGACCGAGGACCAGGCGCAGGCGATCGCCCAGGTGCTCACCGACCTCAAGAGCGAGCAGCCGATGGACCGCATCGTCTGCGGGGATGTCGGCTTCGGCAAGACCGAGGTCGCGATGCGCGCCGCCTTCATCGCCACGCAGTCGGGCAAGCAGGTGGCGGTGCTCGCGCCCACGACGCTGCTCGTGCAGCAGCATCTTGCCAACTTCCGCGACCGCTTCGCCGACTGGCCGGTGCGCGTCGAGGGACTGTCGCGCTTCGGCAATGCGAAGGAGACGCAAGTCGTGCTCGAGGGGCTCGAGCAGGGCAAGGTCGACATCGTCATCGCCACGCACCGCCTGCTGCACGCCCACGCGCGCTTCAAGGACTTAGGTCTGCTCATCATCGACGAGGAGCACCGCTTCGGCGTGCGCGACAAGCAGCGCCTGCAGGCACTGCGGGCCAACGTGCACGTGCTCACCCTCACCGCCACGCCGATCCCGCGCACGCTGAACATGGCGCTCGGGGGGCTGCGCGACCTGTCCCTCATCACCACCGCGCCCGCGGGGCGCTTGGCGATCAAGACCTTCCTCATCGAGTGGCACGCGCCGACCTTGCGCGAGGCGGTGCTGCGCGAACTGCGCCGCGGCGGCCAGATCTATTTCGTGCACAACGAGGTGCGCACCATCGACAAGATCGCCGCCGAGGTGCAGGCGCTGGTGCCGGAGGCGACGGTGCGCATCGGCCACGGGCAGATGCGCGAGCGCGACCTCGAGCAGCTGATGGTGGACTTCTACCACCGCCGCTTCAGCATCCTCGTGTGCACCACCATCATCGAGAGCGGCATCGACGTGCCGACCGCCAACACCATCATGATCAACCGCGCCGACCACATGGGACTGGCGCAGCTGCATCAGCTGCGCGGGCGTGTCGGGCGCTCCCATCATCGCGCCTACGCCTACCTGATCGCCCCGCCGCGCCAGGGGCTGCCGCGCGATGCCGCCAAGCGCCTGGAGGCCATCGAGTCGATGGAAGAGCTCGGCGCAGGCTTCGTGCTCGCCACCCACGACCTTGAGATCCGCGGCGCGGGCGAGCTTTTGGGCGAGCAGCAGAGCGGCCAGATGACTGAAGTCGGCCTGTCGATGTACCTCGAGATGCTCGAGCGTGCCGTGGCGGCCCTCAAGGAGGGCCGCGAGCCGGCCCTCGACCAGCCCCTCGCCGCGGCCACGGAGGTGGAGCTGCGCCTGCCGGCGTTCCTCCCGGAGGCCTACGTCGCCGACGTGCACGTGCGGCTGTCGCTCTACAAGCGCATCGCCGCCGCCGATGGCGCGCTGGCGCTGGATGAGCTCACCGCGGAAATTCACGACCGCTTCGGCCCGCTGCCGCCGGCCGCACAGAACCTGCTGCGCATCACCCGCCTGAAGCTCAGTGCCCGCGCCCTCGGGGTACGGCGCCTCGATCTTGGGCCCCAGGGGGGCTCGGTCACCTTCGAGGAGCGGGCCCGCATCGAGCCGGCCACCATCGTGCGCCTCATCCAGAAGCACGCCCGCGAGTACCGCCTCGAGGGCCCGCTCAAGCTACGCGTGACCCGGGCACTGCCGAGTGAGAAAGAGCGCTTCGACTTCGCTGGCGAACTCCTGAAGCGCCTCGGCGAGGCGCCCCGAGTCCATTAGAATGAGGCCGATGCAAGTATCCTTGACAGCCCTGCGTACCCAGGCACTGACCCTGCTGACCCTCCTCTGCCTCGCCGTGCCCTTCAAGGGCGGCGCCGAGGATGCACCGGCACCGGCGGCCACGGTCTACAACGTCGAGATGATCATCTTCCGCAACCCCGGCTCCCAGGGCGGCGGTGAGAACTGGAGCACCCAGGGGGTGAGCTCGCGCAACATCGCCGGTGACGAGACCGCCACCGGAACTGCGCAGGTCGGCCATTTCGTGGGCGTCCTGCCGAGCTCGGGGTATCAGCTCTCCGACCTCGAGAACCGCCTGCGCGCGGGAGGTTACACGCCGGTGGCCCACGTCGCCTGGTCGCAGACCGCGAGCTCCTGGGGCACGCGGGCCGGATTCCCGCTGTCGCGCCTCGGTGCCGACGCCGAGGGGCTCACCGGCACCGTGTTCCTCGAGCACGGGCAGTTCCTGCACCTCGGCATGACGCTCAACTACGCCATCCCCTCCCCGCCGCCCGGACTCAACGCCCCGCCCGGCACCGTGTTCACCATCAACGAGAGCCGGCGGGTGAAGTACTACGACCGCAACTACTTCGATCACCCCGCCTATGGCGTGATCGCGCTGGTCACACCCGCCCAGGGGGGCCGGGCGCCGGGACGCTAACGCCCGAGGCGGTCCGCCTGCTCGAAGATCCAGCGGTGGAAGGCTGCGATCTTCGGCTCCCCCAGGCGCTCGCGGCGGCATACGAACCAGAAGCCGAAGCTGCTCGGCAGCTCGGTGGCGAAGGGCTTCACCAGGCGGCCGGCGGCGAGGTCCTCGTCCACGAGCGGCGCGAGCCCGAGCGCAAATCCCTGACCCGATACCGCCGCGGCGAGTGCCATGTGGCTGTTGCCAAAGAGCGCCCCGCTGCCCTCGATCAGGCGCGGCGCGCCGGCCTGCGCAAACCACTCGCTCCAGGTCGGCAGGCCTGGGGCCACGAGCGAGGACTCATCGTGCAACAGTAGTGACCCCTCGATGCGCGCAGGATCCGCGCCATAGCGCGCGGCGAGCTCCGGATTGCACACCGGAAAAGCGCGCGCCCGGGCGATCTCGCGGCTGTAGAGCTCCGGATAATTGCCATCGCCGTAGCGCAGCCCGATATCGACCCCGTCGCGCTCGAAGTCGACGCGCCGGTCGGCCGCGACGATCCGCACCTGCAGCTGCGGGTACTGGCGGGTGAAGCTTGCCAGGCGCGGCGCCACCCAGCGCGAGGCAAACGTCGCCATGGCGCTGATCTGCAGCGACGTCGCATCGAACTCGGCCACCTGCGAGAGCAGACGTTCCATCTCGACAAACAACGCCGTCAGGCGCGGCGCGAGCGTGCGCCCCGCCGTGGAGAGCGTAATGGTGCGGTGACCGCGCACGAACAGCGGCACCCCGACCCACTCCTCCAGGCGCCGCACCTGCACGCTCACGGCCGCTGCGGTGACGCCGAGTTCGCTCGCGGCGGCCGCAAAACTCAAGTGGCGCGCGGCGGCATCGAAGCTGCGCAGCGCGTTCAGCGGCAGGTTGCGGATCGTCGTCACCATGAATGGATTTCCTGCGCAGCTCCGGCTGCACAACAATTTATGCCAGATCCGGGGAGTATTTGTCGTTTGCCGCGCGCGCTGCTGCCACGGCACGCTCACCCCACGGGCTCAAAGAACCAAACCGGGGCCGATGCCGCGGGCGGGTCCGAAAACGGAGAGTGTATTTCGTGCGCAGCCTCCTCATCATCTGTCTCACGGCCGGACTCACCCTCGGCGGCGCGGGGCGCGCGGCCGCCGAGAGCGCCGCCATCGCGCGCGCCATCGCCGACCCCACGCGCCCGGCGGAAGACCGCGCGCGCGATGCCAACCGCAAGCCCGCCGCCACGCTCGCCTTTGCCGCCATTCCCGCAGGCGCTGTGGTGGCGGACTACCTCGCTAACGGCGGCTACTTCACGCGCCTGTTTGCCGACTTGGTCGGGGGCAGCGGGCACGTCTACGCGGTCGAGCTCAACGAGGTCGTGAGCTTCCCGAACGTCGCCCGCGGCTTCGCGCAGCTTAAGGAGTGGGGCGGCGGGCAGCCGAACGTGACGATCGCAACGGTGCCGGCGAGCGCAGACTTGAGCTTCCCGCGGCCCCTCGATGTGTTCTGGATCTCGCAGAACTATCACGACCTGCACGACAAGTTCTTGGGCCCGAAGGACGTCGCCGCCTTCAACCGCCAGGTGTTTCAGGCCCTAAAGCCCGGCGGCATCTACGTGGTCCTCGACCATGCGGCAGCGCCAGGCTCGCCTGCCGATGTCACCGAGACGCTGCACCGGATTGAAGCTGCCACGGTGAAGCGCGAGGTGCTGGCCGCCGGTTTTGAGCTCGTAGCCGCGAGCCCGCTGCTGGCGAACCCGGAGGATCCGCACACCAAGGGGGTGTTCGATCCTTCCATCGCCGGCCACACGGATCAGTTCATCCTGAAATTCCGGCGCCCGCCCACCCCTGCCGGTTCCCCGCACCCGTAACGCCTTAAACCGACGGAGTCCTGAAGCGATGACGACCCTCAATCCCCTGCCCCTGGCGGCGTGCCTCCTCAGCACGGCGCTGGGCGTGAGCGCACCGCCGCCCGCCGTGGCGACCCCGGCGGCCCCCGCCGCCGTGTTGCGCGACGGCGCCCACGATTTCGACTTCAACGTCGGGACTTGGAAGACACACATCCGTCGCGTCGCCGAACCCTTCTCCGGGGATCCACGGGGCACCGAACTGAACGGCACGGTCACGGTGCACAAGATCTGGGACGGCCGCGGACAGGTCGAGGAAATCGAGGCCGACGGCCCCAAGGGCCACTGGGAGGGTCTCACGCTCTTCGTCTACAACCCGCAGGCACGCCAGTGGACCCAGGCCTTCATCGACAGCAGCGACGGGGTGGTGAGCACCCCCGTCATCGGGGAATTCCACGACGGCCGCGGCGAGCTGTACGCGCAGGAATCGTTCAGGGGACGCACGGTACTGATACGCGCCACCTGGTCGGACATCAAACCCGACTCGCATCATTTTCAGGAGGACCTCTCAGCCGACGGCGGGCGCAGCTGGGTTCCGGCCTTCGTGGCGGAGCTGACGCGCGTCGCGCCCTGACGTTTCAGGCGCGCTCGGGCTAGCCTCCGAGCAGCTGCACGGCGCTGAACTCAAATGACGCCCCGGCGCGCTCCTCCTGCGCACAGCGCACGCGCTCGCGCGAGGCGGCGATGAACCAGGCCTCCTGCTGGCGTGGCCGGGCGCGCCCGAAGCCTGCCGGGGTGAGCACCGCCACGCAGGCGGCATGCTCAGGGTCACGCACCGATTGGTAGCGGATGCACACGATGTCGGCGGCGCGGGCCGCCTCGGCGAGCGCTTGGGTGCGCGAGTAATCGAGCGGGTCGGTCCAGGACGCGCGCTCGCGCACGAACGGTTCGCGCGTCAGGTCGAGCGCCGCGTGCGTACGCACCGCGGCGCTGAAGGCGCTATGGGGCACGGGTTTGAGATCCGGGGTGCCGGGGGAATCGAGCAGGAACCGCAGGCGCCAGTAGCTCTTCTCGGCGAGCGCGGTGCGCAGGACTTCCGCCCCATACCAGACCCCCGCCTCGAAGGCCTGGCGGAAGCGTGAACCGGTGTGCGGGCGGTAACGAAACGGGGTGGCGAGCAGGTAGTGCAGTCCGTGCGCGCCCTGCGGGAGCGCGGGCTTGCTCTCCTCGAGCACCGTCTCGAGCACCGTCTGCTCTTCGAGCGAATCGGTGAGGCGCATGGTCGAGGCACGGTACTGCGCCTCCACCACGCGATGCAGCACGCGCGCGTAGGCGTGCGCCTCAGATGCGAGCGCGCGCGGCGTCCAGGTAGTCAACGGCGCGCACCAGGCCGGCGGGTTCGCGGATCAGTTCCAGCGGCACCCCGCCGAGCGCGCTGTTGTCACTGCGCAGCCAGGCGCGTGCGGCCGCATCGTCCGACCCCACGATGGCATCGAGAGAGCGGAACAGACGCACGAAGAGCGCCGCCAGCTGCCAGGGCTTGGAGCCGGATTCGAGCTGCTTTTGGCCATTGGCGAGGCGCGAGAGCGTCGCGCCGCTCACCCCGATGACGTCAGCCAGGTCCGCCTGGGGGAGCCCAAGGAGGCGTGCCGCGCGCACCGTGGCGCGTGACAGTACCGCCCCGGGGGCGGGCGCGGCGCGGGCTTTGGCGGGACGGGAGGGCGGCATTTCAGGAGAAATAATACCAGCCTTTGATTTCCCAGGCAAAGAGGCGCCGTTGGGCCTTCCGGGCCCCCGAGCGCGGGGTTCAGGGACTGAAGTCGCCCGCTTCGGCGGTGACGATGGCGTCCTTGCCGTTCTTCTTGGCGCGCTTCATGGCGACCGTGCAGGCACGCAGCAGCCCCTCGAGCTCAAGAGTGCGCGGCGGCACGAGGCTGGCGATCGCCGCGCTCACCGTGACGTAGCGCCCGGCGCCCGCGGTCGGGTGGTGCATGAGCAGGTCTCGCACGCGCTGCGAGACGATCTGCGCGTACTGGGAGGCGCGCTCGGCTGCCTCCCCCTGGGTGAGGATGGCGAAGGTGCCCCCCTCCCAGCGGCCCACCAGATCCCCACCGCGGCGGTAGGAGGCGCCGATGACGCGCGCCACGCGCCGGATGCAGGCATCGCCGGCCGCGCGGTCGAACTTGTCGTTGTAGGCCCCAAGATCGTCGATGTCGAACAGCGTCAGCCCGATCTCGTGCGAGTCGCGCTGTGCGAGTGACCAGTCACGCTGCAGCAGCTCCTCGAAGTAGGCGCGCGAATGCAGCCCCGTCAGGCGATCCTCGCGCAGCCAGGACGGCAGGCCCGAGGAGGCGCGCTCGGCGCTCTTCAGGCGCTCGCTGGCGTCGCGGTGGTAACCGACGAAGTGCGTCAGCTGGCCCTTGTTGCCGCGGACCGGCTGCACCAGGCACTCGTTCCAGAAGAGCGAGCCGTCGGGACGGTAGTTGCGGATCAGCACGCGCGCGGGACTGCCCTTCTGCAGCGCCTCGGCGAGCTTGACCCGCCCCTCCTGGTCGCGATCGGTTCCCTGGAGGATTCGCAGGTTTGTGCCCACGAGGGCTGCGACCGGGTAACCGCACATCTGCGAGAAGGCGGCGTTGGCGAATACCACCGGGTGATCCGGGGTGCTGGCGTCGCAGATGACGATGCCTTCCGGGGAGTTCTCGACCAGGCGCCGCCAGGCCTCCGCCGACCAGTTGTTCATGCCTTCGGATCCTGCGCGTCCAGGGTCAGCGCCGGGGCTGCAGAGACCTGGGCGAGGAGCTCACGCGCACGGCTCCATTCCGGGACCTGCCTCAGTGCCGCACGGTCCGGAGCCCCCGCACGTCCGTGCAGGCGCACCAGGCGCAGGCTCGAGGCCGGCTGCGGTTCGACGTCCAGCTTGTCCAGCAGTTCGATCACGCTCGGCCGATGGTTGCAGACCGGTAACATGTCACAGCCCGCCACGAGGGCCTGCCGGCAGCGGGTCACGATGTCCCCGTACGCGGCTGCCCCCTTCATGGAGAGGTCATCCGCGAACACTACCCCCTGAAACATAAGCTCTCCGCGCAGCACGTCGCGAATCCAGAGCCTGGAGAGGCTGGCGGGGTCCCGATCCACGGCCGGGAACAGGATATGGGCCACCATCACGGCGGGCAGGCCGTTCGGGATCAGGCGCCGGTAGGGGGTGAGGTCGTGGGTCAGGTCCTCGAGCGGCCGCCGGTCCACGGGCAGCACCAGGTGCGAGTCCGCCACCACCGCCCCGTGCCCGGGAAAGTGCTTGGCGGTGGCGGCCATGCCCGCCTCCCGCATGCCATGCATCCAGGCGTTGGCCAGCTGGGCCACGGCGGCGGCGTCCGGGTGAAACGAGCGCTGCCCAATGACCTCGTTTACCCCGTAATCGAGATCGACGCAGGGGGCGAAGGAGATGTCGACCCCGCAGGCGCGCAGCTCCGCGGCCATCAGCCACCCCAGGGAGCGGGCGAGCGCCACCCCCGCCTTCGGGTCGAGGTCAAACTCGTGGCCGATGCGCCGGGCCGGCGGCAGGCGCGAGAAACCCTCGCGGAAGCGCTGCACGCGGCCGCCCTCCTGATCGACGGCCACGATCAAAGGCGGGCTGCGCTCGGTGTGGACCTGCTGCACGAGCTCGGTCAGCTGCGCGGGATCGGCGTAGTTGCGGCTGAAGAGGATGACGCCGCCGACGAGCGGGTGGCGCAGCAGCTCGCGCTCCTGTTCGCTGATCGTGATGCCCACAAGATCGATCATGAGCGGACCCAGGCTCATGCGCGCCTGCCCGAGCGCAGCAGCGCGATCGACTCCACGTGCGCCGTGTGCGGAAACATGGCGACCACCCCTGCCGCCTCGAGCGTCATGCCGTGCTCGTGCACCAGCACCCCCAGATCCCGTGCCAGACTCCCCGGATGGCAGGAAATATACAACACCCGCTGGGGCGCAAAGGCGGCGAGCGCCGGCAGCACTTCGCGCGCGCCGCTGCGCGGCGGATCCAGGAGCACGTGCGTGTAGGGGCCGCGCGTCCAGGCAAGATCCGGCAGCGGGGCCGCGAGGTTGGCGACGTGAAACTCGGCGTTGCCGAGGTGGTTGCGCGCCGCGTTGGCACGTGCGCGCGCGATGAGGGCGGCGTCGCCCTCCACGCCCAGCGCCACAGCGGCGTGTCGGGCGAGCGGCAGCGTAAAGTTGCCGATGCCGCAGAAAAGATCGAGCACGCGTGAGCCGGAGTTAAGCTCCAGCAGCTCGACCGCACGCTCGGCGAGGGCTGCGTTGACTTCGCCGTTGATCTGGATGAAGTCCGTCGGCAGGAACTCAAGGTCGAGGTCAAAGCGCGGCAGGCGGTAATAAAGTGGCTCCGCCACAGCCCCGAGCGCTGCCACCGTGTCGAGCCCGCCGGGCTGCAGGTAGAGGCGCACGGCGTGGCGCCCTGCGAAGCCCTCAAGCTGCTCCAGGTCCGAGGCGCTGGGCGGCGCGAGCACCCGCAGCACGAGGGCGGTGGCGTTGTCGGCGACCGCCACCTCGATCTGCGGCAGCTGCTCGCGGATCGAGAGCCCCTGGATCAGCTCGGCGAGCGGGGTGATGAGCTCGCCCGCCGGCGCGGCCAGCACCTCGCAGTGCGTCAGCTGCGCTACGTAGGGCGCGGCGCGCTCGCGGAAGCCCACCACCACACAGCCTTTCTTGTGCACGTACTTGACCCCGAGCCGCGCGCGGCGCCGGTAGCCCCAGGCGGGGCCGGCGAGCGGCGGCAGCCAGCGCTCGGGCGCGGCGCGCGCCACGCGCGTGAGGCTGTCGGACAGCTCCGCCTGCTTGGCGATCAGCTGTGCCGCAGGGTCCAGGTGCTGCAGCACGCACCCGCCGCACACCCCGAAATGCGCGCAGCGCGGCGTGACCCGGCTCGCGGCCGGCTCGAGCACCGCCAGCAGCTGCGCGTCATCGTGCTGGCGATGGCGGCGCGTGCGGCGGAAGCGCACCCGCTCCCCGGGCAGCGCGCCATCGACGAAGGCGGTCTTGCCGAGGTGCACCACGCCCTCGCCGGCGGAGGTGAGCCCCGTGACCGCGCCCTCCTCCTCGGCCGCCGGCGCCTGCGCGCGGCGGTCGGCGCGGCTCAAGGGTGTGCCTCCCAGGCGGTGAGGAACTGCGCGAAGTGCGGCTCGGCCTGCGCGCGCAGGTAACTCCTGAGGCGCTCGAGCTCCTCGGCGTGTGCCGCACGCGAGAGCGCGCCGCGCAGCTGCGCGAAGCGCAGCCAGATGAGCCAGGTGTTGAGGACGTCGGTCTCGCAGTAGGCGCGGATGCCGGCGATGTTGCCGTTGAGGAACGCCTCCCACACCTGGCTGCCATCGAAGCCGAGCTTGCCCGGGAAGCCGAGCAGCAGTGCCATGTTGGCAAGCGACACCCGCCCGCGCCCCTGGAACCCGGCGAGCACGTCCATGAGGTCGGTGTGGCGCCAGTGATAGCGGCTCAGGTAGTTGTTGTAGCGGAAGGAGGTGTCCTCATCGCCCGTCTCCCAGTAGCGCGGCGCCTGCACACCGTGCAGGAGCGCGCGGTAGGTAAGCACCGGCAGGTCGAACCCCGAGCCGTTCCAGGAGATGAGGTCCGGGGAGTACTTCTCGATGCCATCGAAGAAGCGCTGCACCAGCTCCGCCTCAGGGGTCGCGGCATCCCCGAGGCTCCACACCGTGAGCCCGTCGCGGCCGCGCAGCACGCAGGAGATCGCCACCACGCGCTGCTGCTCGAGGGGGAGGAAGTCCCCGCCGGTCCCCTGGCGGCGCAGCGCGAACATCGCCTTCGCCACCTGCGCATCGGTGAGGCCCGCGAGGTTGTAGAGCCGCCGGCCGAGGGCCACGTCCGGCACCGTCTCGATGTCGAATACCAGGGTGTTCACGCGGCCCTCATGAGTACCGCCACCGCCACCACCAGTCCCTTCTCATCCGTGAGCGTCACGTGCGCCTCGCCGATTCCGAGCTTGCGGCGCAGCGCCTCGCCGCGCGCAGAGAAGATCACTTCCGGCTTCCCCCAGCTGTTCTGCACTACCCCGACGTCGCGAATCCACATGCCGTGGGAGAAGCCCGTCCCCATGGCCTTGACGATGGCCTCCTTGGCGGCGAAGCGCATGGCGATGAAACGCGCCGGGCGCCTGGTGAGCTTAAGCTGCGCGGCCTCCTGCGGCAGCAGCAGGTGGCCGGTGAAGCGCTCACCGAAGCGCGCCAGGGTTTTGGTGATGCGCTCGGCCTCGAGCACATCCACGCCGATGCCATAGATCATGCGCGCGCGGCCTGCATCAGCGCCTTCATCTCGCGCACCGCCGTGGCGAGGCCGACGCTCAGGGCGTGGGCGATGATGGCGTGCCCGATATTGAGCTCGACGATGTCGGTGAGGCGCGCCACCGGCTGCACGTTCTCGTAGTTGAGCCCATGGCCGGCATGCACGGTGAGGCCGAGGGTGGTGGCAAGGCGCATCGAGTCCTCCAGGCGCTTCAGCTGTGCTGCCTGGGCAGCGCCGGCACTCTCGGCGTAGGCGCCGGTGTGCAGCTCGATCACCGGCGCCCCGACCGCGGCCGCCGACTCGATCTGGCGCGCGTCCGGATCGATGAAGAGCGAGACGCGGATGCGGGACTTCTTGAGCTCACCGATCGCCTCGCGCAGGCGCGTGGCATCGCCGGCCACATCGAGGCCGCCTTCGGTCGTGACCTCGGCGCGCCGCTCCGGCACCAGGCACACATCCTGCGGGGCGACGTCCGCGGCAATCTTCAGCATCTCCTCGGTGACCGCCATCTCGAGGTTCATGTGGGTCTGCATGAGTCCCCTGAGCGCGTAGACATCGCGGTCCTGGATGTGGCGGCGGTCCTCGCGCAGGTGCAGCGTGATGCTGTCGGCGCCACAGCCTTCGGCCGTCAGGGCCGCGGCCACCGGGTCCGGGAGGCGCCCGCGGCGCGCCTGGCGCAGCGTCGCCACATGGTCGATGTTGAGACCGAGTGCGAGCGGCTTCACGGCGCCACCTTGCGCACCATGGCGCGCGCCACTTCGCGGGTGGCGAGCGTGCGCCCTTCCAGACACGTGCCGAGGGCGCTCTTGAGCAGGCGCCGCGCATCCTCGAGCGCCGCCGGGGCGCTCAAGTCCCCGGCCGCGAGCGCGAGCAGCGAGTGCCCGCAGAGTGCCCCCGGCGTGCCCGCTGCGACCGCGACCAGTCCCGCATCGGGGCGGTACTCGTAGGAAGCCTGGGGCTCGATCGGCCGGCCACCGTGCGCCTCGGTGGCGAGGTCCAGTCCGTAGCCGAGCACCTGCAGCAGGTGCTTCTCGAACAGGCGCAGTGCCGGGGCGAGCGGCGCGCCGCCGCGCAGGGTGCTCAGGGTGCCGTGGTAGTGATCGAAGAGCTCCGGCTGCGGGTCGTGGCGCGTGGTGAGCTTCAGGAGCAGCTCATTGAGGTAGAACCCCGACAGCAGCGCTGGCGGCGGCAGCGCCGCGCAGCTCGCGGCGCGCTCCGCCCCGGTGAGGGTCGCCGCCTCGCCCCTGCCGCTGAAGGAGAAGAGCAGCGGCTGGAAGGGCTGCAGCACCGGGGCGAGCTTCGCCTGCGGCCCGCGCACACCGCGGGCAAAGAGCGTCAGCCGGCCGTGCTCGCGCGTCAGGACGTCGAGGATCCGGCTCGTGTCGCGCCAGGGCCGGTGATGCAGGAGGTAGCCTAAGGCGAGCTCGATGCGGCGTGCGCTGCGCGTCATTCCAGTCCGAGTTCCTTCAGGGCGCGGGCGTTATCGGCCCAATTCTCGCGCACTTTGACCCACAGGGTCAGGTGCAGGCGGCGCTTGAGCATCTCGTTGAGGGTGAGGCGTGCGGCGGTGCCGACGCGCTTGAGGCGCTCCCCCTTGGCGCCGATGACGATCGGCTTCTGGCCCTCGCGGTCGACCCAGATAGCCGCGTCCACCATCAGCTGCCCCTCCTCCTCCGCCAGGCGCTCCACTTCCACTGCGATGCCGTAGGGCACTTCCTGGTTCAGCTCCAGGGTGAGCTTTTCGCGGATCATCTCGGCGATGCGGAACTCGAGCCCGCGGTCGGTCAGCTCCCCGTTCGGGTAGAGCACCGGGCCTTCAGGCAGGTGCGCGGCGATCGTGCGGCGCAGGGCCTCGATGTTGTCGGACTTCAGTGCCGAAATCGGCACGATGGCGAGGAAGGGGTGGCGCTCGCCGAGCTCCTTCAGATAAGGCAGCAGCCGCTCGCGCGGACGCACGCGGTCGACCTTGTTGACGGCGGCGATGGCGGCGCGCCCGGCGCGCGCCACGCGGCCCAGGGCGAGGTCATCCTCGGCCGTCCATTTGAGCGCCTCGAGCACCAGCACCACGATGTCCGCCTCCTCCAGCGCCGCGGTCGCGGTGCGGTTCATGGCCTTGTTGAGGGCGCGCGGCGCCTCGCGGTGCAGTCCCGGGGTGTCGAGGAAGGCGATCTGCTCGCTCGGCGAGGTGTAGATGCCGAGGATGCGGTGGCGGGTGGTCTGCGGGCGCGGGGTGACGATCGAGAGCTTCTGCCCCACGAGCGCGTTGAGGAGCGTCGACTTGCCGACGTTCGGCCGGCCGACGAGCGCGGCAAAGCCACTGCGAAATGGCGCCTGGGGAGTGTTCTTCACGGGAGAGATCCTAAACGCTGCGGGTACCGAGCGTCTCGATCATGCGCTCGGCAGCCTCCTGCTCGGCGCGGCGGCGGCTGGAACCCTGGCCGGAGGTCTTGAGCTTGAGTGCCGGCACTTCGCAGCTCACGGTGAAACTCTGGGCATGGTCGGCCCCCTCGACCCGCGCGACGGCGTAGTCGGGCAGCTTCAGGCTGCGCGACTGCAGGTACTCCTGCAGGCGGGTCTTGGCGTCCTTGAGGGCCTCGGGCTCGGGCAACGCGGCGATGCGGGCGGCAAACAGGCGCAGCAGCACCGGTTCTACCCCGGGCAGTCCCCCCTCGAGGAACATCGCCCCGCAGAGCGCCTCGAAGGCGTCCGCGAGGATCGACTGGCGGCGAAAACCGCCGCTCTTGAGCTCCCCGGAGCCCAGCTGCAGCTCCTCCCCCAGGGCGAGCTCGCCGGCGATCCCGGCGAGGGGCTCGGCGCTCACGAGGCGCGCGCGCAGGCGGCTTAAGTCCCCCTCGCTCGCGGAGGGGAAGGCGAGGTAGAGCGCGCGCGCCACCACCAGGTTGACGACCGCGTCCCCGAGGAACTCCAGGCGCTCGTTATTGTCGCTGGCGGCGCTGCGGTGGGTGAGCGCTGCGCGAAACAGCGTCAGGTCACGCGCCTCGTAGCCGAGGCGCTCGCGCACGAAGCGCGCCGGCCAGTCAGCGGCGCGCAGCGGGTCCGGACGCCGGCCGGGCGGCAACGCCCTATTCGCCGCCGATGCGCACCTGCTTGTCGAAAGCGAAGTGCAGGGAGATGTTGGAGAAGAGCGGCGCGTCGTCCTCGTACTGGGCCTCGACCAGCCACACGCCCTCGTCGCGCGTGATCTTGAAGTCCTTCGAGTCGGGGTAATTCACCATGTCGATCTCGAAGTGCTTGTCGATCGCCGCCTTGATGTTGGCCGCGGAGGCGCCCCCTTTGAGCTCGCTCTTGGTGCCCTCGAGCGTCTTCACCACCTTCAGATAGTTCAGGTACACCGGGGCGGCGCGGATGCCGGCGTAGATCACGATGGCGAACGGGGTCAGCAGGATCAGCCAGCCGAGCGCCGTGACACCCAATTGCCTGTTTCGCATCATCACTGCACCCTCATTCAGATGTTGCCCAGATGTTGCCGCCCTCAAAAGCACCCGGGGCCTGCGCGGTCGCAGGTCAGGGGATCTTGGAGCCGATGCGGCTCCACATGGGGCCGCCACTGCGCCCGAGGTCCCAATTGAACCAGATCCGGGTCGCCCTGCCGACGAGATTCTCCTCAGGAACGAAGCCCCAACTGCGACCGTCGTCACTGTTATCGCGATTGTCCCCCATCATCAGGTAGTGCCCGGGGGGTACCACGCGGTCGAAGTCGGGGATCTTCATGCCGCCCGGGGAGTCCTCGTCCCCGCACACGTAGCCGCGCACCCCCCGGCGGTTGCAGCCCGGCAGCACCGGCTGGCGGTCGATCGACACCGGGCAGTACATCGCGATGTGCTCATGCTCCCCTAAGCGCTCGTGGGCGACCGCGAAGTTGATGTAGCAGCCGTCGCTGAAGCGCTCCTTGCCCGGCAGCACGGGCGCCGGCTGGCCGTTGATGTAGATGTGGTTGTCGCGCACCTCGACGTGGTCCCCGGGCAGCCCCACCAGGCGCTTGATGAAGTTGACGGAAGGGTTCGGCGGAAAGCGGAACACCACCACATCGCCGCGCTGCGGCTCCCCGATCGCGACGACCTTCTTGTTGATGACCGGCAGGCGCAGGCCGTAGGCGTACTTGTTGACGATGATGAAGTCGCCATCGAGGAGCGTCGGCATCATGGAGTCGGAAGGGATGCGGAAGGGCTCGAAGATGAAGGAGCGCAGCAGCAGCACCACGAGCGCCACCGGGAAGAAGCTGCGCGCGTAGTCGACCGTGCCGGGCTCTGCGAGCAGCGCCAGGTCGCGCCCCGCGGCGCGCGCCGCGGCCAGGCGCCGCGGCTTCAGCAACCAGGAGTCGATCCCCCACACGACTCCGGTCACCACCGTGATGGCGAGCAGCACCGCGCTGAAATCGAGCGACTCGGAGATGAGCAGGCGCACCACCGCGGCGATCATCAGTACCGGGAGTGCCGTGTAGAGCAGCGTCATCAGCGTGCTGTCGCGCACCACCTGGGCGCCCGGCGGCGCTGCGAGCATGCGTCGTGGCCTGAGGAACCAGTCGTCGACGATGCAGATGAGGGTGACCGGCAGTGCCAGCCAGGAGAGCAGATCTATGAGGGGCTTTAAGCTCTGTAGCATGTCTATCTCTATTGTTTACGCCCGACTTGCAACACCGCGAGGAAGGCTTCCTGCGGGATTTCCACGTGACCCAGCTGCTTCATGCGCTTCTTGCCCTCCTTCTGCTTCTCGAGGAGCTTGCGCTTGCGGCTGACGTCCCCGCCGTAGCATTTGGCGAGCACGTTCTTGCGCAGCGCCTTGACCGTGGCGCGCGCGATCACGTCCTTGCCGATGGCGGCCTGGACGGCCACCTCGAACATCTGCCGCGGGATCAGCTCGTGCATCTTGTCCACGAGCTCGCGCCCGCGCTGATAGGCGCTCTCGCGGTGCGCGATGATCGAGAGCGCATCCACCGGGTCGCCGTTGATGAGAATGTCGAGCTTGACGAGCGGGGCGACGGCGAAGTGGCTGAACTCGTAGTCGAAGGAGGCGTAGCCGCGGCTTGAGGACTTCAGGCGGTCGAAGAAATCGAGCACCACTTCGGCCAGCGGCAGCTCGTACTGCAGCGATACCTGGGTACCCAGGTACAGCATCTTCTTCTGGGTGCCGCGCTTGTCGTTGCACAGCTTCAGCACCGCGCCGACGTGATCCGGCGGCACGAGGATGTTGGCCGTGATGATCGGCTCACGGATCTCCTCGATCTCATTCGGCGGCGGCAGCTTCGCGGGGTTGTCGACGTAGCGTACCTCGCCGTCGCTCCTGAGCACCTCGTACACCACGGTCGGGGCGCTGGTGACCAAGGTGAGCTGGTATTCGCGCTCCAGGCGTTCCTGCACGATGTCCATGTGCAGCAGGCCCAGGAACCCGCAGCGGAAGCCGAAGCCCAAGGCCCCTGAGACCTCCGGCTCGTAGTGGAGCGCGGAGTCATTGAGGCGCAGCTTGCCTAAGGCATCGCGGAACTTTTCGTAGTCTTCCGAGTTCACCGGGAAGAGCCCCGCGAACACGCGCGGCTTGATCTGTTTGAAGCCCGGCAGCGGCTTGTCCGCGGGGCGCGTCTCGAGCGTGATGGTGTCACCGACCGGGGCGCCGTCGATCTCCTTGATGCCGGCGACCACGAAGCCGACGTCCCCGGCCGCGAGCGTCTGCTGCACCAGGGGCTTTGGGGTAAAGCGGCCGAGGCGGTCGGCGACGTGCGCACGCCCCGTGGACACCACGCGGATCTTGTCCCCGGTGTTGAGCGTGCCGTTCATCACGCGCACCAGCGATACCACGCCCACGTAGTTGTCGAACCAGGAGTCGATGATGAGGGCCTGCAGCGGCGCCTGCGGGTCCCCGCGCGGCGCTGGGATCTGCCTGATGAGGCGCTCGAGGAGCTCCGGCACCCCCTCCCCGGTCTTGGCGCTGACGCGCGCCGCGTCGGTGGCCTCGATGCCGATGATCTCCTCGATCTCCTGGGCGACGCGGTCCGGATCGGCCGAGGGCAGGTCGATCTTGTTGATGACCGGCACCACCTCGAGCCCCTGTTCGATGGCGGTATTGCAGTTGGCGACGCTCTGCGCCTCCACCCCCTGGGAGGCATCCACCACCAGCAGCGCCCCGTCACAGGCGGCGAGCGAGCGTGACACCTCGTAGGAGAAGTCGACGTGGCCCGGGGTGTCGATCATGTTCAGCTGGTAGCGCTCGCCATCGTGCGCGTCGTAGTAGAGCGTGACGCTCTGCGCCTTGATGGTGATGCCGCGCTCGCGCTCGAGCGCCATGGAATCAAGCACCTGCGCCTGCATTTCGCGGTCGGCCAGGCCGCCGCACAGCTGGATGAGGCGGTCAGCGAGGGTCGATTTGCCGTGGTCGACGTGCGCGATGATGGAAAAGTTACGTATGTGCCGCATGAAGCCTTGAGACGGAAAGTCCTGAACGCGCAAGTGCCGCGCCAGGGGATCAAGCGGGCGGGCGGATTATAGGGAAAAACGCGGACTTACGAACGTCCGCTACGCCCTGAGGAGCGCTTCAGGCGCCCGGACGACGCAGCAGGCGCAGCAGTTCCGGGCGGTCGAGCCGGTGGCGGCACACCACCGTGCCGTCCAGCAGCAGCACCGGCACGTCGAAATCGTGCCGGCGCTTGAGCTCCGGATCGGCATCCACATCAAGGACCTGCAGCGGCGGGAGCGTGCGCTCGCGCGCTAAGCGCTCAAGGTCGGCGAGCATCTCCTCGCACAGCGGGCAGTCCTGCCGGTGCACCAGCGTGAGGCGCTCTGCCGCCACGGCTTGCTAGCGCCGGCCCCCGGCAGACAGGCCCTGCGCCTTCACCTGGGTGGCGATGAACTGCACGGTCTCCGGCGGTACTTCGCCGACGGCGGTGATCTTGTGGCCGTCGACGACGGTCGAGAAGGCGGAACTGGAGCCCACGGTCGCCGCTTCCGCCACCGGGGTTTCGGCGCTGGTGCTCGGCGGGTTCACGGCGGTCTCCTGGTGCTCAACGAATACCGAGACGGAGGCGACGCCATCGGTGAACACCAGGTGATCGACTGCCTGGCTGGAGCCGGGCAGCGTCTGCGCCGAGCGGTTGCTCATGTGGAAGCCCGGCGGCAGGCGCATGGCATTCCAGGCCGAGGAGTCGGCCGCCGGCGCCACGAGCGGCGTCTGCGTGTCGCGCACCCAATGGAAGCCCTCGGTGGAGAACTCGGGCTTGAAGAGTGCATCGGGGATGTGGGAGGAGAGCGTCAGGCTTGCGAATACGATCTGCTCGATCACCTGCCCGTGGGCGTCACACAGCTGCGTCTTCAGCGGCATCGCCGTCGAATCGTCGATCCACAGCCGGTAGCCGTAGCGGAACTCGTCCTTCGGCGTGACCGTGATCACGTGGGTGTCGCGGCGGTTGAGGCGCGTGCGCGCCACTTCCTTGATGTCATAGAAGTTCGCGGTCTGTTCGTTCACGGCCGGGAAGCCCACCAGCGGCTCGGGCGCCGGTCGCTGCTCGACCACCACCGTGCGCTTGTCCGGCAGGTAGCAGGCAAGACTCGAGCCGTTGCGGATGAACTCGCGCCCCGAGCCATCCAGGGATGCGAGGCGCTCGGACACCGTGCCGTCCTGCACCCGGTGGATGATGCGCAGCATCTCCACCTGGCCGCCGTGCCAATGCGAGAACGTGCCGTCGTAGTTGCGCGTGGTGAGCGCCTGGTTCATGCGCTGCAGCCATTGCGCCGGCTCATCCGCCCACGCTGTCGCTGCGCCCAGGCAACTGAGCGCCAGCGCCGCCAGTGTCTCGCTACTTCGCATCGCCCGCGACATTGACCCTGACGTCCTCGACGGGCGTCGGCGGTGACTCGCTGCTGATGAAGGCCGAGAGCAGGTTGCGGCCCGCGACCGGGGAGGAAACCATGCTGTGGGCGACGACGTAATTGGCGAGCTGCGTGCTCGGCACCAGCATCGGCCGCACCGCAGGCATGCGCGGCGTCACGTAGCTTGCGTCATTAAGGCCGGCGGAGGCTTTCAGGAGCGGGGCCGCCACGGCGCTGGCGGCGTGCTGCGCGGTAAGGGGTAGCACCGCAGGGGCCTGTGCGCGCAGCCACAGGACCGACGCTGCGGCGACGCCTGCGGCCACTGCGGCGCCGGCGAGCGGCTGCCACCAGCGCACCGGCGTCGGCAGTGCGCTGCGCGATGCGGCCACGGCGCCGAGCGTGGGTTCGGCGCTGATGGCGGCATTCACCCGCCCGGCGAGCGGTGCGTTCAGGCGCACCCCGCGCTCGGCGCGGATCACGGCGCCGACGACCGCGTAGCGACCCCAGCGCGCCTTGAGCGCCTCATCGCGCGACAGCCGCCGCGCCAGCAGCTCGCACTCCTGCGGCGGCAGCTCGTCATCGAACATGGCAGACAACTGACTGTCGAGTTCCTCGTTCATCCCAGTTCCTCTGCGCGGCCCAGCCCACCTTCGAAAATTTCCCGCAGGCGCTTATCGATCGCCTCGCGGGCACGGAAGATCCGCGAGCGCACGGTGCCCACCGGGCAGTCCATGGCGGTTGCGATCTCCTCGTAGGACAGTCCCTCGAGTTCGCGCAGCACGATGGCAGTGCGCAGGTCCTCGGGGAGTGCGTCGATGGCGGCGTTCACGGTCGAGCGGATCTCGTCCGTCAGCACCAGCCCTTCGGGCGTTTCAGGATCTTTCATGCGGCCTTGCATCTCGTAAGACTCATCCGAGCTGTTACGGTCGAGGTCATATTCAATCGGGCTGCGGTCACGGGACACGACGGCATTCTTGGCGGTATTTATGGCAATCCTGTAAAGCCAGGTATAGAACGCGCTGTCCCCCCGGAACTGCGGCAGCGCCCGGTAGGCCTTGATGAAGGCTTCCTGGGCGATGTCCTCGGCCTCCGCCGGGTTGCGGACGTAGCGCATGACCAGCTTGACGAGTTTGTGCTGGTACTTGAGGACCAGCGCATCAAACGCCCCCTTGTCGCCGCGCTGCACGCGGCGGACCAGACTGAGATCACTTGCATCGGCGCTCACGCGCCACTACTCCCTCAAGGAAGGCCGGCGCGCTGTGAGGTGAGTAGACTGTAAGCCCGAGTGAAAGTTCAGCATCGTGACTGGCCGGCGTAGACGGGTACCGAGGATAGCGCCTGGAGACCCCTCAAGCGACATAAGCCCGGATCCGCATCACAAGATGCGCGGTTTGGGGGTCTTCCGGGGTCACCCCGCCCAAAAGGTACCCCGCCAGCACCGGGTCGGGCAGTTCCAGCAGCCCCTCAAAGGCCCGCCGCTCGCGCGGGCTCGCCGCGGGGAGTGACCTGCGCCCGAAGCGCTCGAGCAACAGATCGAGCTCCTTCATGCCGCGCCGGCAGCGCCACAGCAGGCGCCCGAGTTCGGCCGCCGGCAGCGCCACCGCAGCGCCAGGCGCACTGTCTTTCAGGACTGCCGCTCCACCATCATCTTCTTGATTTCGGCGATGGCGCGCGCCGGGTTCAGGTCCTTGGGACACGCATCGGTACAGTTCATGATGGTGTGGCAGCGATACAGCCGGAAAGGGTCCTCGAGCTCATCGAGGCGCTCACCCTGCGCCTCATCGCGGCTATCGATGATCCAGCGGTAGGCGGCCAGCAGCGCCGCCGGACCGAGGAAGCGTTCGCTGTTCCACCAGTAGCTCGGGCAGGCGGTGGAGCAGCAGGCGCACAGGATGCACGCCGCCGGGCGGTCGATCCTCTCCTGCTCCTCCTTGCTTTGCAGCCGCTCGCGGTCCGGGGGTGGCGGGGTGCGGCTCTGCAGCCAGGGTTTCACGGCCGCGTACTGCGCATAGAAAGTAGTGAGGTCCGGCACCAGGTCCTTGATGACCGGCAGGTGCGGCAGCGGGTAGATCTTGATGTCGCCGGCCAGGTCCGCCATGGCGGTGGTGCAGGCGAGGCGGTTCACGCCGTTGATATTCATGGCGCAGGAGCCGCAGATACCCTCGCGGCAGGAGCGGCGGAAGGTAAGCGAGGAATCGACCGCGGCTTTGAGCTGGATCAGGGCATCGAGCACCATCGGGCCGCAGCTCTTCACCTCGAGCGCGAAGGTATCGAGGCGCGGGTTCTCGCCCGAGTCCGGGTTGAAGCGGTAGATGCGCACCGTGCGCAGCTGGCGGGCGCCGGCGGGGGCAGCGTGTGTGATGCCCTTGACGATGCGCGAGTTGGGAGGCAGGCGGAATTCGGCCATCGTGCTCTCTTAGTACGTGCGCGCCTTGGGCGGAATGGTCTGAACGTCCGAGCTCAGGGTGTTCAGGTGCACCGGACGGTAGTCGAAGCGCACCTGTCCCGGGCCCTCGACCCAGCACAGCGTGTGCTTCAGCCAGTTCACGTCGTCGCGCTGCGGGAAGTCCTCGCGCGCGTGCGCGCCACGGCTCTCGGTGCGGTTGGCGGCCGAGTGGATGGTCGCGGTCGCCTGCAGCAGCAGGTTCTCGAGCTCGAGCGTCTCGATGAGGTCGGAATTCCAGATCAGGGAGCGGTCGGCGATCCGAACGTCCGCGAAGGAGGCAAAGGTCGCGGCGAGCTTCGTTACGCCCTGGGCCAGGGTCTCCCCGGTGCGGAATACCGCCGCATCCAGCTGCATGGTCTTTTGCATCTCGAGGCGGATCGCGGCCGTGCCGCGGCTGCCGTCAGCGTTGCGCAGCCGGTCAAGGCGCGCAATCGCCGCCTCACCTGCCTCCTGCGCCCAGGGACGGTGGCGCTCGCCCGGCTTCACGATCTCTGCGCAGCGCCGCGCAGCCTCGCGTCCGAAGACCACGAGGTCGAGGAGCGAGTTGCTGCCGAGGCGGTTCGCGCCGTGCACCGAGACGCAGGCCGCCTCCCCGACCGCCATCAGGCCAGGCACGATGCCCTCCGGATCGCCATCCCGCGGCGCTACCACCTCGCCATGGTAATTGCAGGGAATGCCGCCCATGTTGTAGTGCACCGTCGGCTGCACCGGGATCGGCGCGCTGGTGACGTCGACAGCGGCGAAGATGCGCGCGGTTTCGGCGATGCCCGGCAGGCGCTCGTGGATGACCGCAGGACCTAAGTGCTCGAGATGCAGCTCGATGTGGTCGTGCTCGGGCCCGACGCCGCGGCCCTCGCGGATCTCTACCGTCATGGCCCGGCTCACGACGTCACGCGAGGCGAGGTCCTTGGCGTTCGGCGCGTAGCGCTCCATGAAGCGCTCGCCCTTGGAATTGGTGAGGTACCCGCCCTCCCCGCGCGCGCCTTCCGTGATCAGGCAGCCGGCGCCGTAGATGCCGGTGGGGTGGAACTGCACGAATTCCATGTCCTGCAGCGGCAGCCCTGCGCGCAGCACCATGGCATTGCCGTCCCCGGTGCACGAATGCGCCGAGGTGCAGGAGAAGTAGGCGCGCCCGTAGCCCCCGGTGGCGAGGATCGTCATGTGGGCGCGGAAGCGGTGCAGCGTGCCGTCGGCGAGATCGAGCGCAATCACGCCGCGGCACTCGCCGTTCTCCATGAGGAGGTCGATGGCGAAGTACTCGACGAAGAAAGTGGCCGCACGGCGCACCGACTGCTGATAGAGGGTGTGGAGCATCGCGTGCCCGGTGCGGTCGGCCGCCGCGCAGGTGCGCTGTGCGATGCCCTTGCCGTAGTGGGTCGTCATGCCGCCGAAGGGGCGCTGGTAGATGAGGCCCTTGTCGGTGCGCGAGAACGGCACCCCGTAGTGCTCCAGCTCGATCACCGCTGCCGGCGCCTCCTTGCACATGAGCTCGATCGCGTCCTGGTCGCCCAGCCAGTCCGAGCCCTTGACGGTGTCGTACATGTGCCAGCGCCAGTCGTCCTCGCCCATGTTGCCGAGCGCGGCACTGATGCCGCCCTGCGCCGCTACCGTGTGGCTGCGCGTCGGGAAGAGCTTGGTGATGCAGGCGGTCGACAACCCGCTCTCGGCCAGTCCGAGCGTCGCGCGCAGTCCCGCGCCTCCGGCGCCCACAACGATCACATCGTAGCTGTGCTCGACGAAGCGGTAGGCGCTCATGCGCCACCCCCGCAGGCCACTTTCAGCACCGCGAACACCGCCGCGGCCGCCGCGAGCACGTGGATGAAAGCGCTCAGCACCAAGAGCAGTGTCTTCGCGCCCGCCGCGTGCACGTAGTCCTCGACGATCACCTGCAGCCCGAGCTTGGAGTGCCAGGCGGCAATCAGCACGAAGAGCACGAGGAGCAGCGCCGTCCAGGCCTGCCCCATCCAGGCGGTCACCGTGACGTGATCGAACCCGGGCAGGGCGAGAATCGAGACCGCGAACCAGATCGACAGCGGCACCAGGGCGAGCGCAGTCAGGCGCTGCACCCACCAGTGATGCACGCCCGAGCGCGCCGGACCCGCCCCGAGTACCTGCCGCAGGGGATTCGAGAGGCTCACGGCGTGCGTCCCCACAGCGCCCACGCGATCGCAAGCGTCAGCGCCAGGCTCGTAACGACGATCAGCCAGGCACTGGCGCGCGACTGGGAGCGCTCCAGTCCCCTGCCCGTGTCCCACACCAGGTGACGGATGCCGGCGAGCAGGTGATAGGCGAACGCGAAGATGAGTGCCAGATAAACGAGCTTCATCGGCGCCCCCGAGAACAGGTGCTGGGCGCGCTGCTGCGCGGCGGCCCCCTGCGCGACGGCCATCAGCCAGTAGCACAGCACGAGGAAGCCGACCGACAGGATGACGCCGGTGAAGCGGTTCAGAATGGAAGTGGTCAGGGTGTACTTGAACTTGTACACCGACAGGTGCGGGGATAGCGGTCGGCTCGGCATACGCTCTTCAGAAATCGATACAGCGCCCGTTCCTCTCCCAGTCGCCGTAGCGGGTGGGTTCAGGGCCTGCCGGGCCGCCGCTCTCGCGCGGCGCCGCGCCTTGCGATGCGGTCGCGGGCGCGTCTGCAGGTTCGCTGGAGGTCTTCTCGGGAGGTGACTCAGGACTCTTGCGATCAGGCATCGACATACCCATTTAGTCTGCCAGAATTCACGCTCGACGGCCACGAAAGGCCGAGGAAAAACAACGCTCAACATGCGCACGCCCTGGAACTCAGTCTCACTTGACACTCTGGGCGTGCTGCGCGCGCGCGGGCCCGATGCGCGCAAGTTCCTGCAGGGACAACTGTCGAACGACCTGTCGCGGCTCTCGGGCGAGCGCGCGCTCTTGGCGGGCTACCACAACGTGCAGGGGCGTGCGATCGCGCTGCTGCGCCTCATCGAGGTCGGCGCCGATGATTTTATAGCGATACTGCCGCGCGAACTCGTGAGCGCACTCGCCGCGCGCCTGAGCAAGTTCATCCTGCGCGCCAAGGTGAAGCTGAGCGACGAGTCGGCCGCCTGGCAGGTGCTCGGGATTGTGGCGGCCGCGGACGCAGACCCCACCGCGCCGGCGCACGCGGCGCTGCTGCCGCCGCGTGGCGGTGCGCGCCAGGTGGAAGGCGCTCACATCGTCCGAATCGGGGAGTCGCCGCCGCGCCTGCTCATGGTGCGTCCGGCGGGCGCGCCGCCGCTCGCGGAACCTGCGCGGCTGGAATTCAGGGACTGGCAGCTCGCGACGATCGCCGCCGGTGAGCCCCAGGTGTACGCAGCCACCTCCGAGGAGTTCGTAGCGCAGATGCTGAACCTCGATCTCATCGAGGGCATCTCGTTCGAGAAGGGCTGCTACACCGGCCAGGAAGTCATCGCGCGGGCACACTTCCGCGGCCGCGTGAAGCGCCGTATGCAGCGTTTTATCACCGAGGGTGCCGCGGGGCTGGCCGCGGGAGACACCGCGCGACTGGCGGACGGGCGGGCGCTCACCGTGGTCGAGGCGGCGCAGCACGTGGATGGCCGCTGCGAATTCCTCGCCGTGACGGCCCTGACGCCTGAGCCGGAAGGGCAACCCGAGGTGCCCGGCGCGCGCGCACTGGCGGCCAGTCAGCTGCCGCTGCCCTACGCCCTGCCCCAGTGAGGCATCCGCTCAGGACTTACAGGGACTAAAGCGTGAAGCCGGCGCGGGCCACGTGCGTGCGGCTGCGGCTAGTGTGGCCTTTGCCAGGCATCACGCAGGCCCAGAGGCTTCCCATGCAGCCGCCCGCAGCACCGGCCTTCCCTGTGGCGCTCTTCTTCGGCGTCATGGCCCTGGGGGCCCTCGGCTGGTGTGCGCTCCTCAGGTACGCCACCCGCAGCGCGCGCAGCACTGCGCTGACTTCCCCCGGGGAATTCAGCCGTGAGGTGCGCGCGTCCGAGCCGGCCGCAGCCGCACGCCCGCGTCTGAGCCCCGGCGGGGGCATCGCGCTGCTGTTCGCAGCGGTCGCCGCTGCCTTGGGTGCGGGCATTACCTGGGTGACGCTCGCGAGCATCGCACAGCAGCGCCGCTTCGAGAAGACGCCGACCGCAAGTGCCGAGATCACGAACCCCGGGGCGAGGCCAGGCGCGCGGCTGCACTACCGGTTCGAGGTTGGCGGCCGCGTTTACGAGGGCGCCACGGACGTCGAGGTACGGCGCGCGCAGCGCATTACCGTGCACTACCTGCCTGCGGATCCTTCGAAGAACCGCCCCGCGCAAACCACCTTGCCGGCTTCGATCGCACTCGTGGCGCCCCTGATCTTCGACCTGGCCTCTGTGCTGCTCGCGCTGAAACTCAGGCGCGACTACGTGCTCGCAAGGCGCGGGCGGCTCACGACCGGCAAGGTGGTGGCATACGCATTCGGCGGTCGCGGTTATTCCGTTCTCGCCTATTACGACTTTGCGAACGCCCAGAGTGGGGTTACGCGTGGCCGCTCCCTCCTCTCCAACTACACCAGCGCGAGTCCATACCTTAAGACCCCAGTCGGCTCCGGCGTCGAGGTCCTCTATCTGGCCGAGCGGCCGCAGCGCAACGGCCTGAAGTTGGGATTGTGGTGGCGGATGTGAGATTTCAGGCCGCGGGCGCGCTCGCCGACCCGCTGGAATTGCCGGCTTAAGGGCCGGCGTATCGGCAGGACGGTGCGCGGACCGGCGTATCCGCTCACGCCGCGCTCACTCGGCTTCGGGTCGCATGTGCGGGAAGAGGATGACGTCGCGGATCGAGGGCGAGTCGGTGAAGAACATCACCAGGCGATCGATGCCAACGCCGAGGCCCGCGGTCGGGGGCATGCCGTACTCGAGCGCGCGCACGTAGTCGGCGTCGTAGAACATCGCTTCCTCGTCGCCCTTGTCCTTGCGCGCCACCTGCGCGCGAAAGCGCGCCGCTTGGTCCTCCGGATCGTTGAGCTCGGAGAAGCCGTTGGCGATCTCACGCCCACCGATAAAGAACTCGAAGCGATCGGTGACAAACGGGTCGGTGTCGTTCGGGCGCGATAGCGGCGAGACTTCCGCAGGGTACGCGTACACGAAGGTCGGGTCGGTGAGCGTGCTCTCGGCAGTCTTCTCGAAGATCTCGATCTGCAGCTTCCCGGGCCCGTCCTGGGACTCGAACTTAAGACCGAGCTGCTCGCAGCGCTTGCGCAGGTAGGTCAGATCGCGCAGTGACAAGGGATCGATCCCCGGGTTGTTGTCGATGATCGCCTGCTCGACCGTGACGCGCCGGAAGGGCTTCGCGAGGTCGTAGGGACGCCCCTGGTAGCTGAGCTGCTCGGTGCCGTAGAGCGTCTCGGCCAGCCCGCGCACGGCCTTTTCGATCCACTCCATGAGGTCGCGGTAGTCGGCGTACGCAAGATATAGCTCGAGCATCGTGAACTCGGGGTTGTGCTGGGTGGAGAGGCCCTCGTTGCGGAAGTTGCGATTGATCTCGTAGACGCGCTCGAGGCCGCCGACGATCAGGCGCTTCAGGTACAGCTCCGGCGCGATGCGCAGGTACATGTCGAGGTCGAGCGCGTTGTGGTGCGTCCTGAAGGGGCGCGCGGTGGCGCCACCCGGAATCGGCTGCATCATCGGCGTCTCGACCTCGAGGAAGTCAAGCGCGTCGAGGAAGTCGCGCAGGTAGCGGATGATGCGCGTGCGGGTTCGGAACACGTTGCGGCTGTGCTCGCTGACGATGAGGTCAACGTAGCGCTGGCGGTAGCGCGTCTCGGTGTCGGCAAGCCCGTGCCACTTGTCCGGCAGCGGGCGCAGCGACTTCACCAGTAGGCGCAGCGACTCCGCCCGCACCGACAGTTCCCCGGTCTTGGTGCGAAACAGCACGCCGCTCGCGCCGACGACGTCCCCGACGTCCCAGCCCTTGAAGGCGTCGTACGCGGCACCGAGCTTTTCCGCCTGCAGGAACAGCTGGATCTGCCCGGTGCGGTCGGCGATCTTGGCGAAGCTCGCCTTGCCCATGACGCGCTTGAAGAGCAGGCGCCCGCCGACCTTGACCTGCGTCGGGTTGGCGGCGAGCCACTCATCGCTGCGCTCGCCGAAGGAGTCGAGCAGCTGGCCGGCGAGCGCGTCGCGACGGAAGTCGTTCGGGAAGGCGCTGCCCGCGCCACGCAGCGCGGCGAGCTTCGCGCGCCGTTCGGCGATCAGCTTGTTTTCATCGGTCCCCGGACCATCCGCGCCGCCGTCCTGCTGCTTGTCTGTCATTGCTATACGCCCGCCTTCAGCGAGGCCTCCATGAACTGATCGAGCGCGCCATCGAGGACCGAGGCGGTGTTGCCGACCTCGACCCCGGTGCGCAGATCCTTGATACGCGACTGATCGAGGACGTAGGAGCGGATCTGGTTACCCCAGCTTACGTCGGACTTGGAATCTTCGAGAACCTTGGCGGCGGCGTTGCGCTTGTTGACCTCGAGCTCGTAGAGCTTCGCCTTCAGCATCTTCATGGCGGTCGAGCGGTTCTTGTGCTGACTGCGCTCGTTCTGGCACGCCACCACGATCCCGGAGGGCATGTGCGTGATACGCACCGCGGATTCGGTCTTGTTGACATGCTGGCCGCCGGCACCCGATGAACGGTATACGTCCGTCTTGAGATCAGCCGGGTTTATCTCGATCTCGATGTCATCGTCCACCTCGGGGGAGACGAATACCGAGGCGAAGGAGGTATGGCGGCGGTTGCCGGAGTCGAACGGGGACTTGCGCACCAGGCGGTGCACACCGGTCTCGGTGCGCAGCCAGCCGTAGGCGTACTCGCCCTTCACTTCCACCGTGGCGCTCTTCATGCCGGCGACCTCGCCGGGATTGGAGTCGATCACTTCGGCACTGAAACCACGCGCGGCGGCCCAACGCAGGTACATCCGCAAGAGCATCTGCGCCCAGTCCTGGGCTTCGGTGCCGCCGGCCCCGGCCTGGATGTCGAGGAAGGCGTTGTGGGAGTCCATCTTGCCGGAGAACATGCGCCTGAGCTCCAGATGCCGCACGTCGGCTTCCAGGCGCTGCGCGTCCTGCTCGATGTCGCGGGCAGCGGGCTCATCGTTCTCGCTCTCGGCGAGGTCCAGAAGCTCGGCCGCATCGGCGATGCCCTTGGTCGCGCGATCGATCTCACCCACATCGGCGCTCAAGCGCGCGCGCTCGCGCCCGAGCTCCTGGGCACGCGCGGGATTGGACCACACGGCCGGCTCCTCCAGCTCCCGGGCTACCTCCTCGAGGCGCTCCTGTTTGCGGTCGTACTCAAAGAAACCCCCGTAACGTTGCGATGCGTTCGGCGAGCTCCTTGAGCTGGCGCTTGGTCTGGTTGACTTCCATGGCAGTGCTGCGCGGACTTGCGAAGAAGGCGCGGGATGCTAGCACGGCGGCGGCGCGCTCAGGGGGCCGCGGGCAGGAGGTGGTCCACCAGGAGCTGCAGGCGCCGCTCGCCCTGGTACTCGTTCACCTCCAGGCGGTAGACCAGGTGCGCCAGACCCTCGGGCGGCACGAACTGCCCGTCCTCGGGCACGTGATTGAAGGCGATGGCATCGAAGCTGCGTCCGCCGCGGGGCACCTCGACCCACATCTTCAGGTGCCGCGCGCCGATGACGCGGGCATTGCTGATGCTGAAGACCCCGTCGAAACTCGGCTCGGGGAAGGCCTGTCCCCACGGGCCGCCCTCGCGCAGCGCCTGGGCGGTCTCGAGCGCGATCTCTTCCTGAGTGAGCTCCCCGTCGGTCTCCACCGCATCCGCAGCACTCACACCGGCCATCCAACGCTTCACCTCCGCATCGAAAGCCAGCGCGAAGCGATCCAGGTGGCCGCGCTCAAGCGTCAATCCCGCGGCCATGGCATGACCGCCGAAGCGGCTGATGAGCTCCGGCTCGCGCACGGCGATGGCATCGAGCACATCGCGGATGTGGACCCCGGGGATCGAGCGCGCCGAGCCGCGCAGCGTCGCATCGCTGGCCAGCGCGAAGGCGATGACCGGTCGGCGCAGGCGCTCCTTGACGCGGCTCGCCACGAGACCCACCACGCCCTGGTGCCAGCTGTCATCGAAGAGCACCACGCCGCTGCGCTCGCGCGCGCCCGGCATCGGCTCCGCCAGCACCCGCACCGCCGCCTGCGCCTCGGCTTGCATCTTGGCCTCGATCGCGCGGCGCTCCTGGTTGAGCCCATCGAGGCGCGCCGCCAGCACCTCGGCACGCGCCTCATCCTCCTCCAGCAGACACTGGATGCCGATCGTCATGTCATCGATGCGGCCCGCGGCGTTCAGGCGCGGTGCTACGGCGAAGGCGAGATCCGCGGCAGTGGCTTCCGTGCGCGAGCGGGCGGCGAGCTTGAGGAGCGCACGGATCCCCGGTACGCAGCGCCCGGCGCGGATGCGCTTGAGGCCCTGCGCGACCAGCACGCGGTTGTTGGCATCCAGTGGCACGACGTCGGCGACCGTGCCGAGCGCAACCAGGTCCAGGAGCGGTGCGACGCCCGGGGTGGCGCTGCCGGTGAGCCCGAGCTCCTCCATACGGCGCCGCAGCGCCGCCATGACATAGAAGGCGACGCCGACGCCGGCGAGGTTGCGGCTGCCGAAGTGGCTGCCCGGCAGGTTCGGGTTGACGATAACGTTGGCCTGGGGCAGCTCGCTCCCGGGCAGGTGATGATCGGTTACGAGCACATCGATGCCCGCCGCGCGCGCGGCGGCGACCCCGGCATTGCTCGAGACGCCGTTGTCCACCGTGACGATGAGGCTCGGGCTGCGCGTGCGCGCCAGGGCAACGATCTCAGGCGTGAGTCCGTAGCCGAACTCAAAGCGGTTGGGTACCAGGAAATCCACCGCGACGAAACCGAAGCGTGTGAGGGCGCGCACCATGAGCGCGCTGCTGGTCGCGCCATCGGCATCGAAGTCCCCGATGACGAGAATGCGCCCGGCGCGGTGCGCGAGCAGCAGCTCCACGGCGGCCGCGATTCCCTCGAGCGTGCCCACCGGCAGCAGCCGCTCGAGCGAGTGATTGAGCTCATCCGCGGAGCGCACCCCGCGCGCGGCGTACACGCGCCCGAGTACCGGATGCACCTGCATCAGGGTATCCGCCGCGGTGCGGCCGCGCCGCACGACCCGCAGCTTCACGCGAAGGCCTCGAGCGGCGCGCGGGCGCGGCGCCAGAACCTGAGGGCGCTGCGCGGGCCGAGCGTGAGCGCACGGTCATTGGCAATCAGGGTGAGGCGCGCAAGGACTCCTGAGCGCAGGGCCGCCACGGCCGGGGCGATGAAGCGCTCATCCAGGCGGGCAAGTCCTTCGCTAAAGCTCACGGGCATCGTCGTCTGCAACTCCTCGGCCACGCGCAGCGCGAGCACCACGTCCGCGGCCGCATCGGCCTGCAGCAGCGTCCCGAGGCCGCGCGGCACGGGCTCGCATCTTGCCCCCTCGAGCGCCATCAGACCATCAAGGTACGCATCAGCACCAAAGGCGCGCCATGGGAAGGCGCCCGCGTGCGCAGGCTGCCGCCCGAGGTCCGCGCCGCCGGCGCCCCACAGCCACAGGGCGTTCACCAAGGATGCGCTGCTTTGCGAATGCAGCCACATCTCAATCTCCGCGGCCGTGCGCCGCAGCGCCGCCGCCGCCGCCCCGCGCGGCAGGCTCGCCCCGATCTCAGCGCCCGCGCAGCGCTCGGGCTCCGGCGTCTCGAGGGCGGCGATCCCGGCCGCACGCAGCAGGAACTCCCCGCCCGGCAGCGGCACGAGTTCAAGGCCGGCACCGGCGAAGGTGTGCGCGAAGCTCGCTGCGAGACGCGTGAGCGTGGCGGCGGGCAGACGCAGGACGCCGCGGTGATCGAGATGCACCTGCGAAAGACCCGCCTGCAGGTACACCGGCGTTGCGATCCACTGCGAACGCACCGCCGCGCTCGGCGGGGGCGCCGCGGCCGCCGCGATGTTCGCGGGCGCGACCGGCGCGAGATCCGCGCGACCCAGGCGGCGCACGAGCCAGTCGCGCCAGCCGCCCGTCAGCGCCTGGCGCTCGGCGAAGCGCGCCGCCTGCGCCAGGCCGGCCAGCGCGGGCGCGGCCGCCCTCTCGCCCGCCAGAGCGTCGGCTGCGGGGTACAGATCCGTGATCACGATGACGAGTTCGCGCACCGGCGCTATCGTACCGCCATCGTGAGGTTCACCCTGGAAACCGGCTCCGCCGGCAATCTGATCCGCGGCTACTCGGGCGAGGAGATCCGCATCGGAGAGCGCGTGGTGCGCGAGAGCTGCCTCGTGACGGCAACCGAGCTATTGACCCAATGGGGGCCGCAGAGCTTCGCCGAGTTCACCAGCGCACACCTGGCCACGCTGATCGGGCTTGCGCCGGAGCTCGTGATCCTCAGCACCGGCATGACTCAGCAGTTCGCGCCGCTTGAGATACGTCAGGCACTCGCGCGCCACGGCATCGGGCTCGAGGCCATGCAGCTCGGTGCGGCCTGCCGCACATTCAACGTTCTGGTCCAGGAGGAGCGGCGGGTGGCCGCGGCGCTGTTCCTGCGCTAGAAGTGTCGACCGCCGGGAAGATGATCGGCAGAAGACACAGGGGGAGGATCAACCAACCAAACAATCATTCGAAGCTGACAGACTCGAACAATTGCACTGTTCTTATTTTTGTTCGAATTTTGTTGCTCTTGTTTCGACTTCCTCCTCCCTGTGTCTTCTGCCGGTCACCCTCCTGCACGTTATCTGTCGTCGTTGAGAGACAGGGCTGGCATGTTAAGCGCGTTGCAGAAGTCCGTGCAAGCTCCCTGACGCACAACGAGTTTTTGTAGTGGACCACGGCGGCGGCGCCGTCGTTGGGGTGCGCACAGAAGGCTTGTTTTCCCGGCATTTTTGCATGAGATCCTTTTCGATCTCTGAAAAATGGCCAACTTTAAATTATCTAAATCAACGAATTACGGATGCTATCTAATGTCATTACGATTCTAGATAACGACAAGAAGCCTTGGATCTGCCGGGAAAATCAGGCCGTGCCGCCCAGCAGCGGCACAAAGGCGACGGCCCCGAGAGTCTCGCGCTCGACGCGCTGTTCGCGCCGCGTGAAGCGCACCAGTTCCTGCTCCCCTTCCGGGCCCACCGGCACCAGCAGCCGACCGCCGACCTTCAGCTGCTTGATGAGCGCCTCGGGCACCGTGAGCGGGGCGGCCGCCACGAGGATGCCATCGAACGGTGCGTGCGCCTTCCAGCCGAGCGTGCCGTCGCCATGACGGAAGCGCACGTTGCGGATGCCGAGTTCCTTCAGCCGCTCGCGGGCGCGCGTGAGGAGCGGCTCGATGCGCTCGATGGTGTGCACGTGGGCGACCAGCGGCGCGAGCACCGCGGTCTGGTAGCCGCAGCCGGTGCCGACCTCCAGCACGTTGTCGACCGCGCCGCCCTCGAGCAGCGCCTCGGTCATGCGCGCGACGATGTAGGGCTGGGAGATCGTCTGGCCGAAGCCGATCGGGAGCGCGGTGTCCTCGTAGGCGCGGCTGCCAAGGGCCTCGTCAACGAAGATGTGGCGTGGCACGTTGCGCACCCGGTCGAGCACACTCAGGTTCGTGATGCCCTGCTCGCGCAGGCGCTGCACCAGGCGATCGCGCGTGCGCGCGCTCGTCATGCCGATGCCCGCCATGCGTGTGTCAGCCATCGAGGCCGCCGAGCCAGGTGGTGAGTTCCGGGAGCGCCGCGTGCCGGGTGAGGTCCACCTGCAAGGGGGTAACCGAAACGAAGCCCTGCGCAATGGTGTCGAAGTCGGTCCCCGGGCCCGCATCCTGTTCAGCACCGGCCGGCCCCACCCAGTACACCGAACGCCCGCGCGGGTCCTGGGCCTTCATCACCGCCGCGGAGCGATGGCGGTAGCCTAGGCGGCTCGCCCGGAATCCCTTCAGCTGCGCAAAGGGCACATCCGGAACGTTGACGTTGAGGATCAGCGCACGCTGCAGTGGCCTCTCGAGAAGGTGCGTCACGAGGAGTCGCGCGACCTCGGCGCCGGTCTCAAAGTGACCCCCGGGCGCGCCGCTCGTGCACAGTGAGACCGCGATGGTCGGCAGGCCGAGGAAGCGCCCCTCGACCGCCGCCGCCACTGTGCCCGAATACAGCACGTCGTCGCCGAGGTTGGCGCCGTCGTTCACGCCCGATACCACCATGTCGTGCTCGAAATCGAACAGCCCGGAAATCGCGAGGTGCACGCAGTCGGTCGGGGTCCCCGGAACGAAATACACCCCGGGCTCGGCCTCGAAGACCCGCAGCGGCACATCGAGGGTGAGGGAGTTGCTGGCGCCGCTCTTGTTGCGATCCGGGGCGACCACGGTCACCTCGGCCAGGGTGGCGAGCGCAGCGCGCAGCCGCTGGATACCCTCGGCACGGTAACCATCATCGTTACTGACCAGGATCTTCACGTACGATTCTTGAGGGCTTTAGTCTTCAGAAAAAGTGCGCGTGACTATACTTGAACCTCGACCCTTTGGGCGGAGGCGGACTTGACCGGCGCACCCGATGAGGAAGACCCGGAGGACCTGACCGAGGAGGCGCGCCTGTTCCGCGACGCCGTGCGCGGCGTCAGGCCCCTGGGTGCCCGCACGGTGGCACCTGCTGCACCGAAAGTGCGCGCGCGCGCCCGCTTCACGCGCGCGGATCGCGCCGCGGTCCTGCGCGAGAGTCTCGAGGCACCGGCAGGCGATCCGGCGCTGGCCGCCGGCGATGAGCTGGTGTTCCACCGTCCGCATGTGCCGGCAGCGGTGCTGCGGCGCCTGCGGCGCGGGGAGTACCGCGTGCAGCGCGAACTTGATCTGCATGGACTCACCGTCCTCGAGGCCAAGGCGGTGCTGCGCCGTTTCCTCATCCGTGCGCTGGAGGAAGAGGTGCGCTGCGTGCGCATCATCCACGGCAAGGGTCTGCGCTCCGGGCACCGCGGCCCCGTGCTCAAGGCCGCCGTCAGCGCGGTCCTGCGCCGCACCGGAGCGGTGCTGGCGTACGTCTCGGCGCGCCCGGTCGATGGCGGCACGGGCGCCGTCTACGTGCTGCTCGGGGCTGGCTAGACCTTCAGCCGCTGTCCGGCAGCTCCCCGGGTGTGGCGAGCAGTTCGCGCAGCACGGCAGTCGCGAAGCTCCCCCGCCCCAGGCGAAAGCACACGAGGAGCGCCTCGGGCTCCTCCGTCAGCGCCAGCTCCTGTAGCGCCAGCCGCAGGCTGCGACGCCCCTGACGCATGCCGGCGCCCGCGCAGGCGTCGCATTCGCGCGCATAGCGCGCCGCGACCGCAGTCTCGAGGGCGGCGACGCCGGCCTGCGTGGCAGGCGCCCCCGCGCCCCACATCGGGCCGGTGGGGTGGATCTGCAGGCGCGCGCCGCGCTCCTGGAGCGCCTCATCCACCGCCGTCACGGCGAAGAAACTGCCGCGGCCATCGAGCGTCGCCAGGTCCCCGGCCTGAAGCGTGCCCCAGCTGCCCGCCGCCACGCGCTCGGCGAGTACCGCGTTGAAGATGGCGCTGCGCGCCGCTGACAGGACGAAGCCGCGCTCGGCCGGGTGCAGGGCGGAAACGTCCGCCTCCAGGCGTTGCAAGTTCGCGCCGTCGCGCCCGAAGCGCTGCGGGCCGAAGTAATTGGGAACGCCCATCCGGCGGATCGCCTCGAGGCGCGGGGCAAGCGCGGCCGCAAGCTGCGCTCCTGAACCGCGGCGCGGCCGCAGGCGGATGCTGAAGCGGTTGCCCGCGAGCGCCCCACGCGGCAGCTTGCGGTTGTGCGCATGCGCTTCGAGAACACTGAACTCGGAGGATGCAAACCCCGCGAAGTCCACGGCCGTGCGCGGCCGCGGCACGCTGAACCATTGCACGGCGACGGCGCGGCGGTCCTTGAGCCCGGCATAGCCGACATCGTGGGGGCGACACAGCGCCAGGCGCGCAAGCTCGCGTGCGACCCAGGCTGTGTTGGCGTTGATCTTGCGCACCTTCAGCAACACGTGCGCACCGGCGCCGGCCGGGGCGAACCCCAAGTCCTCCTCCACGTGGAAGTCCTCGGCGGCGGCGCGGAACTCGGCGACCGCGAGCGGCGTGCCATGGGCGTGCGGCGGCGCCAGCGCCGCGGCGCGCGCGGTGAGTTCAGCCACCGGCGGCCACGGACAGCAGCACCACGGCCTGCGCGCCGACGCCCTCGGCGCGCCCGAGGAACCCCAAGCCCTCGGTGGTCGTGGCCTTGAGGTTGACGCGCGCGGGCTCAACGCCCAGCAGTCCTGCGATCCGGCTGCGGATCGCCTCGCGGTGCGGGGCGAGCTTTGGAGCCTGGGCAATGAGCGTGAGGTCGGCGTTCACCACGGCGAAGCCGCGCCCCTGGAGCATCGCGAGTACGGCGGTGACGAACAGCGTGCTGTCCGCACCGCGCCACTTGGGATCGGTGTCCTTGAAGTGCTGGCCGATGTCGCCGAGGCCCGCAGCCCCGAGCAGCGCATCGCACAGCGCGTGCAGCAGCACGTCGCCGTCGGAATGCGCCACCACGCCCCTGTCGTGCGGCACGCGCACGCCGCCGAGCATGACGTGATCGCCAGGCCCGAAGGCGTGCACATCGAAACCGGAGCCGATTCTCATGCGCGTCCTCTTTGCGTGACCCTAGACGTGTCGTGCCCGCAGGATCGCCGCCGCCAGCACCAGGTCCTGGGCGGTGGTCACCTTGAGATTGCTCGCCGCGCCTTCGATCAGAAGCGGCCGCGTGCCCTGCCATTCCAGTGCCTGGGCCTCATCGCTCGGCGTGCGACCGGCCGCGTGGGCGGCATCGAGCGCGCTGCAGAGCGCACCATAGCGGAACATCTGCGGCGTCAACGCGCGCCACAGGCCCGCACGCTCCTGCGTATTGAGGACGCTGCAGCCAGCCGGCGCGGCCGCAGTTTCTGCGCGCTTGAGGGTGTCGGCAACCGGCACGGCGAGCAGTCCCCCGACGGCGTGCTCGGCGAGGCGGCTGACGAGGCGTTCCAGGTCCTGGGCATCCAGGCACGGCCGCGCAGCGTCGTGCACCAGCACCCAGTCCTCTTGCCGTGCCTCGGACTCAAGCGTTGCCAGTGCGCGGCGCACCGATTCGCTGCGCTCGGCGCCCCCTGCCGCCGTCGTGGCGCGCGAGCGCAACGGCAGGCGCGCGAAGTGCTCATCGCCCGGCGCGAGTGCCACCACGATGCGGGCGCAGCGGGCATCGCCCAGGAAAGGAGCGAGCGCCCATTCGATGACCGTGCGGCCCTCGAGGGGCGCGTACTGCTTGGGAGTTTCGGCGCCAAAGCGACGCCCGGCGCCCGCGGCGGGCATGACGAGCCAGTAACGGGTCATGGCGGGCCGCGCCTAGCGCGCCTGGGCGGTGCGCGTCGGCGCCTGCGCCGCGACGCTCGGGTGCGGCACGACCTGATAGAAGGTTTCGTTGCGCGCGATCATGCCCAGGTCGCTGCGCGCCCGCTCCTCGAGCGCGTCCATCCCGGTCTTCAGATCACGCACCTCGGCGGCGAGCTGCTTGTTGCGCTCGGCAAGCTGTTCGTTTTCCGTGCTCTGGGTGGCTACTGCGGTATTCAGGCGCGTGACTTCACGCACGCCGTCCTCGGAGAACCACACGCGGTATTGCAGCAGGATAACGGCGACAGCCAGCGCGGCGGCGAGCCACTTCATGGGAGCGAAAGCCTAGCAGACGCAGGCGCCGCGCGCGATGCGTTTTATGCCCTAAGAGCGGGCCCGCCAGCACGGCCGCGGCGCGCGCGGCGGCGGCGCGCCGCTCAGGCCAGCTGACCTCGAAGCGCTCAGACACTGCCGCCCGCACCCGCGGCGGCGCACCCTCGGGACGTCCCGCGGCAAAGGGCGGCTCGGGCGCGTACTCGAGCGCGAGTCGCCCTCCGCGCTGCGCCGTCACACCTTGATGGGGAAGGCCTCCCGGCCCGCGTAGCGCACCTTGCCGAGCTCCGCCTCGATGCGCAGCAGCTGGTTGTACTTGGCGATGCGGTCGGAGCGCGACATGGAGCCGGTCTTGATCTGCGTGGCGGCGCTGGCGACGGCGATGTCGGCGATGGTCGCGTCCTCGGTCTCCCCGGAGCGATGCGAGACCACCGAGGCATAGTGCGCCTTGTCCGCCATGTCGATGGCCGCCAGCGTCTCGGTGAGGGTGCCGATCTGATTGGGCTTGATGAGGATGGCGTTGCCTATGTGGCGCGCGATGGCCTCATTGAAGATCTTGGTGTTGGTGACGAACACGTCATCACCCACCAGCTGGATCTTGCCGCCGAGCGCGCGCGTGAGCGTCTCCCAGCCGTCCCAGTCCGCCTCGCTCATGCCATCCTCGATGGTGATGATCGGGTACCGGGCGGCAAGATCGGCAAGATAGCGTGTGAACTCCGCCGGCGAGAAGCTGCGCTTCTCGCTCTCGAGTTCGTAGCTGCCGTTCTTGAAGAACTCTGAGCTGGCGACGTCGAGCCCGAGGTAGATGTCCTTGCCAGGCCTGTAGCCGGCCTTCTCGATGGCCTCAAGAATAGTGCCGAGGGCGGCCTCATTGGAGGGCAGGTCGGGCGCAAAACCGCCCTCGTCCCCGACCGCGGTCGAAAGTCCGCGGTCGGCGAGGATCTTCTTCAGCGTGTGAAACACCTCCGCGCCGTAGCGCAGCGCTTCGCGGAAGGTGGGAGCGCCCACGGGCAGGATCATGAACTCCTGCACGTCGAGGCTGTTGTTGGCGTGCGCGCCGCCGTTGATGATGTTCATCATCGGCACCGGCATCACCGGCTCGCGCTTGCCGCCGATGAGATGCGCCAGGTGCCGGTAGAGCGGCTCGCGCGCATCCTGGGCGGCGGCATGGGCGTTGGCGAGGGAGACGCCGAGCAGCGCATTCGCGCCCAGGCGTGCCTTGTTGTCGGTGCCATCGAGGGCAATCATCTTCTCGTCGAGCGTACCCTGCGCGCGCGGGTCGCAGCCGATCAGCGCCTTCTTCAGCACGGTATTGATGTGCTCGACCGCCTTCAGGACGCCCTTGCCGCCGTAGCGCTTCTGGTCCCCGTCGCGCAGCTCCACCGCCTCGCGCGTGCCGGTCGAGGCGCCCGAGGGCACCGCCGCCCGCCCCACCACGCCTGAGTCGAGCACCACGTCGGCCTCCACCGTCGGGTTGCCGCGCGAATCGATGATCTCGCGCCCACGGATATCCTTGATCTTGCTCATCGGTATCTCTTCAGGTCTGCGGCAACAGGGATTCTTCGTAAGGCGCGCGCTTTACCGCCCGGTCGAGCTCCACGAGCGTCGTCAGCAGCGCCTCCATGCGCTCAAGCGGCCAGGCGTTCGGGCCATCGGAGAGGGCCTCGGCCGGGCGCGGGTGGGTTTCCATGAAGAGCCCGGCGACGCCGGCGGCGACCGCCGCGCGCGCCAGCACCGGGATGAACTCGCGCTGGCCGCCGGAAGCGGTCCCCTGCCCGCCCGGCAGCTGCACCGAGTGCGTGGCGTCGAACACCACCGGGCAGCCCGTGTCCCGCATGATGGCGAGCGCGCGCATGTCGGAGACCAGGTTGTTGTAACCGAAGGAGAAGCCGCGCTCGCACACCATGATGTGCTGGTTGCCGGTGGAGCGGGCCTTGTCCACCACGTTCTTCATCTCCCAGGGCGAGAGGAACTGGCCCTTCTTGATGTTGACGGGCTTGCCCTGGGAGGCGGCGTTGAGGATGAAGTTGGTCTGCCGGCACAGGAACGCCGGGGTCTGCAGCACGTCGACCACCGCCGCCACTTCGCCAAGTGGGGTGTCCTCGTGCACGTCGGTCAGCACCGGCACCCCGATCGCGCGGCGTACCTCCTCGAGTACCTTGAGGCCCGCCTCGATCCCAGGGCCCCGGAAGGAGGCGCGCGAGGAGCGGTTGGCCTTGTCGTAGGAGGCCTTGAAGATGTAGGGGATCTTCAGGCGTCCCGTGATCTCCTTGAGCCTGCCCGCGACCTCCTGGCTTAAGGTCGCGCTCTCGATCACGCACGGGCCAGCGATCAGGAAGAAGGGCTCGCGGCCCCCGACCTCGTGTCCCGTGAGTTGCATCGCTGGCGGCGCGCCTCAGGCGCCCGCCGCCTGCGGCAGGAGCGAGGCGCGGTGGGCGCGCGCGGCGCGGATGAAGCCGGTGAACAGCGGATGTCCGTCGCGCGGAGTGGAGGTGAACTCCGGGTGGAACTGCGTCGCGACGAACCAGGGGTGCTGCGGCAGCTCGATCACCTCCACGAGGCCATCGCGCGAGAAGCCGGAGAAACGCATCCCCGAGGTGCGGTAGCGGTCGAGGTAGTTGTTATTGAACTCGTAACGGTGGCGGTGCCGCTCCATGATCACGTCGCGCGCGAAGATCTCGCGCGCCCGCGTGCCGGCCCCGAGAAGGATCTCCTGCGCCCCCAGACGCATGGTGCCGCCCTTGTCGGCGGCCTCATCGCGCGTCTGCGCCCCGTGTACCTGGTCCTGCCACTCGGAGATCAGGGCGATCACCGGGTGCGGACTGGCACGGTTGAACTCGGTGCTGTTGGCATCCCCCAAGCCCTGCACGTGCCGGCCGTGTTCCACGATCGCCACCTGCATGCCAAGACAGATGCCGAGGTAGGGCACGCCATGCTCGCGCGCGAAGCGCACCGCCTGGATCTTGCCCTCGATGCCGCGCTCGCCGAAGCCGCCCGGCACCAGGATCGCATCCATGCCCTTGAGCATGTGCGTGCCGTGCTGCTCGATATCGGTCGACTCGATGTAGTGGATGTTGACGCGCGTGCGGCTCTTGAGGCCAGCATGCATGAGCGCTTCGTGCAGCGACAGGTAGGAGTCGCGGATCTGCACGTACTTGCCGACCATGGCGATGTCCACCTGGCCGTCCGGGTTCGCCTTGCCACTTACTACCTGGCGCCACTCGGTGAGATCGGTCGGCGGCACCTCCAGGCGCAGCTTGTCGACCACGATGTCATCGAGCGCCTGCTCGTGCAGCAGGATCGGGATCTTGTAAATGTCGTCGGCGTCGACGGCCGAGATGACGGCGCGCTCCTCGACGTTGGTGAACAGCGCGATCTTGCGGCGCTGCTCCTCCGGGAGCGGGTGCTTACAGCGGCACAGGAGAATGTCCGGCTGGATGCCGATGCCGCGCAGCTCCTTCACGGAGTGCTGCGTCGGCTTGGTCTTGATCTCGCCCGAGCCGCCCACGATCGGCACCAGCGTCAGGTGCATATAGACGCAGTTGTTGCGGCCGAGCTCGACGCCGAGCTGGCGGATGGCCTCGAGGAAAGGCAGCGACTCGATGTCGCCCACCGTGCCGCCGATCTCGACCATGCACACGTCCGCACCATCCGCGCCGAGCTTGATGCTGCGCTTGATCTCATCGGTGATGTGCGGAATGACCTGCACGGTCGCGCCCAGGTAGTCGCCACGGCGCTCCTTGGCGATCACGCGCTCGTAGATGCGCCCGGTGGTGAAGTTGCTGTTGCGCCCGGTGGTGGTGCGCACGAAGCGCTCGTAGTGGCCGAGGTCGAGGTCGGCTTCGGTGCCGTCCTGCGTGACGAACACTTCGCCATGTTGGAACGGGCTCATGGTGCCCGGGTCGACGTTGATGTAGGGGTCGAGCTTGACCATGGCCACCTTCAGGCCCCGCGCCTCGAGGATGGCGCCGAGGGATGCCGCGGCAATCCCCTTGCCCAATGAGGACACGACGCCACCGGTGACGAAAACAAAGCGCGTCATATGTTCAAGCTCTTGGGATCCCGTCGTAAGGTGCGCGGCCACGATCTGGCGAGGCGTCGACGGGCGGGCAGGTTACCACAACGACCGCGCCCCGGGATGAAAAATCCTCCCGCGTTTCAGGGCCGCTGATGGTGGATCCGCCCACGGCGGCGCGCGGTCGCGCCGGCCCTGACGCTGGCGTCCAGGAACAGGTCAGCGACCGCGACCAGCGTGTCGCCGCGGAAGATGAGCGGCAGCCCCGCGCGCTCCTCGGCCGGTACACGCGCTTCCTGCAGTAACCCCTTGAGCGAGCGGCGCACGCCGCCCGCTACCGTGCGCAGGCGCTCGCCGCCCTGGCGCCCGCGCACCGTCAGCTGCGGCCCGAGCGCGTCCAGGTCGATCGGACCGCGCGGGTCTGAGCGCAACACGAGCGAGCCTGCGGCGCCGGGCAGGCGCAGGCGTCGCTGCCGCTGCCAGGGCCACTCGCGCACGACGGCGGCCGCCACCGGCGGGGTGGACGTCGGGCGGCGCGCGCTCGTGAGGCGCAGGAGTCCGGCGCTGCGCTGGATACGTACGTCGTCCCAGGCGACGAAGGGGTGCGTGTCGAGGGCCGCCGCCAGCATCGCACTGGCGATCTCCTCCAGGCGCCGCGCCGGAGGCGTGCGCACGCCTGCGCGCGCGATAAACCAGCGCAGCGCGTTCTTGCGCCGCTCCGGCGTCAGGCGCCGCAACACCGGCACCGACAGTGCGGCGCCGGCCTGGGCGCGAGCGCAGTCCTCGCACGCCAGCTCATCCAGCAGCCGCTGCGCCTCGGCGGCGTGGCGCGCGCCGCGCGCGATCGTGGCGGCAGCCGCGGGCCAGCGCTGTGCCAGCAGCGGCAGCACGCGCGCGCGCAGGTAGTTGCGGTCGAAGTCCTCGCGCTCATTGCTCGGGTCCTCGATCCAGGGAAGGCCGGCGTGCTCCGCCCAGGCGCGCAGCTCGCGCCGCGGTACGCCAAGCAGCGGACGCGCCAGCTGCCCGGCCGCGAAGGGGGCGATTGCGGGCATGGCGGCCAGGCCTGCCACGCCCGCCCCCCGCAGCAGCTGTAGCAGCACCGTCTCGAGCTGGTCGTCCTCGTGGTGCGCGGTCAGGAGAACTTCCCCGGCCGCGAGGCTGCCGGCGAGCGCGGCGTACCGTGCCGCGCGCGCCGCAGCTTCGGGGGAGGTACCCGTCTCTTGTGCCACCTGCACCCGGCGCACCGTGAGCGGCACCCCGAGGCGGGCGGCGAGCCGCCGGCAGTGCGCGCTCCAGCGCCGCGAGTGCGCGTGCAGCTGGTGATCGACGTGCACGGCGCGCACCTTCAGGTGCGGCTCCCCGAGCGCTGCGAGAGCACCCAGAAGCGCGGTCGAGTCCGCCCCGCCGCTGAAGGCGACGCACACTGTAACTTCGGGGAACTGCGGCAGCAGCTGCGCGAGCTGCGCGGCGAGGAATGCCGGCTTGAATTTTCGGCGGCTGGCGCGCCCCGTGGCGGCCACGGCCTTCAGGCCGCGTCTTCGGCGAACACGCCGAAACCGGCGATCTTCTCGGCGCGCTGGGCGCGCAGTTCATCGCGCGGGATGGCCTCGAGCTCATCGAGGTAGCGCACGATCGCGCTCTTGAGGCTCGCCGCGACCGCTACCGGGTCGCGGTGGGCACCGCCTAAGGGCTCCTCGATCACCTCATCGACGAGTCCGAGCTTCAGCAGCCGGTCGGCGGTGAGATTGAGCGCCTCGGCGGCCACTTCCTTCTTGTCCTGGCTCTTCCACAGGATCGAAGCGCAGCCTTCCGGTGAGATCACCGAGTAGGTGCTGTACTGGAGCATCATCAGCCGATCGCACACTCCGATACCGAGCGCACCGCCCGAGCCGCCCTCCCCGGTGACCACGGTGATGATCGGCACCCGCAGCACCGACATCTCGAAGAGGTTGCGCGCGATGGCCTCACTCTGGCCGCGCTCCTCAGCGCCGACGCCGGGATAGGCGCCCTGGGTGTCGATGAGGGTGAGGAGCGGCAGGCTGAAGCGCTCGGCGAGGCGCATCAGGCGCAGCGCCTTGCGGTAGCCCTCGGGCTTGGGCATGCCGTAGTTGCGGCGCACCCGCTCCTTGGTATCGCGGCCCTTCTGGTGCCCGATCACCATGATGGCGCGCTCATCGATGCGCGCAAGTCCGCCGATGATCGCGCCATCGTCCGCGTACATGCGGTCGCCGTGCAGCTCGTTGAACTCCGAGCAGATGGCATTCACGTAATCGAGCGTGTACGGGCGGTGCGGATGTCGGGCGAGCTGGGTGATCTGCCAGGGCGTGAGGTTCGCGAAGATGCTCACCGTCAGCTGGCGGCTCTTCGCCTGCAGCCGGTTGATCTCGTCATGGATATTGACCTCCGAGTCGGAGGTCACATGACGGAGCTCCTCGATTTTCGCCTCGAGCTCGGCGATCGGTTGTTCGAAATCCAGGAATGCGACAGCCATGGGGTGCGAGCCTACCCTAACTCAGCGACCGTCGGCGAATGAGGCGCCGGCGCCGCCGCCCGCGGGCGCGCCATAGATCACCTGCACCGAGCCGCGCCCCATGAGGCCCTCAAGCTGCTCGAGCAGTTCGCGGCTGGCGCGCACGTTCCACTCCGACCCTAAGGTGAGCGCACCGCTCGCCTTGTCGCCAAGGTACTCAACAGTGATCGGACAGGGCCCGGGGCGCCAGGGGGTGAGGATGGCGCCCAGGCGCTCACTCAGGGTCGGCGCATCGCTTTGCCGGCACTTAATGACGAGGCGGCGCGCCTCCTGCTCGCGCACCTTGTCGAGCTCGCTGATGCGCCGCGCCGAGAGGCGCCAGGCGTCGCTGAATTCATCGAAGCGCAACAGGCCCTCCACCAGCACCAGTGCATCCTTGGAGATCAGCTCGCGGTGCTTCTGGAAGGTTTCCTCGAACAGCATCGCCTCGATGCGCCCGGTGCGGTCATCGAGCGTGAGGATCACGCGCGGGCCGCGCTTTTTCACTTCGTCGATGAGGCCGGCGACGGTCACGGGCTTGCCGCCGCCGAAGCGCGGCATCTCGAAGCCGGCCACCGGGCGGTCACTGACGAGGTCGCCGATGCGGTGCGAAACGAAGCGCGGCAATGCTGCCTCGAAGCGCGCCAGCGGGTGCCCGGTGAGGTAGAGGCCGAGCGTTTCACGCTCCCCGGTCAGGCGCACCGCCTCACTCCACTCCGGCAGCAGCACCGATTTCCTGCTCGCGAGCGGCGTGTCGCGCGCATCGCTGATCAGCCCGAACATGTCGTTCTGCCCGGCCTGGTGCATGCGCGTGTTCTGGTCACCCAGCTGCATGGCGACGGCGAGGCCTTCCATGAGGGTGGCGCGGTTGGGACCCAGGGCATCGAGGCTGCCGCTGCGCAAGAGCGCCTCCAGCACCCGGCGGTTGGCCTTCTGCAGGTCCAGGCGCCGGCACAGGTCCGCAAGCGTGGTGTAGGGTCCATGCGCGGCACGCTCGCCGATGAGTGCCTCTACTGCTCCCTCGCCGACCCCGCGCACGGCGCCGAGACCGTAGCGGATACTCTTCTCGCCACAGGCCGCGAACTCATACACCGAGGCGTTGACGTCCGGCGGCAGAACCTTGAGCCCCGAATCGGCGCATTCCTTGATGAGCGTCACCACCTTATCGGTGTGCTCCATGTCCGCCGACAGCACCGCGGCCATGAACTGCGCCGGGTAGTGGGCCTTCAGGTACGCGGTCTGGTAGGACAGGAGCGCATAGGCGGCCGAATGCGACTTGTTGAAGCCGTAGCCGGCGAACTTCTCCATGAGGTCGAAGATGTACACCGCGAGCTGCTCGCGCACCCCGCGCGCCACGGCGCCGGAGACGAAGATGGAGCGCTGCTGCGCCATCTCCTCGGCCTTCTTCTTGCCCATCGCGCGGCGCAACAGGTCGGCGCCGCCGAGCGTGTAGCCAGCCAGCACCTGCGCGATCTGCATGACCTGTTCCTGGTAGAGGATCACGCCGTAAGTGGGCTTCAGCACCGGCTCGAGGCTCGGGTGCAGGTAGTCGATGGGTCCGTCGCTCCTGCCGTGCTTGCGGTTGATGAAGTCATCGACCATGCCCGACTGCAGCGGACCGGGACGGAACAGCGCCACGAGCGCCACGATGTCCTCAAAACAGTCCGGCTGCAGGCGGCGGATGAGATCCTTCATGCCGCGCGATTCGAGCTGGAACACCGCCGTGGTGCGGCAGGACTTCAGCAACGTGAAGCTCGGCGCATCGTTCATCGGCAGGGTACCGATGTCGAGCGGCGGCGCATCGGCGGCGCGCTCGCGGTTGATGAGGGCCACCGCGCGATCGATGATCGTGAGGGTGCGCAGGCCGAGGAAGTCGAACTTGACGAGGCCGGCCGCCTCGACGTCGTCCTTGTCGAACTGCGTGACGATGCTGCCGCCGGCCGCATCGCGGTAGAGCGGCGCGAAGTCGGTCAGCACCGAGGGCGCGATGACGACCCCGCCGGCGTGCATGCCGGCGTTGCGGGTGAGCCCCTCGAGCGAACGTGCCAGGTCGATGAGGTTCTTCACCTCGTCTTCGTTCTCGTAGAGGCGCTTGAGCTCCGGCTCCTTCTCGAGCGCATCAGCGAGCGTGATGCCGAGCTCGAAGGGAATGAGCTTGGCGATGCGGTCGACGTAGCCGTAGGTCATGCCGAGCACGCGCCCGCAGTCGCGCACCACCGCCTTGGCCGCCATGGTCCCGTAGGTGATGATCTGCGAGACGCGCTCACGGCCGTACTTCTGGGCGACGTAGTCGATGACGCGGTCGCGTCCGTCCATGCAGAAGTCGATGTCGAAGTCGGGCATGGAGACGCGTTCGGGGTTCAGAAAGCGCTCGAACAAGAGATCGTGCTGGATCGGGTCGAGGTCGGTGATGGCGAGGCTGTAGGCCACGAGCGAACCTGCGCCCGAGCCACGGCCGGGGCCGACCGGCACGCCGTTCTCGCGCGCCCAGCGGATGAAGTCCGCGACGATGAGGAAGTAGCCGGCAAACCCCATCTGGCAGATGACGGAAAGTTCGCTCGCCAGGCGCTGCGGGTAGCGCGCCGGCGGCTCGACTCCGGCGAAGCGGGACTTAAGTCCCGCCGCCGCCTGCTCGGACAGGAAGGCTTCCGTGGTGCTGCCCGCCGGCACCGGGTACTGCGGCAGGCGCGCCTCGCCGAGTTTCAGTGTCAGGCTGCAGCGGCGGGCGATCTCGACCGAGTTGGCGAGCGCCTCGGGGATATCGGCGAACAGCGCCGCCATCTCCTGGGGCGTGCGCAGGTATTGCTGGCGCGAGTAGCGGCGCACGCGTCCCGGGTCTGCGAGCAGCGCGCCGTCATGGATGCACACGCGCGCCTCGTGCGCGTCGAACTCCTCGGCCCTGAGGAAACGCACATCGTTGGTGGCAACCACCGGCACCGCGCGCCGCGCAGCCAGCGCCACGGCGGCGGCGATGTAGTTCTCCTCGGCTGCGCGACCGAGGCGCTGCAGCTCGAGGTAATAGCGGCCCGGGAAGAGCGCGAGCCACGCCGACAGCAGGCGCTCCGCGTCCGCCTCGCGCGCATTGCACAGCGCGCGCCCGACGTCGCCGTCGGCGGCCCCGGAGAGCGCGATCAGGCCGCTGCAGTTCTCCGCGCTGAGCCAGCTGCGCTCGATGCGCGGCACGCCGCGCTCCTGGCCCTCAAGATAGGCACGGCTCACCAGGCGCGTAAGGTTGCGGTAGCCTTCCGGCGTCTGGCACAGCAGTGTCAGGCGCGAGGGTTGCGCGCGCTCGCCCTCCTCGCGCACGGACAGGTCCACGCCGATGAGCGGCTTGATGCCGCACTTGAGCGCCTCGCGGTAGAATTTCACCATCGCGAAAAGGTTGTTCTGGTCGGTGACGGCGACCGCAGGCATAGCGGCGGCCGCGGTGGCGGCGACGAGTTCCGCGATGCGCACGACGCTGTCGGAGAGCGAATACTCCGTGTGCACGCGCAGGTGGACGAACCCCGATGACATGGTGCGCTCTTAAAGCTCGCAGGGCTCTTGTGTCAAGAACTCGCGCTCTTCTTCCGAGAGCGCCCCGCCTACCGGGCTGAAGGAGCGCCGGTGCTGCCGGGACGGCGCCCGCGAGCGCAGCGCGCTCAGGTGCGCAGGCGTGCCATAGCCCTTGTGCGTCGCGAGCTCGAAACCCGGGTAGCAGCGGTCGAGCGCCTCCATCATCGCATCGCGGCAGGTCTTGGCGAGGATCGAGGCGGCGCTGATTGCCGCCACGCGCGCATCACCGGCGACGATCGCCTCCAGCGTGCACCCCAATGGCAGGTCGGTGATGCACGGACAGCGGTTGCCGTCGACACGCACGTGGGTCGGTAGCACCGGTAGCGCCAAGAGCGCCCGGCGCATGGCGAGCATGGTGGCCTGCAGGATGTTCAGCGAGTCGATCTCGTCGCGGTCGGCCCAGCCGATCGCCCAGGCGAGCGCGCGCGCGCGGATGAGTGGCGCGAGTCGCTCACGCTCGGCCGCCGAGAGCGCCTTGGAGTCCGCAAGTCCGCGGATCCTGCGGCGCGGGTCAAGGATCACCGCGGCGGCCACTACGGGACCTGCCAGCGGTCCGCGCCCGGCCTCGTCGACGCCCGCGATGCGGGCAGGATTACAGCCCGCCGGCACGCGCATCGGTGTCATCCGCAGGGCCGCCGTTGCGGCCGAGAAGATCGAGAATCGCATCGGCTGCCCGCGCCGCGCCTCCCAGGCGCAGCCGGCGGTGGATGGCTGTGAATTCGTCCTGCAGTTCACGCACCTTGGCCGGTTCCTCCAGTTGCTTCAGCAGTGCATCCGCCAGCACCGGGCCATCGACCTCTTCCTGCAGGAACTCCGGCACCAGGGCCTTGCCGGCGAGCAGGTTCGGCTGCGAAAAGTATCGTACCTTGACGAGGCCCAGGGCGCGCACCACGAAGGCGGTGAGTCCGCTGAAGCGGTAGGCAACCACCATCGGCCGCCCCGTCAGCAGCGTCTCCAGGGTGGCGGTTCCAGAGGCGACGATCGCGCCGTCGGCGGCCGCGAGCGCCTGCTGGGCGTGCCCGTCCAGCATCCTAATCTCAGGTGCGCCGGGAACTTGCGTCGCTTCCCTCGCGAAGAGCTCACGACTCTCGGCCGAGGCCATGGGCGCGATGAACTGGTAGCCGGGCTGCACCTGCGCCATACGCCGGGCGGCCACCACGAAGTGCACCGCGAGCCGCTTCACCTCTGCCTGCCGGCTGCCGGGCAGGAGCGCCACCACCTGCGCCCCGGGGGCAATCCCCAAGGCGGCGCGCGCCGCGCTGCGATCGCTCTTGAGCGGGATCTCATCCGCGAGCGGGTGACCGACGAACTCGGCGCGCACCTTGTGCCCTGAATAGAACTCGACCTCGAAGGGCAGCACGCACAAGATCAGATCCACTGCATCCGCGATGGTGCGTACCCGCCCCTGGCGCCAGGCCCACACCTGCGGGCTGACGTACTGCACGGTGCGGATGCCGGCACCCTTGAGCGCGCGCGCCAGTCGCAGGTTGAACTCCGGGGCGTCGATGCCGACGAACACATCGGGGCGCGCCGCGAGGAAGCGCTGGCGCAACGCTGCGCGCAGGCGCAGCAGGCGCGGCAGGTGCCTGACGACCTCGGCCAGTCCCATGACGCCGAGTTCGGCGGCGCCCGCCCAGGCCTGGCACCCGGCCGCGACCATCTTCGGTCCGGCGACGCCGAAGAACTCGGCCTGCGGCACGCGCGCGCGCAGCGCTGCGATGAGCGCCGCGCCGAGGGTATCCCCGGAATGCTCGCCCGCGACGATCCCGACCCGCAGCGCGCGCGCGGGCGGTGGCGCAGCACCCGCCGCGCTCATCGCACCAGGCTGCGGTTGGAGGCGTGGATAAAGTCGACGAAGGGACGGATCTCCGCGTGCGCCTGCGCCAGCACTTCCAGACGCGTCAGCGCCTCGCTGAGCTTCAGGTCCGAGCGGTAGAGGACGCGGTAGGCGTCGCGGATGTTGCGGATCTGCTCTTCGCTGAAGCCACGCCGCTTCAGCCCTTCCGCGTTGATCGAGTGCGGCACCGCGGGATTGCCGGTCACCATGACGTACGGGGGCACGTCGCGCGAGAGGATCGTGCCACCGCCGAGAAAGGCGTGCGCGCCGATCTTGGCGAACTGATGGATGGCCGAGAGTCCCCCGATGATGACCCAGTCCCCGACCGTCACGTGGCCGCCGAGGGCGGCGCAGTTGGCAAACACCGTCTGGCTGCCGATCTGGCAGTCGTGGGCGACGTGCGCATAGGCCATGAAGAGGTTGTCGTGGCCGATGCGGGTCACGCCCTGGTCGTGGGTGGTGCCGCGGTTGATCGTGCAGCTTTCGCGGAACACGTTGCGGTCGCCGATTTCCAGCCGCGTCGGCTCCCCGCGGTACTTCTTGTCCTGGGGCGGGCCGCCGATGGCGGCGAAGGGGAAAATGTGGTTGTCGGCGCCGATCGTGGTCGGACCACCGATCACGGCGTGCGGCTCGATCTTGGTGCGCGCCCCGATGCTGACCTGCGGCCCGATGATGCTGAAGGGCCCGACGCTCACGTCCGGCGCCAGCTGCGCCTCCGGGGAGACAACCGCGCGCGGGTCGATCACTTGGAGCTCTCCGGGGCCACCATCATGTGCGCGTGCGCCACCTCCTGTTCTCCCACCAGGGCTGCGGTGGAGAAGCGCCAGATGCCCCGCAGCGAGCGCTCGAGCTGCGCCGTCAGCACCAGCTGGTCCCCGGGAACCACGGGCTTGCGGAAGCGCGCGCCGTCGATGCCGACGAAGTAAAAGCGCGTGGTGTGATCCGGGATGACCCCGCCGGTCACGAAGCACAGGATGCCGGCCGCCTGCGCCAGGGCTTCGATGATCATGACGCCGGGCATCACCGGGCGACCCGGGAAGTGGCCAGGAAAGAATGGCTCGTTGTAGGTGACGTTCTTCAGCGCGCGGATGCTCTTGCCGGGATGCAGTTCGAGCACCCGATCCACGAGCAGGAAGGGATAGCGGTGTGGCAGGCGCTCGAGAATGGCCTGCATGTCCATTTGAAGGCCCTCAGTCATCGTCCGGTTCCTGTCCTTGTGCGCTCTTAAGGCCCGCGGCCTGCTCAAGTTTACGCAGCCGCCCCTCGAGCAGGGGCAGCCGCTTGAAGCGCGCCACCAGGCGGCGCCACGCGCGTGCTTCTTCAAACGGAATGCCGCTCGAGTATACGCCGGCGCGCTCGATCGAGCGGCTGATCATCGAGTAGCCGGTGATGACAACATCATCGGCGATGTTGATGTGTCCGGCGAAGCCGCAGTGCCCGCCGATCATGCAACGCGCGCCCACCGTGGTGCTGCCGGAGATGCCGGTGCAGGCGGCGATCGCGGTATGCGCGCCGATGCGCACGTTGTGCGCGATCATGATGAGGTTGTCGAGTTTCGCGCCCGCCTCGATCACGGTGTCCTCGATGGCGCCGCGGTCGATGGTGGTGTTGGCGCCGATCTCGACGTCCGGTCCGACGCGCACCGTGCCCACCTGCGGCACCTTCACCCAGCCGCGCCGCTCCGGGGCGAAGCCGAAGCCGTCGGCGCCGATCACGGCGCCCGGCTGCACCACCACGCGCGCACCGATCTCGACCCCCGCCCCGAGCGTCACGCGCGCCACCAGGCGCACGTCCTCGGCGAGGCTGGCACCCGAATCAATCACGCAGTGCGGCCCGACGAACGAGCGTGGCCCGACGCTCGCTCCGGCGGCGATCACCGCCTGCGGACCGACCTGGGCGCTCGCATCGATGCGTGCGCCGGGGGCAACGATGGCCGACGGATGCACGCCCGGGGCCACGGGCGGGGTGGGATAGAGCAGCGCCGCGATGCGCGCGTAAGTCGCGTAGGGGTTCTCGCTCAGCAGCATCGCCGCGGGGCATTCCGGCGCGGCGGCGGCATTGAGGATGACCGCGGCTGCCCGGGTGGTGGCGAGCTGCGCCCGGTAGCGGGGGTTGGCGAGGAAACTCAGATCCCCGGGGCCGGCGTTGGCGAGTGTTGCCACCCGCTCGAGCCGCATCTCGGGGTCCCCGCGCAACTCGAGTCCAAAGCGCACCGCCAGTTCCCCGAGCGTCAGCGCCATGGAGAAACCCGCTGTGCTCCCTGAAAGGAAGGCCGCAGCGCTACTTGGTCGGCTTGGCCGGCGGCGCTGCGGTGCCCGGGGCGCCGGCGGGCTTCACCGCCGCGCCGCTGTGCGACTGCATCGCCGCCAGCACCTGGGCGGTGATGTCGTTGGCGGAAGAGTTGTACAGCACCACTTCGGAGGTCAGCACCAGGTCGAAATTCTGCGACTTGGCGTAGTTGCGCACTTCCTCGAGGATGGTGCGCTGCAGGCGCGACATTTCCTCGTTGCGGCGCGCGCTGAAGTCGTCCTGCAGCTCGCCCTTGGCGCGCTCGAAATCACGGGCACCGTCGCGCAGCTCCTTCTCGGCCCGCTGGCGCTGGTCCTCCGACATCGTCGCGCCGTCCTTCTGCAGCTTGTCCTGCTTGGCCTTCAGCGACTGACCCTGCGCCTGCAGGGTGCGCTCGCGGGGCGCGAACTCGGCCCGCATGGCCTCCATGACCGATTTGCCCTGCGGGGACTCCTCGATCAGCTGCGGTGCATTCACGATCCCGATCTTCTGGTCAGCCCAGGCCGGCAGCGCGGCGCACACCGCCCCCGCCGCAATCGCCCAGACCGCCACCTTGCTGCTGCTCAAACGCATCACGGACCTACCTACCTCATGATTTGACTGTTTAGGGCCGCTACCCCCAAGGGTGGCCGGCTCAAACCCCTAGTATCGCGTAGAACGGGCCGCAACGGCTCGTTTCTTTGCTTCCGCGGGGCCCTTTTAGAAGCCGTTTAGAAGGCATTGCCAACGGAGAACTGGAAGCCTTCCGTCTCATCACCCCAGTAATGGATGCCGTCACTGCTCTTGGCGTTAAGCGGCACGCCAAAGCTGAACCGGAACAGGCCCAGGGGGGCCAGCCACTGCACCGCGACGCCGACCGAGCGCTTGATGTCCGAGAAGCTGGTCAGGTTGTAGTTATCCACGGTGAGCTGATCGGGGCCGTAGAACTTGATCTTGCTGCCGGTCTGGTAGACGCCGCCCATGTCGAAGAAGGCGCTCACGCGCGCGGTCTGCGCCCACTTGGCCGGCATCGGGAAGATCAGCTCGTTCTGGCTGGTGATGCGCAGGTCCCCGCCGTAGGGATTGCCGAACTGGTCCTTGGGCCCCAAGCGGCTCTCGCGGAAGCCACGCACGTTGTCCGGACCGCCACCAAAGAACTGCCGGTACGGGGGCAGCGCCGTGGTGTTGCCGAGGGGCTGGCCGTAGTCGACGCCCTCGAGGAAGGACAGCGTCCAGCGACGCCCGAGCGGTATGTATTTCACGAACTGGAAGTTGGTGATGTAGTACTGGACGTTGCCGATCGGCACGGTCGCCGACAGCGACACGTTCATGCGCATACCACGGTCGGCGAACAGCGTACGGTTGCGCGTATCCCAGTCGAAGCCGAGCACGCTCTCGAGCGTCTTGAAGTCGGAGCCGTAGAACACGTAGATGTTGTTGGTGGCATCGTCGTGAGCGATGCGGCTGTAGGGATGGCCGTTATCCTGCACCCACTCCTGCGCCTGTTCGGCGCTCGAGAGCGAGTTGGTGAGCAGCTGCGAGCTGTTGAAGGACAGGCCGAAGCGCAGGTACATGTACTCGGTGATCGGGTACGCCCAGGTCGGACCCAGGCTCACCGTCTGGGACGAGAACTGCGAGGACGAGGACACGAACTGCGTGACGTCGCTGTAGGTGATCGACTCGGTGCGCTGCACGTTGTCGACGTTGGTGTAGGGGTTCGTGTGCTGGATCGTGTACACCTTGCTGAAGGCACCGCCATTCAGGTTCACCGCCACGCGCTGGCCGGACCCCAAGAAGTCGGAGTCGGCGTAGCTGCCGTTCAGCATGAACTTGTAGGTCTCGGAGTAGCCGATGCCGCCGGAGAGCTGCGAGGCTGGCCCCTCCTCGATCTTGTAGTTGACGTCCACCATGTCAGGGGAGCCAGGCACCGGGGTGGTCTCGAATTCGACGTTCTTCACGTACGGCAGGCGCTGGATGCGCTGCTTGGAGCGCTCGAGCGAGGTATTGGAGAGCCAGCCGCCCTCGAGCTGGCGCATCTCGCGGCGCAGCACCTCGTCGTTGATGCGGTTGGAGCCTGAGAAGCCGATATTGCGCACGTAGACACGGTTACCCGGGTCGACGAAGAAGGTGAGCGCCACGGTGTGGTTGGCGTTGTCGGCGGTCGGCACCGGCTCGACCTTGGCGAACGCATAGCCGTCACGCCCCATGCGGTTCTGCATGAGCTCCTGGGAGTTCGTGATCAGCTTGCGGTTGAAGGTGTCGCCGGGCCCGATGAGCAGCAGGCGCTGCAGCTCGGCCTGCGGCACGACGAAGGTGCCGGCGAGCTTGACCGAGGACACCTTGTACACCTGCCCCGGCTCGATGTTCACCGTGATGAAGATGTCTTCCTTCTCGGGCGCGATGGCGACCTGGGTCGAGTCGAGCTGGAAGTTGGCGTAGCCACGGTCCATGTAGTAGTTGCGGATCTTTTCCAGGTCGCCCTGCAGCGATTCGCGCGAATAGCGGTCGTCCTGCTTGTACCAGGACAGCCAGTTGGGCGTCTTCAGCTCCAGCGTGTCCAGAACATCCTTGTCCTTGAACTTGGTGTTGCCGACGATGTTGATCTTGCGGATCTTGGCACGCGAGCCTTCCTTGATGTCGATCTTGATCTTGACCCGGTTGCCGGATTCCTCCTCGACCTTGGTGTCGATCTTGATGCCGTACTTGCCGCGCGAGTAGTACTGATCGGTGAGGTACTGGGTCACGTCCTCGAGCACCGAGCGGTCGAAGGTCTTGCCGGCGGCGAGCCCCACGGTGCGCAGCGACTTCTGCAGGTCCTCGGTCTTGATGTCCTTGTTGCCCGTGATCTCGAAGCTCTCGATCGAGGGGCGCTCGAGCACCACTACCACGAGCGTGCTGCCCTCGCGACGCAGCTGCACGTCGCGGAAGAAGCCGGTGGCGTACAGCGCCTTGATGGCCTCGCGCACGCGCGCCGGGGTGAGGTGGTCACCGATGTTCACCGGCAGGTAGTTGTACACCGTGCCTTCGGAGACGCGCTGCAGTCCCTCGACGCGGATGTCACCGACGGTAAAGTCCGCCGGGAGCGAGGTCGTCTGGGCCAGGGTCAGCGCACAGCGCAGGGCGAGCGCCACACCAGCCAGGGCAATCCGCGTTTTCATGCTCCCATCACCGGACATCTCTCACTTTGCGCACGCACGGCGCGCTTCTTGGAATTCATACACTGCACTATCCACGAGCCGCTCAGACCTTGATCTGTCGGCGCTTCTTGGGGTGTCCCGCGTACGCGCGCGGGCACCATGGGCACGATCAACTGAACTGACGCGCGATGTCGTTGTATAGCGCGACACCCATCAGGACGATGAGCAGGGCGATCCCCACCTGCTGACCGAAGATCTGCGTGCGCTCCGACAGCGGACTGCCCTTGAGCCATTCCGCCAGCTGGAACACGATCTGCCCGCCATCGAGGATCGGGATGGGCAGCAGATTGAGGAAGCCGAGTGACAGCGACAGCAGGATCAGCGTCGACAGGAACGAGCTCGCCCCCGCCTGCGCGGATTCCCCGGCATATTCGGCAATCGACAGCGGCCCGCTCAGGTTCTTCAGCGACACTTTGCCGGTCACCATGCGCCAGAACAGGCGCGCCTGCAGGACGCTCAGGTTCCAGGCCTCGGAGGTGCCGCGCCCCAGGGCCGCCAGCGCACTCAAGTCCGTGTGCACGAACAGGCTGTCGGGGTACTTCGGTTGTCCGACGTGGATGTGGCCGACGTGCTTGCCGGCCACCTCATCATCGGCCACCTGTACCTGCACGCGCTGCGTCACCGCGCCGCGTTCGTACTCGATGCTCAGGCGCTGGCCGGGACGCGCATTGACGTAGTCGGCGATGGCGTGGAAGTCATTCATGCGCACGCCGTCGATGGCGACGATGCGATCCCCGGCGCTGAGGCCGGCACGCGCCGCTGGCCCATTGCGCTCGACGGTGCCGAGTACCGGCGGCAGCGGTGGCAGCCAGAACTGGAACCCCAGGCCGTGGAACAGTTCGGCGGGCTCGGTCAGGTGGCGGCGGCCGGCGGCGTCCGGGAGCGTCAGGGCGAGATTGCGCGCCGTGCCATCCTCGCCGGTGACGCTGAGGCCGATCTCGGTGCGCGAGCTCACCCCATCGAGGAGACCGAGGACGACGTCGCGCTCACCCTCAACCGCAGCCCCGTCGATCTGGGTGATCAGGTCTCCGGATTTCAGGCCGGCGCGCGCGGCGATCGAGTCCGGCACGACCTCCCCGACCCGCGGCCGCACCTCATTGGTGCCGTTCACCCAGAAAATGGCCCACAGCGCGATGATGGCAAACAGGATGTTGAAGGCAGGGCCTGCGAGCAGTACCACGATGCGCTGCCAGGGCGGCCGGCGGGTGAAGGAGCGCGCCAGCTCCGCATCCGCTACCGGACCCTCGCGCTCATCGAGCATCTTCACGTAACCCCCGAGCGGGATGGCCGCGATGACGTACTCGACGCGATCGGCGCCGCCGACCCACTTCAACAGCGGGCGACCGAAGCCCACCGAGAAGCGCAGCACCTTGAAGCCCAAGCGCCGTGCCACCCAGTAATGGCCGAACTCGTGCACCGTGACCAGAAGTCCCACGGCGACGATGAACCAGAACGGGTTCCACAGGTTCGACAACAGACTCATGCGTGAGCGCCCTTCGCCGTTGTACCGCGTGACATGCCGAGGATCCGCTCGCGCGCGTGCATTCTGCCTTCCGCGTCGGCCGCCAGAACGTCGTCCAGGCCGCCCAACGCACCCCCCGTGCCCTGCTGCACCACGGCTTCAATGACCGCCGCAATGCCGGGAAAGTTCAATCGGCGCTCCAGGAAGGCCTCAACCGCCACCTCATTGGCAGCGTTCAGCAGCACCGGGTAGAGGCCCCCGGCACGCGCCGCGGCCTGGGCCAGCGCCAGGCAGCGGAACTTCACGGTATCGGGCGAGCGGAAATCCAGCCGTCCCGCCTTGAGCAGGTTGAGGAATTCTACACCGGAGTCGATGCGCTCGGGCCACGCCAGGGCATGCGCGATCGGGGTGCGCATGTCCGGAGCGCCTAGCTGCGCGAGCACCGAGCCGTCGACGTACTCGACCAGCGAATGCACGATGCTCTGCGGATGCAGCAGGATTTCCACCTGCGCGGGTGGCACGCCGAAGAGCAGGCAGGCCTCGATCAGCTCGAGCCCCTTGTTCATCAGGGTCGCCGAATCCACCGAGATCTTGCGCCCCATCACCCAGTTCGGGTGCGCACAGGCGGCCTCCGGCGTGACCGTTTCCAGGGCCTCCGCCGCGGTGTCACGGAACGGGCCGCCGGAGGCGGTGAGGAGGATCCGCCGCACCCCCGCCGGGGCTTCCCCGGTGCGCGCCCCGGGCGGCAGGCACTGGAAGATGGCGTTGTGCTCGCTGTCGATCGGCAGCAGCGTGGCGCCCGAGGCGCGCACCGCCTGCAGCAGCAGCGGCCCCGACATCACGAGCGACTCCTTGTTGGCCAGGAGCAGGCGCTTGCCGGCACGCGCGGCGGCCAGCGTCGAGCGCAGGCCCGCCGCGCCGACGATCGCCGCCATGACGCAATCTACCTCGTTCAGGGCGGCGAGTTCCTCGAGGGCGCCGGGTCCTGCGAGCAGGCGGGTGCCGGGGGCGTCGGTGCCGAGTAGGTCCTTGAGCTCGCGCGCGGCCTGCGCATCGGCGAGCGCGGCATAGGCGGGGCGGTGGGTGCGGATCTGGCGGGCGAGCTTCGCCGCATTGGTGTTCGCGGCGAGCGCCACCGGACGAAAGCGCTCAGGGTGGCGCGCGATCACATCGAGCGTACTGTCCCCGATCGAGCCGGTGGAGCCGAGCACCGCGACCCCGATCACCGTGCGACCCCGAGGAACATCAGACCCAGGAACAGTACCGGCGCGGCGGCGGTCAGGCTGTCGATGCGGTCCATCACCCCGCCGTGTCCGGGAAACAACGTGCCACTGTCTTTTACACCCGCATAACGTTTCAAGAGACTCTCCGTGAGGTCACCGACGACCGAGAAGGCGACGGCGGCCAGGCACAGGAGGAGAAAGGTAAGCGTCGGCAGGTGAAACCACAACGCACCAAGCCAGGCGATGGCCACGCTCAGCGCCACCCCCCCGAACACCCCCTCCCAGGTCTTGGACGGGGACACCTGCGGGGCGAGCGCCAGGCGACCGAAGGCGCGCCCGGCGAAGTAGGCGCCGACGTCGGCCGCCCACACGAGAATCAGCACGAACAGCACCCACTGCCCGCCGTCGGGCAGCTCGACGCGCAGGCGCACGAGCGCCAGCCATGCCGGCACGAGCGCCAGCGCGCCCGCCAGGGCAGCCCCTGGGGGACTTACGCGTCCGGGTGCGCACGCCACCCAGGCGAAGGCCAGGCACCACCACAGGAGCGCGGTCCCCATGATGAGCTGCCGTGCACCGAGGTTGACGGAGAACGACCAGGCGGCGAAAGCCAGCACCGCAATGAGGAGCACGTACGCGGCACGCAATGCGGTGGTCGGCAGGTGCAGGAACGCGGACCATTCCCAGGCGCCGCAGAGCATGAGGACGCTCAGAATGAGGACCGCCGGCCAGGGCTGCAGCAGCAGCAGCACGAGCAGGAGCGCCACGGCAAGCGGCACGGCCGTGAGCACACGCTTGCGCAGCGATTCGTTCACGAAGCCCGCTGCGATGGCGTCTGTCCGAAGCGCCGCTCGCGGCCGGCAAAGAACTCCAGCGCGCGCGCGAAGTCGGCCGCCTGGAAATCAGGCCAGAGACAGGGGCTGAAGTAGAGTTCCGCGTACGCAAGATCCCACAGGAGAAAGTTGCTCAGCCGCTGCTCACCGCCGGTGCGGATCAAAAGGTCTGCCTCGGGCAAGCCCGCCAGCTGCAGCGCCGAACCCAGGCGCGCCTCGGTGATCTCCTCCGGGCGCAGCGCGCCGCTCACGCACGCGCGTGCAAGTTCCCGCGCCGCCTCCGTGACGTCCCAGCGGCCGCCGTAGCTGATGGCGATCTGCAGCGCGAGGGCAGAGTTGGCGGCGGTGCGCGCCTCGGCCGCCGCGATGCGCGACTGCAGCCGCACCGCGAGGCTCTTACGAGCGCCGATGAAGCGGATGCGCACGCCCTTCTTGTCGAGCTCCTCGAGCTCGCGGTCGAGCGCCTCCACGAACAGGCCCATGAGGCTCGCCACCTCGGCCGCCGGCCGCGACCAGTTCTCGCTCGAGAAGGCGAACAGCGTGAGCGCTGCGATGCCACGGCGCGTGCACTCCTCGACGCATAGGCGCACCGGGACGAGGCCCGCCTTGTGGCCGGCGGCGCGGCTCTGGCCACGCGCGGCGGCCCAGCGGCCATTGCCGTCCATGATGACGGCCACGTGGCGCGGCAGGTTGTTAGCGGGTGCCGGCGCCATCTAGACCTGCATGACCTCTTTTTCCTTGGCGGCGAGCGCCGCATCGACGTCGGCGACGTGCTTGTCGGTGAGCTTCTGCACGTCGCCCTCGGCACGCCTTTCATCGTCCTGGGAGATCTCCTTTTCCTTCAGGAGCTCCTTGATGTCGTTCATCACGTCGCGGCGCACGTTGCGCACCGCCACGCGGGCGTTCTCGGCATCGTGGCGCAGCACCTTGGTGATCTCGCGCCGCCGCTCCTCGGTGAGCGCAGGCATCGGCACGCGGATCACGGTGCCGGCGGTCATCGGGGTGAGCCCCAGGTCGGACTTGAAAATGGCCTTCTCGATCGCCTGCACCACGCTCTTCTCCCATGGGGAGATCACGAGCGTGCGGCCGTCCTCGACCGCGATGTTCGCCACCTGTTGCAGCGGCACGTCTGAGCCGTAGTAGTCGACCTTCAGGTGCTCGACCAGGCTCGGGTGCGCACGCCCGGTGCGCAGCTTCCTGAGGTCGGCCTGGAACGCGGCCACGCACTTCGCCATGCGCTCGCGCGCGTCCTTCTTCAGATCTTCGAGCATAGTTGTACTCTCCTGGCGGGGTGGGCAGCACTCACTCGAGGGTGACGAGTGTGCCGACGTCCTCGCCGCGCACGATGCGCGTCAGGTCCCCGGAATTGTTGAGATTGAAGACTCGCAGCGGCAGGTGGTTGTCGCGGCACATGACGATCGCCGTGGCGTCCATCACGTTCAGCTTCTCGTTCAGCACCTTGTCAAAGGTCAGGCGCGGGTAGTGCTGCGCCTTCGGGTTGCGCACCGGGTCATCCGAGTACACGCCATTGACCTTGGTGGCCTTGAGCAATACGTCGGCACTGATCTCGATGGCCCGCAAGGCTGCGGCCGTGTCGGTCGTGAAGAAGGGGTTGCCGGTGCCGGCGGCGAAGATCGCGATGCGGCCCTTCTCGAGGTGGCGCACCGCGCGGCGGCGGATGTAGTCCTCGCATACCTCGTTGATGCGGATCGCCGACATGACGCGCGTCTGCACGCCCAAGGCCTCAAGCGCATCCTGCATGGCGAGTGCATTCATGACGGTGGCGAGCATCCCCATATGGTCGGCGGCGACGCGGTCCATGCCGGCGCGCGCCAGTCCCGCCCCGCGGAAGATGTTGCCGCCGCCGATGACCACCGCGACCTGCACGCTCATGTCGCGGATGTCCTGCAGTTCGCCGGCGATGCGCTTGATCACGGCCGGATCGATGCCGTAGTCCCCGCCGCCCATCAGCGCCTCACCCGAGAGCTTCACCAGGATCCGCGAGAACGCCGACTTCGCTTGGCTCATCTTCATAGCTCCCTATCGCCTATGGAAAAAACCCCGCGCGCGGCGGGGTTATCTCCTTGAGGATCACTCGTGCGGCCTTGCATTCGTGGCGGTCAGTGCTTGACCGACTTGACCTGGGCCATCACCTCGGCCACGAAGTCTTCCTGCTTCTTCTCGATGCCGGCGCCGACCTCAAAGCGCTCGAAAGCGAGCACTTCGGCCTTGGCGCCCTTCAGCAGCTTCTCGATCGTGACGTCGGGATCCTTGACGAAAGGCTGGCCGGCAAGGGTGATCTCGGCGAGCGACTTGCGCAGCCGCCCCTCGACCATCTTGGCAACGATCTCGGGCGGCTTGCCCTCGTTGGCGGCCTGTTCGGTGAGGATTTCGCGCTCCTTGGCCACCACCTCCGCGGGCACCTGGGCCTGCGAGAGGTAGCGCGGGTTGCTCGCGGCGATGTGCATGGCGAGGTCGTGCGGCAGGGCCTGGGTGCCGCCCTTGAGCGCCACCAGCACCCCGATGCGGGTGCCGTGCACATAAGCGCCCAGATGCTCAGGGGAGCTCATGACGGCGAAGCGGCGCACGCTGATGTTTTCGCCGATCTTGGCGATGAGCGCGCGGCGGCGCTCCTCCACGGTCTCACCCGAGGCGAGCGGCGCGGCACCGAGCGCCGCCAGGTCCGCAGGCTTCGTCTGCAGCGCGCACTCGGCGACCGCGTGCGCGAAGGCCCGGAAGTCATGCTCGCGGGCGACGAAATCGGTCTCGCAGTTGATCTCGACCATGGCAGCGTGGTGATGGTCCGGCGCGCGCGCCACGACCACGACCCCCTCGGCGGCGACCCGGGTGGCCTTCTTGTCTGCCTTGGCGAGGCCCTGCTTGCGCATGAGCTCGGCGGCCGCATCGAGATCGCCCTTGGTCTCAACCAGGGCCTTCTTGCACTCCATCATGCCGGCGCCGGTGCGCTCACGGAGCTGCTTCACTGCATCTGCTGTGATGTTCATGGGAAAACCTAAGCCTTAAATCCCTTACTCGGCCGATCCACGCGCCCCGCCCCGTCCCTTGCCACGCCCGGCACCACCGGCAGGGCGGCGCACCACGGCGACCGGGGGCGGCACGCTGCCGGCGGCGACCACGACGGCTTCGCCATCGGTCTCGACCTCGTTCTCGAGCTCATCCTCGGCGGCGACCGGTTCCACCCCAGGGACCGCCGGTACCAGGGCAGCAACCGGCAGGCGCCGGCGTGCCGCCGGGGCCTTCTTGCGTACCGCGGCCTGCGGACGCTGGCGGCCACCGCGTGGGCTCTTCTTGCGCGGGTTGCCGGCCTCGTCGAGCTCGACGAACTCGTCCTCGCCGACCGCAACCTGCGGCACCGATTCCCGGCCCTCGAGCACCGCATCGGCGATGCCGGCGGCGTACAGATGTATGGCGCGCATGGCGTCATCGTTCCCGGGGATCACATAGTCAATGCCGTCCGGGGAGCAGTTGGTGTCGACGATCGCCACCACCGGAATGCCGAGCTTCTTGGCCTCGTGGATCGCGATGTTCTCGTGACCAACGTCGACCACGAACAGCGCGTCCGGGAGCGAGTCCATGTTCTTGATACCGCCCAGGCTCCTCTCGAGCTTGTCCATCTCGCGGCGCAGCTGCGTGGCCTCCTTCTTGCCGCGCTTGTCCAGCGCGCCGGAAGCCGCCAGCTCGGTGATCTCGGCCAAGCGTTTGATCGACTGGCGGATGGTCTTGAAGTTGGTGAGCATGCCGCCAAGCCAGCGCTGGTTGACGAACGGCTGGCCGGAACGCTCGGCTTCCTTCTGGATCGACTCGCGCGCCGAGCGCTTGGTGCCAACGAACAGCACCGTGCCGCCGTCGCCGATCACCCCCTTGATGAAATTCGCAGCTTCCGCGTACATCGGCTGCGTCTTCTCAAGGTTGATGATGTGAATCTTGTTTCGCTCGCCGAAGATGAAGGGGGCCATCTTCGGGTTCCAGAAGCGGGTCTGATGTCCGAAATGGACACCCGCCTCCAGCATCTGTCTCATGGACACGCCGGGCATGTAAAACTCCTGTGTGGGTTAAGCCTCCGCGCATCCCCGTGACCATCCACCTTTGGCCCTCCAAAAGGGCCGCCAGGGACACCCAGTCACTAAGGATCGTGATGCGCGTGTGGGTTGCGTTGCCAAAAAAGGCCGCGCTTTATACCATGAAGGCCTCGTCGGAACAATGTCTTACGGAGGCGCCTGTCCCCCTTGCCGGAAGGGCCGGGAGCCCCTATTTCGTACCCCTATGCATGTGACGATCAAGAACGCGGACGAACAGGAAAAAATGCGCATCGCCGGGCGCCTGGCGGCCGAGGTGCTCGACATGATCTCTGAGCACGTGGTTCCCGGGGTGACCACCGAGGAGCTGGACCGCCTGTGCCACGACTACATCGTCAACGTGCAGCGCTCGGTACCGGCGAACCTCAATTACCGGGGGTTCCCGAAGACCATCTGCACCTCGGTGAACCACGTGGTCTGCCACGGCATCCCGAACGACAAGCGCCTGAAGGCCGGCGATATCGTCAATATCGACGTCACGGTGATCCGTGACGGCTTCCACGGCGACACCAGCCGCATGTACTTCGTCGGCAAGGCTCCGGCCCACGCGCAGCGCCTGGCGGACATCTGCTTCGCGGCCATGTGGCGCGGCATCGAGGTGGTGCGCCCCGGGGCGCACCTGGGGGACATCGGCCACGCCATCCAGCGCTTCGTCGAGGAGAACGACTATTCGGTGGTGCGCGAGTACTGTGGCCACGGCATCGGGCGCATCTACCACGAGGATCCGCAGGTGCTGCATTACGGGGAAGCTGGCACCGGTCTTGAGCTCAAGGCCGGTATGACCTTCACCATCGAACCGATGGTCAACGCCGGCAAGCGGCACGTACGCCTGCTGCCGGATGGCTGGACGGTGATCACCAAGGATCACTCGCTCTCGGCCCAGTGGGAGCACACCGTGCTCGTCACCGACTCCGGAGTGGATGTCCTGACGCTCGGCGCCGCCGGGCGCGCGCACTGAACGACACCCAAGGAGTACGCGCCATGGCTGGCGGGGAGGATGAGCGAGCGCAAGCGATACCCCCCGCCACCATTGCCTGGGCGCTGCTCGCGCGCCTGCCCGCGCAGCTCGCGGTTCTGCCCGAGCCGTCCGCCTGGCGCGACCTCCTCAACCAGGCGCACGAGGAACTTAAAGTTCGCTTCTTCGCCGAGGAGCCGGTCGAGGAGCTGGTGCACGCGCGCGCCGAGCTCATCGACGCGGTGCTGCGCGAGGCGTGGCGCAGGTTCTGCGGCGGCTTCGGCGACTGGGCCCTGGTGGCGGTCGGCGGCTATGGACGCGGCGAGCTGCACCCGGCCTCCGATATCGACATTCTCTTGCTCGTGCCGCGCGCCCCCGACATGGCCGGCAGCGCCGCGGTCGAGCGCCTTGTCACCTTCCTCTGGGACATCGGGCTCGAGGTCGGCCACAGCGTGCGCACCGTCGCCGAGTGCGCCGAAGAGAGCGTCGGCAACGTCAGCGTGATGACGACGCTCCTGGAGTCGCGGCTGCTCGCCGGGAGCGCTGAGCTCCTCGCCGGCATGCGCGAGGCCTTGAGCCCGGAGCGCATCTGGCCGGTGAGCCGCTTCTTCGAGGCCAAGGTGCACGAACAGACCGAGCGGCACCTGAAGGCCAACGACACCGCCTACAACCTGGAACCGAACGTCAAGACCGGTCCCGGCGGGCTGCGCGACATCCAGACCATCGCCTGGGTCGCCAAGCGCCACTTCGGCGCGGCGACGCTCGATGCCCTCGTCACCCACGGCTTCCTCACGGAGGCGGAGCTGCGGCGCCTGAAGCAGGCGCAGGCGTTCCTGTGGAAGGTGCGCTTTGGCCTCCACACCCTGAACGGGCGGCGCGAGGACCGCCTGCTCTTCGACCACCAGCTGCGCCTCGCCAAGAGCTTCGGCTACGAGGACGCCTCCTACACCCTCGCGGTCGAGCAGTTCATGCAGCGCTACTACCGCACGGTCATGGATGTGAGCCTCCTGAACGAGCTGCTGCTGGAGCTCTTTCGCGAGGCGATCCTCACCGAGAGCGAGCCGCCGCGGCCCCTGAATGCACGCTTCCAGGTGCGCAACGGCTCGCTGGAGGCCGTGAGTGAAGAGGTGTTCGCGCGCAGCCCGTCCGCGCTGCTTGAGATGTTCGTCATCCTGCAGCAGAACCCGGACATCCACGGCGTGCGCGCTTCCACCATGCGGGCGGTGGCGAAGAATCTGTGGCTGATCGATGAGGAGTTCCGCCAGAACCCGCGCCACCACCGCCTGTTCCTGGAAATCCTGCGCGCCCCCGTGGGGGTCACGCACGAGCTGCGGCGCATGAACACTTACGGGGTGCTGGGGCGCTACATCCCCGCCTTCGGCCGCGTCGTCGGGCGCATGCAGTACGACCTATTCCACGCCTATACCGTGGACGCGCATACGCTCTTTGTAGTCAGCAACCTGCGCCGCTTCATGATCCCGCGTTACGACCAGGAGCTGCCGGATGCCTCGCGTGTCATGCAGCAGTTACCCAAGAGCGAGGTCGCCTACCTCGCCGCCCTCTTCCACGACATCGCCAAGGGGCGCGGCGGTGACCACTCGACCCTGGGCGCCGTGGATGCGGAAGCCTTCTGCCTCGAGCAGGGCCTGACGCCTTACGATGCGCGCCTGGTGGCGTGGCTGGTGCGCAATCACCTCGAACTCTCCATCACCTCGCAGAAGCAGGACATCGGCGACCCGCAGGTCATCAATGCGTTTGCGCGCAAGGTGGGCGATGAGCTACGCCTCGACTACCTCTACGTGCTCACCTGCGCCGACGTACGCGCCACCAATCCGAAGCTGTGGAACTCCTGGAAAGCCTCCCTGTTCCGTGACTTCTACCAGCGTGTCAAGCGCGCGCTGCGCCGCGGCCTCGAGAGCCCGATCGATGCCGAGCACCTGGTGCGCGAGAACCAGGACGTCGCGCGCAATCTGCTGCTCGGCCACGGCATACAGGAAGAAGCGATCCTGCGCTCCTGGACGCGCTTCACGCAGGGCTACTTCCTGCAGCACTCACCCGAGGAGATTGCCTGGCACACGCGGCTCCTTGCCGAGCGCGATGCCCGTTCCGATGAGCCGCTGGTGGCACTCGAACCGAAGAGTGTGCGCGGCACCACCGCCGCCCTCATCTTCGCGCCCATGCGCCGCTACGGCTTCGCGCGCACCACCGCGGCGCTCGATCAGCTGGGCCTCAACATCGTCGATGCGCGCATCACTCCGACCGGGGATGGCTTCAGCCTGGACCTTTACCATCTGCTGGAAGAGGACGGCGCACCGATCACGGATCCTGACCGCCAGGAGGAGATCGAGCGGGCGCTGTGGCGCTCGCTGCAGGGACCCGCGGACACTCCCTTCGCGGTGTCGCGACGCGCGCCGCGCCAGGCGCGCATGTTCAACACCCCGACCCAGCTGTCGCTTGCGGTCGATGAGCGCAACCGCCGCTCGGTGCTGGAACTCACCGCCGCAGACCGCCCGGGCCTCTTGTGTGAGGTCGGCAAGGTACTGATGAGCGAGAGCGTCGAGCTGCACGCCGCCAAGATCATGACGGTCGGCGAGCGCGCCGAGGACGTTTTCTACCTCACCGACTTCGACAACCAGCCCCTGAACGCCGCCGCCGCCGAGCGCCTGAAAGAGCGCCTGGTACAGGCGCTCGATGAGCGCCAGGCGGCACTGCGGGCGCCGGCTACCGGGCGCGTACCGGCATGAATCCGCGCCTCGGGGCGCTGCACGCCTATCCCTTCGAGCGGCTGGCGGCGCTGAAGAGCGCCGTCACGCCCCCGCCGCACCTGAAGCACATCGCCATGTCGATCGGGGAGCCGCAGCATGCGCCACCGGAGTTCGTGCTGGAGACGCTGCGGCGCAGTCTTGCTGAACTTGGCAGCTACCCCTCGACGCTCGGCCTGGCGGAACTACGCGCCGCCTGCGCAGCCTGGCTGACGCGGCGCTATGCACTCAAGGACGGCAGCGTCGACCCGGACACCATGGTGCTGCCCGTCAACGGTACGCGCGAAGCCCTGTTCGCGTTCGTGCAGGCGGCGGTTGATGAGCGCGGCGCGCCCCTCATCGCCATGCCGAATCCCTTCTATCAGATCTACGAGGGGGCAGCGCTCCTGGCCGGCGCCGCGCCTTACTTTCTCGATACGCGCGCGGAGGCCGGCTATCTGCCGGACCTGGCCGCCGTGCCGGCCGAGAGCTGGCGGCGCTGCCAGGTGCTGATCCTCTGCAGCCCCGGGAACCCCACGGGCGCGGTGCTGCCACTTGAGTTCTTTGCCCGCGCACTGGATCTCGCCGAGCGCTACGACTTCATCGTGGCGAGCGATGAGTGCTATGCGGACATCTACCTTGATGAGGCGGCCGCGCCGCATGGCCTGCTGGAAGCGGCCGAGAGCAGCGGCCGCAGCCACTTTGAGCGCTGCGTGGTGTTCCACAGTCTCTCCAAGCGCTCGAGCCTCCCGGGATTGCGCTCCGGATTCGTCGCCGGCGACCCGGCGATTCTTGAGCGCTTTCTGCTCTACCGCACCTACCACGGCAGCGCCATGCCGCTGCCGACGCAGCGCGCCAGCATCGCCGCCTGGGGCGACGATGCGCATGCAGCTGAGAACCGCCGCCTCTACCAGGAGAAGTTCGCGCGCGTGCTGCCACTGCTGGCACCGCACCTGAGCGTGAGCCGCCCGGCGGGTGCCTTCTACCTGTGGCCTGAGGTCGGGCAGGATGAGGAGCGCTTTGCCCGCGAGCTTTACGCGCGTCAGAACGTGACGGTGCTGCCCGGCAGCTACCTGTCGCGCGCGGGCGCTGCGGGGGATCCTGGCAGGCAGCGGGTGCGCATCTCGCTGGTGCCGCCCTTGGCGCAGTGCGTGGAGGCCGCCGCGCGCATCGTCGATTTCCTGCGTGTGCGTCCCGTGCGAGACTAGAGCGCTTATGAGTGATACCGACGAAATCAGGCGCCTCATCGAGGCGGCCTTCGAAGACCGCGCGCGCCTCACCCCGAGCACCATGTCAGATGAGCTGGATGAGGCGATCGCCGAGTCGCTCGCGCTTCTTGACTCGGGCGCCGCGCGAGTCGCCGAGCCCAAGGGCGGCAAGTGGGTGGTGAACGAGTGGCTGAAGAAGGCGGTGTTGCTGTCCTTCCGCACGCGCGACAACGAGCTCATCAAGGGCGGCTACACCAACTTCTTCGACAAGGTGCCTTTGAAGTACGCGCACGCGAGCGAAGCGCAGCTGCGCGCCGGGGGTGCGCGCGTGGTGCCGCCTGCCATGGTGCGCCATGGTGCCTACATCGCCCCGAACGTGGTGCTGATGCCGAGCTACGTGAACATCGGCGCCTATGTCGGCAGCGGCACCATGGTCGACACCTGGGCCACGGTCGGCTCCTGCGCCCAGATCGGCAGCAACGTGCACCTCTCCGGCGGCGTCGGCATCGGTGGGGTGCTCGAACCCCTGCAGGCCGCGCCCACCATCATCGAGGATGACTGCTTCATCGGCGCGCGCTCGGAGGTAGTCGAGGGCGTCATCGTGGAAAAGGGCTCGGTGCTCTCCATGGGCGTCTTCATCGGCCAGAGCACCCGCATCTACGATCGCAGCACGGGTGAGATCCTGCGCGGGCGGGTGCCCGCAGGCTCGGTCGTGGTCGCAGGCTCACTGCCGGCCAAGGACGGCACGCATAGCCTCGCGTGCGCGGTGATCGTCAAGCGCGTGGATGCGCAGACCCGGGCGAAGACTTCGATCAACGAGCTGCTGCGCGCGGTCGATTCGTAATCCTGAAAAGCCTGCGGCCGGCTCCGGGCTTGAACACCCCAGCCAGATCAACTCCCGCGCACCGGTGCATACACCGGTGCGCGGGCACAAAGTTGACCGCAGGCGCGGCTAGTCCGCCGCCACCGCCTGCACGAAGGCCCAGCCATTGGGCGTGCCGAGGCCCGTCGCCGTGTCCCAGCCCGGGCCGACCTGCAGCGTCGAGTCCAGCCCGAAGGTGATGACGAACCAGCGCGTCGAGTGCGGGCTGTTGTACAGGGCACTCACGAATGAGGGCAGGTTGTACAGCGGCGCCGCGAGCTCAGAGGCACGGATCGGGTCCGTGCCGCCCGCGTCCGTGATGGTGCCGGTGACGTTGTTCTGGGAGGTGAGGTTAACGACGTCGGTGATGGCACCGCTCCAGAACGGCAGGCGATACAGCCGCGGCGCCGCCTGCCCGAGCAGGTGGTGCGCGCGCTGCGTGGCGATGCCCCAGAGAGCCGTGAACATCGGGCACGAGGCGCTCGTGCCGCCGATCACGTCGATCCCGAGGTCCCCGGCCGGATCCACCGTGTAGATGATCTCAACCCCGGTATAGGGGTCGGCGACCCAGGAGATATCGGGCGTGCCACGGCGGTTACCCGGCACCCCCTGCTGCCAGAACGGCTTCGGGTAGATGTCGCTCAGGCCGCCGGTGCCGCCGAAGGTGAAGCCCTCGTTGTTGGGCACGTCGATCGGCGGGCTGCCGAGCGCGGTCGTATCGGCAATCTCGGTGAGGTTGGTGCCCCAGCTCGTCTGCCAGGCGATGTGCTTGTGGGCATCAAGGGCGACACTCACGCCGCCGACCGCGGTGGCGTAGGGCGAGCTCGCCGGCCAGCCGGTGGAGGTGTAGAGGCCGCCAAGCTGCGCAGCGTTGTCGCCGTAGTCGCCGGTGCTGTAGTCCACCGAGATGCCCGTGGCACCGATGGCCTTCAGGATATTGTCGGCCGCGGTGTAGAACTCAGAATCCCCGGCCGAGCCGATGTCAAATCCGTCCCAGCTGTTGGAGATGGCCACCACGCCCGGTACCGCGGCCGCCGCCGCGTCTCCTGCGAAGAGATCGCTGAAGGCGTTGGTCGGCGCGACCACCAGGACGATGTTCGCCCCCGGGGCGATCGCATGCACCCATTCGACGTCGAGGGTCGTCTCGGCGGCCCAGCCGGCATTGGCATCGGTCGAGTAATTCGACTCGGTGGGCGTGCCGATGATGGTGAGGTTCGCCGGCGGCAGGCCCATCGCCTGCGAGAACGCCTGCACGTCGGTGGCGATGGTGGTCGAGCCGTAGGCGTCGACGATGGCGATGGTGGTGCCCGCACCGTTCAGGCCGCTTTTGTAAAGCGGCGTCAGGTTGTAGGCGGTCTGGATGTCGCTCGGCTGGTAGCCGCAGGGTGCGGCATTCGGCGGCGGACTGGCGATCGGGGCACCGTAGCCGTTCCCCGAATAAGTCGCCGAGGCGCCATTGCCGCTGAAGCTGACGGTGGTCGGCGGGTAGAAACACTGCGCCGAGAAATAGATACCGTTCGACTGGGCGCCCAGCGGCTGCGGGTGCGCGGGGAACCCCTCAGCCTCTGAGGTGCGGTGCGCACCGATCGAGGCCTTGCGGCCGACACGCGCGATCTGCGGCTCAGCCCCGAGGCTCGAGAGGCCGCCGACAGCGGCCACCAGCGGCACGAGTTCCGCAGGCAGGGTGGCGCTCTTGCTGCTGGCGCGGAAGGTGCGCCCGTAGAGGTCGTACTGGTGCAGCTGTACCTGGAAGGCACTTTGCACGCGTGCCGCGCTGGCGGAAGCCCTGACGTACAGATTGTCCTGACCGACACTGACCGTGAAGCCCTCGGCCTTCAGATATGCCGCGACCCTGGCGGCATCCGCGCTGCTCGGGGCGTGCTTGGCGCGCAGCTGCTCGAAGGAAAGGTAGGCGCCCTTGCCGGCCTGCTGAGCTGCCACCAGGGCATCGAGGCCCTGCTCATCGTGCAGCTTCATCCATAGGGTGAGTTCGATCGGGCTTGCGGCATCCACCGGACCGAGGTCAGTGGCCTGCGGCAGTAGCGAATGCCGCTCGCTCGCCAGGGCCGCGGGAACGACTGCGACACTCAGGCATGCTGCAACCAGTAAGGATCCGACGAGCCCCGGGGCTCGAGAAGCTGCTGTCATCGGTTTACTCCCTGGGCGCTTCCGCCCTTATTCGTGTTGTGGCGGCAGCGGCGCCGAGTCTGGTTTCCCTTGAGATCGACTCGGGGCCGCGCTTGTGGGAATTGTAATCCAACCGTCCCCGACTGCCATAGGCACAACGGGTGCCGCGCGGCGTGTATGACATTTAACAGTTGCGCGCCACGGACCTGAGACTGCGCGGCGCGAGACCTGACGCGCCCGGGGAGAACGGGCTCTCCAAGGCCTCAACGCTGATTCAGGCGGCGGACAGGGGCGGTGCCTGGCTTGCGCGGCTGCCGCCTGGAGGATGAGGCGCGGGTCTTCGCGGTCAGGGGAGTGAAGGCACGCCCGGCGAGCGCCTGGACCTCGGTATCGAAAGCGCGATAGGACTCGATCAGCGCGCGTCCGAAGGGCGTCAGAATCGCGCCGCCCCCGCCTCGGCCGCCCTTCTGCGTCACCACTACCGGCTCGCGGAAGGTGGTGTTGACGCTGTCCAGGAGCTGCCAGGCACGCCTATAGCTCATCTTGAGGTCGCGGGCCGCCTGTGACAGCGAGCCACCGTGGCCGATCTGCTCCAGCAGCGCGATCTTCCCCGGTCCTACCGCCTCATCGACGCCAAAATCCAGACGGAAGCGGACTAAAGGAAGCGACATGCGGGGCTCCTCGGGACCGGAAGTGTAGCGGGAGGAGCCGCGCTGCGGACACCGCATGAGAAACGGGCCGTAGCGCTCAGGTCTTGAGCGATACGGCCCGCTGTGAGGCCTCGGGAAGGGCGCGCCGTTAGAACTTGAAGCGCACGCCGATCGTGGGGTTGATGTTGGTCGTCTTGATGTAGCCCTCCGACACGCCGTTCTTCACACCGCTGTACATGGCGCCAGCGTAGGCGTCGAAGCGGCGCGTGAACTGGTAGTCGGCGTTGAAGGAGTAGGCATCGAAGTTGCCGCTGCAGCTACCGGAAATGTTGGTGGTGCAGCCGGCGTCGGCACCCGTCGCGTAGGAGTTCTGATGGTAACCGTAATAGGCGGCCGTCAGGTCCAGGTTCGGGATGACCGTGTAGCGCACGCCGGCCCAGTACAGGTTCACGATCTTGGGCTTGGTGTAGGCGTCGTTGTTCACGAATGCCAGCACGTAGCCGCCGATGTCGACGAAACCGGCCGGCAGCGGCTGGGAGGGGTTCTGGTACTTGATGTTCTCAAAGCCGACGAAGAACTTGAAGACATCGAGCTTGTACAACGCCAGCAGCGAGTAGCTGGTGTTGTCGGAGATCGTGCCCGACAGGGAGTTGGTGACCGAGTAGGTCGTCGGCAACTCGCCGAACTGCGCCACGGACAACGCCGACTCGGAGATCGCGCTCTTGGCCTTGGTGTAGTAGCCGTCCACTGAGAACCCGGCGAATTCCGCGCCCAGCTGTGCCTGGGTGACCGTGTTGGCGGCGCCGTTGGAGCCGTTGAACTTGTAGAGGAGACCCAGGTGCACGATGTTGCCGAAGGTGCCGTTGTACTTGAGCGACGAATCGAGGCGCTTGTCCTCGGTGTCACCGCCGCCCGCGTAGGTGCCGGACATGCCGATGAGGGAGAACGCCTGCGAGCCGTAGTTCGGGTCGTACTTATTGATGCCATCGCCCAAAAGCGTCAGCTGACGACCAAAGGTCAGCGTGCCGAAGGTCTTGGAGGCGAAGCCCACGTAGGAGGTCTGGAAAGCCTGGCCTGCGACGCTGGAATTGAGGTTGGTGCTCTGTTCATCGGCGGGCTTGCCGTTGTTGAGCGCCAGCGACTTCTGCGCGTCGGAAATATTGCCCGACTGCGGGTTGAAGAAGGTCTCGAGCTTGCCGACGAAGGCCCAGTCACCCATGTTCAGGGGTTCGAGCGCCTGGATGCCCACACGCGACTGCGACAGGTTGCTCGGCGTGGCGCCGAACACCGACTGGCGGCTGTTCTTCTGCACGATATTGGCGCTGCCAGCGGGGTGGTAGTCACTGAAGGGAGCGCCGTGGGTTTCGTACTGCAGGCCCACGTCGATGATCCCGTAGATCGTGATGCCGTGCCAGGTGAGCCCGAGGTCCTCGGCGGACTGCGTCGCGGGAGTGACGGGCGGCAGAGTCTGCGCCAGCGCCGGAGCGGCGACAGCCGACAAGGCGGCGAGCGCGGCCCACGTCAGGGGGCGCAGCGAATTTCGGCTGAGCGGGAGCAATGAGGTCGCTTTCATCTTCCAGATTCCTATGAAGTTAAGTTCGGACGGAAATCGTTTGGGTGCGGGAGGGCCGCAATGGCGTGCGCCGGACTTGCCGGCACAGTCGCTCTAGAGGCGCGGCTCTCCCCCGCAACGCGCACGCAGAGTTCGTTATGTTGCTGCCAATATATCACTCCAGAGCTTCGACGCCTTCACTTTGATGCGTCAGCGCAACGCAACAAGGGGCCACCGAATCCGCCTCTCCGAGCGGGCTCACTCTGATTGTTCAACGTGACAGTTCTAAAGCCTGGGTGTGACATTTGTATGACATCTGAGATCTTGGGCTGAACAGTCTCATTTCTCTATAAATCCAGTAATATCAGACGTTTACTGACATTCTGCGGATCTGAACGCCATTTAATCACCGATTTTGAGTCCCTTAATGCAGATATGTTCCCCTAGCATCAGGTGAAAACCCCATGCGACTGCTGCTCGTAGAGGATGAGAAGAAAGTATCCGACCTAGTGGCGCGCGCGCTGCGGGCCGAGCGCTATGCCGTGGACGTGGCCGAGGATGGCTCACAGGGCTGGTCGCTGGCCGAGAGCTACTCCTACGACCTGATCATTCTTGACCTGATGCTGCCTAAGCTCGACGGCGCGGAGCTCCTGAGGCGCATCCGGCGCAAGAACCAGGAAGTGCCGATCCTCATCCTTACGGCGCGCGATGCGACCGCCGACAAGGTGCACAACTTCGAGGCCGGCGCCGATGACTACCTGACCAAGCCGTTCGCCTTCGCGGAACTGGTCATGCGCGTGAAGGCGTTGCTGCGGCGTGGCCCGGTGGCGCGCTCGAGCGTGCTGCGGGTGGCGGATCTGGAAGTCGATCGCCTCACGCAGCAGGTGCGCCGGGCGGGCCGCCGCATCGAGCTCACGCACAAGGAGTACGCCCTGCTCGAATACCTGGCCGCCAACCCGGGGCGCGTATTCTCGCGCCCCATGATCATCGAGCACGTGTGGGACCAGAGCTTCGAGGGGCTCACCAATATCGTGGACGTCTACGTGCGTCACCTGCGCGCCAAGATCGACGACCCCTTCGCGGTAAAACTCATCCGCACCGTGAGGGGCGTCGGCTACGGACTCATCGATTACAGCGAGCCGTGAACACACGTTCCCTGAGCGTGCGCCTGGTCGCCTGGTACGCCGGCGTCCTGACGCTCGTCTTCGTGCTGCTTGGCCTCCTCAGCTTCGCGTTCCTGCGCCACTACCTGGAGGAGAACCTGCTCGATAACCAGGCGCGACGCGCGCGCCAGATCGCCGATACGCTGGTGGCGGGCGCGCGCTTCGAGAGCGCGGCGACCCTGGCCGCGCAGGTCGAGAGTCTCTACTCACCGGAAGCCAATGATCGCTTCATCCGCATCACCCGCGCGGGCGGGGCGGTCGTGTACGCCTCCGGAGCCCCGCGCGAGGCGCGCTTCGATCCGCGCGAGGTACCACCCAACTTGAGTGGCAGCGCGCGCAAGCTCGAGCTGCCCGGGGGCTCCTTGCTCGTGGCCGCCCGCGATACGGTGGCGAGCGACGGTTCCCGCTACCGGGTCGAGGTCGGCACCTCCGCTGCGCCGAGCGAGGCGCTGCTGCGACAAATGCTCGCAATCCTCGCGCTGGGCTTGCCGCTCGCGGTGGGCGCGGCGGTCGCCGGCGGTTTCGTGCTGGTGCGGCGTGCACTGCTCCCGGTCGCGGAAATTGCCCACAAGGCCCAGGAAATCAGCGAGCACAATCTCAGCGAGCGCCTGCCGGTGGTGCGCAGCGGCGATGAGATCGAACGCCTGTCGGTGTCCTTGAATCACATGATCGGCCGCCTGGAACGTGCCGTGACCGGCTCCAAGCAGTTCGTGGCGGACGCCTCCCACGAGCTGCGTACGCCCCTGACGGTCATGCGCGGCGAACTCGAGGGCCTGGCGCAGGCGCCGGGGCTCGGCGGCGACACCCGCGAGGCCGTCGGCAGCGTGCTCGAGGAGGTCGACCGTCTCGCCGAGATTGTCGAGGGCCTGCTCTCCCTCTCGCGCCTGGACTCGGGCGAAGCACCGAGCGAGTGGACCTGCTTCGATCTTGCCGAGCTCGCCGCCGACACCGCCGACCAGATGAGTCTCCTCGCGCTCGACAAGGAGGTCACCCTCACCTCGACCTCGGCGGGGAACGTGACGGTGCAAGGCGACCGGGCGCGCCTGAAGCAGGTGGTGGTCAACCTGCTCGACAATGCGATCAAGTACACCCCGTCCAAGGGGCGGGTGCAGCTTAGCGTGCAGGCCCAGGGCGCTCAGGCGCTGCTGGAAGTGAAGGACAGTGGCATCGGCATTCCCGCCGATGCGCTCGCCCACGTATTTCAGCGCTTCTACCGCGTCGACAGTGCGCGCTCGCGCGAGCAGGGCGGTGCCGGGCTCGGCCTTTCGATCGTGCAGTCGATCTGCAGCGCCCACGGCGCGGCGGTCGAGGTGACGAGTGAGCCGGGATCCGGCACCACGTTCCGGGTGCGCCTGAGGCTCGCCAGCTGAGCGCTCATCAGCCAAAACGGCCGGTAATGTAGTCTTCCGTGAGGCGGTGGCGCGGGTTGGTGAAGACGCGATCAGTGTCGCCGACCTCGATCAGATCACCCAGGTGGAAGTAGGCCGTGCGCTGCGAGACGCGCGCCGCCTGCTGCATGGAATGCGTCACGATCACGATCGCGTACTGTTCGCGCAGCTCATCGATCAGGTCCTCGATGCGCGCGGTGGCGACCGGGTCGAGCGCCGAGCAGGGCTCGTCCATCAGGATCACCTCCGGCTGTACCGCGATGGTGCGTGCGATGCACAGTCGCTGCTGCTGGCCGCCGGAGAGCCCGGTGCCCGGGCTGCTCAGGCGATCCTTGACCTCATCCCACAAGCCCGCGCGTGTGAGGCTCGAGCACACGATGTCATCCAGCTGCGCGCGGCTTCGGGTGAGTCCGTGGATGCGCGGCCCATAGGCGACGTTGTCATAGATCGACTTGGGGAACGGGTTTGGCTTCTGGAACACCATGCCGACACGCGCGCGCAGCTGCACGGCGTCGAGCGCCGCGTCATGGATGTTCTGCCCGTCGAGGGTGATCGAACCGGTCACGCGGGCCCCGGGGATCGTGTCGTTCATGCGATTCAGACAGCGCAGGAACGTCGACTTGCCGCAGCCCGACGGCCCGATCATCGCCAGCACCTGCCGCGGCGCCACGTCCAGCGACACGCTCTTCAGCGCCTGCTTGGCGCCGTAGAAAACGCTCACATCGCGGCACACGAACACGGCATCCTCGATGCTCGCCGGAGCCTCCCCGACCGCGCCCGCTCGTGCTTCCGCGGCGGCGGTCGGCATGCGGCCGCTCGGCTTCAGGTCGAGCCCGCTCTCCCCGCGCCCGCGCACCCCGTGGGGCACGGCGCCATTGGCACCCCTGGCGCTGCGGCCGTTGCCGCCCTCGCCGGCGGGCCGGTGGGATTCGGGTGTGATGTCGGACGTGTCGTTCATGGCAGGAACTCTAGCCGAAGCGCCCGGTGACGTAGTCATCCGTGCGGCGGTTCTTCGGCGCCGTGAAGATCTGCTCCGTCGGGCCGATCTCGATGAGGTCGCCAAGATACATGAAGGCGGTGACATTGGAGACGCGCGCCGCCTGCTGCAGGTTGTGGGTGACGATGGCGATGCAGTACTGCTCGCGCAGGCTCTGCAGCGTCTCCTCCACGCGCAGGGTGGAGATGGGGTCGAGTGCGGCGGTGGGTTCATCGAACAACAGCACCTCGGGGCGCAGTGCCAGGGTGCGAGCGATGCACAGCCGCTGCTGCTGGCCTCCCGAGAGGCTGCGACCGTCCTCGTGCTGCTTGTCCTTCACCTCCTCCCACATGGCCGCCGCCCGCAGCGCCTCCTCCACGCGATCGGTGAGTTCGCTCTTGGAGATGCGGCGCGAGAGGCGCAGCCCGAAGGCCACGTTGTCGAAGATCGACATCGGGAACGGCGTCGGTTTCTGGAACACCATGCCGACCCGGAAGCGCAGCTCAGCCACGTCCACGGACGGGGCGAGGATGTCCTCGCCATCGAGCAGCACGTCACCTTCGGCGCGGTGGCCCGGATAGAGCGCGTACATGCGGTTGAAGACCCGCAACAGCGTTGACTTGCCGCAGCCGGAGGGCCCGATGAAGGCCGTGATCTGTCGGTCGCGCAGGGTGAGATTGATGTCCTTGAGCGCCTGGATCTGCCCGTAGAAGAAGTTGAGGTGACGCACCTCGAACTTGAGTGCATGGGACACCTCAGGCGCCTGGGGCGGGGCGAACTGCACCCTGGGGGCGTTCACCGGCGCCCCGCCGGGTTCAGCCGCGCGACGACCACGCGGGCGATGATGCTCAGGATGAGGATGCTGCCGGTGATGAGCAGCGCCCCGCTCCAGGCGAGCTGCTGCCAGTTGGGGTAGGGGCTCAACGCGAACTGGAAGATCACCACCGGCAGGTTCGCCATCGGCGCCAGCAGGTTCGTGCTCCAGAACTGGTTGTTGAGCGCGGTGAACAGCAGCGGCGCCGTCTCCCCCGAAATGCGCGCGACCGCCAGCAGCAGTCCCGTGACTACGCCCGAGCGCGCCGCCGGGTAGATGACACTCGTGATGGTGCGCCAGGGATAGGCCCCCATGGCGGTGGAGGCGTCCTTCATGCCCTGCGGCACAAGATTCAGCATGTCCTCGGTGGTGCGCACGGTCACGGGCATCGCAATGATGGCGAGCGCCACCGCGCCTGCGATGGCCGAGAAATGCCCCATGCGCACCACCATCAGCTCGTACACGAACAGGCCAATGATGATCGAGGGCGCCGACAGCAGCACGTCGTTGACGAAGCGGATGACGCTGCTCAGGTAGGACGCGCGGCCGTACTCGGCAAGGTAGGTCCCGGCGAGCATCCCCACCGGGCCACCGATGAGGATGCCGATGAGGGTCATGACGGCGCTGCCGTAGATCGCGTTCAGGAGGCCGCCGCTTGAGCCCGGCGGCGGCGTCATCGCCGAGAACACTGCCGGGGTGAGACCCGCGACGCCGTTCTTGATGAGCGTCCACAGGATCGCCCCGAGGAAGAAGAGCCCGATAGCGGTCGCAACACCGGAGAGGCCGAGCGCCAGGAGGTTCACGCCCTTGCGGATGGCGCGACGGTTCTTCATAGCGAGGACAGCGCGCGCCGCTCGAGCCGCATCAGCATGTAGCGGGCGAGCGCGATCACGGTGAAGGTGATGAGGAAGAGGATCGCGCCGAGCGCGATCAGGGACGAGGTATAAAGATCCCCCACCGCTTCTGCGAACTCGTTGGCGATCGAGGCGGAGATCGTGGTCCCGGGAGCCAGCAGCGAGGAGCCGATGCGGTGCGCGTTGCCGATGACGAAGGTGACCGCCATGGTCTCCCCGAGCGCGCGGCCCAGCCCGAGCATGACGCCGCCGATCATGCCAGTGCGCGCGTACGGCACCACGACCTGCCAGATCACTTCCCAGGTGGTCGCACCGAGGCCATAGCCGGACTCCTTGAGCACGTCCGGCACCGTCTCGAACACGTCGCGCATGACGGCCGAGATGAATGGAATGACCATGATCGCCAGCACGAAGCTCGCACTCAGGATGCCGATGCCAAACGGTGGCCCCTGAAAGAGGCGCCCGACGAGGGGCAGCGGGCCGAACCAGCGGATCAGCCAGGGCTGCACGTGTGCCTGCAGAATGGGCGCCAGCACGAACAGGCCCCAGATGCCGTAGATAATGGAGGGCACGGCCGCCAGCAGTTCGATCGCCACCCCGACCGGGCGCTTCAGCCACACCGGGGCAAGTTCGGTGAGGAAGATCGCAATGCCGAAGCTCACCGGAATGGCCAGCAGCAGCGCGAGGAAGGAAGTGACGAGCGTGCCGTAGACGGGCGCGAGCGCGCCGTACTGGTCGGTGACCGGGTTCCAGATCTCGCGCGTCAGGAAAGCAAGCTTGAAGTGCGACAGCGCCGGCCAGGCGCCCACCGCCAGTGACAGCGCCACGCCCCCGAGCAGCAGCAGCACCAGCAGCGCCGCGGCCAGGGTCGCGCCGCGAAACAGCCGCTCGCGCAGCCGCTGTCCGGCCGCGTGGCGCGCTTCGATCGCGGCGACGGTGTTCATCGGGGCCGGCAGCCTGTCACGCTTGCGATCATCCCCAGTACTCAAAAACCGGCGGCCGGCTGCGCGGGGAATGTCGCGCGAAACGGCCGCCGGTGTGTTCTTCAGTAAGGCCGGCACCGGCTCCCCAGGCGTGCGGGCGGCCTCGGGGCCGTCCCGCATGGCTCGCCAGAGCCTGCGCCTCTAGAGCGTCACGCCCTTGATCTGCGCCTTCCAGGTCGCGCGCACCTGGTTGATCAGGCCCTCGGGCAGCGGCACGTAATCCAGTTCTGAGGCCATCTTGCCACCGTTCTTGTAAGCCCAGTCGAAGAACTTCAGCGCCGACCCCGTGGCGGCCGCATCCGGCGGTGTTGCATAGAGCAGGATGAAGCTGGCGCCCGTGATCGGCCAGCTCTTGCCACCGGCCTGGTTGGTCAGGATCAGGTAGTAGCCGTCCGCATGGCCCCAGTCGGCATTGGCCGCGGCCGCCTGGAAGGACTCCGCGCTCGGCGCCACGCTCTGGCCCGCCGCGTTGACGAGGTCCGCATAGGCCATCGCGGTCTGCTTGGCGTAGGCGTACTCGACGTAGCCGATGGCGCCATCGGTCTGGCGGGTCATGTTCGCCACGCCCTCATTGCCCTTGGCACCGATCCCGACCGGCCACTGCACCGAGGTCGCAGCGCCCACCGAACCTTGGAACTTCGGGCTCGCCTTGGAGAGGTAATCGGAGAACAGGAAGTTCGTGCCCGAGCCGTCCGAGCGGTACACCGGCGCGATCGTGGTCGCCGGCAGCGCCACCTTCGGGTTCAGTTTCTTGATGCGCGCGTCATCCCACTTGGTGATCTCGCCCATATAAATGGAGGCCATAGTGGCGCCATCGAGCACCAGAGCCCCGGGAGCCACACCCTTGATGTTGACCACCGGCACGACGCCGCCAATGATCATCGGGAACTGCACCAGGCCCGATTCCTTGAGCTCCTGAGGCTTCAGCGGCATGTCGGAGGCACCGAACGTCACCGTCTTGGCCTTGATCTGCTTGATACCGCCGCCCGAGCCGATGGACTGGTAGTTCAGGCCGATGCCGGTCTGCTGCTTGTAGGCGTCGGCCCATTTGGAATAGATGGGGTACGGGAAGGTGGCACCCGCACCAGAGATATCAGCGGCCTGCGCCGCGGCGCCGGCCACCAGGGCCACAGCCACGAGCGCGTGCTTCGCGTGGAATCGGATCATGTTCGGTCTCCTCGGCCTTGGGAATTCTGGGAGTGAGGCGCTCAGGCCCGGCCGGGAGCCTAGTTGCCACTCGCGCGCATTAGATGACGGTTATGTGACGATCTGATTACACACCCTTGCACGCGCCCCGTCCGCTGCACACATGGCAGGCCAGTGTTACGTCCGCCCTTGGCACGACCGTGACAGGTCTCAGGCTTGATCGCTGCGCGCCGAGGTGCGTATAAACGCCGATCACCGGGTGCACTGCGGCGCACGCCGAAGATCGCGGGGGTAATGGAAGCTCAATGTCACAAACGCTTGAACTGACTCGCGATCTTCTTGGCCGCCGCTCCGTGACGCCCGCGGATGAGGGCTGCCAGGCGGTGATGGCACGGCGCCTCGCCGCCTGTGGATTTGCGATCGAGAACCTGCGCTACGGGAGCGTGGACAACCTCTGGGCACGACGCGGCACGGCCGGACCGGTGTTCTGCTTTGCCGGGCACACCGATGTCGTACCCACAGGTCCACTCGAGGACTGGGCTTCGGACCCCTTCCTGCCCGTGGTGCGCGAGGGATTTCTCTACGGACGGGGCGCGGCCGATATGAAGAGCGGGCTCGCGGCCATGGTCACGGCGGCGGAGGCCTTCGTGGCCCTCCACCCCGGCCACCGCGGCTCGATCGCCTTTCTCATCACGAGCGACGAGGAAGGCCCGTCCGTGGATGGCACGAAACGCGTGGTGCGAACCCTGGCTGAGCGCGGCGAGCGCATCGACTGGTGCCTGGTCGGTGAGCCCTCGAGCGAAGCGCTACTCGGGGACACGATCAAGGTCGGCCGCCGCGGTTCCTTGAGCGGGCGGCTCACCGTGCACGGGGTGCAGGGGCACGTCGCCTATCCGCAGCTCGCGGAGAACCCCGTGCACAGCTTCGCGCCTGCACTGGCGGAACTGGTGCAGCGCGCGTGGGATGAGGGGACCGAGCACTTCCAGCCCACGAGCTTCCAGGTCTCGAACTTCAATGCCGGGACCGGTGCGCCCAACGTCATCCCCGGGGAGCTGCGCGTGCGCTTCAATCTGCGCTACTCCCCGGTACAGACCCTCGCGGGGCTGCAGGCGCAGGTCGAGGAGATCCTGCGCCGCCACGGGGTGCGCTTCAGCCTCGAGTGGTACGTGTCGGGCGAGCCCTTCTACACCCCGCCCGGGTCCTTATCGGACGCCGTGAGCCGCGCGGTATTCGAGGTCGCCGGCATCATCCCGAAGCTCACCACGGGCGGGGGCACCTCGGACGGGCGCTTCATCGCCCCCTTAGGGGCGCAGGTGGTGGAGCTCGGGGTGCTGAACGCCTCCATCCACAAGGTAAACGAGTGCGTGCGGGTCTTGGATCTTGAGCCGCTACAGCGCATGTACCTCGGCGTTCTTAAGAACCTGCTCGCCTGAGGTTGGCGCGCAGCCCCAAGGCTGCAAGACCCAGTGACCACAGGAGTACCCACGCGGGCATCGCGAGCCCGAGGAAACGCCAGTTCACTTCCCCGCACTCCCCGCTCCCGGTGAGCACCTTCTTGATGACCTCGAAGAACGGGCTGAACTTGAACAGCGTTCCCAGGGGCGCACCGCAGGAGGGCAGCGACCCGGGCGGCAGGTGCTGCACGTACACGTGCCGTGCCGCAACGGCGGCGGTGGCGAGGGCTGCGAGGCCGATCAGCACCGCATAAACGGTACGCCCGGTACGGCGCGGGTGATGCAGGGCCGCGAGCAGGAAGAGGACCCCGGTGAGGGCGATGCCGACCCGCTGGAAGATGCACAGCGGGCACGGATCCAGCCCCAGGTGGAACTGCGAGTACAGCGCATAGGCGAGGAGCGCGGCACAGAGGAAGAATCCAACAAGATTCGGCAGGCGGCGGTTTGTCATCCGCCAAGCATAGCGAGGCTTACCGTGGGCGCGCTAGGCGGAGGCCGAAGTCGGCGCGGTGCCACCCGGGGCGCCAGCGCGCAGCTCGCGCTCGACGTCGTCGAGGGAGGTGTGGCGGATGTCCTTGCCGTGCACCATGTAGATGACGTACTCGCTGATGTTTTTGGCGTGATCGCCGATGCGCTCGAGCGCGCGTACCACCCACATGACATCCAGTGCGCGGCGGATGGTACGCGGGTCTTCCATCATGAAGGTGATGCTCTGGCGCTGGATGGCCTCGTACTCCTCATCCACCAGGCGGTCCTGGCGTGCCACGCGCAGCGCAGATTCCACGTCCATGCGCGCGAAGGCATCGAGGGCATCGTGCACCATCTCCGAGACCACGCGCCCGAGGTGCTTGATCTCGCGATACTTGTCGGCGGGACGTTCCATGGTGGCCAGGCGTGAGGCGATGTAGCCGATCTTCTCGCCCTCATCGCCGATGCGTTCCAGATCGGTGATGGTCTTGATGATGGCCACGATCACGCGCAGGTCACCAGCGGCGGGCGCCCGCGTGGCGAGGATCTTGCTGCACTCCTCGTCGATCATGACCTCCATGTTGTTCACCTGGTGATCATCGAGCGCCACGGATTCCCCGAGCGAGCTGTCGCCCTCGATGAGGGCGGTAATGGCCTTGCGCAGCTGTTGCTCGACGAAGCCACCCATACCGAGCACTTTGCTGCGCACCCGCTCGAGGTCCTCGTTGAAGCGTCGGGAAATGTGGTGACTGAGATCGGCGGTTTCCATCAGTTGGCGTCTCCGGCCTGGCTCGGCTGCCTGCGCGCCGCTGTACGTCCGATGATAGCGGAACTGCGGCTCGCGGCCACTCTGGTGCGCAGCGTCGCCGGGATGGGCGCCAGCCCCGCCAGGAACTGCGCGGTCGCCGCCTCCCAGGTGAAGGCCCGCGCCCCGGCCGCGCAGCCGGCGCGGCTCAGGCGCAGCGCGCCGGCGATGGCGGCGCCGAGGTCGGCATCGAGGACGCCGGTGACGCCGGGCTCGATGACGTCGATGGGCCCGGGCACGGGGAAGGCTGCGACCGGCACCCCGCAGGCGAGGGCCTCGATCATGGCGATCCCGAAGGTGTCGGTGAGGCTCGGGAATACCAGCACGTCGACGCCACCCAGAAGCTGGGTGAGCTCAGCGCCCGTGCGAAATCCCAGGAACCGCGCCTGCCCGTGACGCGCCTCGAGACTTGCCCGGTGCGGGCCGTCGCCGATCACGAGCTTCGTCCCCGGCACTCTCAGGGCGAGGAAAGCCTCGAGGTTCTTCTCGATGGCAAGGCGCCCGACACAGGCCATGATGGGTCGCGGCAGACCCTGCAGCAGCCGGTGCGGGGGCGCCTCGGGGTGAAAGCGCTTGAGGTCGACGCCCCGCCGCCAGCGATGCAGGCCGCGAAACCCCTGGCCACTCAGCTGCGCTTCCAGCGTCGGGCTGCTGACGAAGGTGCGCACCGCGGCGTTGTGGAAGCGGCGCAGCCAGGCGTAGGTGACGCCCAGCGGGATCGGCCAGCGCGCCCGCAGGTACTCAGGATAGTGGGTGTGATAGGAGGTCGTGAACGGTATGGCGCGTGCGCGGCAGTAACGGCGCACCGCCATGCCCACGGGGCCCTCGGTTGCAATATGGATGGCGTGCGGCGCGAAGGCCTGCAGCTCCCGCGCCACATGGGCGCCCGGGGCGAGCGCGAGCCGGATCTCCGGGTAGCTCGGACAGGGCAGGCACCACAGGTCCTGCGGGTGAATCATGCGCACCTCATGGCCGAGGGCGCTCAGCTGCGCCGCGGTGGCCTTGAGGGTCGTCACCACGCCATTGATCTGCGGCGTCCAGGCATCCGTCGCCAGCGCAATCCTCATGCCGGATCCGCCAGCAGGCGCGTGCCCGCGCGTGCCTTGGCACCCGCGGTGTGCGGCCAGCGCAGCAGCGTCAGTTCCCCGCTCTCGCTCTCGGTGAGGGCGGAGCAGGACTCCACCCAGTCCCCGGTATTGGCGTACACGGTGCCGCCAATGTTGCGCAGGTTGGCGCGGTGGATGTGTCCGCAGACCACCCCGTCATACCCCTGGGCGCGCGCATGGGCCGCGGCGTATTCCTCGAACTTGAGGATGTAGCGGGCAGACACCCCGAGGCTGAGCTTCAGGTGCTCGGTGAGGGGCCAGTAGGGTTTCCCGAAGCGCCGGCGCACGTTGTTGATGAAGTGGCTGACGCCGACGGTGGTGCCGTGCATGAAGTCCCCGAGCTGCTGCAGCCACGGTGCGCAGTGCACCTCGCCGTCGAACTGGTCGCCGTGCAGCACCAGTAGGCGCGCGCCCTGCGCGGTGCGGTGCACCCATTCGCGGTGCACCTCGAACTGTCCGCGCAGCATCTGCGCCAGCATCGCAAGACTCGCGTCGTGGTTGCCGGGGATGTAGACGAGGCGCGCGCCGGCACGCTGGCGGGCAAGCAGTGCGCGCACCACCTGGGTGTGCTCGGCGCTCCAATACGCGCGCCGCGCCAGGCTCAAGGCATCGACGATATCGCCGACGAGAACGATGGTCTCGGCCTCGACGCCGGCGAGGAACTCGTTGAGTTCGCGCGCCCGCGCGTGCCGGAAGCCCAAGTGGATGTCCGAGAGGAACAGGGTCCGGGCCCGGGTCCTGTTGCCGCGGGAAGGGGTTCCGCCTGCCATGATCCGTCCTTAGGCTGCCGCCCGTGAGGGGCCGTAGTGGCCCTGGCAAGCCTCGGTCAGCGCTATGTCGTTTCTATGACAGCGGCACTAAGTCTTTCTGACGGATGAAGCGCTTGCGACGCAATCTTAAGCCGTCGCAGCGGAAGGGCTGCGCACCGCTTGCGCGATGCGCTCCGGGGGGAAATGGCAGGTAAAGGTGCTGCCGGCACCGAGCGTGCTCTTCACCTCCAGCGTCGCCCCGTGCCGCTGCAGCACGTGCTTGACGATCGCAAGCCCCAGGCCCGATCCGCCGGTGGCGCGCGAGCGCCCGGCGTCCACCCGGTAGAAGCGCTCTGTGAGGCGCGGGATGTGCTCCGGGGGCACTCCCATGCCGGTGTCGGTGACGGCAAAGTGACCGCCATCCTCATCGACCGACCAGCGGATCTCGATGGAGCCGTCCGCCGGGGTGTACTTGGCGGCGTTATCGACAAGATTCGAGAAGGCGGAGTGGATCTCCGGCTCATCCCCGAGTAGCCGCTCCGGCGACTCGACCTTGATGCGTACATCCTTCGGGTGCACGGGGCGTGCGAGCACGTCCTTGCGCAGCAGCGAGATGAGAGCCGCGACGTCCACCGGCTCCCCGCCGACCACCTCGTCGGTCTCCTCGAGGCGCGACAGCTCGATGAGATCGCGGATGATCGCCGTCATGCGCTCAGCCTGGCGGCGCATCTCGGCGAGCGGGCCGTGCAGCTCCGCGTCGAGCACCGGATCCGCGGCCAGCGTCTCGAGATAACCCGAGATGACGGTGAGCGGGGAGCGCAGCTCGTGCGAGGCGTTCGCCACGAAGTCGCGCCGCACCGCCTCCAGGCGCATCTGGCGCGACACGTCCCGCACCAGCAGCAGCAGCTGCCCGTCGCCGTAGGGCGCCACCTGCAGCGACAGAAAGCCATCCTCGCCGGTCGTGGTGCGCACCACGACCGGATTGGCAAAGTCGGCGGCCGCGAGGTAGCGCACGAACTCCGGCGCCCGCAGCAGGTTCTCGATGCGCATGCCCAGGTCGGCGGTGCGGCGCAGGTTGAGCAGACGCGCCGCCATGCGATTGAACCAGACGATCTCGCGCTGCGCATTGAGGATGACCACGCCATCGGGGAGTGCCGCGGTCGAGCGCTGCAACTGGCGCATCAGCTGCACGAAGCGCTGTTTGTGGAAACGCTTGCGGCGGTGCAGCCGCACGATCTGCGCAATGATCTCGCCCCACACCCCGCCCACATCCGGGGGCTCGGCGTAGTTGCGGTGGCGCAGCCACCATTCGAGGCGAAAGAGATAGGCGAGTACCCAGGCGAGGTGCAGCGCGAGCGCGCAGGCAAGGCCGCCCCACAGATTGCCGAAGAGCCAGCCGGCGGCCGCGCCAACCACCACGGTGGCGAGCAGTCGGCCGGCCGCGAACAACCAGGCCTGTGTCGCGGGCTGCATCGCTTAACCGCGCCTCGTCCTAAGTTGCGGTCACTATACCGTGCGGGCCGAGAAGCGGTAGCCGGAGCCGCGCACCGTCTGCACGAAATGATCGTAGCCGAAGTCTTCCAGCGCCTTGCGCAGGCGGCGGATATGCACGTCGATAGTGCGCTCCTCGACATAGACGTTCCCGCCCCAGATGCGATCCAGCAACTGGTCGCGCGTGTACACGCGCTCGGGGTGCGTCATGAAGAACTCGAGCATCCGGTACTCCGTGGGCCCGAGCGCGACAGTACGTCCGCCCACCATCACGCGGTGACTGCCCTGATCAAGAATGAGTCCCTCGAACTCGATGAGCTCGTCGACCCCGTTCGGGGTCGAGCGCCGCAGCACGGCATTGATGCGCGCGAGCAGTTCCCGCGGCGAGAAGGGCTTGGTGACATAATCGTCCGCACCACCCTCAAGACCTGCCACCTTGTCGCCCTCTTCCGCCCGGGCGGTGAGCATGATGACCGGCAGTTCACGCGTCTCGCGGTCACGCTTGAGCGCGCGGGTGAGCTCAAGGCCGCTCATGTCCGGCAGCATCCAGTCAACCAGCACCAGATCCGGGCGGGCATCGGCGAGCGCGGCACGCGCGGCACGGCAGTCTTCCGCCTCGCGCACCTCGAATCCGGCCCGTTTCAGGCCGAAAGCGATCATCTCGCGGATCGGCCGCTCGTCCTCGACGATGAGTACGTGTTTTGCGGGCATTTGATTCGTTACCGCTCCGTAAAGAGCGCGGGTATTACAGAGGTCGCGTGTTGCAGATTCATGACATCGCGCAACGCCATGTCAGATTGATGAAGCGGGCGGCGCGGCCCGCGCCGGCTGCGTCACATCATCGCGCAGGTAAACCGGCAGCGCTCGCTCCGGAGGTTCAAGGTGCCCGGCAGCCACCTCAGCCATGGCGAGCTCAGCAATTTCGCGCGCCCGCGGCCACAAATTGCCGCGGATCTGTGCCAGCTGCCCGCCAAGCGCCGCCGTCAGTTCCGGGTAGGCCGCAAAACCGCTGCCCACACCGAAGGGTCGGGGCGCGCCGGCCCAGGCCTGGGGGAGGGACACCCGTTGCGGGGCCGCCACGCGCTCTGCTGCGGCGGCACGCGCCACGCCCGTGGGATCACGCTCGAACGTGCCGCAGTAAACCTCGTGCATGCGGGCATCGGTGCACGCAAGTACCCGCTGGCAGTGCGGATCCTCGCGCATCGCGCGCTGCGCGAGCGCCTGAAGGTCCGACACGCCGACGACCCCGAGGCCCGCTCCGAAGGCGAGCCCCTGGGTCACGCTTGCGGCCAGACGCACCCCGGTAAACCCTCCGGGACCGCGACCAAAGACGACGGCATCGAGGTCACGCAACCCCAGCCCAGCTTCCGCGAAGAGCGCCTCTACCATAGGCAGGATGACCTCTGCCGCTCCGCGCCCAAGGAGTTGCTCACGCTCGAGCCAGCGGCCATTAATAAAGAGTGCCACGGAACAGTTCTCGGTCGCGGTATCGAGAGCGAGGACTTTCACGAGGCGACCGCCGTAACCACGCGCGCCCCGTGGCGCCGCAGGAAACGCACCGCCTCTGAGGACTCACGCGTGACGGTCATCTGCGGGAGCGCGGCGAGAAACACGCGACCGTAGCTGCGGCCGACCAGGCGCGGGTCGCAGATGACGACGACCCCGTAGTCATCTTCGCTGCGGATCAGGCGCCCGGCCCCCTGCTTGAGCGCCAGCGCGGCCTCGGGCAGCTGGTAGTCGCGAAACGCGTTACCACCGGTGGCGGTGAGGTGTTCGATACGAGCCCGCACCAAGGGATCGTCGGGGGAGGCAAAGGGAAGCTTCTCGATGATCACCAGGCGCAGGGCGTCCCCTTTCACGTCGACGCCTTCCCAGAAGCTCGCGGTGCCAAGCAGCACCGCGTTGCCATCTGCGCGGAACTCCTCGAGCATGCGCTCGCGCGGGGCCTCGCCCTGGACCAGGAGCTTGAAGGGCAAGGTCGGCGACCAGCGCTGCCTGAGGAGCACGGCGCCCTGCGCCAGCGCCCGGTGGCTGGTGAAGAGGATGAAGGCACCACCCCCTGCGGCACGGATGAGCGGCTCCGCGGTCTCGATCACGGCCGCGACGTACCCTGCGGCCGTCGGCTCCGGAAGTCCTGCGGGCAGATAAAGAACACTCTGCCGCTCGTGATCAAAGGGGCTCTCGATCTTGAGGGTCCCCGCGTCGCCAAGTCCGAGGCGCCCGGTGAAGTGACCGAACTCCTCGCCGATGCACAGCGTGGCGGAGGTGAATATCCATGCACCGCCGCGTGTCTCCATCAGCGCGCGAAAGCGCTGCGAGATGTCGAATGGCATCAGGCTTAAGGTGAAGCCGCGCGGGCTCGTCTCGAGCGTGCGCGCCCCTTCGAGTTCATCGGCGCCCAGGCGCGCAAGCTTCGCTGCCACTTCCTCGGCACGCTCGGCCAGCTGCGCCAGGGGCGAGGATTCCTCGACGCCGGCGAGCATGCGCTGCAGCGATTGCAGCGCCTTCCCAAGCGCCCCTACCGCGCGTGTCAGCGGTGAGGCTCCGGGCGTCCAGGCGATGCGCCCCGTCACGCGCGCCGCGTTGCCGCGCAGCTGCTGCATCGCGTCCTCAACCTCCGCGAGCGCTGCGGACAACGCCTGCGAGCGCTCCCCCGCTGGGGCCGCAGCGGCGCGGGCCGGCAGCTCCGTGTTCAGATCCCGCACTAGAGTCTCGACCTGCCGGCTGCTCACCTGCGCGCCAAAGAACTGCGTGGCGAGGTCGGGGATCTGGTGCGCCTCATCGAGGATGATGGCATCGGCGGAACCGAGGAGGTCCCCGAAGCCATCCTCCTTGAGCGCCAGATCTGCAAGCAGCAAGTGGTGGTTGACGATGACGACGTCGGCGTCCAGTGCTTCGCGGCGAGCCAGCACCACGTGGCAGCGGCCGAACTGTGCGCAGCGCGCGCCGAGGCAGCTCTCGCGCGTGGAGGTCACCTGCGACCATACCGGATGGCTATCGGCGAGCCCGCGGATCTCGGCAAGATCGCCGCGGCGCGTGGTGCGCGCCCAGCGCTGCACGCGCGCGAGCATCGCCTGCGCGGCACGGCTGCGGGTGACCCCGAAATTTTCCAGCGCCATCTGTTCGCCGTGCGAGTCCAGCCGCTCGATACGGTAGCGGCACAGGTAGTTAGCCCGGCCCTTCAGGAGTGACACGCGCGCCGGGCGCCCGAGCGCCGCGGCGACCAGGGGCAGGTCCTTGGTGAAGAGTTGATCCTGGAGCGTGCGGGTACCGGTCGAGATCAGGACCCGCCGGCCGGAGAGCAGCGTCGGAACGAGGTAGGCAAAGGTCTTGCCCGTGCCGGTGCCCGCCTCCACCACCAGCGACTCGCGGACCGCCAGGGCATCGGCGATGCGCTGCGCCATGTGCAGCTGTTCGCGGCGCACGCGGAAATCCGGCAGCGCCTGCGCGAGGGGTCCCCCGGGGCTGAATATGTCCTCAAGGTCGAGCATGTCAGAGCGCGCCTACGGGCGCCGCGGCGGACCCCGAAGGCGCCCTCCTGCGAGGCGTATCTTCCTGAATTTCCTGCAAACTGGTGCGCGGGGTCCGGATGAAAGAGAATGTGTCGGCTGCGCTACTTTATCAGGGCATGGAAGGCGCCCGAGATATACTTCGCGGTTACTGAGGCCATCGAATAAGAGGATTTCGCGGATGGCTACCGCCGCCCATACCCTGCTGCCCCTCTCCCAGCTCAGCCGCCCGGTGGCGCAGTGGGTCGCTTCGGTCCGCGAGCTCACCCAGCCGCGCGCGGTGTACTGGTGCGAGGGCACGGAGGCCGAGGCGCGCGAGATCACCGCGCAGCTGCTCAAGAGTGGCGAGCTGAAGAATCTGAACCTCGAGCAGTTTCCCGGTTGCCACCTGTATCGCTCGGCGCCCTCGGACGTGGCACGCGTCGAGCACCTCACCTACATCTGCACGCGCTCGCAGGAGGATGCGGGTCCGAACAACCACTGGATGAACCCGCAGGCGGCGCACACCAAGATGCGCGAGCTGTTCCGCGGCTGCATGCGCGAGCGCACGCTGTACGTCATCCCCTACTGCATGGGCCCGATCGACTCGCCGCTGTCGCGCTGCGGGGTCGAAATCACCGACAGCCCCTATGTGGTCCTCAACATGCTGATCATGACTCGCGCCGGGCGCGCCGCGCTCGAGCGTATCTCGCGCGAGGGCAGCTTCGTGCGCGGCCTGCATTCGATCGGGGAACTCGATCCCGAGCGGCGCTTCATCATGCACTTCCCGGAGGAGCTCGCCATCGAGAGCTTCGGCTCCGGCTACGGCGGCAACGCGCTGCTCGGCAAGAAGTGCCACGCGCTGCGCATCGCCAGCTGGCAGGCACGCAGCGAGGGCTGGCTCGCCGAGCACATGCTGATCGTCGGCCTCGAAAGCCCGCGCGGCGAGACCCACTACGTGGCCTGCGCCTTCCCGTCTGCCTGCGGCAAGACCAACCTCGCCATGCTGATCCCGCCGGACTCGCTGCCGGGCTGGCGCGTATTCACCGTTGGCGATGACATCGCCTGGCTGCACCCGGGTGAGGACGGACGGCTCTGGGCGATCAACCCCGAGGCCGGCTACTTTGGCGTTGTGCCCGGCACTAACCGCGAGACCAACCGCAACGCCTACGACATGATCCGCCGCGACACGCTGTTTACGAACGTCGCGGTCACGGCCGATAACCAACCCTGGTGGGAGGGCCTGCCAAGTGGCAAGCCGGTGCTCGACTGGCAGGGACGCCCGTACGATCCGGCCAATGGGCCGGCCGCCCACCCGAACTCGCGCTTCACGGTGGATGCGCGCCGCAACCCAAGTTACTCACCGCACGCGGAGGATGCGCGCGGCGTGCCGATCTCGGCGCTGGTTTTCGGGGGTCGCAGGCGCGAGGTGGCACCCCTCGTATATGAGGCACGCAACTGGCAGCACGGCGTACTGGTCGGGGCCTCGGTCGCCTCCGAGACCACCGCCGCCGCGGTCGGCCAGGTCGGAGTGACGCGTCGTGACCCGATGGCGATGCAGCCCTTCTGCGGCTACAACTTCGGCGACTACTGGCAGCACTGGCTCAACGTCGGCGCCAAGCTCGCCCGTGCGCCGCGCATCTACCACGTCAACTGGTTCCGGCGCGATACGCAGGGCAAGTTCCTGTGGCCGGGCTACGGCGAGAACCTGCGCGTGCTGGCGTGGATGCTGGAACGCTGTGCCGGTCGCGCCGGCGCGACCGAGACCGCGATCGGCAACCTTCCGCGGCCCGCGGACCTGAATACGCAGGACCTGAGCCTCGCACCCGGAGCACTCGAGTCGCTCCTCACCGTGGATCCTGCGTTGTGGCGCCGTGAAGTCGGCGAAATCCGCGCGTACCTGAGCAAGTACGGCGCGCGCCTGCCCCCTGCACTACTGCGGGAACTGGACACCACCGAGCAGCGCCTCGGCTGAAGGCGTTAAGGGCCCTAGACCTCTTCGCAGGTGAAGCGAATGGTCTGCGGCGAGCCCTGCTCTGGCAACCGTCCGAGCCCGATCATGCCCTGCCCCTTGATCTGCAGGCTGTCGCGGCGCACGAATGACTCCTCGCCGTCCGCGCTTTGCACGAAGGTGCCGTTGGTGCTCTGGTCGATGAGCACGAACTTGCTGCGGTTGATCTCAACCCGGGCGTGCAGGCGGGAGATAAGGCTCCCCTTGACCACCACGTCGTTGTCCTCGGCACGCCCGATGGTGATGCTCGAGTGGCGCTCATCGACGACGAGCTCACGGTCCTGGCAGCGCAGGCGCAGGCGCATGGCGCGTGCCGGTCGCGCGTCGGTGGCGATCCCGGGCACCATGCTGGTGACATCCTCGGTCTGCCACAGCACTTCGTAGAGCGCGACTTCACTGCCCTGCCCCTTGATGGTCGCGATGTCAATCTGGCGGCAGGCTGCCCGCCACTCCGGGGAGAGCTTCTCCACGGTGGCCGCGGTTGTCACGATCTGGCCGGCCTTCGCCTGGCTCGTCATGCGGTTGGCGGTGTGCACGGCGGCACCGAACACGTCACGGTTCTCCAGCATCACCGGCCCGAAGTGACAGCCGATGCGAATGGCCACGGGCTGACCGTCGACCTTGAGCTGGGCGTGACTGGAGATCTGCTGCTGCATCTGCGCGGCGGCGTTCAGCGCGGCATCGGCGCCCGGGAAGGTCGCCATCACCTCATCGCCCATGGTCTTGATGACCGTACCCTGACGCTGCTCGGTGGCACTGCGCATCACGTCGATGCAGATAGCCACCATGTCGCGGGCGCGCAGGTCCCCCATGATGTCGTACAGCCGGGTCGATCCCACGACGTCGGCAAACAGAATGGCGAGTTCGATGTCTTTTCCCATGCGACGCCGAAGATTATACGCAAGCGCCCCCCGGCCGCTACAAAGCCCCTCCCCTGGGTGCTTGCACCGGTGTGGCCTGGCGCAGCAGCTCGGGGCCGGCGGTCGCGCCGCGCGCCCCTTCGCTCAGCGTCCTGCGGTAGTCGCGCGCGCCGGGCTGGCCGCTGTAAAGACCGAGCATGTGGCGCGTAATGGCCGCAAGACGCGTGCCCGCGCGGAGCTCGCGCTGCGCGTAGGCGGCCATGCGCTCGAGCAGCGCCTCACGCGAGGGTGCAGGCGCACCCTGAGGATCCAACATGCGCTGCAGCTCGGCCAGGAGGTAAGGCCTATGGTAGGCCTCGCGTCCCAGCATCACGCCATCGCACCACGTGAGCGCTTGCGCGACCGCCGCAGCGTCGCGCAGCCCGCCGTTCACGATCACCGGCAACTGCGGAAATGCGTGTTTGAGCCGCCGGACCACTTCGTGGCGCAGTGGCGGCACCTCGCGATTGTCTTTGGGCGAGAGTCCGCCGAGCACGGCCTGCCGTGCGTGCACGATCGCCACCTGGCAACCGGCCGAGCGCACGGTCGCCACGAAGTGCCGCAGTTTCTCGAAGTCGGCTTCCCCGAATGTCGCGACCGCAGCGGCCGCCTCACGCGCCCGCGCCGTGATCACGCCGATGCGCATCTTGACGGTGACCGGCACGCTCACCGCATCTGCCATGGCCGCGACGCAGGCGCCAACGAGCTCCGGATTAAGCATCAGACAGGCGCCGAAGGAGCCGCTGGCCACCCGATCACTCGGGCAGCCGCAGTTGAGGTTGATTTCATCGTAGCCGGCCGATTCGCCCGCCCGCGCCGCCGCGGCAAGCTCGCGCGGGTCCGAACCGCCCAGCTGCAGCGCCACCGGGTGCTCCTCGGGATCGAAGGCCAGCAACTGCTCCCGATCGCCATGCACTAACGCGGCCGAAGTGATCATCTCGGTGTAGAGCAGCAGGTCGCGCGAGAAGCCGCGCAGAAAGTAGCGGCAATGGCGGTCGGTCCAGTCCATCATCGGAGCGACCGAGATCCGCCGATCGATTATTCCTGCGCTTTTTATGTGCGAAACGCCTTTTCCCGTAGGCTTTTCGCTACTGCGCGTTCCTGCGGGATTTTGGGGCATCAGGGGGAGTTCTTGAGTTGCAGAGGTGCCATATAGGTGTCAAGAATAGCTTGACTCCTCCAGGAACTCAGCATGGCGACAATACGGCCGCGCAAACAAGCCGATGGTTCGACGCGATATACCGCGATCGTTCGCATCCGCCGCGGAAAGACGATCGTGTACCAGGAATACAAGACCTTTGCGCTGCGCACGACCGCCGTTAGCTGGGCAAAGCATCGCGAAGTGGCCCTCGAGCAGCCGGGGGCACTTAAGCGAGCTGATCACGGCACACATACGATCGGCGAACTCATTCGTTGGTACATCGAAAACTTCAAAAGTGTCTCGAAGTGGCAGCGGAGCAAGCAAGCGCACTTGGAATTCCTAGAGCGCCACGCGCTCGGCGCATCCAACGCATTCACTCTGACCTCCGCTGAGCTTATAGATCACGTCCGCTCGAGGCGCGCGAAAGGCGTAGGGCCGGCGACCGTAGCAAACGACCTCATCTGGACCGGGGTAGTGCTGCGAGCTGCCAGGAACGTTAGGGGCCTTCCCGTTCGGCCCGAGATCGTCCAGGAGGCACGCGAGGCGTGCGCGGAGCTCCGCCTCACCGGCAAGGCGCGCAAGCGCGCTCGGCGACCTTCGTCGGCGGAACTGGCGCAGCTGCGCGACTATTTCTCGCGTCGCGATAGGCGCGCTGAAATCCCAATGCAGCCGATCATGGAATTTGCGCTCTACTCCGCCCGCCGGGAATCGGAGATTTGCCGTCTCGAATGGCGTGACAACGATGTCCAAGCCCGCACCGGCATGGTCCGGGACGCAAAACATCCGACGAAGAAGGATGGAAACCATCGCAGGTTCAAGTACACGCCCGAGGCGTGGGAAGTAGTCCTCGCTCAGCCGCGAGGTAGCGAGTACATCTTTCCGTACGACCCGAAGAGTGTAGGCGCTGGGTTTACTCGCGCCTGCAAGGTTCTGGGGATCAAGGATCTGCGCTTCCACGACCTGAGGCACGAGGCCACCAGCCGGCTATTCGAGCGGGGCTACCAGATCCACGAAGTGGCGCAATTCACGCTCCACGACTCGTGGAACGAGCTCAAGCGCTACGCGAATCTGCGTCCCGAGAATCTGCGCGACATCACGCCGCCGGTAAAGCCGGCTGCGACGCCGCGCCGGTTTCGCGCAGCGATTCCGAAGTCTTCCCAGCTTGACCTCTACGACGGTCGATTAGCTCGGCGAGATCGAACGCACTAACGAGCCAAGGGGACTTCTGGCCGCCGAGACGAAAGACGCGACACGGCAGCATCTGGGTTGGTGCCCTACGTCGGGCTTCCTCGAAGCTCAACCCAAAATATTTTGGCGAAACTCGGGCGAGTGGGATGTTGGCTTCGCCAAACTCTGCCAATAACCCGAAATACGTGCTATTCACGGAATGCCCTTTTGTTGGGTGACACGTGCGCCCAGCTTTGCTCCATGTTCTGTTGGTTTGCAAGTCGGGCTCGCGCAGATTTAATGCGTGCCGCAGTGTCCGTATGAGTACGCGGGAGTCCAGAGGAGTTCATACGGGTCCATCCCGTATCATCCGGCTCGCGCGAAATATTTTTATCGCGTCCGTTCCCCGGCTCCATACTCGTCTACCAGCATCGCCAGTTTGGTCTGCAAACGTTGATCGTCAGTCTGCGGTGCTGGCATCCGGCCAATCAGCTTCCATACCTGCTGAGCCAGATGCGGATGACCTTCGATGAGAAGCCGGTCGGCGACTGCGTTCCATCCCTGAACAACGGCGCGGCGGGTCTCCCACAGCTTCGTCGCGCCCGGGTCCGAAGAGGCGCGGCCGCTCCGCGGCGGCTGCATTACTCTCCGCCGCTGCAGCTCGGAGTGTCGCGATTCGCCACGTTGGGTGGCGCGGTATATCCCGTCGCGGACCGGTCCCGACACCTGGCCGCGGACCGCGCGTTCTGTTGCATTCGCGGGTATTCCATGATCTCGCAATTGCGCCGCAAACCGACGCCGCCATTCCCGAAGGGTCGCCTTGCGGATACTCAGCCGCCTACCCTCTTCGCTCACCGCCTTGACGACCAGGTGCACATGAGGATGGTCCTGGTCTGTGTGCAGGACCATTGCATACCGGTTCTGCAAGGCGAATATCTCGCGAGCGAAGCCTCGACTAGCCGCCAGGAGCTTCGCTGGAGGCGTACCAGCCGGCATCGAGAGTACGACGTTGTGAACCAGCTTGTTTGTCTTGCGACCCGCCTTGCCCTGGTACGGCGCGCGACTTGCACATGCAAGTAACTCGAGATCCCAATCGACCACCAGGTCTGATTCCGCGCCGGCGCCCTGCAAGGACTCACCGCGGTCGGTCTCGATGGAAAGATTGCCGGCCCGATCGATATATTTAAGATGCGCGAAGGCGCCCCGGACGGTCGTCGCGGCTCCGGAGATTTTCACCACGACCTCGGGCGTGCGCCGCACGGTCAGGGCTATGGCGTCAAGCTCCTGAGGCGAGAATCGCTCGCCGGATCCGCGCCTGGCGTAGCTTGCGATATCGAGCAGAGGCCTACTGCCGTTCCAATCTCGCTTATTCCTGAGCATGCCCCGTCTCCCAGCTGGCGATGTTGGTCCGCACGATGGCCCGCACGTGGGCGTGCATGGCCTCGCAGATCGTGAGGAGGAGCTTGACGTGTTCTTGACCGGGCACCCCAGCATTACTCCCGGACTGTAGGGCGCAGGCGATCGTGTTGAGGTTCCTGCCGAGAGTAGCGAGTTCGCTGGTGGCGAGCCTCAAGGCCGCCAGTTCGTTCTGCGGCAGCGGCGAAAGGGAACGCAGATGAGCGCGCACGAGAGTCGAGACATACGAGGCCGCCGGCATCCCACGAGCCGCGGCTCTCTCGCGCAGCAAAAGCCTGTCTCCGGGGACCAGCCGCACCGTCGTCCTAGATTCGCGGCTAACCGGAGGCGGCGGGGCCCCGAGATTAAGAACATCGCTCACAGCGAGCGAGCGTTGGATCAGGAGCCTGAGTAGCGCCGACTCTGAAAGGCCTTGATGCGCAGCGCTCGCTGCGAACCGCTGCCGAAGATCAGCTGGAACCCAGGTACACAGATGTGTGCTGCGCTTTTCCATGCAGCACATTTGAATCAAACAGCAGCCGAAAGGCTATCCTGCAATTCGTACTATTTGACCTCGTTACTCGAAATTGTTTTCGGGCTCCTTGCGATATTTCTGTGAATTCTCGGCTTGCCGCTCTAGAAGGCAAACTCTTCAAACGGATTACGATGGATGGCTCGTGCGACAAAAATTCCCAGGATTGGCTGATTTGGAAACCCTTCCCGAATCCGGGTCTTTGCGACCTTGTAGTGTTTTCCGGACGTGAGAACGTCATCGAAGAGCACGACGACTTCCCGGAGACGACGAGCAAGCTGCGCGCGGTCTAACTCGGTAATTGCGAGCAGTTCCTCGTACCTGAGTCTCCCTCCACCACTTCGATGATCCGCCTCCGTGCTCTGTGTGACCCTAAGAAGCTGACGGATGTCTGCGGCACCGAATGGAAGAAAGGCAGCACGCAGCGTTTTCGCCAGACGATCGCAGTAATCCGGATCGCCAACAATCTTGGAACCGGGGACCGGGACAAACGTGTACTTGACGTTGATGTCCTGCGGACTGAATTGACGGCGCAAGCCAGCTGCTATCTCGCTTACTGCCGTGTCCTTGTAGTACTGAAGTTTGCCGGCATTATGACTGGCCGCAATTTCACTGGGAGTGCGCTTATAGTTCGAAATTAGCTGATTGGTTGGACCACCGCTCCAACCCTTGCCGACGTGGAATTCTCCAAAGAATAGACAGCGGTCGTCCTCATCGAGGAAGAAATACGAGGACCGGTTTGTCTCGTCGATCCCTGTGAGACGATCAGCCAGCAAGGTGGGCGCGAATCTCTTCGAAGTCCGACACGCGGATTGCTCCCCGTTCTGCAAACTTGGCGGGCCAGGTGAGCTCGCTGTTGCGGAAGCAATTGTCCAGGATGAAAAGCTTGCGCCCCTGCTGGATGGCGTGTCGAGCTTGTATCAATGTTCCGGATGTGTTTCCGGCTTCCACGATCACAGTCGCCTCGGTAAGCGCCGACATCGTGACGTTACGCTCAGGGAACCAAAAACGATTGCCGCTAGGACCCTGACGCGAATACCGCACTATGGGAACTTGGCTGATCGCTAAGAACTCGTCGGCGATATGGTGCTGAAGTTCCTCGTTCTCGGCTGGATACGAGGCTGTGATGGGCGTCCCCAGTACAGCAACAGTGAGACCGCCAGCATCGATCGCCGTCCGGTGGGCTACGGTATCAATTCCCTGAGCCAAGCCGGAAACCACGGTAAAGCCGGCGTCTACGAAGCTACGCGATAATTTCGCGGCCCTACGAACACCATCGTCGGTCGGACGGCGTGTGCCGACTATAGCGATGCATCTAGAACTGGTGATGTCCCAATTCCCCTGGAAGTACAGGAGCTCCACGGGATGTTGTGCGTCCCGCAGTTTCTCCGGGTACTCACCCGCGCCATGCACGCGTATGCCGAAATGCTTGACGCCTGCTGCGCGAATTGTTCCCAAGGCAAGCCGAGCGTATTGCTCAGCCTCCGCAGGCGATACTAAATCCGAGGGCACTGAGCCGAGATTTTCCCGAAACAGGTCGGCCAGGGCCTTAAAGGTCGTGCCTTCCCTCGCCCAAAGCGCCTCGTAAGCACCCAGCTCACGAGCCGGCATGACAGCACGCGCTTCAACGTCGACGGCGGCGGCTTGGGTAATCAGATCCATGGCCAAACGCCCATTGCTAATACTGTATGAATATACAGCTTCCGATGAGAATTGCCAATGAGGGGATTCATCGCTCGATCGACTGTCACGGTTAGGGCTGCGCTCTCGCGGCACGCGACCAAAAAGCATACAAGAACCGTACCGGGGTTTTGCTATTTGGCCTCTGTCCCTCGCCCTGCAACTCGCGCTGTATCACGAGGTCGCCTGCGACATTCGCGCGCAAGTAGACGGTCACTTTCGCGGTCCCAGTGCTTAGTCCCATGTGATCTGGCGGAACTACTTCGTCGAACACTAGGGCGCCGTTATCGTCTCGAATCGTCACACGTCGACGAAGCAGTTCGTCTCCCTGCCGCCTGGCCACGATTGCCAGCGAATCTGGCGCATCACTGACGATCTCGAACGTCGTGGCGCGGAGAACCTTATTCCTATCTTCGGAAAACAGCGCGTTTCCAAGGTCAAAGCTCGCCTTGTAAGTCCCGATCACGTTTGCCAGCGTTGATTGCGACTCAAGCGCTGGCCAATCCGCAGGCATCTTGGCCCTGCGCTCTTCGACATAGACGCCGTCCTTCAATCCGACTTCGCCAACCCCCTGTTGATCGCGTTGCTTTCGAATCTCATCGCCGTGCGTTGCGATGTAATCTCGTAGCTTCACGAGCCCGTTCCGCGCCTCCGTCCACTGGTGACTAAATTTGGTTTTAGAGGTAAATCCGTTCGGTGTATCTGAATCCCACTTGAGGACGGCGTTGATCTGCGTCACCCACTTACCTGTATCGGCGCCAGCATACGCATTGATAGGTGTCCCGATAGTCTCCTGAAGAGACGCAAACAGCGCCGGATCACCAGAAGGATCGGCATTGGGCTCGGTCAGGAGGAGGAAGCGGAATCGCAATTGGCCGGCGTACATCCAAAAAACAGCTTTGTCCTTCTCCCCTGCCGCCCAAAGTCGACCCGCATATCCGTAGAAGTTGGACGGAGCCTCGTTCGGCAGGCGACGCTCGATCTCCGCGGGTGGCAAATCCGCCATGCTTCCCATGAGCCCAGGAGGAGTGGTCGAAGGACCCGCGGGTTCCGTCGCGGACGTGATGCCGCTTTGCAGAACCGCTAGGAAAATAACCGATGCGCAGGCGGCGACAAGCCTCTTATAGTCTTTCTCTCCTAACTCCGGCGCATGATGCCAGAATGCCGAACCGAGACACTGGGCGCGGATCCGGTTCAACGCTACCCAGCTACCAACGGATCGCCGAGGTGCCATAAAGGTGCTGAGCGCCATTGGGAATGCGCAAGTCGCGGAATCTTGAATGAAATAACTTGTGTCGGTCCAATCCATCATGGGAGCGACTGACACCCGCCGATCGATCTTTGCAGCCGTTTGATCGCAGGAAATGCCTATTTTTGTAGGGCTTTGCATGCGGTGGGTTTCTGCGGGATTCCTGCGGGTTGGGGGAGTTTATGGGTTGCAGAGGCGACGTAAAGGAGACAAGAATCTCATGTCGCCTCCAGGGTCGCCATGGCTTACATCAAGATTCGGAAGCAGTCTGATGGATCTACTCGCTACACCGCGATCGTGCGGCTTCGTCGCGGCAAGACGATCGTCCACCAGGAGGCTAGGACGTTCGCGCATCGCGGCGCGGCAGTTACCTGGGCCAAACACCGCGAAGTTGTCCTGGAGGATCCTTCCGCGCTCACGCGCGTTCAACACGGTGCGCCCACGCTCGCCGAGCTCATCCGCTGGTGCATCGATACGTTTGAAACCATCTCGAAATGGCAGCGGAGCAAACAGGCTCATCTGGAGCTGCTGGCATTCGGGGCGGTCACCTCACAAGAACCTGTCGCTGCAGAAGCGCCGAGCGGGCACCGCGCTCAGACTCAGCGTGCGCGCACGCCGACGGCGCGGGAGCTTTCACTCCCGGATCATGTCTGCTGCCGGAGCTCTCCGGGCGCCGGCAGGCCGACCTTGTGACAGAACGCAGCAAAGCGCGGATCGTCTTTGAACTTCAGCGTGAGGGGGTCGCTTAGGAGGTAAGTAATTTCCGTATCGCGGTTGGTCCAGGCGCGCTCCAGCCACTCGAAGGTCGCGTTCGCGTCATTGCGCAACGAGAAGATGCCGGCTATCGAGTAGGGATAGTCGTCGGCATACTTCCCGACTACCGTCTTCACAGCAGCGTCCGCCGCTCTCTGGTCTTTGCCGATCTGCAGCGCGGCAGCCACCGCCAGGTCGTGAAGAGGTCCGGGAGGCTCGTGCTGCGCGGCGGTGAGCGCCGCGTCAGCGTCGCCCCGCTCGATCTCGATGGCGGTGAGCATCTGGTAATTGGTCTGGCCTGCGGGCTGAAGCTCAATGACCCTGCGGATCGCCCGTTCGGCCTCATCGAGACGATCGAGCGCGTAGAAAGCGTCGGCGAGGTCGCGGTACCAGTCCGCCCGCAGCGGGTCGTTGGCGATCGCTTGCTGGATGAGTTCCACGCAGCGCCCGTTCTCGCCGAAAGTCGCAAGAACCACCCCTAACTGAACCTTCGCCGAGCCGTCATTCGGCGCCAGTTCCAGGGAGCGGCGCGCCTCTGATTCCGCGCCGCGCCAGTCGAAGTCGCCGTTCAACAGAAGAGCAGCCCGAGCACGGTGTGCCTGCGCCAGGTTGGGCGCGAGGGCGAGCGCGCGATCGGCCGCCGCACGCGCCTTCGCGTAGGCGTCCTGCGCCGCCGCTCCGGAAAGATAATTGCTCAGATTAACCCACTCGATGGACAGCGAGCTCCAGGCGCCCGCATAACCCGGATCAATCTGCGTCGCCTGGATGTAGTACGCGATCGCCTTGCGAAACCCGGCTTCCGAGAGGCGTAGGTGATAGAAGTTGCCCTGCTGCCACGCGTTGTAGGCCTCGAGGCTGCCGCTCGGGGGCCGATCGCTCTGGGCATCGGCCTGCTCGCCGGCGAGGAGCTTCACCTTTAGCTCCCCTGCCACGGCCTGCGTGATCTGATCCTGCAGGGCGAACAGGTCCTTGTAGGGCCGATCGTAGCGTTCCGACCATTGGGTGCTCCCGTCACTCGTGTCGATGAGCTCAGCGCTCACCCGCACCATGTCGCCGGCGCGCCGCACACTCCCCTCCAGCAGATGCGCCACGCCGAGTTTGGCACCGATGCTGCGGCTGTCCTCCTTCGAGTCCCGGAACTGGAACGCCGAAGTGCGGCCGATCACCTTCAGCCCCGGCAAGTGCGACAACGCGCCGATCAGATCCTCGGAGATTCCGTCGGAGAAATACTGCTGGCTCGCATCGCCGCTTTCATTCGCGAGCGGCAGCACCGCGATGGATGCGGCGAGCTGGCTCCCCGGCTTCGCGCGCTCGGCCCTCTCAAGCCCAAAATACGCCAGCACCACCAGGAGCAGTGCCGCGCTCACTGCATAGACGGTTAGGGTGCGCTGGCGCAGCCCCCGCGCAGGTTGCGCACCACGCCCGAGCGCGCCGCTGACGGAGAGCGCGGCCTCAGACACGCCCGGGCTCTCCGGTGACCGCAGCCGCTTGACCCGCTCGACGAAAGCCGCCGGCGTCTCGCCGCCCGGCAGACGCGTCCACTGAACTGCCCGGAACCGCTCCGGCACGTCCGCCCGCGACTCGACCGTCTCGTCGATGACGACCGGGAGCAGAAACGGAGCGCGCTCGGACATGTCGCCGGTGCGCTCCACCGCCAGGCGCCACTCACGGCGGAAGTAGCCCTCGCGGCGCGCGTCCGAGTGCGCGGAGATGACGGGAATGAAGAGCGCGCAGTCATGGATCTCGCGCCGGATCTTCTGATCCCAGGCATCCCCGCCGCGCAGCTCACTCTGGTCGAACCAAACCTCGATGCCCGCAGCCTGCAGTGCCGCGCAAATCCTCTGCGCCGCCTGCGCATCCTCCGAAGCGTAGCTCAGGAACACCGCCGCGGTCGGTGCGCTCGCCCTGCTTGGCGACTTCCCCTGCATTCTCGCCTCTTGATCTTTTACCTGCCGGGGCAGAATGCCCTGAGGAGCCGGTCTGAGGCAACGTGGCGCCGTGATCGACGGCGCCCTACGACAAGGTTGCGTTTGCTTTCCTCTGAATATATCTATACCCCCCCAAGCGTGGGTTAGATGGCTCTTGGACTCTTCGGCGTCGTGGGAAAAGCCGTTGAAGCACAAGTCTCCTGCCGAAAGAGATAGACGTCACTCCCGCGGCCACGACCAACAGAGCTGCCAGGAGCGGCGGCGACGTGGAATTCCCAGGGTTTTGCCGACCCGGGCATTCCTCACCAGTAATAGTCATGTGGTCTCTTGCAGTCGGGCCAAAGCAGCACGTCGGCATCGTACCCACGCAAAATGCGATGCTCGAAACGATGAGTCTTGATTCGCGCCAGTTGAATGACCGTCGCGTGCGTCCACCATCCAGGCTCGTTCATGACGAGGCGCTCCATGCTGCGCCAGATTTTCGGTCCCCAGCCGTGCCGAGGGATCCAAGCCCCATGGCTGAGCAGAATACGAATACAGCGGGCTTTCGCCACCCGTTCGTGGTGGCGACGTAATGCACGTTTCATCAAAACGCTCCGGTTTCAAGGTCACTACGTCATGTCGAACTCCTTTGCCGCTAAAGCGGCGTTACCAAGTTGGTTGCTCGAATGAAGTCAGGAACTCGTCCAGTCTTCGAGGCGCAAGGTGTCGATCCGGCTGAATTCTCGCGTGTTGTGGGTCACCAGAATGATGTCCAATGCTGCCGCGTGAGCGCCAATCAAAGTATCCAGGGGGCCTATCGGGGTGCCGCGCTTTTCAAGCGATGCGCGCATTTGTCCGTAGCTTGCGGCCGCGTCGCTGTCAAAGCTCGCGATCTCGAGCGCCAGCAGAAACTCGGCAAGCGCCGCGTGGGCCTCATCACGGCGGCTGCTCTTTGCAGCACCAAATGCAAGTTCGCCCAAGGTTATCGAGGAGATCCCCACCTGGCCGACTGATTTGCCGCGCAACTTCTTCAATACGCTTGCCGGCTTACCTTTGATGATCGCGATGCAGGTATCGGTGTCGAGCATCCACTTCATTGCAAGGGTTCCCGACGATCGATCTCCGCAGGCTGTCCGCGAGTCTCCATGAAGTCCGGTGGGAACTTGGCGAGACTCTCCATCAAC